>ENA-OROK01000001-OROK01000001.1-human-gut-metagenome-genome-assembly--contig:-NODE-1-length-689419-cov-20.600842_pt1 | contig 689419 bp, 613 predicted proteins | sample MGYA00242127_ERZ509046 | MGnify/ENA primary metagenome ERZ509046 (study PRJEB26280, sample SAMEA2338728) | human gut metagenome | biome: human gut; feature: human-associated habitat; material: faeces... | reverse complement strand
TCAAAACAGAACTTAAAGATGTTATTGCCTATGTGAAATACAGTAAAAGCACAGAGGCACTTAAGGGATACAACGAGAAACACAAGCCGGACTTAACCAAAAGTACGGTAACGTTGATTAATGAACTTACAAACAGCAATTATGTATTTATTGACGGAAAGGAGCAACTTAACATGTGTGAAGCTTTTGAAGGATTAATAGAAGAAGGCAGGAAAGAAGAATTAAAGAACAAATATAAATCATGGGTAACATTAAGCCATAACCTTGAAAAGAAAGGTATGAGCAGAGCTGAAATAGCTTCTTCACTCGGAATATCGGAACTGGAGCTTGCAGAGGCATTCAGGTATATGGATAAGGATAAATAAAAAACTGAAAAACGAAGACTTTATCACATCATCAGGCATAACTCAAGTGTAAACAAATCCTCATGGTTTTTAAGGGAGAGACCGGTAAGTGCCTCTATTTTGTCAAGTCTGTATATAAGCGACTGACGATGAAGATTTGAAAGCCGCGCGGCCTCACTGATATTGTAATTGGCTTTTATGTATGTCTTTAAAGTATCTGTATAGTCGGAATTGTGGATGGTATCGTAGTTTTTTAAAGAATTTAATATATTTGAAGCGGTAAGTCTGATTCCTTGTATTGGATTCGTTTTTTAAGCTTGTAATCCAAGGCTGTTTTAAGGGCCAGTTCCTCAATGAAATACTGCCAGGGATGTGCTTTATACAGGACATATAGGAGATGGCAAAATCTTTGTATATGATGTCCGCAATGTTATTAAAGTCCGTACCGGAGAGGTGGACTATGATGCAATGCAGGGCACAACGGAATAGCGTACTATCTACATCATTATATATTTTTTCCTCACAGGCGGTCATATGGCCGCCTGTTTTTGCTATAAACAAAACCTATAACAGAAAATAGAATAAAGGAATTATACAAACAAATTGCAATGTGGTATTTTTAATCCAACAAAACCTACAGACATAGTAGGAATAAGGAGGACGAAAGAATGGGAAAGATTTATAAAAGTATAACAGAGTTAGTTGGACACACACCACTTGTAGAGTTGGGCAATTATGAAAAGAAACACAATTTAAAGGCAAGATTGTTAGGAAAACTTGAATATTTTAATCCGTCAGGAAGTATCAAAGACAGAGCTGCCCTTAATATGATTGAAGAAGCTGAAAAAGCCGGATTGTTAAAAGAAGGACAGACAATTGTAGATAACACCAGTGGAAATACGGGAATTGCACTTGCAGCATTCGGACATGCAAAGGGTCATGAATTTGTTACATTCCTTGAGAATGGTGTATCAAAAGAAAGAGTAGATATTTTTAATGCATATGGAGTGGAGCAATATTGGTTTGACGATATAAGCCCAAGAGTTAAGGAAATGCTTGAAACGGGAGCTCTTGATATTTCTAAACTTGAAGAAGATGTAAAAGCCTATGGTGATGAAAGAGGTTACTATTACACAGACCAGTGCAGCAACAGACATAATGCAGAAGCGCATTATAAAACAACAGGACCTGAAATCTGGGATGATACGGATGGAAAAGTAGACATCGTTGTATTATTAGGCGGAACCGGCGGAACAATATCAGGACTCAGCAAATATTTTAAGGAAAAAGATGAAAATATTCAGATAGTCGGTGTACAGCCTGATGTCAAATCAAGACTTGATGCTAATAATGACACAGGAAATACAATCGACGGTGTTTTCCCACTTGAAATTGGCGGAAATATCATAATTCCTCTTATCAATCAGTTTGAGGCAAAAATTGATGAAATTGTAGATGTATCGGCAGCGGAGGCATACGATGCAGCAAAAGAGCTTGTAAGAACAGACGGAATTTTCCTCGGACAGTCTGCAGGAGCAGCACTTGCAGCAGCTACAAAACTTGCAGAAAGGCCTGAAAATGCAGGCAAAAATATTGTAATTATCATGGCTGACGACGGAACCAAATATTTATCAACCAATCAGTATAAATAGAATGTTGAGGTGATTTCCATGGCAGACAGATTAATAAATGTATTCAGAAAAAGCGAACTTAACGACTATCTTGAGTCGGCAGAAAAAACAGCCGGCTGGATAAAAAAATATGAAATTGCGGATGAAAAAGGTAAGCGCTGGAAGATAAGCGGAACCGAAGGTAAAGATCCTGATGCGGTAGAAAGTTCATTTTTGACAGATACCTCACTTTACGGAGGAGCTGCAGGAATTGGATATTTTTACTTACAGTTATATGAATTAACAGGTGCTGAAAAATATCTTGAAGAAGCAGAGGATGCGGCAGAATATCTTATAAATACCTATGAAAAAGAAGATGTTGTAAATCCCGGCATATATAACGGACTGTCAGGACAGGGCATATTCACATTGCTGTTGTATGACAAAACAGGGGATGAAAGGTATCTTCAGTTTGCCAAAACTCTGGCAGAGGATTCTTATACACAGAGCATAAGAGACGAAAAAGGTATCCATTGGAACGGATGGTATGATTACATGGGTGACGGTGGTGTCATTGCATATTGGATATATCTGGCGGAAAAGACAAAAGACGGACATTATCTTAAATACGCTAAAGAAGCTCTTGATGCCATACTTTCATTAAAAAAGCAGTTTAGCGGTGATTCAATATATTTTAAACTCTTTGACCCAAGCGTATATTTTACAAGTGTTCCGTCAGGTGGTGTTGTACCTAATTTTGCTCATGGAACGGCAGGAATAGTGTACCTTCTTACAAAATATTACGAAGCAGCAAAGGATGAGGAATATTTAAAATATGCCGTACAGGGATATAATTTTCTGAAGGAAATTGCCAATAGTACCGAAAAAGCATCAATTGTGCCATACCTTTACTTTAAAGGCGGGGAGAACAAATATGATGTTTCGTATCTTGGCTTCTGCCATGGACCTGTTGGCGACGGAATTACAGTAAGGGAGCTGTATCTTGCAACAGGCGATAAAGAATATCTTGATTTTTATAACCGCCTTACAGAAGCCCTGATAGAAGCCGGAGTACCATATAAACACTCAGCCGGCTACTGGAATAACTGCATTTGCTGCGGAACCTCAGGTATACTTTTACATTTTATTGATGCTGCAAAACTTACAGGAAATGAAAAATATAAAGATTTTGCAGATAAAATAGCATACAAGCTTTTAAATGATGCATATACTGACAGCGAAGGAAACCGTTGGTATGACGCATGGACAAGAGTAAAACCATGGGATGTGGACGCACACCTTGGATTATTTGTGGGAGCTGCGGGTAATGCCAGTGCTCTTTTATCATACTACTCAGATAAAACGGGTAAAAAAACAACACCTGTTTTTGAATATCAGGAGGCCTTTGCTTAAGTATTACAGCGTTTTAAAAAATATAAAAATTGCTGATTTCTTTGAATACTATTTGTGATATAATTGAATCCGCCGGAAAGGTAAGCCGCCTCCGGCGGATTTTTATTCGGAAGGAAACTGATATGGAATTGTTTGAAGGAAGGCCTGCTGATATGTCAGGCAGATTGGATAAAGAAATACGCACGTATGATTTACTTGATAAATTAGGAATAGAATATGAACGTGTTGACCACGAACCGGCAGAGACAATGGAAGCCTGCATTGAAATTGACAGAACACTTGCACCTGCGGTTATCTGCAAAAATCTTTTCTTGTGCAACTCCCAGAAAACCAGATTTTACCTGTTAGCTATGCGTGGGGACAAAAAGTTTATGACAAAAGAAATTTCCCATCAGATTAACAGTCCGCGACTGTCTTTTGCTACACCGGATTTTATGGAAAAATTCCTTGATATTACTCCGGGCTCCGTGAGTGTGCTGGGACTCATGAACGATACCGGCAATAATGTTCAGTTACTGGTTGATGAGGATGTGTTAAAAGAAGAATATTTCGGATGCCATCCGTGCATTAATACTTCAAGCCTGAAAATGAAAACTGAAGATGTATTCGGGAAGTTTATGAAAGCTGTAAACCATGATTACATGGTTGTAAAATTAGGCAAAAATATCGAATAAATTATAACAGAAATTAATCCGGGGGAGAACCTTACAGTTCTTCCTCCGGATATTTAAAATTCCATGAATTTCTGAATTCGGTCATCATATCCATAACATCTTTTGTATAATCAAGAAGCATACATTTCTTATCCCCGTTGATGGCTTTTTCCATGTCAAGAAGCTCATATATAAGGGCATCCCGGATATCTCCCTCTTTAACCCATTCTTTTTCGCCTGATTCTGTATAAGTTACAACGGCTTCAAAAGCTCTTGGATATTCCATTATTTCAATATAACCTTTTTCGCATGAAACCATACCTCTTTTTGGCTGTTTGGAGTGAAGAGACAACATAACCGTAGCCATCTGACCGTCATTATTCATTAGAAGCAGTCCTGCCTGTTCATCAACACCTGTGGGAGCTTTTTTAAGCTGGGACAAGAGTTTATCAGGTTTTTCCGTCATAAAATATCTGATAAAAGAAAGTGCATACACACCGATATCCAGCATGGCACCGCCCGCAAGGTTTCTGTTAAAGAAACGGTTGTTCATATTGTATTCCTTATAACTGCCAAAATTCATGGTTATAAGATTGACTTTGCCAAGTCTGCCGGAAGCTAATATTTCTTTAAGTTTTTTATAGACCGGCATATGGTATATGGTCATTGCCTCACCTATGACAACGTTATGCAAAGCCGCAAGTTCCATTGCTTCGTTAAGTTCGCGGCTGTTTAAAGTAATGGATTTTTCCACAAGAATATGTTTGCCGTTCCGGATAGCCTTTTTCATAAACTCAATATGGGTATTGTGAGGTGTGGTTATATAAATTACATCAACATCGGAATCGGTAAACATATCATTATAATCATCGTATACCTTTTCAATTCCGTACTTCTTTGCAAAATCAACTGCTTTTGAATAAGTTCTGTTTCCTACTGCATAAATATTTCTTCCGATTTTCTTAAGGGCAACCGCCATTTCGTTGGCAATTACACCTGTCCCGAGAACTGCCCATTTAATATCTGACATTTATTGACTCCTTTATTTTTTTATAATTATACAATCCTTTTTTTTATAATATCAAGGTGTTTTTGCAGCAGATTTCTTTGTGTCGGAATAGGAGCAGCGAGAGCAGGCGAAGCAGGTAAAGGTTTTGCCATGTTACAGATACTTAATGAACAGGCAGACAATATGCAGAATGCAGTAAACAGATTTAACATATAAAAAACAATTCGCTCTAATTGTACTTTTTTGTATATTTTATTGTACAAAACCCATGAATATAGTAAAATTTATATGAGTTTACAATGAAGTAATTGTATGCTTATTTGGGATATTGGTTATCAAAGGCTTTATAATGAGCCGGAAATATTGTAGGAGGAATGGCAACGTTCTGGAAAAAATTCAGAGTGCAGTAAGTGGATAGAAATATGCTAATCAGCATAGAAAGGGTTTGAATTTTATGAAAAAAGGAGTGTGGCAGGACGTTTTATAAGCCTTGGAATAGCGGTTGTCCTGCTGATAGTTGGAATATCTGTCGGATTTAAGATGGATGTTTTTAAAAATTTTAAAGATGTGGCAGGAACGGTACATTTTAACGGAACAATTTTACTTAAAATAATAATTGTTATAGCGTTGTTATTTGCCATAAACGCAGTATTACAGTTACTTTTTGGCTTGTTTCGCGGGAAAACCGGGCGTGTCGGAACAATGGGAGCAGTAGTGGCGAGCCTTGTAAAATACGCAATTGTTATAGTCGGCTTCTGCTGGGTACTTACACTTATCGGTGTTAACGTAAGTACGATTTTTGCAAGCCTTGGAATAGTTGCCCTTGTCCTCGGTTTTGGTGCGGAAAGCCTTGTGGCGGATGTTGTAACAGGTATTTTTATCCTCTTTGAAAACCAGTTTAATGTAGGAGACATAATAGAAGTAAACGGGTTTCGAGGAACAGTTGAGAGCATCGGCATACGTACAATCAGCCTTAAAGATACAGGCGGTAACACAAAAATTATTAATAATTCAGATTTAAAGAACATTATTAACCGATCTGAAAGCGGTTCGGTTGCAGTCTGCGAAATAGGAGTATCATACAATACCGACCTTGAAGATTTTGAGAAGAGAATCGGTGCTGTGTTAAAGAATATTAAAGAGAAAAATTCCACCGTATTTATTGGTGATGTATCGTACCTCGGAGTGGAAGAACTTGGTGATTTCCAGGTCGTTTTGAAATTTAAGGCAGATGTGGAAGAAAAAAATCTTTTTTCAGGCAGAAGATTACTTAACAAGGAATTAAAATGCGCATTTGACAAAGAAGGATTTGAAATTCCATTTCCACAGGTTGATGTACATAACAGGTAAAGTAAAACAGGAGTTTGTATGAGAGATGAATTTAACAATTCTTCAAATTATGACGAATTTTCCGGATGCGATGTAAAAGAAGACCATTTTCCTATGGAGTATGATATGCCCTCTGAAAACGGTCAGCCCACAGAATTTCGTATGCCTGTCGAGTATTTTGAGAATAACTCTTATGGTGATGATTCAGGAAAAGACAGTCATAATAATAAACTGAAAAAACGTCATAAAATCAAAATGATGGCGTATCTTGTAGCTTCTTGCGCAGCGGTTCTGACAGTATTGCAGGTAAATCCGCTTAAAGCATTGGACTATGTGAAGAACAATAGCAATAGTAATAGTAATGATGTTGTTGAGCCGGTGGGTGACTGGGGCTATGATAATAATATGCATATTTTGAAACCTGTATTGGAAAATGGCAGCCCGAATGGTGCGGTTACGGTTCCTCAGTATGGACTTGAGAACGTTGTTCTGGATGAAGAATATGTGTACTGTCAGGAAAAAGAAGATTCATATTATTACCTGTGGTCGGGAGCAGCATACAGCAACCCTGTATCCGGAGGAAATGAAAATGCGTACTATGACTACGATACCAATACACTTCATCTTAAAGATTGTAATTTAGAGGTTATTGCTGTCAACCTTATGGGAAATGATTTTACCATAGAGGTTGAGGGCGAATGTCATATTGGATATATCTGTTCATACGGTTTTTATTACGGAAACAGTATAACAATAAAAGGCTCTGAAGGAATTCTGTATGTCAATGAAGATGATAACATGGATTATGGAATTGAGATTAGTGCAGAGGACAGTAAGAGCGGACTGTTTATTGACAAGATGGCAGGACTGACAGTGGGTGGTAAAATAGCACCGGTATGCATATCATATACAGATATGGAACATGCTGTTTACTGGAATACGTCATCAATGGAACTTAAAGGTGATTATAATTACTTGATTGAAGAAACATCCGATAGTGGCAGATTCAATAATTACCTTAAAGAAAATAATAGTAACAATATAGAGTTTACTCCAATCGTAAAAGTGGATAAAACATAAAAATATAATTTTAGGAGGTATTACTATGGCAAGATTTACGTTACCAAGAGATTTGTATCATGGAAAGGGTGCATTAGAAGCACTTAAGACATTTCAGGGCAAAAAAGCCATGATTTGTGTTGGCGGAGGTTCAATGAAACGTTTTGGTTTCCTTGACAGGGCAGAACAGTATCTTAAGGAAGCCGGTATGGAAGTCAGACTTTTTGAAGGAATTGAACCTGACCCTTCGGTGGAAACCGTTATGAAAGGTGCCAAAGCGATGTTAGAGTTTGAACCTGACTGGATTGTTGCAATAGGCGGAGGTTCTCCGATTGATGCGGCTAAAGCAATGTGGATTAAATATGAATATCCTGATATTACCTTTGAGGATATGTGTAAAGTATTTGGCATACCTTCACTTCGTAAAAAAGCACATTTTTGTGCAATATCTTCTACTTCAGGAACAGCTACAGAGGTAACTGCTTTTTCAATCATTACAGATTATGAAAAAGGAATAAAATATCCGATAGCCGATTTTGAAATAACACCTGATGTTGCAATAGTAGACCCTGAACTGGCAGAGACCATGCCACAAAAATTGGTGGCACATACAGGTATGGATGCAATGACACATGCTATCGAGGCGTATGTATCCACCGCAAATTGTGATTTTACAGACCCATTGGCACTCCATGCAATTAAAATGATTCAAAGAGACCTTGTCGGTTCATATAACGGTGATATGGAAAAAAGAGATTCAATGCATAATGCACAATGTCTCGCAGGAATGGCATTTTCTAATGCACTTCTTGGTATTGTACATTCAATGGCGCATAAAACAGGTGCGGCATTTGCCGATTACGGCGCACATATCATTCACGGTGCTGCGAATGCAATGTATCTCCCTAAGGTAATTGCATTTAACGCAAAGGATGAACAGGCTAAGAAGCGTTATGGTGAAATTGCTGATTTTATGGGACTTGGCGGAGCAGACCTTGATGAAAAGGTAGCTTCATTAATCGGTTATCTCCGTAAGATGAATGATGAACTTAATATACCACACTGTATTAAAAATTACGGTGCAGACAGCTATCCGGCTGCACAGGGATTTGTGCCTGAAAATGTATTCCTGGAGAGGTTACATGACATTGCAGTTAATGCCATAGGCGATGCCTGCACGGGTTCTAACCCAAGACAGCCAAGCGTAGAAGAAATGGAAAAACTGCTTAAGTGCTGTTATTACGATACAGAAGTTGATTTCTAGGATAAAATAAATTAGGAGCATGCGTTAATTCACATGCTCCTTTTTCGATTCATAAATGTAATACTTGATATTGCAATACAAATATATTGCAAATACTTTTTTGAAATGCAAAAACATTTGAAAAATAAAAGTTTTTGCAATTAAGTGCATAAACTCAAGAAAAGGGATTTGTATTTAAATAAAATTATTGCATTTCAGGATACTGAACCTGTTAAAGTTGTTACAGGGATACGAAGATGTGGTAAATCAAGCCTGCTTAAGCTGATGGTTTGTCATCTTAAAGAGGAGGGTATCTTTGATGAACAGATTCTTGAAATGAATTTTGAATCGTATGCTTTTAAAAATATGGATAGTGATTCTTTATATGAATATGTCAGACAGCATATTGTACCGGATAAGAGAATGTATCTTTTCTTTGATGAGGTACAGCGTGTTCCTGACTGGGAGGATGCGGTTAATTCTTTTCGTGTCGATTTTAACTGTGATATTTATGTCACGGGTTCCAATACATATATGTTGTCTTCTGAATATGCTACTTATTTGTCCGGAAGATGTGTAGAGATAAAGATGCTGCCATTGTCATTCTCTGAATTTATTACTTTTTATGACTTTGAAATCATTGAAACAAAAAGTGCATTAGGTGGCATCAGGAGACAAGCCCTTGATAGAAACGGAGAACAGTACGAACTCCGTGAAATATTTGATGCTTATATGAGATTCGGAGGAATGCCGGGTATTGCGGATGTAGGACTGGATCAGGAAAAGGCATTGATGTTACTTGAAGGTATTTATTCTACTGTAATTATGAGAGATATACTTGAACGGGAGAATCTTAGAGGTCGGAAAAAAATAACGGATCCTGTCCTTTTGAAAAAGATTGTTATGTTTCTTGCAGATAATATAGGCAGTAATATATCTGTCTCTTCTATAGGAAATATTCTGGTAAATGAGGGTCTGCTTGAAGATGGCAGAAAAAAAGGAATTCCTAGTGCTCATACTGTCCAGACATATGTTAATGCTCTGATGGAGGCATATTTTTTCTATGATATTAAAAGATTTGACATCAAAGGAAAAGAATTTTTACGAACCCATGGAAAATATTATATTGTAGATATGGGACTTAGAAATTATCTTCTGGGTTTTAGAAACCGCGATAGTGGTCACGCATTGGAAAACATTGTATATTTTGAATTAATTCGCCGTGGCTATGATGTTTCTATAGGCAAGGTTGATAATTTGGAAGTGGATTTTATCGCAACAAAGGCAGACGATAAAATTTATATACAGGTTACTGAAACGATGGAAGGTGAAGATGTCCGTAAACGGGAACTGGCACCACTCCAAAAGATAAATGATAACTATGAGAAAATAGTTCTTTCTATGAATAAGGGAATGGATTCCTCTTATGATGGAATAAAATCGATTGATTTAATTGATTGGCTGATTGCATATTAAATATGACTCAATGTGTGGTAAATATTGATACACATTGAGTCATTGTTGCGTTAATTCGCATGCTCCTTTTCTGTGAGAACAATTTTATCAACGGCAACCTTGCCCATTGTTGCGGCGGTTGGAAGACCACCGGGATATCTAAGCCAGTGGCTTGCTAGATAAACATTGGAAAGTTTCTTAACATCGGAAGAAATAATTATCCTTGGGTTAATTACCTTGGTAATAAAACGCATATATGCTCCCATATGGCAATGATTTCTTGAACTGTAAGAGTAAGGTGTCCATATATCGAGGACTTTTAATTTTCCTTCATATTGCGGAAACTTTGTCTCAATCCGATTTTTAATCGCCGTGGCTATGTTATTTTTATAATTTGAATACAATGTAGGGTTTTCATGTAACTTAATCCAGAATTCGGAATCTTTTCTGTATTGGATTATACTGCATTGGATTACGGTTTTGCCTGCGGGAGCAATGTAGTCTCCATAGTTGCGGTAATTTTTTACACATAAACGGTTATGTTTTGACATTCCGACATCAATGGTATCGCAGTCAAAATAAAGAGTATCGTCAATTTCCCTGAATTCGCCGTCTACAGCAAATGCAACCTGAAAAGAGCTGTATATTATATTCTTTTTGCGGTTGGCATAAGCTTTTGAAACCGGCTTTGACAGGTATTTTTTGCCAAGAAGGTGATAGTAGGTGTAGTGAATGTCACAGGCACATATTATGTAATCGGCAGGGACAAAACTGTCGTTTTCAAGGATTACTCCGTCAGCACTGCGGACTTTGATTTTCTTAGGCTTGAAAAAATTTTTACCTGACGGTACAAAAATCTGTTTCAGAATTTTAGATTTTTTATCGGAGATTGAAACCGTCTTAACAGGTGTGGACAGGTAAAGCCTGCCGCCAAGGGATTTAAAGGTTGCAACAAGTCTGTCTGCGATTTCTTTTGAACCTCCCTTTGGAATGTCTCCGTTTCCAGCAACAAAAAAGGAATATGCCATCGGAAGCCACAAAGCTTCATAATCTTTTGACATAAAATCTGCCGCCATTTTTTTGATGAGAGGATGTTTAATCTTATTGGTAAATTCTTCAATGCTGATTCCCGAGTATACAAAAAGACTTTTTAATATCTCGGCTCTTGAAAGAGAAAAAGTTACTTCTTTGAAAACACTGTTTTTCTCTGCTGGGTCATCTGTCGGATTCTGTAAGCCTTCTCCCAGCTTTACACATTCGATAAAACGGGTAATTTCTTTTTCATCTTCGGGTGATAATTCAAGCAGTTCTTTACGCGTTCTCTCCAAATCTCTCCATAAAGTGATTTTTTGTCCCATATACTCAGAGGTGTAAAAAGATTCTCTTTGTATGAAAGCTTCGTCATCTTTTATTACGCCAAGTTCTTTCCACACGTTGTACTGTGGTGTCCCCTTTTTGGTCCCTGTGAGCCAGTGGATACAGTTGTCAATGGTAAAATCCCCACGTTTCCATGATGAACAACAGCCTCCGGCAACATTGTTTTTCTCATATATCTCAACTTCGTAACCGGCTTTCAAGGCAAAAATACCGGCACTGAGTCCGGACACTCCCGCTCCCACAATGACTATCTTCATGTATTCCTATCCTTTCAAAGTTGTGAGTTAAGTATGAGGATATTTTACAATGTTTGAGGGGATAAAGCAAATAGAGCGGAGGTCGATTTTTGATGGGGAAATGGATAATATTAAAATATAATAGGTTAATTGGGGGATTGACAGTTAATGACAAAAGAGGTATTTTATAATGATTTAACGTTAGTTAGATGGAGGCTTGGGCAAAGAAAGGAAGAATGAATATATGTCATATAATTTTAAGTATGTACCACGGAGTAAGTATTTGCCTGTAAAAAAAGAATTAGAAAGACTAATTAATGCAGTTCAGAATGAGGTCAGGGAATATTTTACTTTTTCATTTACTTATGTTGGAAGCACACACAGGAAATTGATTACTGAAGATTTAAGAGGAAATGTTGGTTATGATTTTGATGTTAATATTCATGTAAATGATGAAAATGAAGATTATACGGCGGAAGAAATTCGTACAAAAATTTTTATGGCATTTAACAAATTTGTAAAACAATTTGGATATGATTATTGTGAGGATAGTACGAGGGTATTAACAATTAAACGCAAGGACATACTGAGAAGCAGGATTATAAGCAGTTGTGATTTTGCGATTGTGTATGATTGTAAAGATGGTCGTCAGCAGTATATACATTTCAACAAGAAACAAAAAACATATGATTGGGAGTTCCTTCCAATCAGTAATATGAAATTGGAAGATAGAGCAGAGTTTATTAGAAATAAGGGCTGTTGGGACGAGGTAAGAAATCTATATCTGGATAAGAAAAACCTAAACGAAAATCCCAACAAGCGTTCAAGGTCATTATATGCGGAAACAATTAATGAGATATATCACAGATGTGTTCAAAAAAATTGTTAATAAAAAAATCATATCCCCAAAGGAGGCACGCATGTACCTTTACCATTACTATGACCGTGATTTAGCTCCCTTTAAAAACATATCCGAACTGCCTGATGAAAAACCGGCTTTTATCAAAATAGATATTGACGAGTTTGATAAAAATACAATATATTTTATTTATGATGAGATACCGGAGATAATTGAGAAGTACGGATACCCGCAGGAATGGAATCACGAAATACTACTAAAGGCAAGGAGTGTTGATATGTCACAAATTACAAAAAGGGCACTTGAACAGTCATTAAAAAATCTTTTGTTAAAGAAACCTCTTAATAAAATAACAATAAGTGATATTGCGGAGGACTGCGGAATTAACAGAATGACGTTTTACTATCATTTTCAGGATATTTATGACCTTGTGGAGTGGTCCTGCCTTGAAGACGCAAGAAAAGCTCTGGAAGAAAAAAAGACGCATGATACATGGCAGCAGGGATTTATACAGATTTTTAAGGCAATTCAGGAAAATAAACCTTTTATAATGAACGTGTATCACTGTGTTGACAGGGAACAGGTGGAAAAATACCTAAAATCCCTTACAGACAATCTTTTGATGGGAGTTATAGATGAAGAATCCGTTGATATGAAGGTACGCGAAGAAGATAAAAAATTTATAGCAAGGGTATATTCCTACAGCTTTATAGGCCTTATGTTAGACTGGATAAAAGATGATATGAAAGAAGCCCCGGAGAAAATAGTCCACAGATTTGCTCTTGTAATACAAGACTCGCTTAAGATGGCGTTAGACAGATTTAAAATTTAATCAAACAGTGGGATTTGATAAAAAAAACAACAGTTTTCTACCTGTGATAAATTATTTATCATGGGTATTTTTTTGATTATGGCGGTGCAAAATGAATATAGGTACAATCTAATTATAAAATAAAAACAGCAGGAGGTACTCATTATGTATTATTCAGCAGGAACTTATGAATCATTTGCACATCCGGAAAAACCGGCAGGGGTAGATAAAAAATCAGCATATATTATAGGAACAGGTCTTGCAGGACTGACGGCAGCGTTTTATCTTGTGAGAGACGGGCAGATGAAAGGGGAACACATACATCTTCTTGAAAAATTAGAGCTTGCAGGCGGAAGCTGTGACGGAAGAAAAGATATAACCAAAGGCTTCTTTATGAGAGGCGGAAGAGAAATGGATAACCACTTTGAGGTAATGTGGGATATGTTCAGGGATGTTCCGTCACTTGAAACACCGGGAGCATCCGTTCTCGATGAATATTACTGGCTTAACAAGCATGACCCTAACTATTCCCTTTGCAGGGCAACTGTAAAACGCGGACAGGACGCACATACAGACAAGAAATTTGGGCTTGATAAAGAGTCTGCACTTGCTCTTTCAAAACTTTTTATAACACCTGAAAAAGATCTGGAGGGAAAGAAAATATCGGAGGTTCTGCCGGACAGCTTCTGGGAAACCAATTTCTGGCTTTACTGGCAGACAATGTTTGCTTTCCAGCGTTGGTCAAGTGCCCTTGAAATGAAACGTTATCTTTGCAGATATGTCCATCATATTGACGGACTTCCTGATTTCAGCGCACTCAGATTTACAAAGTACAACCAGTATGAAAGCCTTATTCTTCCACTTGTAAAATATCTTGAAAGCCATGGTGTAAAAATTGAATATGGCATGGATGTTAAAAATGTAATTATCGAAACTGTAGGAAGTAAAAAAATAGCGAAACAGATTGTCTACATTAAAGGTGGTAAAGAACAGACCATTGATTTAATAGAAGATGACCTTGTCTTTATTACCAACGGCTGCTGTACCGATACAACCTGTTACGGAGACCAGAATCATGCACCTGACCTTTCTAACCTGAAGGACGGCAGAGGTGATTCATGGGATATGTGGAAAAACATAGCAAAACAGGCTGTACAAGGAGAATACGGCAATCCGGATGCTTTCTGCAACAACATTGAAGCAACTAACTGGATGAGTGCCACCGTTGCTACCTCGGATGAGAAAGTAATTAAACACATAATTGATGTCTGCAAGAGGGACCCAAGGGAGGGTAAAGTTACAACAGGCGGTATTGTCACGGTAAAAGACAGTATGGACAACTGGTATTTGTCATGGACAATCAACCGTCAGCCACAGTTTAAATCCCAGAACCCTGATATGGTGCTTGTATGGCTTTATGCACTGAATACTAATAAAGAGGGAAATTATGTTAAAAAACCTATGCGTGAATGTACGGGCAAAGAAGTCTGCGAAGAGTGGCTTTATCATATCGGCATACCTGAGGATGAAATAGAGACTCTGGCAACAGACAGCTGTAACACCACAACCTGCTTTATGCCATATATCAACGCATTTTTCCAGCCAAGAAAAAATGAGGACCGTCCTCATGTGGTACCTGACGGTGCAGTCAATTTCGCATTTTTAGGACAGTTTACAGAGACACCTAGGGACACTATTTTTACAATAGAGTATTCCATGAGAACAGGAATGGAAAGCGTGTATACACTTCTTGACATAGACAGAGGTGTGCCTGAGGTATGGGGCAGCAAATACGATGTCCGTGAACTTCTGAGAGCATGCTATTACGCAATAGACAAAAAACCGGTTACGGATATACCGCTTACTATAAAAGAAAAAATGCTTCTTAAAACCGTTTTGAAGAAGGTAAAAGGAACCGATGTTGAAATACTTTTAAAAGAGAGCGGATTGATAGAATAATAAATAACGAAAAACAGCTGTGGGTATATCCCGCAGTTGTTTTTTTGTTTGTAGCAGGATTTTCTTGAAAAAAATCGGAAAATTATCTATTATATTAATAATCCAAGGAGGTCAATATGTGGAAGATACTTAATATTTTTGACGGCGATTACGGCTGCGAAGAACTTAAAGATGGTGAGACCCCAAAAGTTACGGTTACTCTTGAAGATGAGAACGGTAACCGCAAATTTTTCAGCGTAAAAGACAGTGTTTTATATGAAAAAAACCTTGGCGAAGGCTCGGTTCTTGATGACCTGTCCTTTTTTTTGGACAAGGAATAATGTAAGATATGTATAGATAAACAAGCGGGGTGGCTTTTATGAACGAAGAAAAGAAACGTTTTAAATACGAAAACAACTTAAAATATCGTGAAAGAGTCAATAAAAAAATCAGATGCAGGACTGATAAGCAGTACGATAAGAAACTCAAGAAATTGCAATTTGAAGAGAAAAGCCTGTCCGAAGCAAGGCTTAAAGTCATTAAGAAGCTTCAGGAAGCCAGATGGAAACCTCTCTATAAGAAAAATATTATTGTGAACCGTACAGAGGGCAAAATCAGGATTAACGGAACGGATTATCTTTTTGAAAATATAGGAAATACCAGGCTTATTACAAATATAAGTAACAGTACGGTTACATCAGGGCGTGTTAAGACTAAATTTAAGCCATCGATTGGCGGGGCGCTTGCAGGCGGTTCGATGTACGGCGTTGCAGGTGCGGCGGCAGGTGGTGTCCTTTTTGGTAAAGAAAAGACAAGAGATACGAGAAGAACAGCCACAGTTACTAATTGTACCTATGTGGGAGTTGAAGTAATTATGTACGGAAAGCCCGTGAACATAAGTATTTTTACCGGTGCTACAGGACTTGAAAGCAAGATATATTCGGAAGCACTGGTTAAGGCACAGGTAATCATGTCACAGTTAGCGGGTCTTGCTGCTACACCTATGCCGGAATCATATCTCAGAGTTGACGAAGAACCGGATGTGGTTGCACTTGATAAGGTAATTAAGTTAAAACATATGGAATGGCGTAAAATGATGGACGAACCCCGTGTATATCCCAAGCCGTTCAGATAAAAAAGTGGCGCTGTCTTAATTTACAGGAATATAATTTTTTTTCTTGCATATATAAAATTCTTTTGCTATAATGACGGCGAAATTAGATAATAATATGAAACGAGGTGAATTCTATGGATAGTTGCGATATAGGTCGAAGTAGTAAGATATGCAATGTACAAAGATATGAGACAGGAATGCAGCTACCCGTAGAAGTCAGGTAGTTTCATTCTGTATTGTTGTGTACCTTTTTAGACATTGCATATCGTATGTGCAATGTTATTTTTATGCAATTAAGGAGGTATAGCAATGATCAGAGATTATGTTAAAGAGATTGTAAAAATTATCCGTTCAACCAAGGATGCAGACAAATTAAAGGATTTACTGTCAGATTATCATGAAAAAGATATTGCCGAGGCAATAACGCAGTTGAGCGGACAGGAAAGAGCAAAGCTATATAATATATTAGACATACAGACGGTCGCCGAGATTTTTTCATATATAGATGATGTACAGAAATATCTGGAAGAACTTACGATTGATAAAGCAGCCAAAGTCGTGTCCTACATGGATGCGGACGATGCAGTGGATGTACTTGACGATTTGTCTGAAAACAAAAAGAATGAGATTGTCAATAACCTTGATGAGGTCACAGGTAAGGACGTAAGAAAACTTCTCTCTTATGAAGAAGATGAAATCGGCAGCTGGATGACCAATAATTACATAAGTATAACCGATGACCTGACAATAAGAGGTGCAATGAGCGAACTTGTCCGTCAGGCAGGCAAGCATGACAACATTTCAACCATCTATGTTGTTGACAAAGACGGTAAATTCGCTGGAACCATAGAACTTAAAGATTTGATAATCGCAAGGGAAAACGATAACCTTTCGGATATTATAAGCAGTTCTTATCCTTATGTTTTTGAAAAAGAAAAAGTAAGTGACTGCATTGAAAAGATAACAGAATACGAGGAAGATTCCATCCCTGTCCTTACAATGGAGGGCAGAATCGCAGGTATTGTTACATCAACGGATATTGTTGAAATGGTTGACGATGCCATGGGTGATGATTATGCGAAGTTAGCAGGTCTTACATCCGAGGATGATTTAAAGGAAAAGACCTTTGTAAGTATTAAAAAAAGACTGCCATGGCTTATTATTCTTTTATTCCTTGGAATGGCAGTATCCTCTGTTGTGGGAATGTTTGAATCGGTAGTGGCGATGCTGCCGGTAGTAATATGCTTCCAATCCCTTGTACTTGATATGGCAGGCAATGTAGGAACACAGTCCCTTGCCGTAACTATCCGTGTTCTTATGGATGAAAATATTGATGCGAAGAAAAAAATGGCACTTTTGTTCAAAGAGATGAAGATAGGACTGCTTAATGGTGCAAGTCTTGGTCTAATGACGTTTGTCATACTTGGTTTTTATATTCACTTTTTCAAAAAGTATGTATGGATGTCCGCATTCCTTATATCAGGCTGTGTGGGAATATCACTTGTGGTTGCGATGGTAATATCAAGTCTTGTGGGAACCATAATTCCTATGTTTTTCCACAAGGTTCACATTGACCCTGCGGTTGCATCAGGCCCGCTTATCACTACAATTAATGACCTTGTAGCAGTTGTGACATATTACGGACTTGCGAGACTGCTTTTAATTAATATTTTTCATATCTGAATAGGACAGCAATAAATGAGTAAGAGAAATACAAAAGAACTTGATATGTTAAACGGAAAAACGGCGGGCAAACTTATTATGTTTGCCATTCCGTTGGCATTAAGCAGTATTTTACAACAGCTTTTTAATTCAGCAGATGTTGCGGTAGTGGGAAGGTTTGCAAAGGGCAATGCAATGGCAGCAGTAGGAAGCTGTGTTGCACTTGTAGGAATTTTTGTTAACCTTATTGTAGGTCTTTCCGTAGGCCCTAACGCATCCCTTGCCACCATTATCGGGCAGAAAAGAAGGGATGACATAAACGGAATGTTGCATACGATTATTACCTTTGGGGCAATACTTGGAATTGTGCTAATGGGTATCGGAATCGGAACGGCAAAAGTCATACTTGAAATATCCGGAACACCTGAGGGCGTTTTGCCGGAGGCTTTATTATATATAAGGATATATTTTATAAGTATACCGTTTATGGTTATTTATAATTTCGGAGCCGCCATTTTGAGAAGCTTTGGCGATACCAGAAGACCAATGTTTTACCTGATAATCACGGGTGTTGTTAATGTTGCGCTTAATCTTTTTCTTGTAATATGTTGTAAACTCGGAGTGGCAGGAGTGGCAATCGCTACCCTGATTTCCAATGTATTAAGTGCAATTCTTGTTATGGTTTACCTTTGCAGAAGAAAAGATGAGTTCAAATTCTGCTTCAGGAATATGAGAATAGAAAATAAATATCTTAAAAATATTTTAAAAATTGGAATACCTGCGGGTGTTCAGGGCGCGATTTTTTCAATATCCAATGTATTTATCCAGAGCGGAATCAATTCTTTCGGAGAGGATGCAATAGCAGGTTCTTCCCTGGCACTTAATTTTGAGTATTTTACTTATGACATATCCAATGCCTTTGCACAGGCTGCCGTAACTTTCATAAGCCAGAATTTCGGAGCCTGCAATATTAAAAGATGTAAAAAAATATTCTGGCAGTGTATGGCATTTGGAATATGTTTTACGGAAGTCCTTGCTGTGGTATTTATGATATGGGATGATTTTTTCGTAAGCATATACACCACAAGTTCTGCAATTGCGGCATTTGGTTTAATCAGGATGCATCATGTATGTGCTCTTGAAGGGCTTACAGCAACCTACGAAGTAGAAAGTGCTGCCTTAAGAGGAATGGGTAAGTCATTAGGACCTGCGATAATTACCATCCTCGGAACTGTTGTTTTCAGGATTATATGGCTTGTGACCGTATTCAGGCTTGTACCTACCTACACCATGTTGATGAATGTCTACATTGCATCATGGATTTTTACCGGTGGAGCAATATTTATCCTGCTTGCGGTCCATATGAAAAAAATAATGTTAATTCACGAATCCGGTAAAATATCTCCTCTGAAGTGATTTCGCAAGTTAATAATGAAGTTTAAAAGAGTCAGTGATGGCTCTTTTTTTTATGTTATGCAAAAGATGTGATTAGTAAAGTCACAGCCGGGACAAATATACTTGTCTTGAAAAGAATTCGGATGTATCATATTATATAGGTATAGAGGAGAAGGACCTTATGAAAGATAAAATATTAATCGTAGATGATACACAATTGAATAGAGAATTGTTAAAAGATATCTTATGTGAAGAATATGATATTCTGGAGGCAGAAAATGGCAGGGAGGCTTTGGACATTGTACGTCATGAGATGACCAATATTGCCGCAATACTTCTTGATCTTGTTATGCCTGTAATGGATGGGTTTACATTTATTGAGGAATTACAGAAAATTAATATAATGGACAAGGTTCCTATTCTGGTAATAAGCGGTGAAAAGAGCGTTCAGAATGAAAAGAAATGTTTTGATTATGGCGTATCAGATTTTATTGGCCGCCCTTTTAATTCCGTACTTGTAACAAAGCGTGTGCAGAATGTGGTTAATCATTATGCTTACAAAAACGAACTTGAAGAAAAAGTTAAAGAACAGACCTCTATTTTAAGAAAGGCATACAACACTTTAAAGATACAGGCTGAAAAATTGCAGAAAAGAAATCAGGAAATAATAGATATGCTTGGAAATATTGTTGAATACCGTAATCTGGAAAGCGGTGAACATATCCAGCGTGTTAAGGGTTACACAAAGATTCTCGCAAAAAAGTTCAGTGTACAATATCCGGAATACAATCTCGACAAAGATACGGTAGCAACCATCGTTGACATAAGTGCATTGCATGACATAGGTAAAATTGCAATCCCTGACAGTATTTTATTAAAACCGGGAAAACTTACCGAAGATGAATTTGAATATATGAAATCCCACACTATAAGAGGATGTGAAATACTTGAGAAAATGGGTAAGGACTGGGAGCCTAAGTTCAAGAAAATCAGTATGGAGATAGTGAGATACCATCACGAACGTTATGACGGGAAAGGCTATTCTGACGGACTTAAAGGTGAGGACATCCCTGTTTCGGCACAGATTGTCTCTCTTGCTGACGTATATGATGCCCTTGTCAGCGAGCGCTGCTACAAGAGTGCATACTCAAAGGATCAGGCATTCAATATGATTGTAGGTGGAGAATGCGGCGTTTTTTCACCTAAGCTTATTGAAGTGTTCCGTGAAGTGAGAAATGATTTTGAAAACTTTGCAGATAATCCTATTAAAAAGAAAGGTAAAGCTGCTATTCCAAAGGAGAATTGTTAAATGAATGACACATTAAAAGTATTGGAAACGAGAAGAAGCTGCAGAAATTTTGACCCTGCAAAACCGGTATCGGACGAGGCAGTTCAGGCAATTGTCAAAGCGGGAACATACGCTCCTACAGGCAGAGGCCTACAAAGCCCTATCATCATCGCAGTATCCAACAAAAAATTGCGTGACGAGATATCGGCGGAAAATGCAAGAATCATGGGAGTTGATTGCGACCCATTTTACGGAGCACCCGTGATTCTCATAGTGCTTGCCGATAAAGACATTCCAACCTACATATATGACGGTACACTTGTTATGGGAAATCTTCTTAATGCAGCTGAAAGCCTTGGAATCAACAGTATATGGATCCATAGGGCAAAGGAAGAATTTGAATCCGGGTTCGGTAAAAATATTCTTAAAAAACTTGGCATTGAGGGCAACTACGAGGGTATCGGACACTGTGCAATCGGATACGCAGCCGAACCTGTAAAAGCACCTGCCCCACGAAAAGAAAATTATGTTTATTATGTAAAATAGACGGGGAATAACAGAAGTAATTATACAATGATGTTTTACGATACAACACCAGAAATCCAAGTAATATTTTTTCTTGTTTTTAATACGCCAAAGGAATATACTAATGTACTAGAGATAGTCTGGAGGTAGTAACAATGATTGCAGATAAAATGGTTAATCTGGTTAATAACAGCTCAGTAATCAGGGCAATGTTTGAGGAAGGAAGAAGACTTGCGGGAATATATGGGGCAGATAAGGTATATGATTTCAGTCTGGGTAATCCTAATGTTCCTGCACCCAAGGAAGTTAATAAGGCAATACATGATATAATTAATGAAGAAGATTCCGTATTTGTCCACGGATATATGAGCAATTCAGGATATGAAGATGTAAGAGAGGCCATAGCAGACTCTCTTAACAGAAGATTCGGGACACATTTTTCTTTTAACAATATAATAATGACGGTAGGTGCAGCAGGTGGTATCAACTCATTCTTTAAGGCGTTTGTCAACCCCGGAGATGAGATAATTGCTTTTGCACCTTATTTTGGTGAATACAGGGCTTATGCGGCTAATGTGGATGCAGAACTTGTTGTAATTCCACCTGATACGGATACTTTCCAGCCTGACCTTGCGGCTTTTGAAAAAGCAATCACACCTAAGACTAAAGTTGTAATTGTTAATACACCTAATAACCCTACAGGTGTTGTATACAGTGAAAAGACAATTACCGAAATGGCAGATATTTTAAGAAAAAAACAGAAGGAATACGGAACAGTCATCGCTCTTTTTTCTGATGAACCATACCGTGAACTTGCTTATGACGGCGTGAAGGTTCCATATCTTACCAAATATTATGAGAATACGGTTGTAGGATATTCTTATAGTAAATCATTATCTCTTCCGGGAGAAAGAATAGGATATCTTGTTATTCCCGATGAATTTGATGACAGTGCTAAAGTAATTACAGCCTGCAATGTAGCAACAAGAGTATTAGGATTTGTTAATGCACCATCTCTTATGCAGAGAGTAATTTTAAGATGTGTTGACGTGGATGTAAGCAGCAACATTGCAGTATATAACAGAAACAGGGAGACTTTGTATAAAGGACTTCGTGACCTTGGGTTTGAATGTATTAAGCCTGAGGGTGCGTTTTATATGTTTGTAAAGACACCTATAGATGATGTGGAATTCAGTAATATGGCTAAGAAACATAACATACTTGTGGTTCCGGGAAGTTCCTTTGCATGTAAAGGCTTCGTAAGAATCGCATATTGCGTATCTTACGATACTGTGGTCAATTCGTTGCCTGAATTTAAGAAACTCGCAGAAGAATTAAAACTAATATAAGAGGAATCCGATAATGAGAGAATGGGAAAAAAATATACGAAAAGTCGAACCTTATGTTCCCGGAGAACAGCCTAAGGATAAGGATATTATTAAATTAAATACCAACGAGAATCCCTATCCTCCGGCACCACATGTAAAAGAAGTTCTTGAAAGCATCAGAACGGAGGATTTCAGAAAATATCCTGATCCTGCGGCAGATATGTTAATATCAGCCATATCAGAAAACTACGGTGTTGATAAAAATATGATTTTTACCGGTGTGGGCTCTGACGATGTACTGTCAATGATATTCCTGACATTTTTTAATTCGGACCGTCCTGTGCTTTTTCCGGATATAACATATTCTTTTTACAGCGTATGGGCAGATGTTTACAGAATTAAATATGAGACACCGCTACTTGATGAGAATTTCAATATAAGGGCAGAAGATTACTATAAGCCTAACGGTGGTGTGGTTATCGCTAATCCGAATGCACCTACGGGAATATACAGAAATCTGGATTTTATAAAGGATATTCTTGAACATAACCGTGATGTAATTGTTGTTGTGGATGAAGCATATATTGATTTTGCGGGACAGTCAGCGGTATCGCTTCTTAAAGATTATGATAATCTTATAGTAGTGCAGACTTTTTCAAAATCCAAATCATTGGCAGGTATGAGAATAGGCATGGCATTTGCTAATCCTGAACTTATAAAGGCACTTAATGACGTAAAGTATTCCGTAAATTCTTACACTATGAATATGCCGTCAATACTCCTTGGAACTGCCGCGGCAGAAAGTATGGATTATTATAATAGAACAACAGAGAAAATTATTGAGACAAGAAAACGTTCAGCCGGAAGACTTAAAGCATTGGGGTTTGAGTGCCTTGAATCCGGATCTAACTTTATTTTTGCAAGACATGGCAGGGTAAAAGGAACTGATATATATGATTTTCTCAGGAAAAATAAAGTGTTTGTAAGGCATTTTAATGCTCCACGTATTGATGATTTCTTAAGAATTTCCATAGGTACCGATGCAGAAATGGACAGATTGTTTGAGTTGCTTGAAGGGTATCTTGCAAATTTATAAAAAATTAATAATATATTATATATTTTTAATGGCTTTTTGAAAGCAATACATATATGATTATTATCATATAAATATGCGAGGTGGCAGACAATGTCAGGTAGATTCAGAGACAAGATGGCTAATTTTATGGCAGGAAGATACGGAATGGATGAGTTTGGAAAGTTCATTAATATATTACTTTTTGTAATGATTATTGTATCTTTTTTTGTAAGATTTTTATTCCTTCCGACGTTACTGCTTCTGATATACAGTTATTTCAGAATTTTATCAAGAAATTATCCGGCAAGAAACAGAGAGAACCGGTGGTACCTTAATGCAACGAGAATGTTCAGAAAGAACAGAAGCAGCTATGGTAACGATGCAGGTACGAGACAGAGAGATACGGCACACAGGATATTTAAGTGCCCTAACTGCAGTCAGAAGATAAGAGTACCTAAGGGCAAGGGCAAGATATGTATAAGATGTCCGAAATGCCGTATAGAATTTATTAAGAGAACATAAGTCAGGGTGCGATATGTTTGGATATATTGTTATTCACAAGGATGAACTTAAGGTTAAGGATTACAACAGATATAACAGCTTTTATTGTGGTGTCTGCAGAAGTCTTAGGAATAATTATGGATTACCGGGTCAGATAACACTTAATTATGATATGACATTTCTTGCAATACTTTTATCGGGACTTTATGAAGATGATACTAAGACAGTTATGCGTCATTGTGTCATACATCATGTTAAGAAGCATGGTGAAATCAGTAACGAATATACAGATTATGCGGCGGCAATGAATATATTGCTATCGTATTATAAGCTTAAGGATAACTGGGATGACGATAGGAGCCTTAAGTCCAATATCTGTGCCGGTCTTCTTAAGAAAGCATTTAAGAAGGCTGCCTCAAAGTTTCCAAAACAGGCCGGGATAATAGAAGATTATATAAGTGGACAGAGTGAATGTGAAAAGTCCCATGAAAATAATATAGATACAGTTTCTTCATATACCGGTAAGATGCTTGGCGGTATTTTTGCAATGAAAGATGATATCTGGAAAGAAGATCTTTATAGGATGGGATTTTTCCTTGGCAAATATATCTACATAATGGATGCTTTTGATGATATTGATAAAGACATTAAGAATGAAAGCTATAATCCGTTGATACCAAGACGGAATGATGGCGATTTTAATGAATATTGTAAAAATATTTTAACCATAACTGCGGCAGAGTCTGCAAGAGCATTTGAATGTCTGCCGATTATTGATAATATTGATATTTTGAGAAATATTATGTATGCTGGTATATGGACTAAATATAACATAATAATACAGAAACGGGATAAAGATCCTGACAGAGAGGTATAGAATGACAGATCCGTATTCAGTGCTTGGCATATCAAGAGGTGCAAGTACAGAAGAAATTAAGAAAGCATATAGACAGCTAAGCAGAAAGTATCATCCCGATGCCAATGTTAATAACCCTAATAAGGCTCAGGCAGAGGAGAAATTTAAGCAGGTACAGGAAGCTTATAATCAGATAATCCATGAGAAAGAAAACGGTGGTTCTTCTTATGGCAGTTACAGCGGAAGCTACGGAGGAAGCTACGGAGGAAGCTATGGTTCAGGTAACAGTTATAGCAGTTCCGAGGATCAGAGAATAGTTGCGGCAGCTAATCTTGTAAGAAACAGACAGTTCAGGGAAGCAATAATTGTACTTGAGGGTATGACGGAAAGAAGTGCCAGATGGTATTATGTGCATGCCTACGCAAGTGCCGGAGTCGGCAATATGATAGTTGCACAAGAGGATGCAAGGACTGCGGTACAGATGGAACCGGGCAATCAGGAATATATTAACCTTCTTAACCAGCTCCAGAATACAGGCGGCTGGTATACGGGAGCAGGAGCCGGATACGGACAGGACAGTGCCGGAGCGGGCAGCTGTTGTACACAGATGCTTTGCCTTAATCTTTTATGCAACTGCTGTTGTTGCGGCGGAGGATTCTAAGAGTCAGTGATTAGAGCCGGAATCTGACATAATGTGCTTCACTTCCGGCAGCATAATGTAATTTATAGAGAAAATAAGACAGCAGATTTCGTAATTTGGTGTCTTTTTTTGCGATAAATAGTGCTTGCAATAAATTACTGACATATATAAAATCATTGTAGAAAAAGATACTCAATGGATATAAGAGGCTTGAAATGGTTAAAGAAACAGATTACATATATAACATACCTAAATTTTCAAAGAAATCGTCCCTTGCCAATACCAGGATAATGCTTGACAGAATAGGATTTGATGAAAACAGTAAGAAAATAATACATGTTGCAGGAACTAACGGCAAGGGCTCGGTATGTGCCTATCTTGCGGGGATATTAGGTAAGGCCGGTAAGAAAACCGGACTTTTTACGTCACCGCATCTTGTCAGAATCAATGAGAGAATCGTAATTAACGGAGAAGAAGTTACAGACAGCATATTTGAGGATTCTTTTAAAAGGATTAAGAAAATATCCGAGGATATGGTAAGGGACGGCTTTGATCATCCATCTTTTTTTGAATTTCTTTTCGGAATGGCAATGGATATTTTCAAGAACAGTGATACAGAGTATATTATTCTTGAGACGGGACTGGGAGGAAGACTTGATGCAACCAATGTGATAACACATCCTGTAATGACAGTCCTTACGTCAATAAGTCTTGACCATACTGAAATACTGGGAGATACCTACGAAAAAATAGCTATGGAAAAGGCCGGCATAATTAAAGAAGGTGTGCCTGTTTTATTTATAAACAGAAGAAAAGATGTAACGGATGTATTTATGGAAAAGGCCAGGGAAAAAAATGCACCGGTGACCATAATAGAACCGGATGATATTAAAGATATTGTAATTAAAGATAAAAATATTGATTTTTGTCTTCATAATAAGTATTATGATAATGAGATTTTTTCAGTACAGACTAAGGCAGAATATCAGGCTGAAAATGCTTCCCTTGCGGCAACGGCGGCAGCAATGCTTTCCATAGACCGCACCTCTGTAAAAGAAGGTCTTTCAAGCGTTGTGTGGATTGGCAGGATGCAGCGGATGGATGATGGTCTTGTGGTCGACGGCGGACATAATGATGACGGTATAGAACATTTTCTTGCCTCGGTTCGTAAAGACGGATGGAAAGGCAGACGAATCCTGCTTTTCTCAGCAGTTAAGGACAAACATTACGCCGGCATGATTGATAAAATCTGTACGTCCGGGCTTTTCCGGGTTATAGTAACGGGAGTTCTTGATGACAAAAGAGGTATAGACACAGATACATTTAAAAAAGTGTTTGATAAGTATGATTGTGTTGATGTAATCCATTGTGCCAATATTCCCGATGCATACAGAAAATTAATGGAATTATCCGATGAAAACACAATGAAATACGCTGTAGGTTCTTTATACCTTGCAGGTGAAATTTTGAACATAGAATGGAGATAAGTATGATTGACTTTGATGAAGAGATAAGAAAATTCCAGCCAAGTCTTGAAGTTGACGAAGCAGAGGATGCGATTTACCGTAATAATACAACGGACGTTACGGAAGTAATTGATAAAATAATAAGAGAAATAACAGATAAATAGGAGCAGGTTAATGAGATGTTATAAATGTAACAGTGTACTTACTGACAACGATTACTGCCTTAAATGCGGAGCAGATGTATCTGTATATAAGATAGTTGTCAAATCGTCCAATTCCTATTATAATCTCGGTCTTGCAAAAGCACAGGTCAGGGATTTAACAGGAGCGGTATCAGCACTTAAAACCAGTCTTAAAATTAATAAATCCAACATTAAAGCAAGAAATCTCCTGGGCCTTGTATATTTTGAAATCGGAGAAACAGCACTTGCCCTTAAAGAGTGGGTAATAAGCGTTAATCTTAAGCCGGATAAAAATGTTGCAACCGTTTATATTAAGAAAGTTAAGTTTAATCCCAATAAACTTGAACAGCTTAATCAGGCGGCTAAGAAATATAATTACGCTTTGAATAAGCTGCAGGAGGGCAGCGATGATGTTGCTCTTATACAGCTAAAAAAAGTAGTGACACTTAATCCAAGATTTGTAAGAGCACAGCTGCTTCTTGGTCTTTTGTATATGAAACATGGGAACATGGATAAAGCTGCAAAGACCATAAAAAAAGCTCTTGAAACAGACAGAACCAATACTCTGGGATTAAGATATATGGATGAGCTTAATAACGAGGGCATAGCTGCTGCATCAAAAAATGATGAGGTATACTATAAGCCTAAGAAAAAAGGGTTATCAGGCAATGATGTAATTCTGCCTCCTAATTCCTATAAAGAGCCGTCAAGCGGTATGCTTACCGTTGTCCAGATATTGTTTGGAGTTATTATAGGTGTTGCACTTGTATGGTTCCTTGTAGTACCGTCCAAGGTCCAGAACGCCAAGAAGGAAAGCAATGACACCATAAAACAGTACAGTGAGAGTATGTCAAGCCAGTCCGTCAGAATAACTGACCTTGAAAAACAGTTAAGCGAGGCCAAGGACGAGCTTAAGACCGTTAAAGATGAACTTGCCGGATATGCAGGTGATTCGGGTTCGGTTAATATGTATGCAGGACTTATTGATGCTGTTTCATATTATCTTGATGATGATTTTGACAATACTATGGTGGAACTTGCTAAGATAGATGTTACCAAACTTCCTACGGACAAGGCTAAATCGCTTTACACATTGCTTGACGAGAACTGCAACAGTGGTGCGGAAACATATCTTAAAGCAGGCTCTAATGCTTATGACAAGTCAGATTACATAACTGCAGTCAAGTATCTTGAATTATCATACAAGTTTAATCCTGAATCGGATGAGGCGATTTATTATCTTGCAATGTCCCATTTCAGGCTTAATGAAAATGACAAGGGTAAGGAATATGCCGATATTTTGAAAAACAAGTTCGGTAATTCTAAGTTTACCGGAGACATAACCAAATATATGGAAGAAAACAATATTACTTAAGAATAAACCACGTTACACGGCGGAGCAGATTATATGCTCCGCTTTATTATTTTTCAGGAGGAGAATATGAATAATTTATGTGTTATAAGGAGAGGCATCCTTATAGTTAATCTGGGTGGTGACCTTGATCATCACGTTACCGAAATGATAAGAGATGAGATAGACAAAAAAATTAACGGTCAGAAGGTACATACAATAACTTTTAATTTCAGAAATGTGAGCTTTATGGACAGTGCAGGAATAGGACTGCTGATGGGAAGATACAGAAAGATAAAAGAAATCGGAGGAGAAATATATGTAAGCAATATAGGACAGGGTGTACAAAGAATATTCAGAATGTCAGGATTATTCAAAATATTAAAAACCAGCAGGGAAATGGATTGCTTTGTTAATGAAGGAGGACAAAATGAACAGATTTAAAATGGAAATGGAAGCATTATCGGAAAATGAAGGATTTGCCAGAGTGTGCGTAGCGGCATTTGTAACAAGACTTGACCCTACATTAGAGGAAATTAATGACGTAAAAACAGCGGTCTCAGAGGCTGTAACCAATTCTGTTATTCACGGTTACGGTGGAAATGGCGGTAAAATAATAATCGAATGTTCTGTTGAGAATAATACAATGGAAGTTATGATAAAAGATTTTGGAAAAGGAATTGCTGATGTTGAAAAGGCAATGGAACCTATGTATACAACCGATGCGCTGCATGAACGCTCAGGCATGGGATTTACATTTATGGAAGTGTTTATGGATGAACTTCAGGTGGTGTCTGAAAAAGGTGGAGGCACAACCGTGATCATGAAAAAAACATTCGGGAGAATAACGGAGTAATTGGAGGTGTGATTTATGGATCATACCAAAGAACTTATTGCTCTTGCCCATGAAGGGAATAAAGAAGCCAGAGATATGCTTGTAATGCATAATATGGGGCTTGTCTACAGTATTGCAAAGCGTTTTGCCAACAGAGGTTATGAAATGGATGACATTGTTTCCATAGGAACAATAGGATTAATTAAAGCCATTGATAAGTTCGACCTGAATATGGATGTAATGTTATCGACCTACGCCGTGCCTATGATAAGCGGGGAAATCAAAAGATTTATAAGGGATGACGGAATAATCAAAATATCACGTTCCATAAAAGAGAACGGCTGGAAAATCAACCAGGCAAAAGATTATCTGTCACAAAAACTTAAAAGAGAGGTAACCATTGAAGAGATTTCCAAAGAAACGGGAATCTGCACTGAGGATATTGTTGTAGCGATGGAAGCATCAAAAGATGTTGAATCAATTTACCAGACAATTTATCAAAGCGACGGTAATCAGATATATGTAGTAGATAAACTTGCCGCATCAGCCAAAGAAAGTGACCATGATAAAATTATGAATCATGTCATGCTTGAAGAAACCATGAATATTTTGGAAGAAGATGAGAAAACTATTATAGAAATGAGATATTTTCAGGAAAAAACCCAGTCGGAGGTTGCAAAAATACTGGGAATATCCCAGGTTCAGGTATCACGCATGGAGAAAAAAATTTTGCTCAGGATGCGTAAAAATATGGAGGTATAAATGGACAAGGTCTATATCAGTTTTCAAAAAAGCAGTGAAGTAAGCAGCAGGAAAATAACGATTGGAGACATTGCATCTGTATATTGTAAAGATAATTCCATACAGGCAAAAATAAAGTCTTTACCCATAATAAGCGTACCTGAAACAGAAAGCAGAAGATATGTGGTAACAGCAATAAAAGTGTTTTCTGTAATTGAAGAAAACGTAAATGGGACAGAGTTAATTAACCTTGGCGGACCGGAGTTTGTTGTGTCTTACAAAAAGGAAAAAAAGCAGAACAAGGTAACTGATTTCCTGAAAGTTATACTTGCTTCCGTTGTTATATTCTGCGGAAGTGCTTTTGCAATCATGGCTTATGACAATGATGTGGACATTAATGGTATATTTGAGACAATGAGTAAATGGGTTACGGGGGACAATAAAGCCGTGTTTTTGCAGCAGGTGATGTATTCACTGGGACTTTTTCTGGGAATTATGATTTTTTATAACAGAATCGGAAAAAGAAAGTCTGTGAAAGATCCAACCCCTCTTGATATACAGATGAGACTATATGAAGATGATATTAACACCACCATAATAAATAACAGCGAAAGAGAGGAAAAAGCAGATGATGTGGAATGAATTTTTGCTGATTGTCCTTTTTTCACTGGGAGCAGGATTTGTGACTTCCTGCGGATATTTCGCGTTATTTATGACCGTTGGGGTTATTAGCAGAATAGTACAGTTTACCCATACGGCAGGCAGAGAAAGGTTTTACGAGAACCTTGTCATAACCGGGGTTACGGTAGGAAATGCATTTTTTACATTTACTCCGTATGAATTTCTTCCGTCGGCAGTATGGGTGGTATTTTCTGTATTTGCCGGTATGTATACGGGATGTTTTCTCATTTCACTTGCGGAAGCGGTAAAAGGGATACCTGTTTTTTCAAGAAGAGCAAGGCTTAGGACAGGTTTTGTAATTATTTTGTTTTTTTTAGCCCTTGGAAAAGGATTGGGGGCTTTATTTTATTTCAGTTCTTAAGTATAATATCCGTAAGGAGAAGATTACTTATGGATGATATGAGAGCATTTTTTAATCTGATAGATGATTTTGCCATTGTGGTGGTGGATTATAACAACGGCAACATTATTTATATGAATGATGAAGCAAGACAAAAAGTACTTGTTAATCTGAAAGCTATGAATTTTTTCAGAAACAGGAATGAATTGCAGAAAGTTATCGGCAATAAGAAAAAGGTCAGGTTCAGAATGACCTGTAACGGTGAAAATAATCTTACAGGTGTTTTCTATAGGATGAATTTTGAAAATGAGGATGCGGTTATAGCATACTTTGACAAAAATGTCTCACCGGATGCGGATTCTGATACAACGATTATTCTTGATGGCTTTTACAGGCAGTATTATTCCGTATTTATGGTAAACGGTAATACAGGAAAATATAATATATTGTATTCCAACGGTACGCTTACGAAGTATTCCGAAAGCTTTAGCGATTATACGGAACTTATAAGAGATTACTGCAATAATTATGTATGCGGGAAAGACCGGGTTAAAGTAAGAAGAGAATCGGATATTAACAATATAATAAGACGAATTAACGAAAGCGGACCATATCAGGTCAACTATCAGATGAATGACGGAGAATGGAGAGGTTTGAAATTTATGCCCGTTAAAGACGAGTATAATGATAATCTTTTTATGGCAGGCGTTGTTATATTTGATAAAGAGATGCAGAATTACCAGCGTGTGAAGAATCTTCAGGAGACAATTTCAGGATTGACAGAGACATATCAGATGATATGCAGGGTTAATCTTGACAATGGTAAGAAAGAGGTACTGCTCAATAACGAAGATGGTACGGATGGTCTCTACATAACACAGTTTATTAATGAAAATTATTCAATATATGGCAAAGTATATGTTGACCCGTCATTCAGAAGTGAACTTCATTCCACAATAACCCATAAAGCGGTTAAGGAATATTTTAAATATAATGATGATGTTATAACCAAATATTTTAAGGAAATCAACGGCAAATGGATTGAAATTAAAGTAGCCAAAGATGCTAATTATACAGAAGACAGCCCATACGTTGTATATGCGGTCAAAGAATGTACGGAAAAAATCGAATCAGAGAACCGTGGTATAGTAAGTGAGACTGCATTATCCAAAGTATTTATTGCAGCATTGATTATTGATACCGAAAAGGATGAATACGAGTCCGTATATAAAGTTGAACATATAAAAGGAATTGCCAGAAAAGGTTCATTCGGGAATCTTATGGACAATTTCAGGACAATTATCAATAAAGACGATTATGATGAATTTGAAAGCACATTAAAAAAAGCCGGCAGTATGTACAGCGGATTTGCTGAATGTGAATTTCAGGCAATAGACGAGGACAGTAATGAACATTTCTATGATGGAATGGCAACCAATATCCATCTTCCGGGCGGAGACAGGCTTTTACTGCTTATAATGGATAATGATGAACGTGTTGCTAACAGGACAAACCTTATTTCTTTAAATAAAGAATACGATATGACGAGGACTGTCCTTTATACATTAGGTGATGCGTATTTCGGTATGTATTATTTTGATTTTACGGCAGGAACAATCAAAACACTCCGTCTGCCGGTTGACCTTTGCGATATTTTTGAAAGGACGCAGAGAATAGAGGAATTTACTGATGAATACGTTTCAAGAATTGCCCATCCTGATGATGAGATGAATATACGCAGATGTAATTCAAGGGAATATCTCGATGAAATGATGGCAAATGGTAAAGATGAGATATATTGCGAATACAGAAGACTTGTTGATAATGAATATAAATGGGTACGTCTTGATATAAAAATTACTAAATTCTGTGACGGACATACGATGGAAGCCGTCTATGCCTTAAAAGATATCCATGAAGAAAGGGATATGGAATTAAAAAGAAATAAGCAGCTTGTGGAGGCGACAGATGCTGCCAACAGAGCTAATGAAGCAAAAAGTAATTTCCTTTCAAATATGTCCCATGATATAAGAACTCCTCTCAATGCAATTATCGGCATGACCGATATGGCAATTAATCATATAGAAAACAGACAGCGTGTATACAGTAATCTTATGAAAATAAAGAGTTCCGGTAGGATTCTCTTATACCTGGTAAATAACATACTTGATATGTCATATATAGAAAGTGGTAAGGTTGTAGTAAATGAAAGTCCGTTGTCCCTTGCAGATTTATTTCATAGTGTGGCTACCATGGTTCAGGGACAGATTAAGGAAAAACATCTTAAATTTAAGGTATACGCAAAAAATGTAAAAAATGAGATAGTGCTTTCCGATAAGTCTACCCTTAATAAGATAATAATTAATCTTCTGGGTAATTCGATAAAATATACAAAAGAATATGGACTTGTATCGTTAAGCATTGAAGAACAGCCTACAGAAATAACTGATCTTTCAAATTATATAATAAAAATATCGGACACCGGAATCGGTATGTCAGAAGATTTCGTTAAAAGGATGTTTGAGCCTTTTGAAAGAGCCAAGGACACAACTATAAGCGGTGTTGAAGGTACAGGGCTTGGAATGTCAATTACCAAACAGCTGATTGAAATTGTTGGTGGAAATATAGATGTTAAAAGTGAACTTAATGTAGGTTCCGAATTTACTGTAACCATTCCGCTTAAACATACAGAAGCAGATGACGAAGATAAGATGGAATATGATATTGAAGATTATAAGGTGTTCTATATTGAAAGTGACGAAAATAACACATATAACGAGATAAAGGAATATATAGGAACCAAGGGCCATAAGGAAGTTGTAGTGGTTACATCGTATGATATGGAAGAAGATATTCCTAAATTTGAAAAACTTGGTGTTAAAAAAATTATATCTGAACCCGTATTTAATTCGGATTTAAGGAAACTTCTTTCTGACAAGAAGAATAAGGCAAGGCTTAAAAAGGACAAAAACATATTCAAAGGCAGAAAGATACTTATTGTTGAAGACAATGAGATTAATATTGATATCATAAGTGATTACCTTGATGATGTTGAGATAAAATATGACAGTGTCAGAAATGGGCTTGATGCCTATAACAGAATTAAACAGAACCATAGCTATGATTGTGTTCTTATGGACATTAAGATGCCTGTGATGGATGGATACGAAGCAACAAGAAAGATAAGAGCACTTGACGATGATTATGTAAGAAAACTTCCTATCATTGCTATGACTGCCAATGCTTTTGCAGAAGATGTACAGAAATCAAAAGAGGCCGGAATGAACGACCATATAACCAAACCTGTTAATCTGGAATTATTTTATTCCGTTATAAAAAAACATATGATAGGAGAAGAGTGATGCAAGACTGGAAAAAAGAACTTATGAATTTTAATGTGGATGTAAACGGCTCTATCGAGCGGTTTTCGGGACGTGAGGACAGGTATGTAAAGTATCTTAAAAGATTCGGAGATGATACTAATTTTGAAGATATGAAATATGCCGTTGAGAAAGGAGATGTGCAGGCAGCTTTTGGAGCCTGCCATACGTTAAAAGGACTTACAGGTAATTTAGGCTTTGACGGACTTACAGGTACGGTATGCGAAGTATGTGAAATTCTCCGTGCGGGAAGCCTTGAAGGTGTTAAAGAAAAAATAGAGACAGTTAATGACAATTATTTTAATATAATAAATGTAATTAAAACCTTGTTATAAAGGCATGTTTTATGTTATCATAGGTGCTATAGAAGAAGGATATTTAAGGGTACGTGTAGTATGAAAAAAAACATAAGAATAATAGTGGCAGATGATAACTCGTTGGTCAGGGAAATGTTAGTGGACGGAATTGCAGACCAGAAGGACTTTGAGATACTTGCAACCGCATCTAACGGCAGGGAGACAATAGAGTTAATTAAAGAGCATGAGCCGGATGTTGTACTTCTGGATCTTGTTATGCCTATAGTGGACGGGCTTGGCGTTATGGAGGCCGTAAGAGAGGATAATAATGGTAAAGTACCATATTTTATAATTGTGTCGGCAGCAGGTAAGGAAGATATAGTAACGCAGGCACTTGATTCGGGAGCATCATATTTCTTTATGAAGCCCTTTGACGAAGGCGCATTAATCAGAAGAATCAGACAGTTATGTGACTCTGAACCTAAGAAAAGTATTGCAGAGTCTTCATATATGCAGAATGATACTTCATATAGTGTTGAGAATGAGACCTCATCACTGATACGTAAACTTGGAATGCCTGCCAAGATGATAGGTTACAAGTATGCTATAGATGCTATAATAATCACATTGGAGGAACCGGATGCGATAGTTTCCATAACCAAGGATATTTATCCTAAGATAGGGGAACGTTACGGAACATCTCCTACCAATGTTGAACGTAATATAAGATACGGCATAGAGACAGCGTGGTCTAAGAGAGACAGCATAATGAAGACCCGCGAAGGTAAAGAAATCTTTGGTTCATGTACCAAGAGGCCTACTAATTCCGAATTTATTAATTCCTGTTCCGAATGGTTAAAATTTCATAAGTCCAGACGATAACCGGATATAAGTCTGTCCGGCTGAAATAAAAGGGGTGTATAACATACACCCTTTTTTTACAATACTAATTATAATCAAACATGACAAAACAAATATAAAGGAGAATTATTATGATAAAGACAACATTAAAAATCGACGGAATGATGTGCGGTATGTGTGAGAGCCATATCAACACAGCAATAAGAAATAATTTTAAAGTAAAGAAAGTAAACTCATCACATTCGGCAGGTGAGACAGAAATTATTTCAGATGAGCCTCTTGATGAAGACAGGATTAAAAGTGTAATAGGAGAAACCGGATATACTCTTAAGGGCATATCGTCAGAAGAATACGAAAAGAAAAAATTTACGCTTTTCGGAAGGAATAACTGATATATGAAGCAATATAACATAAAAGGAATGAGTTGCGCCGCCTGTAGTGCCAGGGTGGAAAAGGCGGTATCAAAGGTATCAGGCGTAACATCGTGTTCAGTAAATCTGCTGACAAATTCCATGAGTGTTGAAGGCAGTGCAGCAGATAGCGATATTATTAAAGCTGTTAAAAATGCAGGTTATGGGGCCTCATCCATAAAAAATAAAGAAAAAGCAGAGGATACCTCCACGGAATCACCTATCAGACCTATGAGGACAAGATTTATCACATCACTTGTTTTCTTATTGATACTTATGTATTTTTCAATGGGTCACATGATGTGGAGCTTCCCACTTCCTAAGTTCTATGATGGAAACCATATAGCCATGGGACTTACCCAGTTACTTCTTACGGTTATTATAATGGTAATTAACCAGAAGTTCTTTATATCAGGCTATAAAAGCCTTATACACGGTGCTCCTAATATGGATACCCTTGTTGCTCTCGGAGCTACGGCAGCTTTCGGTTACAGTACTTTTGCACTTTTTGCCATGACTAAAGCACAGGTTGCAGGTGATATGGAACTTGTGGAAAAGTATATGATGGAATTTTACTTTGAATCAGCCGCAATGATTCTTACACTGATAACCCTCGGAAAAATGCTTGAGGCATATTCAAAAGGCAAAACGACGGATGCCTTAAAAGGATTGATGGAGTTAGCTCCTAAATCAGCCAATATCATAAGAGACGGCAAAGAAGTTAATGTTCCGGTTGAGGAAGTCGTAAAAGGCGACATATTTATCGTAAGACCGGGAGAAAGTATTCCTGTAGATGGTGTTGTAATTGACGGACACAGTGCAGTCAATGAATCTTCATTGACGGGAGAAAGTATTCCTGTAGATAAAGAGCCGGATGACAAAGTATCTGCTGCAACCATTAACCAGTCGGGCATTATAACCTGTAAAGCATTAAGGGTAGGCGAAGATACAGCACTTTCAAAGATTATTAAAATGGTAAGTGACGCTTCGGCGACCAAACCTCATATAGCAAGAATAGCCGATAAGGTATCGGGTATATTTGTTCCCACGGTAATAGCAATAGCGGTCGTAACAATAATTGTGTGGCTCTTAATAGGTAAGAGTGCCGGATTTGCCATTGCAAGAGGAATATCGGTACTTGTAATAAGCTGTCCATGTGCCCTGGGACTTGCAACACCTGTTGCTATTATGGTAGGCAACGGAAAAGGTGCCAGAAACGGTATTTTGTTTAAAAACGCTGCCGCCATTGAAGAAACAGGAAAACTTAAGATTGTTGCTCTTGATAAGACAGGAACAATAACAGAAGGCAAGCCTGTTGTAACAGGCATATATCCTGCAAAGGACATAACGGAAGAGGAACTTCTGCACATAGCAGGTTCCCTTGAGTACAATAGTGAGCATCCTTTGGCAGGTGCGGTTAATCAGGAGATTGAAAAGCGTAAAATAACCATAAGTCCGGTCAAAAACTTTAGTGCACTTCCTGGAAATGGCCTTTTGGGAGAAATAGACGGTGTAATCGTTATGGGCGGAAATTACAGATTCATTTCAGGGCATACTGCCGATAAGGAGGAATTAAAAAATATTTCCGATAAAGTATCAAATGAAGGAAAGACACCGCTTATTTTTGCAAAAGATAACCATTATATAGGAACCATCGCTGTTGCTGATATAATAAAAGAGGACAGCCATAAGGCAGTAAGCGAACTTAAGAAAATGGGTATCCATGTGGTAATGCTTACAGGCGATAATGAAAAGACAGCGGCAATTATCGGCAAAGAAGCCGGAGTTGACGAAGTAATAGCCGGAGTTCTTCCGGACGGTAAAGAAAATGTTATCAGGGAACTTATGAAAAAAGGCAGAACTGCGATGGTTGGTGACGGAATTAATGATGCACCTGCCCTTACGAGAGCCGATATCGGTATCGCAATCGGTGCAGGAACCGATATAGCAATAGACGCAGCAGACGTTGTACTTATGAAGAGCAGGCTTACGGATGTTGCAGCATCAATAAGACTTAGTAAATCAACTTTAAGAAATATACACGAAAATCTTTTCTGGGCATTTTTCTATAATACCATAGGAATCCCTCTGGCAGCAGGTGTTTTTGTAGGACTTGGACTTACTTTGAATCCTATGTTTGGGGCGGCAGCCATGAGTCTTAGCAGCTTTTGTGTTGTAACCAATGCATTAAGGCTTAACCTTGCGGATATTTACGGAAAACGTAAAAAAACTGAATAATTATATCCTCTTCATTGCATAATATCCATAAAAAGGAGGTTGCAATGGATAAGGAAGCAAAAAAAAGATATAACGAATATGTGGAGACAGTTACACCGACTCATAATCTTTTAAGCCAGATGTTAAGAGCTTTTTTAACAGGCGGCATAATATGTACAATGGGTCAGGGCCTAAGGAATGTCTTCACATATTTTTTTGATATGGATAAGGTAACATCATCAACATGGGTATCCATAACTTTAATTTTCATTTCGGTAGTATTGACGGCATTTGGAATATATCCCAAAATAACGAAATACGGTGGGGCAGGTTCACTTGTGCCAATTACGGGTTTTGCCAATTCCGTAGCCGCACCCGCCATAGAATTTAAGAAAGAAGGGCAGGTATTCGGAATAGGCTGCCAGATATTTAAAATTGCCGGACCGGTTGTATTATACGGTGTATTGTCCTCATGGATTCTTGGCCTTATATACTGGATTGTAAAGATGATTAATGGATAAATATGAGTTGAAAAAATATATAAGGCACATTATAATGAATGGACTGACTTTAAGGGAAAAAGATTATGAAAAAGAACAATAAATTTTTTAAGTACGTATCACAGAATATTTTTGCAATGATTGGTATGTCCTGTTACATCATTGCGGACACATTTTTTATATCAAGAGCAGAGGGAACTGACGGAATAACAGTTTTAAACCTTGCACTTCCGCTATATGGGATTATATTCGCAATCGCTGCCATGATTGGAATAGGTTCGGCAACAAGGTATGCAATAGCAAGGGAACGAAAAGACAAGGACGAGAACAGATATTTTTGTAATGCTGTTGTTTTTGAAATTTTAATCGGACTTATATTCATGACTGCAGGTGTATTTTTTACCGATAAAGTAATGGCAGTAATGGGTGCAGACAAGGAAATAATTGAACTTGGAAGAGGCTATAACAGAATTTTTCTGGCGTTTGCACCGGCTTTTATGGTTAATTATACCTTTACGGGGTTTGTTAGAAATGACAATGATTCAAAACTTGTTATGATTGCCACGCTTACAAGCTGTGTATCCAATATTATACTTGATTATGTATTTATGTTTCCAATGGGAATGGGCATGAACGGTGCGGCACTTGCAACATCTTTATCGCCTATCATAAGTATACTGATCTGTTCAATCCATTTCTTTAAAAAAATAAACAGAATAAAATTTATTCCTTCATTGCCAAGTATAAAGCTGTTATTCAAATCCTGCCAGCTTGGGGTTGCATCCTTTGTGGCAGAGATTTCTTCAGCGGTTACAACAACTGTTTTTAACTTTATCCTGCTTAGGATAGCAGGCAATACAGGAGTTGCTGCTTATGGTCTTATTGCCAATCTTGCCCTTGTAGGTGCAGCTATTTTTAACGGTATTGCACAGGGAACACAGCCTCTTGTAAGTGAATCTTTTGGCAGGGGTAATGATAAGGAAGTTGCCTCGTACCTGAAGAAAGCTGTAATTACAGCTTTGGCATTTGCACTTATAATTGTAGGAATTATATACGGATTTACGGATTACTGTGTGGCTCTTTTCAACAGTGAACATTCTGTTGAACTTGCAAGTCTTGCTTATCCGGGAATGAGAATATATTTTATCGGATTTATTTTCGCCTCATTAAATATTGTATGCGCGGCATTTTTCGGGGCCACGGAACAGGCCGGCAGGACTTTTTTAATATCCATAATGAGAGGATTTGTCATGAATGTGATAAGCTCATTGGTTCTTTCATCAATATTTGGTATAACGGGAGTATGGCTTGCGTTCCCTGTTGCAGAATTTGTAACAGGCGTTGTAACTGTCCTGCTTCTCAGAAAATATTTTCAAAATAACAGGAGAAAAAACCATGAATGAAATAGAAGCCCATTACAATAAATTCAACGAAGAAAAAAGACTGGATTCCCGTCACGGCAGGGTAGAATATATAACTTCTATGAAGTATATACATAAATATATACCTGAATGTGATAATCCGGCAGACATCAATATCCTGGATATAGGTGCGGGTACAGGCAGGTATTCAGTACCGCTTTCAGAGGAAGGATATACAGTGACAGCGATAGAGCTTGTGAGACATAATCTTGGTCTTTTAAAAGCAAAAAACAGTAATGTAATCGCTAAACAGGGCAATGCACTTAATCTCAAGAAATATCCTGAAAATTACTATGATGTGGTTCTTTTATTTGGACCGATGTACCATCTTTTTACTTTTGAAGATAAGTTAAAAGCTCTTAATGAAGCAAAAAGAGTATGTAAAAAAGGTGGAACCATCCTTGTGGCATACATAATGAATGAATATGGTGTAATAACATACGGTTTTAAGAAGCAGCATATCCTTGAAAGCATTAAAGAGGGAAAACTGACAGAGGATTTCCAGATACTTTCAGAAGAAAAGGATTTATATGATTATATGAGGCTTGAAACTATTAACAGACTTAATGAAGCTGCGGGGCTTGAAAGAATACAGATAATTACCCCTGACGGCGCAGCTGATTTCATGCGACAGGAGCTTAATAGACTGACGGAGGAAGAATTTGAAATGTTTATAAAATATCATCTTTCAATATGCGAACGTCAGGATATCCTTGGAGCTTCGGCACACACTCTTGATATACTTAGGGCGTAACTGGAAGTTTTGTTGCGTCCGGATTTCATCCTGCTCTTGGAATTCATCAGGTTCCAAGTGCCGTCGGTTGGGAATCTCTACCCAAAAGGTGGAAATCGGCCGAAAAGGGTAGAGAATCCCAGTGCCGCCGGTTGTAAATCTCTACCCAAATAGCGGAAAACAGGCGAAAATGGTAGAAAATCCCGGCGCCGCCGGTTGGAAATCTCTACCCAAAAGGCGAAAATCGGCCAAAAAGGGTAGAGAAACCCGGTGCCGCCGGTTGGAAATCTCTACCCAAAAGGCGGAAAACAGCCGAAAGGGTAGATAATCCTAGACCCGCTTGCCCTGCAACCTTGAAGATACATCCAGAAATAGTGCATTTTTCGATTAGAGTTTGTTGTTTACATATAGAAAGGAAATTAAAAATTGTCAAAGGAAAAAAAGAAAAGCAGCTTAAAGCTATATGGGGATATCTTTCACCAAGGATTGAATATCTGAAAGACATTCCTAAAAATATTTTTGATAAAGGTATTTCTGCAATATCTTATACAGAAGAATTTAAAGAAGAATTTGATAAAAATCCAAAGGATACATTAAAGCATATTATTGATAAGCTGAACTCCGAATTGAATTCCATATTACATGAGTATGATTTTAATTAAGCTCGCCCCGGATTTTGACAAATCAACATTAAATCCGAACTTAGATGAGTCTAAAATATGGTTTGATGAAATGGCTGAGCAATTATATAATTCAAAGCTTGAAGTTGAGAAAAAAAACTTAGAAAAAGGAGGTACCCCAAATCCGGAAATCAAAGAGATGGATGAACACTTTACTGCAATGACAGGACTTGAAATGGATAGTAACAGAGGTTTTAAATTTGTATTAACTGAAGACGGCAATCACGATATTGAAAAAACTCCTTTACACGGATATGATTCAGTATATCAGTATACAAGTGTTTGGGACGATTTACTTGAGACAAGAAAAACAGTCATGAATTTTATGAGTCCTAAAAATTTAAAAGCAGAATTTGATGAAAAAGATATTGCTAGTCTACTTAGAACATTCGAAAGAAATCTGAGCGTTGACAGATAATTTATCAAATGTTAGGTATTTACTTCAATCGCCTTTCTTAATTTCTGCTGAGCCGGATTCAAAGAAAATTCCGGGAAATAATATACAAATCGCAATCAGCTTCAGCCATTGCAAAACCTGATTTTTTTAGCAACCATATACTTATTTATCTTGGATAATATTTGACTTCTTAACCTTTTTAATGGTTCCGTCAGGATACTTAATTGACATATTGTCAAGGTGTGCTCCGATTCCTGCTTTAATGCTGTTAATATAATCCCATCTTAATCTTCCTTGTTCTTCTTTTTCTTCTTCAGTAAGCCCTGTTTCTTTGGATTTATGATATAATTCATTAATTCTTGCTATTTTTTCTTCCATTGTCATAGTAATAATCTCCAATCTTCCTTGTGATAGGTATTTTACCACATTCGTGAATTAACATACAGTATTTTATTTAATTTTTACTAAAATATAGGGAGAAATATATTGGAACTCATTTGTAGTACTATTTTGATATACACAAAAGAAAAAGGTACTAATTAATATTCAGAAGGCGGGTATAATGGCAAAGGCAGGAAGAGGACAGACAAGGTGGGACTCCAAATGCAGAGTATTAAGACCGGGAGAAAGCGTAAGGGCAGATGACAGTATGTGAACTGGTAGATCTATATTTGAAAACAAAGACCGGAGTAAGGCAAAGCACGAAACATGGATACGTTACAGTGCAGAGATTACTTGCGAAGGAAATATTGGCAAAAAGACGATACGAAGTGTGAAAACTTCCGATGCAAAGTTATTCCTTATAAAATTGTAGCTTGAAGATGGGAAAAGCTACAGTTCCATTCATACCATCCGGGGAGTGTTGCACCCGGCCTTTCAGATGGCGGTGGATGATGACATTCTGGTAAAGAATCCATTCGGATTTCAGCTTGCCGGAGTATTAGTAAATGACGCAGTCACAAGAGAGGCAATCACAAAAAATCAGATGAGAAAGTTCTTAAAGTTTGTGCATGACGATGTGGTGTACTGCAAATACTATGAAGTGGTGTACATACTCTTTCATATGGGAATGAGAATATCAGAATTTTGTGGCTTGATGCTGAAGGACATTGATTTGCAGAACAAAACTGTGAATATCGACCATCAGTTGCAGAGAACATCGAATATGCGGTATATCTATCATAGAAACCACAAAGACGGATGCAGGAACAAGAGCGTTGCCGATTACAGAGGATGTGGCACAAATGTTTCAGGCGATCATTGAGGACAGAAATGCACCGAAAGTGGAGAAGTCCATAGATGGATATAGCGGATTCCTGTTTTACGGTGATAATGGAATGCCACTTGTTGCGATGCACTGGCAGCACCGCTTCAACCATATGGTCGGTAGATACAATGACATCTACCGGGTGCAGATGCCAAACATCACGCCTCATGTATGCCGACATACCTATTGTTCGAATATGGCAAAATCGGGAATGAATCCTAAGACGTTGCAGTACCTCATGTGGCATTCGGATATTAGCGTTACCATGAATGTGTACACGCATATTGGGTTTGATGATGCCGAGGAAGAATTGAAACGGATGGAAGAGTTTAGGAAGGCACAGGCGGAGGTTGAGCAGAAGAAGGAGAAACCAATGTCGCAGAAGATGTTTAAAGTTGTATAATATGGAAATGGGATGACGCTCTGGCTTAGGTTTGCTTAGATTGGGGCATTTTTTCTATGAAAAAATAATGATGTATGTTATAATAAAATAACATACTGAATAATTACTACAGAATAGGAGGACAAATATTATGTTGAAAAAAATACAAATAAATGGAAAGCTATTCTTAGAATACTTCAAAATAGCATGCGGTGTTGTTTTTGGAATAGCATCGGCATTCTTCCTTTTTTTTGATACAAGTGATTTAAAAATAAAATCATGTAGTAGTAAAATTTTAACAATGACGATTTTGATATTATTAGCAGTATTTTATGCAGTTGTTAAAGTTATGAGCTATAAGAAGATTGTGGTTATAAAAGGAAAATTGGTTTTAAGGTATGGAGATTTATGGAAAACAGCGTTTAATACTAAAGAAAAGAAAAAAATTGTTGTTGTTGGTGTAAATACGACATTTGACACAATTGTGGACGAAAATCTTTCTATGGTCAATAAGCCATTAGTAAGCCCAACAACGATACATGGAAGATGGCTTAAATGTATGAAAGATAGAAATGTTGAAATATCTGATATTGATGCCAAAATCAGTAATAGCCTGAAATTACAGGGAATTAGCCCGATGAAAGTATTAAGTAGGAATGTTAAAGCGAGAGGAAAATTAGAATGTTATAGCAAAGGAACTATAGCACAGTATGAATATGGTAATACAGTATTCTATTTGTTGGCACTGTCGGAATTCGATGAAAATAATAATGCACAAAATACAAAAGAAGAATTAGTGGAGACAATTACGAAACTCATAAATTATTATGACAAAAAAGGAAATGGATTTGATATATATATTCCGCTGTTGGGAACGGGGCAATCTAGGACTGGTATCACAAGGAAAGATTCTTTAGAGATTATGGCATCGTTATTTGAATTGTATGAAGAAAAGATACAAGGATGTGTTAATATTGTGGTATATTCAGAAGATCGTGACAAAGTATCTTTGGGAGCATGAGTAGTAGGAGGAACGATTATGGGACATAAATGTTTTGTTAGCTTTAAAAAAGAAGATATTTATTATAAAGAAAAACTTGTAACATTATTTTCAAAAGAGGATATTATTGATAAAACTTTGGATAAGGTAATAGACAGTGAAAATGGAGATTATATCATGCAAGTAATACGAAATGAGTATCTGAAAGATTCTACAGTAACTATTTGTTTGATTGGGACACATTCATCGGAAAATGAGGGATGCGATTATTTGGGACGGAAGAAAAACTATTTTATAATCAGGGAACTTCAAGCCTCTCTTTTTAATGGAAAAAATAATACAAGAAATGGAGTTTTAGGAGTAGTAACGCCTGAAATGTATGGAAAGATTTATAAGGTATCATATAAGTGTTCTTTGTGTGGCGGCAATCACAATTACGTAAAAATAGATGATGATACAGTGATTCGAGAGTTTAGTCAAAATTATTACATAGAACCACATGATGGATGTTGTTGGAATGAAAACCAGAGATATTGTGTTTTAGTAAAATGGGATGACTTTGTCAAAAATCCAGAAAAATATGTTAATGATGCATATGACAAAAGAATAGATATAATTGCTAATAAAATAAAAGTGAGGGCTAAACGATAGTGTATAAAGCGTTTGATTTAAAATTGACAAACGGGGAATTTGGAAATGTTTTGAAATATAATGTTTCACAACAAATAAAAATATGGGAGAATATAGGTAAGCAATATAAACAAGATTTTAATAATAAATATAGAAGATTATTAAAAAATTATCTTGAAAATGGTACAGTGGATGGAACAAAATTACTGAAAGAGGTGTTTGCTAAAGATCATTATGATATATTTATATCATATTCGCATAATGATGAAGACTTAATATTTGCTATAGCAGGAATGTTAGGAAAAGAATTTAATTTAAATGTTTTTGTTGATGCATTTTATTGGGGGAGTGCTGATAGGCTGCTCAAAGAAATTGATGATATAAAGTGTAAAAAAACTGATGGGACATATGATTATCAGAAAAGAAACCTTACAACGAGTCATGTACATGCAATGTTAACATCGGCAATAATGCAGGTAATGGACTTATCAGAAGTAGTAATATTTGTTAATACATATAATTCTGTTCCAGTTTTAGAAAATACATTATCAGGAAAAAAGGAGTATACATTTTCTCCATGGATTTATGAAGAAGTTTTATTCACAGAATTATTAAGAAAAAAAGAATGGTTTGAACATAGAATATTAAATTTAAGCAAAAAATTCGAAAGCAAAGTAGAACAAGATTTTGAAATTGCATATGAACTTCCAAAAAATAACATGATTAGTATAGACATAAATATTATTCGTAAATGGATAATGATTAATAATAGATTGAATGTGTCTAAAGGTAAAAGCATACGTACTGTAGAAGAATTGGAATTGTTGCTTTTTAAGGTACATCATCCGTTAAATATTTTGTATAAAATTATAGAGGATAAATATGACTTAAAGAACAGCTAAGTGTGAAAAAAAGCAGTAGTACCTCATTCTCTGTTACTAGCATTTTTACTACTAACAGGTAGTAACAACGTGCTCAATTCTGCTCTGATTTGCCACAATCTGTAATTTCAGAGCATATCACAATAACCCTGGAAACTCTTGCAAAATACGCGAAGCAACGAGCAAAGTGTCCCGATATGCTTGCATAATCGGGCATTTTGCGACTGCCTCGACCGAGACAATAGTCGAGGTAGGGCATTCCGGGGCAAATTAAGGAGAAACAAAACTATGATAAAAATACTTTTCATCTGTCACGGCATTCCAGTTTCATGATAATGCATACCTTCGCAGACTGGGGCAACACAGGGCAGAATATGGCGGATGGAAAGGGCAATTCTACCGAGCTTACTACTAAGGGAGCAAGGTTGGATGCTTAAGAAATAGAGATGGTAAAAGCCACAATTGTTGGTAAGTAATAAATATATGATTATTAGGAGAAAATTTGAGGAATATATGGATGATATGGCTGGTAAAAATACAGTTGAATAAGTGGAACTTTGTATTGCAAATGTTCCACACGAATGACATAATTTCCAATATTATGAGAGAAAATAGGTATGAATAAAACATATTCAATGAGTATTAGAGTAAGTGAAGAAGAATTAAATAGATTAAAGCAGGCAGCAAAATTGGAATCATATTCTTCTTATAGTGAGTTTGTGAGAAGAATTGCGCTAAAAGAGGCTGATAAGGTAATAAAAAAAGACAGAAAAGATAAAACAAACACTTGTTCGATTCTGCGAAATGAGTTATAATTACATGTGAGCAAGATAATATTTGGAGGTGCTGGTATGGCTAAAAGCAAAAGAGCAGAGTCGCGATGTAGATATTTAGTGAGAGATATTGCTGGACAGAAAGGTTGGGATGTTAGACATCCTCAAAAAGGCGGAGATTTTTTGGAGGAGCAAGAGATTGAAGATTTCTTTCCAGATTGTGGACTTGATGGAACAAAACCGGATTTTATTGTGTGCAAGAAATCACTTCCGTTAGTTGTGGTCGAAGCCAAAAATGATATAAAGAAAATTGATATTGCAATATCAGAAGCAATGGAATATGCTAATTCAATTAATAAAAAGGGAAAGTATAAAATTAGAATTGTAGTAGGTGTTGCAGGAGAAGAGGACCACGGATATCTTTTTAAATCGTTTTTTTGGAATGATAAAAAATGGACACCATTAACATCTAAAGGGTATGAATTGACTAGTTTTCCAAGTGTTTATGAGGTGGATGGTGCTTTAGTTACTAATAATGGTACTACTGAGGTTTCTATTCCGCAAATATCTGATTATATTAATACTGCGATAGAGTTGTCATCAATATTAAGATCTGCAAAAATAGAGCCGTCATTGCGTCCAAAAGTATTGGGAGCTGTAATTACGGCGTTGTATTGGGGCGAGATTGACTTAGAGGACGGAAAGGAATTAGAGTCCATTAATGATTTGGTATCAGCAGCAATTAAATCAACAGATCATTTTGAGGAAAACAAAAAAGAACAATTAATAGAAACACTTAAATTGACAGTTGGAGATTATAATAGATTATCTAATAAGATAAGTAAAATAGTATTTTTGCTTAAAAAACTTAATATTAAATCAATTTTACAAACAGACACTGATTTTCTGGGATTATTATATGAAGCGTTTATTAGATATGGATATGATAATAATTCATTAGGAATTGTTTTTACGCCACGTCATATCACGAAATATTGTGCAGAGTTAATTGATGTTACAGCGAAGGATAAAGTTATTGATATAGCTTGTGGTTCTGGTGGATTTTTGGTTGCATCATTTGATCGCATGATGAAAACATCAAAAAAATTTGGAATACCATCAGAAATAGTGAGGGAGTCTTTGTATGGGTTTGATACAAATCCTACGGTTTGGTCTCTAGCAGCACTTAATATGTTTTTTAGAGGTGATGGAAAGAGTCACATTGAGAATGTGAGTTGTTTTGAAGAGAGTAGCAAAGAAAATGTAAAGAATAAATTTACGAAGGCTTTGCTAAATCCACCTTTTTCTCAGGATGAAGAGCCAGAACGAGATTTTATTTCATTAGCAATGAAATCTTTGCAAACAATGGGATTGATGGCTGTTGTTGTTAAATCAGGTATTTTTGCTGATGATGACAATGCTTTATGGCGTAGTGAATTTTTGAAAAAACATTCTGTTTTGGGGATGATTAGTTTGCCGGGTGATTTATTTTACCCAACAGCTGTTGATACAACAATAATGATTGCACAGGCACATAGACCACAAATGAAAAGCGATAAGATATTTATGGCTAAAATTTGGAATGATGGATATAAAAAGTTAAAAGGCAAGAGAGTTGAAGTAGAAGGTTCACAATTACCGGAAGTATTAGATTTGTTTAAGAAGTTTATGAAAAATAAAAAGGTAAAATCAGAACTTGTTACAATAGTATCAGCATCACAGATAATGGAAGTTGGAGCTGAATTTTCACCAGAACAGTATTTGCCACAACCAGAGTTGTCTGAAGAAGAGCAGAATATATTTGTAGAGAATATTACAAAATCCATTTTGACAGCGTCAGTATGTATTGAGGATATTGCGGATGAGGTTCTCACGAATTTCCCGCTAAATGATGATAAGCTGCCGGAACTTCCATACGGAAAATCTGATAATATAGAGAAGTTTTTTGCTGTTTCAGGTGGAAAATCAAGTGGTGAAAGTAATTACTTGGCTGGCACATGTCCGTATGTATCATCAGGAGACCCACAAAATAGTATTGTTAGACTAGTCAATGATGTTAATGGTGAAGTGTTTGAAAACGGGGCTATTACAGTAACTTGTTTTGGACAAGCCTGTGTGCAACCTTGGCGATTTATGGCTAGAGGAAATGGTGGTAGTGCAGTAAGGGTTTTGATACCGAAATATAAAATGTCATATTCTGAGATGGCTTGGTTTGCAGCTCAAATTAATATGCAACGTTGGAGATTTTTCTACGGAAGAATGGCAATACAAAAAAGATTAAAACGATTAAAACTAACGGCACCATCTAAAAAAATAGAAGATGGTGAAAATAGTATTGCAAAGAAAATATGTGAATTGTCAGGAACGTTTTCGGATATTATGAAGGAATAAAATTAAGGAGGGGGTATCCAAATCTCTACAACGATTCCGTTTAAAGATCGATGCCCCCTCTCACGCGCATTTTCGCGAAATTGCAGAAGGGGTATTCTTTTGTTGGATATTTGTCTGGAAACCCCTGCTTTTAAAGGCGGTTTGATGGATACTTGTGTGCGAATAATATTGTTGATTTGCGCAAATGTATATAACTGATGGGGTGCCTTGAAATAGGGTATGCCCTTTGGGTTTTCAGTGGAATAATAAAAATAATGTGTTGACTTTATCTGCATTCAGAGTGATATATGTACATACCAAAAAGAAAGGTGGTATGTGCAATGATTACAGAGATTGATTTTAAGGTTAAAGGTGAGGAATGAAATAAGTTGGCTTATGCCATAGGTGAATTGCTTGGGATGTCGGTAAAATACACCAGAACACCAAAGTTTGATTATCTGATTGAAAGCTGCATTCTGGATAAAAACGGAGTGTTTCATGCATCCGGGGATTTGTCAGAAAGTAAATTGGACTTGATTTTAGAACGGTTTTACAAAGGTGAGCCCATACAACAATCAGAGCTGCCAGAGGATGAAACTGTGGATGCAGATGTATTAAGCATATCAGTTCCAAGAAACATGTTTACAGATGATAAGCTGTAAAATTTGCAGAAGTTGATAGAAGGAAAACAAACACTTTTTAAACATGCATTCCGAGCAGAGCAGTTGGAGGTTGTTATTACCCAGAATCAGGTTTCATTTCCCTGGTTTCCACTTGCGTCTGAGCCGGATGCTGTGAATGCATATACAGAATTTATTACCAAATTATGCGAATTAGCAATAAAACTAAAGCGAGTATCGCTGAAGGATAAAGAAGTTGAGAATGAAAAATATGCATTTCGATGTTTCATTTTACGCTTGGGATTCATCGGAGACGACAGCAAAGTTGCTCGCCGGATTCTTCTTCAAAATCTTTCTGAAAATTCAGCGTTTCGCAAAGTATAAAATAATACGATTCTTTGGTGCAGGGTGTCGCAGAGACGCCCTGTATTATTTTATTGAAAGAAGCTGAACAGCCTCTGGACGGATGAGCCTACCGTCGATACGTTCATAAGCAGCATAACCGGTCAAATTCTCGCGAGAATACAGTTCAGTTAAGATCTTTACGGACAGTGGCTGTCGTTCTAATATCCAGAAATAGGACAAATCGCCAAATGCAACAGGAATACTGCCGGCTGCTATATCCGGCATATATGGCGAGATAACCACTGGCCTGCTATGGATTGTGTCATCAGACTGTCGCCACAGGTAATTGCCATCCTTGTCTTTTAATGTTCTGAGGGTTAATGCAGTATTGTCATTCATTAACCAGACACCATTTTTCCTGAATTCAGGCTTCGTTACAAAATACAAAGCGATAATATCATCATAAGATAAACTCTCGGTAGTATCGATAGAACGTCATGTCTCGGCGGTCATTAAAAGGCCGGATGGCTTGCTAATACCGGTTCCGTTGATGAAAACCTGTTCTTCGGTTCTACCAAATCTACGAGCAAATTCATTTGTTAAATACTTTTCTACATTGAAGTGCATATCCTCGATGAATCGGTTATTTAATTTTGATACAGCAGCCACCTTGTAAGAAGAAAAGGATGCTTTGTCAAAAGAATCGTTATCCTCTGGAAAGGCAGTAGCTTCATCTACAATAGCTGCATTAGCAGTAGAGAATACTGTTTGGATGAGACCTTCTTTGGTTGGGGCATGAAGAACAGTTCCGAGTCTGCGGAATAAGTTCTCTTTTACAACGGCATCTGAAAAGTCGTTGAAACTACCAGAAGGAAACATATAACTGTCAGAAGATTTGTCATATCCTTCAGATAAAATTTCCTCATTTCTTTTTTTGTTTCTGATTACATTGCTGAATTCATAATTATAATTGTTTGATGTTAATACATACCTCCTTCGATATTGGCCAGTCTTGGATTGCACTGACTACAGATTAGCGTGTTATGGTTAATTGCTTCAAGTTCATGCTGGCAATGGTGCGGACAGATAATCTGCAGATGTTTGGCAGCAGGAATCTTTTCCTGTGAAAAGCCTTCAAGATGGAACAGACCACTACGGCATTCCGAAATCCCCAATTCATAGTTGCCATCTTTCAATAGAGATGCCTCGCTGAATTCTCCATAATAGTTGTGATATTTTTCATCAATTGTTGATGCCTGTAATGGGAAAATAAACTTACTCATGTTTTCTACCTCCTTTAAAATCTGTGAAATGATGATTGTTACAATAATTTTCTGCGGCTAATCTGCTTGCAAAGAATATAGTGGAAAATCCGCGTAAAATACACCAACCATATTCTGATGGTATTTTACTTCTCATAATAGCAACAGGGCGTCCTTGCGGTGTAGCCATGAGTGATATTACATCGTAGTGTGCTGTTTTCAAATTACTTGGAACGAAGCAGAACGCGTAACATGGTTGAGACATTGTATCAATCATCCAAATGGCAAGGCGCATTTTGTATATAGCTGGCGCCTTGAATCAACAGATAAACTTCCAGCAGGAAAGAAACCATGCTTATCACTTAGAGAACTTGAAAAGCAAATAGGATATGATTTGGATTCTCAAATGCATCCAGAAGGAAGAAGTATGACAGTAGAGGAACTGGTGGAACGATATCTTTCTACTAGAATTGGCGTAAAGCCCAATACAAAAGCCAATTACAATTTTGTAAAGAACCTTATGAAGAAAGAAGATTTTTATTATAAGAAAATTGGCGATGTCAAAACCTCAGATGCAAAGCTGTTTCTGATAAAGCTGCAGCAGGATGGAAAAAGATATAGTACAGTGAAAACAGTCCGAGGCGTATTAAGGCCGGCTTTTCAAATGGCGGTGGATGACGATGTGCTCCATAAAAATCCATTTGGATTTGAACTTGCGGGAATGGTGGTGAATGACAGTGTTACCAGGGAAGCGTTAACGCGGGATCAAATGCGAAAATTTCTTAAATTTGTTCATGATGATAATGTATACTGCAAGTATTATGAAGTTGTGTACATACTTTTTCATACAGGTATGCGCATCTCGGAATTTTGTGGTCTTACAATTAAGGATATTGATCTAGGGAACAGGATTGTGAATATAGATCATCAGCTTCAACGGTTATCTGATATGACTTTAGTGATTGAGCCAACAAAGACTTCCGCCGGAACAAGAAAACTTCCGGTAACAGAGGATATTGCAAAATGCTTTCAAGCCGTCATCGAGGACCGGGAGAAACCAAAGGTAGAAAAAGTGGTGGATGGATATACCGGGTTCCTGTTTTTGGATGACAAAGGACTGCCGTTAGTGGCAATGCATTGGGAACATCGCCTTAACCACATGGTGAAGCGGTACAACGATATCTATCGGGTGCAGATGCCGAATATTACGCCTCATGTATGCCGACATACCTATTGTTCGAATATGGCAAAATCGGGAATGAATCCTAAGACGTTGCAGTACCTCATGGGGCATTCGGATATATCAGTCACAATGAATGTGTACACGCATATCGGATTCGATGATGCCGAGGAAGAATTGGAACGGATGGAAGACCTGCAGAATGCCAGAAAGGAGTTGGAACAGACACGGGGGGGAGAAGCTGGTGTCGCAAAGGATGTTTAAGGCAATATGATTATAGAAAAAACGAAAGACGCTTTGCGGTTACAGGGCGTTTTTTGTATAGAGAATCTTGTATAAATATGGTACAATAAATCCGTTGAATAACGCCAGTAGAAATATATCAAAGAAGAAATAGTATTATATAATTTATGTGAGAAAGACAAGGTGATTACTATGGAATATCCTCATACATTACATTTTAACGTGGAAAAGATTTTTGGCAACCAAGAGGTTCAAATAACACTGTATTCGGGATTAACAATATTGGTTGGTACAAATGCTTCCGGAAAGACTCAAACATTGAAAAAAATAAGGGATATTATGAAAAGTGAGTTAGGTGGCAATAAGGTCCGATATTTATCATCAAATAGAATTGGAAATATGGAACAGTATAGATCAAAAACAAATCAATACAGTTATACCATTGATGATTATACACTTGGAGATCAAGCGACAAAACGTGCTCGTTTACAAATTGAAACTGCAAGTGGAGATTTCTTTGCAATGGACGAACGAAAGGATGTTTTTATTAAGGTATCTGAGAGGTTATCAGTGTTATTTAATAGAAATATTTTTATTCGCTGGGATGCTGGACATATGAAGGTGTTTTTTGGAAAGACCGATAGTGAGCAAGAATACTCGGTTGCAGCAGAAGCAAGTGGATTAGTTAATGTTATTTCAATTTTGGCTGCCCTATTTGATGAAGTGGTTGAAGTATTATTAATTGATGAGCCAGAAGTATCTTTGCATCCGCAATTACAATCATATCTTCTTCGTGAGATGAAAAGTGCTGCAAAAAGATACAATAAAACTATTATTATTTCAACCCATTCTGCAGAGATGATCGAATTAAATACTGCATCTGAGTTGTGCAACTTTGTGTTTTTTAGAAAAGATGCATTACCTAAACAAATTTCGCCAGATACCCCAGAATTGAATAACGTAAAATTGAAAGAATTTCTTTTACGAATGAGCCTTATATATAGTGAAGGTTTTTTTGCAAAAAAGGTAATGCTTATTGAAGGATCTAGCGATATGATTTTATGTCGATATCTCTGCAATAGACTTAACTTAAATCTTGATGTGGCAGGTTCACAAATCATTCCGATTGAAGGAAAAGGACAGTTTCCTGTTATTACAAAGCTATTTCGATTAATTGGTAAAGAAGTATGTGTCTTGACAGATTTAGATGGTTTTACAGATGATAATAATATTATTAATTTGTTCGCGGTATTACCTGAAGCAACTGAAATTGCTAATGATTATGGAAATGGGGATCTTCAAAGTATGATTAGGGATATAAAGACAAAAATAGATGAATTAGTTCAATCCCAAAAAGAAAATATGGTAATGATTTATAAGCAGCACCCGTATTGGGTAAACCGAGATCCAGAAGCAGAAGATGATAAAATTATTCGTCGTGCATTGGTTGCGCAGTTGTTTACGGTGAGTGCAGATGAACTAGCAACTTGGCCAGATTCACATGAGTGGACAAGTCTCAAAAAGAGAATTAATGTGCTATTTGATATTTTAGAAAATTTAGGATGTTTTATTCTTCGACGGGGGGCGGTGGAAAGTTATTACGCTTTTTCACCGAATACAACGTTAAATGGAAAGCCGTCTGCAGCTGCTAATGAAGTTAGTTATTGGGAAGAAAAAAGTAATGAACAAATATATGCTCAATTCTCCGACATTGTTCGTTCTTTACAATTTGCTGCACTTGATAAAACGGTAGATGAAAGTTTTGCGGTAAAGAAAGAGCTATTAAGTGAATTAGCATTGATACTTGGAATTTTACCACGAGTATCAACTGAAAAAGAACTTCTGTCTTGTATTAAACAAGCAAAAGGGAGCGCAGAGTCTCTTTTTGATTATAGAATAATAAATGATAGCAAGCGTCTGGGTGTAGAAGTATCATTAAAATCTGAAATAATAGATGTTGATGGATTCCCATTTAAGGCTTTTGTCGGAGACAATGTTAATATTCTCATTGATGAAAGAATTCAATCGCTTTCAAGTGAGAAAAGTCAGTAGTAACTCCACCCGCTATCTACTCCGTTTCTACTACGATTGCTGTACACATCTTGCAATATTTTGCTAAGTTTTGCATTTTATGTACAGAAATAACCGATACATAAAGAAGAATTAACACTGCGCAAAACGCTGCAAATGGCAGCAGAAAAGCGCCTTTTGAAAGGAGTTTATATGAGTATACGAGTACTTTTCATCTGCCACGGCAACATCTGCCGTTCCCCCATGGCAGAATATATCTTAAAAGACATGGCTGAGAAGCGGGGTTTGAAAGACCTTCTTGAGATAGCATCAGCAGCCACCAGCACGGAAGAGATATGGAACGGCAAAGGGAATCCGGTTTACCCACCGGCACAGAAAGAACTTTTGAAGCACGGGATAGGAAAGACGGGATATACCGATTTTACCCGGAAAAGGGCAAGGCAGGTAACAAAAGAAGATTACGGATATTATGATTATTTATTGTGTGCCGATGGTAATAATATAAGAAATACAATAATGATAACGGGACCCGACAAAGATAATAAAATTAGGCTCCTGATGGATTTTGCAGGAAAACCGGGCAGACCCATTGCAGACCCATGGTATACGGGCAGATTTGACGAGACCTATAAAGATGTGGTAGAAGGATGTGAGGGACTGTTAGACTTTTTAGGACTAAAATAAATTGGATGGTGAGAATCAATGAAGACAGGATTGATAATGGAAGGCGGAGCAATGAGAGGTATGTTTACCTGCGGAGTTATAGATGTGATGCAGGAGGCAGGGATAACCTTTGATGGGGCAATCGGCGTATCGGCGGGAGCTGTGCTTGGATGTAATTATAAGTCAGAACAGATTGGGAGAGCCTATAGGTATACGAGGCAGTATTGCAAAGATTACAGATACGGAAGCATGAAATCATTCAGAAAAACGGGAAATGCCTATGATGTGGATTTCTGTTACCATGAAATACCGGAAAAACTGGACGTTTTTGATAAGGAAGCCTTTAAGGCTAATCCAATGATATTTTATGCGGTGGCAACTGATGTTGTTACGGGAAAAGCTGTATATCATAAATGCAGTGACGGAGAGCGGGAAGATATTGAATGGCTCAGAGCATCTGCATCCATGCCCCTTGTGTCCAGAGTGGTGAATATTAATGGGCATAATCTGTTAGATGGGGGAATAGGAGATTCAATACCACTTAAATTTATGGAAGAGCAGGGATTTGACCGGAATGTTGTAATACTGACCCAGCCCCTGCATTATGTAAAACAAAAAAATAAATTTATGCCGATAGCAAAAATCTTTTTACACAAGTATCCTAATATGGTAAAATCAATGGGAGACAGACATTTCAGATATAATGACACAATCAGCTACATTGAGAGCAGGGAAAAAGAAGGAAAAGTGCTGGTAATCAGACCACCGGAAGCTCTTAATATAGGAAGTATGGAGACCAGAACCGAAGAGATAGACAGGGTATATATGATAGGTAGAGAAACGGGCCTTGGATATGTGGAGTTAATCAAAGATTTTTTGAAAAAAGATATCTTTGCGGGAAATAAGCTGTCCTAAAGAATGTTTTTTAAGGAGTAGATATGGAACTTTCAGCAATAAGACATATAGCAGATAAAAGATGTTGCTTATCAGTTGGAAATAACGGTTTTTTATTTAGAATACAGACTAAAAAAAGCGATGTATCGGAAATTGTACTTCATACATTGGATAAGTATATGAAGCCTGAAGTAAAAGATACGAAGCAGGCACATATGATGAAAAAAATCGCAACAGACAGGCTTTGCGATTATTATGAGACAACGGTGTACTTTGATTACAGCATAAGATGTATAAGATATTATTTTGAAATAACAGGAAATGACGGAGAAAAAGTATTCATCGGAAGTGAATATTTTTCCGGAAATGAGATAACAGACATTGACAGAATGTATAACTGCACATGCAAGTTAAGGGAAGAAGAAAGAATTGATGTCCCTGATTGGGCGGCAGGTAAGGTTGTATATCAGATTTTTCCTGCAAGATATGCTACAACAAAGCATGTACCGGAGAATGTCTGGTATAAAGCACCAATAGGAGACAAAACAGACCTTAAAGGTGATTTAAGAGGAATAATTAATACTTTGGACCATCTTAAGGAACTTGGAATAGATATATTATATCTCACGCCGATTTTTAAATCTCCGTCAACACATAAATATAATACTGTAGATTATTATGAGATATCTCCTGATCTGGGAACTAAGGCAGACCTGAAAGAGCTTGTGGAAAAATGCCACGAAATGGGTATGAAGGTTATACTTGACGGAGTTTTTAATCATACAGCCACCGATTTTTTTGCTTTTCAGGATGTAATGAAGAATGGCAGCAGTTCCAGGTATTATGACTGGTATTATATAGAAAAATATCCCATCAATATGGGTTCTGGAACTAAAATTCCGGGATATCTTACTTTTGCATATTATGGAGGAATGCCAAAACTTAATATGTCCAATGATGAAACGGCAGAATATTTTACCAACGTAGGCAAGTACTGGATTGAGGAATGTGACATAGACGGCTGGAGACTTGATGTCGGAGATGAGATTTCCCATTCATTTATGAAAAAATTCAGAAAAGCAATCCGCAGTGTCAAAAAAGATGCCCTTATTGTTGGAGAAGACTGGCAGCACGGCAGGGATTATCTTGACGGTGATGAATGGGACAGCATAATGAATTACAGCTTCTGGCGTCTGGTAAAAGATTATGTTATGGACAGCAGTATAACTGCAAGCGAAGCGGTTGAAGACATAGGACATATAAGAGGAATGTTTCCATCACAGATATTCAATGTGTTGTGGAATTTGATTGATACACATGATACTCCGCGTTTTCTTGCAATGTGCGGTAATGATAGGAAAAAACAATGTTTTGCTGCGGCAATGTCGCTGCTTTTACCCGGTATGCCTTTTATATATTACGGAGACGAATATGGAATCGGAGGGGGAAATGACCCTGACAACAGACGTGGAATGTTGTGGGATTCCAAATATCAGGATGAAGATACATACAGTCTGTACAGAAAGCTTATTGCAATCCGTAAGGAATATAAAGATATAGCACAGGGCACAATAACCGAATACAGGACAGATGATGAGAATAATATAATTATATACTGTTGTGGTGAAGGTGATGGCAAAGTGACTGTTATTCTGCATGGAAAAGGTGACAGAGTGACCTTGGAAGAGTTTGCCGGCAGGAGTAATCTTTTATCCGATAAGATATTTGACGGTATAATGGAAGAATTTTCTATAGCAGTGATAAAATAATTATGTTATAATTTTTTAAAAAATCAGGAGGATATTGATATGAGTATGGCAAGTGAAAGAAAAGCCGAGATGCAGGTTTTTCACAGTGGTGATGTAATTGTTTCAGACAGAATATACAACCTTACACTGGGAGCAACAGTGTTATGGGGAGTGGCAATGAACGTTGTTCTTTGTGCTTTTTGCGGTGATTTTGTTGCAAGCGTTAATCCGTTTATTTTCCTTATTGCATATTTTGCATTGGCATTTGGCGGTCAGGTAATTTCATATAAGAGTAAGAGTCCGGTTGTCAGTTTTATCGGATATAACATGGTAGTTGTGCCGGTAGGGCTTGTTGTGGCTTCCGTTGTTTCATATTACGGCGGAATAGGAGCGGAAGAAGTAGGACTTGCATTTCTTTTTACCGCGATAATTACAGGATGTATGATTTCTTTAAGCATAATATATCCTAACTTTTTCTCAAGAATCGGCGGTTTATTGTTCGCAGGACTGATTGGGCTTGTTTTATCCGGAATAGTAATGACATTCCTTGGTATTGATTCTTACATTTATTCATGGATTGGAGCAGTAATTTTCAGTCTCTACATCGGATACGATTATTACGTTGCACAAAGATATATCAAGACAGTGGACAATGCGGTAGACAGTGCAATATCAATTTATCTTGATATAACCAATCTTTTCCTCCATCTGCTCAGAATACTTGGAAGAAAAAGATAATCCGTCATTACCTGAAAGGATATAGAACCAATGAAGATTATTGATTTGCTCAAATCAGATAAAGTAACGGTTTCATTTGAGGTTTTTCCGCCCAAGTCAGAAGCTAATTATGAATCAATTTATAATGCTGCAATGAATGTTGCCGCATTGAAGCCTGCATATATGAGTGTTACCTACGGAGCCGGAGGAAGCACAAGTAAGAGCACCTTAGATATTGCCGGTGATATCCAGAAAAGATACGATGTATGCACTATTGCACATTTAACCTGTGCAGGTGCGGATAAAGATGATATACATAAATCTCTTGATGCCATGAAAACTAAAGGAATTGAGAATATTCTTGCATTAAGAGGCGACAGACCTAAAGATTATGACGGAGACCCTTTTGCACATTACAGATATGCGTCAGAGCTTATATCAGAAATAAAAGAATACGCCGGCGATAGTTTTTGCATAGGAGGAGCATGCTACCCTGAGGGACATGTTGATGCAGCTAATAAGAAGGAAGATATCGGTAACCTTAAGAAAAAGATTGAGGCAGGTTGTGAATTCCTTACAACACAGATGTTTTTCGATAATAATATCTACTATAATTTCCTTTACAGGATAAGGGAACAGGGTATCGTTGTACCTGTGGTACCCGGAATAATGCCTATTACAAGAGCTACGCAGGTTGCTAATGCACTTAAACTTTCAGGCAGTAATATGCCTGAGAGATTCAGAAATCTTGTGGACCATTTCGGGACTAATCCAGCGGCAATGCAGCAGGCGGGAATTGCTTATGCCACAGACCAGATTATTGATTTAATCGCCAATGGAATAAATCATATTCATGTATATTCAATGAATAAGCCGGAAGTAGCAGCGGGAATCCAGAAGAATCTTTCGGAGATTATTAAATAAATGATAACCAGAAAAGAAGTAATCCGTTACCTTGGATACGGACAGAATATTCCTGATGACAAGGTAATGGAATTAATTAATAACTGCATAAAGGAAGTTGAAGCGGCTGCCAAACCCAAAAATGTTTACAGGCGCTTTGATGTTTTTATATCAGAAGATGACGTGATATCTGTAGCAGGCCTCACCATTGAAAGCCATAATCTTGCAAAAAATTTAAGAGGCTGTAGTGAGGCCGTTCTTTTTGCGGCAACGTTAGGAACAGATGTTGACCGCCTTCTTAATAAAGCACTTAAACTTGACATAGCCAAAGCTGCGGTAATTCAGGCTGCGGCGGCAGCTGCAATCGAAGATTATTGTAATGACTGTCAGAATGACATAACCGCAAAGGTTAAAAAAGAGGGATTGTACGTCAGACCGAGATTCAGTCCGGGATATGGAGATTTTGCATTAAGTCATCAGGGAAAATTCCTTAATGCAATAAATGCCACCAAATTAATAGGGATTACTTTGTCTGAAGGGGGAATAATGATTCCTGAAAAGTCGGTATCCGCCATTATGGGACTTAGTAAAATAGATACAAAATGCCATTTGGAGGGCTGTGAAGCCTGTGGTAATGCCGAATGCCAATATAGAAGATAAGAAAGAAGAATATTTATGAACATCCTTGATGAATTAGGCAGAAGAATATTATTTTTTGACGGCGGACTAGGCTCCCTTTTACAGGAAAGAGGTCTTGAACCGGGAGAGCTTCCTGAGACCTGGAACCTTACCAGACCGGAAATTTTGATAGATATTCATAAGGCATATATCAATGCCGGAGCGGATATTATTAATGCCAATACTTTCGGCGCTAACAGATTTAAGTTTGATAATCTTGAAGAAATAATTACAGCGGGTATTGCCAATGCTAAGAAAGCTGTTGCCGAAACAGGTAAAAAGGCTTATGTGGCACTTGATATAGGCTCCTGCGGCAAATTATTAAAACCTATGGGAACCCTTGATTTTGCTGATGCGGTTGATGTATTTGCGGAAATTGTACGAATAGGCGACAAAGCGGGGGCGGACCTCATCCTTATTGAAACAATGAGTGATACCTATGAGCTTAAGGCGGCTGTTCTTGCCGCAAAAGAAAATTCAGATCTTCCTGTGTTTGCGACCGTTATTTTTGATGAAAGCCATAAAATGCTTACAGGAGCAACTCCGGCAGCAGTCGTAGCACTTCTTGAAGGGCTTAATGTTGATGCTATAGGAATGAACTGCGGACTCGGACCTGAACAGATGAAACCTATTTTTGAAGAAATGGCAGAATACGCTTCTGTACCGCTTATTATCAATCCTAATGCCGGACTTCCACGATCTGAAAATGGCAGAACGGTTTATGATGTAGGACCTGAAGAATTTGCCGGTTATATGGAGCTTCTTGTAAAAGACGGAGCATGGATTATCGGCGGATGCTGTGGAACAACACCTGAACACATCATGGCAACATACGACAGATGTAAGGATTTAAAGCCGATTCCTATTGTGGAAAAAGATATTACGCTTGTGTCTTCATATTCCCATGCGGTAGAAATTGGAAAAGTGCCCGTAATTATCGGAGAAAGAATCAATCCTACAGGTAAATCCAAGTTTAAACAGGCATTACGTGACCACAATATGACATATATCCTTGAAGAGGGAACTAAACAGGCTGATTCGGGAGCACACATTCTTGATGTTAATGTCGGACTTCCGGAAATAGATGAGACAGCAATGATGAAAGATACTGTTTTTGAACTGCAAAGTATTCTTGATCTTCCTCTTCAGATTGATACAACTGATATGAATGCAATGGAAACTGCTATGAGAATTTACAACGGCAAGCCGATGGTTAATTCTGTTAATGGCAAGAAGGAAGTTATGGAACAGGTATTTCCTCTTGTAAAAAAATACGGCGGTGCGGTTGTTGCACTTTGCCTTGATGAGGATGGAATACCTGATACCGCAGATGGCAGAATTAAAATTGCCGAAAAGATATATGCAACTGCGGCAACTTACGGAATTAAAGCTAAAGATATAGTTATAGATGCGCTCACAATGACAATGAGTACGGATAATGAATCGGCTAATATAACCCTTGATACTGTCCGTGAAATTAAAGCAAGAGGCGGAAGAACGGTTCTCGGCGTATCAAATATTTCTTTTGGACTGCCACAAAGAGAACTCATTACTTCAACATTTTTTACCATGGCACTTCAGGCAGGATTGTCGGCAGGTATAATTAATCCTAATGCAAAGGCGATGATGCAGTCTTACGACACATATATGGTTCTTTCAGGTAATGACAGCCAGTGTACAAAATATATTGAAAAATACGCAGTGGCACCTGAAACAGCAGAAACAAAACCTAAGACAACGGCAAATTTCAGTCTCTCGGATTGTATTGTCAAGGGACTTAAAGAAAATGCATACACAGAAACCGTTGAACTTCTTAAAACTAAAGCACCAATGGATATAATTAACGGAGATCTTGTGCCTGCACTTGATATTGTGGGTAAAGGTTTTGAAAAGGGGACAATGTTCCTTCCACAGTTACTTATGAGTGCCGAAGCTGCCAAAGCCGGTTTTGAGGCAATTAAGGAATATATGAAAAAGAGCGGAAGCTCTGAAGAAAAGAAAGCAACAGTTGTTATTGCAACCGTTAAGGGAGATATCCATGACATCGGAAAAAATATCGTGAAGGTTATCCTTGAGAATTACAGCTATAATGTAATAGACCTTGGAAAGGACGTTCCGCCTGAGGATGTTGTTGATGCTGTAATAGCCAACGATGCCAAACTTGTAGGACTTAGTGCACTTATGACTACTACTGTAGTCAATATGGAAGCAACCATAAAACTTTTAAGGGAAAAATGTCCCGATTGTAAGATAATGGTTGGCGGTGCAGTTCTCACTCAGGAATATGCAGATATGATTGGAGCAGATTTTTATGGAAAAGACGCCATGCAATCGGTGTATTATGCAGAGAGCCTGTTTAATAAATAGAATATAGAAAAGGGCATCAAGTGTGATGCCCTTTTTAGTGTGTAAATTTATCTTTTTTCTACAGGGAGAACTCCCGGTTTAAGATGACTTACATCCATATATACAGGAATTCCGTCTCTATATGTGAGTGTAACTTCTCCTTCAATAAGTGGTTTTAAGTAGTCAATCATCTCAGCGGTTACGTCATTACCGCGTTCATTAATCCATTCAACAGGAACGGACTTGGCTTCATTGGCAATTCCTGCGATTCTGGCATAGCCGTATTCAATGGTATAAGGGGCGTTGCTTGAACGGGTCATTGTAACCATTGAAGCGGTAACACCTGCTTCGGCAAGCTCTACAGCCTTATGACCGGAATTAAAAGCTTCGTCAAGGTCTGTCTTTGAAGCTTCGTGGGCTGCACAACGCTGTAATACATTGACTTCTACAGAACGGACTTTAACACCGATTTCTTCTTTTACGATTTCAGCAAGAGCCTGTCCGGCACCACTTAACATCTTGTGACCGAAATGGTCGGCTACACAGTCTCCGGCACTTATATAGTTGCCGGCTTTATCTCGTATACCTTCGGAAATTGCAACAATAAGGTTATTATTGGTTTTAAGAAATTCTTTGGCATCTTCGATAAATTTGTCTTTGTCAAAAGGAACCTCAGGCAGATAAATAAAGTGAGGTGCGGTATTATAACCATTTCTTGCAAGCGCGGATGCGGCAGTAAGCCATCCGGCATCCCTTCCCATTATTTCAACTATGGTTACACTTTTTACCGCATAAATAAATGTGTCATGTGCAATTTCAAGAAGGGAGGTTGCAACATATTTTGCAGCGGAACCAAATCCCGGCGTGTGGTCTGTTACCATAAGATCATTGTCAACAGTCTTTGGTATACCGATTATTTTTACATCACTGCCTATTAAAGAAGCATATTCCGAAAGCTTAAGCACAGTGTCCATGGAATCATTGCCACCGATGTAGAAAAATGCTCCTATATTATAACGCTTGAATTGTTCAAAAATTCTCTTATAATCGCTGTCATCCCTGTGGTAATCCGGTAATTTGTAACGGCATGAACCAAGATACATGGCAGGTGTGTGCTTAAGGCACAAAAGTTCTTTATCATCAGGAACTTTTTCTGAAAGATTAAGGATCCTGTTATCAAGAATACCCAGAATACCGTTAACCGAACCGTAGATTGTGTCATACATTTCCGAGTCCGCTACACCCTTAATTACTCCCGCAAGACTGGAGTTGATTGCAACAGTAGGACCGCCTGACTGTGCAACAAAACAATTTAATTTAGCCATTGTAATTGTCTTCCTTATTTTATGTGATGTACTAATTGTAAGATAGACGTAAATTATTGTCAATAAATTCATCTGATAAGCAATCAAAGATTATATATTGGCCTGAAAAACCAATTGGCGGTGGGTGTTTGATGGATATAGAAAATGCAAAAAAATAAAAAAGAGTTCCGCAGCTTATATGCACGGAACTCTTTTTTGGTAATCAGGGAAAGAACGCCATAGAAATTTTTAACATTCTTTCCATTTGCCCTGCCTGTAGAAGAAGATAGATATGACAGTGGCAACCGTCCATCCGATTGGCCAAGCACACCAGATTCCGGTACTTAAAAGAGCTGTCTTTGATAAGACTATAGCAAGAACAACTCTTAATATAAGGTCTGTAAATGTTGCAATCATGAATTGCTTCATAAGACCTGCACCTCGGAGGATACCATCGGCTACAAGTTTAGCCGATACTACAAAATAAAATGGGGCAAGGATTCTCAGATATATTGAACCTGAACTTATAGCCTCAGCGGATGGATTATCGATAAAGAAGGTAAGTAAAGCCTTCGGAAATATGACATATAATAGACAAAGCGGAAGTGAAAGGCACCATACTAATTTTACACCTGCCTTAAAACCGGCTTTGACACGGTCGAATTTTGCTGCACCGATATTCTGGGAAGCAAAATTGGAGACGCCGTTTGCAAGTGTTGTAAATGATGTAATTACAAGGTTGTTAAGTTTGACGCCTGCGGAATATCCGGCAATTACGCCTGTTCCAAATCCATTGATGACTTTCTGGATAACGATATTACCGATTGATATGAAGCTCTGCTGTAAAATACTTGGAATTGCAATAATAATGAACTGTACGAAAATGCTTTTATTGAATATGTAATGTTTCTCATCGGTTTCGATTTTGTGAAGACGACGAAGAACTACAATAAGCGAAAGTATACAGCTTATACTCTGGCAAAGGAAAGTTGCCCATGCAACACCTGCAACACCCATATTGAATACCTTTACAAAAAGGATATCTACGCCGATGTTTGAAAGCGAGGATGCAGCAAGAAAATAGAAAGGCGTTTTGCTGTCACCGAGAGCAGAGAAAATACCTGTGGCTATGTTATAGAAAAATACAAAAGGAAGACCATATACATATATATCAAGATATAATTTGGAATCATCGTAAATTTTGGTAGGAGTACCTATGGCATGAAGCAAAGCACCACCTGCAAATATTCCGATAAACATAAGTATAAGACATATAGCTGCACTTGTTACCATTGATGTGTAAACAGATGTTTTGACATTGCCGTATTCCTTGCTTCCGAAAAACCTTGCCGTAATTACGGAACAGCCTATGTTACAGCCGAATGCAAATGCAATAAAAATAAGAGTGATTTCATAACTGTTGCCAACAGCCGCAAGAGCATTTTCACCGATGAATTTTCCGGCTACCCATGAATCGGCTATGTTGTATAACTGTTGGAAAATAATGCTTCCGAACAACGGAATACAGAATTTCCACAGCACATTTTCGGGATTTCCCACTGTTAAATCTTTGTTCATAATTTTTCTCCTTCTACTTAAAACTGAACCATTGATTATTTCTAGAAATAGATTATAATAATCACATATCTATATGTAAAAGGTATAAAAATAATATTTAACATATCAAAATGATATATAGGAGATTTATGAATATTACTTATGACTATTATAGGATATTTTATTATGTTGTGAAGTTCGGAAGTTTTACAAAGGCGGCAGAGGCTCTGGATAACAGCCAGCCCAATATAACAAGGGCTATGAACAATCTGGAATCACAGCTTGGAGTACAGGTGTTTTACCGTTCGAGAAAAGGAATTAAGCTTACAAGGGAGGGCGAAATGCTTTTTAAAAGGGTGAATATTGCTTTTGAACAGATATCCTTAGCGGAACATGAACTGGAACAGACTAAGAGAATGGATAGTGGCAGTGTCAAAATCGGAGTCAGTGAGATAGCATTACACGAAGTCCTTCTGCCGGTGCTTGCTGCTTACAGGAGAGATTTTCCCAATGTCATGGTCCAGATAACCAATGAGTCAACACCATCTGCGATAAAAAGCCTTAAAAATGATGAGGTGGAGCTGGCACTTGTAACCACACCCATAAATATTAACAAAAATGATTCTTTATCCTGTGAAAATCTTTGTGAATTCACGGAATATCCCGTAGCACATAAGATGTTTGGAATACCTGATAATAAAGAAATAAGCCTTAAGGAACTGGAAAAATATCCTGTTATTTTTCTTTCAAAAGGGACAGCAACAAGGGAGTATTATGAGGAACTTTTCAGAGAAAAAGGAATGGATATTAAACCTAATGTAATTGCGGCAACTACGGACCAGGTTATGCCAATGGTAAAATCAGGACTTGGAATAGGTTTTGTACCGGAAAGTATGATGGGTGGGAATGTAACCGTTATAAAATTAAAAGATAAGCTGCCAAAACGTCTGATATGTCTTTTATATGATGGGAGAAAACCACAATCACTTGCAACAAAAGAGCTAATAAAAAGGTTAAGAAGTATGTGACATCCTGCCGGAATTATTGTATAATAATATCAGTTTAAGGGACGGGACAAGAGAAAACAGAATATGGAGGATAATTTATGGCAGGAAGAATGAACAGATTATTGGCTGTCCTTATTTCCGCAGTTACTGTAACATCATCGGTTAATTTCACCGCGATGGGAACGAAAGCGGCAGAGGGTGTTAATAATGTAAAAGATACTGTTGAAGCAGATACGAGGAGTGGCAATTCGGGGGCAGTACTGCATAGCTTTGAAGCACCTTTAGTAGGTAATTCAGGCAATATAAGCAGATATGTAGCAAATTCGGCAATATTTTATGGATTAGCAAGGAGCACGGCTATTCCGTCGTCATATTCATCTGTGGACAGAGGCTATGTGACAAGTGTCAAGGATCAGGGAAGCCTTGGAATCTGCTGGGCATACGGTGCGTGTGCTGCAATGGAATCCTACGCATTATCCCACGGATATGTGTCATCCCCGGATGATATAGATTTGTCAGAATTCGGACTTGCATATATGACATTCAATGACAGCACATTTACAGACCCACTTGGCGGTACAACGGGCGATAAGTCAACCAATTATAACATGACATATTCTTTTGCTAATGGTGGCAATGACCAGTATGCTTTTAAGACCCTTAGCAAGTGGGCGGGTGTTATGAATCAGAAAAGTGTTCCTGAAGCATTATATTCGGATAAGGAAAATACGAAGGAAACAACATATACCTTTAAGGCAGAAGATGTGTCATATATTTTAACCGGCCAGAAGTATATCAATATGAAGGAACGTGACCTTGTCAAGCAGGCAATTATTGAAAACGGTGCCGTAAGTACAATATATACCACCAATCAGAAATATTCAGATAAGTATGTATACTACTCCGAACCAACAGGTTCGGGACATGAAGTAACCATTGTAGGCTGGGATGACAATATTGATAAATCCCTGTTTGCTGCGAATGGTTATGAGACCCCTCCGGGAAACGGAGCATGGTTAATTAAGAACAGCTGGGGCAGCAGTGCCGGCAATAACGGATATTTCTGGATGTCATACTATGAATCAAGTATCCAGAATATGAATGCGGTTATATATGAAATCGTTCCGGCAGATACATATGATTATAATTATCAGTATGACGGAAGCACGATTTTTAATCATTTTATCCAGAATAATGCTTCGTTTTATAAGAACGAGAAGAAATTTGCCAATATATTCAAGGTAAACGGAAGCACCGACGAGATCCTTAGAAGTGTGGCTTTTGCTGTTGGCAATTCTAATCTTTCATACACGATTGACATTTACAAAGTAGATACTAAAGCAGGCACCATAACCCCGGAGAACGGAACCTTGCTTACATCCTATACAGGAAAAACAACTTATGCCGGATATTATACAACGGAGCTTCCTGAAAGTATTACATTACATCGCGGAGATACTTTCTCCGTTGTAGTTACTTTTGATAATGCCTCAGGAATTAATTATTCAATAAGTGAATATCAGACCGCAGATAATGATCATATATATTGGGATGTGGTTAATTCCACAACACCGGGACACAGTTATCTGTATTATTACAACAGATGGGTGGATATTAATGAAAACAGTTATGACAGATATCCGGATGCGGACTTCTGTATTAAAGCATTTACTACAGCTAAAAAAGATATAGAGGCTTCGGAAATAACGGGTACTGAACAGTCGGGACTTGATAAAGCAGTTATTACATGGAAAAAGACAAGCGATGCAACAGGGTATGCACTTTACAGAAAAGCTGAGGGAGACGCGGACTATTCACTTGTATATAATGGAACGGATGTGACCTTCACCGATACCGGTCTTGCTTTTGGAAAGACATATTACTATTATGTGAAAGCCTATAACAACAGTCATGGCATGGATACTATTTCTCCGTCGCAGGTAAAGAAAATATCAATAGACATTCCAAGAACGAGAATAACTAATGTTGAATCCACAGGAACAGGAATTTCTGTTAAATGGGAAAAAATCAGTGGTGCAAAGGGCTATAAAGTATTACGCTCGGAAGATGGAGAAAATTACTCTGAAATAGCATCCGCGGTTACAAATGAATATACAGATAATAATGTGCCAAAGTATAACAAGGCATACTATTATTCCATCATTACGGTATTTAATGATGGAAGTAAGGATATAGAATCTTCAAAAAGTTCGCGTTATGTTGGTAATAAAAAACTTAATAATCCAACAAACGGACACATTAATAATGATGAATACAAGAAATTTAAACTTACATGGGACAAAGTTGAAAATGCATCAGGATATTATGTAAAACGTATAATAACAAATCAGGATACAGTTACAATAGATGCCAAAGATGTAGATTCATACATTGATGATGTGGAATCAATTGCAGAAAACACTCAGGTGACATATCAGATAATTCCGTATGTAATAGAAGATAATGTCTATAAACAGGGAAAGGGAATAGCGTTTAACCCAATGTATGTAAGGTGTGAGCCAATTGCTAATCTTACATATAATAAAGATACCAATACAATTAAGTGGGATGCTTATACATTTCCTGATAAATATATAGATACAATGTATCATGTGTACATATCAGAATCAAAAGATGTAAATGATGGCTATTATAAATCATATACCAATACTTTTAATATGCCGGATTATGATGAGAACAAGACATATTATGTCAGGGTAACAGCTTATGCCAGAAATCCGTTGCAGGGTACAGGAAGGGAATTGACAGCGTTCCAGTCATCGGCATTGATAATAGGCAAGGAACCTGAAGTCATCGTAAAACCTGATAAGCCAATATTATCGTCTATCGGTGACAAAAATATAGAAATCGGCAGCAGAGTTGAATTGACTGCAAAAGTAACTAATATAGATTCGGCAGCAACATACAAATACCAGTGGTACGAAGCAGTTTCAAAGACCGCTTCAGGAACCAAAATAGCCAATGCCACATCTACAAAATATGCACCTGCAACAGGCAAAAACGGAGAAAAATACTATTACTGCAATGTCACGGTCTCTAAGAACGGATATACCGAAACTACAACAACAAATCGTGCAAAAGTAAGAGTAACAACCTCTCTCAGCCATGCAACAATAGACAGTATTGCGGCACAGACATATACCGGAAAAGGAATAACACCTTCTGTTACCGTGAAGTATAACGGAATAACACTTACTAACGGAACGGATTATACAGTTTCATACAGTAATCATATTAATCCGGGAACAGCAACAGTAACCATAACCGGAAAAGGCTATTACACCGGAAGCAGGGTAATTAATTTTACGATAAAAGAAAAAGTTATTATAAAACCTAATAAGCCAATATTATCGTCTATCGGTGACAAAAATATAGAAATCGGCAGCAGAGTTGAATTGACTGCAAAAGTAACTAATATAGATTCGGCAGCAACATACAAATACCAGTGGTACGAAGCAGTTTCAAAGACCGCTTCAGGAACCAAAATAGCCAATGCCACATCTACAAAATATGCACCTGCAACAGGCAAAAACGGAGAAAAATACTATTACTGCAATGTCACAGTCTCTAAGAACGGATATACCGAAACTACAACAACAAATCGTACAAAAGTAAGAGTAACAACCCCTCTCAGTCGTGCAACAATAGGCAGTATTGCGGCACAGACATATACCGGAAAGGGAATAACACCTTCTGTTACCGTGAAGTATAACGGAATTACACTTACTAATGGAACGAATTATACAGTTTCATACAGTAATCATATTAATCCGGGAACAGCAACAGTTACTATAACCGGAAAAGGCTATTACACCGGAAGCAGGAAAATTAACTTCACAATAAATAAACCGGCGGTGAAGCTACCTGCTCAGGCAACTTCATCTAAAGTAAGTATTGACCAGTCAGGAAACATTGCCAGAAGTATCAAATCCGGAACAAATGTTAATTCACTTTTGCAGAGTATCAATGAAAAGCAATATTGTGAAATCAGGAAAAACAATGTAAAACAGTCTGGAAATGTGTCGGTAGGAACCGGAATGCAGTTATGCGTAATTAACAATAATAAAGTAGTCAAGTCATATAATATCATCGTCACCGGGGATACGAACGGTGATGGAAAAACCAATATCACTGATTTGATTGCGGTTAAACAGAGTATACTTGGAAGATCATCATTGTCCAACATACAGAAACAGGCAGCAGATATGAATAATGACGGAAAAGTCAATATTACCGATTTTATCAAAGTAAAAGCAAAAATACTTGGAAGGGAATAACTACCAATGAAGAAAATAAATAAGATTCTTACTTTTATAGTTGTATTCACACTCTGTGTGATTTGCGGATTTAAGAAAACAGATGTCAATGCGGCATCTGCGGCACTTACAGGTCCTGGAACAGTAAGAGCCGGAGATACAATTACATTGAATCTTAATATATCATCACCGGGAAGCTACGGATTTGAAGGTAGCCTTGCCTATGATGGCTCTGTTTCACTCGTAAGCATGAGTGCAGGAACAGGCGGTTGGAAGCTTGAACAGAACGGAAGCAGAGTTGTAGTATATGATGATGCACTGTCTAATCCTCTTGGAAATAACTCAACCGTAATAAAAGCAGTATTTAAGGTAAATAATGTGGCAACCGGAACCGGTATAAATATTTCTTTCAACAATATTGTTGTATCGGATGGTAACAATGAAAGTAGTATCGGAACAGCTAAATATTCGGTTGCAGTAGCCGCACCACTCTCCGGCAACAATAATCTTGGCTCATTGTCGATAGCCGGACATAACATTAATTTTAATGCATCGCAGACATCCTATGATATAGGAACTGTGGAGTTTTCGGAAAGCAGTCTTAACATCAGTGCAGCACCGGCAGATGCAACTGCTAAAGTATCGGTAGGCAATACTGCACTTAACGTAGGTGCTAATACAATTACAATCAACGTAACTGCACAAAATGGTGCTGTTAAGACATACACTATAACAGCCAACAGAAAGCAGGACCCTGATTACAAGGAAAGCAATAATGCCAATCTTAGCGGTATAACTGTCAGTGAAGGAAAGTTATCTCCGGAATTTTCACCTGAGGTAACAGATTATGTCATATATGTACCATTTGAGACAAAGACAATTTCTGCAACAGGAACACTGCAGGATGAAAAAGGAAAACAGGTTCTTAACGGCCTTGTAGAAACATTAAAACAGGGTGAAAATAAAATGACAGTCACGGGTGTCGCTGAAGATGATTCAAAGAAGGTATATAACATTAACGTCGTTGTAATGCCGGAATACAAAGGAAAACTTCCATCTATATCAGGAGTTGAAACTGTAACGGAAGCTGAGACAGAAACGGTGGAAGAAACTGAAAGCACAACAGAAAGCGTATCTGCAACAGAAACTGATGAAGCAGCATCCGAAAATACCAAAAAATCAGGAATTCCGGTAGCAGTATTAATTATTACCGCATTTGTAATGTTAGCAGCAGGCTATGGAATATGTTATGCGCTTATGACACGCGGAAATAAGAAGTCCATATAAAACTTATGGCTGAGGATGAGATTTTTATGTATGTATCTGAATTTGACAGGCAAGCCGAAAAATATTTAAAAGGTGAATAACAGAAGGTAATGGTTACTATGGAAACAGGTAAAAAAAACTATATCTTATACTTTGATCTACTCAATATATTTGCATGCTTTGCTGTAGTGGCATTGCATGTAAACGGAGCAGTTCACACATTTGCAAAGACAAGAAACTGGGTTTCATGTATGTTTATTGAAACTCTGTTTTACTTTGCGGTACCCGTGTTCTTTATGCTGACGGGTGCCACACTTATAAATTACAGAAAAAGATATGGCACAGGAACATTTTTTAAGAAAAGATTACTTAAAACACTTGTTCCGTTCATTATTTGGAGTATCATAGGAATATGCTGGTCAATATTTTATACAAAAGGAATGAAAATTTCCGATATCAATACACCGGCAAAATTTATCAGTGCCGTTATTAATTGTAAAGGAATGGGAATATACTGGTTTTTCCCGGCATTGTTTTCGGTATATCTGACAATTCCACTATTTTCTCTTGTGGATGAAGAGAAGCGGATTGGCAAAAACGGAGTATTCACATATCTTATATTCTTGTATCTTATATTAAATGTTCTAATGCCTTTTATATGCAAAAAGGCAGAGATACAGTGGAACTATTCGCTAAGTACGGTGTGTTGCGGCGGTTATACGGTGTGGATACTTATAGGATATTACCTTGCTAATACTGATATTAAAAAGAGCTTCAGAATCTTTATATATATTCTTGGACTGCTCGGTTTCTTTATGTATTTTTACCTGACAGTACAAAAATCCTTTAAAGCCGGAAACTTTGACAAAACCTATGCCGGATATATGAATATACCTGCGATGCTTATGGGAACAGCAGTCTTTGTGTTCTTTAAATACGGAAAATGGAATTTCATAGAGAAGCATGAAAAAACCGTTAAGTTTGTAAGAAATCTCTCGGCAGCCAGCTTTGGGGTATATCTTATCCATTATTACATTAAAGATTTTTCAATCAGGCATTTTGGAATTGACCCAAGAAGTACCTTATATAGAATTGCTGGAACATTTATTATATATGGGTTAAGTGTACTTATTGTCACTTTGATAAGGAAGATACCGGTGGTGAAGAAAATAGTACCTTAAATATAGGCTGTTAGGATAATTTTAAGCTATAGATGACAAACATATTTATTTGTGGTAAAATATTTTTACTTTTTTGGAGGAAACATAATATGGTAAATACCGATTATTTATATGACCATACTTTTTTTGAAAAATATTTTTCAAAAGACCACTATGATAAAACCTCAAAGTTGTCTTATAAAGAATACTACAACTCATATATAGTTAATTCCTATATGGAAAACGGACATTATGTGGGTGGCGTTTATACGGAAAGTCTGGATTTCGTAGACGGAACCGCTATAAGACGGGGAATAGGCGAGGTAAATGATAAAAGCAGAATTGTTACCGGTTCAACAGAAGATGACACGGTAATATATATCGGAATGTTGGTTAATGTATGGGGACATCATCTGACGGATAATATAAAGCGTTTATGGTTTTTTGATTCGGATGAATATAAAAGTAAGTATTCGGGGTGTAAGATTGTATATATTTCCGCAGAAGGGCAGACTTCATATAAAGAAATGCCTTTAAATATGAGAAAATTGTTAAGTATATTAGGAGTAGATGAGAATAACATTACTCCTATTACCGATATAACAAAATTTAAAAGGATTATTGTGCCGGATGAATCCTTCTATAACGACAAGGATGAGACAAGGTTTTTTACAAAAGAATATAAGGATACAGTTAATAAAATCCGCCAATATCAGAAAGAAAAGTTTGTTAAGGATGAGACTTATAAAAAAGTGTATTTCACATATTCAAGATTCAGTTCAGACAAGCAGGTCGGTGAAAATAAATTAGAAGATTTTTTCACAGGCTTAGGATATAAAATTATAGCACCTGAGAGATACAGTTTTGAAGAACAGCTTAATATTTTAGCGAATTGTGAGTGCTTTGCATCAACAATAGGCTCATGTTCCCACAATATTATTTTCCTTCCGGAAGGTGCAAGTGTATATTTAATTCCGAGAGCTTTTTATCTGACAGGTTATCAGGTAACACTGGGTGAAGTGATTAATCTGGATATATATTATGTTGATTCCAGCCTTTCAGTACTTGTAAGAAGAAATAATCCATGGGAAGGACCGTTTTATTACATTCAGAGCGATAATCTGAAAAGTCTATTTAATATTGAGATAAAATATGACAAAAAGAGTATACGGAATAATTTACATGATATTAAAAAGTATTTGAGAATATCCAATAAATTAGACGATATCGAGAAAAGATATGAACCTGAGTATTACAGCAAAGAATTTGCAAAGTATTACGCAAGGTACAGAAATACAAAGAAATTATCAATCTTGATATGGAAGGTTATATATCGAATTAAAAGAAAATTTAAACACCATTAAGTGAAATTGTTGTAAATGGAGCGAAAAATGAAGAACATTTTTATTGTTGGAGCAAAAAATTGTGGGGCATACGGAGGATATGAGACATTCCTGGATAAATTAACAGAGTATCATCAGGATAATAAGAACATTAAATACCATATAGCCTGGAAAGGAACGGAAAGTAAGGAGTTTGAATACCATAACGCACATTGTTTTCAGATAAAAGTACCTAATATAGGACCGGCACAGGCAATTTATTATGATGTGGCAGCATTGAAGTATTGTGTTAAATATATCAAAAAACATAATATTGCCAATCCTATTGTGTATGTTCTTGCCTGCCGTATAGGACCGTTTGCAAAGAAATTTCATAGACAGATTAATGATCTTGGCGGAAAGATGTATGTAAATCCTGACGGACACGAATGGATGAGAGCCAAATGGAGTAAGCCGATAAGATGGTACTGGAAAAAGTCTGAACAGTTAATGGTTAAAAACTGTGACCTTTTAATATGCGACAGCAGAAATATAGAAAAATATATTCACAAGTGTTATGAAAAATACAGTCCAAAGACTACATTTATCGCTTACGGCGCCGACCTTACCCCAAGTAAGTTGTCAGATGACGATGAGAAGCTGGTTAAATGGTATAAGGAAAAGAACTTAAGCAAAAAAGAATATTATCTGGTAGTCGGAAGATTTGTTCCGGAAAACAGTTTTGAAATTATGATTCGTGAGTTTATGAAGTCGGATTCTAAAAGGGATTTTGCTATTATTACAACTGCTGATGATAAATTTCAAGCACAGCTTGAGGATAGGCTTCATTACAAAAAAGATAAGCGTATTAAGTTTGTGGGAACGGTATATGACCAGGAATTACTTAAAAAAATCAGGGAAAATGCCTATGCTTATTTTCATGGACATACTGTAGGAGGGACTAATCCGTCTCTTATTGAAGCTCTTGGAAGTACCGACCTGAATTTACTTGTGGATGTAGGCTTTAACAAAGAAGTAGCCGAGGACGGTGCTCTTTATTGGGGTAGGGAAGAAGGTTCTCTGGCACAACTGATAAATAAGGCAGACCGTCTCAGCGACGAAGAAATAGCAGAGCTTGGAAAAAAAGCTAAAGAACGAGTACGAAAAGAATATACATGGCAGAAGATTTCTGATATGTACGAAGCAATATGGAGAGAATGATATGAGCGTTATTTATGCGATACTGTACTATTTTAGACAGGCAACTAAGTTTTTATCTAAAAGAAGAGGAGCTACTTATGCGGGGAATTTAGACCCGTCATATCTCTTTGCACCATCATACATTATTGAAAACAGAAAAAATAAAAAGATGTGGATCAGCATTGCAGTAATTTTCGGTGCAATGGCGGTCTATTTTGCTTTGCAGATTCTGGTTAATAAGGATGTCGATAAGGTAAAAGGTTTAATTACCATATTTAAAATATTAATCTGCACGGTTGTGCTTATGTACGGCATAAAGTATTACAACAGGGTCAGATTAAAACAGATTGCATATGCGATAACATATATGAATGTAATTTCCCTTGTATTTGCATTAATATTCAGAAATTGTTTCTTATGGAGAACACATGATTATATTAATAAATACACAACAACAAGACTTCAGTTGTTCTATCTTGAACCAAGTGAGTTGGGTTTTCATCTTGTACTTATTATGATAATACTTCTTCACTATTTCTTTCAGGAAAAGAACAGAAGAGAAAAGCTTAAGCTAATAATTATGTTTGCATTAAACGGTATTGTGCTGTTTTTTGCAAGGTCAATGGGAGCAATATGCATAGGCGCAGTTACGTTTGCGGTAATGTTTATTTTTGACTGGATCAGAAATCATGACAGTAAGAAAAAAAATATAATCAATATTGTTATCATATGTTGTGTATTGGCAGCTATAGGTCTTATGTTTATTACCAAAAGTGCCATTGCCAACAGAATTATTGATACAATAAACGGAAAAGATGCGTCCAACGGTTACAGAATAGGTGTATCTTTTGATGTCCTTAAAGCAAGTCTTAAAGATACAAAATTCATGGGTGTAGGATTCGGTAATCTCAACACACCGAAATTCAGGGCAAAATATTCATATCTCGGTCTTTATGAAGTACTTGCCAATTCCTTTATGTATTTTGTGATTGAGACAGGTATTTTTGGCATAATTGTACTTGCGGCGATTTTAGTCCTGCTTATTAAGGCGTGTGTTAAGAAAAAAGATACACTTCGTATCGGCATGGTAGTATTTCTTGTTACTTATCAGTTATTGGCAAGCCATTTCACCAACGGCGTTATCTGGCTCATTTATGGACTGATTTTAAGCGAAGCTGTATATGAAAAGAAAAGACATACAGAGGACGAAACAGTTTACAACAGCGATAAAAAGATTAATCTCTTATATTTACATGCAGGTGCTGAATTGTATGGTGCCGATAATGTTATGTATGAATTAATAAGAGGTCTTGATAAGGACAAATACAATATAGATGTTGTATTGCCATGTGACGGACCTTTGGTAAATAGAATTGGCGGAATAGACAAGGTTAATGTAGAGGTTATGCCATATCCGATTTTAAGAAGAAAATATTTCAATCTTAAAGGAATGGTTTCATACGCATTTAATTATATACGTTATTCCTTTAAGCTGATTCATTATGTTAAGAAACATAAGATTGACGTGGTTCACGTTAATACCACAGCGGTTCTTGAAGGAATTATGATTAAGGCATTTTGTGAAGCCAAGATTGTATGGCACGTTCATGAGATAATTGTCAAACCGAGAAAAGTCGCAAAGCTTATTTATTACTGTGTAAATAAATGGTCGGATGAGATTGTAACCGTATCCAATGCGGTATGTGAAGCGGTTAAGACAACCAACGAGTCTGTCAATGTAATATATAACGGCGTTGACAATAATAAGTTTAACGATAAAACAGCAGATTTGGATGCAAAGAGAAAAGAACTTGGCATAACAGGGGACAATATCATTGTAGGAATGGTAGGAAGGGTTAATGCGTGGAAGGGTCAGAATGACTTTGTGGACGCACTCAAACCTGTCCTTGAAAAACATGATAATGTAACAGCGCTTATGATAGGCGGTGTATTTGAAGGCGAAGAATGGAGAATGACTGAATTAAAGAAGAAAATCTCAGAACTCCACCTTGAAAACAGAATTGTAGTATCTGATTTCAGAAATGATATAAATGAAATATATAAGCTTATGGATATTTTTGTACTTCCAAGCACCAATCCCGACCCATTGCCAACCGTTGTTTTAGAGGCAATGGCAAATGGACTGCCGGTTGTGGGATATGAGCATGGCGGTGTATGTGAAATGGTAAAAAAAGACTACAACGGTCTACTTGTGCAGGTATGTAATCCAAGTGCCATGGCAGAGGCAATAGAAAAGCTTATCACCGATACGGAATTAAGAAAAGAATTTGGCAGACACTCCGTTGAAAGACAGCACAGTATGTTCTCACTTACGGCATATATAAATAATTTTGACAGACTTTATACAAAAACAATGGGTGAAATACAATGAATGTTTCAATAATTACTTCTTTTTATCACGGAAATAAATATATTAACCAATATATTGATATGATTAAATCATTAAAACTGGAAAGCGATGACAGTCTTGAAGTCATTATGGTAAATGACAGTCCGGAGGAACCTTTGGCACTGCCTGAATATGGTAATATTGATATAAAGGTTATAGTCAATGAAGTTAATTCGGGAATCCATAAGGCAAGGGTAAACGGATTGTCACACGCTAAAGGTGATTACGTTATTTTTGTTGACCAGGATGATTTACTTATGCCTGATACGATTTTAGACTATAAACATAAGCTTGTTGATGAAGATTTAATTATTGCAAACGGAATTTACGAGTTAAAAGATGAGAAAAAGCCTATATTCCGAACCAAAAGGTCCCAGTGGTTTGCTTCCAAAAAACTGGGATATGTATATGTAAGAAACCTTATAGTATCTCCGGGACATTGCATTATTAAAAAGGCTTCAATTCCTAAAGAGTGGACAAACAATTTTATGAAGATAAACGGGTCTGATGATTATTTCCTGTGGCTTCTGATGTTTTACTACAAAAAAAAGGTAAACTATCTTTATAAAACAGAATATATTCACAAGGACACGGGAGCTAATTTATCCTTTGATGAAGAAAAAATGCTGAAGTCCTCAATGAGCTTTATCGAGGTGATGAAGAATATTGACCCTAAGTTTGTAAAGTATGCAGAAAAAATCGAAAAAGTAATAAAGTTCAAATATGATTATAAGTTTGGAAGCGTAAGTAAAAAGGTGTTAATAATAATGAAACACCCTGTAATTTTCTTTATAAATACAGTGTACCATTTTGTTTTCAAAGGAATTTAACATAAGGAGAAGTCATAATATGAAAAATCATAATATTTTAGTTATACATGCACATACGGAAAACAGAGGCGATGAAGCTGCTGTTAAAGCAATGATAGCCGCCATAAAAGAAAAAGAACCTGATGCAAATATATGTATTTCTTATAACGGACCTACGTTTTATCCTAATATGGACAATGTAAAAGAAATCTGCAGATTCCCTAAGATTGCGTCAAGGCTTGCACAGCTTGACTTCTTCTTAATACTTATGACTAAAGGGAAATTATCCGTCACTAAAGAGGGCAGGGGATTTATCAATGAAGTAAAAAAAGCGGACATCGTTCTTCACGCACCGGGAGGACCTTCTATCGGAGATATTTATGAAGAATCCGAATGGTTATACCTTAAAAGACTTCAACTGATAAAGAGAATGGGTGTTCCTTATATGTTCTACGCACCGTCCATGGGACCCTTTAAGAATGAAAAGAGGAACAAACAGAGAAAAGCGATATTACAGGATGCAGAGAAAATTGTGCTTAGGGATCCAATCTCACTCAAATATGTAAATGAGTTTCTCGGCGAGGATAAAGCGGTGCTGGCACTTGACTCCGCATTCCAGAACAATATTGATGGGGATGTTTATGAAAAATTATATGACGGTTATACTGAATTAAAAGATTTTATGGCAAAGCATGAGAAGTGTATAGGTATTACGATAACCGATTTGTTATGGCATCCGAAACATAGGAATAATAAAGAATTATTAAGTAAAATAGAGGAGAGTTTTAAGGAAAATATTGAAAAACTTACCTCTGAAGGTTACGGAATTGTTTTTATCCCGCAGTTATACGGAATACTTGATGATGAAAAATTAATGAACGGCTATTGTATAAATGATAACTGTTTTACGATTACTTCCAAGTCGGAAAAATACGATTCACAGTTCCAGCAGTATGTTATATCAAAATTATATGCTGTAATAGGAATGAGATATCACAGCAATATTTTTTCAGCAAAGCAGCTTACGCCGTTCATATCAATCACTTATGAACAGAAAATGCTTGGCTTTATGAAAGAATCGGGACTTGAAGAGTATTGCATTGATGTGAATGAACTTAATGTGGACATTCTTTGGAAAAAGTTTAATCATCTTGTTGAGAACTATAATGAATATGTGGGTAAATTAAAACAGTTAAAGACTGTGCTTCAAAATAAGGCGCACATAACAACAGATGAGTTGTTTAAGACATTGGAAACTCTGAGGTAATATTATGGAAATAAAAGATTTTTTAAGATGTATAAAAAGAAATTATCTGATAAGGAGAGAATTCAGACATGAATGTAAGGAATACATTAAGTATAATTACAACAACCCTAATCAGAAATCCTTTAATTCATATCAGGCAAAGATATACAGACAGATTCATGTTATTGAAAAAGCATTGTCTCTTTCCAATACAAGAAAAGGCTTTGGAACGACAAGAGTACAGGAGCTTTTTGTTATGATGGACCAGTATCTGGCACTTGGATTTGATACTGAGGAATATGTATTTCAGGCTGCAATAGAGGCTTTAAACAGATATATTGAGTTCCAACATTCCGTTGATTATGATGTCACGGAGATTGAAAAACGTGCAGAAAAGTACCATACCTTCTACAAGCATAACGAAAACGTGGATGCCGGTGCAAAGGAAGCGGATTATATGTCAATAAAAAAGGCTGCAGGAGAAAGTTTCGATAAATTTGTTTTTTCAAGACATTCAGTAAGACAGTTTGACACATCCAAAAAAGTTGCTGTTGAGGATATAGAAAAAGCCGTTGCTTTGGCAAAGAAATCACCTTCCGCATGTAACAGACAGGCATCAAAGGTATATGTGTTTGAAAACAGCGAAGACAATTCATATATAGGTAAATATGTAAAAGGCAACACGGGCTTTGAAGCAGAGGTTGATAAATATCTTGTAGTAACTGCCGACAGAGCATGCTTTTATAATGCAATGGAAATTAATCAGGAATATATCGACGGTGCCATATTCGGAACTGTTTTAACCTATGCCCTGCATTTTTATGGTATTGCTTCCTGCATACTACAAAACGGACAGGATTATAAAGCAACAGATGCATTGAAGGAAAGACTTGGTATTCCTGAAAGCGAACGAATAGTATTTTTTATTGCTATTGGAGCATATAAAGAGAATTTCAAGACAGCGGTATCGCAGAGAAAAAAGATGGAAGATGTTTTAATAGTAAGAAAGTAGGCGGATATGGATAAAGATAATTATATTGTTACAGTTGTAGTTCCTGTATATAATCACGAAAGATATATCGAACAGGCAATTATGAGTATATATAATCAGAAAACCGATTATAAATATAAGGTCCTAATTGGAGAGGACAAGTCTACAGATAATTCAAGGGAAATACTTAAAAAATTGCAAAAAAAATTACCTGAAAATTTTATTTTTCTGTATAGAGAACAGAATATGGGAATACAGAATTTCTACGATATGTATGAGAGAATAACAACCAAGTATTATATCGTGCTTGAAGGTGATGATTTTTGGTGTGATGACAAAAAATTGCAGAAACAGATTGAGTTTATCGAAAAACATCCGCAATATATAGGTGTAAGCCATTGGATTAATATTGTTGATCAAAACGGAAATGACAGCAATGTTGACAGAAAAGAAATTACAGGCGAATACAGATTTAAAGATTACAAAAATGGAAGAATGCCGGGACATACCTCATCAAAACTATTAAAATATGAATTTTATGATTATAAAAAGAAATATATTAACAGATTTACAGATTTAAAATATCCCGGGGATCAGATAGAAGCTTTTCTGATTGCAGATTTGTTTAAAATATATTGTATACCTGAGAAAATGAGCAGCTACAGATATATTACTGATTCAGGTACAAGTTATTCAGCTACCCATAAATTTGACAGTAATGCAAAAATTAACAGAATAAAATTTTATTATTATAATTATATTTTTTCAAAAGAAAATAATGGAAATAATAAAATAACTGAATTAAGCCAGCTTCAATACATATTTTTTATGTATAGATTTAGAAAAGATTTGAAAATTCCCAAGGAACTGCTTAAAAAAGAAATAAGAAAAAGTGGTAAGATATTTAAAATATATATATTTATTCTTGCTAGAATAAAAAAAGCACTTTTTGCAAAAATAGGTGGAATTTTTAAGAAAAATAAAAGAAAAATCCGAAACTAAAGTAGAGGTGCAAAATGGCGGAAGAAAATTTAAATAAAAAAGTATTTTCAGGACTTATTTGGAAATTCGGGGAAAGATTCACTGCAGAACTTGTAACATTTGTTGTTTCAATTGTATTAGCCAGATTATTGATGCCGGATGATTATGGTGTCATTGCTCTTATGATGGTTTTTATTACTATAGCGAATGTTTTTGTAATAAACGGTTTTGGAAATGCACTTATACAAAAAAAGAATGCAGATAATAGAGACTTTTCGTCTGTTTTTTATTTTAATATTATTTTTTCAATTGCAGTTTATTTTATACTTTTTGCTTTTGCACCTGCAATAGCAAGATTTTATCATATGCCGGTTATTTGCCCTGCTCTCAGGGTTTTATCACTTAGAATTGTTATAGCATCGGTTAATTCCGTTCAACAGGCGTATGTTTCAAGAAATATGTTATTTAAGAGGTTTTTCTGGTCAACTTTATTTGGAACATTGTTATCTGGTGTTGTTGGAATAGTGATGGCATATAAGGGCTGTGGTATATGGGCTATAGTTGCACAATATCTTACAAATACATGTGTCGATACGATTGTCTTATGGATAACGGTAAAATGGAGACCTGAAAAGTATTTCTCATTTAGAAATCTTGGAGAATTAATTTCTTATGGATGGAAAATTCTTGTGTCAGGATTACTTGATACAGGTTATAATCAGTTAAGAAATCTTGTTATTGGAAAGAAATATAGTTCTGCAGATTTAGCACAATATAATAAAGGACAGCAGTATCCCCAGCTTATTGTTACAAATGTTATTTCGTCAATTAGTGGAGTGCTTTTTCCGGCTATATCAAAATGCCAGGATGATTTGAACAATGTCAAAAATATCACGAGAAGGGCAATTAAAGTAAGTTCGTACGTTATGTGGCCATTAATGATTGGACTTGCGGTTATTGCAAGACCTTTAGTAATTGTAATGCTGACTGAAAAATGGCTTCCATGTGTACCTTTTGTTTGGATTGCATGTTTTACTTTTGGATTGTATCCGATTCATTCTTCTAATCAGGAAGCAATAAAAGCATTAGGCAGAAGTGATTTGTTTCTTAGACTTGAAATAATAAAAAAAACAATTGGTGTTACAATCCTGATTATCTCTATGAGATATGGTGTTATGGCAATTGCGTTAAGCCAGATTGTTACATCAATTTTAAGTACATTTATTAATGCATCCCCTAACAGAAAATTATTAGGGTATAGTTATATCGAGCAGATAAAAGATATGATACCCTCATTTGCATTAGCGGTGGCTATGGGCATTGTAATATATCCATTAGCATTTATAATTAAAAACAACATTCTGTTGATAATAGCTCAGGTAATAGCCGGAATATTTATTTATATAGGTCTTACAAAAGTATTTAAAAATGATAATTTGAGTTATTTACTTAAATTTGTTAAAAGAAAAAGGCAATAAATGGAGGTTTTATAATGAAAAAATTAATGATTTTAGGCGGATCGAGATATGCGGTGCCTGTTATAGAAGTAGCACATAAACTTGGATTATATGTTATTACATGTGATTATTTGCCAGATAACATAGCACATAAATTTTCTGATGAATATTGCAATGTCAGTATTATTGATAAAGAAGCTACTTATGAGGCTGCAAAGAGATTAAAAATTGATGGTATTGTTTCTTTTGCATGCGATCCTGGGGTTGCTACAGCAGCTTATATAGCTGAGAAAATGGGGTTGCCATTCCAGTGCTCATACAGAGCAGCAGAAATATTGCAGGATAAAGGATTGTTTCGCCAATTTTTAACAGAAAATGGATTTAATTGTCCTCATGCTAAAAGATATGAAGATAAAAAATCACCATTTAATGATATTGATTATTTTAATTGGCCGGTTATTGTTAAACCTACTGATTCAGCAGGTAGTAAAGGAGTTACAAGAGTTGACAGGGTTGAAGATCTTGCTGATGCAATCAATGTTGCATTAGGAGGAGCACATAACGGAGCATTCATTATTGAAGATTTTCTTACCTTTGAAGGATATCATTCATCAACGGATCCATTTACTGTAGATGGACAGTTAAAATTTGCAACTTATTCTGATCAGTTATTTGATCCTGAAGCAGACAATCCTTATACACCTGCGTATATTATCTGGCCATCAACTATGAAACAGGAACATCAGGATTATCTTACCTCAGAAATTCAAAGACTTATGACACTTTTGAATATGAAAACAGGAATTTATAATATTGAAACTTGTGTTGCAAATGGCAAGCCTTACATTATGGAGGTTTCGCCAAGAGGTGGCGGATGTAAAATTGCAGAGCTTCAGAGAATGGCATATGGAGTTGATTTAATAGAAGCAGAGGTAAAAAAAGCTGTTGGAATGCCTATTGATGAAATTAAACAGACGGAGTGTGACGGATGTTGGTGTGAGATGGTTGTACATGCCAGACCTGGAAAAAGCGGTATATTAAGATCAGTTACGGTTGACTCTGATATAAAAGAAAAATATTTAAAGGTAGTTGATCTTTCAGCTAAACCGGGTGATTTTGTACAGCCTTTTACCGGTGCTAATATGTCACTTGGAGATATGTTTTTTAGATTTGATGATAGAACAGAATTGGAAACTGTCATGTCTAAATCAAATGAATGGTTGCACATTGAACTTGATGAAAAATAAATATTGTGAAAGGATTTTTGTATATGAAGAAGATTATTGTTTTTGGAGCAAGTGGTGATACAGGAAAATATTTTGTAGATTACTTATTAAATACTGTACATACTGATTTTGAAATAATTGCATCAGGAACAAAAGACTGCAGATATTATGAGCATAACAATATTAAATATATTAAAGTTGATATTACCCAAAAGAAAGATTTTGATAAATTACCTAAAGATGATGTGTATGCTGTTGTCGATTTAGCAGGATTTATGCCGGCGAGAATGAAAGGCTACGATCCATATAAATATATAGATGTAAATATAACAGGTAATTTAAATATATTAGAATTTTGTAGGAAAAACCATGTTTCTAAAATTCTGTATGCTCAGAGTTTTGGCGATATAAAGAATTATGCAGAAAAAGATATACTGTTAAAACCGGATATGAAGCCGGATTTCAGCTATAATACTGATCATACAATATATGTTATGACAAAGAATTTCACAGTTGATATGATAAAAAATTATAATCAAATGTATGGCATCAGCGCATTTATTTTTAGATTACCAACAATATATTTATATTCCAAAACAGATACATACTTTGTCGATGGAGAAGAAAGAAAAATTGGCTACAGGTTACTGATTGACAATGCAATTGAAGGGAAAGATATAGAAATATGGGGAGACAAAACCAGAAAAAAAGATATGGTTTACGTCAAAGATTTTTGCCAGATGATGTATAAGGCATTAATTTCAGATAGAAAATTCGGACATTATAATGTAGGCACAGGTGTTGGAACTTCATTAGAAAAACAAATTGAAGGAATTATAGATGTTTTTTCAGATGGAGTGCATAAATCTAAAATTATTGAACGAAAAGATAAACCAAATTCACCACAATACATAATGGATATTCAGAATGCGAAAGATGAATTAGGATATGAGCCTAAATATAATTATATAGAAATGCTTAAAGATTTAAAACGTGAAATGAATGAAAAAAGATTTGATTGTTAGCGTGCTGTTTATATGACAAAGTTGACAAAGAATACTTTGCATAGTATAAAATATGAGAATATAAAAGATTATTGCAAATTGATTTAGGAGATATTACTATGGATGAAAAAATAATGGTTACCAGATCATCAATGCCACCAATGGAGGAATTTATTGAAGAAATAAAGTCAATATGGGAAACTCATTGGCTGACTAATATGGGTGAAAAACATAAAACACTCGAAAAATTACTTAGAGATTATCTCGGTGTTGAGAATGTGTCGCTTATGACCAATGGGCATCTTGCCCTTGAACTGGGTATTCAGGCTATGAATCTTAGTGGAGAAGTAATTACCACACCTTTTACGTTTGCCTCTACAACCCATGCCATAGTAAGAAACGGGCTTACACCGGTTTTTTGTGATATAGAAAAAGACACTTTTACAATTGATGTAAATAAGATAGAGGGTCTTATTACGGATAAAACAACTGCTATTATGCCGGTGCATGTATATGGTGATATTTGCAATATTGAAGCTATTGAAGATATAGCCAAAAGACATAATCTTAAGGTTATATATGATGCAGCACACACTTTTGGAGAAAAATATAAAGGAAAAGGAATTGGCTCATTTGGGGATGCGTCTATGTTTAGTTTCCATGCTACAAAGGTGTTTAATACCATAGAAGGTGGAGCTGTATGTTACAAGGATAGTGATTATGGCCTGGATTTATACAGATTAAAGAATTTTGGTATCAGAGATCAGGAAACAGTTGATGCTGTCGGAGCTAATGCCAAGATGAATGAATTTCAGGCAGCAATGGGAATATGTAATCTCAGGCATATTGACGAAGAAATTACAAAACGTAAAACAGTATATTTCAGATATCGTGAAAATCTCAATGATGTAAAAGGAATTCATATGCCGGAACTTAACCCTGATGTAAAATATAATTATGCATATTTTCCAATTGTGGTTAATCCTGAATTGGCGGGATTTAGCAGAGATGATGTGTTCAATGAATTAATGAAAGAAAATATTTATTCAAGAAAGTACTTTTATCCGATTACCAATGCGTTTGATTGTTATAAAGACAGATTTTATTCCGGAGATACGCCAATCGCACTTGATATTTCCAATAAAGTTCTTACATTGCCAATGTATGCAGATTTAAAAATAGATTCTGTTGATAAAATATGTTCTATAATTAAAAGATTAGCATAAAAAATAGGAGTAATTATGGAAAAATTAAGAAAAATATACATTTACGATATGTTAAAATACTCTATAAAAAAGTATGTGACTATTATAATATGTCTGATTTTAAGTTGTTGTCTGGTATTTATGTATTGTAACAAAAAAACAGATTTGGTGACTGGACCAAAGGAAAATTCGGAGTTGTCACAGACAGATGTAAATGTAGTAAATAATATGGTAACAATGAGGTCATTATATAATACAGCCACATATTATTACTATAATGGTGTTTTAAACAGGATATCTGCCTTAGCGGTGCCACAAAATAATATACATTATAAAGTGAGCGGTATTGATAATGCTGTTGATATGTGCAATATTCTTGCTGCGTGTCTTAAAGAAGACAGTGTAAGAACAAGCATACTTGATAAATACAAAGGCGTAACAAATGAGTCAGAGTATGACACACTTATCCAAGCTGAAGTAAACGATAACTTTTTTACTGTAACTGTCATTGGCCAAAATAAAGATATGTGTCTTGAGATGACATCGATTGTGGAAGCTGCCATTCAAAAAAAATATGATGAAGTTATGTCAGTATATTCAGGTGTTACTTTGACAAAGCTAAATGAATATTATGAAAACAGTATGGATTCAGATATACTTGAAGCACAAAAACTGAAAAAAAGTATATTTGAAAGATCCTATAATGACTATAAGACTGCACTTTCAAGACTAACTTCAATACAGAAACAGGAATATGAAAGAAGAATATCCGGAACAACAGCTGACAGTACCGATAGCGATACTTCTGTAGAAAAAAGTTCATTCAAACAGTATGTTAAGAATTATATGACCCCAAAATGGCTTCTTATCTCACTTCTTGCAGGTATTCTGTCAGGTATAGTCGTTAATTGCATCATATACTGCTTTAGGAAAACGATTAGGAACATTTATGAAATAGAAGATTTCCATAAATATGGATTTGTATTGGATTGTAACCATAAAAATAATAAAGACAAAGGTTATGACATTAATCTTATACAGAAGAAGCTTGGTGACAGTAACGAAACTGCGGTTTACTTAGATACAGATTGTGAGTTGTCAGAGAAGAATAATGAATTTATCGAATCATTAAAGGCACAGCTTAAGAAGAAGGGGTATGAACCATCAGTAATCGGATCTGCCATAGATGATAACGGTGATTTGAATGTAAAACATGGTGCCGTTATTCTGGTAAGAAAAGTCATGAAGTCACGTTATGACTTATTATGTAAAGAAACACAGATTTATAAAGATAATGACGTAAATGTGGTAGGAGTTATAGCCTTTTAACAAGGATAGGTGGTAATATGAACATTAAAATTTTAGTAGCCGCACATAAGAAATACCGGATGCCGGAAGATAAGATATATTTCCCTGTCCAGGTTGGCTCATATGGAAAAGAGAATATAGGATTCGCCAGAGATGACGAGGGCGATAATATTTCACAGAAGAATCCTTATTTTTGTGAACTGACAGGCCTATACTGGATATGGAAGAATGTAGATGCGGATTATTACGGACTTGTTCATTACAGACGTTATTTTTCGGCTGTTCCTAAGATTAAAAGAACTTCACATGATAAGTTCAGATATATTCTTGACGAGGCAACCCTTGAGAATATACTTAAGGATTATGATATTGTTGTGCCTAAGAAGAGAAGGTATTTTATTGAAAGTCTTTATTCCCACTACGCACATACACATTATGAAGAACACATCCTGATTACAGAGAAAGTAATTAAAGAGATATGTCCTGATTATGAAGCATCATTTAAAAAGGTAATGAAAAGCAGCAGTGCCCATATGTTTAACATGATGATAATGAGCAAAGAAAAATTTAATGAATATTGCAAATGGCTTTTTGATATTCTTTTTGAAATAGAAAAGAGAATAGATATTACACAGTATGATGCTTATCAGGCAAGATTGTTCGGAAGAATCAGTGAATTGTTACTTGATGTATGGATAGGAAAAAATTCATACAGATATAAGGAAGTCGGATTGCTGTATATGGAAAAAATGGATTGGAAAAACAAGATTTGTTCGTTCATCAAAGCAAAATTTGGTGGAAAGAAATATGACAGGAGCTTTTAGTCAATGAATAAAAAAGCTGCATACAGACCGGATGAATTAATTTTTCTTATGGCTGTTATAATTTTTTATATATCTGTTTTATTAAATCTGACCGTTATTAAGGTTAGGTTTGGACAGGTTTATACATTATGTATGTATTTACAGAAATTGTCTTACATTCTTCTGGCAATATCTGTTTTATTCCAGACGTACAGAACGTCAAATTTTTATATTGGAATTATTATGATATGCGTATCGGTGATTGCCGCAATAACCTCAGGAGAAAGTATTGTAATGTGGGGTGTGATTGCAATTGTTGCCGGTAACTGCACTAACTCCCGCAAAGTTATAAAGGCAGTATTGATTACACAGATTGTTGTATTTGCAATAACCTTTATATTATGTGGAGCCGGTGTGATACAGGACTATATTTTTGATCCGGAAACAAGAGCCAGACATTCCCTTGGATTTACATGGACAACTACACCAATTATAATTTTTATGTTTATGATTATGGAATATTGTTATCTTAGAAGCAGGGATTTAACCTTATTTGAGATATGCTTGCTTGAAGTTTTAATGACAATATTGTTTGTACTTACCAATACGAGAATGTGTTACGCAGTAACAACCTTAATGCTTATTGTTATTGCATTGAATAAATATTTTAAATGGAGACCTGCTAATAAAGTTAAGAAGAATACGGGTAAGGGCATGGTAATCATACCGTGGATTATATTCGCCTTTGTTCTGACTGTATCCTTTATGTACAGTAACAGTGCAAGTTGGGAAAAGGTTAATCTGTTTTTCAATTTTAGACTAAGCCTAGCCCATAATGCCATAAATACTTATGGGATACACCTTGTGGGAAACCCAATAAAGTGGATTGGATTTGGATATGGCGGAATTGACGGAATATATAATTATGTTGACAGTTCATATATCCAGGCACTGTTGTCATATGGCGTTTTATTTATGATAATGATATTAGCTGTTTACAGTTGCATATTTAAACATGCTAAGAAAAATGGTTATGCAATTGTAATAGCTGCGGCACTTTTAATTTCAATAACAGAACCAAGACTTTGGAATCTTACCTTTAATCCATTGCCTTTCTTATTAATTGATGCGGTTAAGGATAGGAACAGTTTTAGCACACAAGAGGTAGTATCGAATGTTTAATATTTTGATATTCGGAATGAATGACAATCCCGGAGGGGTTGAAAGCTTCCTGATGAATTACGCAAGAAATTTTGATAAAACCAAGGTTCATATGGATTTCCTTTGTAATACAAAGGTTGTTGCGTATGAAAATGAGCTTACGGATATGGGATGTAAGGTAATTAAAGTTACCGCAAGAAGAGATAATCCTGTCAGATATAAAAAGGACATGAAAGCTTTTTTTAAGGAGCATGCCGCAGAATATGATGTGATATGGGTTAATCTTTGCAGTCTTGCCAATATTGATTATTTAAAAATGGCAAAAAAATACGGAATACCTGTAAGAATTATACACAGCCACAATTCAAAAAACATGGATTCCAGACTTCGTGGTATTCTCCACAAAATCAATAAAAAGAAAATCGGCAGGATAGCAACCGACTATTGGGCATGCTCGTATGAGGCAGCAAAGTGGTTTTATCCTGATAAAATAATCAATTCCGGCCAATACAGACTTATATATAATGCGATAGATACTTCCTCATATAGGTTCAATGAGGATATAAGAGATAATTACAGAAAAGAACTTAATATAGAAGATAAAATTGTGCTTGGCCATATCGGACGTATGCACTTCCAAAAAAACCAGTCCTTTTTATTGGAAATATTCGCGGAATTTAAGAAAATACACAGCAATTCGGTACTTATGCTTATTGGACAGGGCGAAGATGAGGATATGCTTCACGAAAAAGCAAAGCTGTTAGGTATAACAGACAGCGTGATGTTTATGGGCATCAGAAATGACGTGAAGAATCTTTTGATGGCTATGGATGTTTTTGTATTTCCGTCGTTATTTGAGGGATTAAGTGTGGTTGCTATGGAGGTACAGTCATCAGGTCTTCCGGCAGTTGCATCGGATAATGTAATTCCCGATTATGCGGTGGCTGATGAGAACTTTCACAGAATAAGCCTTGAAAGAGGAGCTGCTGACTGGGCAAAGGAAGCAGACCTGCTTCTTAAAAGTGATGATATTAATAGGAAAAATGGCGTAGATAAAGTAAAAGCTGCGGGATTTGACATAGTCAGTCAGGCAAAAGATTTGCAGGACTGGTTTCTGGCAAAAAAGCGTTAATTACGTTGAAAGGATTGTAATTATGGATATAGATGTTGTAATTCCTTGGGTAGACCCATCGGATAAAGCTTGGATTGAGAGTAAAAATAAGTATCTTGGTATTGAAGATTTAAATAAAATCGATAATTCTAATAATCGTTTTAGAGATTGGAAAAATTTTAAATATGTATTTCGTGGGATAGATAAATTTATGCCCTGGGTTCATAAAATATACTTGGTAACATGTGGACAGACCCCTGATTGGATGAAAAAAAATTTAGACGATGATAAACTAGTATTGGTAAATCATAAAGACTATATTCCAGAAAAATATTTGCCAACGTTTAATGTTAATCCAATAGAATTAAATCTTCATAGAATCAAGGGATTATCGGAACATTTCATATATATGAATGATGATTATTTTATTATTAATGAAACAAAGCCTGATGATTTTTTTGTTGATGGTTTACCATGTGATTATGCACTTGAGGATCCGATTACTCCAAATCATAAGGATGTATTTAATGATATTCTTATTAATAATATGATTTTGTTGAACAGCAGATACGACAGAAGAGAAGTATTGAAGAAACAGAGAAAAAAATTTTATTCATTATGTGATAAAAAAGCATTTTTGACAAATATGTGTTTAAGACCATTAAAGCGTAATGATTTTTTTGGACTGCATTATTCTCACCTTGCTACTAATATTTTAAAAAGTACTATGGAAAAATTATGGGATGAAAATTATGAAACATTAGATAAAACAAGTGCTAATAAATTTCGTAATTCAGATGATGTAAATCAGTTTATTATCAAAAATGAGCAGTATGTTACAGGTAAATTTCATCCATATAATGTAAACAAATTTGGAAAAGCGATTCATTTGGATGATTCTGTGGATGGTGCGGTTGACGAATTATGTGATGTAATAACAAATAGTAATTATAAAATGATTTGTATTAATGATTTTAATATTGTTGATTTTGACAGAACCAGAGAAAAAGTTAACAGAGCTCTTGACATTATATTACCGAAACCATCAAGATGGGAGGTTGAATAATGGATAATATGAGGCATATTTTAATTGCTGGATTAACAGAAAATAAGGGTGGTTTGGAAAGCTATATAATGAATATCTATAGGAATTGCGACAGAGATAAAGTCCAATTTGACTTTGCGGTATTTGGAGACAAGAAAATAGCATATACGGATGAGATAAAATCCCTTGGCGGAAGAGTATTTCATATTCCGAGAAAAAAACAGTCCGTAAAAGAGCATTACGGTATGATGAAAAAAATATTTGAGAATACTCCGTACGAAGCGGTGTATTTCCAATTTAACATGAAGCCGTTAAGCCTTGATTTATTCAGATATGCCAAGAAATATGGTGTTAAAAAGAGAATAATCCATTCCCACAATACCACAGAGCCAAAGATGTCCGTTAAAGACCGTATAAGGGAAAAACTTGCAGATATGAAGCTTGATAAATATGTTAATTATCGTTTCGCGTGCTCTTATGACGCAGGTAAATGGATGTTTGGAAACAGGGACTATAAAGTAATACCTAATTGTGTTAATTGTGACGATTTTAAGTACGATACGGATAGAAGAAACGCAAAAAGACGGGAATTGGGACTTGAAAATAAATATGTTATCGGAACGGTAGGGCGTTTGCAGCCAGCGAAAAATCCGGAATATATAATTGATATAATTAATGAATGTGTGAAAATAGATAAAGAATGTGTTTTGGTTCATATTGGTGATGGAAATCTTAAAGATAAGATAAATAATAAAGTTGAAAAGCTTCATTTGGAAGATAATGTTAAAATGCTTGGTGCAAGAACAGACATCTCAGAACTTATGAATGCAATGGACGCATTTATTCTTCCTTCGTTACATGAAGGTTTTCCTATTGTACTTGTTGAAGCACAGGCGACAGGATTAAGGTGTTATGTGGCAGATAATATTACAAGGGACTGTAACATAACCGGCAATGTGAAATATCTGCCTATAGACGTTACTCCTGAGGTATGGGCTGAGACAATATCACAGGATAAAGATATTGAAAGAAGAGATATGTCGGATATAGTCAGGAAAAAAGGCTATGACATTAAAACGATGGCAGAGGAAATGGAGAAATTTTTTCTTAGTTAAATATCTGTATATAATAGAAAGGACTTACCATGACACAAAATATAGCAGCGGTTGTTGTAACCTACAACAGAAAAGCTTTACTTAAAAAATGTATTGACCATATTCTTAAACAGAGTGCCGGAGCACCTGATATTCTTGTAATAGATAATGCCAGTACGGACGGAACCGAAGGCTTCATTACCGAGGAATATAAGGATGTACCTGAAGTAAAGTATTATAACACGGGTGCCAATCTTGGCGGAGCGGGTGGTTTCTCCTATGGAATTAATAAAGCCGTATGCCTTGATTATGAATATCTCTGGATAATGGATGATGATACCATTCCGGAGGAGGATGCTCTTTCAGAACTTATTAAGGCGGATAAGCTGCTTGACGGTAATTACGGCTTTCTTTCAAGCTATGCAAAATGGATTGACGGAACACCTTGTGAGATGAATGTGCCTGCCATAAGTTATAAATGGCGGGAAAATATTAATCTCATGGATGAAAAAATGATAAGGCTTGATTCTGCTTCATTTGTATCAATGTATATTAAAGCCTCCGTTGTAAAGGAAGTGGGACTTCCTATAAAAGAATTTTTTATATGGGCGGATGATGTTGAATATTCTTTGAGAATATCGGAGAAATATCCATGTTACTTTGTATATGGAAGCCAGGTTGTCCATGAGATGGGCAGCAATAAGGCAACCGCTATCTGGGAAACTGATATGGACAGAATTGACAGATATAAGTGTCTTTATCGCAACAGATATTATATTGCCAGAAGAAAAAGCAAGAGAGAAGTGTTTAATTTCTGGATTAATATTAAAAATACCATCAAAGACATTAAGAAGTCGGGATGTTCTGACAAGAGAAAACGTATTAAGATTGTACGAAAAAGTGCTTTAAGCGGATTGAGATTTAAGCCTTCAATCGAGTATCCGGGAGAAAAAGAAAATGGACGTTAAGCATAAATCAGTTAAAGTTAATATGATTATGAATGCGATACTTACAATGTCCTCATTTATTTTTCCGTTGATTACATTCCCATATGTATCACGTATTCTTTTGGCTGAGGGAACGGGCAAGGTTAATTTTGCTACATCCATAATTGCGTATTTTGCAATGTTTGCCCAGCTCGGAATACCTACTTACGGGGTTAAGGCGTGTGCCAGGGTCAGGGATAATAAGGAGGAACTTTCACGCACCGCACATGAGATATTGAGCATCAACCTTTTTATGTGCGTAATCGTGTATATTGCTTTTTTTATATCATTAAAGGCAGTGCCTAAGTTTGCAAGTGAACGCACGCTTATGCTGATTGTAAGTATTACGATTTTCCTCAATGCAATCGGTGTTGAATGGCTCTACAAGGCAATGGAGCAATATACTTATATAACGGTAAGGTCGGTTATTTTTAAACTTGTGGCACTTATTGCAATGTTTCTGCTTGTGCATACAAAGGAAGATTACGTTATATACGGGGCAATTTCGATTTTTGCGTCGGGAGCTTCCAATGTGCTTAATTTTATAAATGTAAGGAAACTTATATATGTAAAACCGGTGGGCGGATATTGCCTGAAAAGGCATTTTAAGATGATTGCTGTATTTTTTGCAATGTCTGTTGCGACCACAGTGTACACAAACCTTGATACTGCTATGCTCGGTTTTATGAAAACCGATACGGATGTTGGATATTATTCGGCAGCTGTTAAAATTAAGACCATTCTTGTGAGTTTTGTAACTTCGGCAAGCTCTGTGCTTTTACCGAGAATGACATATTATATTGAGAATAATGAGAAGAACGAATTTGACAGAATTGCCAAAAAGACGATGAAATTTATTTTCCTACTTGCATCACCCTGCGTAATTTATTTTATGATTTTTGCAAAAGAAGGTATATATGCCCTATCAGGTAATGGATTTGCAGGGTCCGTGCTTCCGATGCAGATTATAATGCCAACATTGCTTCTTATCGGTATTACTAACGTTATCGGTATTCAGATTATGGTGCCTATGGGAAAAGAAAAACATGTTCTTTTTTCGGAAATTGCAGGTGCTCTTGTGGATCTTGCAATAAATGCTGCACTTATTCCGGAATATGGTGCGGCAGGTGCGGCAATAGGAACGCTGGTTGCGGAAACAGTGGTACTTATATGGCAGTATTTTTCACTTAAAGATGTGGCAGGTACAATGCTTAAATCCGTAAAATACTGGCTGATACTTATTGCACTTACGGCATCAACCGCAGCATCTTTATGGGTAAAATTGCTTAAATTTAATGATATACTGGCAATACTTGTTTCGGCAGTGCTATTCTTTGGAATATATCTTTTGATAATGATAATTTTTAAAGAGCCGCTTGTACATGAAACTTTTATACAGATAAAAAATAAATTCAAAAAAGGAGAATCACAAAAATGAAATACGATTATTTAATAGTTGGGGCAGGACTTTTCGGTGCTGTTTTTGCTTATGAAGCCACTAAAAAAGGAAAAAAATGTCTTGTAATAGATAAACGTGACCATATTGCGGGTAATATATATACAAAAGAAACAGAGAATATCAATGTCCACCAGTATGGCGCACATATTTTCCATACCTCCGACAGAAAAATCTGGGATTATGTAAATTCCTTTGCGGATTTTAATAACTACATTAATTCACCTGTTGCGATATATAAGGACGAGCTTTACAATCTTCCTTTCAATATGAATACTTTCTCTAAGATGTGGAATATAAAGACCCCATCTGAAGCCAAGGCAATTATTGAGAAACAGATAGAGGAACTTAACATAACCGAGCCTCAGAACCTTGAAGAACAGGCATTATCCCTTGTAGGAACAGATGTTTACGAGAAACTTATCAAAGGTTATACGGAAAAACAGTGGGGAAGGGACTGTAAGGAGCTTCCAGCGTTTATTATTAAGAGACTTCCTCTCCGTTTTACATACGATAATAATTATTTTAACGACAGATACCAGGGAATACCAATCGGCGGTTATACAAAGATTGTGGAAAAGATGTTAGAGGGCAGTGATGTTCTGCTTGATACGGATTATTTTGAATTTATCAAAGATAACGAAGGCATTGCGGATAAAGTATTGTTTACGGGAATGATTGATGAATATTATGATTTCTGTTACGGACACCTTGAATACAGAACCGTAAGATTTGAAACGGAGGTTCTTGACTGTGACAATTATCAGGGTAATGCGGTTGTAAATTATACAGACAGGGAAGTGCCTTATACAAGAATAATTGAGCATAAGCATTTTGAGTTCGGAAAACAGGAAAAGACCATTATTTCAAGGGAATACTCTACGGAGTGGGAGCCTGGAATGGAACCATATTATCCTGTTAATAACGAACGTAACAATGATCTTTTTGAAAAGTACAAAGCTCTTGCCGATAAAGAAGAAAAGGTGATATTTGGCGGACGCCTTGGTAATTATAAATATTACGATATGGACAAGGTAATTATTGCAGCATTAGAGGCAGTTGAAAAGTATGTACGATAAATTAATCAGTATAATTGTTCCGGTATATAATGCGGAGAATACAATTGGGACTTGTGTGGACTCTTTGGTCCGCCAGTCCCATAAGCTGTTGGAAATAATTCTTGTTGACGATGGCTCAACGGATAACAGCGGTAAAATATGCGATGAACTGGCAATTAAAGACAACAGGATTAAGGTAATCCATAAGGATAACGAAGGAGTGTCCGTTGCAAGAAATACAGGCATAAATAAGGCTGCCGGCTATGCCATAACATTTGTTGACGCAGACGATACACTTGATATAAATGCCGTAAGTCTTATGTTAAACAAAATGCTTAACAATGACTGCGATATTGTTATGTGTGATTACTCTATAATATATTCTGACCATATGGAAAAACATGTATATAGGGAAGATGATTTCTGCCTTGAGAAAGAGGGCGTATCGGAATTTCTTGATGATGCATTAAAACCACAGTCAGGTGTGGGTTTTATCTGGGGAAAATTATTCAACAGGGAATTTCTTATTAGAAATAATCTTTTGCTTAATGACAATCTTACGGCGGCAGAGGATGCTGAATTTATGCTTCGCACGGCATTTTATGCGGATAGGGTGAGTTTTGTGGCAAAATCCCTCTATAATTATCTTCACAATACCGTTTCGGCGGTAAGAAGTTTCAGAACGGATTATGTTGAAAGATATAGAAAATCTCTTTCTGTGATGTACGATTTCCTCGTGGATAATGGTCTTAGTAAACACCTTGTTACTTATGACAACTGTGTTTTATATCATTTACTCCTTATTGTGGTTAATTATTCTTTTAATCCTGCCAGGGAAGATACAAAGAAAGAACAGACAGCAGCTTTTAAAAAGCTGGTTAAAGACCCTTTCTTTGCTAATGCCATGAAATCACTGCGTTTAAAGGATTTTTCAATGACCAGAAAGATTACCCTTATCTGTATTAAACTTAAAATGTACCGTATGGTAAGGCTTATTGCTTTATTCAGGCAGAAGCAGACAGGAACCTCCTAAAAGTTCACAAAAAGTTCACAAAAAATTAGCACTCTCCTATTGACATTGCTAATAGTAGGTGCTATATTACAACTAGAACAAAGGAAGAGATAAAAATTAAATCTTCCGGTTCCAAGAAAACATGGTTAATGAGCATTTATTTAGAAAAGGAGAGATGACTTATGTTGATGCCTAGTATTTTTGGAGAAAATTTATTTGATGACTGGTTTGATGAATTCCCATTCTATGACAGGGATATGAAGGACACAGAAAAGAAACTTTACGGTAAGAAAGCAGACAGGATTATGAAAACCGATATTAAGGAAACTGATAACGGTTATGAATTAGAGATTGATTTACCTGGCTTTACTAAAGATGAGATTAAGGCTTCGTTGGACGACGGATATCTTACAATCAGTGCAGCCAAGGGACTTGACAAGGACGAACAGGAGAAAGAATCAGGCAGATATATCCGTAGGGAACGTTATGCCGGAGCATGCCAGAGGAGCTTTTATGTCGGTGAAGGTGTTAAACAGGAAGACATTAAGGGTGAGTTTAAGCATGGTATCCTGAAACTCTTCGTACCTAAGGTAGAAGCTAAGAAAGCAGTAGAAGGAAATAAATATATTGCCATTGAAGGTTAATTTTCAGACGACATAGTATCGGAAAGAGGCGAATGATTATGGCAGATAAGAATCCAAAACATCCTTTGAAGAAAAAAGCTAAGACAAAGGATAAAAAGAAAAACATCTACGAATAGCAGATAGTTAAAAAAGCTGCAGGTGGTAAATCACCTGTAGCTTTTTTTAACCAAAAGTTACAATTTTTTAACCATTTATTACATTTTACGTTTCAAATGGGATTAATGTGCTAGACTAACACAAAATGAACAGATTGGAATGAGCCGATAAATGATACAAGTAGCCATTTGCGATGAAAATAATAAAACACTTGAAAAGTTGGAGAAATTAATTAAAAATACGCTTGGAAATGAAGTATCGGTATCAACGCATGATAATGTATTTTCACTTGTTACATATGTATGCGATGAGAGAAAAGGAAAATTGGATGCGGTTTATATTGATATTAATGCGGGGCAGAAAGGAGGTATCGCTGCAGCGGAAAGCCTGCAAAAAGAATATCCCAATATTAAAATAATATTTCTTTCTGATGACATCGAGAGGGCTAAAGATATATTCCGTATTAACCCGATATATTTTCTTACGAGACCTTATGAAGAAGATTATGTAAAAGATTCACTTTATAAAATTATACAGATAGTGGATGAAGATAGTGCGGAACTGCTGACAATAGGGAATCCTGAGAGCAAAAAAGGCGATTCCGTTGTTCTTCTTAAGGATATTTATTATATAGAAAGTCAGAAAAGAGTTATAAACATACATTATTATGATGGCTTCAGTACATATTACTACAAACTGGATGAAGTTGAGAAGAAACTTAAGAAAAATTTCCTGCGCACACATCAGAGTTTTATCGTTAATCTTGACAAAGTCAAGAAACTTGTTAATGACGGACTTCTTTTATACGGTGGAACTATAGTTCCCATAAGCCGTTCAAGATATAAGGATGTAGTGGGTACAGTAAGCAGATATCTTAATATAGGAGAGGAGGCATAGAAGATGAATAAATGTGAGAGAGGACACTATTATGATGAAAACAAATTTAGTAAATGTCCTGTTTGTGATGAAGATATGAATAAAAAAAATATTGCATTCCTGGAATGTATATTCGGAACAGGTGTAGGAAAAAAGTATCCTATACACGAAGGTCTTAACCGAATAGGCACGGGATATCAGATGGATGTACATTTGACAGATGATATTCAGATTACGCGTGACAATCATTGCACAATAGTATATGATATAGGTAAGGATAAATATAAAATTGTTCCATCAACAGGTTCATTTACATACCTTAATAACGTTTTGTTAAGAAAACCAAAATATATACATGAGAACGATGTGTTTCGTATTGGGAGAAGTAACTTTCGCTTGGTCAAGAAATAGAACTCAAAGTTCAGAAAGGAAACACTGTATGGATTCTGCAAGCTTAAATAAGCGTGGATACATTGAGGGAATCAGAGGTGTTTATGCAGGGTATATTATAGAATTGGAGCAGGGTGAACAGCTGATAATAGGAAGCTCAAGGACAGAGTCTAATCTCATCATAAGGAGTGATAATGTCAGCAGCGTGCACTGCATCATTACCTGTAATGGTATTGTCGGCAGTTACATAGTAACTGATTTCTCGAAGGAGGGTACATACCTTTCGGACGGAACCAGATTAAGCTATGGGAATCCGGCAATTGTCCCTGCCAATACAATTATATATATTGGCGATATTGAGAATGCTTTTAAGGTGAGGTAACATTTGTTACCTCATTTTTACATTGGAGGATAAATGAAATATGCGGAGTGAAAAGAAAAATACAGGATTGGCTGCAGGAGCTGTGTTAATTGCCATACTTATTATCATCCAGATTGGTGATTCGTATTGTTCTGAACTTTATGATAAAATACAGTCACTTTTTCTTATGGATCTGATTATGAATCCCTTGAATATGTCTTTAGAGGATGCAACGGTAATGATTAACAGCGTGGCAATTCCGTTTTATGCGATATCTCTAATTTCACCGGTTTTCAGGGGAATGGTTGATTATCTTGGTAAGAAAAAAGTTCTTTTGCTTAACCTGCTTCTGTATATACCCGGTCTTTTGTTGTGTATGACTACAAGGAAGTACATAGTATTTCTTATTGGTAATTCCCTGATATCACTTAGTACAAGCGTAGATATCCAGTATATATACATTGCTTCATTTATCGATGAAAAGAAGCGCGCCACCGTAAGGGGAATACTTGCGGCGGCGGCAGCGTTGTCTGCAGCATCCGTACCTGTTATCCGTAAAGTTGCCATAACAGGCAGACCATACGATTATGCAAGGATGTATGGAATCGGAATAGCAATTACTGCTTTTGTGGCTGTTATTGTATTTATTTTTCTTCCATGGGACAAAAAACAGACAACAACAGAAAAAATAACACAATTACCCCCATGCGGAAATAAAAGAAATTCTGCACTTATATACCTGTATATTGTTATTTTTGCATGGGGTGCAGGTACGTCCGGAATAAAATTCTATAACGAGCCTATGATAACCATGCGGTTTAAAACAGATTACATAATTAACAGGATTCTTTTTATACAGACCCTTATAACTATCATAATTAATATAGCAAGCGGCATTATGGGAGACCGTTTATCAAGGAGAAAAGCAATCTGTGCAGATGTGGCTGCCACCGTTGTTTCGCTGATATTATTTATTGTATCAAAGAATTATATTATAACGGCAGCAACATACGGAATAATGATAGGAGCATATTTTTCTGCCGCGAATATTATAATGTTAGTGATAATGGAGTCATCACCAAAAGAACGTATAGGAAGGAATTTTGCATGGGCAACTGTTTATAACAGTGTCGGAAATGCTATAGGTATGATATTAATCAGCATCCTGGCAAAAAAAATTGGTACATCTGCGGCAAAGAGCGTGATTTTGATTATACCTGCTGTCCTCACAGTAACAGGTATAATTATCAGACCCCGGAAAGTTTCTTGATTTCTTTGATAATTTTTTTCTTTGAGACTCTTTTTGGAATATATAATATAGCAAAGAAATATATCAGGATAAAAGTAGCCGTTACAGGGAAAAACAACCGGTACTGTCTTGTATGCCACACAAAAAACATAATTACAATGACATACAGCATACATACTGTAATTCCAAGAAAAGCATTGAGCGTACTTTTTCTATGGGCAAATAACATTCTGTCGGATTCAGGCAAAATGTCCTCAATAACCCCGCCATTATTAAAAATTGCCATATTATACAGATAAATTCCCCGGGCTTCATCCACTTCTTTTATATAGTTGTCACATTGTAGTGTAGTATATATCTTTTCAGCATCCTGCGGATGGTTCCCGATGTGCATAATACTGTGGGCTAAAAGTGCAATGCCATGCATTTTTGAACTGTTGGTAATTGCAACTATGATACTGAAAATTCCTGCAGAAAGTATGTATATAAGTACAAAAATATTAACATCTACGTTATCCGGTATCCTGAAAAATCTTCCCTTACTGCCGATAAGATAGTTGAAAATTACGAATATTACCAGAAACAGATTGAGAAAGAACAGTATAAGGTGCTGGTTCATTAATGACCATTTATTACGGTCATAAGCCATGGAAAAGATGTTTTTATAGCATACATTACAATGCAGGGGAATGGTGTCTTTATAATAGTTATCATTAAGGTTAAGACCTGTTTTCTCATATTCCCACCGGTAAATCTTGGCAAGCCCACGGAATTCAGAGGGCTTTGTACCCTTTGGAGATGTAAGCATATCGTAATATTCCCTGTATATCTTATCATTGGTTATTCTGTCAATCAGCATACATATAAGGCATACCATAACCCACAAACCTATAAGAACCGGGAAACTTTGAAAAATAAAAGAAGGAATAAGTGCCAGGGCACAGGAAATGACTACCAGTACCATTCCGGCATGGCGCAGGGAATCCCTTGATTTATCGACCTTGGACTTACTTTTGAATATGGGCGTCATAATCCTTTTTATAAATGAGTTTTCAGAGTAATTGTCAAAATCTTTTTCACTATAGTCATCAATATACATATACATAGTTCTAAGCTCTGCATAATTTAATGAATAAGAGGTCTGGAACAACCAGAATAAAGTAGTCAGAGAGGAATATATAAGTATAATAATGGAATATATGCTTTGTTCTGTAGTTGAAATGGAATTATATTTCGGAATGAAGTTGGGCGCTAAAGCCAGAATAAATTCCACAATAAGCAAAAATACAAGAATTCCTGTATACAGACGGATATGACTATTCTTTTTGCTTAAAAAAAGACTGATTCTATGCTTAAATGAGGATTCAGAGATAGAAACAGGTTCAAAAGATGGCTTTTTCTCCGCTACAAATTTCTGAAGCATTGAATCAAAAGTCTGGCTGTTGAACATTCCATTTAATATTATCCATACAATGTATTCGTAGTCCGAGGTACATATAACGCGGAGTCTGGCATGAAGGATAACGTCATCCTCAAAAACCTTATCAATAAAATTGCACAAAGCATCCTGTTTTTCCTGCTCAAGATTGTTGGTAAGGGTATTATAGTACAGATACATTTTACCTATATCAATGGAATCGGCAAACTCCAGAACCGGGAAACGGTTGCTGTTATCCTTGGGATTCATAAGTTCTGAAAAGGAATTGCGGATATTAGGATAATTCTGGTATGATAAATCGTCATTGGCAAGAAAATATCCTATCTGTGATTCATTAAAGTCTGCTGATGTATATAAATCATCATATATGAGTTCTTTTATAACTGTATTTACACGGTAAGAACCATTCCTGTTTTTCTCAAAATGAAAGTCATATATGTCGCCTAACTGCGTAAAAAAATCTCGTAATACCATATTTCACATCCTGTAATAATCATAATATGATGATTATATCACGGATAAATTAATAGTGTAAAGATTACCGAAAAACGGACTTTTTATGTGCACTAACCAATTCCAGTGCGGTAAATTCCGTGACACAGCTGCCGTTTTGGGATATTTTGATATTACAAAATACGAATGAGGAGCGTTGTAGGAATGATAAATATAGCAATTTGTGATGAAAGCAGGTATTATGCAGATGAACTAAAAAATTATATCTACGGAATTTTGGGAGATAATGTATTTGTTTCTGTTCATGACAATTATTTTTCACTTACGACATATATAGTTGATGAATGTAAAGGAGAAGTTGATGCAGTGTATATCAATACCCGCATCGGAAAAGATGATGGAGTAAAAGTAACATCAAGTCTTAAATCGGATTATCCGTATATCAGATTCGCTTATATGTCGGAAGACATACAGGAGGTAAAACGAATATTCGGCTCAGATCCTTTTTATTTTCTTACAGAACCATATTGCAGGGAGTATATAGAAGATTCTTTATACAAACTTATTAATATGATTAATGAAGATAATGACGAGTCATTATTTATCAAAAACCGGGAAAAATATGTAAGGATTAAGCTGAAAAACATATATTATTTAGAAAGTGAATTAAGGCTGCTGCACATATATACTAACAGCGGAATGTACACTACATATATGACAATCGAAAGCGTACAGGAAAAACTGAATGGCAATTTCATAAGGTGCCACAGAAGTTATATCGTAAACAGTAGCAAGATAATGAAAATAGAAAAGGACAATATAAAATTATACAATGATAAGGTAATACCTATCAGCAGAAGTCATTATAAAGATCTTACAGAAGATTTCTTTAATAAATTAAGTTAAATTAACTAGGCAAAAATAATAAAATACTTTAAAATGAAAAAAACGATTACATATATGGAGGTTTTATGACATATTTGCTTATTGTATCACTGATTATTTTTGCCTGCGTATTATTGAGCAGAATATCCGGAAAGCTTGGAATACCAATACTGCTTTCATTTATCGTACTTGGTATGCTTTTTGGTTCAGATGGCATATTCAAGATACATTTTGACGATTATTCTTTTGCTGAGAATATATGTTCTGTAGCATTGATTTTTATTATGTTTTATGGTGGATTCGGTACTAATGTAAGATATGCTAAAAATGTTGCGGTAAGGGCAGTACTTTTATCAACTGTAGGTGTTCTTGTTACCTTTGCGGTTACAGGTGTTTTCTGTCATTTTGCTCTCCGTATGAATCCGGTTGAATCATTTTTAATCGGCGCTTTAATAAGCTCGACGGATGCAGCATCAGTCTTTTCAATACTTCGTTCCAAAAAACTTAATTTAAAATATAATACTGCGTCAATGCTTGAAATAGAAAGCGGAAGCAATGATCCTTGTGCATATATGCTTACGGCAACCATGATAGCCATAGCAAAAGGCGGTGCAAGCGTTAACGGTATTGTCATTCTCATTGTCAGGCAGGTCTTTCTGGGACTGTTATTCGGTGGCATTATTGCTGTAGTATCTTATTTTATTCTTAAGAAGGCAAGGTTCTCCATAGCCGGTTTTGATATGATATTTGTTGTGGGAATAGCCCTTGCCGGATATGCCATACCACAGGCTTTTGGCGGAAATGGTTATTTGAGTGTATACATAGTAGGTATTGTGATTGGTAATATGAAGGATATTTACAATAAAAGAAATCTTGTTAATTTCTTTGATGGAACAACGGGACTTATGCAGGTGCTTATATTTTTCCTGTTGGGACTTTTGTCATTTCCATCAAGAATACCTGCTGTTATCGGGCCTGCACTTCTGACGGGATTGTTTATTATGGTGGTTGCAAGACCTATAGCTGTTTTTCTTGTAATGCTGCCGTTTAAAAGTAAACTTAAACAGATACTTTTAGTAGCTTTTGCAGGTCTTAGGGGAGCGTCGTCCATTGTTTTTGCCATATTTGCGGTGCTGTCCGTTAATACTGATAATGATATTTTCCATTTTGTATTTTTTATTGTATTATTCTCAATACTTTTTCAGGGCAGCCTTCTTCCTTTCGTTGCCAGAAAACTTTGCATGATTGATACCAAAGCTGATGTAATGAAGACATTTAACGATTACGCCGAGGAAGTCCCGGTACAATTTATACAGGTGGATATTCCCAAAGAACATACCTGGTGCAACAGAAAAATAAAGGACATCATATTGCCGCCACAGACTCTTATAGTGCTTCTTAAAAGAAATGGCGAGAATATAATACCCAACGGAGATACCCTTCTTCTTCCCGAAGATACCCTTATTCTCAGTGCTATTTCACCTGAACAGGTTGACGGAATTACACTTTCTGAAATAGTAATAGACGAGGGCAGCAGGTATTTAGGAAAAAAATTATCTGAGATTCCTAAAAAAGAGGGCTCTCTTGTGGTAATGATAATGCGGAATGACAGCATAGTAATTCCTAACGGAAGCATAAGCCTTGAAGAAGGAGATACGATTGTAGTTATTTAAAGAATTTTTTTACATAAAATGCACATACTAAACTACAAATAATGTAGGGATGGTAGTGTTTTATGGAAATGGAAAGATTATATGATGCTGTAATTATAGGAGGCGGACCTGCAGGGCTTACCGCCTCTTTGTATCTTGCGAGGGCAGGCTACAGGGTGCTTGTAATGGAGGAAAATAATTTCGGAGGACAGATAGTCATTACCGAGAAGGTTGTTAATTATCCGGGGATATACGAGATAAGCGGTGCAGAACTTACGGGAATTATGAAAAAACAGGGGACACGTTTCGGAGCAGAGTATCTTAAAGCCAAGGTTCTGTCACTTTGTCCCGATAAGGATATTAAGGTTATTAATACGGATAAGGGTGTTTTTTACGCTTTTTCCATACTTATAGCCACAGGGGCACATCCGAGAATGATTGGGTTTCCGGGAGAAGAGGAATATAAGGGTAAAGGAATTGCGTATTGTGCCACCTGTGACGGAATTTTTTTTAAGGACAAGGAAGTATTTGTCATTGGCGGAGGATATGCGGCGGCACAGGAAAGTGTTTTTCTTACCAGGTACGCAAGTCATGTTACGATTATCATGAGGGAAAAAGAGTTTACCTGTCCCGAAAAAGTATCCGCAAAGGCAAAACAGAATGAGAAAATATCAATCCTTTACAATACCAAGGTGTTAGAAGTCAGGGGCGATGAGGAGATGATAAAAAGTATTACCTATTGCAATGACCTGACAGGGGAAAAGACTACTTTTGCACCGGATAACGAAAGATTCGGAGTATTTATATTTGCAGGCTATGAACCTGCCACGGAATTTGTAAGGGATATTATTAAGTTAAACGATAAGGATTATATTGTGACGGACTGTGCTAAAAAGACAAGTATTGACGGTGTGTATGCGGCAGGTGACGTATGCGAAAAAAATCTCCGTCAGGTTGTAACGGCGGTGGGGGACGGCGCTGCTGCCTCAACGGAGATGGAGAGATATATTTCCGAAATCAAAAAACGTAAATTATGATTTTTTAAAAGTTTTTTTATAAATGATTACCGCGGCGAAAGCTGTTATAAATTCTGTTATCCAGAAGCTGTGCCATACACCTTGGGCACCGATAACCTTATTAAGGATACATGCAAGAAGAAGCATTATGCCTATATACCTTAATATGGAGATAATAAGTGAGCTTATACCTTTTCCGAGAGCTTCAAGTGCACCTGATATGGTGACAGGTATTGAGGAAACGATAAATCCTATGCTTATTATTCTTATTGCCCGCACCCCGATTGCTATTGTGTCCGGATTGGATGAAAAAATTCCTATCAGCCTGTCCGGTGCAATAAGGCATAGTATGGTTCCGAGAGTCATGACAATGCCGATTATAGAGAGGGAACAGATAAAAATATTACGCACACGTTTATGCTCTCCGGCACCGTAATTAAAGCTGAGAACAGGCCGCATTCCCTGCACAACACCGTTTGCCGTAAGGTATAGGAAGGTCTGCAGCTTGTAATAAGAGCCGAGGACAAGGACATAGCCGCCCTGATATACCGATAATATCTTATTAAGTACAAATACCTGAAGTGATGGCAATGCCATATTAAGACCGGCAGGAATACCGATTGAATACAATTTCTTACATATTTTTCCGTCAAAATGCAGTTCCTTGAGAGAAAAACGTACCGGGACGGAAGAAAATGTGTAGAATAAAAAATATGCCAGAAGAGTGACGCACTGGCCTGTAACGGTAGCTATTGCTGCACCTTTAATTCCCATTGCAGGGATAAAGCCGGCACCGAATATGAATAAGGGATCAAGGATTATATTGGTGACACATCCTGCCATCATACAGATCATTGATACTTTCATGCGTCCCACCGCCTGAAAAGTTTTTTCAAAGGTCATGGATATTGATACCGGTATGCAGAATGAGAAAACAACATAAGAATATTGCATTCCCGAAGATATGACATCCTTATTACCGGTAAATAACTTTAAAAAGACAGGAATTGTCGTCAGAAAAAGTACCGTGAGGACAACTCCGTGAATTATATTGAAAAACATTCCGAGGGATGCTGCGGTGTCTGCAGTTTTTTTGTCATTGGCACCCAGGTAAAATGCCACTACGGCATTGATTCCTATACCAAAACCCACGGTAATTGCAGTAAGCACATTCTGCAACGGAAATACAAGTGAAAGTGCTGTCATTGCATCTTCACTGATTTTTGCGACAAAATACCCGTCGACTATGTTATATAAAGCATTTACAAGCATTGAAATTGTCATGGGAAGGGCCATGGAAATAACTAATGGAAGTATTGGTTTTTTTTTCATAAATTCCTGATTCATAAAAATGCCTCCTTGACAATCGTACTATAACAAAGCAAAATGAATAATGTCAATATGAACAACATGTGCTATAATTAGAAACGATACGAAAATAGAAAGAGGACAGGCATGAGTTTATATTTAATTGATTACGAAAACGTAAGAGAAAAAGGCTTTGAGGGAGTAGAAAAGCTGACCGGGAGAGATGAAGTTATTATATTTTACAGTGAATTCATTAAGAATCTGCCATTCCAGATTCATGTGGAATTAATGAATTCCAAAGCAAAATATGAATATTTTGCCACACATAAGGTTGGCAAGAATTATCTTGATTTCCAGCTTGCCACATTTTTAGGCTACAGAATCGCCCAGGGAGGAACCGGTAATGTTGTAATTATCACAGGGGATACAGGCTTTGACAGTATTGTTGACTTCTGGGAAGAAAGAGGTGTAACAATTTGCAGAAAAAGCTATATATCAGGCAGACCTGAATGTGGAAAGGCACATAAGAGTGCAGCCGTAAAGAATCCGGATACTGTACATAAGAATCAGCCGCAGCCTGTTGAAAGTCCGCTTGCAAAGCCGGATAAAGAGCAGGATGGAGCTTCACAGGTTAAGGTTGCACGCAGGAGAGAACTGATTATTGAGTTCCCTGATAAGTACAAGCATATGATTAGAAGTACGGTTATCGTTCCCGGTTTTACAATCGGCAATTACAATACTATTTACAGTGCAATCATGAAAAGTGAGAATACACTGGAACTCAACAATAATATTGTAAAAGCATTTGGAACAGAGCTTACAGGCAAGATTTATAAGCAGATTAAAAATGTGTACAGAGTGTATATGCACGATGAATACGGAGTAGATGTATGAGATACGACATAGCAGTTATCGGTACAGGTCCGGCGGGACTTTCGGCAGCCGTAAATGCAAAAAACCGGAACCGGAATATAATTATTTTCGGCAAAAAGAATTTATCGGACAAAATAATATCGGCCCATGAAATTAATAACTACCTTGGATTGTATGGAATGACAGGCATGGAAGTAGCAGAAGCATTTAAGAATCATATTGACAGGATGGGTATAGAAATCACTGAGGAAAATGTGATTTCCGTATATCCTATGGACGATTATTTTTCCATACTTTCATCAGACGGTATGTACGAATCATCAACGGTTATACTTGCAACAGGTATTTCTTTTGGCACACCGGTAAAAGGTGAAAAAGAATTTCTTGGAAAAGGAGTCAGTTATTGTGCTACATGTGATGCAATGTTTTATCGTAATAAGACGGTTGCGGTAGCAGGATTTTCCAAGGATAGCGAATCGGAAGCTAGGTTCCTTTCGGAAGTTGCTTCCAAGGTATATTATGTGCCATATACGGACAGCGACCTTTGTGATACAGATAAAATTACGGTGATACACGATAAGATTATTGAAATTACAGGAGAGCAGAAAGTTACGGGAATCAGGTTTAAAGAATCCCGGCTGCAGGTTGACGCAGTTTTTATACTGAGAGATTGTATTGCTCCGGACAGGCTTATTCCGGGACTTAAGATTGAGAATAACCATGTATGCACAGACAGAAAGATGCGTACCAATATCCGGGGCTGTTTTGCCGCCGGAGATATTACCGGAACACCTTACCAGTATATCAAATCCGCAGGAGAAGGCAACGTAGCTGCGTTGTCGGCAGTTGAATATTTAAGTAAAAAATGATTACAGGAGAATATGATGGGAAACAATCGTAGAAGAAAGAAAAAGAGCAGGACAGGTCTTTACATCTGCTTAACATTTATAATATTATTTTTTTTGGTAATAGTTACGCTCGCGATAATGGTACTGCTAAGGCTTAATAAATTGGATAAGAAGGACGATACGGTTTTGACAGCAAAGACAACGGCGTCATCCGAGGCTGTTACAACAATACCTGTGACATCCGAGGAGACCACTACGGAATACGAGGTTACGATAGGCAGCAAAGTTGTAAAGAGCACGGATGAGGAACTGGATTTAAGCGGGATGACTTTTGATGGCACAGATTCACTTATAGCGTCATTATCAAAGCTTCCTTCATTAAAACATGTGGATTTATGCGATTCCAACCTCACCAATGAACAGATGGAGATCCTGCAGGCAAAATTTCCGGGCATAAAATTTGTATGGAAGGTTACGCTTGGACTTTGGACCATAAGAACCGATACGGTTGCTTTTTCTACTTTAAAAGACGGTTCTATTACATACAGACTTACCAATGATGATTGCAAAGTGCTTAAGTATTGTACAGATATGGTAGCCCTTGATATAGGACATAACAAGGTTACGGACATATCCTTTTTACAGTATATGCCTAATTTAAGAATTCTTATTCTTGTGGACAACTGGGACGGAGATACTTCCGACCATTATCTCAGCGATTTATCATATGTAAAATACTGTAAAAAACTTATGTATCTTGAGTTTTTTGTAGGAGATGTGACAGATCTTAGTGTACTTGCTGATTTAAATGAAATGGTTGACCTTAACATAAGTTACAATCCGGTAAGTGACATTACGCCATTACTTAATTATCCTAAACTTGAAAGACTTTTTCTTGAGCATACCAATGTATCTGAGGCAGACTATGAACTTTTGAAAAAAACATATCCTGATGCACAGATTGTACTTTACGGAGAGGGCTCTGTTGACCAGGGCTGGAGAACACATCCCAGATATTACGCAATGAAGGATATGTATGTTAAAAATTACGTTAATGATTTGTTTAAATAGGTAGCATATTGGAGGATATATGGACAACAATGTTGAAAATAACATAAATTCGGAATTTAACGGACTTACTGCTGCGGAAGTCAATGCGAGGATTGAAGCAGGTAAAATTAATATTGCGGATGACAGTTCCGACAGAACAACGGGAAAGATAATCCGTGATAATCTTTTGACATATTTTAACCTTATATTTCTTGTGATAACGGTACTTTTATGTATCGCCGGAGCATTCAGGGATTTAACATTTCTTCCTATCATAATCGGTAATATTTTAATAGGAATTGTCCAGGAACTTCGTGCAAAAAAGACTCTGGATAAAATGAAAATACTTAACGCCGGACACGCTGTTGTTATAAGAGAGGGCAAAAGACAAAAGGTAACGGCGGAAGAACTTGTTATAGATGATCTTGTATGGCTTTCTTCGGGAGATGCCATATGTGCCGATTCCGTTGTAGTTTCAGGTGAAATAACCGTTAACGAATCAATGCTTACAGGTGAGGCAGACGGAATAGTTAAGAAAGAAAATGAAGAACTCCTGTCAGGAAGTTTTGTTGTATCAGGCGAAGGATATGCCAGACTTACAAGGGTTGGTAACGATTCATACATTTCCAAGCTCACTAATGAAGCCAAAGCTTTGAAAAAAGGCGAAGAGTCGGAAATGATACGTTCTATCAATATGTTTGTTAAGGTTATAGGTATTATTATAATACCTATGAGTGTTATCCTTTTTGTGCAGGCATTCGTATTCCGCAATGCATCTTTCAGAACGAGCATAACGTCAATGGTTGCCTCAATAATCGGTCTTATTCCGGAGGGACTTTATCTTCTCACGACGCTGGCTCTTGCAGTCAGTATGATGAAACTTGCCAAGGATAAAGTTCTTTTACATGATATGAAGAGTATTGAATCCCTTGCCAGGGTAGATGTACTTTGCGTTGATAAGACAGGAACAATAACCAAGCCGGAGATGACAGTAACTGAAATTGTATCCTGTGATGATTCAATGAATGAGGTTTTTACAGATTATGTTATGTCATCAATCGATAATAACGCAACAGCGGTGGCATTAAAGAAATATCTCAATGACAATAATGTTGTGAACGGCAAAAGGACAGCATCAAAAGTGTATCCATTTAATTCAACCGTAAAATACGGTGCAATGGCATTTAACGATGACTATTATGTGCTTGGCGCTCCAGAGTTCATAATTAAAACAGGATTTAATAATTTAAAAGACGATATCAGCCAATATACAACTAAGGGCTACAGGGTAATTGTACTTGCAAAAGCCGAAAGCCTGACAAGGGACGGTGTCATTGACGGTGAGATACTTCCGTTAGGATTTGTCGTACTTGCAAACGAGATAAGAGATAACGCTGTGGAGACTTTTACTTATTTCAAGGAACAGGGTGTTGCAATCAAAGTTATATCAGGTGATAACCCTGCGACCGTATCAGAAGTCGCAAGACAGGCGGGAATAGAAAACGCGGAAAAGTATGTTGATGCATCCACTCTCACCGATAATCTGATGATTTCAGAGGCAATTGCCAAATATACGGTGTTTGGCAGGGTTACGCCTAAACAGAAACAGCAGTTTGTTAAAGCTCTTAAAATGCAGGGACATACTGTTGCAATGACCGGTGACGGTGTAAATGATATCCTTGCCTTGAAAGATGCTGACTGCAGTGTTGCAATGGCATCGGGAAGCGAAGCTACAGCCCAGGCGGCACAGATTGTACTCCTTGATTCGGATTTTTCAAGAATGCCTGAAATTGTTCTTGAAGGACGAAGAGTTGTTAATAATGTGCAGCGTTCCGCAAGTCTTTTTCTTGTAAAAAATTTATTTTCATTATTGTTGACGATATTTTCTACGGTATTGATGATTTCATATCCGTTAATGCCATCGCAGGTATCGTTAATAAGTATGTTTACAATTGGTATTCCGGGATTTTTACTTGCACTTGAACCTAACAAATCAAGAATTAAAGGCCATTTCCTTGGAAATGTGCTGTTAAAGGCATTGCCCGCCGGATTAACGGATTTCTTTGCGGTATCGGCACTTGTTATATGCGGACATGTTTTTAATATCCCATCTACGGATATAGCTACTGCCTCAACATTGCTGATTGCCGTTGTTGGTTTCATGATTATGATTAAAATAAGCCATCCGTTTAACAAATTCAAATACGGAATACTTGCACTTAATATCTTCGGACTTATTTTCTGCGGATTGTTCCTTGACAATCTCTTTGCAATGAGCGATATGTCCAATATATGTATTTTGCTAACGATTGTATTTGGGTTTGCGGCTGAATCAATGTTCAGATATATAACAATTTTTGTGGAATTTATACAGAACAGAATGAGAAAGAAGAAAAATGCTTTACGATAAAGACATAAGAGAGCCGTTGTTTATGTATTTTGAAGAGAAATACGGTAAGACCCGTGTGTTTGAGGAAAAACGCATGGGTAATTCAAGGGCGGACATATTAATAATTACAGAAAAAGATTTTATCGGCATCGAAATAAAAAGCGATGCCGATACTTATGCAAGACTGTCCGGGCAGGTTAAGGATTATGACCGCTATTGTGACTACAACTATGTGGTTGTAGGCAGCACCCATGGAACGCATATAGGTGAACATGTGCCTGAATACTGGGGAATTATAACCGTCGAAGAGACAGAAAAAGGTGTTGATTTCTACGAACTCAGGGCACCGTCTAAAAACCCTGAGGGGAGGATAGACAACAAACTTGCTATCTTATGGCGTCAGGAAATGGCACATATCCAGAAACTTAACAATATGCACGAATACAAGAGGGAGAGCAAGGCTTTTGTGGCTTCAAAGATACTTGAAAAAGTTCCGCATGACATACTTGAAAAACAGATATGTGATGAACTGTTTGAAAGGGATTATACAACAATAGCAGAGTCGATAGCCAGATACAGGGAAGAAAACGGACTTCATAAAAGAAGAAAAAAACGTATTTCAAAACGATATAAAATTAAATAAATTGTATTAAAAAATGTTGAAAATTTAACCGTATTATGTTAAAATTATACTATATTTGCAAAAGAAAGGAGACATGATATGAATATAGCAATACAGTGCTGCAGCTTGCTGGTTCTTATAGTGATTATGTATTTATATCTGAGTTGTAAAAAGGTATTTCTTAATTCGGAATTCGCTTTTTTTAACTTGCTATGTTCTACCGTTCTTTGTGTATTTATGGATATTATATCCATAGTTTTGATGAGTAAGTATGATTATTTCGGAAGAGGGATCGTAAACGGAGTAGCTAAGTTTTATCTTATTACAGTGGTTTATGTTGCCGTATGTTGTCTCATGTACATTATAAGTAATGTATACGACAAGGGAGACAAGCTTAAAATTTCAAGATTAGCAGTGTATGGATGCTTTGCAATTGTATGTATAGGTATATGTGTTGCGCCTATTGAATTCGTATCAGATGGGAAGGTGGTATATTCAAAGGGCTTGAGTCTTTATGTATCATATGTTTTCCTGTGTATATTCACTCTTCATTCGGCAGCACTGCTTGCTAAATACAGCAGGGTGCTTAATAAAGACAGAGTTAAGGTTATGAGCCTCTGGATTATATTATGGATAGCCGTATGTGTTGTACAGGCATTTTACAAAAAACAGCTTATCGTAAGCTTTGCGATTACACTGGGTATGCTTGTGGTATACATAAGACTTGAGAATCCGGAATCGGCACTTGACAGGGAAACCGGACTTTTTAACCAGAATACTTTCGGCCCGTATGTAAGCCAGCGTTACCGTAACGGTGAACGTTTTTCACTCATAATGGTAACTTTTGATGATTTTAATAAAGCACCGGTATCCGGGACTATCAGATGTAAGAAAGAGATAATCAATCTTTTTAAGGATATACCGAATACTTTTGCCTTTAAGACGAATGAAAATGACATATATATCTTATATAAACATTCCGAAGAAGCGGAAAAGATGTTTGAGCTCCTCAGAAGAAGATTTATTCTTTATGGGGATAAAGAATTCCGGCCATACATATCTTATATGCCATATTCTGCCATAACTGATAATATTGATGATATGCTTCATATGTTCAGACAGGCGAACAGAAGTAATGAGATGTTGGAACACCACTGCATTATTATAGATAAAGCATTCAGGGACAGAATGATGGAAGTACAGAAAATCGAAAAGATGGTTAATGACGCTATTGAGAATAACAGGATAGAAGTTTATTACCAGCCAATATATTCCACCGAGAAGCATATCTTTACATCTGCGGAAGCACTTGTGAGAATAAGGGATGACAAAGGAAAAATTATCCCGCCCGCAACATTTATCGAGATTGCGGAACGTAATGGTACGATTCTTAAGCTTGGTGAGATTATTTTTGACAATGTCTGTACTTTTATTGAGACAAGTGATGTGCTTCAATACGGACTGGAATATATTGAAGTCAACTTATCCGTAGTCCAGTGTGAACATGAAGATCTGGCCAAAGAATTTATTGAAATTATGCGTAAGCATAATATATCAGGCGAGACGATTAATCTTGAAATTACAGAAACGGCCACACTTGCTTCAAAGAAGAAACTTATTGCCAATATGATTGCCCTTAGGAATTACGGCGTGGGATTTTCACTGGATGATTTTGGTACGGGTCAGAGTAATCTTAATTACATAGTGGACATGCCTGTGGATATTGTTAAATTTGATAAAGAAATGACCACGGCGTACTTTGAAAGTACAAAAGCCAAATATGTAATGGATGCGGCAATGCACATGATTCACGGCATGAAGCTTGATATTGTTTCAGAGGGTGTTGAGACTGCGGAACAGCTTGATACCATGGAAGAACTTGGAATACAGTATATACAGGGATATTATTTTTCAAAGCCGTTATCACAGAATGAATATCTTGAGTTTATTCACAAAAATAATAAAGATTATTATGAACAACATAATAAACAATAATTACTTGACAAGGTTATTTATAGCATATAAAATAACCTTGTTTTGTTTTATCTAAATATTTTTAGATAATTATTTTAAATTATTTTTTAGGAGAATTTTAAAATGGTATTTGACAAAGTTAAAGAAATTATTAATGACACATTAAGCTGCGGAGAAGACATCATTACAATGGATGCTGTTCTTATAGATGATTTAGGAGCAGATTCTTTAGATGCTGTAGAATTATGTATGACAATCGAAGAGGCTTTTGATATAACAATTCCTGAAGACAAGATTGCTGACCTTAAGACAGTTAAGGATATAGTAGAATTTGTAGAAAGCCAGATTTAGGAGATTGCATTATGGTAGGAATAAAGGTAGTTTCTACAGGACATGCGGTACCTGATAAGGTTGTTACCAATGACGATCTTAGCAGAGTTGTGGATACCAACGATGAATGGATATATTCAAAGACAGGTATCAAAGAGAGGCATTTCTGTGAAAATGAGACTAACTGGGAACTCGCACTTAAAGCGGCAGATATTGCAATAGAACGTGCAGGAATAGATAAGAGTGAAATAGGTATGCTCATAGTAGCAACATTTACTCCTGACTATGCTACACCTTCAATTGCCTGTGTATTGCATGAAAAAATGGGACTTAGAACGGATATTCCGTCTTTTGACCTTAATGCTGCGTGTGCAGGATATGTATACGGACTTAAAGTCGCAGCATCACTTCTTCAGAGCAGTAAAGAGAGATATGCTCTTGTTATTGGAAGCGAACAGATTTCCACCCGTCTTGACATGGAGGACAGAAATACATGTGTGCTTTTTGGCGATGGAGCAGGAGCTACCGTTATAGAGCTTAAGGAAGGCACTGAATTATACTCTGTATGGGGTTCGGAAGGACTTACCGATGTACTCGGATGTACAGGACAGAATATGGGCAAGGCACATATTTTCATGGATGGACAGAAGACATTCAAAAATGCTGTAAAGCGTATGGGAAGTGCGGCAGCGGAGGTGCTTGAACAGTCAGGTTATACAATGGATGATATAGATTATGTTGTGTGCCATCAGGCTAACGAAAGAATCATAGATGCTGTAGTTAAGAGAATGGACATCCCTGAGGAAAAGGTTGTTAAGGTTATTGCCAGATATGGCAATACATCAGCAGCGTCAATTCCTATTACATTGGATGATATGTACGAGCAGGGAATGCTTGAAAAAGGAAATAGAATTCTACTGGCTACGTTTGGAGCAGGTTTTACCTGGGCAAGTATGATTGTGGAAATCTGATGAGGATTACAGAAAGGAAACGATGATGAGACGAGTAGTTATTACCGGTGTAGGTGCTGTAACTCCTATTGGCAATACGGTTAAAGAAATGTGGGCCGGAGTCAGGGAAGGAAAATGCGGCATTGATAAAATAACAAAATATGATATTTCCAACAGAAAGGTTAAGGTAGCCGCTGAGGTTAAGAATCTTCCTGTTGAAGAACTTGTAGATAAACATGATTTAAGAAAAATGGATCTTTTCTGTACTTTTGCTATGATAGCAGCAGATGAAGCCATTGCTGATTCCGGACTTTCTTTTGAAGGCGAAGAAGATAAATGCGGAGTAATCGTGTCAAGCGGTATTGGTGGTATTTCTACCATAGAGAAGGAATATTCAAAAGGTCTTGAAAAAGGCTTTGACAGAGTATCACCATATTTTATACCATCTGTAATTACCAATATGGCAGCAGGAAGAATAGCAATAAAGCACAATCTTCAGGGAATGTGCTCGTGCGTTGTAACTGCCTGTGCCGGAGGAACAAATGCTGTAGGCGACAGCTTCAGACAGATTCGTGACGGTTATGCCGATGTTATGGTATGCGGCGGAGCCGAAGCCGGAATTACCGAAATTTCCGTAGGCGGTTTTACAACATCCAAAGCATTGTGCCAGTCGGAAGACCCTATGAGAGCATCTATTCCTTTTGATAAGGAAAGAAGCGGATTTGTAATGGGCGAGGGAGCAGGTATACTTGTACTTGAGGAACTTGACCACGCATTAAAGAGAAATGCAAAAATTTATGCCGAAGTTGTAGGATACGGAGCTAATTGTGATGCACATCACATTACCGCACCTACAGAAGACGGAAGAGGCGCTGCAAAATGTATGCAGATTGCAATGAAAGATGCAGGTATTACAGCTGATAAAATTACATATATTAATGCACATGGAACATCAACACCGATGAATGATAAGGTTGAGACAATGGCTGTGAAGACTGCTTTCGGTGATGCGGCAAAGACTGTAATGATGAGTTCAACCAAATCAATGACAGGACATCTTCTTGGTGCAAGCGGAGCTGTTGAAGCAATCATAACAGCACTTGCAGTTAAAGAAGGATATGTACCTGCTACCATTAATTACAGAACACCGGATGAACTTTGTGACCTTGATATTGTGCCTAATGAAGGAAGAAACTGCGATATAGAATATGCTATGTCCAATTCCCTCGGATTCGGCGGACATAATGCCAGTATTATTATTAAAAAATATTGATGGAGTATCAGCGTGGTAAATGAAGCACTTGAAAACGTATATACAAAGTTTAAACTGCATTTTTACAAATCTTTTTTTGAAAAGATTCAGAACAGGGAAACTTCTCTGACAACAGTTGAGACTTACTGTATTGAAATAATAGCAGCAATGGGTAATCCCACGGTAAGCGAGTTTGCCTCGTTTATACAGATTTCATCCCCTAATGCAGCATATAAAATCAATTCCCTTGTTAAAAAAGGATATCTGAGAAAAATTCAATCGGAATCTGACAGGAGGGAATATCATCTTGAAGTAACGAAAAAATATCTTGATTATTATAATCTGAGTTCGGGATATGTTTCCAAGGTTGCGGACAGGATGAAGGAAGAGTTTTCGCAGGAAGAACTAATGTTGCTCGAAAAAATTTTAAAGAAAACCTCGGATGAACTTATGCCTGAGGTAAATATTGATAAAGTGGCTCTGTGATTATCATGGAGCCATTCTTGCGTTGAATATTATTTTAATTTGTATTACAATAGTAAAAAATCAGGAGGTGCTGTTTTGGCTACTGTTAAAAGAAAAGGACATTTGAATGTAAAAAGGGTGGTTATAACCGCACTTGTTTTTATACTGATTATTGCAGGAATAGTTACACTTATATGTATAAATAAAAATAAAAAAGGCAAAAATTCAGAGAATACCAATGAACCATCTGTCAATCGTAATGATTATATTAAAGACGGAGAATATATTAAAATTACCACGGATGACTGCAGTCTTTATGTAGGAACCACACTTACTTTAAGCATTGAGGGAAGTGATGATAAGGTTTTACAGTCCGTTGCATTTAAAAGCTCGGATAAAGATATAGTATCTGTAGATGAAAAAGGAAATGTAAGAGTGAATGGCACAGGAACCGCAATTATAACGGCAACCTCGGGATTGCTGACAGATTCGGTTGTTATTGCAGGCATAGACAAAGAGACGGTTACTGATACCGGCAATGGACCTGTATCAGAACCTGCACTGCCGGTTTATATACCTGACGGAAACGGCGGGCTGGTACCTAAAGAGACAAAGGCACCTGAGAATGACAATAATGACAATACATCACAGGAGACAACTGCTACAGTAGAAAGGGAGACAGGATCGGGAACAAATATACCGGATGTGATACCTACCAATCCTGACAGAACCGAAGAAACAGAGTCCGAAGATAATTACAAAGACATACTTATGAATACAATTACTTCACTTGGATATAAGAGATATAAGCAGGATATGGATTTTGCATATATATATGAAGAAGACGGAAATTATCTGGGAGAAGTCATAATAGATGACAATCAGGTCCAGATATATGTGCAGACAAGAACTATGGGATTTGACAATGCCTTGATTGAGCTGATAAAATGTGTGTGCGGCAATGAAAGCAATAATGTTTTCAGAGCATTTACAGAGGCACAGGACAACAAAACAATTATTGCAAATGGCCATACGATAAGAATACGTCCGGCATCAGACAGCGGACATTCAAAATTAATAATTTCGTATTAATTTTGTATTCGTAATTTAACAAAGGGTATGATATAATCCTTTTTAAGACTTGAATCAGGAGCAAAAGCATGATTAATAAAAGAAAGGTGCGTCTTATGGCACGTACGGCAATGTACCTTAAGCATGAAGGCACCGAAGATATTCCTAAATCCAAATATTACAGAAAAGATTATGTGTCACTTCATATGTGGCTTACGGCTATAGCAGTTACAATAGCATATTTTTTACTTCTTATACTTATTGCATGCTGTAATTTTGAAAGTCTCATTAACAGACTTACAACAATGAACTATACAGTTCTGCTTGTAGTTATTATTCTGGGATATATAGCCATGATGCTTATTTTTATGTTTATTGCATATTTTGTTTATTCATACAGATATACGGAATCCGAGAACGGCATCAAGGTATATCAGAACAGACTTGCCAAGATTTATAAACTTAACAAGGAAGATATGAAGAAGATAAAGTAGGAGGACGGTATGGCTTTTGTTAAGAATTTACTAATAATTAAAGAAAAACTGCTTGCGTTTTACGGCAGGTTCAGCACATATATTAATCTTGTGATGAAGTTTCTTCTCGCACTTTTTTCGTTTTTGTTAATCGGCAAGGCGATAGGAACACATGATATACTGGCTAATCCGCTTATATGTTTTGCCATAGCGGTTATGTGTGCTTTTGTGCCGGTAAGTGTTACGGTAATATGCGCTACGGTGCTTGCACTTATACATCTTTTCGGGATGTCTATGGAACTTGCGGCAATAGCAACGATTGTAGTGCTTATAGTGTATCTTCTGTATTTCAGGTTTGCACCTAAGACAGGAATACTTTTAATTCTTACACCGCTTTTATTTTACATCAAAATACCATATATTATTCCGGTAATTGCTGCACTTACCGTAGGTATGACGGGAATTGTGCCGGTTGTGTGTGGAATATTTATGTATTATATGATAAATTTTGCGTCAAGGTATTCTACGGCAATATCTTCCATGGATGCCGACAGCGCCGTCCAGAACATAACTTTTATTTTTAATAATATACTTAATAACAAAGAACTTATTATTACAATTGTATCATTTTCAATAGCGATACTTATGATATATCTTATAAAGAGACTGTCCGTAAATTATTCCTGGATTATCGGAATTGTTGCAGGATGTTTTACGAATGCAGTTATTCTCATCGTGTCATTTTCACTGTTATCGATAAAGACTAATGTATTATTTGTTGTAATAGGAACAGTTTTAGCCATAGTTATCGGACTTTTGCTGCATCTTTTCATATTTTCTGTGGATTATACGGCAACTGAATACGTGCAGTTTGAGGATAATGACTATTATTACTATGTAAAGGCAGTCCCTAAGGTATCGGTTACGGAAAGAGACATTACCGTTAAGAAAATCAACTCAAGAGACAAGGGATACATTCATACAGAAAGTTTTGAAGAGGATCAGGAAGACAGATAGCAATAGAATGGAAGTGAAATAATGAGTGCCATATCAAATTTTATTGAAGAATATATATCCAATATATATATTCCCAGAACATTAAGGGTTTCCAATATTTTTGAAATAATTATACTTGCAATAATTCTTTATGAATTTATGGCATGGGTTAAGACAACAAGGGCATTTGCTCTTTTAAAAGGCATTATTGTAATTCTTGTATTTCTGATTATTGCCTATATTTTTGATTTCACGACCATACTCTGGATAGCAGGCAAGGTAATTAATATAGCAATTATAGCAGTTGTGGTTATATTCCAGCCGGAACTCAGAAAAGCACTGGAACAACTGGGACAGAAAAAATACTTCAAAAGTATTCTTCCTTTTACCGAGAAAAAGGATAAAGGCGAGCGGTTCAGCGACAAGACAGTCAATGAGCTTGTGAGGGCATGTTTTGAACTTGCAAAAAATAAAACAGGGGCACTTATCGTAATAGAACAGGATATCCTGCTTACAGATTACGAAAAGACGGGTATTCCTGTGGATGGCATTGTTACAAGCCAGCTTCTTATCAATATTTTTGAACATAATACACCCCTCCATGATGGAGCGGTTATTGTCCGTGGCGACAGAATTGTGTCAGCTACATGTTATCTTCCGTTATCCGACAATATGCAGATAAGCAAGGAACTGGGAACGAGACACAGAGCTGCTGTGGGTATTTCTGAGGTTACGGATACCATGACTCTTGTGGTTTCAGAAGAGACAGGAAATGTATCCATTGCAATAGCAGGTGAGCTTATAAGAGCAGTGGACCAGGATTACCTTAAAAAGAAACTTACTTTTATCCAGAAAAAATCAATAGATGTAAAACGTTACAAACTTTGGAAGAAGGGGGCATCGGATAATGAAAAGCGTTAAAGAATTCAAATTCAAAGACCTGATTCTTCATAATTTTGCCCTGAAGATTCTTGCTGTTGTTCTGGCAGTAATAATATGGGTGGCTATTGTTAATATAGATAATCCCAGCAGAACCACTATGATATCTGGAATACAGGTGGTATTCCTCAATGAAGATACATTAGGACAGAAAGGGTATACTTATTCGGTCCAGAGCGGCTCTGTAATCAGTATTTCGGTCAAAGCACCGCAGTCAATAGCAGAGAGTCTTGAAGCATCGGATTTTTATGCTTATGCCGATTTCAGTGAGCTTTCACCCGAATCAGACAAAGCCAAGATATATGTCAGGTGTGAGAAAAGCGAAGTTGTAAACCAGATAGATATTGTTTCCATAAGAAATGAATATGTAAGTCTTTCAATAGACAATAAATTATCTAAAGATATTACCATTGAATCATCATATACCGGAGAGCCGGCAGATGGATATGTTGTGGGAGAGTGCTATGTAGCACCTGATACGGTTACTGTTTCCGGGGCAGAAAGCGTTGTTAGCAGAATTAAGACTGCCAGGGTTACTTATGATGTTTCTAATCTGAAACAGAGCATTTCTGAAGATGCAAAAATAGTATTCTATGATGAGAACGGTATGGAAGTTAAGAGCGATTTACTTACCCTGAACAGAACTACAGGGCGTATCAATATAGACATAATTCCGACTAAATGGGTTGATGTTAATTATGCTGTAAACGGAGAACCGGCAGATGGATATGTGGTATCGGAAAGCAAGGGTTCATTGGATAAAGTCCAGGTTGCGGCTGCCAAAGATGTTCTTGACGGAATTACATCCATTGATATTCCGGCCGATGTACTTTCAACAGAAGGAATCAGTGAGAATACAACACTTACAGTGCCTCTTGGGGTATACCTTCCAAGCGGCTGCAGGATTGTATCTTCCGAAAGTACACTTAAGGTAGATATTACAGTTTTAAGAAAAGCAGAAATTGACTACCTTTACAGTGATATTTCTCTTACCGATACGAACAGTAATTACGATTATAAGATTGTAAGCGACAGCGATAATTTCAAAATTACCATAACAGGTGACAAAGATGTAGTCGATACGATAAGGTCAGGCAGCCTTGGCATAACAGCATCAATGGCGGGCAGAAAACCGGGTAAATACACCATAAGACTTAATATCAAAAAAAGTACCGATTACAATATTGAAGGAAATTACGATATAACCGTTGAAGTAACGGAAAAGACTGAGCAGCCTACAACACCTTCGGGTAATATATCGGAAAGCACACATGACAGCTCAAATGACAATAATAATTAAATTGAAAGTGGAGTAAAGAAATGGCAAGATTATTTGGAACAGACGGAGTCAGAGGCGTAGCTAACAAGGAGCTTACAGTTGAACTTGCAATGAACCTTGGTAAGGCAGGAGCCTATGTCCTGACAAAAGAAAATTCGCACAAGGCGACTATACTTGTTGGGTGCGATACAAGAATATCGGGAGATATGTTAGCTAATGCCTTAATGGCAGGTATATGCTCAGTTGGAGCCAATGCTATATATGCAGGAGTTATACCTACACCGGCTATTGCATATCTTACGAGAAAATATAACTGTGATGCAGGTGTAGTTGTATCAGCTTCACATAATCCGGCTGAATATAATGGAATTAAATTCTTTGGCGGCACAGGCTATAAGTTGTCAGACCAGTTGGAAGATGAGATAGAAGAATACATAAGAGTTAACCTTGCAGAGTTTCCTATGCCTTTAGGAGGAGATGTGGGACGCATTACATACCTTGATAAAGCTAAAGACGATTATGTTAAGTTTGCCACAGATCTCTTTGATATGGATTTATCCGGTCTTAAGATAGTTGTTGACACGGCGGAGGGTGCATCTTATTATACAGCCGAAAAAGCACTCAGGAAGTTATCGGCTGACCCTTTGGTAATCCACAACAATCCGGATGGTGTGAATATTAACAGAAATTGCGGTTCCACACATCTTGATGAACTTAAGAAAACCGTTATTGAGAATGGCGCCGATATTGGTATTGCATTTGACGGCGATGCCGACAGAATGTTAGCTGTTGATGAAAAAGGCAATGTGGTAGATGGCGATCAGGTAATGGCAATATGCGGATTATATATGAAAAATAAGGGAACACTTAAAAAGAATACAATTACGGCTACGGTTATGAGCAATCTCGGATTTTTCCAGATGGGTGAACGAGAGAATATTAACATAGAGCAGACCAAGGTGGGCGACAGATATGTTCTTGAGCGTATGCTTAAAGAAGGTTATAATCTCGGAGGAGAACAGTCGGGACATATTATTTTCCTTGATGAAAACACAACCGGGGACGGACTTATCAGTGCTTTACACCTTTTAGAAGTAATGGTTAATACCGGTAAGAAACTTTCAGAACTTGCTTCTGTAATGACCGTTCTTCCACAGGCACTTGTTAATGCAAAGGTAGCCAACAGAAAGAAAGAATATTATCTTGATAATAAAATTATTGCAGATGCCATTAAAGCATTTGAAAATAAATTTTCAGGCGAAGGCAGGGTACTTATAAGGCCTTCGGGAACAGAACCTCTTATAAGAGTTATGATTGAAGGCAAAGATATTGAACTTATCAGTAAGGAAGCAGAGAAACTTGCGGCACTTATAGAGGAAAATTTAGGAGAATAATTATGGTTGATGTGGTTATTCCGTTATACAGACCGGATGCCGGAACAGGAATACTTTTAAGACGTCTTTTAAAACAGGATTATGAAATTAACAGAATAATACTGATTAATACAAAAAAAGAATATTTTAATGAAGAACTTCTTTTTGATCCGGTAATAGAGGTGCACCATATTACAAAGCCTGAATTTGACCATGGTGCAACAAGGCATATGGGTATGGAATTATCCGATGCGGATTATGTCTTATTCCTTACAATGGATGCCATACCAGCCGACACACACCTTATTTCAAGCCTTGTAAAGTGCTTTGAACATAGGGGCAGCAAAGGAGAACCTGTTGCTGTGGCTTATGGCAGGCAGCTTGCTTCAAAGAAAGCTTCGTTTGAAGAAAAATATACAAGAAATTATAATTACCCTCCACAGGGAAGAATTAAGACGATTGATGACATTAAAGAGCTTGGGATTAAGACTTACTTCTGTTCGGATGTATGTGCCATGTATGACAGGACGGCATATTTTAGCAACGGTGGTTTTCCTGAGAAAATCATCTTTAATGAGGATATGGTATATGCCTCAAAAGCAATGAAAAACGGATATGCAGTCGAATACTGTGCTAAGGCAAGAGTATATCATTCCCATAATTACAGTTTCAGGGAGCAGTTCAGACGTAATTTTGATATGGGCGTATCCCAGAAGGATTATGAAGAAGTTTTTTCCGGGATAAAGTCGGAAAACGAAGGAATTAAGATGGTAGTGTCTGCGGCAGAATATATGATGGATAACGGACATTGGTATGACATACCCCATCTGTTTATTAACAGTGCAGCCAAGTATACAGGTTACAGACTGGGTAAAATGTATAAGCATCTTGGCAAAAAAATAATTTTAAAACTTACATCAAATAAAGAATATTGGGAAAGTCTGGAAGAGTGATATTGTGATAAAAAGTAATCAGCGTCAACTGAATATTTTACATGTAGTAATGGATGCCATAATAATGATTGTGGCTTATTTTGCTGCGTGGGCTATTAAATTTGGTGAGGCTTTTCTTAACAGCAGCGACCATTCCATGTATGGAGTGTATGTTGTTGCACTGATTGTAATAGTTCCGTCTTTTCTCATTCTGTACAGCATGTTCGGGTTATATACGCCTAAGAGGATGCATGGACAGAAATATGAAATGTTTAATATTTTCAAGGCCAATACGGTGGGCGTTGTATCGTGGATATTAATTTTATACATGGCACATCTTGAACATTTTTCAAGAGAAATGATATTTATATTCTTAGGGATAAATATTTTTCTTGAACTGCTTGCAAGAGTAGGCTTAAGAATGTTTTTACGCCACATAAGGAAGAAAGGCTTTAATCAGAAACATGTCCTTATGATTGGATACAGCAGGGCTGCGGAAGGATACATTGACAGAATTAAAGCATATCCTCAATGGGGATATCATGTAGTAGGTATTCTTGATGACAACGTGGAAGCAGGAACAAAATACCGTGGCATTGAGGTGATTGGTAAAATAGAAGAGCTGGAAAGGGTTATTGATGCAAATGACCTTGATGAGATTGTAATTACCCTCAGTATCGAAGAGTATGGCAAACTTGAAAAAATAGTGGCAAAATGTGAAAAATGCGGTATTCACACCAAGTTTATACCGGATTACAACAACATAATACCTACAAGAGCATATATTGAGGATGTTCAGGGACTTCCTGTAATCAATATAAGAAGAGTACCTTTAAGCGGACTTTTCAACAGATTTATAAAAAGATTTGCGGATATTGTATTAGCGGTACTTGCACTTATTATTTTTTCTCCTATAATGTTAATTGTAGCTGTGCTTGTAAAGACAACTTCAAAAGGACCTGTTATATATAAACAGGAAAGAGTAGGACTTCACAATAAGACATTTAAGATGTATAAATTCAGGTCGATGATTGACAGCTGTGATGGCAGTGATAAGAAAAAATGGACCACGCAGGATGATCCGAGGGTAACCAAAGTAGGTAAATTCATCAGAAAAACAAGTCTGGATGAATTACCACAGTTTGTTAATGTCATAAAAGGTGACATGAGCATTGTGGGACCAAGACCGGAAAGACCTTATTATGTGGACAAGTTTAAGGAAGAAATTCCCCGTTATATGATAAAACACCAGGTCAGACCTGGTATTACGGGATGGGCACAGGTTAACGGATACAGAGGTGACACTTCTATTTACAAGAGAATTGAATGCGACCTTTATTATATTGAAAACTGGACCGTTTTGTTTGACATAAAAATTTTATTCTTTACGGTTTTCAAAGGATTTATTAATAAGAATGCCTACTAGGCATGGAGGAAATTAAATTATTATGGCTAAGTATAAAGATTTCGATGATGAGATTATATTTGATAGCGGGAGCAGTAACCCCGTAAAAAGTGTCAGAAGTAAGAAAAAAAAGAAAAAAACATGGATACTTGTAGTCGTACTCGTTGTTGAATTTATATTAATAGTGGGGCTTTTAGGTGTATTGTATGTGGTTGATAAATTATCCAACATTAAAAGAACACCGCTTAATGAGGACCTTATTGTTATTAATCCGGATATAGACAACGATACTACCGAAAAATTAAAAGGTTATACCAACATACTTTTACTTGGTACCGATTCAAGAGACAATTCCACCGACGGACTTGATAAAGTGGGTGAGAATCATACAGATGCGATGCTTGTTGCAAGTATTAATAATGACAGTGGTGAAGTAAGAATTATTTCGGTATACAGGGACTGCCTCCTTGAGATGAATGATGTTAAAACAGATAAAGATTTTAAAAATACCGTGATAAACAAAGCAACAGAAGCAGCATTTGAATATGGTATTGAATCAACTATAACCATGATTAACAGGAACCTTGATATGGATATCAAGGACTATGTAATGGTTAACTGGGCAGCACTTATAGACATTGTTGATTCTATAGGAGGTGTGGATATAGAGATAACCCAGATGGAGCAGAGATGGACTAACAGATATCTTGTAGACACTTCTAAAGCAACGGGCGTCTCTTATGAAGAACTTGATGTTTATGATGACGATGATACCAAACTTTCTGACGAAGAGTTAAGAATGGACAGCGATAAGATGAATACAAGACGCATGGCCCATATGGATGGTATCCAGGCTACAGCATTTGCCAGAGTAAGATATGGTGATGGCAAAGCCGATTACGGACGAACAGAAAGACAGAGAAAAGTTATTGAACAGATTGTGGCAAAAGCAAAGAAATTCGATATAGGAAGACTTAATTCAATTCTTACAGCAGTTACAAAGAATATTTCAACCAGTTTCGATATAAATGAGATACTTGACCTCGCAACAAGTATTACCAAATACAAACTCACGATGGTTGACGGCGGTTTCCCATTTACAAGAAATGACCAGATAAGGAGTAAAGACGGATGGAAATTTGCGGATCCTGTTATTCCGGTAACGCTTGAATCCAACGTTGTGAAATTTCACGAAAAACTGTTTGACAGTACGGATTATACTCCATCTACAACAGTAAAGAATATAAGTGAAAAAATAATAAGACTTACCGGAGTTTACGAATAATGAAAAAAATCTTTTCAAAAAAATATATACAGGTTGTCACGGTTATAATTTTGTCTTTTATAATTGCTTTTTTTGCGGAACTGATGTTTAATGTGAAAGTGTTAGGTCTGAAAGGCGGAGAAAAAGGCGTAAGGCAGATTGGATTTGATAAATGTACAGCAACCAATCTTCAAAAGACAGGTGAAGGTTATGTACTGAAAAAAGGTTCAGAAGGTAATTTTACTTTTGAGGTGAATGGTTATGTGGACAGAATAGTAATCGGATATGATACGGATACAACTTATTCCCAGACACTTATGGTAGATTACCGGAATATATATAATATGTCCGAGGTTAAAGTTATTGATGACAGTAATCCGGTTTATCTTGACGAAACCGTTGTTAATATTCGCAAGTACGTTAATAAAATAACATTAAATATTCCGGAACTTTCGGATGATGTGACAATTAAGTATATTTCAGTGAGAAATACGGCACAGCTTAACTGGCTGAGAGTTGCATTTTTTGTGCTTGGATTATCTTCAATAGGACTAATTATCGTTTTCAGAAAAATTATTGCGGATAAAGTACATGTCGGATTTGCAATAGTGGCAGCAACTGTAGGCCTTAGCATGGTACTTGTAATGCCGCTTGTAAGAGTCGGGTTTGACGAAGAAGCTCATTTCAGGTGCTCTTTTGTACTTTCGCTTGAGAAAACAACTATTGAAAATACCACATTATGGAATATGTTAAATGCGGCTGATGAGAACCATCCGGCTTTCAGAAGCGGTTCGTACGACGAATATAAAGCTTTTTACAAGTATCTTAACGAGAATGCCTTGTATACCGACAATGGTGTTGATACTTTCAGGGTAACCCCTAGAAATACAAGCGGAATGGCAACTTTTTCTTATATAATCCTTGCATTTTTTATGAGCCTTGCAAGATTATTTAAGATGAGTTTCGGAAATATATATATACTCGGAAGACTCGTTAATCTTATTGTATATGTTACGACAATGACATTTGCCATTAGGAAAATCAAAAAAGGTAAAATTCTCTTATCGGTAATAGGACTTCTGCCTACGGTAATGTTTTTGTCATCTACAATATCTTATGATCCGTTTGTATTATCATTCATATCACTCGGTATGGCATATCTGCTTAACGCAGTGATGGACGAAGAAAAAATCACGGTTAAGGATTTTATACTGGGATGTCTTTTCTTAGGCATAGGCTGTACGGCAAAGGCTATTTACGCACCTTTGTTCCTTGTGGGGCTTATGATACCTGCGGACCGTTTTAAGGACAAAAAAACGGGTATAATCATGAAAACAGGTTTTGTAATCTGTTTCCTTGTACTTATGGCAACGGCAATGCTGCCTACAATGTTAGGACAAGACAGCGGCGACAGCAGAGGCGGCAATACAAGCCATATAAGCCAGCTAGGCTGTATGACCGGCAACCTTTTCGGATATTTCGGACTTATGATGTATTCAATTATAAGCAGATTCATTACGTATTCGGTGGGACCTATAGCGATAGATACAATGTATTTTTTCGGAACAGGAAAATGTATTGTTGTACTTGATATAATACTTGCGGCAGTTGTACTGACACTTGGCGAAGATGGCTTCCGGTTTAAGAAAAAACAGAAAGCGGCGTTTGCGGGAATTATTTTTATAATCGTGGCACTTATCTGGACCAGCCTTTATATGGCATTTACGGAGGTAGGCGTTGCGAGCTCCATTAACGGAGTGCAGGGACGATATTTTATTCCTCTTTTATTCCTGGGACTTTCAATGTTTGCCACTCCTAAGATTAAATGCAGCTGGAATAAGGAAAAATTTTATCCTGTAATACTGATAGCAATGTCACTTATTTTAAGTTTTGAAACATACAGCCAGATTATTGTTAATTCATGCGGCTAAATGAAAGGAAAACATTATGGAAATTTTAAGAGCAAAGACTAAGCTCCTTTTTCAGGGAAGACCACTTAGTGAAACCCATACTAAAAATTCGGAGCTGAACATTAAAGAAATTGATGAGGGAAAAACAATTCTTTCATCATATCCGAGAAGACTGGTACTTGAACTTACCAATGCATGCAATCTTAATTGCGTAATGTGCGGAAGAAATGCAGCGGACTTTAAAGCTACGGCTTTTGACATGGATGTATTCAGAAGTCTTGAACCTGTTATGGATTATGTAGAAGAGGTAACACTCATGGGATGGGGTGAACCTACAATTTATCCTAATTTTATTGAAATGCTTGATATAATTAACAGGCATGGGGCAAGAAAATATTTCTGTACTAACGGAATGAATCTTAAAAAAATAAAAAATGCAATTTTCGATTACAATGTTGATGTGTTTGCGGTAAGTCTTGACGGAGCTACAGATGAGACTAACAGCAGAATCAGAAGAGGCTCTAAAATAGATGTGATTTGTGATGATTTAAGGGATATAGTCAGAATAAAAAAAGAAAGAGGACTTACATATCCATGGATAAATTTTGTTTTTTGTGCAATGAAATCAAATATTCATGAGCTTCCTGACCTTGTAAGACTTGCGGCGGATATCGGACTTAATGAAGTAAAGGTTGTATATCTTACCGTTTTTGAACCTTCCATGCTTGAAGAAACATTATGGGGACAGGATGAACTTGTACATTCTGTTTTTGAAGAGGCAATTAAAGTAGCGGAAGAACTTAAGATAGCCATTAAACTTCCTCATTATGTTGGAGAGGACGTAGCAGGAGATAAGGAACATAAGGACTGTTTCGTAAGCTGGAGGGATTTCTTCCTCGGTTCTGATGGATATGTAAGACCTTGTATGTCAACGCCGGTTAAGTTTTTCCAATACGATATGAACAGGGATTTTATGGATATGTGGAATTCAAAAGAATATCAGGAATACCGCAAAAATGTCAATGATGAAAATAATATGGATGACCCATGTAAAAGATGCTACCAGTCATCACATTGCAATTGGAATAAGAGGCGCTCTTTTATACAGTGTGGCGAAAAATTCTCGCCTAGCTGGGAAAAAAAGTAGGTCTGTGTTGAATTGACGGTTTTATTATGTTAAAATGTAATTATGTATACAAAAAAGAAAGATGAGGAAATAATATGAGAACATATCTTGTTACCGGCGGAGCCGGATTTATCGGCTCAAATTATATTCACTATATGTTTAGAAAGTACGACAATGAGATTCGTATAATTAATGTGGATGTTCTGACATATGCAGGTAATCTGGAGAATCTTAAAGATATAGAAAACAGGGATAACTACACATTTATCAAGGCTGATATATGCGACAGGGAAGCCATTGAGAAGATTTTTGCAGAGAATGACATAGACAGAGTTGTTCATTTTGCTGCGGAGAGCCACGTTGACAGAAGTATCCGTAATCCTGAGGTGTTTGTGCAGACTAATGTTATGGGCACGGCGGTTATGCTTAATGCTGCTAAGAAGGCATGGGAACTTCCGGATGGAACATTTAAGGCTGACAAGAAATTCCTTCATGTATCTACTGATGAAGTATATGGTTCATTACCGGATGATGATAATGCCTTTTTCTATGAGACATCACCTATTGATCCTCATAGCCCATATTCGGCAAGCAAGGCATCCTCTGATATGCTTGTTAAGGCATATATAGACACATATCATTTTCCGGCCAATATTACTAACTGCAGTAATAATTACGGACCTTACCAGTTCCCGGAGAAACTTATACCGCTTATTATCAATAATGCACTTCACGGCAAGAAGCTTCCTGTATACGGTGACGGACTTAATGTCAGAGACTGGCTTTATGTTGATGACCATGCTAAGGCTATCGATATGGTTCAGGAAAAGGGAAGACTTGGAGAGAGATACAATATAGGCGGACATAATGAGAAGCGCAATATTGATATTATTAAGATAATTCTTGAGACTTTAAGGGAGATGCTTCCGGATGATGATGAACGTAAGGCACATATTAACGAAGATTTAATTACTTACGTTGAGGATCGAAAGGGACATGACAGAAGATATGCGATAGCACCTGATAAGATCAAGAGCGAAATCGGATGGTATCCGGAGACTATGTTCAAGGATGGAATCAGACTTACGATAGCATGGTTTTTTGAGCACGAAGACTGGATGAAGAATGTTACAAGCGGTGATTATCAGAAATACTATAGCGAAATGTATAAATAATAATTATGGCAGTATCCTGTATAGAGGATACTGCCTTAAGCTGTTTTTTATGAATACGAAATTTTATTAATTAAGGAGACCTAACATGAAAGGAATTATACTTGCAGGAGGATCGGGAACAAGACTTTATCCTCTTACTAAAGCAATATCAAAACAGATTATGCCTGTCTATGACAAGCCAATGATATATTATCCTTTATCAACACTTATGCTTGCAGGGATAAGAGAGGTGCTTATTATATCTACACCGAGAGACCTCCCTGTATTCAAGGATTTGCTTGGAAGCGGAGAACAGCTTGGAATGAGCTTTTCCTATGCGGTTCAGGAGACTCCAAGGGGGCTTGCGGATGCTTTTATCGTAGGTGCTGATTTCATAGGAGATGACAGTGTGGCACTGGTTCTCGGTGATAATATTTTCTACGGACAGAGTTTCTCAAGAGTGCTTCAGAATGCTGCAACAAGGGAAAAGGGCGCTACAATTTTCGGATATTATGTTAAGGATCCGAGAGAATACGGCGTTGTGGAATTTGACAGTAACAATAAGGCAGTTTCAATTGAAGAAAAGCCTGCTATACCTAAGTCAAATTATGCGGTTCCCGGATTGTATTTTTATGATAATGATGTAGTTGAGATAGCTAAGAATGTTAAGCCTTCTGCGAGAGGTGAGATAGAAATTACAAGCATTAACAATGAATATTTAAGACGCGGCGACTTGTATGTTGAGACACTGGGACGCGGGTTTGCATGGCTTGATACAGGTAACCATGACGCATTGCTTGATGCGGCTGATTTTGTAGCAGCATTTCAGAAAAGACAGGGATTATACATTTCCTGTATTGAAGAAATCGCTTATAAGAGAGGTTTCATAACAAGAGAACAGCTGGTTAAACTTGCACAGCCATTATTAAAAACAGATTATGGCAGATATTTAATAGATATTGCTAACGGATTATAGAAGAGGTAAGAAAATGGGACAGATTAAAGTTACGACATGCGAAATAGAAGGTCTTAAAGTAATAGAGCCAAGGGTATTCGGTGATGAAAGAGGATATTTCTTTGAATCATATAATTACAATGATTTTAAGGAGGCAGGGATACCGCAGGTTTTCGTTCAGGATAACCAGTCGGCTTCTAAGAGGGGTGTTTTAAGAGGTCTTCATTTTCAGAAGAATTTTCCTCAGGATAAATTAGTCCGGGTAATAAGAGGAGAAGTATTTGACGTTGCCGTTGATTTAAGAAAAGGTTCTAAGACATACGGTAAGTGGTTTGGAGTTGCTCTTTCAGAGGATAATAAGAAACAGTTCTTTATTCCAAAGAATTTTGCACACGGATTTCTTGTTTTATCGGATTATGCTGAATTTGCATATAAGTGTACCGATTTTTATCATCCTGATGATGAGGGCGGTCTGCTTTACAATGACCCTGATATCGGTGTGGAGTGGCCTTTTGAAGAAGGTGTTGAACTGATACTTTCAGATAAAGATCAGAAATGGTCCGGAATTAAAGAATATACAAAAGGAATCTGATTGTATGTCAACAATGGTAAGTAATTTAAAACAGTACATCCCTTTATTGTCAGAATTAGTGACGAGAGATATTAAGACCAAGTACAGACGTTCTGTACTTGGTGTTTTATGGACATTACTCAATCCTCTTCTTATGATGATTGTTCTGTCCATTGTTTTTTCACAGCTTTTCGGCAGATTTGCCATTGAAAATTATCCGATTTATCTTTTGAGCGGACAGGTGATTTTTAACTTTTTCTCGGAAAGCACATCAATGAGTATGACTTCTGTCATCAATAATGCACCATTACTGAAAAAAGTATATATTCCCAAATACGTTTTCGTTCTTTCAAGAGTAATTTCAAGCTCAATTAATTTAGCCGCATCCTTTGCGGCGCTTATTGTCGTTATGCTTGCCATGAGAACAGAATTGTATTATACGGTTATACTTTCATTACTGCCCGTACTTTCGCTGATTGTTCTCTCTATAGGTGTTGGACTGATTCTTGCAGCACTTGCAGTTAAATTCAGGGATATTGTTCATCTCTATTCAGTATTTATAACAGCATTTATGTATCTTACACCTGTAATTTATCCGATAAGCAGTCTGCCACACTGGGTAGCCGGAATTGTAAAGGCTAATCCAATAACAAGCATATTAACAATGTTCAGAGGCTTCATGCTTTACGGAACGATGCCTGACGCATTTACCGTATGTATGACTGTTTTTCCGAGTATAGCATTTCTTTTGCTTGGAATAAGGGTATTTTACAAAAATCAGGATGACTTTATTCTGTATATCTAGGAGCTGTAAAATGGAAGATGCAATAATAAAAGTAGACCACGTTTCCATGCGTTTTAATCTTGCAAGGGAAAAGGTTGATAGTTTAAAAGAATATATAATAAAAGCCTTTAAAGGTAAATTGCAATATGATGAATTCTGGGCTCTTAAGGATGTCAGTTTTGAAGTAAAAAGAGGTGATGCCGTAGGACTTATAGGTCTTAACGGCAGCGGAAAAAGTACCATGCTAAAGGTTATAGCAAGGGTTCTTAAGCCTACCAAAGGTAAAGTTGAGGTTAACGGGACAGTTGCACCTCTGATTGAACTTGGGGCAGGATTTGATTTTGACCTTACCGGTAAAGAAAATATTTATCTGAATGGCGCATTGCTTGGACGTTCAAGAAAACAGATGAATGAAGTGGTAGATGATATTATTGAATTCTCGGAACTTGCCGAATTTATGGATGTACCTATGAAAAACTATTCATCAGGAATGTTGTCAAGGCTTGCTTTTGCAATAGCAACATCAGGCTCTGCCGATATTCTTATCGTCGATGAAGTTCTGGCTGTAGGAGATTTTCTTTTCCAGCAGAAATGTATTGACAGAATTAAGGGAATGATGGCAAACGGAACCACAGTTCTTTTTGTATCACATAGTATTGAGCAGGTGGAGGAAATTTGTAACAAAGCAGTGTGGATTAAATCCGGCGAGATATTTATGCAGGGTGATGCTAAAGAAGTCTGCAGCGTATATAAACAGTCATAGAAAATAAGTAGCTGAAAGGAAGTTCATTACATGAACCGTAAAATTAAAAAGATAATATTAATAGTATTAATTTTAGTCATTACCTGTACCGCTGCCTTTTTTTATGCACATGTAAAGCAAAGCTCGGATATAACCGTTATCAGCAAAGAAAAGTTCATAAAGAACGGTGAGAGTATTTCATTTGAGTTCAGGTGTAAAGGTAATAAGTTATATGGTATTTTTACAGATATGGTACCGGATAACAGCGATGAAGGAACACTTTATTACGAGCTTAAGAATAGCTCAGGTGAAATTGTGGTAAATGACAGTATAAGTTTTGGAACAATTAATACAGATGGAAATACAGGCTTTGGATTTAATAAGATGAAATGTGAGAAAGACGGAACTTACACCATTACATTTAAAGCAGAATGTAAGGAGGACAATGGCGTCCTTTTTAAGGAGAATGGTGTGGTGAGATATGAATATATCGGCTTCCGTCTGGAAACAATGATAGTATTTATCTTATGTATTGCTTATCTTGTGGGATTGGCAAAGACATTAAACTGGATATTCAGAAAGTAGGACTAATTAATTATGAAACAACAGCAGGAACTTGTATATATTTCAGATTATAGATGCCGTCTTGATAATAAGAACAGAATTATAATCAACATAGGAAGTAATGAAAGAATAATGGCGGGGGTAAAGGTTACCGGGACAATCGACGGAAAATCTTTGCCTGTAGACGTAATATACAGAAATACAATACGTTCAAGATTCTGTTACAGAAATATCAATAACAAATTTAACAGGGAATATCAGGTTTGTGCCGATGTTAACAATAATTTTAAAACACTGCAGATTACACTTAAATTTGCAGGCGATAATGAGGGTGTTGTCAAGACAATTACAATACCGGGAAAACGTTTTCGCAAGAATTGTGACAGAATACAGGGCTGTGTGGATGTCTGCGAAAAGACAGATGAAGGCTGTAAGATTGAAGGCTGGGCCGCCGATGCCAAAGAAGTTAAAATCAAGGTTTTATGTGACGGCAAAGAGCTTACAGGTGATTTTAGACGTGTATTCAGACAGGATATAGCAGATTACTATCAGGATGGAGAGACTTCGGTTCCTCTGGGATATACCTTTGATATTATTAATAATAGTAAGGATATAAAAAAAGTCAGGGTTATATATTATACGGATGATCGCGAGTTCAACTTCAAATTTAACATTTCCAAATCAGGCAAAAAAAGTATACCGCTTACGGATGTTGTAAACAAAGTGGTCATATATACGCGCAAGTATGGTTTTACCGGTATGTTAAAAAAGGCTTACAGAAAGATAACACACAAGCCTATGATTGATTACAACGAATGGTATAAGGCTCACAAACCCTCAGAGGAGGAATTGAAAGAACAGCGTAAAGTTAAATTTGACTATATGCCAAAGTTTTCCATAATTATTCCCGTATACAGACCTGTTCCACAGTATTTTACTGATATGATAAAGTCGATAAAACATCAGACGTATTCTAACTGGGAAATCTGTATTGCAGACGGCGGCGGAGAGGGACATACCGTGGATAAGACTCTTTTTGGGCTTGTTAAGGGTGATAAGGTCAGGTATGTTGCAATTTCGGAGAACTTAGGAATTTCCGGAAATACCAATGAAGCCATGAAAATGGCAACAGGTGATTATTTTGTACTTGGCGACCATGACGATGTATTTGAGCCTGATGCACTTTTTGAATGTGCAAGAGCCATTAATTCAAAAGAAAAACCTGATATGATATATTCGGATGAGGACAAAATAACAGAAGACGGCAAAAAGCATTGCGAGCCTTATTTTAAACCGGATTTTAATATTGATTTATTAAGAAGCAATAACTATATATGCCATCTTTTCGTATTCTCCAGAGAACTGTCAGAAAAAGTTGGATATTTCAGAAAAGAGTTTGATGGAGCCCAGGATTACGATATGATTCTCAGATGTTCTGAGAAAGCAAAGTGCATAAAGCATATTCCTAAAGTGTTGTACAGCTGGAGAATATATTCCGGTTCAACATCTGCCAATCCTGAAAGCAAGAGATATGCTTTTACTGCGGGTAAGAGAGCCATTGACGAACATTTTAAGCGTATGGGAATAAAGGCTGAGGCAGAGATGAATGAAACGTATCTCGGAATTTACAGATCCAGATATGAGATAACCGGCAATCCTCTTATATCAATACTTATACCTAATAAAGACCATACGGATGACCTTGATAAGTGTATTAAGTCCATCCTTAAACAGAAGTATGAGAATTATGAAATAATAGTAATTGAGAATAACAGCACAGAGGATGCCACTTTTGAATACTACAAGAAGCTTGAAAAAGATTGTAACAAAGTTAAAGTAGTATATTATAAGGATAAGTTTAACTATTCAAAGATTAATAATTTCGGAAGAAAAGAAGCTAAAGGCGGGTATCTTTTATTATTAAATAACGATACGGAAATGATTAACGATGATTGCCTTAATGAGCTTCTTTCATATACAGAGAGAGACGATGTGGGCATTACAGGTGCAAGACTTTTGTATGAAGACAATACAGTACAACATGCAGGTGTTGTAATTGGATACAATGGACTGGCAGGCCATACATTTGTCGGCAACGAACCTGATGATGTAGGATACCACGCTTATGTAATCCAGGCAAGGGATTACAGTGCGGTTACCGCAGCCTGTCTTATGGTAAAGGCATCTTTATATGACGAAGTCGGCGGATTTGAGGAAGAACTTGAGGTTGCATTTAATGATGTGGACTTCTGCCTCAAAGTAAGGGAAAAAGGATATCTTGTCGTATACAATCCTTATGCAGTGCTTTACCACTATGAGTCAAAAAGCCGTGGATATGAGGATACGCCTGAAAAAAGGAACAGATTTGAAAAGGAAGCATTCTTTACTTACAATAAGTGGGAAAAGATACTTGCAGACGGCGACCCATGCTATAATCCCAATCTTACACTTTCAAATTCAGATTTCTCACTAAGGGAGTAATCCTGTATGTCAAAGATTAACAAAGCAGTAAAGTATATAAAAGAATACGGTTTTGTCAAAACGGCTAAAGCAGTTAAGACAAAGCTGTGTTCAGGTAAGGCTGCAACAGCAAAAAAATTAAAACGTATCATAAAAGAAAGCTATGATCACAAAGAATTTGAACAACTTAATACAAGTCTTAAAATAAGCATATTGATGCCTGTATATAATACGGATGTTGATATGCTGAAATGCGTTATGGAATCTGTAATAAACGGAAGCTATGATAATTACGAACTTTGCATATATGACGCAAGTGACGAAAACGGCAGGGATGCTACTAAAATCTGTGAAGATTACGCAGGTAAATTTCCAAAGATTAAATATCTGAAAGGTGATAACTTTGGAATTGCAGAGAATACCAACAGATGTTTTGACATATCGGAGGGCGGATATATTGCCCTGCTTGACCATGATGATGTGCTTCACAGGGACGCACTTTGTTATGTTGCAATGGAAGCTTGTAAGGGTGCGGATTTCATATATACGGATGAAGTAACTTTTTCCGGAAAAATAACCAATGTCATAAGTTCCGACTTTAAGCCGGATTATTCGCCTTATATGTTAAGGTGCAATAATTATATCTGCCATTTTGTATGTTTCAGCCGTGAGCTGTTTGTAAGCTGCGGTAAATTTAATAAAAAATATGACGGAAGCCAGGATCATGAACTTTTTTTAAGGCTTACGGATAGAGCAAAAAAAGTATGTCATATTCCTAAGATTTTATATTTCTGGAGAGTGCATAAAGGCTCTGTATCGGACAGCATTGAGGCAAAAGAATATGCAATAACCGCAGGAATTAATGGTGTCAGGGATTTCCTTGCTTCAAAAAATATTGATGCGGAAGTGGAATCTTCAGAGATATACCCTACAATATATAGAATCCATTATAAAATTACAGATGAAAAAGTGTCTGTGATAATATTAAATCATAATCACTATGAAGATTTAAAAAGATGCCTGGAATCAATTTATCGCAGTACCTATAAGAATTACGAGATTATAATTCTTGAAAATAACAGTAACGATCAGGTATTGTCAGACTACTATGCAGAGCTTTCAAAAAAAGAAAATATTAAAATTATAACCTTGAATGAGCCATTTAATTATTCAAGGTTTAACAATATTGCAGCAGGATATGCTGCCGGTACACAGCTTTTGTTTCTTAACAATGATATTGAAGCCGTATCGGAAAACTGGATTCAGGAAATGCTTATGTACAGCCAGAGAAATGATGTGGGGGCGGTGGGAGCACAGCTCAGATATCCGGATAAGACATTACAGCATTGCTATCTGATTACCGGAGCAGGACCTCATAAAGTAGCAATCCATGCAGGACTGGGACTCTTTGAGGGCGACTACGGATATCTTGACAGAATTGGTTTCGTAAGGGATGTAAGCGCCGTAACGGGGGCGTGCCTTATGGTTAAAAAGGATATTTTTGATAAAATCGGAGGTTTTGACGAAAAACTTTCTGTGGCATATAATGATGTGGATATATGTCTTAAGATAAGAAATGAAGGATATGGAATAATCTATACTCCGTATGCGAGGCTGATTCACTATGAATCAGGCACAAGAGGCAGGGATAGCAAAGACAGTAACCGCAGACGCCTTGATGCGGAGGCAGAATATATAAAGAACAAGTGGAAAGATAAACTTATTGACAGATATTATAATGCTAATTTTTCCACAGACAGGGAGGGCATGTTGAGATGAATATTTTCATAAAAACAAAATCATATCTTAAAAGATACGGTGCTTTGAACCTAATAAGAAAAGTTACGGAAAAAGCTTCCAGAGGATTTGATATTTCAGAGGAATTCGCCTGTGAAAATTTAACCGATGAAGAACTTTTAAAACAACGCAATTATAAATTTTTACACAGCCCTGTCATTAGCATTGTCATGCCGGTGTATAATCCGGATGACAGGTATTTCAGGCAGACACTTAATTCAATTAAAAACCAGTCATACGAAAACTGGCAGTTATGTATAGGCGATGCCGGTAACAATAAGAAAAATAAAATTCTCGAAGAGGTTTTTGGAAATGATGACAGGGTAAAATATCTTGACATACCTGTAAATTACGGAATTTCGGGAAACTCCAATAAGGCACTTGAACTGGCTACAGGCGGGTATATAGGTTTAATGGACCATGATGATATTCTGACGTCAGATGCCCTTTTTATGATTGTATCCAAATTAAACGAAGGATATGACATTGTATATACCGATGAAGATAAGACGGACGAGAATTTAAACAGGTATTTTTCTGTATATAGAAAGCCGGATTTCAATCTTAATCTTTTGCTTTCCAATAATTATATGTGCCATTTTACGGTTATCAGTAAAAAGATAATTTCAGAAGCCGGAAATTTCAGAAGTGAATATGACGGTGCACAGGATTATGATTTGTTTTTAAGATGTATTGAAAAAACAGACAGAATAGGTCACGTTAATAAGGTGTTGTATCATTGGAGAACCGTGGGCGGTTCTACATCAGGCAATCCTTTTAACAAAGAATATGCTTTTGATGCAGGCAAAAGAGCCCTTCAGGATTATATATTAAGAAATAATATAAAAGGTGTAAAAGTTGCACAGATGGAAGACCCCGGATATTACAGGATAAGGTGTGGAAGAAAAGGAAAACTTTCTTTATCCATGGTGGTTGACGGCACTATTACCAATGACGGCAGCGATTATTATCTTGTGCTTGATGAAAATATGAAAATAAGCAGTTCTGATATAGATAAGATGTTAAAGAGGGCATATTTTACCGGTGCCGATATAGTTGTTCCTAAGATAATAAGAAACGGAAGATACGAGTATAACGGCAGGGCATATACAGGAAATGGATACACACCATCCCTTAAAGGAAAAAGAGAGTGGTACAAGGGACAGTCAAATCTTGGCATACTTAATATGGATGTTAATATTGTTCCGGCGAAAGGTATTCTTATAAGAAAAAAACTGTACGATAAATACATTAATCATAAGGGCAGATATATCTGTAACCTTAAAGGCAGTTTTAAAGGCGTAAAAATGGTATATGCACCGGAATCAGTAATTTCAAAATAGAGGAAAATATGAAAAAAGTAACAATAGTAATACCTAATTACAACGGAGAAAAGTATATTGATGAGTGCTTCAGTGCATTAACAAAACAGTCATATAAGGATTTTGATGTGATTCTGGCAGACAATGGTTCTGAAGATAACAGCATTAGTAAAGCCTGTCAATATAAAGATAAATTGGATTTGAAGATAAAAAAACTTAATTGTAATTATGGTTTTGCAAAAGCTGTAAATGAAGGAATCCGTCAATCCCAGGCCGAATATGTGATTTTGCTTAATAATGACACCCATGCAGGCAGACATTTTGTCGAAAATCTTTTAAAAGCAATTGAGATGGAAAAAGATGTTTTTGCGGCACAGGCACTTATGCTTCAATATAATTCTCCTGAATTAGTTGATAGTGCCGGTGATTATTTTTGCGGATTAGGAGTAGCTTTCTCTGCAGGAAAAGATAAAAAAGCATCATTATATAAGAAAAAGAAAGATATTTTTTCAGCATGCGCAGGGGCTGCCATATACAGACGTAAAATCTTTGAGGAAATCGGATATTTTGAAGAAGAATTTTTTGCTTACCTGGAAGATGTGGATATATGCTATCGGGCAAAACTTTTTGGCTACCGTAATATTTTTGTGCCGGATGCAAAAGTGCTGCATGTGGGAAGTGCTTCCAGCGGGTCAAGATATAATGAATTCAAGGTGAGTCTTGCAGCAAGGAATTCCATGCTTCTTATGTATAAGAATTTTGCACCATGGCAGTGGGCTGTTAATTTTATACCGGTTCTGGCAGGAATTACGATTAAAGCTGTTTTTTTTACTAAAAAGAAATTGCTTAAGGCATATCTTGGCGGCATTGTGTCTTCCTTTAAGAAAATGGGATGTATGGAAAAAACACATTCTGACAGCAGGAGACTTGAATACAAAAAGGTTGAGAAAGAACTTCTATTTAATATATTAGTCAGGAGTGGAATTAAGGAATGAAGGTAAAAGAATTTATAAAAAAATATCATCTGATTGCATATCTTATTATGATAATCCTGATTTTTACTGTCGGCATGGCTGTAAAATGGTACAGATATAATGAATTTGCGGGACGTGGACCGGCTATTGAATATGCGTATAAGTATTTCAATCTTATACTTGGGTATATTCTGGTGGCTGCAACCATACTTTTTTATCTTCTTGTTATAAGAAAAACAGAAATGTCGAAAGCTTTTTTGGCGGCTTCAATCCTTATGGGAACTTTGTTTATACTGCTTATGCCACCTGACACACCGGCAGATGAAGATAAACATATGTCTGCCGTTACAGAGTTTTCTAATTCAATTATGGGAATTGAAGATGATGATACACCTTATCATGCTACATACAGGGAATGTGACGCAAATAGCGGATTCAGCCGTTCTATCTCAATAAGCAATTACATACTTATGGGACAGAAGTTATTTGAACGACCTTCAAAATCAGATTATGTGTCATATGAAGTTGAACATTTCAATTATGCAAAATCGACATTTATTTTTTATCTGCCGGCAATTATCGGTATGATAATAAGTAAACTTACAGGACTTGGAACGGTAATGATGTATTTTCTGTCAAGATTCCTTATGCTTGCCGTTTATTCCGTAATCGGATATTTTGCAATCAGAAAAATTCCAACGGGAAAAGCACTTCTTGCAGCAATAATGCTTTTACCTACAGGTTTAAGCCGTGCGGCCTGCGTTTCCCAGGACGGACTTTTACATGCGGTTATTTTCTTATTTATGGCTTATGTTTTTTATTTTGCTTTTTCAGGAAACAAAATGAAAGTAAAAGAAGTCATTGTTACAATAGTTGCAGGGGGATTGCTTGTAACAGGCAAGGGTGGGGCATATGTTCCTTTACTTTTACTGCTTTTCCTTATTCCCAGAGAAAACTTTGGGGAAAAAATCAAATATCCTGTTGTCGTTGGAATGGCAGTTTTTATTACAATAATAGTTTTCCTGGCCTCCAATCCAAGTCTTTTTACGGACCTTGTCGGTTCCGGAAAGGGAACAGAGGATGAACTTATTTGGAGTGATGAACCAAGTTATACGCTTAAGAACCTTATTTGCAATCCGGGACACAGTGCAAAGATGCTTTTGGGGACTTTCGTGGGATTCTTTGGAACATTTTTCGGAGATATGATTTCAGGTGGCTTTGGATGGCTCCAGATAAGCTCGTCGCCGGTAATTGTATCCTGTTGTTTTGCAATTTTACTGGGACTTGCACTTAGTGAAAGCAACCAGACAATTGTTATGAGCAAAAAACAAAGAATTATTACAGGAGTGGCAGTAATCGGTGCAATCGGTCTTGTTATTTTATCAATGTGGATTTTCTGGACACCAATAAGTTATCAGTATATTGCGGGAGTCCAGGGCCGATACTTTATTGTAACAATGCTCCCGGTATTTATGATGTTTAGAAATAACAGATTATCGTTAAAAAATGATTTAGGCAATAAAGGAATTATTGCTATCTGCGTCCTGGTTGTTTTTGCCGTATTTGAAATATGGACAAGGATTGCAGGTTAAATTTTTAACAAAAATGATGACAATCAGACAAATTAGTGGTATTATATCAAAGGTATAAAAGGGCAGAATAGTTCTTTTACATATTTATGAAAGGATTGAAAGTTTTATGTCATATCAGGAAGTATACAAACAGTGGTGTACAGATCCATATTTTTCAGAGGAGACAAGAGCAGAGCTTAAGTCTATTGAAGGTAATGAAAAGGAGATTGAGGACCGTTTCTATAAGAATCTTGAATTTGGAACAGCCGGTTTAAGAGGTGTAATAGGTAACGGAACTAACAGGATGAATATATATACTGTTAGAAGAGCATCACAGGGACTTGCCAATTTTATTATTAAGGAAAATGGACAGTCTAAGGGAGTAGCTATTGCTTATGACTCAAGACATATGTCACCGGAATTCTGTGACGAGGCTGCACTCTGTCTTAATGCCAATGGTATTAAAGCATATGTTTTTCCATCATTAAGACCAACACCGGAATTATCATTTGCCGTAAGACATCTGGGATGTATTGCAGGTATTGTTATTACAGCCAGCCATAATCCATCAGAATATAACGGATATAAAGTATATTGGGAAGACGGTGCACAGATTACAGCACCTAAAGATTCACTGATTATAAATGAAGTAAACAGCATAACGGATTTTGGAACACTTAAGACAATGGATAAGGACGAAGCAATTAAAGCAGGTCTTTACAATGTGGTTGCGGATGAAGTTGATGATGCATATATAGCAGAACTTAAGAAGCAGGTAATTAACCCTGATGTTGTTAAGGAGATGGGTGACAAGCTTGTTGCCGTATACACTCCTCTTCATGGTACCGGTAATATTCCTGCAAGAAGAGTTCTTAAAGAAATCGGACTTAATAAGGTATATGTTGTACCTGAACAGGAACTCCCTGACGGAGATTTTCCAACGGTCGGATATCCTAACCCTGAAGACCCTAAGGCATTTGAGCTTGCACTTAAGTTAGCAGATGAAGTTAATGCAGATGTTGTTCTTGCAACAGACCCTGATGCAGACAGACTCGGTGTATATGCCAAGGATTCAGCAACAGGCAAGTATATGTCATTTACAGGTAATATGTCAGGTATGCTTATTGCCGAATATATTCTTTCCGAAAAGAAAGCAAAAGGAATTCTTCCTAAGAACGGCGCTCTTATTAAGACAATCGTTACAACCAATCTTGCTGATGTTGTAGCTAAGGAATATAATGTTAAGCTTATTGAGGTGTTAACAGGATTTAAGTATATCGGCGAACAGATTAAGTTATTTGAACAGAATCATTCGTATGAATATGTATTTGGTTTTGAAGAGAGCTACGGCTGTCTTGTAGGTACACATGCAAGGGATAAGGATGCAATTGTTGCGGTTATGATGCTTTGCGAAGCTGCCGCATACTATAAGAAGCATGGACTTACACTCTGGGATCAGATGCTTAGAATATATGAGAAGTACGGCTACTTCAAAGAGACTCTTGTATCAATTACCAAGAAGGGTAAGGAAGGTCATGCTGAGATTCAGGGTATGCTTGATAAATTAAGAAGTAATCCACCTAAGGAAATCGGCGGATATAAAGTTCTTGAGACAAGGGATTACAACAACAATACAGTAACTAAGGCTGATGGAACCGTTACAGAAACAGGACTTCCTAAATCTAACGTATTGTATTTTGACCTTGAGGATAACGCATGGTGTTGTGCGAGACCTTCGGGAACAGAGCCTAAGATTAAATTTTACATGGGTGTTAAAGGCAACAGCTTTGATGATGCCGATGCTAAGTTAGAGAAGCTTAAGAATGATATGATGGCTATTGTGGAATAATACGATAAGAATATTAAAAAGTGGTGGATTTTATTTTCACCACTTTTTCTTAATTGAAACACAAATTCGTCACAAATCCCATTTATACTATGGTCATACAATTAAAGGAGGATAAATATATGTACCTTAACGAAAATTATAATCCATATTCAGAATCGTCTGAAAGTGAGACTCCGGTTCAAAATGGAGCAAAAGTAAAAAAACAGAAAACACATAAAAAAGGACATTTTAAAAAATTTATTGCCTGGATATGTACGGCAGTATTGCTTGGAGGTTTTGCGGGAGCTGCATTTTACGGAGTGTATTATGCAGGCAGTAAAGTAATTCCTGTAAAGCAGAATAAGACAACAATTTCCTCAACTGCCAATACCGGTAACAATAGCAGCGGAACACAGGTCAGTTCCACAGATACCAAGAAAGAGATTAAAGCAACAGTTATGGATGTATCTGAATTAGTAGATAGTGTTATTACATCTGTTGTTGCAATAAGCGGAGAAGTAACATCTTACAATTACGGATTTTTCGGAGGCGAGCAGCAGAAGTCAGCAGTCAGTGGTTCAGGAATAATCATTGGTGTTAATGATGATGAAGTAATTTTTGTAACCAATGCCCATGTTATTGATGGAGTTGATGAAGGCACAATCAAAGTTAAGTTATATGATGGTACAGAACTCAGTGCTTACGTTAAAGGCAGCAAAACCGCATATGACCTTGCTGTAATAGCAGTCAAGAAAAGTGATGTTCCAAGTGATGCAGTATATTCTGTAGCAACTCTCGGAGATTCAACCAAAATTAAAGTCGGCGAAAGTGCCATTGTAGTAGGAAATGCCATGGGTACAGGAATATCTGTAACAACAGGTATAGTAAGTGCCCTTAACAAAACAATAACAGTCAGCAATACAGAATATAAGGATCTTATCCAGACAGATGCGGCAATTAATCCCGGTAACAGCGGTGGTGCTTTATTTAATGCCGAAGGAGAAGTAATGGGTATAAGTTCAGTGAAATTATCCACAACAAGTGTTGAAGGAATGGGATATGCAATTTCTGTATCATCAGTTAAGGAAGTTATAGAAGAACTTTCCCTTATGACGGCAAGAAAGAAATATAGCGAAGATGAAAGAGGATATCTTGGAATAACAGGCGTTACGATTTCCAGCCAGATAAGCAAGGAATACGGATATCCTGAAGGAGTTCTTGTAAGATCTGTTGCAGATAATTCAGGGGCAGATAATGCCGGTATTGTTAAGAATGATATCATTAAGTCAGTGGATGGAGAGAGCGTTGAGACATTTGACAGCCTCAGGGAAATGATGTCATATTACAAAGTAGGTGAAGACGTGGAAGTTGTATACTGCAGATTAAATGATAAAGGCGAATATGACGAAAAAACAGTGACAGTTACGCTTACGGCAAAATCCTGATTAAATACATTTGGGCTTTTTTATACCGGAAATAGCTATGGACTTTATTTGGTTCGTAGCTATTTTTATATTTTATGGGAATTCCAAAAGACTTTATATTAATTGAAATATAAAAAAATATATGTTAATATACACAATAAGTCATTTGATTGATGAAAGGAAATTATATGGAAGAAAATAACAACATTAATAACAGCAATAATAACAGCGATAATAACAATGATGACTATGAAAAAGTATGCTATCTCTGCCATAGAAGTGAAAGTGTAGCGGGCAAGATGATTACTTTACAGCCTAATATAAATATATGTTCGGAGTGTATGCAGAATGCACTCAATACCATTAACAATAATTCCGATGATTTATTTAATTTTTCGGGAATACCGGGAATACATTTTATGAACATGTCGGATTTACAGGGTGTGCCTAAGAAACAACGTCTTAAGAAAAAGAAAGAGGACAGCGAAGTGCCTCCTATAGATCTTAAATCCATCCCCGCACCACATGAAATTAAGGCAAAGCTTGATGAGTATGTGGTAGGACAGGAGCATGCAAAGAAGGTTATGTCAGTAGCTGTATACAATCATTATAAGAGAGTTGCCACATCTAATGACCAGTCGGTAGAGATTCAGAAATCCAATATGTTAATGATTGGACCTACCGGTTCAGGTAAGACCTATCTGGTGCAGACACTTGCAAAGATTCTTGATGTACCTCTTGCAATTACCGATGCAACTTCACTTACAGAAGCGGGATATATAGGCGATGATATCGAAAGTGTTGTTTCAAAGCTTCTTGCGGCAGCAGACAATGATGTTGAGAAGGCTGAAAGAGGTATAATCTTTATCGATGAGATAGATAAAATAGCCAAGAAAAAAGAGACAAGAAGCAGGGATGTAAGTGGTGAATCCGTTCAGCAGGGCTTACTTAGAATTCTTGAAGGTTCTAATGTGGATGTTCCTGTGGGAGCTAACAGTAAAAATGCCATGGTTCCCCTTACTACAATTAATACAAAGAACATTCTTTTTATATGCGGCGGTGCGTTCCCTGATCTTGCAGATATAATTAAAGAAAGACTTAACAAGCAGGCAGCTATTGGATTTACTGCGGATTTAAGAGACAAGTACGATAATGACCCTGATATTCTTGATAAGGTTACCATGGAGGACTTAAGAAACTTCGGTATGATTCCTGAATTCTTAGGACGACTTCCTGTAGTATTTGCACTTAAGGAACTTGATGAAGATATGCTTGTAAGAATACTTAAAGAGCCTAAGAACGCAATTATCAAACAGTACGAGAAACTTTTAGAGCTTGATGAAGTGAAACTTATGTTTAGTGACGAAGCACTCAGGGCAATTGCAGCCAAGGCTATAGAGAAAAAGACAGGAGCAAGAGCACTTCGTTCAATAATTGAGGAATTTATGTTAGATATTATGTACGAGATTCCGAAAGACAAGAATATCGGAAGTGTAACCATTACCAAGGAATATATTGAGAACACAGGCGGTCCTAAGATTGGAATGAGAGACACAGAAGCTCTCGCAATAACTGAATAATTATTATTTTTAAGAGCAGAATGACTATGTTTGACAGTCATTCTGCTTTTATAATGGCATAATTTAAACTTTTATTATAAAGAAAAACTATACCAAACCTAAAATATATGATATTATACAGAAACACTATGATATAATAGATTTTACTTATATAAGAAAAGGAAGGATGGAAACTATGACACTTACCCAGCTCAGATATGTGATTGCGGTAGCGGAATCCAAATCAATGAATGAAGCATCAAAACAGCTTTTTGTATCACAACCCAGTCTGTCTTCAGCAATTAAGGAACTTGAAGCGGAAACAGGGGTGGAAATCTTTAGAAGAAGCAATAAAGGTGTTGTAATAACACCGGAAGGTGAAGAATTTATCGGATATGCAAGACAGGTTGTGGAACAATATAAACTTATAGAGACAAAATATATAGAGAAATCCAATGAAAAAAAGAAATTCGCAGTATCGACACAACATTACACATTTGCGGTAAATGCCTTTGTGCAGATGGTAAAACAGTTCGGAATGAACGAATACGAATTTGCAATCAGGGAAACAAAGACTTATGAGGTAATTGAAGATGTTAAGAACTTTAAGAGCGAAATAGGAATTTTGTATATTAATGAATTTAATAAAAAAGTATTATTCAAGTTATTTTCAGAATATGGATTAACTTTTCACCCTATTCTGGACTGCAGTATTTACGTTTATATATGGAAAGGGCATCCTCTTGCGGATAAAAAAGAACTTACACTTGAAGAATTATCAGATTACCCATGTCTGTCTTTTGAACAGGGAAATAATAATTCTTTTTATTTTGCAGAGGAAGTGTTAAGCACCTACAACTATAAACAGCTTATAAAAGCCAATGACAGGGCAACACTTCTTAACCTTATGGTAGGATTAAACGGTTATACTCTTTGTTCAGGAATAATATGCGAAGAACTTAACGGTTCGGATTATTGTGCCGTAAGACTTAAATCAGATGAAATAATGACTATAGGCTATCTGTCCAGAAAAGGAGCAGCAATAAGCTCATTGGGGCAGAAATACATTGAAGAATTGTCGCTATATAAGGACAAAGCATTACGTTAAGTGCTATAACTTTTGCCTATAGCGGACAAAAGTTTTTAGATATTATACAGAAAAATAATTTTGTGATAATCTTTTGGCATGTCAGAAAGGAGAAAACAAATGTACAGACTTTTGAATGTCAGCAAAACTTTTAAAGATAAAGAAAATATTGTAAATGCAGTAAATAACGTGAGCCTGACAATAGAAAAGGGAAGCATACACGGAATTATCGGATTTTCGGGAGCAGGTAAGTCAACACTTGTAAGATGTCTTAATCTTTTAGAGGTACCTGATTCAGGAAAAGTAATTTTTAACGGCAAGGACCTTATGACACTTAAAGGAAAGGAACTCAGAAAAAGCCGTCAGAAAATAGGAATGATTTTTCAGTCCTTTAATCTTCTGGCACAGAGAACGGTTCTCGGAAATATATGTTACCCTCTTGAGATAGCAGGTGTAAGTAAGAAAGAAGCTGTGGTTAAGGCGAAAAAGCTGTTAGAAATGGTAGGAATCGCTGATAAGGCAAAAAGTTATCCGTCAAAGCTTTCAGGCGGACAAAAACAAAGGGTTGCAATTGCGAGAGCACTTGCCACAGATCCGGATGTGCTTTTATGTGATGAGGCAACAAGTGCACTTGATCCTATCACAACAACTTCAATATTGGAATTACTGAAATCCATTAACAAGGAACTTGGTGTAACCATCGTTGTTATAACTCATGAAATGAAAGTTGTAAAACAGATATGTGATACAGTTTCGGTAATGAGTGATGGAAATATCGTTGAGCAGGGAAAAGTAAAGGACATCTTTATGAATCCGCATTCTGATATAACTAAGAAGCTTGTAATCAACAACCTTGAGTGCAATGCAGAAGATAACAGAAAGTATCTCAGAATTGTGTTTGAAGGGCAGTCGGCTTTTGAACCGGTAATATCATCACTGACTCTTGAGTGTAATGAAATGGTAAATATACTCGGAGCCAATACGGAGAATATCGGCGGCAGGGCCTACGGACAGATGCTCATAGAGCTTCCGGAAAATAAAGAATCTGTACAGAAAATTAAAAACTATCTTGACAAAAAACAGATAACCTTTGAGGAAGGAGGAGAAAACAATGACACCGCAAATGATTGATAGTCTTAAGAATGGTATTTTTGAAACCTTGTATATGGTGGTTATGTCAACGGCGTTTGCTTATATAATAGGTATTCCCCTTGGAGTTGCATTATATATTACGGATAAAAACGGAATATGTAAAAACAAAGTTGTTAATTTTATACTTGGACTGATTACCAATCTCATCCGTTCAATTCCGTTTTTGATACTGGTGGTTGCGATTATTCCATTTACAAGAGCTGTTGTGGGAACTTCGATAGGTCCCGGAGCAACGATTGTTCCACTGGTAATCTCAGCAGCACCGTTTGTGGCAAGAATGGTTGAATCCTCATTAAACGAGGTTAATCAGGGCGTTATCGAGGCTGCCCTTGCAATGGGTTCGTCAAAGATACAGATAATTTTTAAAGTTCTTCTCCCGGAAGCAAAGCCATCGCTTCTTTTGGGTGGAACAATCACATTGGCAACTGTTTTAGGTTATTCCGCAATGGCAGGATTTGTTGGAGGAGGCGGTCTTGGAGCCATCGCCATAAATTACGGATATTACAGATATAAGAAAGATATTATGTGGATTACCGTTGCACTTATAGTTGTAATTGTCCAGATTTTCCAGCTCGCAGGACAGGGAATAGCTAAAAAAACAGATAAAAGATAAGAAAAAGGAGAAAAAGATTATGAAAAAGAAAATTTTGAGCGTATTATTAGCAGCAACACTTGTAGTTTCATTATTTGCAGGATGCGGAAAAAGCAAAAAGGATAATATTATAAAGGTAGGAGCTTCTCCAACACCTCACGCAGAAATTCTTAAGGTTATTGAAGATAAACTTAAAGACAAGGGATATACATTGGAAATAGTAGAATATAACGATTATATTCTTCCAAACAATGCAACTGAAAACGGCGAACTTGATGCTAACTACTTCCAGCATCAGCCATACCTTGAAAACTTCAACGAAGAAAACGGTACACATCTTGTATCTGTTGCGTCAGTACATTTTGAACCATTCGGAATTTATGCCGGAAAGACAGATGATCTTAAGAATCTCAAAGAAGGTGCTTCAGTAGCAGTTCCTAATGATACAACTAACGAAGCAAGAGCATTACTTTTACTTGAAGCAGAAGGACTTATCAAATTAAAAGATGGTGCAGGAATTACAGCAACTAAGAACGATGTTGTTGAAAATCCATTAAACCTTGATATTAAAGAACTTGAAGCAGCACAGATACCAAGAGCAGTAAAAGACGTTGATATTGCATGCATTAATGGTAACTATGCAGCTGAGGCAGGATACAAGGTAAGCGATGCTTTGGCAACAGAGTCAGCAGAATCACTTGCAGCAAAGACTTATGCAAATGTACTTGTTGTAAAAGAAGGAAATGAAAATTCAGAAAAGATAAAAGCATTAAAAGAAGCACTTTTATCTGATGAAGTTAAAGAATATATTAACAAGCAGTATGACGGTGGTGTAGTTCCTGTATTTTAAGGCATAACAAAGAGACTTCTTTCATAGTATAAAATAAAAATGTTATCAGATTGTTTTAACAGATTAAATTCAGAAGATTATACAGAATTTATTTTCAGGGATAATTATTTTTCAAAAAAAACATTGGAGGAAGTCTCTGACTACTGTGTTACGTATTTAAACAGTAAGTGGTCAATCATCAGTGTCAGAAATGACCTTGTGGGAGATCCGGTATACGGCAGATTCAGTTATGCCGTTTTGCCGGGGATATATGGTCTCAGTGATTTGGGTGCTGTGAGTGCAGCCGGTGTGATTAAAGTACGGGAACAGCCGGTACTTAGCCTTAAAGGATATGGAACCTGCGTTGCAATAATCGATTCCGGAATTAACTGGAGACATAAAGCATTTTTAAATGCTAACAATACAACTAAAATAAGAGCATTGTGGGATCAGGATACCAACATAGTATATGACAGTGTAAAGATTAACGAAGCCCTTTCTACCGGAGCTGATGATATACCCGGAGATGAAATTGGACATGGAACATTTATGGCAGGCATTGCCTGCGGAAGTGAAGATGTGAACAATCTTTTCTCCGGGGTAGCCCCGGCAGCAGGGCTTATTGTTGTTAAATTACGTTCTGCAAAAAGATTTTTGAGAAATTTTTATTCTGTTGATGAGAATATACCGGCTTACTCGGAGGCCGATATAATGAGGGGACTTCAGTTTGTGTCTGAATATATTGAATCCAACAGGGTACCGGCCTCAATAATAATAGGAGTCGGAACGTCACTTGGCACACATTACGGATATTCACCTCTTTCTGATATGATAAGGGATGAAACAGGAAAAACAGGAAGGTGCATTTCTGTAGCAGCCGGAAATGAGGGCAATGAACGACTGCATTTTAAGGGAGTTACCGATGGCATTAATCCGATAGGAGCGGAGCTTAGGATAGAACCGGGTTTAAACGGGCTTACAGCCAATATATGGTCCAAGGCACCTGTTGTATATTCTTTGGAAATTATTTCTCCCAGCGGACAGATTGCAGGTAGATTTCCGGTTAAAAATGAAAGTCAGCGTACATTTTTTGTATTTGAAAATTCTACAGTGTATGTATACAGCAGAAGAACAGAAAGCATATCGGGAGCTAATCTTATTACAATAAGAATGAGAAATCCGGCGGGAGGAATATGGAAATTTAATCTTTATCCGAATATCAAAGGGCATACTGAGGCAGATATATGGGTTATGAACCGGGGATTTCTCAATGAAAACACATATTTTATTGTTTCGGATCCGGAAGACACGATTGTTAATCCCGGTAATCTTGTGGAAGCAATTACAGTTACCGCTTATGACTACAGGGATAATACCATATATTTAAAAAACAGCAGGGGTAATAACTGGTACGGACTACCTAAACCGGATTTTGCGGCACCGGGAGTCAATATGACAGGTCCGTCACCTATAGGAACGGATAACTATGAGATAAGAAGCGGAACAAGTGTCGCCGCTGCATTTTACGGGGGAATTGCCGCCTTGCTTCTGGAGTATGGTATTGTGAATAATGCTATACCTTATCTTAGGACACCGGAAATTAAAACTATTACCATAGCAGGCTGCGTGCAGAAAAATAACATGGAATACCCTAATAAAATATGGGGTTATGGGATGGTAAATATACTTAATTCCTTAGAAAGACTGAGGGAGGAACTGTAGAAAAGATGGAAACATAATTGAGGGTACCGCACTAATTTCTTAGTGCGGCATCCCTTTATGCTTTTTTCAGAAATTAACGGAAGGATTGAAAGCATAGATGTTTTTCTTATTAAGCTTATCAGTTGTTATATTCAACGATTCTCCGAAACGCTGGAAGTGCACGATTTCACGTTCCCTAAGGAAGCGGAGGGGCGCTACAACATCCGGGTCTTTTATAAGTCTTAAGAGATTGTCATATACGACTCTGGCTTTCTGTTCGGCAGCCATATCCTCCACAAGGTCACATACAGGGTCGCCCTTTACCTGAAATTCACAGGCATTAAACGGAATACCACCTGCTGCCTGAGGCCATACACCAAGGGTATGGTCAACATAATATGGGGCAAAAGCCGAGTTCTGTATCTGCTCAGGCGTAAGATTCCTTGTAAGCTGGTGAATCATTGTGGCAATCATCTCGAGGTGCGCCAATTCTTCTGTAGCGATATCGGTAAGGACTCCTGCAACCTGCCTGTCACCTATTGAATAACGCTGTGACATATATCGCATGCTTGCACCTGCCTCACCATCCGGACCACCGTACTGGCTTATGATCAAAGCTGCGGTATTGGCATCAGGAGTTTTGATGTTAATCGGAAATTCAAGTCTTTTTTCATAAATCCACATATCAGCACGCTCCTTCCCAAGGCCATGGAGTCGAAATCCATGTCCAGTAATTATCAGAGGTTACCTGAGTAATGGTAAGAGGTCCGTATCGTCTGGTATATTCGATTATTAAAGAATTGTAAGTGTCCCTGAGGGAAGAATATGTCATAAGGGAATCGGTATCTTTTGGGTGGGTATCCAGATATAGACCAAGGTCTGTAATTGCAAAACCATATTCCATGATTTTTTTCATAAGCTCTTTGCTGTCCATAATTTTATTATTCATTTTTTACACCCACACTTTCCGATGTAAGGTTTATCAAGCGCAGGGTAAATAGTTCCCTTTGTTAATGCAGTACAGATATCATAGGTAGGACAGTTAAACGGCTGATTGTGAACGAATGCAATTGCAAGATAATCACATTTGTCAGACATGTTATGACCGGTATTGTACATTTGCATGATTATAACCTTTCAAATATATTATATTACAGATTATGCGGAAGGGGGAAAAAGGTTAATGTCAGAATAAAAAGAAAAGAATAGTACAAAAACAAACAGGTGTCATAGACACCTGTTTGTAATAAGGATATATGTGGTTATCTCAGAGTTAAAACTCTAAATAAGAGGGGACAAAATGTTGAGAATTATCTCAACTCTTTATAAATAGAGTTTAATCTTAATCTGAATATTTTTCAATGTTTATTTATCGACAATAACGAACATCAAAATTTAGTAAATTGTCGAATTACATAAGGGTTTTAAATGTATACTCATATATATTCTGACATTCTGTTTTCCATTTGTTGCACATGGATTCGGCTAAGCCCTCGTCGGGAACGGCAAGAGTGAGTTCTATTAAAGGGGCGTTGTTTTCTTTAACAATACAATGTACGGCATAATCACCGTTTGTAGTTTTGTAATAGTCCGCAGTTGTATTGGCAGTCTGTTTAAGTTCATATCTGTTATCACGGAGAAAAGAGTCAATTTCGTTTTTTATGTCATCTGATATTTTACTGCCGAAGAAGTCTAGCATTTCTTTACCTTTCGGAGTTATGGAATAACTTGTATTACTGCTTGTTACAGATACATTAATCAGTTCATCCTCCTGAAGATTACTTATTATAGTAAGTACCGTAGGATAATCGGTATAACCATTATTGGTAAAAAAATCCATTATTGTGGCATTTGTTAAAGAAAAATCTACCTTATTCAACATATATAAAGTCATTAATTTGTATAATATAGCTGCTTCAACTGCCATGTCTGTATTCCTTTCCTTGGTATGTATTTCTGTTCTTGAATTCATGGGATATATTATTAAGAACATTTTTTTTATCAGCACTCCACGTCGGAGCAATAAGCAGATTTTTGGGACCGTCACCTGTGACTCTGTGGATAACAAAATGGGGTGGAAGTATTTCAATCATATCAACAACGGTCTTTACATATTCCGCCAAAGACAGCTCTTTGAACTTTGAAGAATAATAATCATCTGCAAGGTCAGTATTTTTTAATATATGTAGAAGCTGTATCTTAACACCATTAATATTAAGGTGGGAAAGATATTTTGCACAGGCAAGGTTATCGTTCGCATTTTCACCCGGCAGCCCCACTATAACATGGACTACAACAGGAATATCCACGGCGTTAAGCCTTGCAACGGCATCCTCAAAAACAGCAAGCGGATAACCCCGCCTTATATATCGGGCAGTGGTTTCGTTAATTGTCTGAAGACCAAGCTCAATCCATACCGGCTTTATGCGGTTAAGTTCTGCTAACAGTTCAATTTTATCATCTTCAAGACAGTCAGGTCTTGTTGCAATGGATAAACCACATATTCTGTTATCCTGTATGGCTTCCGTAAATATTTTTTTTAGTCTGTCAACGGGAGCATACGTATTGGTAAAGGCTTGAAAATATGCGATATAACTGTCTCCTGCGTATTTTTTTGAAATCTTTTCAATTCCATAATCTATCTGATTTTTAACAGACAGCAAAGAAGAGGAGGCGAAATCACCGGAGCCTCCTTCACTGCAAAAAATGCATCCTCCGGTGCCGATACGCCCGTCCCTGTTAGGACAGGACATACCGGCATTGAGGGATATTTTGTATACTTTATGGCCAAATAATTCTTTGTAATAATCATTGACTGAATAATAATAGCCGTTCATTTTAGCGGATATTGTCTTTTACTGCTTTGCTTACAACGTCTGCGACTCTTGGGTCAAATGCCTCAGGGAGAATGTTGTTCTCATTAAGGTCTTTTTCATCAACAAGACTTGCGATGGCGTTAGCGGCAGCTAACTTCATATCTTCTGTTATCTGTGCAGCTCTTCCTTCCAAAGCACCTTTAAAGATTCCCGGAAAAGCAACAACGTTATTAACCTGGTTAGGAAAATCACTTCTGCCTGTTCCGACGATTTTAGCACCGGCAGCCTTAGCTTTGTCAGGCATGATTTCAGGAACAGGGTTAGCCATGGCAAAAAGAATGGAATCCTTATTCATGGAAGCAACCATTTCTTCCGTAACAATGTTAGGTGCGGAAACACCAACAAAAATATCTGCACCTTTAAGTGCATCAGCAAGGGAACCGTGTTTCTTTTCAAGGTTGGTAACCTCTGTCATTTTTTTCTGCATCCAGTTAAGACCTTCAGAGTCAGAGGAAAGAATACCTGATTTGTCACACATGGTAATATGTTTAAAACCATATGTAAGCAGAAGCTTTGTGATTGCAACGCCTGCGGAACCTGCACCATTGACAACGACTTTACATTCTTCTTTTTTCTTGCCTGTAACTTTAAGGGCATTAATGATACCTGCCAGAACAACAATTGCGGTACCGTGCTGGTCATCATGGAAAACAGGTATATCAAGTAATGCTTTAAGTCTTTCCTCAATTTCAAAACACCTTGGAGCTGAAATATCCTCAAGGTTAATGCCGCCGAATGCAGGCGCTATATTGATAACTGTTTTGATAATTTCTTCCGTGTCCTGAGTATCAAGGCAGATTGGAACTGCGTTTACATTACCGAATTCTTTAAAAAGAACTGCCTTGCCCTCCATAACAGGCATGGCTGCGTATGGTCCTATATTACCGAGCCCCAGTACGGCACTTCCATCTGAAACAACGGCAACGGTGTTAGATTTGATTGTGTATTTATATGCCTGTTCTTTATCTTTTGCTATGACTTTACATGGTTCTGCAACACCCGGAGTATATGCAAGGGCAAGATCTTCCCTTGTGCGGATTGCACACTTGCTTACTGTTTCGAGTTTGCCATGCCATTTTTCGTGAAGCATAAGAGCTTTTTCATTGTTTGTCATTTTATTCATCCTTTTCTTATTACATTTTAATCAATTTATAACTTATTGTATCACGCAATTTTTTTTAAGTAAATAAAGACTTTACATTGATGTTTATCTGGTTGTATAATCATTTCTATCTGGATGATCTGATTATTCTGAATACCCCCAACAATTAAGATGAATATTATAGGGTAATGACAATAATGGAAAGGAATGGCATGATACATATTTATGGATAATATGTACATACTGATTATTTGATGATAATGAAAGAAAAGCTTCAGACTTTACCACTTACAACATTGAGGGAAATTGCTAAAGATAAGAATATTAAGGGGACCAGCACGATGAAGAAGGCAGAACTTATTGAAGCATTGCTTGCACTTCCTGAGAATGAGTCAGGAAATGACAGGAATGACAGAAGCGATAAGCATACAGTTAAGACCGGTACAAGCGATGATACTGTGAAACAGGAATATGATCCCGAACTTGTGGACACTTCATCGGAAGCTAACGGAATACTTGAGGTACTTGCGGAAGGTTATGGATTTATAAGATGTGCCAATTATCTTCCGGGAGAAAATGACGTATATGTGTCACCTGCTCAGATTAAGAGATTCGGACTTAAGACAGGTGACGTTATTATAGGTAATAAGAAGATTAAGAACCAGGGAGAAAAGTTCAGTGCTCTTCTTTATATAAAATCAGTCAACGGTTATTCCGTTGCTGAGGTGATGAGAAGACCTTCTTTTGAGAAGCTTACACCTATATTTCCTAATGAACGTCTTCATATGGAAATATCTTCAAGCAGTACGGCTATGAGGATTGTTGATCTGATTTCACCAATAGGAAAGGGACAGCGAGGAATGATTGTTTCCCAGCCTAAGGCAGGTAAGACCACATTGCTTAAGCAGATAGCCAAATCAATTACCACCAATAATAAAGAAATGCACCTTATTATACTTCTTATAGATGAACGACCTGAGGAAGTAACCGATATTAAGGAATCAATACAGGGTGACAATGTAGAGGTAATATATTCAACATTTGACGAATTGCCTGAGCATCATAAGAGAGTTTCCGAAATGGTTATAGAAAGAGCCAAGAGACTTGTTGAGCATAAGCAGGATGTATGTATACTTTTAGACAGTATTACAAGACTTACAAGAGCCTATAATATTGTGGTTGCACCAAGTGGAAGAACATTGTCGGGAGGTCTTGATCCTTCATCACTTTATATGCCAAAGAGATTTTTCGGAGCGGCAAGAAATATGAGGGAGGGTGGTTCACTTACAATTCTTGCAACAGCACTTGTAGATACCGGAAGCAAGATGGATGATGTTGTATACGAGGAATTTAAAGGTACAGGTAATATGGAACTTGTTCTTGACAGAAAACTGTCAGAGAAGCGTATTTTTCCTGCAATAGATATTGTTAAGTCAGGAACCAGAAGAGAAGATCTGCTTCTTTCCGAAGAAGAACAGGAAGCTGTTGATATTATGAGAAAAGCACTTAATGGCATACGTTCTGACGAAGCTGTTGAGAGAATTATAGACATGTTCTCAAAGACACGCAATAACAAGGAATTCTGTCAGTATATTAAGAAGACGAGATTGATTTAGGAGACATGAGGATAAAATGAGAAAAACAGTAAAAGTCATAGCTGTAACAAGCCTTAGTATTACACTTATAGGTTGTCTTGCATTTATATATATTCTTTTGAGAACTAATATAATTTTTAAAAATCAGACCGTTGCAGATGCCGGAATAAAAGACAATATCAAGCTTGAAGATGTTAGTAAAATAACAGTAACATACAAAGGAGATAAGGCTTTTGCGGGCGGAAGACTTAGAAAGGCGGACTTCGTTGTTGAAGTTACCGAAAACAACGGCAGAAAAGCAGAAATTAATGATTACAAATGTGCTGCTTTTGATGGAGATTACAGACTTAAGGAAGGAAATAATGAAATTGTTTTTTCCTACGGTGAGAATACAGCTTCTGTAGAAGTTGAAGCCGTTAATCCGATGTATCTCGGACTGTATGCACCTACATACGAATATAAGGCAGCCAATAAGGATAAATCAGTAGCCAAGGTGGACAAGATTGAGAATGGTAATCTTTCGTATGCTGAGGCACTTGATAATGTGGCATTTACTGGAGATTCACAGATTGCAGCCCTCATTTCATATAATATACTTGAACAGAGCAATGTTGAAGCACTTGTAGGGGCATCTGCCGACTATATGGAAGAAAAATTCAGACTTATCGTTGCAAAGGCAACAGGAAAGGATGCCATTGTTGTACATTATGGTATTAATTCTTTGTCAGCATCGGCAGAAGAACGTGAAAGGAGAATTAACCAGTATACAGAGCTTTTAAGCCGTCTTAAGGCTGAAGTACCGGATACAAGAATAATTGTAAGCGGAGTATTTCCGGTAAGTGATACTATTTATAATAATAAGTTATCATTTGCTTATATTAACCAGTATAATTATGAATTACTGAAGATGTGTATCAATCTTGATATAGAATATTATTCAAATAACCAGTATATTTCCGGACATCAGGAATTATTTTCTGCTGACGGACTCCACCTTACGCCGGGTTTTTATAAAGATTACTGGCTTAAGGATTTGATTCTGACAATGGGACTTTAGAACGAAAGGAATACAGTTATGAAGAAAAAGTTACCGTTTTTTCTTGCTTTGATTATATCTGTACCAATTATTACGTTGATAGTATTTTTACTTGCAGGCGTTAAGGCTGATAATGCCAATGTAGCGGACGGCGAGTCATACATGGCGGCATTGAAGGATGCAGACATTAATAAAATAGAACATAAGATAAATGAAAACAGACAGACAGGATCATCAACAGAACCTGTGACAACAGCTCCGACAGAACCGGTAACAGATTCAGCGACAACAGCTCCGACAGAACCGGTAACAGATTCTGCAACAACAGCTCCAACGAATCCACCGGAGACAAAGCCGGCAGGCACCGGTGATTTCAGTTACAGTAATATAGGATGTTATATACCTTACAGTGTGGATGCCGATAAGGCAAATGCCGCTGCAGACAGCTTTGACGGAAGCCGTGCAAGCTACAGAACTGTATTTGGTAATGCAGCATTTGTAGGGGATTCCGTAATGACAGGTTTTGATGTGTATATGGGACTTCCTAATAATGTCAATGTATTTGCGGGAGTAGGAGCATTTATGGATAAGCACCTTCCTACTGTTATTGACAGCGTGATTGCCAGATATCCAAAGTATGTATTTATCAGATATGGCATTAATGAAATGGGTACAACCACAGCAGAAGCAGATGCTTTTGCATCAAGATATAAAGGCTATATCCAGAAATTAAAGAACGGTCTGCCTGATGCAAAAATAGTTGTCCTCGGAATATCTCCCGTAGGAAATGTTGCGGTTGCCAAAGAAACCAGATTCGGAATGGTAAGCGAATACAATACAAGAATTAAGGCTTTCTGTCAGGAAATAGGTGTTGCTTACTATGAAAATTCAGAATTATTTATAAGCAATGCTTCACTTTATTCAAAAGATGGCATTCATTTCAGTAAAGAACTTTACCAGAAGTGGGTAAAAGATATTATCAGAAAAGTGGGTGTTTATTAAATGTCACTTAGAATAAAACAGATGCTTGTAATAGCGGGACTTATTGCATTTATTTTGTATATATCCAATAAGGATTCCTACAGAAATCCTGCTTTGGAAACCGTAATGGAAAGTGTTGAAGAAAGCAAAGTATTAGGCGATATGATTAAAATGTCACCTACGGATATAAAAAAGGACTACGGATTTAATATAAACGACTATGGAGAAGCGTTTTATTATGGATATGAGTCTATTATGGATTGTGATAAAGTTCTTATTATAAGACTTAATGATGAAAGTACGGGAGAAAGCATAATCTCCATGATTGATAAGAAAAATGATGAATTAAAGAAGCTGTTCCAGTCTTATGCACCGGATCAATATACTATGTTGAATAACTGTATTCTTTCACAAAAAGGCAGTTATATAATATATATTGTATCTGATAAGGCAGAAAAAATAGAAAAGACAGTTATTAAGTGTTTAAAAGGATAGAAGATAATGGTATTCAGTAGTATTACTTTTTTATTTTGTTTTTTACCGGTAGTTCTTCTGCTGTATTATGTTTGCAGAAGTATTGTATGGAAAAATGTGATTTTACTTATTGCGAGCCTTTTGTTCTACGCATGGGGCGAACCTGTTTATGTAATATTAATGATTCTCAGTATTCTATTTAATTATTATGCAGGCAGGGAAATTGAAGCTGCACATAAGAAAAGCTCGTTGGCATTCGCGGTAATAATTAATCTGCTTATACTTGGATATTTTAAATATTCGGGATTCCTTGTGGATACTGTAAACAGTATATTCGGAACATCCTTTGTAAATAAAAGACTTGCACTTCCTATAGGTATTTCTTTCTATACTTTTCAGGCAATGTCATATCTTATCGATGTATACAGAGGAGACAGTAAAGGACAAAAGAACGTACTTACCTTTGCTGTATATATTACAATGTTTCCGCAGCTTATTGCAGGACCGATTGTAAGATATCAGGATATTGAAAACCAGCTTAACGGAAGGACTCCTGATGCAGACGATTTCAGGGAAGGCATTCCTATGTTTGTTAAGGGCTTTTTTAAGAAGGTTGTATTAGCAAATGTAATAGGCTCACTACATACCCAGATATTGGCGATGGGTATGTCCAATATATCCGCAATGACGGCATGGATTGGTGCGTTGGCATATACATTGCAGATTTTTAATGATTTTTCCGGCTATTCGGATATGGCAATCGGACTTGGAAGAATGCTGGGATTTGAATTTCCTAAGAACTTTGACAGACCTTACGCATCAGGCAGTGTTACGGAATTCTGGAGAAGATGGCACATTTCACTGGGAACGTGGTTCAGGGAATATGTGTATATCCCCCTTGGCGGCAACAGAAAAGGTGTTAAAAGGCAGATAATTAATCTCCTCATTGTATGGGCACTTACCGGATTATGGCATGGTGCGGCATGGAATTTTGTTATATGGGGACTTTATTATGGCATTCTCCTTATTTTTGAAAAATTCGTATATGTTCATCTGCAGAAAAGATTACCGAAATTTCTTAATGTGGTCATTACATTTATTGTTGTGATTATCGGATGGGTTTTCTTTTTCAGCAACAATATGACTGAAGCTGTATCATACCTTAAAGCAATGTTTGGACAAAGCGGATGCAGCCATGACGGAATGGGAGGATTTTTACTGCTTAATAATCTGGTTATGATTATTCTTGCGTGGATTCCTTCAGTATTTGACTTTAAAGAAGGAAAGAAAAAAAGCCCTCTTAAATGGGTGTTATGTATTATGGTATTTCTGATAACAATAGCATTCCTTGTAAGCGAGAGCTACAATCCATTCCTGTATTTTAGATTTTAAGGAGGCATATGATGAATAAAACTTTTGTAAGAAATTTGACAATTGCCTTTTTGTGTTTTGTGCCTGTATGGATGTTTGCCTGCAAGGATGTTAAATTCTCCGAAAAGGAGAACAGAAATCTGGCATCGGTTCCCAAACTTACATGGAGCTCAATAACCGGAGGCAGGTTTATGGATGATTTTGAAACATATCTTACAGATCAGTTTCCACTCCGTAATCTCTGCGTTTCAATCAAAACTGCAGTACTGAGAGGAACAGGCAGAAGATATATCAATGATGTGTATATAGGCAAAGAAGGGTATCTGATAGCAAAGGAGTCCGTTGCGGACTATAACCGCGTTGACAGACTTACGGAATCCATAAATAAATTTGCCGATAATGTTAAGAATGTATCGGTGGATTTTTTGCTTATTCCAAATACTTCACTCGTATATGAAGACAAACTTCCTTATGGTGCCAAATCCAATGAAAAAGAAGTTATAAGCCACATTAACAAGACAGTTTCCGATAAGGTTAATACGATAGATGTAACAGATGTCCTTATAGCCAAAGCAAATGAAGGATTGTATTATAAAACAGACCACCATTGGAAAACTAAAGCGGCTTACTATACGTTCAGACAGTATGCCGCATATAAGGGCATAACACCTGTGAATTATAATTTTTATGATGTTACAGGAAACTTTCAGGGAACACAGTCATCCAATTCAGGTGTTTATTCAACTTATGAGACCGTAACTATCGGGGTTCCTGATAATTCTATCGGAACATATACAGTTGAATATGTTAATGAAGGTAAAAAGACAACTTCACTTTTTGATGACAGCAAACTAAAAGAAAAAGATAAGTATCAGGTGTTTCTTGGCGGAAACTTTGCACAAGTGGATATTACAACAACAGCAGGTACAGGACGTAACCTTATGATAATTAAAGATTCGTATGCAAATTGTTTTATCCCGTTACTGACACCGTATTATGACAAAATTATTGTAATTGATCCAAGATATTTTTATGATGACATATATACACTTATTGAGGCGTACGGAATCAGTGATGTTTTGTTTATGTACAATGTGAATTCCTACGTGGAAGATAATTCCCTTGAAGATATTCTTTCAAAGTCTTAAAAACAACTATTGCATTATTAAAAATAATATGGTATAGTAAGAAAGCTGTTTTGGATTAACAGTTATGTTAAAATTGTTATTATAGCAGAGACCGAGAGGTAAGCTATAGTGAGTTTTATATTAGAGAGGTGAAATTATGAGAGAAGGAATACATCCAGATTATTATCAGGCTAAGGTTGTTTGCAACTGTGGTAACGAATTTGTAACAGGATCAACTAAGGAAGATATCCATGTTGAAATTTGTTCAAAGTGCCATCCATTTTACACAGGCCAGCAGAAAGCTGCTGCTGCTCGTGGACGTATTGATAAGTTCAATAAAAAATATGGCGTACAGAGCAAGTAATTGTATACTTGACTATTAAGCAGAATTATAGGGTTGAGGTTTTAGAATCTCAACCTATTTTGCTATTGAGGTATTTTACACACAGGAGTAATATATGAAATATTCAGGAATTGGTGGTCAGGCGGTCATGGAAGGCGTTATGATGAAGAATAAAGATCATTATGCCGTAGCGGTTCGTAAGCCTGACGGAAATATAGAAGTTAAAAAAGAAGAATTTAAAGGCATATCATCTAAATGCAAACTTTTCAGAGTTCCTTTTATAAGAGGTATATTTAGTTTTATAGATTCGCTGACACTTGGAATGTCAACGCTCACATATTCGGCATCTTTTTATGAAGAGGAAGAAGACACTAAGAAGACAGAGCAGGAAAAGAAAAAATCAGATACGGTTTTTAACGTCATTACAATAATGATTTCAGTTATTCTTGCTGTAGGGATATTCATGGTTGTACCATTTTATTTATCACAGCTGCTCGAAAAGGTTATAAGCTCTAAGACACTTGTAATTTTTCTGGAGGGTGTAATAAGGCTTTTGATTTTTATTATTTATATTGTACTTATATCATTTATGAAAGATATTAAGAGAGTGTACATGTATCACGGAGCAGAACATAAGTGCATTAATTGTATTGAACACGGTATGCCGCTTACTGTTGATAATGTAAGGATAAGTTCCAAGGAACATAAAAGATGCGGCACAAGTTTTATGCTTCTTGTTATGTGTATTTCAATTCTTATACTTATGCTTGTAAGATTTGATTCGAGAATTTTGAGACTTGTTGCGAGAATAGTGCTTATACCTGTTATTGCCGGCATATCTTTTGAACTTTTGAGACTTGCAGGAACAAAAGAAAATGTTTTTACTAATATAATAAGCAAACCCGGCCTTCTTTTACAGAGGCTTACTACAAAAGAACCTGATGATTCCATGATAGAAGTGGGAATCGCATCTGTTGAGGCTGTATTTGACTGGAAAAGTTATCTGAAAGAGAATTTCGGATATGACGAAGGTAGTGAAGATGACCAACAGGGAAATTCTTGAGAACGCAATAAAACGCCTTGACAAAGCGGGAATAGCAGAGGCAGGCAATGATGCATGGCTGCTATTTTCCGAAGCTTTCGGGATGACAAGAACGGATTATCTTATAGATAAAAATGCAGAATGTAATGCGGGACATATACCTTTTTTTGACAGCTGTATTGAAAAGAGGCTTGCCCATATTCCTGTCCAGTACATTCTCGGGAAAGCGTACTTTATGGGATATGAGTTTGAAGTTAATAATAATGTGCTTATTCCGAGATTTGATACGGAGGTTCTTGTGTCCGAGGTCCTTAAATATACACAGGATGATTTTAAAATTCTTGACATGTGTACAGGCTCCGGATGCATAGCCATAAGCTTGTCATTGTTAAGCGGGGCAGAGGTAACCGGAGTTGATATTTCAGAAAAGGCACTTGCGGTTGCCGATTATAATAAGGTCATAAATAAAGCGGACAAAGTTACATTTGTGAAAAGCAATATGTTTGAAAATATAGATGGTACTTTTAATTTGATTGTATCTAATCCGCCGTATATACCAACGAAAGATATTTTTGAGTTGGAGCATGAAGTTAAGAACGAGGAGCCTATGCTTGCACTTGACGGACATGATGACGGTCTGTTTTTTTACAGGATACTGGCAGAAGAGTCTGCAAAATATCTCAGACATAATGGTGGGATATTTATGGAAATAGGATATAATCAGGCAGAAGATGTCAGAAATTTATTAATAAAAAATAATTTTACAGATATTTCTGTTATCAAGGACCTTGCAGGTCTTGACAGGGTAGTCTGTGGCTGGAGGAAATAATGTTTGAAAATCTTGAAGAAATTTTAATTAAGTATGAAGATATCAATATGGAACTTGCAAGTCCCGATGTTACATCGGACCAGCGCAGATTTCGTAATCTTATGAAGGAACAAAGCGACCTTACACCTCTTGTAGAAGCATATACAGCTTATAAGAAAGCTAATCAGGATATAAAAGACAGTCTTGAAATGCTTGAAGAGGAAAATGATGAAGAGATGAGGGAAATGCTTAAGGAAGAACTCTCATCTGCCAAGGATAAGGTAGCAGAGCTTGAAGAAAAGATTAAGATTCTTTTACTCCCTAAGGACCCTAATGATGATAAAAACGTAATTGTGGAAATAAGAGCCGGCGCAGGTGGTGACGAAGCAGCACTTTTTGCGGCAGAACTTTTCAGAATGTATACCCACTACGCAGAAGCCAGAAGATGGAAAGTCGAAGTCGTTAACTCTGATGAAACGGGAATCGGAGGTATGAAGGAAGTTGAATTCATGGTTACCGGACAGGGCGCATATTCCGTATTGAAGTACGAAAGCGGTGTCCATCGTGTACAGCGTGTCCCTGAGACAGAATCAGGCGGAAGAATCCATACATCTACAGCTTCTGTAGCGGTTATGCCTGAAGCAGAGGAGGTAGAAGTACAGATTGATGAAAAGGATATAAGAATCGACGTTATGCGTGCTTCCGGTAACGGTGGACAGTGTGTAAATACAACGGACTCGGCAGTACGTCTTACCCATTATCCAACAGGTATTGTCATCTACAGCCAGACAGAAAAATCACAGATTCAGAACAAAGAAAAGGCTTTCGCATTATTGCGTGCCAAATTATATGATATGGAATGTCAGAAAGCCCATGATGCAGAGGCTGATGCCAGAAGAAGCCAGATTGGTACAGGTGACAGGTCAGAAAAAATCAGAACTTACAACTTCCCACAGGGACGTGTGACCGACCATAGAATCGGTCTTACATTATACAAACTTGATAAGATACTTAACGGAGACATACAGGAAATCATTGATGCATGTATAGCTGCCGACCAGGCTGCGAAGTTAAGCAAGATGGAAGATAAATCATGATTTGAGAACATCAGCGGATTTAAACAAATAATATCCCGAATGGTCTTCACATTATAAATCAGATATAATATTATTAAAATAATTACGGAGGTGTATTATGTTACTAAAACAAAAGGTTGAAACAATTAAACTTACACAATATATAATGGAACAGTATTGGCAAAAGAATTATGAGCCGCTTATAGAGCATGTATGTGATAATGTTCTCTGGATAGGCCCTCTGGAAGATGAGTATGTTCATGGGAAAAAAGCCATGGTTGACAAAATAATGAAAAATAATGAAGAGAGACCCCTTGTATATCTTGATGACCAGCAATATGAAGGCCTAAGGAGTGAAGCCAATATAAGTGTTGTAGTGGGAAGATACAGAGCATTTACAAAACAGGATTCCGGAGTTATATTGTCGGAGAAGCAGAGAGTTACCTTTATATGGGAAAGAGTAAAGAAAGACGATGAGGCACAACTTCTGATAACACATATTCATATTTCTAATATTTTTCATACCAAGGATGATGATAAACTTTTTTCTTCCAAGGATGGCAGGGAAAATTATGAGTATGTACAGAAAGTTATTGCAGAACACAGTCAGGATAAGACTATTACAATCAGGGATTATACAGGAATAAGATATACGGTCAATTATTCTGACATTATGTATGTGGTGGCAGAAGATAATTTTGCTACTGTTTACCTTTGGCAGAAAGACGAAGTTTTGAGAGTGCGCAGCAGGCTTGTTGGATTTGTGAAGGATTTTCCGGATTACTTTATTAAACCGGGAAGAAAATATTGCATTAATAAAAATTACGTTAAATTCTTTAAAAGCAGAAAACTTATTATGGCGGATGGAAGAGAATTTGCTATACCGAGAAGTTTTGTAACTCCATTCAAAAATGCAATGAAAATATAATCAGTAGTTGCTGCCTGAATTGTTATTATATTCACAATATGATTATCTAAAAACGGAGGATATAATGAGCACAAGAAAGATAGTACTGACAGTAATATTTGAGATTATTGCGATATTTAGCTTTTCTTATTTTATCGTAATGGTAAGATATGCTGGAATTGGGACATCCTTTGCTTTTGTGTGGTTAGGCATGGCATTGTTTTTTGCCGTATGCGGTGCAGCGGTTTTTATCCTGGGAAAAAGAAATGTCAGTTTACCACCTGCCGTAAAGGTTGTTATAAGTGTATTGGCTGCCGCAATAATTATATTGTTTGCAGTTGTTGAAGGTATGATTATATCGGGAATGAAAGAAAAGACTAATGAACAGTATGATTATGTAATAGTTCTCGGAGCAAGAGTAAGAGGAACAACCGTTACGAAATCATTGCGAAAAAGACTTGATAAGGCTTTCGAATATATTGAAAAAAATGATAATACCATTCTTGTTCTTTCAGGAGGACAGGGAAACGGTGAGGATGTTTCGGAAGCACAGGCAATGTATGACTATCTTGTACAGAAAGGTGTGGACAAATCAAGACTTTTATTAGAGGATAAGTCCACAAGCACTGTTGAGAATATTGAGTATTCTATGAAAATAATAGAAAAAAACAGTCAGAATGCCACAGTGGAAGTTGGATTTATAACCAATAATTTTCATGTATTCAGAGCGGAACTGGTATGCAGAAACATGGGTTATGACATAAAAGGAATACCTGCAAAGTCAGATAATAAATTACTTATCAATTATATGTTCAGAGAATTTTTTGCTCTGGTTAAATATAAAATTACAGGAAATATTTAAAAAATAATACGTTACTTTTCCCCCTTAAATACTACTTACATTATGTAAGAAGTGTTTAAGGGGGATTTTAATGGAATACCTTGAGGATAAAGACATTATTGAACTTTTTATAGCAAGGGATGAAAGGGCAATAACGGAAACGATTCGTAAATATAATTCCAGGCTGCATGGCAGGGTTATGTATATCTTAAATAATATTGAGGATGCGGAAGAATGTCTTCAGGACACATATTTTACTTTATGGGAAAAGGTGGCAGAGGAAAAACCGGGACACCTTGAAAATTATATATTTACAATAGCAAAATATATTGCATGCAGTAAGTTAAGAAAAAGACTTGCAAAAAAAAGATATGTGCCATTAACCGTAATAGGTGAAGATTATCCTTCATCATCAGATGTTTTTTCGGAAATTTCTTCATACGAGTTGGAAAAATACATATTAGATTTTATAAAAATGCAGAAAAACGAAGTACAGATGATAATATATCTTGATTTTGAAAAAAAACTGTCACTACACGAGATTGCCGATGTAATGGGAGAAACGGAGGGTGCAGTCAAAATGAAATTATATCGTTTCAGAAAAAAACTGAAACAATATCTGATAAATGAAGGCTTTGTTTAGTATCAGCCACATCTCTGGAAATCTCTACCTATATGAGAAATATAGGCGGTTTAGGTAGAGAAATGCGACCGGCGGAAGTTGGAATCTCTACCCTTTTCGGCAGTTTTTCGTTATTTGGGTAGAGAAATGCGGCCGGCGGAAGTTGGAATCTCTACCCTTTTCGGCAATTTTCCGCCATTTGGGTAGAGAAATGCGGCCGGACGGCTACTGGAATCTCTACCTATATGAGAAATATAGGCGGTTTGGGTAGAGAAATGCGACCGGCGGTACTTGACTTCTCTACCCCTTTCGGCAGTTTTTCGCTATTTGGGTAGAGAAATGCGACCGGCGGAAGTTGGAATCTCTACCCTTTTCGGCAGTTCTTCGCTATTTGGGTAGAGAAATGCGGCCGACGGCTACTGGAACCTCTACCCTTTTCGGCAATTTTCCGCTATTTAGGTAGAGAAATGAAGCCCCATCCCGTGGAAACGCCGTGGAAACTCCCGTATAAAAGTTGTTGCATATTGTCTAAAATTCTGCTATAATGTCTGCGTAATATAAAGTCTAAATGGAGGAATTTTAGGAATGAACAAAATTATTGATGTGGTATTTAACAGGGTAGCTAATTATTTCAAGTATGTTATGTGCGTATTTGCGTTCATATCAATTCTTGGCGTATTGATACCAACAAAGGTTTTTGGTTTTTCAGCAGGAAATTATTTTAGTATGGGTAAGAATGCTTTAAGCGGTGGTCCTGCAAGAGCAATTTTTATCATCCTTTTCTGTGCTGCAATCATTTTCATTGCCGTTAAGAAGAATGAACTTATACCAAGTATTGCAGCAGTTGTATTAGCACTTCTTGTTGTAATTATCGCAGGTGTAGGCGGTATGGGTGCTTCTAAAGCACTTATAAGCGGCGGAATGAGAATCATCAGATGGGCACGCGTATGGTTATTAGTTACAGCTATAATCAATGCAGCTTTAATGGCTCTTAAGCAGTTTGTTATCAAGAACAACTAATCAGATTACATAATGAACAGAATATAATTTAACCTCCGGTTGTATGGAACAGCCGGAGGTTTTTATATTAAAATAAATCAATCAAGATGATTAAATTTAATCATTGATATAATTATAAAAAGTGATAATATATATCAAGACTATTGAAATATTTTATTGCGAAAGAAGGACATATAATGAAAAATGCATCTAAATATGAAAGACAATATTTTATGCCACCTGTATGTGAGTACGACTGGGTTAAGAAGGAGTATATAGATAAGGCTCCAATCTGGTGTTCAGTTGATTTAAGAGATGGTAACCAGGCACTTATCGAGCCGATGAGTCTTGATGAGAAGTTAGAGTTTTTCCAGATGCTTGTAGATATAGGTTTTAAAGAAATTGAAGTAGGATTCCCTGCAGCATCTGAAACAGAATATATTTTTATGAGAACTCTTATTGAAAGAGATATGATTCCGGATGATGTAACTGTCCAGGTGCTTACACAGGCAAGAGAACATATTATAAGAAAGACCTTTGAGGCTGTAAAGGGAGCACCTCATGCAGTAATACATCTTTATAATTCAACCTCAGTGGCACAGCGTGAACAGGTATTCCGTAAGGATAAGGAGCAGATTAAGCAGCTTGCCATTGACGGAGCAAAGCTTTTGAAAAAACTTGCCGATGAGACAGAAGGTAATTTTTCATTTGAGTACAGCCCTGAAAGCTTTCACGGAACAGAAGTTGATTATGCGGTGGATGTATGTAACGCGGTTCTTGATGTATGGAAGCCGGAAACAGGCAATAAGGCAATAATTAACATACCTGCAACTGTAGAGACCGCTATGTCACATGTTTTTGCCACACAGATTGAATATGTCAGCAAACACTTAAAATACAGAGATAACGTAATATTAAGCCTTCATCCTCATAACGACAGAGGCTGTGCCGTGAGTGATGCGGAACTTGGACTCCTTGCGGGGGCAGACAGGATTGAAGGTACACTTTTCGGTAACGGTGAAAGAACGGGTAATGTGGATATAATTTCCGTTGCCATGAACATGTATTCACACGGTATTGACCCTGTGCTTGATTTCTCAGATATGTCAACTATAAGGGAAAAATACGAGAGACTTACAAGAATGAGAGTGTATGAGCGTCAGCCATACGCAGGTGATCTTGTATTCTCAGCATTTTCAGGTTCACATCAGGATGCTATTGCCAAGGGAATGGCATGGAGAAAAGAAAAGAAATGCGATAAATGGACAGTACCATATCTTCCAATTGATCCTGTTGACGTAGGACGTACATATGACTCCGATGTTATCAGAATTAACAGCCAGTCAGGTAAAGGCGGAATAAGCTACATCCTTAAACAGAATTTCAGTATTTCACTTCCTGAACAGATGAGAGAAGAAGTGGGATATGCAGTAAAACAGGTATCAGATGAAGAACACAAGGAACTTTCTCCACAGTGGGTATATGAAATTTTTGAAGGAAAATATATTGATTATAGTCCTAACTTCCAGATTGTCGAAAGTCATTTTAAACAGAATGACGGCATTATGGCTGAGGTAACAATCCAGTGCGGAGATAAGAGAACAATCGTTGACGCTAACGGAAACGGACGTCTTGATGCGGTAAGTAATACAATTAAGCAGTTCTTCGGCATATCTTATGAACTTACTGTTTATGAAGAACACGCGCTTTCAAACGGTTCGTCATCTAAGGCAATGGCTTATGTGGGAATAACATGCAATGGTAAGATGTACTGGGGAGCAGGAATGGATGAAGATATTATTAAAGCATCAATCCACGCTCTTGTTGTAGCTGTTAATAAATTACCTGAGATACAGGGCAACGAAAACAGCGGTGATGACAGACTTCTTACAATGCTTAACTTTATACAGGCAAATTACCAAAATGTAACTCTTGAAGAAATGGCGGTTAAATTCCATTTGTCAGAACCATATATATCAAAATACATTAAGGACAAATCCGGAAAGACCTTTGGCGAGCATGTTGCCAATATAAGGATGAAAAAAGCTAAGTCGCTCCTTAAGAATGGTAATATGACAGTTGAGCATATTGCCTTTGCTGTGGGATATCAGAATGTGGAGCATTTTAACAGATTATTTAAAAAGACATTTGATATGACACCTGTCCAGTACAGAAACACAAGCAGGGGAAAATAAAACAGGTAATTTATGATTAATATAGGAATATGTGATGACGACAAAAGATGTCGTGATATTTTAAAACAACAAATCATTAATACTATTAATGAAAAAGAAATTTGTTTTACCGAGTTCTCCAATGCCGACAGCATGATTAAAAGGAAAGATGACCTTGACGTTGTTTTTCTTGATATGGAGCTGCCGGATATGGATGGAGAGACTGCCGCAAGGCAGGTTGAAAAGGAAAAAGTGGTTATTGTGTCCGGATATCCCGAAGTATTTTGCGGGGACTGGGAAGAGTATGCTTCTGCATATCTTGAAAAGCCCGTTAATCCCAGGGAATTAAAAAAAATAACAGACAGAGCAGCCATATTAAAGGAAAGTAAGAAAATGGCAATAGACAAAGTAAAGGAATACCTTAAAAAATACAATATGGATGACAAGGTAATGGAGTTTGACGTATCAAGTGCCACGGTTTCACTTGCGGCGGAAGCACTACATTGCGAACCGGGAAGAATCGCCAAAACTATGTCTTTTATATTAAAAGATGGATGTATTGTGGTTGTAACTGCGGGAGATGCTAAGATTGACAACAAAAAATTCAAAACAGTATTTTCACAGAAAGCCAAAATGGTTCCGGCAGAAGATGTGGAAGCTTTGACGGGACACCCTGTAGGCGGTGTATGTCCTTTTGCCTTAAAAGAAGGTGTCAAGGTATATCTTGATGAGAGTCTTAAACGTTTTGAGACTGTATATCCTGCCTGTGGTTCGCCCAATTCGGCAATAGAGCTGACAATTGATGAGCTTACGGAAATATCGGGAGCAGAAAACTTCGTTGATGTGTGCAAATTATAATATAGGTACTTGTTTTTTAAACAATACTTTGATACAATTTGCGTTGGTATGACGAAGAAAAAGAGGTAATGCAATATGATGCATAAAATTAATGTGGTACTGGCTTCAATATTTACGGCAGTTGTGATGGCGGTATTTCCACCGGTAAACTGTTTTTTGTATAGACATCTGTACCTTATTTTGCCTGTTATGGCAGGATTGTGGCTTCTTGCATATCTTGTACTGTTTCTTTTGTTCTGGATTTTTAGTGCTTTTGTATCTCTTACGATTAATACTAAAAAGACATACGAGAAGCAGAGCAGGTTTTATTGTAAATTATTTGCCCTGATTATGGAATATGGTGCAATGGTTGCAACAGCCGATATTACTGTTACGGGAATGGAAAAGCTTCCTAAACCATCGGAGGGACGATTCCTGTTTGTATCTAATCATAAATCTGTATTTGATACATTTATCCAGGTAGGAGCTTTCAGAAAATATCCTTTTGCCTTTATATCCAAGCCTGAGAATTTTAAAATAACAATGGGCCACAGATATATGACAAGATGCCGTTATATGGCAATCGACAGGGAAGACGTAAGAAGCGGAGCGAAGATAACAAGACTTGCTTCACAGATGATTTCATCAGGTGACAGCTGTGTCGGTGTATATCCTGAAGGCACAAGAAATAAGACTGACGAGACACTTATTGAATTTAAGCCCGGATGTTTTAAATCCGCAGTATGGGCAAAATCCCCTATAGTAATCGGTGTTCTTCATAACACAGTTGAGATGCACAAGAATTTTCCGTTTAAGAGAACCCCTGTTCATTTTGAAATTATTGAAACAATGCCTTATGAAAAATTTAAAGGCTGGACAACCGTCCAGATATCCGACTATGTAAAGCATAGAATGTTGGAAAGATTAGAATAATGTTTACCGGGTATAAGATTTTTTCTTATATCCGGTATTTTTTGCCTTTTATTGCTAATACTAATCAAAAGAAGATTTTGCGGAGGCAGTAAATGGGAAAAACAGGTAAAGCAAGCATTATATTTGACAAAGATATATATATTGTTGAAAAAGCGTCAGTTGTAGGGCAGAAAGAGGGAGAGGGCCCGTTAGGAAAGTATTTTGATAATATAGTTAATGATCCGTTCGTAGGAAAAAATACATGGGAAGAGGCAGAAAGTGAACTTCAGAAACTTGTTGTGAAGACTCTTTTAAAAAAATCAGGTCTTACGACTAAGGACATAAGATATATATTTGCGGGAGATTTGTTAGGACAGTTAATTGCGTCGTCTTTTGGACTTATGGATTTTGAAATACCGTTTTTCGGATTGTACGGAGCCTGCTCCACTATGGGGGAATCCATGAGCCTTGCGGCAATGAATGTGGCGGCAGGGTATGCGGATAATGTCATAGCCCTTACATCAAGCCATTTCGCCAGTGCGGAAAAACAGTTCCGATATCCTTTGGAATATGGCTCCCAGAGACCTCTTTGCGCTACATGGACTGTCACGGGTTCAGGGGGAGTCATAATAAGCAGTTGTATAAAAAGCGGTATAAGAATAGCGGGAATAACAACAGGAAAAATCGTTGATTACGGAATAACCGATTCAATGAATATGGGTGCGGCAATGGCACCGGCAGCCTGCGACAGCATATATACTAATTTTATGGATTTTGACGTTACTCCGGATTATTATGATGCAATATACACGGGGGATTTAGGAAAAGTGGGCAGGACAATATTACTTGACCTTATGCAGGAAAAAGGTTTTGATATATCTTCCGTTCATCATGACTGCGGTATTGAAATTTTTGATGACAGATATCAGGATACCCATTCCGGGGGAAGCGGGTGCGGGTGCAGTGCCGCAACGTTATGTGCACATATATTAAGGAAGATAGAAGAAGGATTTTATAAGAGGGTTCTTTTTGTGCCCACAGGTGCCCTTATGTCAACGATAAGCTACAACGAGGGGCAGTCGGTTCCCGGAATTGCACATTGTGTTGTTATTGAAAGAATTGATGGAGGTGTATATTAATGGATTACCTTATTGCGTTTGTCGTAGGAGGTATAATCTGTGCTTTTGTACAGATTTTAATGGAAAAAACAAAACTCATGCCGGGAAGGATAATGGTTATACTTGTTATTGCCGGAGCAATTCTGGGAGCTGTGGGAGTATATGAGCCATTTGCAAAGTGGGCAAAAGCAGGAGCAACCGTACCCCTTACCGGGTTTGGAAATCTGCTTTATCAAGGCGTAAAACAGGCGGTTGACATGGAGGGCTTTCTCGGTATTTTTACGGGAGGACTTAAAGCAGGAGCAGCAGGAATAAGTGCGGCATTGATATTCGGATATATTGCATCCCTGTTTTTTGACCCGAAGATTAAAAAATAACTGTATTAGCACTTGAAAAATCAAATTGAAAATAGTACCATTATATATAAATAGTACTGTCATGCAGTTATAAGGCAGTTAAGGAGAAAGGAAGTATTTACTATGGAAAAGAAAGATATTGACTGGTCAAATCTTGGATTCGGTTATATCAAGACTGACAAGAGATACGTATCTAATTTTAAAGACGGAGCATGGGATGAAGGTGTTCTTACAGATGACGATAAGGTTGTAATCAGCGAATGTGCCGGAGTTTTACAGTATGCACAGACTGTATTTGAAGGTCTTAAAGCATATACAACAGAAAAAGGCAACATCGTTGTATTCAGACCCGACCTTAATGCTGAGAGACTTGAACAGTCTGCATTAAGACTTGAGATGCCGGCATTTCCTAGAGATAGATTTGTAGACGCAATTGTTGAGACAGTTAAAGCTAACGATGGCTTTGTACCACCTTACGGAACAGGTGCAACATTATATATCCGTCCATATATGTTCGGAAGTAATCCTGTAATCGGTGTTAAGCCGGCTGATGAATACCAGTTCAGAGTATTCTGTACACCTGTAGGACCTTATTTTAAGGGCGGCGCTAAGCCTATTACAATCAGGGTTTCTGATTTCGACAGAGCCGCACCTCATGGAACAGGTAATATCAAGGCAGGTCTTAACTACGCAATGAGCCTTCATGCAATAGTTACAGCTCATAAGGAAGGCTTTGACGAGAATATGTACCTTGACCCTCAGACAAGAACCAGGGTTGAAGAGACAGGCGGTGCGAACTTTATATTTGTAACTAAGGATGGTACACTTGTTACGCCTAAGTCTGACAGTATTCTTCCATCAATCACAAGAAGATCATTAGTATATGTTGCTAAGGAATATCTCGGACTTAAAGTTGAGGAAAGAGAAGTATTCTTTGATGAGATGAAGGATATGGCTGAATGTGGCCTTTGCGGTACAGCAGCAGTTATCTCTCCTGTAGGAAAGATTGTAGACCATGGCAAAGAAATCTGTCTCCCAAGCGGTATGGCTGATATGGGACCGGTAACAAGGAAGTTATATGATACTTTAACAGGTATCCAGATGGGCAGAATTGAAGCTCCTGAAGGATGGATTAAAGTAATCGAATAAATATTAGTATAAGAATCTTATCTTAGGACTCCGACTGTATCACAGCCGGAGTTTTTTGCTGCATTTTTTGAAATGAATTATGTCAATTATGCTCGTTTATGTGTTAATTTTGCTCATTGGGGGTTACGGCTATTTACAATAAAAATTACATAGTAAAAAGGGCTGTAAAACAGCCCTTTTATTTAATCTTCTTCAGTTTCGGTTGTTGAACTTTCACTCTCTGATTCTTTTTCATTGTTAAAGTCTGCATTTTCAGGAAGCTTTGCCGTGTATTTGGAAGGATTGATTACATTTCCTTTATGCTTAAGACAATGGTCATCAATGGTCTTTGATGAGAAGGAATATCTGGCATCCTGTATTGTATATGTTGAAAGGTCAACTTTGCTTAAATCCTTGTAAATCTGTATCTTGGTTGTTGTATTAGGACATTCGTCCGTGGCAACTTTTCCCGTATCTTTACAATAAGTTACTTTCTGGTGAATATTGCAATAGTCCGTAGGTTCGGTTCCTTTGACAAAGTATTCGGTCGTGGTTCTGTTTCCGCGCTCGTCATGGTCGCATAGTCCTTCGGCTACTAAAAGGCCCGAATCCTTGCATATCTGTACCGGGATTATATTATCCGGACGTTCAGGTGCGGAATTATCCTTGCCTTCACAGGCTTTTTTGATTACCTCTGCCCATATACCGACGTGAGGAGTTCCGTATTGTTCGGTCTTAAATTCTCTGTTATTATCATTACCTACCCATATTCCGACAGTAACGGATTTGGAATATCCCACAATCCATTTATCACGGTCACTCTGTGTTGTACCTGATTTTGCAGAAATATAGTTATCTCCCACATTAAGTCCGTGAAGAGTACCGTCCAAAAGAACATTGTGAAGGACATTGCCCATAAGCCATGCGGTAGATTCTTTTAATACCTGTGTCTTGGTTGTTTCTGTATTATCAAGGATAACATTTCCGTCATGGTCAAGTATTTTGGTATAAAGCTTAGGTGTAATAAGTTCGCCGTTGTTTGCAAGTACGGTATAAGCCGTTGTAAGTTCCATGTTGGTAACACTGCATGAACCGAGGGCAATAGGGAGATAGTAATCTTTATCGGTAAGGGTTGTGATACCAAAGTTTTTAAGGTAATTAATTCCTGTTGTAATACCTATATCATTAAGGGTGTTAAGGGCAGGAGTATTTCTTGATTCGGAGATGGACTGCCTTAATGTTATATATCCTTTATAAATATCATCATTATTTCTTACTACCTGGCCTGTGCTGTAATAAAAAGGAATATCGTCATATATCTTACCCAGGGTATATCCTGCGGTATCTATTGCAGGTGCATAGGCAACAAGAGGCTTGATTGAGGAACCCGCCTGACGTGCAGAAGAGGTTGCCCTGTTAAGTATAAGGCTTTCTGTCTTGTTACCGCGGCCTCCGATGATAACTTTAACTTCACCCGTGTTGTTTTCTATAACAACCAATGAAGCCTGTGGACCTACCGTATAGGTTGTGGATTCGCTTCCTTTAACTATTTCACCATGGGTCTGTCCGAGAATATATTCTTTATATTCCTGAACATATTTATCTGCTTCTTCCGTGGTCTGGAAAGTAAGGCTTATATTTGAACCGTACTTTGACTGAAGATATTTAAGTAATGTGGATTCTGTGTAATTACCTACATTACCGTCCTCGTCTTTTACCCTGAAACGGCATGTGACCGTATATTCTTCATATCCGTTCCAACTGTTAGGATTGTTGAGTATAGCCTCCGCATATTTCTGAAGCTCAGAATCTTCACATGAGTATATAGAAAGACCGCCACGGTATACAAGGTTGTATGCCTGTGTATAGGTGTAACCCTTGGTTGTCATTAAATCTTCCATTATCTGCTGTATGAGTGCGTCTGTATAGTACGAATATGCGGTTGATGATGAATTTGAAGTATTGTTATTGGCAATTCTTGAATATACATCATCATTAAGGGCTTCATCATACTGTGCCTGGGATATCATGTTATTTTTAAGCATATTATCAAGTACAAGCTTACGTCGTTCAGCATTATATTCGGCATGACGTATAGGATTGTATTTGGAAGGGTTCTGTGTGATTGCGGCAATTACGGCACACTCAGATAAAGTAAGCTCCGATACATCCTTATTAAAATAATTAAGAGATGCAGACTGCACACCAAGGTTATTGTTGCCAAGATTAATTGTATTAAGGTAATTCTCAAGAATCTGGCTCTTATCAGCAACTTCCTCAAGTTTTAATGCAAGGTATTGTTCCTGTATTTTACGCTTAAGTCTGTCTGAAAGACTGTTTTCATTCTCAACGGAAAATACGCTGTTCTTAATGAGCTGCTGCGTAATAGTGCTGGCACCCTGGGTAAAACGGAGATTATTGGTAATACCTATATAAGCCGCTCTTATAATTCCTTTTGCATCAATTCCGTTGTGGGAAAGGAAACGCTCATCCTCAATTGCGATAAAAGCATTTTTCAGGTTATCGGGAATTTCATCGTAAGTAACGTATATTCTGTTGGCACCGGACGCAACAAGAGTCTCTGTCTCAACGTTGTTACAGTCATATACAATGGTTTTGTACTGGGATGGTGTAACATCGTTAATTGTTATCTTAGGTGCTGTTTTGATAATTCCGTTGATTGCCCCGAATACCATTGATGACATTGTGACCGCGGCAAATACAACAAGTACGATAAATACCTTGAAAACGTTTACAAGGATTTTGGATGTAACCTTTTTCTTGGAGGAAGAAAGATCCTGCCTTGCCTTTTTGATATTATTATTAGAAAAATCCATATAGTCTCTCCCGGAATAATGTTTCTTTATTATTTAAAGTATTTTAATGGATTATACCAAATCTTTTCGGATAAATAAAGAAAAAACAGTAAATATAAGAAATCTGTAACACTTTCTTAACAGAGAAAAATATGGTAGAATCAGACTATTAATAACCATAGGAGTTTGTATGAAGGATTTTATCGTAGTTAAAGAAGGTGCAGAGGGCATTTATGAAGAGAAAAAGTCAAGATTTATTGCCAAGGTATATAAAACGGATAACGAAAGCGAAGCCGGTTCATACATAGAAGAAGCAAGAAAAAAATATTGGGATGCAAGGCATAATTGTTATGCATACGTAATAGGAAATAATAATGAGATTACCAGATGCAGTGATGACGGAGAACCATCAGGTACAGCGGGGAAACCTATACTTGAAGTAATTACAAGAATGGGAGTACATAACTGTCTCATAATTGTAACAAGATATTTCGGGGGAACTTTGCTTGGAACGGGTGGACTTGTAAGAGCATATACCGATGCTTCCGTAGCAGCGCTTAATAACAGCCGGCTTGCAACACAGGTACAGGGAGTAAGGTATGTAATTACAACAGATTATAACGGGGCCGGCAAAATACAGTATGGGATGGCTTCTCTTGACGCAATAATAGACGATACGGAATATACGGATAAGGTAACAATGAAGGTAGTGATTGAAAAAGAACGGGAAAAATTACTTATAGATACAGTTACTGAAATAACAAACGGCAGGGCAGTCATATTGAAAGACTGCGAACTGCCGGTTGAAAAAAATATATCACTCTGATGTTTTGTTCTTATAAATTAATTTTGATGTGATAAAGTATGCACCGATTCCATATATAATACCGAGTAAGAGACCGGCAATAACGTCGGTAGGAAAATGTACGGTAAGATATAATCTTGAAACTCCGATAAGCACGGCAAGCACGACTGCCGGAATACCCCATTTTTTGTTCCGGGTGAATATGGCAACGGCTGCAGCAACACTTGCTGAGGTATGTCCCGAAGGAAATGACGAATCCGAAGGCAGTTTTACAAGCATCGTCTGTAAAAATGCAGGGTCAGCCACAAATGGCCGTGTGCGGTTTACAAGATTTTTTATTATAAGATTAGTAAATATAAGCGATAACACAAGGGAAACGGCCATTGTAATTCCAATCTTTCTTGTACGCTTGAAGAATAAAAGCACAACTGCAAGAGCTATCCAGAAGCAGCCTGCGTTGCCAAGGAAAGTAAGACCTTTCATAACCGGGTCAAGTATGGGATTATGAAGCGATTCAAACCAGTGTAATACGGATAATTCCCAATTCATTTTAAATGTCCTTTCTACCAGATATAGTATCGTGAATTATATCATTAAGTGGGGATAATTGCAAACAACAGATAAATAAAAGTTGGCTTAAAAGGAAAATACTGTTATAATAGAAATATAAACGGGGAAAGGTGGCTTAATATATGAGACTTATTTTTATTGGGGCAGACCATGAAGTTACAGGAAGCTGTCATGTATTGGAAGTTTGTGGCAGGTATATTCTTGTTGATTGCGGGATGGAACAGGGAACGGACGATTTTGAGACAGCGGAACTTCCTATGAATATTGCAGATATAGATTATGTACTGCTTACACATGCACATATTGACCATTCTGGAATGTTGCCTTTATTGTATGCCAGAGGCTTCAGAGGAGATGTAATAGCGACTCCGGCTACTGTGGATTTATGCGATATAATGTTAAAAGATTCGGCGCATATCCAGATGACAGAAGCAGAATGGAAGAACAGAAAAGGACAAAGAGCAGGTAAAGAGCCTGTGGTGCCTATTTATGATATGAATGATGCAGAAGGCGTTCTGGAACATTTTGTATCCTGCGATTATGATAAAGTAATGGATTTATGTGAAGGAGTCAAAGTTAAATTTTCCGATGCGGGACATCTTCTTGGGTCAGCAAGTATCGAAGTATGGATTAATGAAGACGGAGAAGAACGCAAGATAGTTTTTTCAGGAGATATCGGTAATCTTAACAGACCGATTATTAAAGATCCTTCGTATATTAATGATGCCGATTATGTTGTTATGGAATCCACATATGGGGACAGATATCATAATGCGGATGTAGATTATGTAAGTGAATTAGCCGGAATATGCCAGAGGACTTTTGACAGAGGAGGCAATGTTGTGATTCCGGCATTTGCGGTAGGCAGAACACAGGAGATGCTTTATTACTTCCGTAAAATCAAAGAAGAGGGCCTTGTAAAAGGACATTCATTTGAAGTATATGTAGATAGCCCTCTTGCGGTTGAGGCTACACAGATTTTTAATGAAAATATGGCAGAGTGTTTCGATCAGGAAGCAATGGAACTTGTAAGAAACGGAATTAATCCTTTACGTTTTCCGGGACTTACGCTTTCCATTACAAGTAATGATTCTATTGCAATTAACTCTGATAATAAGCCTAAAGTAATAATCTCTGCGTCGGGAATGTGTGAAGCCGGACGTATAAGACACCATCTTAAGCACAATCTCTGGAGAAAAGAATGTACCGTTGTTTTTGTAGGTTATCAGGCCAACGGAACATTGGGAAGAATGTTGCTTGAAGGCGCAAGTGAAGTCAAGCTTTTCGGAGAGACCATTGAAGTTATGGCTGAAATAGTTAAACTGGAAGGTGTCAGCGGTCATGCAGATAAGGCAGGTCTTATAAAATGGATTACTTCATTTGATAACAGACTTAAACAGGTGTTTGTGGTACATGGTGAAGATGAAGTAAGCACAGGATTTGCGAAGTGCCTTTGTGATGAATACGGACTTAATGCTGTTGCACCTTATTCCGGAGCAGAGTTTGATATGATAAGCGGCAGGTTTGTAAAGGAAGGAGAAAGAATCCCTAAAGCCAAGAAACCTGTACAAAGAAAGGCAAATGACGTATTTGAACGTCTTCTTGCCGCAGGAAGACGCCTTCTTACCGTTATTAAGCATAACGAGGGCGGTGCCAATAAGGATTTAGCAAAATTTGCTGACCAGATTAATTCAATGTGTGACAAGTGGGACAGGTGAAAAGAATGACCAGATTCTATAATGATGAGGAATTATCTAAGATAAAAGAACTTGAAAAAGGAATATTGAAAGATTTTATTGAGCTCTGTGAAGAGAATAATTTAAGATATTTCGGGATGGGCGGTACCTGCCTCGGTGCAGTAAGACACGGAGGATATATTCCGTGGGATGATGATATTGATGTAGGAATGCCACGAAAAGACTATAACAGATTCCTTAAAATAGCGGCGGAAAAATATTCCGACAAATATTATCTGCTTAATGCGGATGAGTTCAGCACATATCCGCTTATGTCAACAAGATGGTGCATTAAGAATACAAAATTTGTTGAGTATGCTTTTATGAATCTTAAGAATTGTCCACTTGGTATTTTCCTTGATATCTTTCCTTATGACAATCTGGCAGATAACAGGATTGCGAGATTTTTCCAACAGTGGAGAGCATGGTATCTTAGTAAACTTATGATATTAAGGGCTATACCGGAGCCATATCTTGCGCAACAGGGGCTTCTTAAGAAGATAATTCTTTTTGTATGCAGGAATGTCCACCGCGTAATGAAATTTTTTGGTGTTGACAGAAAGAAACTTTACAAAAAGTGCATAAAGACCTGTATAAAATATAATGACAGACCTACTAAGAAAATTGGATATATATGTGATACAACGCCTCATATGGAGGAGAATTATGTCAAAGACATATTCCCTTGCAGAAAGATGAAGTTTGAAGAATTTGAGATGAATTTCCCAAATCATACGCATGAGCTTCTTGTCAGCGGATATGGAGAAGATTATATGACGCTGCCTCCTGTCAACAAAAGAAAGACACATTTTCCATATATTCTCGATTTTGGAGATGGAAAGGGAGAACGAAGAAGTTAACCGGGAGAGGATGATACGGATATCATGAAAAAATTACTTTTTGTTTATAACCCACATTCTGGGAAAGGACTTATTAAAAATAAATTATGTGAGATACTTGATATATTTGCTAAAGCAGGTTATGAGATGACGGTTTGCCCTACGCAGCATGCTATGGATGGATATGGCAAGGTATGTGAGGCAGATGGCAAATATGATCTTATTGTATGCAGCGGCGGTGACGGAACACTCAATGAAGTTATCTCAGCCGTTATGACACACCGTATGGCAAAGCCTAAGATAGGGTACATTCCGGCAGGCTCAACTAATGATTTTGCAAAAAGTCTGGGTATTCCCAAAGATATGGTTAAAGCCGCAAAACTAATATCAAATGATAATTCTTTCTTGTGTGATGTCGGTGTAATGAATGAAAGATTTTTTAATTATGTTGCTGCATTCGGAGCTTTTACCGATGTGTCATATAAGACACCACAGAGTATGAAAAATGTTCTCGGACATCAGGCTTATATAGTTGAAAGCCTGAAGAGCCTTAGTAAGATAAAAGCATACAATATGAAAGTTACCTGTAATGATATAACCATTACGGGAAATTATATCTACGGAATGGTTGCTAATTCAAAGTCCGTAGGTGGCATGAAGGGCATTACCGGTAAAAATATATTGCTGGATGACGGATTGTTTGAAGTAATTCTTGTCAGAGAAGCTAAGAATCCATTGGAATTGCAGCAGATTGTTGCCGGACTTTTTTCAAAAAACCAGGACAGTCCCATGGTAGACAGATTTAAAGCGTCAAAAGTAATTTTTGAAAGCGATAAGTCAATAAGCTGGACTCTTGACGGTGAATATGCGGATGACCACCAGCTGGTGGAAATTGATGTATGTCCCAAAGCAATTAATATTATTAAAGGATAGAATTTAATTCAGGAAGATAACTGCTCTTGCAGACGGATGACAAGGACTTAATATCCTTGATTACATTCCGGTTAAGAAGAGCAGTTATATTTTTGTCCGGATAATTTTTATTAATAGTATTAATTAACGCAAGTACGCCACAGTATTTGAGATAGGTATTATCACTCTTAAGACAGGCACTTACGGCTATGTATTGTCTGTCGGAAGCCGATACAAAACCGGATGAACAGGCATAACTTTCCATAATGTCAATAATTTCAGATGGACTTAAAGTTTTGGATTTATAACATGCTTCATTGGTAAAAGGGACATATCCTGCGAAAAACATTGATTTTTTAGGAGCTGTATAAAAATCTCCAAGGCAGGGATAATGTAAAGCAAGTTTGTTCATTGTAACAATGAAAGTGTTTTCATTAATTCCGGCTTTATCCGGATCGGTAACACCTTCACTTAAGGTATTGGCACTTTCTGCAAGCCTGTTAAGGTAGCCGTCATCTATTGAAGCAGAGTGGATATTGTTGTAACCCATAAAGCCGAGACGGTTATACACGGGCATGAAAGTCAGCGTAAATATCATAAATGCCGTTGCAAGAAAACAGCAGGAATTTAATAAGGTCTTTTTGAGACGATATGTAAACAGGTAGATATTACCTGCTTTTTTTGACTTTATAAAGTAAATAACAAGTCTTATGCATGAAAAACATAATAATGTGATGAGAATAAAAACAACAATATCCGCTACGGAAAAATTGAATTTAGCAGAAAATGCCGACAGGAGATACTTTAATTTTACTGAGATATTTTCATAAAAGTTTGTTGCAAATATCACACTGGAAAAAAACATAATATTAAGCAATCCGCTGAAACTAAGGAGCGATGCCAGTATTATGATATATATCCGTGTATTAATGAACTTAATCTGTATCTTTTTATTTTCTGCCATAATGAACCTCCGGTTGTCCTTATTCTTGTATTTTAAGCCTGAAAATCGTACATTTCAATAAAAAATAATTAAAACAGTCTGTTTACTTAATAATATTAAGTATAAAAAGGTATGACATAATATTATTAGTATCCTGGACTTAATTTAATTAAGAAGAAGCGATTTGATGGATTTGAAACAATGAATAAATTGAATGTTTAAATATTTTCTGAACTGAATAAATATCTGAAAATATATCTAATATAATAAAAAAAACGAATTATCTGACAAATTAGCAAAATGTTCCTGTTTACAATTTTTTCGACAGGGAGTATAGTGAGAAAAATTAATTACAACGATGAAAGGAAGTACACGATGGATAAACAGAATGAACGTAATACAGGCTTATATAATAAGTCGTTTGAACATGATAATTGTGGTATAGGTGCTATTGTAAACATCAAAGGCATTAAGACGCATAAGACTGTTGAAAATGCACTCAGCATAGTTGAAAATCTTGAGCATCGTGCAGGAAAAGATGCAGAAGGAAAAACCGGTGACGGCGTGGGTATTCTCCTTCAGATTTCCCATAAATTTTTTGAAAAGGCAGCTAAGAACCTTGGAATTAATATAGGAAAGGAAAGGGAATACGGCGTAGGAATGTTCTTTTTCTCCCAGGACGAGTTTAAGAGAAAACAGGCAATGAAGATGTTTGAGATTATTGCCCAAAAAGAAGGACTTGAATTCCTCGGCTGGAGAAAAGTACCTACAAGACCGGAAGTGCTGGGTAAAAAGGCACTTGATGTTATGCCGGGAATTTACCAGTGTTTCGTAAAGAAGCCTGAAGACTGTGAAGAGGGACTTCCTTTCGACAGAAAGCTTTATATATTAAGGAAAGTGTTTGAGCAGAGCAACGAAGATACCTATGTGGTATCCCTTTCAAGCAGGACAATAGTATATAAAGGAATGTTCCTTGTAGGACAGTTAAGAACATTTTTTGAAGACCTTAACAGTCCGGATTATGAATCAGCCATTGCACTTGTCCACTCAAGATTCAGTACCAACACCAATCCAAGCTGGAGAAGGGCGCATCCTAACAGATTTATAGTTCATAATGGAGAAATCAATACAATTAAAGGTAATGCCGACAAGATGCTTGCCAGGGAAGAAAATATGGAAAGCAAGTATTTCAAAGGTGTAATGCACAAGGTAATACCTGTTGTCAATACAGAAGGCTCCGATTCGGCAATGCTTGATAATACTCTTGAATTCCTTGTAATGAGCGGAATGGATTTACCGCTTGCCGTAATGATTACAATTCCTGAGCCATGGACGCATAATAAATTAATCAGCAGGGAAAAGAAAGATTTTTATCAGTATTACGCAACAATGATGGAACCATGGGACGGACCTGCATCAATTCTTTTCTCAGACGGGGACATAATGGGAGCCGTCCTTGACAGAAACGGATTAAGACCATCCCGTTATTATATTACAAAAGACGGTGAACTTATTCTTTCATCAGAGGTTGGCGTACTTGACATAGACCCTGCCAATATTGAGATTAAAGAAAGACTTCATCCGGGCAAAATGCTTCTTGTCGATACGGTTGCAGGCCGTGTTATCGATGATGATGAACTTAAGGAAAAATACGCTTGCAGAGAGCCTTACGGTGAATGGCTTGACAATAACCTTATTGAACTTAGGGACTTAAAGATTCCTAATAAAAAGGTAATCGAATATGAAAAAACAGAGCGTGCAAGACTTCAGAAATCTTTCGGATACACATACGAAGATTTTCATTCAATTATCCTGACAATGGCAAAAAACGGCGGAGAGCCTATCGCAGCCATGGGTGTTGATACGCCGCTTGCACCTATTTCAAAACAGAATCCTTCATTATTTGAGTATTTCAAACAGCTTTTTGCACAGGTAACCAATCCTCCTATCGACTCACTCAGGGAGAAAATTGTAACATCAACGGCAGTATATATAGGAACAGACGGAAATATTCTTGAGGAAAAAGCAGAAAACTGCCATATGCTCAGAATTAACAATCCGATCCTTACCAATACGGACTTGTTGAAGATTAAAAATATGAACAACGAGGGATTTAAGGTAGCTGAAATTCCTATTACATATTATAAAAATACATCCCTTGAAAAAGCTATTGAAAGAATGTTCATGGAGGCTGACAGGGCACACAGCGACGGCGCCAACATACTTATACTTACAGACAGGGGCGTGGATGAAAACCATGTGGCAATTCCTTCACTTCTTGCAGTATCGGCTATGCAGCAGCACCTTGTTGTAACCAAGAAAAGAACAAGCGTTGCCATGATTCTTGAAAGCGGCGAACCAAGAACGGTTCATCATTTTGCAGCACTTTTAGGCTATGGTGCCTGTGCGATTAATCCATATCTTGCACAGGATACAATCAAGGAATTAATTAATATCGGACTCCTTGACAAAGATTACTATGCGGCAGTAGACGACTATAACAAAGCCGTTATATCGGGAATTACCAAGATTGCGGCTAAAATGGGTATTTCAACAATCCAGTCATATCAGGGTTCAAAGATATTTGAAGCAATCGGTATTGCACCTGAAGTTATTGATAAATATTTTACCGGAACTGTAAGCAGAATCGGTGGAATTACCCTTAAAGATATTGAAAATGACGTAAATGCAAGACATTCAAGAGCTTTTGACCCACTTGGACTTACTTCAGATGAGACTTTTGACAGTGTGGGCAGCCATAAATTAAGAAGCGGAAAAGAGGAACATCTCTACAATCCACAGACAATCCATCTTTTACAGCTTGCAACAAGAACAGGCGATTACAATACTTTTAAAGAGTATTCAAAACTTATAAACGAAGAAATGGATCCTGTAACCATAAGAGGACTTATGGATTTCAAATTCCCTGAAAAAGGAATCCCTATTGAAGAGGTTGAAAGTGTTGACTCAATCGTAAAGAGATTTAAAACAGGTGCCATGTCTTACGGCTCTATTTCAAAAGAAGCCCATGAAACGCTTGCTATAGCAATGAATATGCTTCACGGACGTTCAAACAGCGGTGAAGGCGGTGAGAGCATTGACAGACTTACACCGGGTACTGACGGACTCAACAGATGTTCGGCAATCAAGCAGGTGGCTTCCGGACGTTTTGGCGTAACTTCAAGATATCTTGTAAGTGCCAATGAAATCCAGATTAAAATGGCACAGGGCGCTAAACCGGGTGAAGGCGGACATTTACCTGGAAAGAAAGTATATCCTTGGATTGCAAAAACAAGACTTTCAACACCGGGCGTAAGCCTTATATCACCACCACCTCATCATGATATTTATTCAATCGAGGACCTTGCGGAACTTATTTACGACCTTAAAAATGCTAACGATAAAGCAAGAATTTCCGTAAAACTTGTATCAGAAGCAGGTGTAGGTACAATTGCGGCAGGTGTAGCAAAAGCGGGAGCACAGGTAATCCTTATCTCAGGATATGACGGAGGTACAGGAGCAGCTCCAAGAACCTCAATTCACAATGCAGGACTTCCTTGGGAACTTGGACTTGCGGAAGCACACCAGACACTCATAATGAATGGCCTCCGTAATAAAGTTGTGGTTGAAACAGACGGTAAACTTATGACCGGACGTGACGTAGCCATTGCCTGTCTTTTAGGAGCAGAGGAATTCGGTTTTGCAACAGCACCTCTTGTAACACTTGGATGTGTAATGATGAGGGTATGTAACCTTGATACATGTCCTGTGGGAATTGCGACACAGAACCCTGAACTCAGAAAGAGATTTGCAGGTAAACCTGAATATGTAGTTAATTTTATGAAGTTTATTGCAGAAGAACTTCGTGAATATATGGCAAAACTCGGTGTAAGAACACTTGATGAAATGTGCGGACGTTCCGATTTACTTGTCCAGAAGACAGACGAGATAAAAGACAGAATAGGCAAAATCGACCTTTCATCAATACTTAACAACCCATTTGCCAATAATGAAAAAATGGATTATGAACATAAGAACTGGTATGATTTCGGACTTGAAAAAACACTTGATACAACAGTCCTTAAGAAACAGCTTATGCCGGCACTTCAGAAAAAACAGAAGAGAATTGTTGAGGTGGATGTAACTAACACAACCAGCAGGGCATTTGGTACAATGTTCGGTTCTGAAATTACAAGACTTTACGACGATAAACTTGACGAAGACACATACACAATCAAGTGCCACGGAAACGGCGGACAAAGCTTTGGTGCATTTATTCCAAAAGGACTTACCATTGAACTTATCGGAGATTCCAACGACTACTTCGGTAAAGGTCTTTCAGGCGGTAAACTTGTGGTATATCCACCTGCAGCTTCTACTTTCAAATTTGATGAAAACATTCTTATAGGTAACGTTGCTTTATACGGTGCTACAAGTGGTGAAGCTTATATAAACGGCGTGGCAGGCGAAAGATTCTGCGTTCGTAACTCAGGTGCCACGGCAGTTGTCGAAGGTGTCGGTGAACATGGCTGCGAATATATGACAGGCGGCTGCGTTGTAGTTCTAGGCAGAACCGGAAAGAACTTTGCCGCAGGTATGAGCGGCGGTACGGCTTATGTGCTTGATGAGGACAACAAACTTTATCTTAACCTTAACAAAGAGCTTGTAAGTTCGGAAGTTGTTACAGACAAGTATGATGTAATACAACTTAAAGAACTTATCCAGAAACATGTTGCATACACTAACTCTGAAAAGGGCAAGAAAATACTGGATAATTTCAGTGAATATCTTCCTAAATTCAAGAAAATTATGCCACATGATTATAAGAAGATGTTAAATACAATTGTTCAGATGGAAGAAAAAGGTCTTTCAAGCGAACAGGCACAGATAGAAGCATTTTATGAGATGACTAAATAAACAGGAAGGAGCAATCAAAATGGGAAAACCAACAGGATTTATGGAATATGACAGAGTCGACAGCGAGGCTTTTGACCCAAAAGAGAGAATTAAAAATTTTAATGAATTTCATACACCGCTTTCACCTGAAAAACAGCGTATACAGGCTGCACGCTGTATGGATTGCGGAGTTCCTTTCTGCCAGTCAGGAAAAATGCTCAAAGGAATGATTTCAGGTTGTCCTTTGAACAATCTTATTCCTGAATGGAATGAACTTTTATACCTTGGAAATTACAAAAGAGCATATCACCGTCTTGCCAAAACAAGTAATTTTCCTGAATTCACTTCAAGAGTATGTCCGGGTCTTTGCGAAAAGGCTTGTACATGCGGTCTGAACGGCGATGCCGTTACCACAAAGGAAAACGAAAAAACAATTATTGAATATGCTTTTGAGCATGGTTACGTTAAGCCTAAAATCCCTGCTGTGCGCACCGGAAAAAAAGTTGCCGTAATCGGTTCCGGTCCTTCGGGACTTGCAGCAGCGGACCTTCTTAATATGAGAGGACATAGTGTTACGGTTTACGAAAAATCAGACAGACCGGGCGGACTTCTGATGTACGGAATACCTAACATGAAGCTTGAAAAACACATAATTGACAGACGTATCAATTTAATGAAGGAAGAGGGCATTGAGTTTGTAACAGGTGTGAATGTCGGAGCAGACATTAAAGCCAACAAACTTTTGAAAGAATATGATGTGGTTATTCTTGCCTGCGGTGCCGGCAATCCTAGAGACATAAAGGCAGAGGGCAGGGATGCAGAGGGCATATATTTTGCGGTGGATTACCTTAAATCCGTAACCAAGAGCCTCCTTGATTCAGACTTTAAGGACAAAAAATACATTGACCCTAAGGGTAAAAATGTTGTTGTAATCGGTGGCGGTGACACAGGAAATGACTGTGTAGGCACATCAATAAGACTTGGCTGCAAATCAATAACACAGCTTGAAATGATGCCAAAAGCCCCTGATTTCAGAACAGCCGACAATCCATGGCCACAGTGGCCAAAGGTCTGCAAGACAGACTACGGTCAGGAGGAAGCCATCGCTGTTTTCGGCCATGACCCAAGAATATACCAGACCACGGTCAAAGAATTTGTTAAGGATAAAAACGGAAACCTTTCAAAACTCATCTGCGTAAAACTTGAATCCAAAAAAGATGAAAAAACAGGCAGGATGATGATGGCAGAGGTTGCAGGCAGCGAATTTGAACTGCCTTGTGAAATGGTTCTTATTGCAGCCGGCTTCTTAGGCTCGCAGAAATACGTTACCGATGCGTTTGGCGTTGAGGTTGACGGCAGAACCAACGTTAAGACCGCACCTGATTCTTTTGCCACCAACGTACCTAAAGTATTTACAGCAGGTGACATGCACATCGGACAGTCCCTTGTAGTCCGTGCAATCAGACAGGGACGTGACGTTGCAAGGGAAGTTGACAAATGTCTCATGGGATATACCAATCTTGAATAAAACAAAGCTTTATTGAAATTCGGCGCAATATTCACATTCGTGGATATTGCGCTGTTTTTGTGAGGTGGGGGGAGGAATGAAGAGGGGTGTCTACTCATATGTTTTTGGATGAGGGAAAAACATAAAATCCTTCCCTTTCTCTGGTTACGAAGCTGCGTGACCGGAACCCATTTACGGATGGTGTTAAGATAAGATTTAAGTGCTGTGGAGGAAGTGCCATTGTTTAAATGTCTGGTCAGTCGTTCGACAGAATTGACCTTTTTAGTATTTTCATGAAGCTGATCCATAACATCGGTTAAAAGACAGCTTCCGGCTGCAAGCATACCATAAGTCATATCGGCAGAAAACTTTTTGTCTGGCTTGGACAGGTGTTTTGAAATTTTATTTGAAAAATTTAAAATTTCCCGTTTCATTTGATAAGTATTTGTTGTAGAATTAAACATAAGGAGTTCTCCTGATTTTTGTTTAGTATCTTTTTGATTTGACACCTTAATTTTACTACAAAACAGGAAAGGATTCCTTATATTTTGGGCATTTTTTGAAAGTTGTTTATAACTATGCTTATGAAAACGTGGCTTTGTGGATAAAAATACGAAAATTCAAGTCAGTAGTATAATTGCACTTTTTGTGTTATATTAATTAGTATGTGGTTACTAGTTCCGTACATCAATTTTAAAAATTTATTGAATATAAAATCTTGAAGAAATGGGGAATCATATGTCTGAAGAAACAAAACCTCGTATTGTGAAATCGCATGATATTAATTTAGATTCTGATTATGTAAATTGGATTCATGATGTGAAACAACGTTATATATCCACACAGATAAAAGCAGCAGTTAAAGTTAATACAGAACGACTTTACTTTAATTGGCAACTGGGGCGAGATTTAGTAGAAAGAAAAGCGGAAGAAAAGTGGGGAAAAGGAATTGTAGAGCAATTAAGTCTTGATTTACAGGATGAATTTCCTGATGCAACAGGATTTTCAGCAAGAAATCTTTGGAATATGAAAAAGTGGTATTTGTTCTATTCTTCAAGTGATATGTTTTCAGAACTTGCTCGTACTATTGAGAATAATCTTGATTTGAATAGTTTAAAACTGCAACAGGTTGGTGCAGAAATTAGTGAAGGTCAAAAACTGCACCAAGTTGGTGCAGAAATAGAATTTCCTGCAATCTTCGGATTTGTACCATGGAGACATCATGTGGAAATAGTAACAAAATGTAAAACAATAGAAGAAGCTTTATTCTATGTGAGAAAAACAATAGAAGAAAGCTGGAGCAGAAGCACACTTATTGATTGTATTAAAGCTAATTTATATCAATCATCAGGTAATGCACTTACTAATTTTGCGGAAAAACTTCCTGCCATACAAGGAAAACTCGCACAGGAAATTGTAAAAGATACTTATGATTTCGGCTTTGTATCACTTCCTGTAGGATATAATGAAGAAGAGTTGGAAGATGCGTTAGAGCAGAATATTACACGTTTCTTGTTGGAACTCGGATCAGGATTTGCCTTTATAGGAAGACAGAAAGAGATTATTGTAGCTGGTAAAACAAGAAAAATTGATATGCTTTTTTATCATATTAAGCTTCGCTGTTATATAGTTGTTGAATTAAAAGCTGTATCATTTGAACCAGAGTTTGCAGGAAAACTTAATTTCTATGTAAATGCGGTTAATGAATTAATGAAATCGGAATCTGATAATCCTACAATTGGTCTGTTGATATGTAAGGATAAGGACCAGACAGAGGTTCAGTGGGCTTTTCAGGGAATAGAGACACCTATGGGAGTTGCAACTTACGATAATATTCGTTTACAAGAAATAAAATCACAGTTACCATCAGAAGAAGCTATTCAGAAACGACTAGAACAGGCAGAAGAAGAATATATCTTAAAACTAAAGGAAAAAAATAAATAAATCATAATATTAAAACACCGATAATCAACCTGCTTTCCACCCTTGAATTTATGCAACCTCTGTGGTAATATTCCTTTGATAAAAAGGCAGGAGGCGTATTTAATGGATTCAAATAAAGATATTTTAAACACTATCAGTGACAGTAACAGACGTTTTGCAAAGAAGAAAAGAGAGGAAGATCTTCTTGGAGTGCCTGAAAAAGTAGCAGCAGAGCTTGAGAAAGCAATGGAACAGGAAGATAACGGATATTTTGATAAGGCAAAAGATATATGTGTACAGATTCTTGCAACAGAAGAAGGCAGGAATGTTGAAAAAGTTAAACTTACATTGGCAAGAATATATCCAAAAGTTCTTGAAACCGATATTTATGACTGTAATAAAAGATACCAGACGGATGTGGAGGATTATTTTAAATTCCTTGACAGCATTACAATGAACGACCTTATGCAGGAATATGTTGTAGAAACATTGGCTAAGTTTTGTGAGTTAATGGAAAATGAATGGTACAGACCTCTTTTCAGGGAATTTGTCGCAACTGTTGAAAAGAAAGGCTATCTCACAAAAGAAGAGTACAGAAAAACCCTTGACTCAGCATACGCATCTGCCGAATCGGTTGTGTATTTTGATGACAATAAAGTAAGCATAATAATGAAGAATGTCCTTAAATCAGGCTATGAAAGAGCCTATGTTTTGGCCGGAGTTGAGGAAACGGACAAAAGGCAGAAGATGGAAATGGACATATATACCAATATATATTATCTTTGCTGTTATTATGGCGACAATACGGATGAAGTCGAATACATTATGTCAGCATATCCTCACAGCTATGAGACTATAGAAAAAGATGTTGAAGAAATTAAGTCTGATAAACAGGCTAAAATATCAAAAACATTGGATAAACTTGCTCCTTTTGCCGCAAAAAATATAGACAGGGAAGCTCTTAAAACAGCTCTTGACAAAGCATATCAGTATGTTTTGAACAGCCACAAGCAGCCGGAATTAATCCATAGCGGAAAACAGCCTTACTATAGAAAAAATACTAAAATAGGACGCAATGACTTATGTCCATGTGGCTCCGGACGTAAATATAAACAGTGTTGCGGAAGAGATGTAAAATGAAATACTTAAGACAGTTTTTAATAATAATATTGATTTCACTTATCGGGGAAGTAATGCATTATTTTATTCCGTTGCCGGTACCGGCAAGTATTTACGGAATGGCAATTCTTTTTGTGGGTCTTATGACAAAAATTATCCCTCTTGATTACGTTAAAGACGCAGGAAAATTAATGATAGAAATCATGCCTGTGATGTTTATACCGGCAGGAGTGGGGCTTATGGCTAGTTTTGGTGTATTAAAGCCCATGATTATTCCGTTTTGTGTGGTTCTTATTGTAACTGTTGTTACGGTTATAATAATAACAGGCCACGTTTCACAGTTTATTATTAAATCAGGAAAGAAGAAAAATAAAGAAAATGAATGAGTTTTTTCAAATATCGGCATTTGCGGGAGTTACACTGAGCCTTGTGGCATATATGATAGGCGTGTTTCTTAAGAAAAAAACCAAGCTTGCCATATTTAATCCACTTATGATTTCTATTGTGGTTACAATAATTGTCCTCATTGTGTCAAAAACCGATTATGAAGTATATAACGAAGGCGCAAAATATTTAAGCTGGCTTCTTACACCGGCAACGGTATGCCTTGCAATCCCTCTTTATGAACAGATTGATTTATTGAAAAAAAATTACAAAGCTGTATTTGCCGGAATTCTTTCAGGTGTTTTGACAAGCCTTCTTACGGTTTTTGTGCTGGCAAAATTAATGAAATTAAACCATACCGAGTACATAACGCTTCTGCCTAAATCAATAACAACGGCAATCGGAATGGGCATATCCGAGGAACTTGGCGGATATGTTACCATAACAGTGGCAATAATTGTACTTACAGGAGTTGTGGGTAATATTTTCGGAGAGATTATATGTAAAATATTCCACATTACCGAACCGATATCAAAAGGTCTTGCACTTGGAACCTCATCACATGCGATAGGAACGGCTAAAGCAATGGAAATGGGAGAAGTGGAAGGAGCAATGAGCAGTCTTTCCATTGCTGTGTCAGGAATTCTGACCGTAATATTTGCATCCGTTTTTTCTCATTTTATTTAATATTATGATAAAAGTATATGGTGAAAAGTCTTGATTTTAAATGATATTTATGTATAATGAATACGAACAATTAATTTAGAAAAGGAGTCAGAGACAAGATGGCAACAATTGATTTAACTAAATATGGCATCACAGGTGCTACTGAAATTGTACACAATCCTTCTTACGAATTATTATTTGAAGAAGAGACTAAGGCAGGCCTTGAAGGTTACGATAAGGGACAGGTTAGTGAACTTGGCGCTGTAAACGTAATGACAGGTGTTTATACAGGACGTTCTCCTAAAGACAAGTACATTGTTATGGATGAGAATTCTAAGAACACAGTATGGTGGACTTCAGATGAATACAAGAATGATAATCATCCACTTTCAGAAGAGAACTGGAAGATTTTAAAGGAAATTGCTAAGAAAGAACTTTCTAACAAGAAACTTTATGTAGTAGACGCATTCTGCGGTGCTAATAAAGATACACGTATGGCAATTCGTTTTATCGTAGAAGTAGCTTGGCAGGCACACTTTGTTACAAATATGTTCATCATACCAACAGATGAAGAATTAGCAAATTTTGAACCTGACTTTATTGTATACAACGCTTCTAAGGCAAAAGTTGAGAACTATAAAGAACTTGGCTTAAATTCTGAAACAGCAGTTGCATTTAACATTACAAGCCGTGAACAGGTTATCATCAATACATGGTACGGCGGAGAAATGAAGAAGGGTATGTTCTCTATGATGAACTACTACTTACCTCTTAAGGGTATTGCATCAATGCACTGCTCAGCTAACACAGATAAAGAAGGCAAGAATACAGCAATCTTCTTCGGTTTATCAGGAACAGGTAAGACAACACTTTCAACAGACCCTAACCGTCTCTTAATCGGTGATGATGAACACGGATGGGATGATAACGGCGTATTCAACTTTGAAGGTGGATGCTATGCTAAGGTTATCGACCTTGATAAGGATTCAGAGCCGGATATCTACAATGCAATCAGACGTAATGCTCTCCTTGAGAACGTATCACTTGATGCTAACGGAAAGATTGATTTCACAGATAAGAGTGTAACAGAGAATACAAGAGTATCTTACCCAATTAACCATATCGAGAATATCGTTCGTCCAATTTCTTCAGCGCCAGCAGCTAAGAACGTTATTTTCCTTTCAGCAGATGCTTTCGGAGTTCTTCCTCCTGTATCTATTCTTACACCAGAGCAGACACAGTACTACTTCCTTTCAGGATTTACTGCTAAGCTTGCAGGTACAGAACGTGGAATTACAGAACCAACACCTACATTCTCAGCATGTTTCGGACAGGCATTCCTTGAGTTACATCCAACTAAGTATGCTGAAGAACTTGTTAAGAAGATGAAACAGAGCGGTGCTAAGGCATATCTTGTTAATACAGGTTGGAACGGAACAGGTAAGAGAATTTCTATTAAGGATACAAGAGGAATTATCAATGCTATCTTAAGTGGTGCTATCAACAACGTTCCTACTAAGACAATTCCTCATTTCAATTTTGAAGTTCCTACAGAACTTCCGGGAGTTGACACAGGAATTCTTGATCCACGTGACACATACGCAGATGCTTCTGAATGGGAAGTTAAGGCAAAAGATCTTGCAGGAAGATTTGTTAAGAACTTTGCTAAGTATGAAGGAAATGATGCAGGTAAAGCACTCGTTGCAGCAGGTCCAGAAGCTTAATATTTAAGAATATTATACAAATAATTAAAACGACTATGAATTGTTATGATTCATAGTCGTTTTTGACATATAAAATATTTTATTAAAAATCTGCCTGTACCGGAGTTGTACTTTGTGTTATCGGTAAAATAACACAATTCATCTCATTAATCAGCGTATCAAGAATGCGGGGAAGTGCTTCAACGGTAGCTTCATGACCGCTGCCATCGTGCATAAGTACAACACTTACGTCTTTATTTCTGACCCCGTTTATTACGTTATTATATACCTGTTCACTAGTAATTGACCCATTCCCATCGCCGGATGATACATTCCAGTCATAATAAATGAGCCCTTTTGATTTTACATAGGGAATATATTCTGTTTTCATCCTTTCATCGGCAAAACTTGTGGATGAGCCTCCCGGAAATCTTGATACATAAGGCTTAAAGCCTGTTAATTCATATACATAATTATATACGCTGTCAATATCTTCTTTAAAAGCATCAAGGGACTGATATATATTCGCTCTTGAGTGGGTATAGGAATGTATTCCAAGTGTATGGTCTTTTGCAATAATGGCATTATATTGTTCCTTGGCAAAATCCTTACTAGGGGAATATTCAGCAACAACAAAGAAAGTTGCCTTAACACCATATTTATCAAGTGTATCAAGTACGGCAGGAGTAAGAGTACCTGAGCCGTCATCAAAAGTCAGATATACTATCTTTTGTCCATTCTCCTTTGCATTAATGGCAATCTGATTGTACTTGTTATCTCGAAGCATATCAGGATTTTCGGTGGTTTCTTCCTCCGCTGTGGTTGGAGTTTCAGTAGTAGTCTCTTTTTCATTATCTGTTGTTTTTTCTGTATCCGATGTGGTCTCAGCATCAGACGTAGTTGCAGCATCAGCCGTACTTTCGACTGTAGGACCGGTATCGGCTTTTTTTTCACTGCCTGATTTGTCCGGTTTCTTAAGCACAAGCAAGGTTATCAGCACAAGTGCTGTCATAAGAGAAACTACTAAAAATATTATGGTAATTTTTTCTTTTTTCTTCATATTTCATATTATAAAACGCAGGTATATACATGTCAAACAGCCAAAAGTTACATATACCGGGATTAATGAAAAAAAAGAAAATATGCAAAAAAACTATTTATAAATATATTGACAGAAAAATAACAATGTGGTATAGTCTTACTTGCGTTGTGAGTGACGCAAGTAATAATGCGCGAGTGGCTCAGTGGTGGAGCGTCTCCTTGCCAAGGAGAAGGTCGCGGGTTCGATCCCCGTCTCGCGCTTATTTTTTTTGCAAAAATATAGGTCCTGTTTGCAATTTGCATTGTATGTCATTTTGTGGGCAGGACCTATGTTTTTGCAAAGAGAGGTGCAAGCACCTCTCAAACCTCTTATGAAATAAGAGGTTCGGATCTCAGGCTCCTAAAGTCGCCTTCGGTCGGTTCGACGGGAAAAAGGTCCACCGGACCTTTTTCTTATACCGCCTCACCCCGTCTCGCGCTTATTTTTTTTGCAAAAATATAGGTCCTGTTTGCAATTTGCATTGTATGTCATTTTGTGGGCAGGACCTATGTTTTTGCAAAGAGAGGTGCAAGCACCTCTCAAACCTCTTATGAAATAAGAGGTTCGGATCTCAGGCTCCTAAAGTCGCCTTCGGTCGGTTTGACGGGAAAAAGGTCCAGCGGACCTTTTTCTTATGCCGTCTCACCCCGTCTCGCACTTATTTTTATGTCCTAAAACAGGGACTTTCCGCTATATATAAGTGGGTCACTGTGGGTCACTGGATATAAGACCCCGTGGTCTGAGGCATGGTGTATCAGTAGGTGGTACATTGTGCCTCAGACTATTTTTTGCGCAAATGGATGTGCAGGTGATGACGTGGCTGCAAAAGAAAGCCACCACACCTCCGCCATCCGGAAATCTCTACCCAAAAGGCGGAAATCCCGGGAAAAAGGTAGAGAATTCTGTAGCTGTCATCCGTGAATCTCTACCCAAACGGCGAAAATCTGCCGAAAAGGTAGAGAATCCTGTAGCTGTCATCCGTGAATCTCTACCCAAAAGGTGGAAATCCCGGAAATAGGTAGAGATTCCAAGAGCCGCCGATCGTAAAATCTCTACCCAAAAGGCGGGAAACCCAGGAAAAAGGTAGAGATTCCAAGAGCCGCCGTTTGGAAATCTCTACCCAAACAGTGGAAAATTCCACCTGCCCAAACATAAAAAACTACACTAACTAACATACCCCGCTAAATATTAATTGACATTAATTTTCAGAAGTATAAAATAGAAAGAGTAAGGATTATGATTATGAAACGGAATGTTAGTGGAAGCGGCGGCACTGCCCCATCAGCGAAGAACCGCCGGCCATTGAAATACATTGTATATACCGGCAAGAAAAGACAGGTTGCGAGGTCAGTGAAGCAGGAAGCCCATTGGCTTTAGACAATGGGTAGTTCACTACAGGTCGAGAATTTAAGTATCGTGGAGGTTAATATATGATTTTAGCTTTTTTAATTTGCGTAGGTGTAGCGATTGGCTTTCTTGTAATGGGAATTAAAATACGTAAATCAGACAAGCCGGCAGGCTATTATACTTTTTTAAAGAAGCCAGAAGTAGATAGTATCAAAAAATACAATAATGCAATATCTGTTTTGTGGTATATAGCATCTGTATTTTTAATAGGAAATGCAGTTCCTTTATTATTTCTTGAAAAAGATTCACCGGAACTTGTTATGGTGTGGATAGCCTGTTTAGCCTGGTTAATAGTATTGGTATCTGCCTATTGGATTATTGATTATTTGCGCAGTGTAAATAAAAAAAGACGAAGACGAAGAATACGAAGAAGACAAAGAGTACTTTAATCTATGTGTGGAAGTTTTGCAATGACTGAAATTAATGATAAAGCACATTACCACTTGCCGGGATTATTTGAATTTTATGAATTGTACAAGGTGTTCCTGCCTCTTTTTTATGTACATAGGGAATATTTTTATGAATGGTGTGATATAGGCTCCATATATGGGGCACCCCCGGATTGTGTCTGGGGCGGGGGACGTGTCGGTTTTGGGGAAGAGAATGAAGATGAGGTGTATGCCCTTCTTAAGGAGTACGGAATCTCTGCAAGACTCACGTTCAGCAATTCATTGCTTAGGGAGGAACATCTGTCAGACAGAAAATGCAACAGGTTATGCAGTTTGTTTGAAGATTCCCAAAACGGTATTATCATATATTCCGATTTATTAATGGAATATATCCAAAAAAACTATCCTAAGTTCTATTATGTGTCATCCACAACTAAAGTAATTACAGATTTTGATGAGTTTAAAAATGAAACCGACAGAGAAGAGTTCAGATATGTTGTACCTGATTTCAGATTTAATAAGAGATTTGACAGATTAAGCACATTATCAGAAGGACAAAAGAAAAAAACGGAGTTTCTTTGCAATGAATGTTGTAATTTTGGATGTTCCGACAGAAAAAAATGCTATGAGAGTGTCAGCCGCAAATCCCTTGGGGAGACAGGTACAGAGCATTACTGCACATCACCTGATGCAGAAGATGGATATATTTTTTCAAAAGCGATGTTAAATCCGGGATTTATAGGTGTAGAGGACATTAAAAAAGTCTATATGCCGATGGGCTTTTCGGAATTTAAAATAGAAGGACGGGGACTGGGAAGTGCCCTTATTCTGGAATTTTTGCTGTATTATATGACTAAGCCCGAGTACCACTTAAAAGTCAGGGAAGCAATTTATCTTGATAATATGCTGGATTTATTTTAGAAAATTAACAGATAAGGAGGGTTTTATAATGAAAAGTATTAAACCGGGACGAGGTCCCTCTAAACTTAATATGGTAAGTGCCATAGGAGCAGCAGTGTTTGGGGTATTCTGGTGTGTGTTTGCGGTTGCAATCGGGGGCGGGTTTATGCTGCCATTCGGAATTATTTTTATAGTAATCGCAATTGCCATGGCGGTGTATTCATATCATAATGCAACAGCAAAGGACAGATATTCGATTTTTGATATTGTTGATGAAAATGAGGAAAAGGATCCATTGAATGAACAATACGGAAGAAAAAAAGAAGAATATGACAGGGGTAGTAATGCCGGAGAAACGGATGTGAATTTTTGTCCGTATTGCGGCAGACACCTGGAAAAAGGATTTGATTTTTGCCCTAAATGCGGTAAAAAAATTATACTTTAATTTTACATAAATAATATTTTAGTGAGATAGTTAGTTTACTTTCTTTTTGATAATTTTTTCTTGTAAGAAATAATTACAAAAAGGAAGGAAACAATATGATTAGGAAGAAATTGTTGAAAAAGGCAGCATGCCTTATGGCTGTAGCAGCTGTAACAGTTACAGGATTTGGAACTGTGGCCTATGGTTACGGAGAATACCAGGCAGGAAGTACGGCAAGTCAGACAGACGGAAGCAATGAGTTTCTTACATGGAGAGACAGCGTATGGAGAACAGCCGGAAATTATGATGATTCAGCTAAAGTGGCACTTACACCGGGTAAGACAGAAAAAGATCTTAATTTCGCATGGTATTCAGAAAATACATCTAAACCGGCAGTCATGGTATGGAAAAACGGAGCAAGATCACAGGCAAAGGTTTTTGAAGGAACAGGCAGCACGGTAGACGCTAATAACTGGCAGGGAAAGAATTATCAGACCTCCAATAAGGTATCTGTAGAAGGTTATTTTGAAGACAATACAGAATATGAATATTGTTATACAGATAATTATAACGGACAACCGACTGTATGGTCAGCAACTTATTCGTACAAGACCGGTAATTCATCGGAATATTCGGTTATACTTACAGGAGACCCACAGATTGGTGCTTCAGGTTCAGGTGATGATAAATCAGCAACAGACTCATCTGTGGCAAGGGATACATATAACTGGAACAAAACAATGAGTATGGCAAAACAGGTATGTCCTGATGCGGCATTCCTTTTATCTGCAGGAGACCAGATTGATAAGTCCGGAGCATCAAAGAGTAATGATTTAAAAACAAGGGAAAGCGAATATGCGGGTTATCTTTATCCGGAAGTATTCAGAAGCCTTCCGATAGCATCTACAATCGGTAACCACGATACAGCAGGTTCGGATTATAGTGCACATTTCAATAATCCTAATACCGGTGACAGCCTGGGAGCAACCAATGCAGGGTCGGATTATTATTTTTCATATGGCAATGTGCTTTTTATATCACTTAACAGTAACAATAGAAATCAGGCAGAACACAGGGAGCTTATGAAAAAAGCTATTGCCTCAAATGAAAATGCTAAGTGGAAAGTTGTGATTTTCCATAGTGATATATATGGTTCAGGTCAGCCTCATGCAGATACTGATGCTGCAACCAACAGAGTTATTTTTGCACCTCTTATGGACGAATTTGATGTAGATGTCTGCCTTACAGGCCATGACCACACTTATTCAAGATCATATCAGGTACTTGACGGTAATGTAATCGATTATGATATTTCATCAGGAAGCGTAACCGATCCTGAGGGAACTCTTTACATAACAACAGGTTCCGGCTCAGGTTCAAAATACTATAATCTTCTCAATTATACACCATACTATATTGCAGAAAGAACTAATGCAATGCTTCCTTCTTTCTCAACAATTGATTTTTCAGACAGTGAACTGACAATCAAGACTTACGATTACACAGGTGCAAAGTATGCCGATGATTTTACAATCAGAAAAACATCTGCTTCGCTTACTATAGATGAAATTATTGATAATGCGGAAAAACTTGTATCAGATGGAGAAATATATACAGATGAAAGTCTTAATGCTTTAAAATTAAGTCTTGATGCATTAAAGAATATCAGAAAAGCATATACAACCGACAAAGATAATTATATTGATACATTATCTGCACTTTACAATACAGCAGATGATCCAATCAAAGGCTATGGTTCCGTAAAAAATGATGATGACAAGGACGTTCTTGCAAGCGGAAGCAAGGCAAACAGATTAAGGAAAGGTCTTTCAACAATTCTTGATAAAACAATTTATCGTCAGATTGAAGGCGGTAACGTGATTACGGACGCAATACTTCCTGTTGTAAATGCCGATATGCTTAATGAAGCAGCTGACAAGGTTCTTGCAGGCATAGAAGCATTGAAACTTAAAGATACCGAAACTGTCACAACTCCTGATAACAACAAAGAGAACAATGACAGTAATGACAGTAATGGCAACAATGGCAGCAATGACGGCAACGACAGCAATCCTAAGGCTGGAGACAGTTCAATGGTAGCTGTTGCAATCGGAGGAACACTGCTTGTAGCAGGTCTTGCGGGTCTCGTAATCTATATGGGAAGGAAAGAAAGCAATTGGGAAAAATAGTATCACGATATGGGAAGTACCTTGCGGTTCTCGGAATAGTGATATTAGTGTTTGCTTTTAATAAAACAATAAAAAAAGTACCGCTTCTTGCTGATGATAATACAAAGTTTGTCAAGGCAAGAGTGGTAGAAAAAGATAACCTTCAGGCCGGATCCGACAGCTCGGATGGTGGTCAGAAGGTTACTTTACTTATCACTTCAGGAGAACATAAGGGGGAATATGTGGAGGCATACAGCCTTAATGGTTATCTGTATGGTGCAGATTGCAAAATCGGAACAAAGGTTATCGCTAATATAAGTGAACATGACGGCGTGCTTACCGCTAATGTATATAATTATGACAGGGAACTTCCGGTTGCACTTTTATTATGTGCTTTTGCGGCAGTTATGTGGATGGTAGGCGGAAAAAGAGGAATTAATTCGCTTATAGCGCTTATATTTACATTTATTGTGGTTATATTTTTATATGTTCCCATGATGTATGCCGGGGTATCTCCTTTTCTGGCAGCAATAATTACGGTGATTATGGTTACCGTTGTTACACATATACTGATTGCTGATTTTGAATTAAAATCCATTGCCGCAATGGCAGGAACGATAGCGGGTGTTGTTATTGCAGGCCTGATAGCTGTTGTATTCGGTAAAACGTCACATATAACGGGTATGAATGTAAATGAAATAGAGACACTTATGTATGTGGGACAGAATTCAAAACTTGATATCGGAGGCATGCTGTTTTCCGGAATATTGATATCGTCAATGGGTGCAGTTATGGATGTGGCAATGTCTGTATCCTCATCACTTAACGAAATCAATACCAAAATACCTGATATTACGCAGAAAGAATTATTTAAGTCAGGAATAACAATCGGCAGGGACATGATAGGAACAATGGCAAATACCCTTATACTTGCCTATGTGGGCGGAAGCATTAATCTTGTAATGATAATTTATGCTTATTCCTACCAGCTACACCAGATTATTAATATGTATTCCATCGGAATTGAGATTATGAAGGGAATAGCCGGAACTATGGGAATAGTGCTTACCGTTCCGTTTACTTCACTAATAACTTCAGTAATGCTAAAAAAATCAAAAAAACTAAAATAATAGTTAAAAAACACCTGCATATGTGGTAAAATATTATTATTAATTTTGTATGGAGGAGCATGTATGCGAAAAACCAAAATTATATGTACACTCGGACCTGCGGTAGACAGTGACGAACGGATTACGCAAATCATTAATGCAGGAATGGACTGTGCAAGACTTAATTTTTCTCACGGAACACATGAAGAACAGGAAGTGAGACTTAACAGGGTAAGAAGAATCGCGGGGGAACTTAACAGGCATATTCCTATACTTCTTGATACCAAAGGACCGGAAATCAGACTTAAGGATTTTGAAAATGGTTCCGTTGTTGTTGAAAAAGGAAGTTTATTCACTTTTGATACTGATAAGGAGACTCCGGGAACCAAGGAAAGAATAGGACTTACCTACGACAAGTTGGCAAAGAATGTTGAAGTAGGCACAAAAATACTTGTGGATGACGGCAAGATAGAACTTAAGGTTACGGCAATTAAAGGCAGTAAGGTTATCTGTAAAGTTATAACCGGCGGAAAGTTAAGTAACCATAAGAGCATTAATATTCCTAATGTTGAGATACCTATGCCTTATCTCAATGATGTTGATAAATCAGATCTTCTTTTCGGTATAGAACATAATGTTGAATATATTGCCGCTTCTTTTGTAAGATGTGCAGATGACCTTAAGAAACTTCGTAAATTCCTTAAGGATAACGGCGGACAGGATATTAAGGTTATCAGTAAAATCGAAAATGGACAGGGTATTAACAATTTTGATGAGATACTTGAACTCAGTGACGGAATTATGGTTGCGAGAGGAGACATGGGTGTTGAGATTAATTTTGAAAAGATTCCTGCAATCCAGAAGATGATGATTGAGAAATGTAACAGAGAGGGTAAGATTGTTGTTACCGCCACACAGATGTTAGAGTCCATGACAGAGAATCCAAGACCTACAAGGGCAGAGGTATCCGATGTTGCCAATGCAATTTATGATGGAACTACGGTAATTATGCTTTCAGGCGAATCTGCAGCAGGCAGGCATCCGGTGGAAGCTGTAAGAACAATGGCTAATATTGCCGTTAATGCAGAAAATACCATCAATTATTATGAAAAGTATGTGGATAGTAGTGCAGACATGGAACCTAATCTTAAAAATGCCATCTGTGCCTCGGCATACAATGCGGCAAAATATCTTGATGCCAAAGCAATAGTCGTTCTTACAAGAAGCGGTGCTACAGCTAATATTTTATCCCGTTTTCATCCGGAATGTCCTGTAATTGCAGCTACAATTTCCGAAAGAGGACGCAACCAGCTTAACCTTGTATGGGGTATTACTCCTGTTGCAGCAGAGAACCTTGATAGTGCAGATAAGTTTGTTGAGTATGCTGTTTCTAAAGCAGTAGAAAGCAGACTTGTAAAGCGTGGAGATAATATTGTTGTGATACTTGCGTCAGACCTTGAGTCTGATGATGATACAATGCGTATTTGTACAATTTAGTAAGGAAGATGATAAGATGGTTAAGGATACAATTCTGGTTATTGATGTAGATGTGGATGGTATTCAGGAAATTATGAATATCCTTTCTGACAGCTACAGAATATGTACAGCCGGTAGTTTTGAAGATGCACTGCTTATAATACGTGATATAATACCGGAGCTGATTCTTATTGATTCCACCATGTCAGCAAAGGATGGATTTGACATACTGGAATTTCTTAAGACAAATGATAGATCAAGCCATATACCGGTTATTTTTATAACACCACTTGATAATCCTGATTTTGAGGTCAGGGCGTTTGATATGGGAAGTGTGGACTATATTACCAAACCTTTTGTCCCAAAGGTTGTCAGAAAGCGAATTGAGACACAGATTAAGCTTGCAAAATACGAACATAAGTTAGAGGAGCTTGTAGAGGAAAAAGTCAGCGAAATTGAGGACATGTATGATATTATGGCAATTAGTTTTGCCGGACTTGTCGAATCAAGGGACGGTATAACCGGCGGACATTTAAAGAATACCGCCATATATTACAAGTGTTTTATAGATTATCTTGTAACACTGCCTGTGTATTCAGATGTATTGACTCCGGTTGTCGTTAAAAAGGCCTGCCGTTCGGCACCTCTCCATGATGTGGGTAAAATTGCCATTGAGGATGCTGTTTTAAGAAAATCTTCCGCATTAAGTGGAGAAGAATTTGAAAAAATGAAAAAACATGCAGTAATAGGCGGCGATATTTTCCATTTTCTTTCAGGCAGGATAGAGGATAAGCAGTTTGGTGAAATTGCGGAACAGGTCTCAAGATATCATCATGAAAAATGGGATGGTACCGGATATCCGGAAGGCCTTAAGGGAGAGCAGATTCCGCTTGTTGCCAGAATTATGAGCATAGTTGATGTATATGATGCACTTACTTCCAAAAGACCATATAAGGAACCATATTCCCATGAAAAATCAATGAAAATGATTATTGCGGGAAGAGGAACGAGTTTTGACCCTGCTCTTGTGGATGAATTTGTTAAGATAGGCGATAAGATAAAAAAATGTCTTGCTTCAAAGGAAGACTATATCAACAACCAACGTTATTTTATGTATGAAGGTTAGATAAATGTTTGAAATTCTTGTTATAGATGATGATAAAAACACACGCAGACTTATGAATGCCATACTTCTTGGAGCCGGCTATAAGCCGGTTCTTGCAGAGGATGGGGAAAAGGCACTTGAAATATATAATACGCATCATGTGGATATGGTTATAGCTGATATAATGATGCCCAATCTTGACGGCTACGAATTTACAAAGATACTCAGAAAAAGCAATCAGGACATTCCGATAATCATGGTATCAGCAAAGGAACTGCCTGACGACAGGAAAAAAGGGTTTAAAGCAGGAATTGATGATTATCTTGTAAAACCGGTGGATGAAGAAGAATTGCTTCTTCATATAAAAGCAATAGAGCGCAGACTGAAAATTGCCGGTGACAGAAAGATAACAATCGGCAGTGTGGTTCTTGATTATGATTCTTTTACCGTAAATGTAAATGGTGAGGAGATTCTTCTGCCACAGAAGGAATTTAAGTTACTTTATCTTCTTTTGTCCAATCCCGGAAGAATATATACAAGGATCCAGCTTATGGATGAGATATGGGGTACAGATACGGATACAGGCTGGGAGACTGTAACGGTGCATATAGGCAGATTAAGAAAAAGATTTGAAAATATAAAGGAATTTGAGATTGTATCGGTAAGAGGTCTTGGATACAAGGCTGTTAAGAAGGTATAAAAGCATATATGAAAAAGAAATTAGTATTAATATCATCGTTTATTGTATTTCTGATACAGACGGTTTCTATGTTAATTGTGGGTACCATATCCACAATTCTTATCCATTCGGGAATTATTACCATTAAAGGATCAAGTAAAACGCGGGTAATTATGGTTATCTGCTGCATATTGGGGGCCAGCATACTTATAGGTTTTATTGTTTCAATAATATTCACAAGGATACCTGTGAAGCCGTTGGACGAGCTTATAAAGGGTATGGACAGGCTTGCAGATGGAGATTATTCTGTGAGAATTAAATTCAATAAAAATCCGGGACTTAAGAAAGTAGAACACAGTTTTAATAAGATGGCAGAAGAACTTCAGAATACCGAACTGTTAAGCAGCAATTTTATCAATGATTTTTCCCATGAATTTAAGACTCCTCTTGTTTCTATCCTTGGATTTACAAAACTTCTCAGAAAAAATATTTTAACGGATGAAGAAAGAGAAGAATATCTTGGCATAATAGAAGAGGAAATGAAAAGATTATATACAATGGCGAACGGTATACTTAACCTTACAAAGGTTGAGAACCAGAGTATACTTACTAATGTTACGGAATATAATCTTTCGGAACAGATACGCCTTACGGTGCTTCTCCTTGAAAGTAAATGGACAGCCAGAAATATTAATATGAATATTGATTTTGGCGAGTATACAATCAATGCCAATGAGGAGATGATGAAGCAGGTATGGATTAATCTCTTAGATAATGCCATCAAATTTTCTCCTGAAGGTGAAGAAATTTCCATAAGGATATCTAATAAAAACGAACATATTTATGTTAGTATTTCCGGTAAGGGACCTCACATTGAAGATGAGGAAATTAATAAAATTTTTAGAAAATTCTATCAGTCGGATTCATCACATTCCACCGAAGGAACTGGCATAGGACTTGCACTTGTAAGCAGGATTATTGAACTCCATAAGGGAAGAATTGAGGTGAACAGCGACAAGAACATCAATACATTTACGGTTATATTATGAATAAAGTTAATATTATGTTTATTATTAGTTTAGATTGAGTTTAGAAAAGTGGTATATATTAACAGTTATACAGTCGAAAGGAGTAGACAGAAGATGATTAAATTACTTAAAAACCTGCCAAAGAGAAATTGGCTTATGATGCTTTTTGCCATAGGTTTTGTAGTTCTCCAGGTATGGCTTGATTTAACGATACCTGACTATATGGCAGACATTACGGCACTTGTCCAGACCGACGGAAGCAAGATGGCAGATATTATGGCAGCAGGCGGAAAAATGCTGCTTTGTGCATTCGGAAGTCTTGCGGCTACGGTTGTTGTAGCTATTATTTCTTCAAGAATAGCTTCAGATTTTTCAGCCGTATTAAGGGCAAAACTTTTTAATAAGGTCCAGGGATTTTCAATGGAGGAAATTGGAAGATTCTCTACTGCGAGTCTTATTACACGTTCAACCAACGATGTTACACAGGTACAGATGTTTGTAACAATGGGCTTTCAGGTATTGATTAAAGCTCCTATTCTTGCAATATGGGCGGTGTGCAAAATATCAGCAAAGAGCTGGCAGTGGACATTTTCAACAGGTGTTGCTGTTGCGGTATTACTTATCATAGTAGGTCTTTGTGTATCAATAGCACTTCCTAAGTTCAAAAAACTTCAGGAACTTACAGATGATATCAACAGGGTTACCAGGGAAAATATTACAGGTATCAATGTTGTAAGAGCATATAATGCCGAGAAATATCAGGAAAGTAAATTTGAAACCGCTAATAATAACCTTACAAAGACACAACTTTTTACATCAAGGACAATGTCGTTTATGATGCCGGGTATCCAGCTTATAATGAGCGGACTCCCTCTTGCCATATACTGGATAGGGGCATATCTCATTAATAAAGCCGATATGATGAGCAAAATAACTTTATTTTCCGATATGGTAACATTTTCTTCTTATGCAATGCAGATAGTAATGGCATTTATGATGATGGTAATGGTATTTATTATTCTGCCGAGAGCATCCGTAGCAGCTAAGCGTATTAATGAAGTGCTTGATACGGAAGCTACTATAGAAGACGGAGACAAGGATATTAAAGATTCAGGCATCAGAGGTGAAATTGAATTTAAGAATGTTAATTTTAAATATCCTGATGCAGAAGATTATGTATTGTCAGATATCAGCTTCTCTGTTAAAAAAGGTGAGACATTGGCGATTATAGGAGCTACCGGATGTGGTAAGAGTACCGTTATTAATCTTATTCCAAGATTCTATGATGTCACTGAAGGCGAAGTTTTGGTAGACGGCGTAAATGTAAAAGATTACAAACAGAAAGAACTTCGTAACAAAATCGGATATGTTTCGCAGAAAGCTACATTATTCGGAGGAACGGTTAAAAGTAACATTGCATACGGTGATAATGGAAAAGACGGCTTTATGGAATCTGATATTGTGGATTCTGTATATGTCGCACAGGCATCCGAATTTGTTGAAAAAATGGGTGAAGGATATGATTCTTATATAGCACAAGGCGGAGGTAATCTTTCAGGAGGACAGAAACAGAGACTTTCAATAGCAAGAGCCGTGTGCCGTCATCCGGAGATATTTATTTTTGATGATTCATTCTCGGCACTTGATTACAGAACCGACAGAGCTTTACGTTCTGCACTTAAAAAAGAATGTGCTGATGCTACAAAGATTATTGTTGCACAGAGAATCGGCACGATAAGAGATGCAGATAAGATAATTGTTCTGGAAAATGGTACCATTGCAGGAATGGGTAAGCATGATGAGCTTATGAAAAATTGTGAAGTATACAGACAGATAGCATATTCGCAGTTATCAAAGGAGGAACTCTGATATGGAAGAAAACAGACAATATAACAATCCTCCTAGACGTGGAGGACACGGAGCCGGCAGACCTGTGGAGAAATCCAAGGATTTTAAGGGAACATGGATTAAAATTTTAAAATATAATAAAAAGTTGTCGTATGCAATGCTTTGTGCCGTTATTTTTTCGGTAGCTGCTACGATATTTACACTTATCGGTCCGGATAAGTTAAAGGACCTTACCAATACAATTACCGCAGGATTTATGACCGGTGTGGATATGGATAAAGTATTTAACATTGGTATAACACTTGTGATTTTGTATGCCTCCGGTACTGTTCTTTCAATACTTCAGGGACAGATAATGGCAGTTGTTACACAGAAGATAAGTAAGAACCTTCGTAATGAGATTTCTGAAAAAATTAACAGACTTCCTATGTGGTATTACAATACAACATCGACAGGTGATATCCTTTCGAGAGTAACCAATGATGTAGATATGATAGGACAGTCCCTTAATATGAGCATAGGTATGCTTATATCATCCGTTACCTTGCTTTTAGGTTCTGTATTTATGATGTTTAAGACCAATGTTCTTATGACCGTAACGGCAATACTGTCGTCTTTATTCGGATTTGCCCTTATGATGATAATTATGGGCAAATCACAGAAGTATTTCAAGAGACAGCAGAAGCATCTCGGAGAAATTAATGGACAGATTGAAGAAATATACACAGGGCACACAGTTGTCAAAGCATATAACGGAGAAGAAAAGGCAGCAGAAGAATTTAACAGAATGAATGAAAATCTTCGTGACAGCGCTTTTAAGGCACAGTGTTTATCAGGCCTTATGATGCCTATTATGAATTTTATCGGTAACTTCGGATATGTCGCAGTATGTATCGTCGGTGCTGTGCTTGCCATGAACGGAAAAATATCATTTGGTGTAATTGTTGCATTTATGATATATATCCGTCTTTTCACACAGCCTTTATCCCAGATTGCACAGGCTATGCAGTCAATGCAGTCAGCAGCGGCGGCAGCAGAACGTGTATTTGAGTTTGTTGAAGCAGAAGAAATGGAAAATGAAGATGACAAGACCGGAAAGGTTGAAAATGTTAAAGGTTATGTGGACTTTGAACATGTAAAATTCGGCTATAAAGGCTCAGATAAGATTGTCATTAAAGATTTTTCCGTTAATGTAAAACCGGGACAGAAGATAGCGATTGTAGGACCTACAGGGGCCGGAAAGACAACACTTGTGAACCTTCTTATGAGATTCCATGAGATTAATGACGGCGTTATCAGGATTGACGGCGTTTCTACAAAAGACATGAAGCGTGAGGACGTCCATTCATTGTTCTGTATGGTATTACAGGACACATGGATTTTTGAAGGAACAGTAAGAGAGAACCTTGTATATTGTACAGAGGGTGTCTCCGATGAAAAGGTAAAAGAAGCATGTCGTGCGGTAGGACTTGATCATTTTATAAAGACATTATCCCACGGATATGATACAATACTTAATGACCAGGTAAATCTTTCACAGGGACAGAAGCAGCAGCTTACAATAGCGAGAGCAATGATTGCGGATAAGCCGATGTTAATACTTGATGAAGCAACAAGTTCCGTTGATACAAGAACTGAGTTACAGATTCAGGATGCAATGGATAAACTCATGGCTGACAGGACATCTTTTGTCATTGCCCACAGATTATCTACAATTAAGAATGCAGACCTTATCCTTGTAATGAAAGATGGAGACATTATTGAAAAAGGTACACATGAAGAACTTCTTGCCAGAAAAGGCTTCTATGCAGACCTTTATAACAGCCAGTTTGAACAGGCTTCATAAAAAGCGGAAAGGGGCTAGGTTATGTACAGATATGTTACAATTGAAAGAGAATACGGAAGTGCAGGAACAGAAATTGCAAAAAAACTTTCAAAAGAATGTGAAATCCCATGCTACGGCAGAGAAATACTTGAGGAGCTTTCAAGAAAGGCAGGAATGTCTGTTGAGAAGCTTGAACAGTATGAAGAGGATGCTACAGGAAGTTTTCTGTATTCATTATATGTAATGACAAAGGTTCAGTCAGGTGATACCGATTATACCGACTTAAAAGGTAAAGTATATATTGCTGAGCAGAAGATTATTAAAGAATTTGCTAATGAAGGTCCTGCCATATTTTTAGGTCATTGTGCCTATGAGGCACTTAGTGACAGACAGAATGTACTGCGTGTATTTATTTATGGTGACGAAGATGATAAAAGAGAGCGCATCAGCCGTGAATACGGAATTGCAGACAACGAAATTGACAGTACAATGAAGAAATTCAACAAGAAGAGAAGTAATTATTACAAAGCTAATACAGGTCTCAGATGGGATGATTACCATAATTATGACGTTGTAATAAACAGTTCTACAATCGGCATTAATAATGCAGTATCACTTTTAAAGGGAATGATAGGCTGATTATGAAAAAGATTAACAGGCTTATATTATTATTTACAACTATGGCTGTGGGCATTTTGCTCACAGCCTGTGGCGGTTATAAGGGCAAAAAAGAAAGAACGCTTAACCTTACCGCCATGGATACCTACATGAGCATAACCTGTTACGGCAGGGAGGCGGATGAAGCCTTGGAGCTTGCCGAGTATGAGATAAAAAGACTTGATGAGTTATGGTCTGTAAGCAATAAGGACAGTGAAATCTACAGAATTAACAATGGAACAGACAATCTTTTATCGGAAGATACAATAAAAATACTAGAAAAATGCCGGTATATATATGGCACTACGGATGGAGCTTTTGATGTTACAATAAGACCGTTAGTTGAGCTGTGGGGTTTTGAATCCGGCCGCCTGTATGTTCCGGGAGATGATGAGATAAAAGATAAACTTGCACTGTGCGGTTTTGACAAAATTAAAATGGATTATGAGACTATAAAGATGGAATCAGGTATGGGACTTGATTTTGGCGGAATAGCGAAGGGATATACTTCAGACAGGCTTATGGCTATTTTCAATGAATTTGATATTGAATATGCAGTAGTTTCTCTCGGAGGAAATGTACAGTGTTATGGAAGAAAACCTGACGGCAATGATTTTAAAATTGCAATTGCTGACCCCAATGGTAAAAAAGATTACGCAGGATCAATTAACGTTAGTGAGAAAGCCGTAATTACGTCCGGGGGATATGAGCGGTACTTTGTGGATGATGTCACAGGAAAAAAATACTGCCATATCATAGACCCTCACACAGGATATCCTGTAGAGTCTGATATGGATTCAATAACTATTGTAAGTGTTGACGGAACTCTGGCAGACGGACTTTCTACAGCCTGTTATGTTATGGGACTTGATAAGACCATAGAATACTGGCATAACCATAAATCGGAATTTGATTTTATTGCTTTGTCCGGGAATACAGCTTATGTTACATCAGGAATAGCAGAAGACTTTGCAAGTGATTATGATATCCGGATTATAAAATAATAAGAAATTTGACAGGCATCTTGACAGGTGGCTGTCTTAAAAAAAATAAAGAGTTCATGCAGCTGAACTCTTTATACAGGAGATAGAAACAATTTGTTCTATGACACGCATTGCTCAAGTACGTATCATTTATTGTAGATTTAATATAACATACATGTTATAATTAGTAAAATTCATTTTTTTCACGAAGATGATGAAAAAAATTCACCACAAGAGGGAACGATATGACACTATTTTCTTATAAGGTTTTTGTGACCATTGTAGAACATATGAATTTCAGAAAAGCAGCGGAAGAACTTAATCTCACACCGTCTGCGGTAAGCCACTGCGTAAGTGGGATGGAAGAAGAACTGGGTTTTCCGTTATTTATCAGAAAAAACAATAGAATCAGTCTTACCGGCGATGCCAAGTCAATTCTTCCTTATATAAAACAGCTTCTTTTAAGCGAAAATGCAGTAAATCAGGCAATTGCCGAGATACGGGGTTTTGAAAAGGGAACGGTAAAGCTTGGCTGTTTTAACAGTGTTTGCATAAGCTGGATTCCCAAACTTGTCAAAAATTTTTCCGACAAATATCCCGGAATCAAAATAGAACTTTTTCAGGGAACTTATAACGATATTGTGAAGTGGCTTGAGAATGGAACAATAGATTTAGGCTTTTTATCGGTATCAAGTGCCGGCAAAATTCCCATAACACCTTTATATAATGACCGACTTATGTGTGCGGTGCCAAAGACGTTTAAAACCCGTAATGAGGGCTTTATTACGATAGACGAGCTTAAAGAATGTGACTTTGTGCAGCCTGCGGAAAATTGCGATGCGGACAGCCAGATGCTTTTTGAAAACAGTGGCTTTGTAGCACAGTCAACGTGCCATGTTGTTGATGATATGTCAATTTTAACGATGGTACAGTCGGGAATAGGTGTATGTATACTTCCCAAAATGACTGTTGAGTCTTATAATGCTAATGTTGATGTTTATCCGATTTACCCTGAGGCATATCGTGTAATCGGTATAAGTGCATTTGAAAGTACAAGAAAAACACCAATTGTGAATAAACTTTACAATATGATAGTTGATTTATTTACGGAACAATATACATAGAAAGAAAGTGTTTAATATGAGTTACAAGGTTTTGATTATCGGCGCAGGAGCGGTAGGCGTTGCAATGGCAGCCTCTCTTTCGGAAGAAGGGATGGATGTTACGGTATATTCAAAAAGCCACACTGCGGACTGTATCGAGGAGAATGGTGTAAAAAGATGCGGTATATTTAAGGATATATCAGTACCCGCAGGCAAGGTAAAGGTAATAAGAAATTATGGTGAGGCATGTCAGGCATATGATTATATAATTATCAGTGCAAAAACCATGGCTGACGAAGAGATTGCAAAATCCCTTGATAACAACAGAAATATAATTGCACCGGAGGGAAAAATTGTTATCTTTCAGAACGGCTGGGGCAACGATGAAGTATTTTTAAAATATTTTGATAAGAATGAGGTATACAATGCGAGAATAATAACCGGATTTGAGCGTGTTACTCCGGAAAACAGCAAAGTGACCGTACATACTGCACCTATTCTGCTGGGTTCTCTTTACGGCGCGGATAATTCCTGCATGGAGCCTTTAGCTGCCGCAATCAATAATTCCGGTATTCCGTCCGAAGTATCGGCTGACATAGGCAAAGCTTTGTGGGCTAAAATGCTTTTTAATACAACACTCAATCCACTTGGAGCAATTCTTAATTCATCTTATGGTGAACTTTCGGAGTCAGAGAGTGCCTGTGACATTATGAATCAGCTTATTGACGAGACATATTCCGTACTTTTAGCAGAGCATCTTGAGACATTCTGGAGCACACCTGAGGAATACAGGAAGGTTTTTTATGAAAAACTTGTTCCGGATACTTATAAGCACAGGTCATCCACACTACAGGATATTGAAAAAGGACAGAAAACGGAAATAGATACATTAAACGGATGTATTATAAGTCTTGCGAGACGAAATGGCATCGATGTTCCCGGACACAGGATGATTTACAAACTTATTAAATCAATTGAAGAAAAAATGTTGACAAGCAAATAACAATGTGGTATAGTATTACTTGCGTTGTGAGTGACGCAAGTAATAATGCGCGAGTGGCTCAGTGGTGGAGCGTCTCCTTGCCAAGGAGAAGGTCGCGGGTTCGATCCCCGTCTCGCGCTTATTTTTTTTGCAAAAATATAGGTCCTGTTTGCAATTTGCATTGTATGTCATTTTGTGGGCAGGACCTATGTTTTTGCAAAGAGAGGTGCAAGCACCTCTCAAACCTCTTATGAGATAAGAGGTTCGGATCTCAGGCTCCTAAAGTCGCCTTCGGTCGGTTCGACGGAAAAAAGGTCCACCGGACCTTTTTCTTATGCCGTCTCACCCCGTCTCGCGCTTATTTTATGCCCTAAAACAGGGACTTTCCGCTATATAAAAGTGAGTCACTGTGGGTCACTGGATATAAGACCTTGTGGTCTGAGGCATGGTGTATCAGTAGGTGGTACATTGTGCCTCAGACTATTTTTTGTGCAAATGGATGTGCAGGTGATAAGGTAGAGATTCCCATTACCGCCGTCCGGAAATCTCTACCCAAAAAGCGGAAAAACGCCGGAGTTTTAACAAAACAAAAAAAGCGGACCGGCAAGTCCGCTTTGATGGTTGGTAAAGAGGCAGGATCCTGCCTCATATTTGGGGGGAAAAGGGTTATTTAAAAAACAAAAAATATGTAAAAAATCTACTGAACATTATACTGTTCAAGCATATTTTTAAAACCTTTATTAGCTGCCAGACATTTAACGATGATTCTGGCTCCTACAACATTTAACATACCAAGGATTGATGTACCATCAATTATGTATTTATATCCTTCTTTTGAGACAAGGACATCACAATCGGTTTCAGTTGCTACTTTTACAAAATTCTGTACGGCTTCAACGTCAGGTAATTTAATAACTGTTTCCATTAATGTATTCCTCCTAAACGGTTTTCAACTAAGTCATAATGTTGATTAAAAGAATCGGTACTGGCAGTCTCATCCTGATTAACAAGATTGTCCAGTATATTTGTATGTAAAGATAAAAGTTTTTCTTTTATCATTTCATCGGCATTCTCAATTACATTGGACATTGACTTGATATATAACTCGGCTACAGGTCTTGAAACAGTGATTAGAAGAGGGTTTTCGGTACATTCTATGAGTCCGACATGAAATTCAAAATCCAATCTTACTAAGTCCTGGCCGTTTGCGGTTTTCATCTTATCAATAATCGAATATAATTGTTCTTTTCTTTTTTCAGAAATTCCCTTTTTCATTACGCAGTCAACAACAATATGGGAAAAATATCTTCTAAATTCCAGTAAATCATACTCTGAAACAGTTTTTAATGCTAACATCAGAGCTATCATGCTTCTGATAGCAACACCGGAATCCTTGGCAATGTAATTGCCGGAACCATGGCGGCTTTCAACCAGTCCCATACCGCGTAAAATACTTATAGCTTCTCTTGTAGAATTTCTTCCAATACCAAGTGATTCGGATAAATCACGTTCGGACGGTATTTTACTGCCTACGATTAACTGACCATCTTTTACCATTTGGACAATATGATTAATGGCTTTCTGGTATTCCATATTTTCACTTTGTTTTGCCATGGTAATCTCCATTCTGTCAATATAATAAGTGGTAGCACCACTTGGTACTACCACTTATTATATTGATGTAAGGTGATATGTCAATGTTTTTTTAGAGATACAATTATAAAATCGGACTTACTTATTCTAAAAAAGTATATTATTTTGGAACGAATCAATAAAAACACCCGAAAAAAGTACAAAATCTTTCGCTTTTTTACCATTCACGCAAACCGGGTTTACAAAAATATATATGGATGGTAAAATATTTGACAGGATTATAACAATTAAAGCTGCGAGGCCATATTACATATTCACATAAAAAGGAGGGATAGTATGAAGAAAAAACATATTATTATAATAATTCTTGCGGTATTAGTTTTAGCGGGTTTATTTACTATTTATAAACTTCCTGTCAAAGATTCTGAATCTATCGATTTAGATTCAGATGTAACGATTATTATCAATTCAACAGGATTGAATTACATAGACGGAAAAGCATATCCAAAGATTGATACTAAGATGTACAGCGTGAAAAAGGACAGCGAACAACATAAAAAGATTAAAGAAATTATTGGAAATACAAAATTGTACCGGAAAAAAGAATCAAGTGTGAACAGAATATCACCGGGTGGTGCAAGTGTCTATATAAATCTGATGTTTGAAGGTGTAACGGTTACATTCAGGGAAGATGGATTTATTTTAATCGACGATAAATATTACGGAACAAGTAGGTTTGGTAAGAGTGATAACGATATATACACCACCCTGTCAGAGTATATACAGACACATTGTACAGCGATATAAATACGATAATGTTCACCGGTATTATGCCTAATTAAAAAGAAATACGGCTTACCGATATGCATTAACAATTCTTAAGAAACTGCCGATAAAAAGAACAAAGTAGTTGTTAAAAAAATAGGCAGGTGATGGAAATGATTTCGGTTTCAGGTACATTTTTAAAAACGGGGTCCGATTCGGCATATTCAGGGAAAAGAACAGGCTCCCACAATAAAAATTTGGCGGGTAATAAAGAACTTAATACTAAATTAAGGATGCTTTCCAAAACGGAACTGAATTCCGATTTCCGGTGTGCGGACATGACGCAGACTGTTTCTGTGATTGGCAGCACCCAAAGTTATGGTGAGCGGATAAGAATTCAGAGACAAAAAGCACAAGCCACCGCTCTTAAGTTAAAGAAACTTAAATACAGGTTTAAAAGCCTTTCAGCAAAAATAATAAGAAGTAAGACTTCTTATGCTGCAAAGCAGGTAGCAGGACAGGCGAGACGTGAGGCATTACGTCTAAAAAATGAAAAAAGAAAAACCGAAGGCGATACTACAGAAATTGATGCAGCAATAGCGCACGCAAAAGCAATGGAGCGTGTTGCAAAGAAAAAAGCCAGACATCTTGAAGAGGAAGAACTTATAAAGGTATGCCAGAATGAAGATTTTGATAAAGTATACGAAGCCGGTAAAAATCCGGAAACAGAGTTAGATGAGGACTTTGCTGATGAAACAGAAACGGCGGATGATGAAGCAGAACTTACAATTGATGAGTTAGCGAAGCTTATGTATAAACTGGAACAAAAGATTAATTCTGAATACGATGATATGGGAATGGAAGAATTGACGGAAGCGATAATGCCCCCGGGCAAAGAAATGACATCTGAAGAGCATAAGCAGTTAAAAACTAAACATCGTAACAGTGAAATGCGTGAAATTGTAAGAGCTGACGCGGAATATTTAAAATCGTTATTTGAAAGTCTTGAAAAAGGAAAGGGTGACAGTAATGTTGTTGTCACTTCAAGTCCCGGTGTGGTTAACGTACAACCTGTATCAGTCTCTGTGGACACCGGAGGAGCAGGTGTGGCTGTTAATATGATGTTATAAAGAGGTACAAGAGAAGTGTTAGTCAGAAAATACGATAATAAAGACATAAATTCAATGGTGACAATATGGAATGAAGTTGTTGAGAACGGAGTAGCAGTCGATGATAATGCCGTGGTCTGCATATCGGTGAAAAACTGGTAACAGACTGTCTATTACAGGCAAAAGAACTTGGATTTAAGGTACTGCAGTTTAACGCCGTGGTGGAAAGTAACGTCCACGCAAGACACCTATATGAACGAGTCGGATTTAAGCAGCTTGGAACGATTCCTCATGGTTTCAGAATGAAAGACGGTACATACGAGAATATATGTCCGTATTATAAGGAATTATAGGATAGAAGTATTATGACCCGGAAAGAACTTGAAGAATATATTTATAAAACGTACAAAGTCAGACCTGATTATCCATGGAAACGTGACAGGGAAAACGGAGTGTTCCGCCATGCGGATAACAATAAATGGTTTGCTATTGCAATGAAAATTCCCCAAAACAGACTTGGGACAGATTTAGAAAAAATGATTGATATTGTGAATGTGAAAGCAGAACCGGTACTGATATCCGGCTTATGGAACACACCGGGATTTTATCCTGCATATCATATGAATAAGACCAACTGGATTACCATAGCACTTGACGGAACGGCACCTGATGATATGGTTAAAATGCTGGTTAATATGAGTTTTGAGGAAACAAGGAAAAAAGCAATGTAATTTAAGAGACGGATTCGGCCGTCTCTTTTTTATGCATCCGGATTATATTTTTCTTTATAATTTAAAAAAAATTTGATACCATTTGTAACGTTAAAGCATTAGGGGAGTTATATAAGTATAAGGACAGGAAAAGAGGGTCGGAAAGTGGATTTTGAAGAGATATACCGTCGTTATTTTCACAATATATATTGCTATATTCTTGGAATGTCGAAGAATTGTGACATTGCCGAGGAAGTGACGCAGGAAACTTTTTTCAAGGCATTAAAGGCTGTTAAAAAATATGATGACAGAGGAAATATAACTGCGTGGCTGTTTTCAATCGCCAGAAATACATATTTTACCCTGTGCCGGAAGAAACATATAAGCCTTAATGAAGACATTCTTTGTGAAAATGCAGATGAATCTGAAGATGTGCTTCAGAAGCTGATTGATGATGAAAATGTAGAAAAGATACAAAAGATACTTAATGAAACGGACATGCCATACAAAGAAGTATTTAAGCTGAGGGTATTCGGTAATCTGCAATTCAAAGAAATCGGAAAGATGTTCGGAAAGAGTGAAAGCTGGGCAAGGGTAACTTTTTACCGTGCAAAATTGAAAATCAGGGAAAAGTTGGAGGAAGAATAAATGAATGAAGCAAATTGTAATGTAATACAAGATATTTTGCCATTATATCTTGATAATGCTGTTTCGGAAGATACCGCAAAAATGGTAGAGGAGCATCTGCATACCTGTAAAGAATGTATGGAATATAAGAAAAAAATGGAAGCTGATATTGTTGTAACCGAGAATAATGAAGGTAAAAAATTACTCCGTAAGATTAACGGCAGGATAAGAAAAAAGATTGTTATAAGTGTTGCTGCGGCAATAGCGGCTCTTGCAGCCCTGATAGTTGGCGGAATTTATGTATATAAATGGATGCAGGTCAACAGACTTGTGAAACTTAAGACGGATGAGATGTCATTTAATTATATGGCAAGTCCCTATATTGCAGATGACCTTGAATATTTAAAAAGGAATATGCCAAGTGAAATATTGCAGGATATTTTTACCGGCGATTCAAATGATTATCTTTATATGACTTATGATATGAGTTATGATAACCGCTCTTTTTCAAGTATTAAAGTCCATAAAAAGCTTATATCCCAATCGGGAAAATATACTGATAATATCGTGTGGCAGGACGAAGTTATGGAGGATGAGATTGGAAAAGGAAAACTTAGCGTTGCAGATGCAAGGTTTATAATTTACGTCGGCAATCTGGATAATGAAGAAAAAGAGGAGCTTATTGATGACATTGCGGTTAAAGTAAGTTTTGCCAATTCCTTATATGAATCAGACGAAATTATCATTGATACAAAGAAATGCAGGGCAGATTATCTTATCAGGACAACAGAGGATTACAGACACGTTGAGAACTATTATGGTGATTATTACGGCTGGAAGGACAGCAATACGGAGATATACAAGGGACTTGGATATTTTACCGCCGGGGACATAGGAAACAGCATCATAACGGGAAGTTTTGCTGTGGACAGCTTTAATATGGATAAGTACGTGATTACGGAAAAAGACGGAATATATAAGTATCTTTTTGATATCGGCGATGTTGACGGATACGGTATTCTTATAGAAACACCATATAATCTTATGACAAAAGAACATATAAATGATAATGTCGCAGAAAATACCTATATTGTTAAAAAAGATACCAATGAAAAAATAATGTGTATGGCTGACGGCAATATAGAGGAATTCGAGGAAATTTCAGGTATTAATTTTGAAAAGCTAAATTAGTTGTTTATTTTTAACCGCCCATTTGTTATAATGAAGAATGTTTGATTAAAAAATATTTGCTTCAGGAGGAACATCAATGGGCGGCTTTTTTGGCGTAGCATCTAAGGAAAGTTGTACTTTCGATTTATTTTTTGGAACGGATTACCATTCACACCTTGGAACAAGGCGTGCAGGTATGGCAGTGTATGGAGAGAACGGCTTCAGCAAATCCATACATAATATAGAAGGTTCACCATTCAGGACTAAGTTTGAAAAGGAACTTAACACACTGAACGGTAATATGGGAATAGGATGTATATCAGATTATGAGGCACAGCCTATATTGGTGAGATCACACCATGGAAGCTTTGCAATTACGACAGTAAGCAAAATTAACAATGCTGATCAGCTTGTTGAAGACATACTTAAGGGAACCACGCATTTCTTTGAGATGAGTAACGGAGAGATTAATTCCACGGAACTTGTAGCGGCACTTATTAACCAGAAAGATAATCTTATAGATGGTATTAAGTATGCGCTTGAAGTAATCGACGGTTCTTTGTCATTACTTATACTTACTCCTATGGGAATATATGCTGCGAGGGACAAGTACGGAAGAACACCTGTTGTCCTTGGCAGGAAGGAAGATGCCAGATGTGCATGCTTTGAAAGTTTTTCATATCTGAATCTTGGATATTCGGCTGACAGGGAACTGGGACCGGGCGAGATAGTATTTTTCAATGCCGATGAGTGCAAAACCCTTGTTGCTCCCGGCAATAACTATAAAGTATGTACCTTCCTCTGGGTATATTACGGTTATCCTTCAGCAAGTTATGAAGGCGTAAGTGTTGAAAGCATGAGATATAACTGCGGTAAGCTGCTTGCCAGAAGAGATAATGTGGATGTAGACGTTGTTGCGGGAATACCTGATTCAGGAACAGCCCATGCAATAGGTTATGCTAATGAGTCAGGAATACCTTTCTCAAGACCGTTTATCAAATACACACCTACATGGCCACGTTCTTTTATGCCTACTATACAGACAAAGAGAGATTTAATTGCACATATGAAGCTCATTCCTGTGCATGACCTTATTAAGGATAAGAAACTTTTACTTATAGATGATTCTATTGTAAGAGGAACACAGTTAAGAGAGACTACGGAATTCCTTTACGAAAGTGGTGCAAAAGAAGTACATATAAGACCTGCCTGCCCACCTCTTCTTTTTGGATGTAAATATCTTAATTTCTCCCGCTCGAAGTCAGAAATGGAGCTTATTGCAAGAAGAGTTATTGAAGAACTTGAGGGTGGAGAAGTCTCAATGGAGACATTACAGGAGTATGCTGACCCTGATAATGAAAAATATCAGAAGATGGTAGATAAGATTTGTGAAAAGCTTAAATTTACATCATTAAGATTCCACAGGCTTGATGATATGCTTGAGTCTGTAGGCATAGATCCTGACCATCTTTGTACATATTGTTGGAACGGAAAGGAATAATATATACATTTGGAGGAACGGTTGTGAAAAAAGGATTCGATAATGACAAATATCTTAGGACACAGTCCGAACACATAAAGGAACGGATTGCACAGTTTGGAAATAAATTATATCTGGAATTTGGAGGAAAGCTCTTTGATGATTATCATGCATCAAGAGTTCTTCCGGGATTTGAACCGGATTCAAAGTTACAGATGCTTCTTCAGCTAAAGGAGCAGGCCGAAATAGTAATAGTAATCAGCGCAGAAGACATTGAAGATAACAAAATCCGCGGCGATTTCGGAATTACCTATGATGATGATGTATTAAGACTTATTGATGCATTCCAGTCAGTAGGACTTTTTGTGGGAAGTGTATGTCTTACAAAGTTTGCAGACCAGCCTTCAGCTAAGTTCTTTCAGGAAAAACTTGCAAAATTAGGAATTAAATCCTACAGACATTACAAGATACCGGGATATCCAAGTGATGTTGAAAAAATAGTAAGTGATGAAGGATATGGCAAAAATGATTATATTGAGACAGAAAAACCGCTTGTTGTAATTACGGCACCGGGACCGGGAAGCGGTAAAATGGCAGTATGCCTTTCACAGCTTTATCATGAACATAAGAGAGGCGTGGATGCAGGATATGCTAAGTTTGAGACATTTCCAATCTGGAATCTTCCTTTAAAACATCCTGTTAACCTTGCTTATGAAGCAGCAACAGCAGACCTTAATGATGTTAATATGATTGATCCGTTTCACCTTGAAGCATACGGAGAAACCACGGTTAATTATAACAGGGATATAGAGATATTCCCTGTAGTTAATGCCATGTTTGAGTTGATTTTTGGAACAAGCCCTTATAAATCACCTACAGATATGGGTGTTAATATGGCGGGCAACTGTATTTTTGATGACGAAGCCTGCAAAGAGGCATCTGAACAGGAGATAATCAGAAGATATTACAAGTGCCTTAAGGACATTAAACAGTTCGGACATACAAAAGATGATAAATTTAAGCTTGAACTTCTTATGAAACAGGCGGGAATCAGCGTTGATAAGAGAAAAGTTGTAAAAGCGGCTCTTGACAGGGAAGAAGAGACAGGCGGACCTGCAATGGCGATAGAACTTAATGACGGAAGAATTGTTACCGGCAAGACAAGTGAGCTTCTCGGAGCATCAGCATCGGCACTTATTAATTCTATTAAAGTACTGGCAGGAATTGAACATGAAGTTAAACTGATTGCACCTGAAGCAATAGAACCTATACAGAAATTAAAGACAGGATATCTTGGAAGCCGCAATCCAAGACTTCATTCGGATGAGATACTTATAGCCCTTTCTACAACAGCGGCAAGAAGTGATGAAGCGGCAAGAACCCTTGATAAATTATCAGAATTAAAGGGCGCGCAGGCTCATTCTTCAGTCATCCTTTCATCCGTGGATGAGCAGATATTCCGGAAATTAGGAATTAATCTTACCTGTGAACCGAAGTATGAACAGGATGAGAGAAGATATCACAAGAACTAATTATAATCAACCTGCATCATGCAAAGCCCTGATGCCGGAGCTGTGAATCCGGCAAGAGACCTGTCTTTTGCCTCAAACAGTTCAGGAATGGATGATACATCACGTTTACCAAAACCTACCTCAAGAAGTGTACCGGTAAGTATTCTTACCATATGTTGGAGAAAACCGGTTCCGTGGTAGGTAAAACGTATGTATTGTCCTTTTTTTATTATCTGTATTGAATCAACTTCCCTTACGGTTGATTTTTTCATCTTTGGATTACTGCAAAAACTTGCATAATCATGTATTCCTATAAGAAGTTTTGCAGCTTCTTCCATTTTTCCGATATCCGGGGTTTCTTCAATGTAGTAGACATATTTTCTGTCAAATACAGGCTTTAGAGGACCTGTATAACAGGTGTAACAATAGGTCTTGCCTACAGCTTTGTAACGGCTGTGGAATCTTTCGGCAGCTTCTTTTACTTCAAGAACGCATATATCGTCGGGAAGATACCTGTTCATATAATCACGGATTGCATCGGTTGACATATCGGTCTCAAGGAAAGCATTGGCAATCATGGCTTTTGCATGAACACCTGCATCCGTACGTCCGCAGCCTATGACTTCCGGTACTTTTTCGGAAGAGACCATTCTCTGGAGGACGGTTTCTATTTTGCCCTGAATGGTTAAATCGGTATTGGGCTGATGTTCCCAGCCGAAATATCTTGTTCCGTCAAACATTATCTTAAATTTAAAATTTTGTTTCATAAATTAACACCTCTGTTGTCAGTTTAACATACCGGTGGTAGAATTAACATAATAAATTTAAACGAGGATAATAATGAGCAGAATTTTAATTGTAGAAGATGATGAGACATTAAGAGGTGAGCTTTCCTATTTTCTCATAGGAAACGGTTACGAGGTAAGTGTAATAACGGATTTTAAGGATACGCTTGATGAGATGTTAAAGACGGATACGGAGCTTATTCTTCTGGATTTGAATCTTCCGGGGATTGACGGGCAGACGTTACTCCGCATGTATCGTAAAGAAAAAAATACCCCGGTCATCATTGTTACAAGCAAAGATACGGAAATGGATGAGCTTATATGTATGACTTACGGGGCGGACGATTTTGTTTCAAAACCGTATAATCCGGCACTTCTTCTTTTGCATATTGAGGCTGTTTTAAGGAGAAACGGAGGAGATGAGAATGTTATAAGATACAGGGACATCACTCTTAATCTTTCAAAGTCTTCTATATCGGGGAATGGCAATGAAATAGAGCTTTCAAAAAATGAATGCAGGATTCTTAATTATATGTTCAGAAACAGTGGGAAAATTGTATCAAGGGACGATATTATGAATTACCTTTGGGATGACTGTGAGTTTGTTGACGATAATACTTTAACCGTTAATATAACGAGAGTGCGTCATAAACTGGCAGAATTAGGGTACGGCGATGTGATAAGCACAAAGAGAGGACAGGGTTATTATATTGAAGCTTAAGGATTTTTTACAGGATAAAATATCATATATCGTTATATATTTTATATTTATTATACTTACGGTTCTTATGTTAAACGCTTTCAAGGTGGATAAAAGCTGCATTATTGCGTTGACCGGTATTTTCAGTTTGATGTATTTTGGTTGTATGGCAGCAGAATTTATTAAGAAAAAGAAGTTTTATGATAATATAAAGTCTGTAATGGCTGAACTTGATAATAAGCTGCTTATTGCAGAACTTGTTCCCGGCTGCGATTTTACTGAAGGCAGAATTCTTAAAGAACTGCTATACGAAACCGGCTATTGTTACGGTAACCGTATTAACGAACTGTCCTGTTCCGTAGAGGATTTTAAGGAATATGTTGAGATGTGGATACATGAAGTCAAGATTCCTCTTTCAAGCCTTATGCTTATGAATTACAACAGGAATGATGATGTGGTAACAAGGTCGGCGGGACTTTCAGAGCTTGATAATTATCTTGAACAGATTCTTTATTATATAAGAGCTGATGTGTCAGATAAGGACTATCTCCTGAAAAAAGTGTCACTTGAAGAAATTATCAATCAGGTCATCGTCAAAAATAAGGAATTTTTAATAGGCAGAAGAATTAAAATCAAAAAAGAAAATCTGGAAAAAACCGTTGTTACCGATTCAAAATGGATGGAATTTATAATAAATCAGATTTTGAATAATAGTATTAAGTATTCAAAAGATAATCCGATTATTTCTTTTTATACAATGGAAGATGACGAATCGGTAATACTTGTGATAGAAGATAACGGAATAGGAATAGAACCTTCTGATTTAGACAGGGTATTTGATAAATCTTTTACCGGTATCAACGGCAGAATGGGAAGAAAATCAACGGGAATGGGACTTTACCTTTGCAGGAAGCTTTGTAAGAAGCTGGGCCACGTTATATCCGTGGAGTCGTCTGTGGGAGAGTACACTAAAGTCAGGATTTCTTTCGGCAAAAATGAATTTTATAGTGACGTTACATAGAACCTTACAAAAATGTAAGGTTTTTGTCATATCAATCAATGGTTGTCATAAAGGATATTTTGTATTATGTAGCCATAATCAATGAAAGAGGAAAATAATATGGAAAAAATATTAGAATTAATCAATGTTGAAAAGTATTATGGCAGCAAAGGAAACATTACAAAAGCCCTTGATAAAGTAAGTTTTGAAGTGGAAAAAGGCGAGCTTATCAGTATTATGGGCGCCAGTGGTTCCGGTAAAACAACGCTTCTTAACTGTATTTCCACAATAGACCGTGTAACAAGCGGCAGAATAATAATTGGCGGAGAAGACATCACATCATTAAGAGGCAGCAGATTAAATGCTTTCAGAAGGGAAAAATTAGGTTTTATTTTTCAGGATTTTAACCTTCTTGATACTCTGACAGGATATGAAAACATAGCCCTTGCATTATCCATCCAGAATGTGGGAGCAAGAGAAATTGAGAAAAGGATAATGGAAATAGCTGACACCCTTAATATTAAAGATGTCCTTAAAAAGTACACATACCAGATGAGCGGCGGTCAGAAGCAGAGAGTAGCTTCCGCAAGAGCACTTATTACTAATCCCGAACTTATACTTGCGGATGAACCTACGGGAGCACTTGATTCCAAATCGGCAAGAGAACTTCTTGTTACCATGGAAAAGATGAATAAAGAGATGAATGCAACAATCCTTATGGTAACCCATGATGCATTTACCGCAAGTTATTCAAAACGTGTTATTTTTATTAAGGATGGTCATATCTTTAATGAAATAAGGCGTGGCAGCGATAACAGAAAGCAGTTTTTTGAAAAGATAATAGATGTAGTTACAATGCTTGGAGGGGATTTGAATGACGCTCTTTAATATTTCCTTAAAAAACATCCGCAAAAGTTTTAAAAATTACTTAATCTTTTTTATCACCACCATATTCGGTGTGGCAATTTTTTATGTATTTAATTCACTGTCAGATCAGGCAGTAATGTTAAAAATTAATGAGAGCAACGTTTCGTTAATTGATACGCTTGGAAGCATAATGTCAGTTATAAGTGTGTTTGTGGCAGTAGTTCTTGGCTTCCTTATAGTATATGCCAATACCTTTCTTATTAAAAGGCGCAACAAGGAATTCGGAATATATCTGATTCTTGGCATGGGCAAAGTAAAAGTAGCAGCGATTCTTATTATTGAAACTGTTGTAATAGGAATTATTTCCATGGCAGCAGGCCTTATCGTTGGAATAGCCGCCTCACAGGGAATGAGTATTTTAATTGCCAATCTCTTTGAAGCAGACCTGACTAAGTTCCGGTTTGTAGTGTCAAAAGCAGCCATTATGAAAACAATATTGTATTTCTGCATTATGTACGGTGTTGTGCTCATTCTTGATATAATTGTATCAGGAAGCCGCAGACTTATTAATCTCATTAATTCCGGTAAAAAGGGTGAAAAAGAAATTAACAGAAATCCTGTGCTCTGCGTTATTGTGTTTATTATAGCCTGTATTTTACTTGGTACGGCATATTATAAAGTTACCGCTGGAATGGAGAATATAGACTCTGTTGCAGGCGTTGCAGCCCAGATAGTAAAGGGTATTGTGGGAACATTCCTTCTTATGTTTTCAATTTCCGGTCTGTTTTTACTTCTTGTAAGGGCAAAAAAGAAATTTTACTATAAAAAACTTAACGCATTTACCACAAGGGAGATAAGCAGCAAAATCAATACGGCGGTGTTTTCGGCAGGAATAATAAGCCTTATGATGTTTTTCTCAATATGTTGTCTGTCAACGGTATTTTCCGTTAAAAAATCAATAGACAATAATATTAAAAAACTTATACCTGTTGATATCCAATATGAGACCCTGCATACAAGGGATGCAGCCAACGACCCTCCTATCGACGAGCTTGTTGACAAGCTTGTGAAAGATAAGAGCAATCTTGAAGATATGTTTACCGTTAATATGTATTATATGGATAATGATAATTATCATTTTAATCAGATAGACGAGTATATGCATGTATCGGATTACAATAAGGTCGCAAGACGTTTCGGCAATGAAGAAATAGAACTTAAAGATGATGAATACGCTGTAATCGGTAATATGGAGCAGATGATGGGCAAAAATTATCTTAAGCCGGATGGTGCCGTTATTACGATTAATGGCAAGGAATATAAGCCTCAATCCGGGGACATGTACTATGGATTTGTATACATTGATAATTATGAAGACTGCTATGGTAAATACATTGTGCCTGATGATGTTGACTTTTCCAACGCCGGTGTGCATATGGAAGTGCTTATGGCAGATTTGAAAGGAGATAAAAAAACATATAAAGATACGAATAAGAAAATGTATTTTGATGATGTTGTGTACGGGGCAAGAGAAGGCGGGTACTATATGAATGTCTACTGCAAATACGAAATTATTAACGTAAGTACAAGACTAACGGTAGTGCTTGTATTTGTGGGAATATACCTTGGAATAGTATTCATTATCACAGGGGCGGCAATTCTGTCACTTAAACTTTTGTCTGAATCCGTAAGAAATAAAGAAAAATATACAATTCTGCGAAAAATAGGTGTTGATAACAGGATGATTAGAAAATCCGTATTTACCCAGTGTATGATATATTTCGGACTTCCACTTTCCGTTGCTGTCATACATTCAGTTTTCGGAATACAGACCTGTACCAAAATAATGGGCTTTTACGGTAAGTCGGGACTTTTGTATTCCATACTGATTACAGCTCTTATAATCGTATTGATTTACGGAGGATATGCCCTTGCGACTTATCTCGGAAGTATAAGAATACTTTCTGAAAAACAGGAATAAACTTATACAAAAACCATTGTGGTGATATATGAAATTTATAAAAATAAAAGGCAAAATAAAACAAAGATTAAAGCTGGTGCTGCCATTGACGGCACTGGCTTTACTTGCTGTTATCGGAATTATCGGACAGTCAAAGGTTAAGGCGGCAGGAAGAAAAATACCTATATATTCGGTAAAAAGGGAGGATAAGAAGGTTGCACTCAGTTTTGATGCCGCATGGGGTAACGAGGACACACAGATTTTACTTGAAACACTTGATAAATATGATGTAAAAGTAACTTTTTTCATGACCGGAGGCTGGATTGAAAGCTATCCGGAAGATGTGAAATCAATTTTTGCCCATGGCCATGACCTTGGAAACCACAGTGAAAAACACAAGCACATGAGTACGATTTCCATGAGAGAGTGTGAAGAAGAATTAATGGGGCCACATAAAAAAGTACAGGAACTTACGGGATATGATATGTTTCTTTTCAGACCGCCTTACGGAGATTACAATAATACATTAATAGAGGCAGCAGACGAATGTGGTTATTATACGATACAATGGTCCGTTGACAGTCTTGACTGGAAAGATTACGGTGCGGACAATATCGTTAAAACCGTTCTTAACCATAAAAATTTAAAAGACGGGGCAATTATTCTTATGCACAATGGCGCAAAGTATACAAAGGATGCACTTCCCCGTATCATTGAAGGCCTTAAAGAAAAAGGATATGAGATTGTTCCTGTTTCGCAGATTATATATACGGATAATTATGAAATTAACCATGCGGGAGAACAGATAAAAAAATGAAACTTTATTTTACATAAAGACAAATATGCTGTAAAATCTGATTATAACCAATCGGAGGTCAGGTATATGAGTTATTTCTGGAAAAACGGGCTTGTAGAGCTCAAAATGATAAGAGAAGAAGACAGCCATAATTTTTATGATGTTCTTATGGACACACAGACAAGAAAACAGGCGGAGCATGGCATATATCTTCCCGCAACGGTTCAATATGCCAAAGATATGGCGGACAATGCCATGGTAAATAATGAGCAGGGTGACGAACTTTGGTTTTCCATAAGAAATATGGATGAAGAACCTGTGGGATATGCCGTAATTGACTGGATAAATGAAAAGATGGGCAATGCACAGCTAAGCATAACCGTTTACAGACAGTACAGAGGTTTAGGTTATGCGGGAAGTGCAGCGTCAATCCTTCTTGAATATCTTTTTAATGAGAGGCGGTTCCATAAAGTCGGATGTAACATTATGGAAGATAATGAAGAGGGCAAGACGTTTGTGGAAAGTATGGGATTTACCCTTGACGCATTCAGAAGCGGGATGTTTTATACCGGGGGACATTATACAGGAGAACTGTACTATTCACTCCTTGATTTTGAATATAACGGCACAGGCACGGACAAAGAAAGAGAAAGAAAGAACTATAAAGGCTTTGAAGTATTTGATTCCACACTGGGAAATTCAGAAAAGCATACCGCCAAAGGCCCGTTGGTATGGGAGCAAAGACCTTATTACTGGGAATATGACGGAATAGTCTTAAGTGATATGAACGAGGAGGAATACCGCATCAATCATGAGATGATATATGATACGGAAAGCTGTATTTTTTTTGACAGCGATGTGAAACTGCCTTATGAACCGGATTCCCTCAGTGATTTTGAAGCGGAACACCTTAATTTCGGATGCGAGGATGACAGGATTGAATTTTCAATATGGGATCTTGAAGACAATTATGCAGGCTGTATTAATCTTTGCGGTATTGATAAGAAAAATGGTAAATTTTCCTTTAGCGTGTATATTTTGCCGGAACACAGGGGAAAAGGATATTCGGTAAAGGCATTGAAACTTGTATTAAATTACGCATTTAATGAGCTTAGGATGAATAAAATGGTTTCCTGTGTCAATATGGGCAATGACGCGTCCGCAGCGATGATGAGAAGTGTCGGCTGTGTGGTGGAGGGTGTATCCAGGGACAGCGAATATTACCATGGACATTATGTTGATACGGTTATGTTCGGACTTACGGCAGAAGATTTTAAAAAACATTGCACCGACAGCAAATAATGTTATAATTAACATAGGATATATTTTTGGGAGGCTTTATGGCAGGCAGAACGAGAAAAATAATAAGTGCAGTCATGGCTGCTCTGATGATAATGGCTGCAGGAGGCTGCGGCAGCAGTAATAAGGAAATACCCTTATCCGCTGATAACAGCCGGTATGTATCTGAGACAAAGGATAATGGCAACGTAACCGATGGAAAAGAATATGATATCGATAACGGCGGTCTGCCCTATGATGAAGAAACTGTATATAACCAGCTTTTTGACATCAATAATAAGGTGGAAATAGATGTGGACATATCTGATGATGAACTTGCAAAAATGCAGAGTGATTACAACCGTTATGATAACATGGGAAGCAAATCGCCTATATACAGAAAATGTGACTTGAAGATATCAATTACATCTGATGGTGTTAAGAATACTTATATAATCAGAAATACCGGCATAAGAATGAAGGGCAATAGCTCAAGGACCGCATTTTACGACAGCAATTCCGGAGTATATTCACTTATACATTTTAAAGTGGATTTTACGGAAACCTTTGATGATGAGCAGTATTACGGAGGGGACAGCGATTATGACCTTGATATAGATAAAGAGAAACAGCAGAACAGGACTTTTGCAACACTTGACAGTATGGAGATAAAGTGGAACCAGACATCCGACAGCACATATGTGAGAGAATATTACGCCTGTGAGATGTACAGGGATTTCGGGATACTGGCGCAAAGAACCAATCTTGCTTCAATTAATCTTGGGGATGTGCACGAAGGCATATTTAAAATCTATGAACCGGTTGACAAGAAATTCATAAAAAGATATGTAGCAAAAGAAGACTGCGGCGGAGATTTGTATAAATGCGGCTGGACAAGGAACGGAGCTACATTCCTTACCAATGTTTCCTACGGAATTGAAGATAAGGAGAACAGAAAGTTCTACAACTATGATTTAAAGACCAACAAAAAGACTTCAACACATGAATCTTTTTTAAAACTTATCAGATATCTTAACGGAAGCAATGTTGACAAAGAAGGGCTGTCAGAGTATATAGATATGGATTATTTTCTGAGATTTTCGGCTGTTTCGTACTTTGTGGGCAATCCTGACGATATGAGAAATAATTATAATAATTATTACATATATTTCCTCAAAAGCAGTAATAAAATGATAATTATTCCGTATGATAATGACAGATGTTTCGGTATTACGGCACAGTACAATCCTTCCGGTGATGCAATGACAGGTGTTAAGTGGGAAAGTGAAAGAGCTGTGGGCAACGGAGGCTTACCACAGGAGAATCCGCTTGTACGGTATACAATTACAAGAATAGGATTTTTTACGGAAGAATTTAAGGCAGAGCTTGATAAAGTTGCGGACAGCGAATGGCTCACATATGATAAATTCAGCAAAATATATGAGATAGCATTTAATAATTACAAAGATGATACAGTGCCGGGTAAGACTATGTATAATGTCTATAACTTTGATTACAAGTTTAATATTGATAAAAGCAGCGGGCTTGGAAGCAGTAACGGTAATGCTTCCTTTAAAGATTATATAGATGCAAAACTTAAATTTTATAATAACAACAGGTAAGGAGGCTTTTATATGAACAATAATTATGTAATAGCTATAACAAGAACGTGCGGAAGCGGTGCAACAAGCATAAGCAGAATTTTGGGAGAAAGACTGGGTATTAATGTATATGACAGAAATCTTTTAAGACTTGCATCCGATGACAGCGGAATTAATGAAGAATTATTTGCAAGAGCTGACGAGCATATGAAACAAAGTCTGCTTTACAGAATTTCCAAAAAAGTATATAACGGGGAAATAATCCCACCTGACAGCAATGATTTTACATCCAACGATAATCTTTTTAATTATCAGGCAAAAGTATTAAAAGAACTTGCGGCAAATGAATCTTTTATATGTATTGGAAGGGCAGCAGATTATATTTTAAAGGATAATCCTAATCTTATAACCATATTTATATGTGCACCTATGGATAAGTGTATAAAAAGAGAAATGGAACTTCTTTCATTTGACGCAAAAAAGGCTGAACAGCACATAATTACCACAGATAAATACAGAGCCGGTTTTTATAAATATCATACCGGAAGAGAATGGAAAAATCCTGAAAATTATGATTTGTGTCTTAATACAGGCAAATTTGATTATGAGACCTGCGTTGATATTATTGAAAATTATATAAAGACAAGATTGGCGGGAAATAACTAAGATGAAAAGACTGCTAGTATATCTTAAGGGATACATAAAGGAGTGCATCTTTGGACCACTTTTTAAGTTACTTGAGGCGACTTTTGAACTTATTGTACCCCTTGTTGTTGCTGCGATAATCGATACGGGAATCGGAACCGGCAATAAAGGTTATATAGTCTCAAGAGCAGGTATTTTAATAGGACTTGCAGTTGTAGGACTTGCCAGCTCCATAATCGCACAGTATTTTGCGGCAAAAGCTGCTACGGGATTTGCAACAGAATTAAGGCATTCACTATTTGAACATATCGGTACATTTTCTTTTACGGAAATTGATGATATCGGAACCGCCAGACTGATTACGAGAATGACAAGTGACGTTAATTCTGTCCAGAGCTGTGTCAATATGGTTCTTAGACTTTTTCTGCGTTCTCCTTTCATTGTTTTTGGCGCAATGATAATGGCATTTACAATAGATGTAAAGTGTGCACTTATATTCTGTGTGGCAATACCTGCTTTGTCGGTAGTTGTATTTTCAATAATGCTTATATCAATCCCTCTTTTTAAGAAGGTACAGGGCGGACTTGACAATATTCTTAAGATAACCAGGGAAAATCTTACAGGAACCAGAGTTGTAAGAGCCTTTAACAAAGAAGATGAAGAAATTAAAGAATTTAACGCGGGTAATGACACTCTTAATAAGAATCAGTTGTTTGCAGGTAAGATATCCGCACTTATGAATCCTCTGACATTTATAATTGTTAATTTTGCCATGATTATACTTATATACAGCGGTGCCCTTAAAGTAGATGCGGGAAGCCTTAAACCGGGACAGGTTATCGCTCTTGTAAATTATATGTCACAGATTCTTGTAGAGCTTATCAAACTTGCTAATCTTATCATCCAGGTTACTAAAGCCCTTGCATCTGCAAACAGAATAGCTGAGATATTTGACATCCACAGTTCAATGGCTTTTCCTGAAAGCTCGGACAAGGAAGAAAATACGGAATATGCCGTTGAGTTCAATAATGTATCATTAACATACAATAAAGGCGGAGCACCTTCAATATCCGGTCTTAACATCAAGGTCAGAAAAGGCGAGACCATAGGAATTATTGGGGGAACGGGTTCGGGCAAAACAACACTTGTCCATATGATTCCAAGATTCTATGATGCGACAGAAGGCGAAGTTAAGATTAATGGTGTCAACGTTAAAAATTATTCCAAGGAAGATATCAGAAACAAAGTCGGCATAGTAATGCAGAAAGCCGTACTTTTTGACGGCACCATAAGAGACAATATGAAATGGGGCAAGGAAAACGCTACGGATTCAGAGATATTTGACGCACTTGAAGAAGCACAGGCACTTGATTTTGTCAAGGAAAAAGAAGGCGTGCTTGATTACCACATTGCACAGGGCGGCCGTAATCTTTCAGGCGGACAAAGACAGCGCCTTACGATTGCCAGGGCTTTTGTAAAACAGCCGGAAATACTTATCCTTGATGACAGTGCATCGGCACTTGACTATGCTACTGATGCAAGGCTCAGAAAAGCAATCTCTGAAATGGAAAACAGGCCTACAACATTTATTGTATCCCAGAGGACCGCTTCTTTAAGAAGTGCGGACAGGATTATCGTTCTTGAAGACGGCGAAGTAGCAGGAATAGGTACTCATGACGAACTTATTAAAAATTGCAGCGTATATGTTGAAATATATGGTACTGATGGAAATAAACAGGCCGGAGGTGCAGATTAATGAACCAGAAAGTTACAGTCAAAAAGATATTCAAATATCTCACACATTATAAGCTGAGCATTATATTCTCTCTTCTGTTTGCATTTATCACGGTTGCGGGACAGCTTGCAATTCCGGTTTTACAGGGTAAGGCAATTGACAGGATAATCGGTGCCGGCAATGTTGATATAAAGGGAATAATAACGATTCTGATTATCATAGCGGTAACAGTGGCAGCAACGGCTTTGTTCCAGTGGATAATGAATGTAATCAACAATAAGATTACCTATTCCATTGTCAGGGATATAAGAAAGGACGCATTTGAAAAACTTCAGATCCTTCCGGTAAATTATGTTGATACACATCCTGCCGGGGAAATAGTAAGTAAAGTAATAGCGGATGTAGACCAGTTCGCAGATGGCCTGCTTATGGGATTTACACAATTTTTTACAGGCATTATGACAATAATAGGCACACTTGTTTTTATGTTCATATATGACTGGAAAATAACAATGGTGGTTGTACTTGTTACTCCTGCATCATTCTTTATTGCATCATTTATAGCAAAAAGAACCTATAATATGTTTAAGAAGCAGTCGGAAGCGAGGGGCGAGCAGACTTCCCTTATTGATGAAATGATTGGTAATGAAAAAATTGTACAGGCGTACAGTATGGAAGATAACTCACTGGATAGGTTTGATGAAATTAACGGAAAACTTCAGAAGTATTCCCTTGATGCAACCTTTTTTTCATCACTTTCCAATCCTTCAACAAGATTTGTCAACAATGTAGTATATGCACTTGTGGCATTTGTGGGAGCGTTTTCCGTTATGAGAGGCGGACTCACGGTAGGATCTCTTTCGGCTTTATTAAGTTATGCCAACCAGTATATGAAACCATTTAACGAAATATCCGGCGTTGTTACAGAATTACAGAATGCTATAGCCTGTGCAGGCCGTGTTATTGACCTTATAGATGAGACACCTATGAAGAAAGACCCTGATAACGAACTTGTGGTAAAAGATGGTGAGGGTAAAATCGACCTTGAGGATGTATGCTTCTCTTATGATAAGTCAAAAGAACTTATTAAGAATTTTAATCTCCATGTAAAGCCGGGTGAAAGGGTTGCCATAGTAGGACCTACAGGTTGTGGTAAAACAACGGTAATTAATCTGCTTATGAGATTTTATGATGTGGATTCAGGAAGCATTAAAATAGAAGATGTGGATATTAAAGATGTTACAAAGAAGAGCTTAAGAAGCAACTACGGCATGGTACTTCAGGAAACGTGGTTAAAGTCAGGTACAATTAAAGAGAACATCATCACGGGCAGGCCTGATGCTACGGATGAAGAAATCGTCGCAGCCGCAAAGGCGGCACATGCCCATGGATTTATCAAGAGACTTCCAAACGGCTACGATACCGTTATAGGTGAAGACGGAGGTAATCTTTCACAGGGACAGAAACAGCTTCTTTGCATTGCAAGGGTAATGTTGTGTCTCCCACCTATGCTTATACTTGATGAAGCAACCTCTTCAATCGATACGAGAACCGAAATGAAGATACAGCATGCGTTCTCAATAATGATGGAAGGTAGAACGAGCTTCATAGTAGCACACCGTCTGTCAACGATTAAGTCGGCAGATATTATTATTGTTATGAAAGACGGTAATATTATTGAACAGGGTAACCATGAAGAACTGCTGGCAAAGGGTGGTTTTTATTCGGTTTTGTATAACAGTCAATTCTCTTAAAAAATCTTGGTAAAATTGTAAAAAAAGCTGGCAAATTGTGAAAAAATTTTGTATAATATTGATAGTTTATTTTATAGTTTATTTTATGGAGGAAATTTTTGTATGTTTAGTCAGTTATTTGGTAAATATCTGGTGGAGCGTAAGGCTCTTTCGGATGATACATTGAAGAATATTCTTAAGGAGCAGGAAGGTGCAAGAGTCAGGCTTGGAACAATTGCTGTAGCTGATGGATTACTTACAGAAGCACAGGCAGATGAGATTAATTATCTCCAGACACAGATGGATAAGAGGTTTGGTGATATAGCTGTTGAACAGAAATATCTTACTGAGAATCAGGTCAGTACCCTTCTTAAAAAGCAGGGTAATTCTACAATGAAATTCTATCAGCTTCTTACTGATATGGCAGGTTTAAGCCTGTCTAAGATAGATGAGTATATGAATGGATTTAAGAGTACCAATGGATTTACGGATAGCGAATTAGAAGCTCTTAAGGAAGAAGATATAGAGAAACTTATACCTCTTTTTGCAGCAACCATGAATTCTATGGTTACATCTCTTTCCGGACTTGTTTTAAGAAATCTGACAAGATTTGTAACATCTGATTTCTATCCTGAGAGAATGAGAAAAATAAAGGATTACGAATATACAGTTCTTGCAGGACAGGCAATTAAGGGAGACCATTCATTATACCTTGGTTTTGCCGCACAGAATGATATGAGCGGGGTCATTGAACTTGCAAAGGGATTTGCAAAGGAAGATAATAATCTTACAAGCGATGAAGTGTATGATGCCGTATGTGAATTCTGTAACCTTAACAATGGACTTTTTGCATCTGAATCAAGCAAGAATGGCATTGATATTGATATGCTTCCGCCTGAAGTATATGTGGGACAGAAGATTTCAGGTTCAGCCTATGTAATGCCTGTTGTAATTAATAACTGTCATATTGATATGATAATTTCTGTTGATGAAAGCTTTAGAGCCGGAGAGACAGCACATAATGTTGAGGTAATACATAAAGATTCGGTTGGTAATGCGGATTCTTCCAAGGGAACGGTTATGATAGTTGATGACTCGGCACTTATCCGTAAGATGTTAAGAGCAATGCTTGAGAAGAATGGTTATGCTGTAACAGCAGAAGCCAGCAACGGAGAAGAAGCAGTCCAGAAATATAAAGAGAATAAAGCAGATGTAGTTACGCTTGATATTACAATGCCTAAGATGGATGGTGTAGCTGCACTTAAAGAGATAATGGCTTATGACAAGGATGCCAGGGTAATGATGATTACTGCGGCAGGTCAGCAGGATAAGATTGTTGAAGCATTAAAGAGCGGTGCTTTACAATTCATCATGAAGCCATTTAATGAAGAAGATGTTCTTAAGAATTTTAGGGATGTTTTAGGTAAATAAGCTTTTTTTTCTACTAGTAGACTCCTTTCAAATATCGAAGGCTGTGGGATTTCCCGCAGCCTTCGCTTTTTACATATGCTATAATATATATCGAATTTACAGAACCAGTTTCTTGAAGTTCTTCTTACCACGCTTGATAACTATTCCGTCACCGAAATTATCCTTTGTATAAGTCTTTTTAAAATCTGTTTCTTTTTCGCCGTTGACAGTTACACCGCCCTGCTCAATATTTCTTCTGGCATCGGAACGTGTCTGGCAGAGACCACCTGCAACAAGGAGTGTTATTAAATCGACTTCGCCGTCTTTAAAACAATCATCGTCTACTGTGGCTGTAGGCATGTTGGAGGCATCACCTGCACCAAATACCGAACGTGCACTTTCTTTTGCTTTCTCTGCTTCTTCCTTACCATGGACAAGAGCAGTAAGTTCGTATGCAAGGATTTCCTTGGCTTCATTTAACTGGCTGCCTTCCCAATTTGCCATCTTTTCAATTTCTGAAAGAGGGAGGAAAGTAAGCATTTTAAGACATTTGATAACATCTGCGTCATCAACGTTTCTCCAGTACTGGAAAAATTCATAAGGAGAAGTTTTTTCAGGGTCAAGCCATACGGCACCTTTCTGTGTCTTACCCATTTTCTTTCCTTCGGAATTAAGGAGAAGCGTAATCGTCATTGCAGAAGCATCTTTTCCTAATTTACGTCTGATGAGTTCTGTTCCTCCTAACATATTACTCCACTGGTCGTCACCGCCGAACTGAAGGTTACAGCCGTATTTCTGGTAAAGTGTGTAGAAGTCAAAACTCTGCATAATCATATAGTTAAATTCAAGGAAACTTAATCCTTTTTCCATTCTCTGTTTATAACATTCTGCGGTAAGCATCCTGTTAACACTGAAATGAGGACCGACTTCCCTTAACAAATCAACGTAGTTAAGGTCAAGGAGCCAGTCTGCATTGTTTACAAGAAGAGCTTTGTCATCGGAAAAATCTATAAATCTGCTCATCTGTTTCTTGAAACATTCCACATTGTGGTTAATGGTTTCCTTAGTCATCATTGAACGCATATCGTTACGGCCCGATGGGTCGCCTATCATAGCTGTACCTCCGCCGATAAGAGCGATTGGCTTGTTGCCGGCCTCCTGAAGACGTTTCATAAGGCAGAGAGCCATAAAGTGGCCTACATGGAGACTGTCTGCGGTAGGGTCAAAGCCAATATAAAAAGTAGCCTTACCGTTATTGATTAAATCTCTGATAAGTGGTTCGTCTGTTACCTGGGCAATCAGACCTCTGGCCTGAAGTTCTTCATAAATTCCCATAATAAATCCTCCTGATATTATAAATAATAATAAAAAAAGCCCTTCAGCAAAAAGCTAAAGGACGACATATGCCGTGTTACCACCTTAATTCATACCGGACTCACATCCGATACCTTACCGGGTACAGAAATATCGATACCCTGACATTATAACGTATGTCCTACGTTGCAGCCTACTGTTACTTCAGTGCAAAGCTCGGGGAGGTATTCATGTAATAACTATCCTGCGCCTCTCATCAGCCGGCAGCTCTCTGTTGGAATCGTCAGAACACTACTTGTTCCTTTCACAGCATTTAACAATGCCATTATATACACATAAAAATTTTTCGTCAAGGCATAAATATATCTTTTTCCTCGTTGAAAAGATTTTTGAAATCTGATATTATAACATTTAGCTATGTGAATTAGGAGGAACGTAATATGGATGCAGAAACAGTAGTTTCTAAAAATTTTATTGAACAGATAATTGAAAAAGATATAGCTGAAGGACATTGTAAAGTTGTTAAGACACGTTTCCCGCCGGAACCTAATGGATATCTTCACATTGGACATGCTAAGTCAATTCTTCTCAATTACGGACTTGCCTGTGAATATAATGGAAAGTTCAATATGAGATTTGATGATACTAACCCAACTAAGGAAAAGGAAGAATTTGTAGAATCAATTAAAGCAGACGTAAACTGGCTCGGTGCCGATTACGAGGACAGATTGTTCTTCGCGTCGGATTATTTTGATATAATGTATGAAGCAGCAGTTAAGCTTATTAAGAAAGGAAAGGCTTATGTATGTGACCTTTCACCTGATGAAATCAGGGAATACAGAGGTACATTAAGTGAACCCGGCAAGAACAGTCCATACAGGGACAGAAGCGTTGAGGAGAACCTTGAACTTTTTGAAAATATGAAGAATGGTATGTATGAGGACGGTGCCAAGGTGCTTCGTGCCAAAATCGATATGTCATCACCTAACATCAACATGAGAGATCCTATCATCTATCGTGTTGCCCATCAGTCACATCACAGACAGGGAGATAAGTGGTGCATATATCCTATGTACGATTTTGCACATCCTATTGAAGATGCAACAGAAGGAATTACCCATTCTATATGTACATTGGAATTTGAGGATCACAGACCTCTTTATGACTGGGTTGTAAGGGAACTTGAATATGAGAATCCGCCAAAACAGATTGAATTTGCCAAGTTATACCTTACTAACGTCGTAACAGGTAAGAGATATATCAAGAAACTTGTAGAAGAAAAGATAGTAGACGGATGGGATGATCCAAGACTTGTATCCCTTGCGGCTTTGAGAAGAAGAGGCTTTACTCCTGATTCCATCAGGAAATTCGTTGAACTTTGCGGTGTATCCAAAGCCAACAGTTCTGTTGATTACGGTATGCTTGAATACTGTATAAGAGAAGACCTTAAGCTTAAAAGACCTAGGGTAATGGCAGTTCTTGATCCTGTCAAGCTTATAATAGACAATTATCCTGAGGGACAGGTTGAGATGTTAGAGGTAGATAATAACCTTGAAAATCCTGAACTTGGTAAGCGTCTTGTGCCATTTAGCAGAGAACTTCTCATTGAAAGAGAAGATTTTATGGAGACCCCTCCAAGCAAATATTACAGATTATATCCGGGCAATGAAGTAAGGCTTATGAATGCTTACTTTGTAAAATGCACAGGCTGTGTCAAGGATGATAATGGGAACATTACGGAGATACATTGTACTTATGATCCGGAGACAAAGAGCGGAAGCGGCTTTACGGGACGTAAAGTTAAAGGAACAATACACTGGGTAAGTGCCGGGGAAGCATTGGTTGTTGAAGCAAGACTTTATGAAAATATCGTAGACGAGGAGAAAGGTGTATATAACAGTGACGGAAGTCTTAACCTTAATCCTAACTCATTAACAGTAATAGATAAATGCTATGTTGAACCATCCCTCAAGGACGCAAAGCCTTATGACAGCTTCCAGTTTGTAAGAAACGGATTTTTCTGCGTAGATTATAAAGATTCAAGTGAAGGACACCCTGTATTTAACAGAATAGTATCTCTTAAGAGTTCCTTCAAACTGAAATAGAAGGAGGAATAGAAAGTGAGTAATCTTTTTAACGGACTTGAGTCCATGGGACTTCAAGGCCTTGAAAACGTTAAAATATATGATGACGAACCTAAAAAAACAGATAATAAGGCAGAAAAGACTAAGACTCCGGAAGTTACGGAGGCTGACTATCTTTTTGATAAAACATATAAGTGCCCTGTCTGCGAAAAGGAATTTAAAGCCAAAATGGTTAGAGCAGGTAAGACCAGACTTATAGGTTCGGATTCTGATTTAAGACCTAAATATTCGGGAATTGATGCCATTAAATACGATGCAATTGTGTGTCCTTACTGCGGATATGCTTCATTAAGCAGATTTTTTGGAAATCTCACAGACGGACAGATTAAGCTAATTACAGGTACTGTAACCGCTAATTTTAAGGGTATGCCTGAATATGGTGATATATATACTTATGATGAGGCTTTAAGCAGACTTAAGCTTGTATTGCTGAGCACTATTGTCAAGAAAGGCAAAAACAGCGAAAAGGCTTATACCTGTCTTAAACTGGCGTGGGTATACAGAGGATTATCGGAGCATCTTGCAGAGACAGGTGAACTTACAGAAGAAAAAGAAAAATGCTGTAAAAATAACGAAAATGAGATGTTAAAAAATGCACTTGAGGGATTTGTTGCAGCAAGACAGGGTGAGAATTTCCCTGTATGCGGAATGGATGAATGCACATTAGACTATCTTATTGCGGATATTGCAGTAAGAACCGGAAAACTTGACCTTGCTGAGCAGATGATATCCAATGTAATAGTATCGAGAAATTCCAATACAAGACTTAAAGATAAGGCAAGGACTTTACGGGATACGATTAAAGCAAGAAAATAGTTGAGGTAATTGAAATGAGTAAAGTAAAAGAAAAAAGGACACCAAAATTAATCAGTAAATTTAAAGAAACTAAATTTGCAAAAAAGGCTGATAAGGTATGGAACAGCAAAGTTCTGGGCAATCCGTGGGTGAGACTCGGGCTTCTGGCATTGTTGCTTAATTTTGTAAATGAGTGTTTAAGCAGACATTCTTTTATTAAAGGTATAATATATTTTGGAAGCCATCCTTTAGCTTTTTTATTTAACAGTTTTATGATTTTCTTCACACTGTCAATAGCAATGCTGTTTAAAAAACGTGTTTTTGCCACCTTTTTCATAAGTGCCTTGTGGTTTGGGTTAGGTGTAACTAATTTCGTTATCAGAAGCTCCAGAAAGTCACCTTTTGCAGCATCAGATTTTAGAAACCTAACAGAAGGTTTAAAAGTAATTCAAAAATACTATACCATACCGCAGATAGTAATTTTGTGCCTGGTTATTGCGGCACTTGTGGCATGTATCATATTCATTGCAATAAGGACACCTAAAGTAAAACAAAAGATAAATTATCTTTTATCTGCACTTGTAATAGCTGTATCTTTTGGAATGATTATGATTATTAATTATGTATCCAATGCAACAGGACTTATTCCAAGACAGTTCGGTAATCTTGTAAGAGCTTATGATACTTACGGCTTCGGATATATGTTTTCGTGTTCGCTTTTCAGAAATGGTGTATCCAAGCCCAAGGATTATTCGCCGGGTAAGGTAAATGATGTTGTGGATTCTGTTGAGAACAATGATAAAAACAATAATGACAATGATAAAAACGATATAGATAAGCCTAATATCATATTTTTACAGCTGGAGTCATTTTTTGATGCAACTAATGTAAAAGGACTTGAGTTTTCAGAGGACCCTATACCGAACATACGTAAGCTCTACGAGAAATTTCCGGGTGGATATCTTTCAGTTCCGTCCTTTGGTGCAGGAACAGCCAATACCGAATTTGAGACAATGACAGGTATGAACCTTGACGATTTCGGACCGGGTGAATATCCATATAAGACGGTTCTCCAGAGTACAGCCTGTGAGTCAATATGTTATTATCTTTCTAATTACGGATATACAACAACCGCATTACATGATAATACAGGTGGATTTTATGACCGTAACAAAGTATTCAGCCGTCTTGGTTTTGATTCTTTTGTATCAATCGAATATATTGAAAAATATGAGAAGAATCCAATCGGATGGGTAAAAGATAAATGTCTTACAGATGAGATTGTGGGTATATTGGATAGTACCGGCACACCTGATTATATTTATACCATTTCTGTTCAGGGACACGGAGATTATCCGGATAATACAGACGGACTTGACCTGCCTATCAAGGTCACCAACAATGATGTAACAGGTAATCCTAATGGATTTGAATATTATGTAAACCAGACGCATGAAATGGATGCTTTTGTTGCAGAATTAATTGATGCACTTAGCAAGAGAGATGAAAAAACCATACTTGTAATTTATGGAGACCACCTTCCAACCTTTGATATAACAGATGATGACCTTAAGAATGGTGACATATACCAGACGCAGTATGTAATCTGGAACAATTATAATCTTCAGATTGAGAATAAAGACGTACAGGCATATCAGCTGTCAGCATATCTTATGAAAAATCTTGGTATGAAGGGCGGAGTTATTTCCAGACTCCATATGTCACATTTTGATAAGGAAGACAAGGAAGATAAGGAAGATAATGAAGAGTATCTTTCCAACCTCAAACTTCTTGAATATGATATTTTATACGGAAACTGTCAGGCGTATGAAGGAGTTAATCCATATAAGATTACCAATATGAAAATGGGTTATAAACCAATTAAGGTACTGAATGGTGAAAATGCGTATTCACATATTGTTATACGAGGACGTAACTTTACCGAATTCAGTCAGGTGGAGATTAACGGTACCGTTCATAAGACTATTTACAACGGACCGGACGAACTGCTTGTGGATGGTTACACGTTGAAAGACGGGGACCAGATAGCGGTATTGCAGATATCCAACAGTGATGAGACATTGAGCAGAACGAATATCTTTACTTACAAAGAATCAGATAAAATATCAGATAATAATTAAAAAGATTTTTTAAATTATAAATGCCGTTAAAGCCTTATAGATTTGACTTTAACGGCATTTTTGTGCTTGGTGTATATGGTGTAAATTTTAAAAATACATAATAAGGGGGCTGAGTGGGGAGATAATAAAATAAACGGGGGTTGACATAATATAGAAATAGACCTATAATAGTTTAAAAATACATCATAATAGTTTATATATAAACTAAAATGTGGGAGGAATTAATATGAATTTATATTTTGAATTGTTAAAAACACCGATATTTAAGGTTGAAGATGTGAATAAGTTTTACAATAATGTAGATAGTGCACGTTCTGCAATTAAGCGTTTAATGAAAGAAAATATGGTAGTCAGGATACGAAATAATATGTATACCTGTATAAGTGGAGAGACAAGACAACCGATAGCAAACAGATTTCAAATTGCGTGTAATATTACACCGACTTCGTATATATCCCACCATACAGCAATGGAGTATTATGGAATAACCAATCAGGTTTTCTATGAGGTGTATGTTTCTTCCGAAACTTCTTTTCGGGAGTTCGAATTTGATGGATATATTTATCGTTATATAGAGTCAAAAGGAGATGAGGGGGTAGATAAACCTGCTTTTAGCGGTGGGATACGGGTAACAAGTCCTGAACGTACTATGATTGACAGCATTAAAGACATGGATAAGATTTCAGGAATGGAAGAGGTTATACAGGATATTTCGTGTATGAAGAATTTACAGGAAAAAAGACTGTTAAGTTATTTGGAACGAATAGGTAATCAGTTTTTATACCAGAAGACAGGTTTTTTGCTTTCAAAACAGAAAGAACAGCTTGGCCTTTCAGATATTTTTTTTAAAGAATGCCAGAACAAAATTGGAAAAAGTAAACGATATTTGTCGCATGATATTACTGACGGAGTATATGATAGCCAATGGAAACTTGTGGTTCCGTCTGACTTAAATGTAAAGAATGTTATTGTTTGATGATGAGATAGTAACAAGAATATGTGAACATCCAATGGCATTGTGGAAATGTAACAGGTATAAGTTACAGTAAGTGGATGAATGTCAAAAAAATGCGGCAGCTTTTAAAAGCTGCCGCATTTTATTCGTCCAATATTACCCCGTTAGCCTTTACTAACGAGCGGATTACCGAATCCTTGGCATTATACCATGGTTCATTCTGGTATTTGTAATCAAATTTGTTAATGAACCATGCAAGGTCATCCCTGACGCGCTCCATATTGGTGATATACATATCATTAATGATTCCAACGAAAGACTCAAGGTCATCACCTTTAAGATGAGCTGCGGCCTTTTTAAGAAGCAGGCTGTAATGAGGTGTGCAGAACCCCTTTGCGGATTTGAATTTTTCTTTGAATTCGTCATCTTTTTTCCAGAGAAAGAAGATTGTGTCAACATACTGGTCAAAAAAATTATTGATTCTGTCGCATACAAAGCAGGAATTGTCAAGATTATCAATATATTTAATAAGGGGAGAATCTGAAATCCCTTTTTTAATAAGTTTTGCCGGACCTGAAGGCATTACCTTCTTAATATCGTTGATTGTCTTATCAAAATGTGTTTTCATAACCCATGCCATGCCGAGACGGTTATCCTGATCGTATACCATTTTAATATGTTTGCCGCAAAAGCCCTTTGCGTCCGTAAGTGCTCTTGTATCGTCCTCCATATAGCTTGGACCCATTGTATATTCCACTGAATCTGTTTCAAGCTTATGATACATCTGGCATACGGGACATTCGCAGTCCGCAGCAAATGCATCATTAACCGGAATAGAGTAAAGCTGTTCTTTCATAACTAATCCTCCTTCGGGTATTTTGTTTAAGTATATCAGAATGTTTTGTATTGTACAAATAATATCGTTATGCTATATTTTAAATTATTAAAAAGTACGGAGCGGATTATGAAAGAACTGGCAGTTTTTATAAATCAGTCCGGTGGTGTACCGGTGTATGAACAGATATATGAATTTATAAAAAGAGAAATAAGGAAAGGCAATATTAAAACAGGCGAAAGACTTCCTTCAACCAGAAATATGTCATCTTATCTGCAGGTCAGCCGGAGCACGGTGCTGGCATCTTACGAACAACTGCTTGCGGAGGGATATATAGAAGCGAGGGAAAGAAAAGGCTATTATGCCATAGAAATAGAAAAAGATTTTGCGGATAATCAGGAAAATACCATAAATAACAGCAGGGATATGGTGTACATTAATCCCTATACCATTGATTTCTCACCGAATGGTATTGAAACAGAACATTTTCCGGTAAATGAATGGAGAAAAATTTCCAAAAATATATTTACGGACGAAATGAAAAATCTGTTTAACAGCGGAGACAAAAGAGGGGATGACGGACTCAGGGAACAGCTTGCCGTTTTTCTTCAGAAATCAAGAGGTGTAAAAGCCGATAAATCAAGAATAATACTGGGAGCAGGCAACGAAAATCTCCTTATGCTTATTAAACTTCTTTTGCCCGGAAATGTGATATTTGCGGTAGAGAACCCTGTGTATAAAAAATCCTATGACATACTTAGGAATTTTACGGATAATGTAATTCCGGTCGGGCTTGATAAAGACGGGCTCAGTGTGAAGGAACTTGAAAAAAGTAATGCCGACGTGGCATACCTTACACCGTCACACCAGTATCCTCTAGGTATTGTAATGGGAATAAAAAGGCGAGTTGAACTGTTAAACTGGGCATCCAGAAAAGAAGACCGTTACATAATAGAAGACGACTACGACAGCGAATTCCGTTATAAAGGCAGACCTATCCCATCACTTCAAAGTATAGATAGCGGGGAAAAAGTAATATATATGGGAACTTTTTCCAAATCGGTGACTCCGGCAATACGAATGAGTTATATGGTGCTTCCTAAGAAATTAATGGATATATATATGAAAAAAACAAGTTACATAGGTAATACAGTCTCAAGAATTGACCAGAAATATATGGAAATATTTATGAAAAACGGTGGATTTGAGCGCCATCTTAACAGAATGAGAACTATATATAAGGCAAAACATGACGTAATGCTTAACGAGCTTAAGACATGGAAAAATATAAATATAAGCGGTGAAAATGCAGGAGTTCATATAATTCTGGAAATCAATAATAATATGACGGAAAAAGAACTGGTAAAAAGAGCGGCAGAGGAGGGAGTAAAAGTATACCCGCTGTCAGATTATTATATAGGCGGAATCAGCAACAGACTGCCGGGGATAATAATAGGATATTCAAAACTTTGCAGTGAAAAAATAATAAACGGACTTCGCATACTTAAAAAAGTATGGAAAATAGAAGAAGCTGGGGCTTAAGCCTCAGCTTCCTTCTCAGCTTCCTTTTCAGCTTCTTCATCTTCTTCATCAGAAAAATCATCATCATAATCATCAACATCGTCAATCACATCATTTTTGTGCTTGAGTTTAGAATAAAGGCAGAGACCTCCTGCCACACCGGCACCTATAGCTGCGATTGCTCCAACAATTTTAAAGAATTTTTTCATGTTAGTAACCTCCCATAACCTTTTTTTACATTGTAATACGAAATTGAAAAAAAATAAAGACCTATGTTATAATTTATTGTATAAAATTTTTCTAAAAAGAATAATAATTGAAAGAATAGGACGGATTATTTTGGAAAGATACACAGAAGATGGTAATTTTATCATAGAAAAACAAAAAGATTTTATATTAAGCCAGACTCTTGAGTGCGGACAATGTTTTCATTTTGTAAAACTTGATGAGGAAGATTATCTGATTTCGGCAAAAAGCAGAATATTACATATAGCACAGAAAGAAAATAGGACAATATTTTATAATACGGATGAACAGACCTTTGATAAAGTGTGGAAACACTATTTTGACCTGGAAAGGGACTATGGAAAGATAAAAAGCATACTTATTGAAAAAGACGATAGGCTGACAACCGCAATAGAAGCAATGAGCGGCGTAAGAATACTTAATCAGGAATTTTTTGAGACACTTATTTCATTTATAATTTCACAGAACCAGCAGATTGTGAGAATCAAACAGATTGTAGCTGCCATATCGTCCCATTATGGCAGAAAAGGCGAGGGCATAGACTATTTTCCCGGAGCCACAGAAATTCTTGCCGCGGGAGAACAGGGAATGAAGGATTGTAAGGCAGGATTCAGGGCAAAATATATAATCGATGCCTGTGAAAAATATGTTGCGGGAGAACTTGACGAGAAAAAACTTCTGGCAGCGGATTACAATGAAGCGGTTGAGATACTTAAATCCGTAAAAGGCATAGGCAACAAAGTTGCCAACTGCATCGCACTTTTTTCCCTTGATAAAAGAAATGCATTTCCTGTGGATGTATGGATAAAAAGAATTATGGAAGCAATGTATTTCCACAAAGAAACCCCGGTAACGGAAATTGAAAAATTCGGTAAAGAAAAATACGGAGAATTGTCAGGGTATGCACAGCAGTATTTGTTTTATTACGGTAAGACATTAAATATCGGCAAATAAAATTATTAGCACTCTTTATAAATGAGTGCCAATTTTCTCTTGACATTCAAAAATAGAAGTATTAGTATAGCCTTAGTAAAAATAAAAGGAGGCAATTAAAATGAAGTTAGTACCATTAGGAGACAGAGTTGTTTTAAAGCAGCTTGTAGCAGAGGAAACGACTAAGTCCGGAATTATTCTTGCAGGTCAGGCAAAAGAAAAGCCACAGCAGGCTGAGGTAATTGCAGTGGGACCTGGCGAAAATGTCGACGGTAAGGAAGTTACAATGCAGGTTAAAGTGGGAGATAATGTAATCTTCTCTAAATATGCAGGAACAGAAGTTAAGCTAGAGGATGAGGAATACATTGTTGTAAAGCAGAGCGATATACTCGCTATTGTTGAATAATCAGATTAACCGGAGGAATAGATATTATGGCTAAAGAAATTAAATATGGTGCAGAAGCACGAGAAGCATTAGGCGCAGGCGTTAATAAGCTTGCAAATACAGTAAGAGTTACACTTGGACCAAAAGGAAGAAATGTTGTTCTTGATAAGTCATACGGAGCACCTCTTATCACTAATGACGGTGTAACAATCGCTAAAGATATTGAACTTGAGGATCCTTTTGAAAATATGGGAGCACAGCTTGTCAAGGAAGTTGCAACAAAGACTAACGATGTTGCAGGTGACGGTACCACAACAGCAACAGTTCTTGCACAGGCAATGATTGACGAAGGTATTAAGAACCTTGCTGCAGGAGCTAACCCTATCATACTCAGAAAAGGTATGAAGAAAGCAACAGACGTAGCAGTGGAAGCTATCGCAAAGATGAGCTCTAAGGTAACAGGCAAGGAACAGATTGCCAAGGTTGCAGCTATTTCCGCAGGTGATGAAGAAGTTGGACAGTTAGTTGCTGATGCTATGGAGAAAGTATCTAAAGACGGCGTTATCACAATCGAAGAGTCTAAGACAATGAAGACAGAACTTGACGTTGTTGAAGGTATGCAGTTTGACAGAGGCTATATCTCAGCATATATGGCAACAGATATGGATAAGATGGAAGCTGTTCTTGATAACCCATACATCTTAATTACAGATAAGAAGATAAGCAACATTCAGGAAATCCTTCCACTCCTTGAGCAGATCGTACAGTCCGGAGCTAAGTTACTTATTATAGCTGAAGATGTTGAAGGCGAAGCACTTACAACACTTATTGTTAATAAATTAAGAGGAACATTCAATGTTGTAGCTGTTAAAGCACCTGGATATGGTGACAGAAGAAAAGAAATGCTTAAAGATATTGCAATTCTTACAGGTGGTACGGTTATTTCCGAAGAACTCGGACTTGAACTTAAGGATGCCACACTTGAAAACCTTGGCCGTGCTAAGTCTGTCAAGGTACAGAAAGAAAATACGGTTATCGTTGACGGAACAGGCTCTAAGTCTGAAATTGAAGCCAGAATCTCACAGATTAAGGCACAGATTGCAGAGACAACATCTGAATTTGATAAAGAAAAATTACAGGAAAGACTTGCAAAACTTTCAGGCGGCGTTGCAGTTATCCGTGTAGGTGCGGCAACTGAGACAGAAATGAAAGAAAATAAGCTTCGTCTTGAAGACGCACTTGCAGCTACTAAGGCAGCGGTTGAAGAAGGAATTATCTCAGGCGGTGGTTCTGCTTACATCCATGCATCTAAGGAAGTTGCTAAGCTTGCAGATACTCTTGAAGGTGATGAAAAGACAGGAGCAAAGCTTATACTCAAAGCCCTTGAAGCTCCTTTATTCCACATTGCCCACAATGCAGGACTTGAAGGTGCGGTTATTATCAACAAGGTAAGAGAATCAGAAGTGGGAACAGGTTTTGATGCTCTCCATGAAGAATATGTTGATATGGTTAAAGCAGGTATACTTGATCCTGCTAAAGTAACAAGAAGTGCATTACAGAACGCTACAAGCGTTGCTTCAACATTACTTACAACAGAATCTGTTGTTGCCTCAATCAAAGAAGACACACCAGCTATGCCGGCAGGCGGAATGGGCGGAATGGGCGGAATGATGTAATTCCGTTATGCTCAATATAATATAAAGGCAGATATGACCTGCGGACTTTTCGTCCGCAGGTTTTTTTAATCAAAATTTTATAAAAAAAGTTCTTCACATAATGATAAAAAATAGGTACAATAGTAAGTACAGCAAATTGGAAGGAGACTAATTTACTATGGAAGAATTAGTAGAATGTATTGTAAAGCGCAGGCTTACCATGAAAGCATACTTTGGAAGATGCCTTTCTGTGGCTCTCGGTATACTTATGGTTATCGTTACTTATGTGGCAGCGCTTAAAGTTCCATACGGAATACCTGTTGTGCTTCTTTTTGACCTTGCAGCAGGATTTATTATCTACTTTGTATTTAGAAATACCAGCGTGGAATTTGAATATGATTATTTTGGTGGGGAACTTACGGTTGATAAGATTCTTAACAGGGCTAAGAGAAAGAGACTTAGAATATTTGATTTTGCCAAGCTTGATTACATTGCAAAGTATGGCTCAGAGAGAATGACAAGGCTTGAGGAACACGGCAATAGTGTATATTATAACTATTCCGCTCACGATATCAGGGAAGATTCATATGTGGCAGTATTTCACAATGATGAGAAAGCAACAGTATTTTTAGAGTTCTCACCTAACGAAGAACTGCTCGCAGTCCTTAAGAAATATTACCCAAGAAAAGTATATGAGGATTAATATTACTCATTGACTTTTAGAGTTTGTTTTGATACATTATAATGAAATTACACAGATGAAAGGCAGGAAATGATAAAATGGGTACAATTATTGGTGAAGGAATTACTTTTGATGATGTGCTTTTAGTACCATCATATTCAGAAGTTACACCTAATATGGTTGAACTTGGAACACATCTTACTAAGAAGATTAAGCTTAATGTTCCAATTATGAGTGCAGGTATGGATACTGTTACAGAACACAGAATGGCTATTGCAATGGCACGACAGGGTGGTATTGGAATAATCCATAAGAATATGTCAATTGAAGCTCAGGCAGAAGAAGTTGACAAGGTTAAACGTTCAGAGAATGGTGTTATTACTGATCCATTTTTTCTTTCTCCGGAACATACATTACAGGATGCAGATAATCTGATGGCTAAGTTCAGAATATCAGGTGTTCCTATTACAGAAGGACGTAAGCTTGTAGGTATTATTACTAACAGGGATCTTAAGTTTGAAAAAGATTATACTAAGAAGATTAAGGAATGTATGACAAGCGAGAACCTTGTTACAGCCAAGGTCGGAATTACACTTGAAGATGCCAAGGCAATACTTGCCAAGGCAAGAGTGGAGAAACTTCCTATAGTAGATGATGATTTCAATCTTAGAGGATTAATCACAATTAAGGATATTGAGAAACAGATTAAATACCCTCTTTCAGCTAAGGATGACCAGGGCAGACTTTTATGCGGTGCTGCGGTAGGCATTACATCTAATGTTATGGACAGGGTTGCAGCTCTTGTTGAAGCTAAGGTTGACTGTATTGTAATTGATTCGGCTCACGGACATTCCAAGAACATTATAGAGACAGTTAAGAAGATTAAGGCAGCTTATCCTGAACTTCAGGTAATAGCAGGTAATATTGCAACAGGTGAAGCAGCCAAGGCTCTTATTGAAGCAGGTGTTGACTGTGTTAAGGTTGGTATCGGACCCGGATCTATCTGTACCACAAGAGTTGTTGCAGGTATTGGTGTACCACAGATTTCAGCAATTATGGATGTATATGCGACAACCAGACAGTATGGAATACCTCTTATCGCAGATGGCGGTATCAAGTTCTCAGGAGATTTAACCAAGGCTATTGCAGCAGGTGCCGATGTATGTATGATGGGCAGCATGTTTGCAGGCTGTGATGAAGCTCCCGGAGATTTTGAATTATATCAGGGACGTAAGTACAAAGTATACAGAGGTATGGGCTCTATAGCAGCTATGGAGAACGGCAGCAAGGACCGTTACTTCCAGACAGATGCCAAGAAACTTGTTCCGGAAGGAGTAGAAGGACGAGTTGCATACAAGGGACTTGTTGAAGACACAGTATTCCAGCTTATGGGCGGATTAAGATCAGGTATGGGTTATTGCGGAACACCTACAATTGAAGCACTTAAGGAAAACGGACGTTTCGTTAAGATTACAGCAGCTTCATTGAAGGAAAGCCATCCACATGACATACATATTACCAAGGAAGCTCCTAACTACAGTATTGATAAATAACTTCAAAAAATTTAGGCTGTCGTATTTACGGCGGCTTTTTTTTAATGTAAAATAGTATATGATTTTATCAGGAGAATATACGATGAGAAGATTAAAACTGACCTTCCTGACATCACTTATTATTTTAATTCTTGTATTTTTCTTGGGTTTGCTGTCATTACAGCTTAGGAATAAAAAGAATGACGGCAGTAAAAGTGATATCAGCGGCAACAAAACAGAATATACCAAAGCAGAAGATGTAGACGCTTTTTTACTCAGTGATAATATACAACAGGAGATACTTCCTGTTAATCCATATTCAAGACCGGGTGACAAGGTTTCCAAAGTAACGGCGATAGTAGTCCATTATGTAGGTAATCCGGGAACTACGGCAGAACAGAACAGAAGTTATTTTAACAATCTTGCAGAATTAAAGAATGCCTACGCAAGCAGCCATTATGTGGTGGGCCTGCAGGGAGAGATAATACAATGCGTCCCGCTTGATGAGATAGCCTATGCTTCCAATAACAGGAATTATGATACAATTTCTATTGAATGTTGTCATCAGGATGCGGATGGCAGATTCACAGATGATACCTATAATTCGCTTGTGAGACTGGTTGCGGCATTATGCAGGACTTACGGACTGAATCCGGAGACGGATGTGATTAGACATTATGATGTTACAGGCAAGCTTTGCCCGATATATTATGTGAATAATCCCGATGAATGGTATGCATTTAAACTGTCTGTTAAAAATGAGATGTAAAGGATATAAAATGAATATAATTGAACTGTATAATATAAATAATAACATAGACGTAAGAACCAATCTTATATCCCTTAAGGATAAATTGTCAAAAGAACTGTCATTAACCGATTTAAAACAGGATATAAATTATAATACGGAAATATTCGCAAAGCTTCTTTTTGATGAAGACAGTAAAGTCAGAAAAAATGCAGCACTCATTATCGGAATGATAGATGAGCCGGGACTTGTGAAGAATCTGTATGAAAGCTATGAGAAGGAGAATACATTATTTGTAAGGAGCGCATACCTCAGATCCCTGAGAAAATATGATTTTTCGGCATATAAGGATTCTCTTACGGAAAGACTTAATAATCTTAAAAAGGCGGAATATGAACAGAGCGAATTAAAACATATCGCAGAGGAATTACAGGAACTGAAAACAATGGTTGGAATAAAAGGTGAGCGTGAAGCCGTAAGTTTCAGGAATCCCAAAGAACCGGTTCTTATATTTCTTACCTGTAAAAAAGAAATGGCAGATATTTTAGCTGAACAGGTAAAAGAAATGACAGGTCTTGTAACCAAAAAAGTATTCTGCGGCGTAGCACTTAAAACAGCAGATATCGGTAAAGTCTCATGTATAAGAACCTATAAAGAACTTCTTTTCCCTCTTAACGGACTGACCGCATACGACGGGGCAGATGTTATAAGGGAAATTATCAAAGGAGATCTTTTTAAACTTCTTGATTCTATGCATGATAAAAAAGATGCTGTATATAATTTCAGGGTATCAGGCAATATAGATGCCATGAAATTCGGCAGGGAAATAGAGACGGCATCCTACGGAAGACTTGTTAATTCGGTGTCAGATTATGATATAGAATTAAGGTTTATACAGAATAAAGAATCAAAGTCAGCCTGCTTTCTAAAACTTTTTACAAAGAAAGACAACCGGTTTGCATACAGGAAAAATCATGTTGCAACATCACTTACTCCTGTCAATGCAGCGGGAATTGTTAAAATGTCGGAGAAATATCTCGAAAAATATGCCCAGGTCCTTGACCCGTTCTGCGGGGTGGGAACTCTCCTCATAGAGAGAAATAAGCTTGTGAGAACAAGAACCATGTACGGAATTGATATTTTTGGAGAGGCCATTGAGGGAGGAAGACAGAACGCCGTTCTTGCAGGCGTCGGAATCAATTATATATGCAGGAATTTTTTCGACTTCAGACATGAATATCTGTTTGATGAGATTATCACTGAAATGCCAAGATTTGATAAAGGCCAGGCGGATGATTTTTACAGACGCTTTTTTGACAAAGCAGGGGAAGTACTCAAAGAAGAGGGGGTTATTATACTGGTTTCAGAAGAAATGGGAATTATTAAGAAGTATTTAAGACTCAATAAGAAATTCAGGCTGATAAACGAGCTTCCCTTTAATTCCAAAGAGAATATTAACATTTATATCATAATGAAAAAACGGAGTGAATAGCATGGACGATTTTACAGGTATTGTACATAATGTTTTTTTGGAACTTTATACGGAACTTAATCTTGAGAGCATAGAACTTTTCCAGATGAATGACGAACAATACGGACATATTGTATGTGCGCTGCCTGAAAAGAAAATACAGGAGCAGACCATAAATTCCCTTTACGGATTCTTGAAAGGAAAGACCTTTAAACTACCGGTATTCATAAGGGATAGAGCCGCAATGTATGTTGCAGTGGTAAAGGATAATATGACGGACGAGGATAAAATCGAATTTACCGAAAAAATCCTTATACTGCAGAATGTTGCTGCGGTAGGCAATTTCAGCGATTCGATTGCGGCATCATATAAGGTAATGGAGGATGCGCTGGACAGAGTTCCTGTGGGTGTGGCGGTCCTTGATAATGAAAGCAGAAGGGTACTTTTGCTTAACAGCGTGGCAGCCCGGTCGGAATCCGTCCAGAGTATTATGGGAAAAGCTCTTAAATTATATACGGATACAGGAAAGCAGACCCTTGAGGATATATATGACAATTCCTCAGGACTATGGTATGACGTTAATTTTTCAGGTTTAAAATGGATTAATGGCGAAGATGTTCTTGTCTGTACGACCATAGATGTAACCCAGAAAATCAGAAACCGGCAGAAAATAGAATATCAGGCCAATAATGACTATTTAACAGGTCTTTTTAACAGAATGAAATGTGAAAGGGACCTTGATGAAATTCTCAAGAATATGAATCCCGGTGAAAAGGGCTGCGTTGTCTTTTTGGACCTTGATAATTTCAAACAGGTAAATGACGGACTTGGACACCAGTACGGAGATGTTCTTTTACAGGAAATAGCATACTCCTTACAGGAGACCGATGGCATAAAAAATTCCTGCTACAGGATGGGCGGGGATGAATTTGTAATTATTGTGAAACCATGGTATTTTGATAAAATCACTGAAATAGTTGATAAAATCAGTAAAAGATTTAATGACATCTGGCATATAATGGATGTCGATTATTACTGCACAATGAGTATGGGAATAGCTGTATTTCCCGACCAGGGAAAGACTGTTGATGAACTGATTAAAAAAGCCGACTTTGCAATGTATGAGGCAAAGAAAGGCGGTAAAAACCGCTTTTTGTGGTATACCGTGGAGGACGAAGAACGTAAGTGTGCAGATAATGGGTTCAGGGATTCCATAAAAGAACTTGTAGGCGATGATTGCAGGGATTTTGATATAAATTACCAGCCTGTGTTTGACAAAGACGGCATATTGTACGGTGCGGAGGCACTTGTCAGGATTAATAGCGGCGGCCTTGGCAGGCTTCTTCCCGCAGAGTTTTTACCTACGGCAGAATATCTCGGAATAATGAACCGTATAGGCCATTATGTGTTTGCAAAGGCAGTAAAGACTCTCAAAAAATGGAATGGCACACATCCTGATTTGAAGATGTTTATAAATATGGCACCTACACAGCTTATGATGCCTAAGGCGGCTGAGAATATCATGAACATCGTAAAACAGTGGGAAGTAAATCCCGGAAATATATATTGTGATATATCAGAAAAGACTGAATTCCTTGATGAAAAAATGGCACTTGCAACGCTTGAAATATTGAATGGGCACGGCATAAATATATCACTTGATGATTTCGGTTCGGGTAAAATGTCCCTTGGATTTCTGAAAGACAGCCATGCCTCAATGATTAAATTCGATAATTCACTTGTCAAAAAAAGCAGAACTGATGATGTGGAAATAACGATACTCCGCTCAATAACAGAAATTGCGGATATTCTTGACATCGATATAGCGTTTGTAGGAATAGAAGACGATAATGATAATAATATGGCATTAGAAAACAAAGCAGATTATCTGGGAGGTTTCTACTACGGAGAAGCGCTTCCGGAAGATGAATTTGAAACAAAATGGTTAAAATAAATTAAAGCGAGGATAATAAAATGGAAAAAACAGCATTAGTAACAGGAGCAGGCAGAGGAATAGGAAAGGCAATAGCGATAGCACTTGCAAAGGAAGGCATGAACGTTGTTGTTAATTATAATGGTTCGGCAGATAAAGCAGAAGAAACGGCAGCAGCTATAAGAGAACTTGGCGTTAAGGCAAAGACTGTAAAATGCAACGTTGCGGATTTTGATGAATGTAAGAAAATGATTGATGAAGTTATTGCAGAATTCGGAAGAATTGACGTACTTGTAAACAATGCGGGAATTACAAGGGACGGCCTTTTGATGAAGATGTCGGAAGATGACTTTGATTCGGTAATCAACATTAATCTTAAAGGTGCGTTTAATACGACAAAACATATTTCAAAATATCTCCTTAAGCAGAAGTCAGGCAAAATTATTAATATTTCATCTGTTTCAGGTATTCTTGGCAATGCGGGACAGGCTAATTACAGTGCGTCAAAGGCAGGCATCATAGGACTTACAAAGAGCACCGCAAGAGAACTTGCTTCAAGAGGAATAACCTGCAACGCCATTGCACCGGGATTTGTTGAGACTGATATGACTTCGGCAATGAATGAACAGGTCATTGAAAAATCAATAGAAATGATTCCGTTAAAGAGAATAGGCAAAGCCGAAGAAATAGCATATATGGCAACATTTCTCGCTTCCGAAAAAGCTGATTATATTACAGGACAGGTGTTTGCCGTAGACGGCGGAATGACAATATAGTAGGAAAGGCAGAATAAAATGCAGTTTGATTCAGACAGATATGAGTTAATAAAACATGAAAGAATAGAAGAACTTAAGTCGGAAGGCTATCTTTTCAGACACAAATTATCAGGAGCAAGAATTGCGGTTCTGCAGAATGATGATGAAAACAAAGTTTTTTCAATAGGCTTCAGAACCCCTCCCGAGGACAGTACGGGTGTTCCACATATTCTTGAGCATTCGGTTCTTTGCGGCTCTTTAAAATATCCTGTAAAGGACCCGTTTATTGAACTTGCAAAAGGCTCACTTAATACTTTTTTAAATGCCATGACATATCCCGATAAAACGGTATATCCTGTGGCAAGCTGTAACGATACGGATTTTAAGAACCTTATGGATGTATACCTTGATGCGGTATTCCATCCTCTTATTGATTCCAGAAAAGAAGTATTTTTGCAGGAGGGCTGGCATTATGAAATGGATACAACCGATTCTCCGTTAAAATATAACGGAGTAGTGTATAACGAGATGAAGGGCGCCTATTCATCTCCTGATGATGTGCTTTCAAGAGTATGCATGAATTCACTTTTTCCCGACACCGCATACAGCACCGAATCAGGCGGAGACCCTGAAAACATACCTGATCTGACCTATGAACAGTTCGTGGCTTTCCACAAAAAGCTGTATCATCCTGCCAACAGTTATATATATATCTACGGCAACTGTGATATGACGGAAAGACTTGAATATCTTGACCGTGAATATCTTTCAGATTATGAATATATGGAAGTCGATTCCGTTATAAAAGAACAGAAGCCTTTTGATAAAATGGTAAGAATCGAGACAGAGTACCCTGTTAATGAGGAAGATGACAACAACAAGTCATATTTTTCCTATAATCTTGCTCTGGAATCTTCAACAGATAAAGAACTCTGTATGGCAATAGATGTCCTTGACTATGCACTTCTTGGAGCACCGGGGGCACCTGTAAGACAGGCACTTATAGATGCGGGACTGGGAGAAGATGTATATGGCAATTATGAAGACGGAATAAAACAGCCTTTTTATTCTATTGTTGCCAAAAATGTTGATGGAGACAGGGAAGAGGAATTTTTAAAAGTAATAAAAGATACTCTTAAAGACCTTGTGAAAAATGGTCTTAACAGGCAGACTCTTTTTGCCGCAATCAATTCCGATGAATTTAAGTACAGGGAAGCTGATTTCGGACGTTTTCCTAAAGGACTTATGTACGGACTGGATATGCTTGACACATGGTTATACGATGATGACAAGGTATTTGACACATTGGCACTAAATGACACATATAAGTCACTCAGGAACAAAATAAACACAGGCTATTTTGAAAAATTAATCGAAAAATATTTCCTTGATAACACGCATGCCTCATTTGTTGTGATGAAGCCTGTAACGGGACTTACGGAAGCCAGGGACAAAAAGACAGCCTTAAAGCTTGAAGAATATAAAAAGAGCCTGTCAAAGGATGAAATTGAAAGAATTGTAAAGGAAACCGCAGAACTTAAAAAATATCAGTCGGAGCCATCCACAGAGGAAGAACTGGCAAAGATACCTCTTTTATCAAGAGAAGATATTTCAAAAGACATTGTTCCTCTTTACAATGATGAAAAAGAAGTAAACGGTGTCAAAGTAATTCACCACAATATATATACAAACGGCATTTTATACAGCACACTTGCTTTTAATGTTAATAGTGTAAAAGATGAGGATATTCCATATCTCGGACTTCTTGAAGCTGTGCTTGGATATGTAAGCACCGATAAATATTCCTATGATGAATTGTCTAACGAGACAGATATTCATACAGGAGGAATTATCCCATCCTTTACTTTTTACAATAACATTGATAATCCTGATGTATATACTGCGGTATTCGGCGTTAAATTTAAGACACTTATACCTGAACTTGGTGTAGCTTATGATTTGATTTCACAAATGGTTTTCCATGCAAAATATGATGATTATAAGCGTATGAAAGAAATTCTTGCGGAGACTAAAGCAAGACTTATTACCAAAATCATCCAGTCGGGACATTTGACGGCACTTAATGTATGCCTTGCACAGATGTCTGAGACAGGTTGGATATCAGAGATGACATCAGGTATTGGTTTTTATGATTTTATATCTGATTTATATGATAATTTCGACAGCAGAAAAGAAATGATAGCAAAGAAGCTTTACGAACTTACGGATGTTATTTTTAACAGGGACAAACTTATCGTTTCCGTTATCGGGGATGGGGAAGAATACATTCAGAATGAAAAATATCTTTCAGACTTTATTAACATTGTTCCTGACAAAAAATATCCTGCCGTAACAAGGAATATTAAGCTTTCCAAAGTAAAAAAAGCGTACAAAACTGCGGCACAGGTTAATTATGTTGCGAGAACAGGCAATTTCTTAAAAAAAGGTTTTGCGTACGACGCTTCATTAAAAGTACTTAAAACAATTCTTTCCTATGACTTTTTATGGAACAATGTCAGGGTTATGGGTGGTGCATACGGATGTATGAATGATTTTTCCGTTAATGGCAGAGGATATTTTGTTTCCTACAGGGACCCTAACTGCGGTAAGACGAATGAAACTTATGAAAAAATTGCGGATTATGTGAGAAATTTTGATGCCAGCGAGAGGGAAATGACCAAATATGTTATAGGTACATTCAGTGAACTTGATATTCCTATGTCCTGCTCTACAAAAGGCATCCGCTCCTTTACATCATATATGTGCGGTATAACAGAGGAACTGTTAAAGAAAAACAGGCTTAAAGCACTTGAAACCAGAGCAGAAGATATAAGAAATCTTGCAGGCATAGTGGAAGCGGTGCTTAAAGACGATTACCTCTGCGTAATAGGAAACAGCGAAGCAATATCAAAAGACGCAGATATGTTTGATGAGATATTAAACTTATCATAAGGAGATAAAGATGGAGAAAAAAACAGGATTTGTAGCACTTATAGGAAGACCCAATGTAGGTAAATCCACATTGATGAATTATCTTATAGGTCAGAAGATAGCAATAACCTCTAACAAACCACAGACTACAAGAAACAGAATACAGACTGTGTATACCGATGAAAGAGGACAGATTATTTTCCTTGATACTCCGGGAATCCATAAGGCAAAAAATAAACTCGGGGAATACATGGTAACCGTAGCCGAGAAAACCCTTGAAGACGTGGACGTTATTTTGTGGCTTGTGGAACCTACAACCTATATCGGGGCAGGGGAACAGCACATTATTGCCACGCTTAAGAATTGCAAAAAGCCGGTAATTCTTGTTATCAATAAGGTGGATACCGTTGACAAGCCGGAAATCCTTAAATTTATAGACCGATACAGTAAGGAAATGAAATTTAGTGAAATAATTCCTGTGTCCGCGCTTAAAGGCATTAATACGGAAGATTTAAAAGAAACAATTTTTAAATATCTTCCATACGGACCAATGTTTTATGACGAAGATACGGTAACCGACCAGCCAATGAGACAGATTGTTGCGGAGCTTATCAGGGAAAAGGCGTTAAAATGTCTTTCCGATGAGATACCGCACGGAATAGCAGTAACTATAGAGACAATGAAAGAACGTCCCGACGGCAGTATGTGGGATATTGATGCCACAATTGTATGTGAAAGAGACAGCCATAAAGGTATTATTATCGGTAAATCAGGAGCAATGCTGAAAAAAATCGGTTCTGCTGCAAGATTTGAAATCGAGAGAATGATGGAACAGCAGGTTAATCTGAAGTTGTGGGTAAAAGTCCGCAAAGAATGGAGAGATTCCGAACTCCTTATGAAGAATTTCGGCTACAGAAAAGAGGATTAAATGGCGGATCAGATAAAAGTGCGTGGTATGGTTATTTCGTCGTCACCCATAGGTGAAAATGACAAAAGAGTTGTGCTGCTTACAAAAGAAAAGGGCAAAATAAGTGCGTTTGTAAGAGGGGCAAGAAGACCGGGCAATCATCTGATGGCTGCAAGCGACAGTTTTTCCTTCGGCATATTTTATCTGATGTACGGAAGGGATGCATATACGGTTGTCAATGCCGAGATAAGCAATTTTTTCAGGGAGCTGACAAGTGACCTGCAGAAAACCTACACCGCATACTATTTTCTTGAACTGGCAGAATATTTTACCGTTGAAAATGAGGACGAATCCATGATGCTTAACCTTATATATGCATCTTTTTCCGCCCTTGTTAAAGGCAGAATCAATCCCAGACTCATAAGATACATATTTGAACTCAAAACTTTGGTAATTAACGGCGAATATCCCGAATTTTTTGCGTGCAGGAACTGCGGTACCAAAGAACACCTTACGGGTTTTTCCATATTCCATGACGGAATTTTATGCAAAGACTGTGCAAAGGTATCGAAAGACGTTATGGAGATTAACGGCTCAACACTTTATGCCCTGCAGTACATAGTGTATTCCGACATCAAAAATCTTTTTACTTTCGTAGTGTCCGACGAGGTGCTTACGGAAATGAAAATGGTGATGGCAAGATGCATGCATGCATACGTGGATAAAAAAATGAATTCGTTAGAGATTCTTGACGTATTGGATTAAAACATATAGAATACTTAATTATAAAATTAGAAAGGCTCCTGCATCCGGCAGGGAAAGCGAGAGAGGTAATTTTAATGGAAAAAACAATGGAAAAAATCGTTGCATTAGCTAAGTCCAGAGGATTTGTATATCCCGGCTCAGAGATTTACGGAGGTCTTGCCAATACTTGGGATTACGGCAACCTCGGCGTAGAGCTTAAGAACAATGTTAAGAAAGCATGGTGGCAGAAATTCATACAGGAAAGCCCATATAATGTAGGCGTTGACTGTGCAATCCTTATGAACCCACAGACATGGGTAGCTTCAGGACATCTTGGCGGTTTTGCCGACCCTCTTATGGACTGTAAAGCATGTAAAGAGAGATTCCGTGCTGATAAATTAATCGAGGACTGGGCAGCAGATAATAATTTTACATTGGAATCAGCAGTTGATGCATGGTCTAATGAAGAGATGGAGAACTTTATTAAGGAAAAAGAAATTGCCTGTCCTTCATGCGGCAAAAAAGACTTTACAGAAATCAGACAGTTCAACCTTATGTTCAAGACATTCCAGGGCGTAACCGAAGATGCTAAGAACACAGTATATTTAAGACCTGAGACAGCACAGGGTATTTTCGTTAATTTCAAGAACGTACAGAGAACTTCAAGAAAGAAAGTTCCATTCGGAATCGGACAGATTGGTAAGTCCTTCCGTAACGAAATTACACCGGGTAACTTCACATTCCGTACAAGGGAATTTGAGCAGATGGAACTTGAATTTTTCTGTAAACCGGGAACAGACCTTGAATGGTTTCAGTATTGGAGAGGATTCTGCATTAACTGGCTTAAGACACTGGGTATCAAGGACGAGGAAATGAGAGCAAGAGACCATTCTCCTGAAGAACTCTGCTTCTACTCAAAAGGAACAACGGATATCGAATTTTTATTCCCATTCGGATGGGGCGAACTCTGGGGTATTGCTGACAGAACGGACTATGACCTTACACAGCATCAGAACACATCAGGACAGGATATGTCTTACTTTGATGACGAGGACAATTCAAAATATATTCCTTATGTTGTTGAGCCATCACTTGGCGCAGACAGAGTTACACTCGCATTCCTTTGCTCTGCTTATGACGAAGAAGAGCTTGAAGGCGGGGATGTGAGAACAGTCCTTCATTTCCATCCGGCACTTGCACCTGTAAAAATCGGAGTGCTTCCATTATCAAAGAAGCTTAACGAAGGTGCAGAAAAGATTTATGCAGACCTTTCTAAGAAATATAACTGTGAATTTGATGACAGAGGCAATATCGGTAAGAGATACAGAAGACAGGACGAAATCGGAACTCCATTCTGCGTTACTTATGACTTTGATTCTGAGACAGACGGCTGTGTAACAGTAAGAGACAGGGACACAATGGCTCAGGAAAGAATTAAGATAGAAGATCTTAATAAATATTTTGAGGATAAATTTACATTCTAATGAAGTGCGATAAATGCGGATTTGAACATAATAACAGAAATGCCTGCCCTAAATGCGGCGCAAGGGTAATCTTTGTAAACGAGGATTATGCCAGAAGAAGGAAGGAATGGGAGGAAGCCAACCGTAACGGAAAGCAGAGCAACATTCCTCCGGGAATCATGTATTCCACGAAGGAAGAACATGATATGAAGCATGGCAGGGACAGGATTGTTAACATTAAGGAAGAAGGGTCGGATTCCGGCCTTTCTTTTGTTGCACTTAAGGACAAAATAATTAAAGCAATCGCTACAGTCATTGTTAAGTGCAGAAAAAAAACAAAAGAACCTGAATTTGCAGGTAAAGAAACACTTGATACCTCAAAACTTGTGCTTTCCCATAAGGTTTTTAAAGACCATAAGAAAAAGTTTATTATCGGTGGACTTGCTATTGTTTTAATCGCAGTTGCGGTTCCTGTTACGGTTTACAACATAAAAAGGATGGACCGCTCAGATGTGCTCTTTTTTGACGGCACTAAAATTGCCTCAGTTAAAAATCCTTCGTCATCCCTGCTTGAAATAGCGGATTACAAGGAAATATATGAAGTCAATGACCGGGATTTTCTTATTACAAGGGAAAAAGGCTTCGTTATATGCCGTAACGGCAGTGTTTCGGAAATTGCCTGTGATAATCCTGTTTACATAACGGCAAACCGGGATTTGTCCGCACTTATTTTCCAGAGCAATGAAAAAATATACATATATGACGGCGGGATAACCGATACGGGAATACAGGCCGCCGATATAAGCAAAGACGGGTGCATGATAAGTGATGACGGAAGTTTTTATGCCATTACAACCATTGTATCCGATAAGGACAATTCCCGGTACAGCCTTTTTACCGGAACCGGAGAAAATGCCGGAAAAATTATTTCCGATGACAGGCAGAAAGTAATGATTGATGTGAATGATGACGGCACGATGCTTTATCTTGACATGGGTAATGCCGAGTACGGCATCGTAAATGACAGGGCACTTACGTATTATGACGGCAGCACTGTCAGAAAAATCGCAGATGATGTGATGGATTACAGGTATCTTGATACAGAAGATTTGATATATTACACTGACAAGGACGGTAATCTTTTTGCATATTATGACGGAATAACAAAAAAAACCGATAATAATGTGGATTCCTTCTGCGATAATGCCTTGGATGAAGATAATGCATACTATCTGAAAGAAAACGGATGTTACCTTGCGGACAAGGATGCTGACTACACAACCCCGTTATTCAGGACTTCGTTATCAGATATTACGTTGTATTATGACACAGCTGATAATTATGCATATATTACGGATTCCGGCAGCCTTTATTTTGCCGGTAATGTACCTTCCGGTGCTTCTGCTGTAAAGATATGTGAAAAAGATTATGGCGTGGAACCTGTATTTACCGGAAAGAATATGTATATCGTTGACGCGGACAACAATCTTTTAAAACTTTATGGCGACAACAGAATTATTGACACCGGCGTAAGCAATCTTACCGCCGTTGTTAATTCCGATGCAGTATGTTATGTCAAAAACGGAATTGGTTATATTAATCAGTCAAATAATGATAAAGTCAGAAAAATCTCACAGAAAAACAACTTTTTACAGTGGGATAAAATAATATATTCAGAAAAAAACTATTATTTTGTAACAAAAGAAAATTCCCTTTACGAAGTATCGAAAAAAGGTAATTATAAAACAATAGGCGAAACCGTCAAAATATGTATTTTTGTGGACTAAAATTCTTGAAATTTTTCTGCATTATGGTATACTGTTATAGGTTAGACTATAGTTTTAGTGATAATTAATTTATTAGGAGGAATTATTAAATGGCAAACAAATGGGTTTACATGTTTAGCGAAGGCGACATGACTATGCGTAATCTTCTTGGTGGTAAGGGTGCCAACCTTGCTGAAATGACAAGCATCGGACTTCCGGTACCACAGGGATTCACAATTACAACAGAAGCTTGTACTCAGTATTATGAGGACGGACGTAAGATTAACGACGAAATCATGGCTCAGGCTATGGAAGGCGTTAAGAAGATGGAAGAAATCAACGGCAAGAAGTTCGGAGATCTCAAGAATCCACTCTTAGTTTCAGTTCGTTCAGGTGCAAGAGCATCTATGCCTGGTATGATGGATACAATCCTCAACCTTGGTCTTAACGATGATGTAGTTGCAGCTATGATCGCCGGCAATTCAGATCCTGCTTTTGAACGTTTCGTATATGACTCTTACAGACGTTTCATCCAGATGTTCTCTGACGTTGTTATGGAAGTTGGTAAGAAGTATTTTGAACAGTTAATCGACAAGATGAAAGAAGAAAAGGGCGTTAAGTTCGACGTTGAACTTACAGCAGCAGATCTTAAGACATTAGCTGAACAGTTTAAGGCTGAATACAAGAACCAGTTAGGAACAGATTTCCCTTCTGATCCTGTAGAACAGTTAAAGTTAGCTATCGAGGCTGTATTCCGTTCATGGGATAACCCACGTGCTAACGTTTATAGAAGAGACAATGATATCCCTTATTCATGGGGTACAGCAGTTAACGTAATGCCAATGGTATTCGGTAACTTAAATAATGAATCCGGTACAGGTGTTGCATTTACAAGAGATCCTGCTACAGGTGAGAAGAAGCTCATGGGTGAGTTCCTCATCAATGCACAGGGTGAAGACGTAGTTGCAGGTGTTCGTACACCAATGCCTATCGCCCAGATGGAACAGGAATTCCCAGAAGCATACGCTGAATTCATCAAAGTATGTGACACTCTTGAAAATCATTATCATGATATGCAGGATATGGAATTCACAGTTGAGAATAAGAAATTATACATGCTTCAGTGCCGTAACGGTAAGAGAACAGCTCAGGCTGCACTCCAGATCGCATGTGACCTTGTTGATGAAGGACACAAGACAGAAGCTGAAGCAGTTGCTATGATTGATCCTCGTAACCTTGATACATTACTTCATCCACAGTTTGATGCTAAGGCTCTTAAGGCTGCAACACCAATCGGAAAAGGTCTTGGTGCTTCTCCTGGAGCTGCTTGCGGTAAAGTCGTATTCACAGCAGATGACGCTGCTGAATGGGCTGCAAAGGGTGAAAAGGTAGTTCTTGTACGTCTTGAGACATCTCCAGAAGATATCACAGGTATGAAGGCTGCCCAGGGTATCCTTACAGTTCGTGGTGGTATGACATCACACGCTGCCGTTGTTGCCCGTGGTATGGGTACATGCTGTGTATCAGGATGTGGCGAAATTGCTATGGACGAAGAGAACAAGAAGTTCACATTAGCAGGACAGACATTTACAGAAGGTTCTGAAATCTCTATCGATGGTACAACAGGTAACATCTACGCAGGAATCATTCCTACAGTTGATGCCCAGATCGCAGGTACATTCGGAAGAGTTATGGCTTGGGCTGACAAGTTCAGAACACTTAAAGTAAGAACTAACGCAGACACACCAGCTGACGCTAAGAAGGCTCGTGAACTCGGTGCAGAAGGTATCGGTCTTTGCCGTACAGAGCATATGTTCTTTGAAGAAGACAGAATTGCTGCATTCCGTGAAATGATCTGCTCAGATACAGTTGAAGAAAGAGAAGCAGCTCTTGAAAAGATTCTTCCATACCAGCAGGGAGATTTCAAGGCATTATACGAAGCTCTTGAAGGTAATCCGGTTACAATCAGATTCCTTGATCCACCTCTTCATGAATTCGTTCCTACAGAAGAAGCTGACATCGAGAAGCTTGCAAAGGCTCAGGGCAAGTCAGTAGAAGATATCAAGAATATCATCGCTTCATTACACGAATTCAACCCAATGATGGGTCACAGAGGATGCCGTCTTGCTGTAACTTATCCAGAAATCGCTAAGATGCAGACAAAGGCAGTTATCCGTGCAGCTATCGAAGTTCAGAAAGCTCATCCAGACTGGACAGTTAAGCCTGAAATCATGATTCCACTTGTATGTGAAGTTAAGGAATTAAAATTCGTTAAGAAAGTAGTTGTTGAGACAGCAGATGCTGAAATCGCAGCAGCAGGCGTTAAGCTTGAATATGAAGTTGGTACAATGATCGAAATCCCTAGAGCAGCTCTTACAGCTGACGAAATCGCTAAGGAAGCTGACTTCTTCTGCTTCGGTACTAACGATTTAACACAGATGACATTCGGTTTCTCAAGAGATGACGCAGGTAAGTTCTTAAATGCTTACTATGATACAAAGATCTTCGAGAACGATCCATTTGCTAAGCTTGACCAGATAGGTGTTGGCAAGTTAATGGATATGGCTATCAAACTTGGTAAGCCGGTTAATCCAAAACTTCATGTAGGTATCTGTGGAGAACACGGTGGAGATCCTTCATCAGTTGAATTCTGCCACAAGATTGGTCTTGATTATGTATCATGTTCACCATTCCGTGTACCTATCGCAAGACTTGCAGCAGCTCAGGCAGCAATTGCTAACAAATAATCTTTAAGAATAATATATCTTTTAATCAGCCCCGCTTTATGCGGGGCTGATGTTCATTAAAGTCAATTATTTCCCTTATAAAATATAATAATAACAATGAAATGGATAGAGAAACAGCAACGTGATGTGTTACCGTAGTGGTGCGTGATGCCGTAGTGGGGCGTGCCGTGGTGGGGCGTGATGCCGGGAATCTCTACCCAAACAGTGGTTTTTACCGGGAAAAGGTAGAGATTCCAAGCCACGCCGTCCGGAAATCTCTACCTAAACAGCGGAAATCCCGGGAAAAGGTATAGAAAGCAACAACATAATAAAAATGAAAAGGAGAATTGCTTATGACAAAAATAACAGAAGAAATTAAAAAATTATTAGCAGAGAAAAAAAGAATGTATAGGGAAGCTGTAACATACATTGATAAAGCTCCGAAAGGTGTTTTGAAATATCACGGTTTTTTTGAATTAATAATTTACAAACATACGGTGGTTTGTTGATTTTATTGCATTTCTTGCAATAAAAAGAGCAATGGCTTGAATATCGAGGACATTTCAATTCTTTGCTCCTTAAGTCACAGTCTTTATAATGCTTGCAGAGATTACATTTGTAGCTGTACCCGGCAGGAATCGTTTTTGAGTAACGCTTTACTTCTTTTGAAATGGTGGATGGGTCTTTGTGTAAGACAGATCCTATTGAAGAAAAAGTACTTTTCTGTAACAGTTCCTGTTCAATATATGTCCTGTTGGACAGGGTTAAATGTTTTTGATCATGTTCGTTCATATGATAATCCTTTCCAACAGACAGATAACCATGTGAAATTGTATCAAAAACCATGTGCAAGAGTAAATTCCAGTTTTGCTATTTTTGGAGTCGAAAAACTGGAATTTTGAAATTCGCTTTACGAAGAAATTATTCCCAAAAACTTATGTGGTAGCTATAAAAATAGGTTGTATTTATCCTACAATATGCGTATAATATAAATGAAAGTGAGGTGCATATTATGACAGTTGATACAAATACAATGATTTCTATAACAGAAGCCAATCAGAATTTTTCAAAGGTTGCCAGAGTTGTTGACGAACATGGCACAGCAGTTATCCTTAAAAACAATGTACCAAGATATCTTGTGATTGACTTTAGCAAAGCGGAGCAGGAAAAAATAGCATCCACAGAGGATGTATTTGCTATATCAGAGCGTCTTATCAAGCAGAATATGGAGGCTTATGAGGTGCTTGCCAAATGATAAGATTAAGCAAAGAGCAGGTCATTTTACTTCATGAGCGACTGATTGAAGCCACTGGCGGTGGTGATGGAATTCGTGATGATGGTATGTTGGATTCAGCACTGGCTAATCCATTTCAGTCATTTGGAGACGAAGAATTATATCCAAGTGTACAGGCAAAAGCAGCACAGCTTTGCTTTGGAATTGTAAAGAACCATCCTATGGTTGATGGAAACAAAAGATTAGGTACACATGTAATGTTAGTGTTTTTGGCATTAAATGGTTATGAGCTTTCATATACACAGAAAGAACTGAGTGACACCATCCTAGATTTGGCATCTGGCAAAATAGGTGCGGAGGATATATTGCAATGGATTATAAGCCATCAAAAATAATGCACGAGATTATTATATGTGGCTAAGAAATGAATAATGTATACAGAGTTAAAAGAGCAGAGTCAGTCGAAAGACTGGCTCCAATTTTTTGCCCTTTTTTTGTAGACCGGCAAATAACTGTATAGTCCATGCAACTTTTTAAGAATAATTTCAAGACAATCTTTACAAAAAATAAGGCTAGAGCTAACATCACACACAACCCTGAATTGTCGGGACTTTTTCTGAAAGGAGGAATGGAAAAATGTTATTAAACACTATTGCTGAAAAGCATCCTAATTTTTTTGTGCTGTTGCTCCCTAAAGCTGTAGATGAGCAAAATATTATCGTGCTGAAGGAATGAGTAATGCAGTCATATGTAGCACTTGTGATGAGCTTGTTGTTCCACCAAATGAAAGTGCAAAGCTTATCAGAGTGTATTATTCAATGCTGACTATTGCAGGGGTAGTTATCCACTTAGGGGTGATGCAGAATGGCTCTGATTGATGCTTCACGTAATCATTTCTTTGAGCTTGCCAAGGAAAGGTGGCAGGCTCAGGGTTTTGATGCAGATATTACAGATATTCTTGAAGGTTATCGTGCAGAAACCAATAAAAAGATTAAAAAAGATAGTATGCCATCAGATTTCTATAAGTTGTTGGAAATTATGACGATATCACGAAGCAGAAAGCATATTACCAGTTATTATGGTGATAAGGGGGTAGGTCAGTTCCCGGAGAAAAACAAGCCAGATACATATAATAGTGATATTGATACAAAGAAGAAACTTTTACATTTCAGAGAGACCAATGAGCTTCTTGAAGCCTTGATTCTCAGTGTTTATACGCCTACAAGATACATCAAGGAAGAATACAAGAAGCTGTACATTGAAAAGTATTCCCTTAAAGGTAAGCATGGTGGAGATATGAACTTCGATACACAGGCGAATGGTATAATTATTCTTCATAGGTTCAATCTGATTAAGCGTTTGGAAAGTTCTGTGTATTCCTTTGAAGAAACCCTCCGTAGACTGTTAGAAAGAATTGAGCGTACAGAACAATTATTGTTGAAAGGCAGCGGGAATGTATCTGAGGAAGATGCAGACTTTGATGACAACGATTCAGAGGATGTATATATTGAGGGAAAATATGAGATAGATATAACAATGCTTTATCGGAGCTTGTATCAAAGAAGGTAGATGAGGAAGTGTAGTACGGTAATGGTTTTGTTCCCATTCAGACAGGTTTTTATTCCGAGAGGTAAAGATAATTGAATATTTGTCGATATATTTAATAGCTAAGGATGGCGTCTGTATTCAAGGGATTGAATGTGAAAATAGACGATGTTTCTGTTTGGATTGGAGGTTATATTATGAGAATACAGGCGGCAAATACATTTTATACAGGTACTTACTCTGTTTTGAATACGAAGTCATCATTTCCGTATGCTGCGAAAGTAGAAGGTTACGGAAAGACAAGAAACCAAAGGAGTTTATTTCAGTTTGCACATGTGACAATAACGGAACATATGGTAAATGCAAAATATGGTACAAAGATTACAAATGGTCCGAGAGTACAGATGCAGACAGCAGGTAGTAAGAAAAAAGAAGATTGGACTGAGGTTTCCAAAGAACAGTTGGCAGAAGTAAAACTACCGGCTTCATTTGAAAAATTGAAAGAACAAAAATCTTATTTCTATCATGGAGAAAACATATCGGATTATGAGCTGGTGCAAACAGCAGTAGCATTGGGGAAAATGGAATTACCAACAGATGAAAAAAAGTGTATCCCGGACAGAGCTGCAATGGATGCATTTGAAGTGCTTGTCAGAGATCAGGCGGCTCCAAAAAACTCATGGTCAAATACATTGTATTCGGAAGATGGAAAATATACTTTTACAAAGACTGAAAGCGGTAGATGGCAGATGCATTTGATTGATGATGCTGCCGTAGGTGCATCTTTGGAAGATATAGCAAATTGGATGATGAGCGGCAAACCTAATAAAAATATTGAGACACGCTACCTAAATTATCTTCATACTGTTGATCCGGATTTATATAATGTGGCGATGCGAATAGGTTCTGAGGTTCGTACTTATGGTTTTATGGAGGATTTACATCAGCAGGGAATATTAAGTGATAGTCAAAATCAGTATGATATGAGTCTGCTGGGTATGTTATTCGGTAAAGATGCGGATAGTATGCGTATGTTATTGCATGGGTGTAAGGAGTCTGGAAATTTTTTGGATTTATTGGATTTTTATAGTCCGGATGGAGCAAAATCGTTGGATAAGCTTCTGGAACAGCAATATAAGCACGGTGGAATTGTTTAATATAGCGAGTTGTATGACAGGATATGGCTAATGCTGTATCCTGTTACATTTTTTTTTTTTTTTTTTTTTTTTTTTTAACTTTTTTGAATATTTTGTCGATATATAAAATGATAGAGTATAGGTAAACGGATTTACCACACAGAATACAAGGAGGTATTAGTATGGATTTAGGAACAATTACTAACAGTACAAATGCAGTAGGTAACACTTATGCTGCAAAGGAAACGAAACAGGCTGATGAAGTCAGAAAGTATGGGGTGACTGGAAAGACAATTGGTCAGCCGAAGCTTAGTGAAAATGCAAAGAAGTATTATGAGGAATTAAAGTCTAAATATCAAAATATGGATTTTATTCTGGTAAGCAATGACATGAAGGAAATGGCAAAAGCAAATGCCGGAAGTTTTGCTAACCCTCACAAAATGGTTGTTTTGATTGATGAAGAAAAGATTGAGCGTATGGCAACGGATGAGCAATATCGTAAACAGTACGAAAGCGTGATTGCTTCTGCACAGAATAAATTGCCGGAGTTAAAGCAGTCATTGGGTAATTCTGCAAATATCAAAGGATTTGGTATGCAGGTAAACGATAACGGTGCATCTTCATTCTTTGCAGTTATGGACAAGTCTTTTAAAGCTCAAGCGGATAGATTGGAAAAACAAAGAGCCGAGAAAAAAGAAGAAAAGAAAGCGACTCGGAAAAAAGCTGAGAAAAAGGAACGGGAAGAACAGCTCGAAGAGAAAAGGCTTAAGAATAAGGACTCACAGGAAGTAGTAATTACAGCAAATTCTATTGAGGAATTGAAAAAAAAGATAGATGACTATAACTATTTACAGATGGCAGATACTGTAAAGACGGATGCTGAAAAGTATCTTGGAAGAACGATTGATTTCAAGGGATAGGAGGCAGACAATGATTTCAGGAACCATTTACAATGCAGGAAAAAGCTGAAAAACTGTAAAACGAAGGAAGAAGCAGAAAAACTTGAAACTGATAGGCAAAGGGCATCAGATTTAAATAGAATTCTTCCATATTATGGTGTAGGTAAAATCGGAGAATCATACTTGTTTGATTATAGTTGTAAACTTGCGTATGTTGGAATGAGGACTTATGAACATAATTTGAGCCAGTGGGAAAATCTCGCTGGCTCAAACTATTGTTTGGGCTATTGGGAAATTTCCAACAATGGAAATTCTATATGACTATATGAATTATTTTGACGGGGATGCGAATTTGCTGTGTGGGTGTGATATTGAGAATCAGAACAGAGAAGATTCTATTTAATCATTACTATAAAGGACGATAAGTTTTTGAGAATAGAGAATCATGCAAAGACGAGAACTAATGCAAATCTCTACCCAAACGGCGAAAAAACGGCAAAAAGGTAGAAAATTTCCCATCTTACCCAAAAAAATTCACATCCACCCCGCGCCGGAGCCCGAATCCCCACTCCACCCCGCGCCCGGTCTCCCTGTAACATCGTAAAGAATCCTGTAACATCCTGTCGCACAAAAAAATTTCCCTCTGTAGTCATTTCGACATAATTCGTAGAAGAAATTGCCTATAATTAACTCGTGTTACAACAGGAGGAAGATTATGGAGTATGAAATATACCTGGATATGTTTTTTCTGGTAAATTTCTATATGGATTACATGATCATGTGGGCAGTAACCAAAATTCTAAAAATTACGCAACATGTATATATTAGAAGAATAGGAGCTGCAGCTGTTGGTGCATTATATGCCACTTTGATAATAGCCTTTCGACTAAACGGTGCCGTATGGAAGATAATGACCTACGCGGTAATTGTACTGCTTATGAGTTTCATACTGACAGGGAAAAAGAAGATAAGGCAGATAATAGGAGGGGCAGGACTAATATATCTGTTTGCCATAACACTTGGAGGAATTCTGCACGTTATATATTATTATACCTTCGCAGGATTTGCTCTGCGGGGACAAGGAGTATCATGGGTGTTAGTAGGGGTAGGCGGAGTAATGTTTGCGCCGTTATTGCAAAGCATGATAAAAAGTATATCCAAAAGATTATATCTTAAGGAGACCAGAACAGTAGCAATTCTTGAAAACAAAGACAAAAAGATAAAGCTCATGGCACTCCTTGATACGGGAAACTCTCTGTATGATCCGATATTTAATGTTCCGGTTAATCTGATAGAATCAGAAGCCGCACGGAAAATAATGGAAGACGGTATGGGTATGGGATATCATCTGATACCGTTTGCCTCAGTGGGAAATGAATCGGGACTTATACCTGTTGTGCAGTTTACAGGACTAACCATACACACATCGGGAGGGGAGTTCCATATAGATAAGCCATGGTTTGCCCTGTATTCAGGCAGACTTTCCGGAAAAGAAGAATATAACATTATTCTTCATCCGGAAATGTTACACAAGTCAAATAAGGAGGATAACAATGTATTTAAAAGTAATGATGCCTAAAAGGTTTCAGTTTCGGATGGTTCCGAGTTTCAAAAATTTTCTGTTGGACAGAAAAGGAGATATTCATTACATAGGCGGGGCAGATGTTCTGCCGGCACCGTTAGAACCAGCCGAAGAAGCAGAAGTAATAGCAGATCTGGGGACGGAGTATGATACTAAAGCAAAAACGATGCTGATTGAACATAATTTGCGCCTTGTGGTCTACATAGCAAAAAAATTCGACAACACAGGTGTTGGAGTGGAAGATTTGATTTCCATAGGAACGATAGGACTTATAAAAGCCATCAATTCCTTTGATATTAATAAAAAAATTAAACTGGCGACCTATGCGTCAAGATGTATAGAAAATGAGATTCTCATGTACCTGAGACGAAATCATAAGACAAGAATGGAAGTATCCATTGACGAACCGCTGAATGTGGACTGGGATGGCAACGAGCTTCTTTTGTCGGATATTCTGGGAACGGACGAAGACATAATTTATAGAAATCTTGAAGACGAAGCCGAGAAAAAACTGCTTTTAAAGGCAGTGAATAAGTTGAGCGAAAGGGAAAGAACTATTATAGACCTGAGATTTGGTCTTAACTCCCCTGACGGGAAAGAACTTACACAAAAAGAAGTGGCGGATATGCTTGGAATATCCCAGTCCTACATATCAAGACTTGAAAAAAAGATAATAAAACGTCTGAAAAAAGAAATGATAAAGAATGAATAACCACTGTTAAAACTGTTAATCATATTCTTATATTTAGCTAGGCAGGTGAGAATATGACAATGTACAAAGTTGAAATATGTGGAGTGAACACATCAAAATTACCACTCTTATCTACCAAGGAAAAAGAAGAACTCATTATTAAAGTAAAAAACGGAGATAAAGCAGCGAGGGAAAGATATATAAAATGCAACTTAAGACTTGTTTTAAGCGTTGTAAAAAGATTTTCCGGCAACGGCGAAAATATGGATGATCTGTTCCAGATAGGATGCATAGGACTTATAAAAGCAATCGACAATTTTGATATGAGCCTGAACGTAAAGTTTTCGACTTACGCTGTGCCTATGATAATTGGGGAGATAAGACGTTTTTTGAGGGATAACAGCCAGATACGGGTGTCGAGGTCGCTTAAAGATGTGGCATTCAGGGCAATATATGCCAAAGAAAGAATTATGAAAACAGGGAAGGATGAACCCACGGTTAATGAACTTGCCACGGAAATAGGTGTAAGCAAAGAAGAACTTGTAATGGCACTTGATGCAATCCAGACTCCTGTATCGTTATATGAACCCATATATACGGACGGAGGAGATATGCTGTATGTAATGGACCAGATTGGTGATAAAAAAAATACCGAAGAAAACTGGGTGAATGAGATGGCACTTAAGGATGCCATAAAAAGACTTCCGGACAGGGAAAAAGAAATAATAAAACTTAGATATTTTGATGGTAAAACCCAGATGGAGGTGTCAAAAATGGTGCGGATTTCACAGGCACAGGTCAGCAGACTTGAGAAATCTGCTATAAAAAACATGGAAAATTATCTGCGCCGCGGTTGATTTTACCAACAATAAGTGATAAAATATGCACATAAATATTACGATGACAGAAAGCAGGTACTATGAATAATAAGAGAACATTAAGCACAATATTGAAAATTATTCTGCCTGTGGTGATTCTGTTAGTAGTTTTGGTTATCAGATTCAGAAAAGTATCTGATAACGGATTTAATCCTGCCAGATATGTCCTTATTGATACTCAGGGAATAGATGGCAGAGGCAGGATTTTGCTGTCTTACGACAAAGTGAGCCTTGTAGGGGCTTTATGCGGCAGCGATGCCGATGAAAGAACTAAGGCACTGTATGAGAAATTTGCCGACAGCATAACGTATGAAGCCGACAGAACTGATGGACTTTCCAATGGAGATGCAATTACAATTACCGTCTCGTATGACAGCAAGGCTGCCAGAGAGGCAGGGGTTACCATTGATGATAATATCAGGGAGTACAAGGTGACAGGACTTAACAAGGGAACGGCAGTTGATGCCTTTAAGGATTTACAGATAGTTACGGATGGTATAAGTCCGTTTGTGACGGTTACTGTTGATAACCTTTCTAAGGATGAGTATATAAGCACTCTTTCTTATGAAGTCGATAAGCCTGAAGGTAATGCCATAGGCGATACTGTAACGATAAGATGCCTGGCAGATGAAGACAAGGCTGCCGAACTTGGATATTATTTTGAAACGACGAGTATGACATATACTATAACAACAGCGGACCGTTATGCCGGTAAGGCAGAAGATCTGGATATGGATGTTATACGCACACTTGCAAAAGAATCGGCGGATGTGGTTACCAATCTTACCGCTGACACAACATTTCATATGGCATATACCGTAACCGGTAAGAAGGATTATCTTTACAGGGATGGTAATGAAGAGGCTGTTAATTTTGATATATATAAGGTTGAACTTGCGGATAACACAACGGATACTATGGGCAGCCACGGCAATTATGTCCTTATTTATGTCAAAGGACAGATTAGGACTCCTGATTATTCGGGAGGAGAAGATCCGTATGAATATATAGATGCATATTTCTGTTTTGTATTCTGCGATGCAGTGATAACACGTACCGGAGAATTTACAATGGCAGTTAATGATATAGAACAGAGGTATATCTGCAACAGCAGCTTTGATGCCGTAAAAGATGACGCAAGGACCTTTATCGGAGCCGGATATGAGTATACGGATGTACCGCTTAATTAATAGAACTATAAGAGGAAGGTTTAGCAATGGCTTATAACAGAAAGCGTCTCCGTCTCGGAGAATTATTACTTGAGAACAATCTTATTACTGAAGAACAACTTAATATAGCACTGGAGGAACAGAAAGCTAAGGGCATTAAGCTCGGTGAAGCAATTATAGGGCTTGGCTATGTTACACAGGATGCCATTAATGATTTACTGTGCCAGCAGCTTAATATTGATTTTGTCGATTTGAGAAAGATTGAGATAGATGATTCCATAGCCAGGATGGTAGGAGAGAAGGTAGTCCGTAAATATATGCTTCTTCCTTTTGCTCTTGATGACAGACAGGCTAACGTAATTAAAGTAGCCATGGAAGATCCTATGAACATTATGGCTATTGATGATATCGGTATCATCACCGGAATGACGGTCCAGCCATATCTTTCCACACATGCATATATATCTACGGCAATAGATAAACTGTATGGTAAATCACAGGCCAATGCCATTGCGGAACAGTTCATGAAAGAACAGGGTTCGGGTGATGACGCAGATAATGCCGAAGAGAATAAGAGACAGGAAGATGTTGATAATTCACCGGTTGTTAAGCTTGTTAATAATATTATTGAAGGCGGCGTGCGCCAGAGAGCTTCCGATATACATATTGAACCGTTTGAATACAATGTAAGAGTCAGATACAGGATAGATGGTGTTCTCCGTGAGATTATATCTTATGACAGAGCACTTTATGCGGCAATTATTGCCAGACTTAAGGTTATTTCAGGAATGGATATTTCTGAAAAGAGAAAGCCGCAGGACGGCCGAATTACGATAACCGTGGACAGAAGGGAATACGATATCCGTGTCAGCAACCTCCCTACGGTATTTGGAGAGAAAGTCGTTATGCGACTTGCTTCCAAAGAAGGTTTTAAGAGGGATAAGAAAGACCTCGGTCTTTCACCTACAGACCTTGTTAAATTTGATAATATCCTTAGAAACCCACATGGAATTATCCTTGTTACGGGACCTACAGGTAGTGGTAAATCTACAACACTTTATACGGCTTTAAGCGAACTCGCAAGTGATGAAGTTAATATCATCACTGTTGAAGACCCGGTAGAAGCGAATGTAGACAATGTAAATCAGGTTCAGGTTAATGTTAAGGCTAACCTTACATTTGCCAGTGCCCTTCGTTCAATTCTCCGACAGGATCCGGACATCATCATGATAGGTGAGATCCGAGACGGAGAGACAGCAGAGATAGCAGTTAAGGCTTCCATCACAGGACATCTTGTTGTAAGTACACTTCATACTAACAGTACTGCGGCATCTATCTCCCGTCTTATTGATATGGGTATTGAACCATACCTTTTAGGTGATTCCCTCGTAGGAATTATCGCCCAGCGACTTGTCAGAAGGCTTTGCCCTGAATGCAAGGAGTCCTACGAAGCAGACGAGGAAGAAAAGAGAGTTCTTAAGGTACCACAGAATGAACCTCTTAAGCTTTATAAGGCTTGCGGATGTGAGGCATGTGGTAATACAGGATATTATGGACGAATCGGTGTATATGAGATAATGCCTATCTCAAGAAAGATCAAGAAACTCATTGCATCGGGAGCCAATGCGGACGAGATAACCGCACAGGCAGTAACGGAGGGCATGAATACACTTAGAATGTCAGCCTCAAACTATGTAAAACAGGGATTGACATCATTTAACGAGATGATGAAGATTACCTACGAAACAGACGATACCAACTAAAAAAACGGGGGTTTTGGACAAAATGGTTACAATTGAAGAACTTTTAAAAATCGGTAAAGAAAACGGAGCATCCGACGTACATATTACGGTAGGACTCCCACCTGAGATGAGAGTCAATGGTGAACTTATGGGAATGGATTACCCAAGGCTTACGCCAACAGACACAGAAGAAATAGTAGGCCAGCTTCTTAATGAGAAGCAGAAAAACATCATTAAAGAATATGGAGAAGCAGATTTTTCATTTTCAATACCAAGCCTTGGACGATACAGGGTTAATGCATTTAAACAGCGTGGAAGTCTTGCGGCAGCAATCCGTCTGGTAGGAACACAGATTCCAAGACCTGAAGATCTGGGACTTCCTAAATCAGTTATAGAATTACATAATAAGAAGAGAGGACTTATCCTCGTTACGGGACCTACCGGAAGTGGTAAGTCTACTACACTTGCTTCATTAATTAATAAGATTAATGAGAATCGTAAAGCACATATTATTACACTTGAAGACCCGATCGAGTACCTGCATACACATAAACAGGCGATGATTAACCAGAGAGAAGTCGGACTTGATACAATGAGTTATGCCAATGCATTAAGGGCTGCACTCCGTGAAGATCCGGATGTCATCCTTGTAGGTGAGATGCGAGACCTTGAGACAATATCGATAGCAATTACTGCAGCCGAGACAGGACATCTTGTTCTTTCAACATTGCATACAATAGGTGCGGCGAGCACAATTGACCGTATTATTGACGTATTCCCTCCTCATCAGCAGCAGCAGATAAGAATACAGCTCTCAATGGTACTTGAAGCGGTTATTTCACAGCAGCTTATTCCTACAACGGATAAGCATCACCGTGTAGCAGCATTTGAAGTAATGCTTATGACAGTAGCAATTAAGAACCTTATCCGTGAAAGCAAGACATTCCAGATTGATTCAATGATACAGACCAGCAGGGAAAAAGGCATGATAACAATGGATGATGCATTATATGAACTTTGTATGATGGGACATATTACGTCCGAATCCGCACTGAGTTTTGCACAGGATCCTGTTGCATTGGAGAAAAAAATTAAAATATACTAGACAAATCATAAAAATTTGATAAATAAAAATCTTGTATAAAAATTGTCGATGTAGTATAATACATACATACTTAGGATTGGGTTTGATGGAGTAAAGAATGGCAAATTTTAATTATCGAATAATAACAAAAGAAGGCAAAGAAAAAAGCGGTTCTCTTGATGCAGAAGATCAGATAACCGCTGTAGCACAACTGAAATCGGAAGGCAACACAGTTATTTCCGTTAAGGCAGGCAGCAAGCTTAATACCGAGGTTAAGTTTGGCAGTGGCAAGAAAGTCAAGGTCAGGGACTTGAGCGCTTTTTGTCGACAATTTAACAGCTTACTGAAAGCGGGCGTAGGCGTTATAACCGCACTTGACATGCTTGGCGACCAGACAGAGAACAGGACGCTTAAGCAGTCCATATATAATGTCAGGGACGGAGTCCAGAAGGGTGATACCCTTGCTAACTCAATGAAGAAGGAAGATTGCTTTCCATCACTTCTTGTAAGTATGATGGAAGCCGGTGAACAGTCAGGTAATATTGAAATTGCTCTTGAGAGAATGGCTGAACACTTCGAGAAGGACGGAAGAACCAAGGCAGCACTTAAGAAGGCTATGATGTATCCTATCATACTGGGTATTGTTGCCATAGCGGTTCTTGTTATAATGGTAGTTGCCGTTATTCCAAGTTTCTCCAGCATGTTCGCAGATATGGATGCGAAGCTTCCGGGAATTACGAGGGGACTTCTTTCCCTCAGTGATTTCATAAGAGGTTACTGGTACATAATTATAGCGGTTATAGCCGCAGTAGTAATAGGGCTTAAGTATTTTTCAAAGACCGAGACCGGTATATATTTCTTTGCAAGACTTAAGGTCAGAATGCCGGCATTCGGTAATCTTACAAGGAAGACGGCGGCAGCAAGATTCGCAAGAACTTTCAGCACAATGCTTTCTTCCGGTATGTCAATGGTTGAAGCTCTTAATATTACGGCGGGAACCATGGATAACCAGTTATTCAAGGACGTTGTAAGTGACTGTGCCGTACAGGTGCAGCGAGGCGTGCCTCTTACGATGCCCCTTAAGAAATCGGAACTGTTCCCACCACTTATCATTCATATGACAGGTATCGGTGAGGAATCAGGTAACCTTGAAGAGATGCTTAACAACTGTGCCAACTACTTTGATGAAGAAGTAGAAGCAGCTACACAGCAGGTTATGGCACTTATGGAGCCAATGATTATTGTTGTACTTGCCGGAATTGTATGTCTTATCTTAGCTGCAATTTACGGACCAATGATTACAATGTATAACACATTGGGCAAGATGTAAATTTGATACTAAAAGCTTTTGCGTACCCGTCATCAGCTTTTGTATATATATCTATTATCAAAATAATATGATCAGAGATAACACTGATTAAGAGGAAAAGGAGAATGATATTCATGAAGAAAATGTCACAGAAAAATAACAAAGGTTTCTCTCTTGTAGAACTTATTGTAGTAGTAGCTATCATGGCTGTACTTATGGGTATTTTAGTACCAACACTTGTAAAGAACGTTGAGAAGTCTAAGAAACAGAAAGATGCTTCAGCTATCGAAGAAATCAGAAGCACAATGGTAACAACTTTAGCAGATCCTACATACTCAGATATTGAAGCTACAATCGTTTACGATGGTACAACAATTGATGTTGATACTCCTAAAACCATTACAGCAGTAAAACCAATCACAGAAGCTGAAGTTAAAACATTCTTAACAGCAGTAAGTGCTGATGTTAAAGACTGGAAATTTACATCTAAGGCTTATAAGGCAGATGATCAGGTAACATTTGTAATTTCTGGCCAGATGGTAACTGTATACAGAGAAGCAGAAGATGAATCAGTACCTGGTGGTGGTGCAGGCGGAGCTACAACAGAGCCAACACCCTAATTCGTCAGAGATTGAATTAATCGATTAAATATTACGGGTAATATTTATTTTAACTGGGATGATATCTGCATAAGCAGGTATTGTCTCAGTTATATAATAAAGAAAAATTGAGCAGGTATACATTATGATATGGACTTTAAGCATGAGAATTACGATATATGTAATATGCTTTATTTTCGGAATAATAATTGGCAGCTTCGTGAACGTATTGATATACAGACTGCCCTTACATGAGAACATAGTAACAGAAAACAGCCACTGTATGACATGCGGACATAAATTAAAATGGTATGATTTATTTCCATTGTTCAGCTACCTTTTTTTAAGAGGAAAATGTCGGTATTGTAAAGCAAAGTTATCAGTTCAATATCCATTAGTAGAATTCATTAATGGATTATTTTATGTATTAATATTTATTTTTAACGGAATTAATGTAACAAGTATATGTTACGCACTGTCGGTATCCATGCTGATTGCCTTAAGCGTAATTGACTGGCGTACATACGAGATTCCGTTTGGACTTAACATAGCCATATTGGTATTTGGAATAATTAATATGGCATTTAATTATAAGAATTTCCTATATTATCTGATAGGAATGGTCTGCGTAAGCGGATTCCTACTTTTGTTATATCTTATTACAAAGGGAAGAGGAATAGGCGGCGGTGATATTAAGTTAATGGCAGCCGCAGGACTTTTACTTGGTTGGAAACACATAATACTGGCACTGATTCTGGGATGCATCATTGGTTCTGTTATTCACATTATATTGATGAAAGTAAGTGATAAAGGCAGAATGTTGGCATTTGGACCATATCTGTCTGTAGGAATAGTTATATCAATGTTGTGTGGAGACCGGTTATTAAATTGGTATTTAGGTATTTTTCAATAAAATAAATTAAGATGTTTACCAGGCATCGACCAGGGAGGAAATATAGAAATGGCGTCAACAGTTTTAGCTATTACGGTAGGTAATGATACCACTAAGATAAGTGAAGTAATGTATTCTTCACACCGAATTGTTCGAGTATCATATTCTAATACAATTCCTACACCAAAGGATTGTGTAGAAGATGGTCAGATAAGAGATCCTAAGGAATTGGCAACAGCCATAAGAGAAGAACTTAGGAAGGGCGAAATCATCACTAAAGATGTAATTTTTGCCATTCAGTCAAATAAAATTATCAGTAAAGAAATCGTGGCACCTTATATGAAGGAAGCCAGATTAATGGAATATATTGTTACGAATGCAACAGAATATTTTCCTGTTAATATAGATGAATATGTCTTTACATATTCCATACTCGAGAACATTATTGATGTATCAGAGAAAAAATACAGATTAATGGTTATGGCAGCACCAATGGGTATTGTCGAAAGATATTATGACGTTGCAGACATGCTTGAATTAAGGGTACTTGATCTTGATTATGTTGGTAACTCTACATTGCAGTTAATGAGATTGCAGATTGATGATTCACCTACCCTTTCTATCCAGATGGGTGATGAAGCAACAATCATAAGTATATTTAATAAGAATGTCCTTCAGCTTATGAGATCTGTTCCATACGGACGATCAACCGTTGCCAATGCAATAGCGGAGAAGAGGGATATCCCGTATGAAGAAGCGTTAACTGTCCTTGACAATGAACGTGTACTTAAAGAAAGTTTTTCCGACGGAGATTATATAACGGGTTCGTTAAAATATCTCGCTAATAATATCAGCCGTGTAATTGACTATTATTCAACAAAGAATCCTGATGTTACTATCCAGAAGGCTGTAATGGTAACTGAGGGTAAGTCAATCAGGGCACTTGAGACACTTCTTTCTTATGAAATTGGTCTTAAGATTAAAAAAATTGATGAACTTAACCAGGTTATTGCGGATGACAGACTTAATATGTCTTTGTCAGAACTTACAGGATACCTTTCCAATATCGGATGTGTTATCCAGCCTGTTAACTTTGTTCCAAAGTCCGCACTTATTAAGGCTAAGAAGACTAATGATAATAAATATTTAAGACTTATAATTATGGGAGCCGTTTTTGTTGCAGCAGTAATCGTGCTTATTCCTCTTGTAGGCAACATAAGTAAGAGAACAGAGAATAACGGACTCAAATCAAACATTAAAAAGATAGAGGGCATTAAGACAGTAGTTAATGATTATTATCTTTCAAAAGATAAATTCACAGACATATCAACATTCTATGCACTTGCATCCAATGCTGATGATGACCTTCATAAGTTTATTGAATTCCTTGAAGAGGATATGCCTTCGGATATAGGACTTACGTCCTTTTCTGTTTCCGGAGGAGCCGTTACAATGAACTGTACCGGCAGTTCCAAGGAAACCCTTGCCCAGTTCCTCGTTACATTAAAGAAACAGAGTAACATATCATCGGTTAATTGTGCATCTGTATCCGAGGCAACAGATGATAACGATGCGATAACAGACAGCTATACAATTACATGTGTATTTAGTCAGTTTCCTACACAGACAGAGGAGGGCGATGAATAATGAAGTTAAATGACAGAGAAAAGAAATTAATATTTATAGTAGTTGGTGTAATACTTATTGCTCTTTCTTACTTTATTGGATACAGAAAGATTTCAGCTGCCAATAATAAACTTGATGATAAGATTGAGGAAAACAGAACCTTATATAACAATCTTAAAGAGATGCAGGCAAGAGAGAAACAGTACCTTGAAGATACAGAATATTATACATCAGAATATAATACTCTTCTTGGTAGTTTCGACACAGGATATTCACAGGAATATTCAATTATGTTTGTTGACCAGATTGAGAAGGACACAGGAGTGTGGTTCTCACAGGTATCACTGGCTGATACGGCAGCACTTTATACATTTGGTGCAATTACATCTTCTAACCCTATGACACAGGGTGCAGCGGTATATACTTCAGATTATGTAGGTTATGGAACAACACTTACACTTTCTTATAAGACATCTTATGCAGGTTATAAGGAACTTATCGAATATCTTAATACTTATAAGTTCAAATGCAGGATTGATTCTGTAAATGCTACATATAATGCTGATGATGATGAAGTATCAGGATCAATGATACTTAATATATATGCAATAACAGGTTCAGACAGAAAGTTCCTCGGAGCACCTGTCCAGAATAAGTTTACGGGAACAGAAAATATCTTTAACTCATCAACATTTACACCTGGTACTAATGCTGATGAAGAAAATGGTAATAATATTGTAACAGACTATGATTACTATATCGCACTTGACTCATTTAAGTCAGACGCAGACAGTGTTGTAATCGGCCCTAAGGGTGATTCCGCTGCAACAAGAATTTCTAAGAATTCGTCTGAAAGAGAAAAAGTTACAATTACATTTAGTGGCAAGGAAGGTAAATATACAGTATCATACGCAATAGGCGATACAGTATATCCTGCAACTAATTATGAAAATGGTGTTGAATTCACACCGGGATCAATGCTTTCACTTCTCGTGGTTGGAACAGACAGAGACCCTGAAGGAGAAGATATAAACGGAGCAGACGCAACTATTATTAACAACACAGATATGAAGTTATACGTTAAGATAGTTGATGATGACGAAAATCCAAGATTTAAGATTAGAGAAAAATCAGGTGAAGTAGTTGTTTATGAATAGGAGTGATTATGATGAGACATCCACGTAAAGCCGGAAAACAGAATATGGGATTTTCACTGGTGGAAGTTCTTGTTACTTTAGCACTTATTTCAGTTTTAAGTATTCCGCTTATCCAGACCTTCGTTAATTCAGCGAGGGTGAATGGCAAAGCAAAAAGTATGCAGAATGCTACAGACATTGCCCAAAGTATCTCAGAATACTTTGGGGCAATGCCTTTAGATGCACTCAAGACCGCTTACCAGGGTAAATATACTTCCATGTCTGATGGCAGGATTGTATTTACCAATATAGGTGACGGTATTAATAAGGACTCTGATGGTGTGGATTATTACAAAGGATCTGACACTGAAAAATTCTATGTATCGGTAATTGTTGACCCTACCGGATATTCTAAAGCTGATAAGACGGGAATGAATGACTATATAAGACCCGGTATCAATAACCTCAACGAAAATTCCAGCATTACATGTCGTAGTAAATTAGAACAATATGATACGAATATTGTTAATACTTTTAAAGAAAAAGGTGTGGAAGTAAATGATAAGAGCAAGATAGTTAAGAAATCCGTTTTCACAATCTATGAGAATAAATCAACAGTATATGCCGATAAGGTAGAATATAAATATAACCTGGACATAACATATACATATAACAACAATAATATAGAGTACAAGAATATAGAACTTGGTATCGGAACAGTGGATAAGGCAGGCATTGCAGCACCTAACCTCTATATTATCTATACGCCTGTACTTGGCATGTATGGCAATGAAAATGTTGCAAAGGATGAGATTACTGTTAAATACAGACCCGACAGTGAAAAAGCAGATTGGGAAAAGCCGGTAAATGTATATCTTGTAGAGCAGACAGTTAACTATGGAAGTACAGAAGATACTAAAGTATCTCTTAACAAAAATAATATAAAAATTGAATGTTATAACAATTCAAGCGAAAGTAATAAGCTTGGTTTTTATACCAATGTTGCCGGCTGGACGGGTGAGAATTCTTCCCTTACAGAGGGTGGAAGCTCTATTAATAAATTATATAATGTCAGTGTATATATCTGGAAAGATAAGACTGATGGTATGACTATTAAAGCAGACAAAACTTTGGATATAGCAGATGATTATTTTACAAAGGTTGACAGCGTTAAGGAGGGATAATCATTGAAGAAGCATTTTAGAAGATTCAGAAAAGATAATAAAGGTGTTACTTTAGTGTTAGCCATTGTGGCAATTGCTTTTGTAGGCGTGCTTGCAAGTGCAATCCTTTCTGCAGCGGCAACCAACTACAGACTTAAAATTATGGATAAGTATTCTAAAAATACCTTTTATAGTGCTGATTCCATAACAGAAGAGATTCATACAGGTCTTGGAATTATGTGTTACAAATCCCTGGAAGAAGCTTATGATTATGCGGCATCCAATCTCGGAAAGTATTCTGTTACCGGTGGTGTAGTTACCATGAACAGATATAATAATGAGATGGTAAATAAAAATATGAAAGAAAAGTATTATAACATAACCGGCAAGAAAATCTTTGGAGAATCTTTCAATACAGCTGACAAAGAAAGTGCAATTAAGTATTTTAATACACTTATTACTAAACCTGAAAAGGCAAAGGTAGTAGAATATTCAAGTTTTGTAGCGGATGCTGATTCATATACCTACACATTTAAGGATGTTGCAATCAGATACCTTGAAGATAAAAAGGAACCTTATTACTCAACCATAAAGATAGATATTAAGATTACTTATCCGGATATAGATATTGATTTTATAGCTGATGAGAAAGAATGGAAAGCATACTTTAATTATTGTCTCATTGCAGATGATAAGATAGAAATCGGTGCAAGTCCCGAATCGAGAGGTATTGTTGATGTTTATGGGGGAATGTACTCCGGTGGTAATGTTGATGTATTCAGCGGAAGTTCCCTTACACTTCAAGACGGACTCTTATTAAATGACCAGCTTAAAGTACCTTCAGTGATTGTATCAAAAGGCGATATTAACCTTCCGGGAGGAAGCAGTGCATCCGTACTTAAAGTAGGAAACGGAAGTATCTGGTGTAACGGAATTACAGCCGGCGGCGATGGAGGAAGAGGAGATGTACTTTATACTTCAAATCAGGCAAGGACTTATGTAGCAGATGATTTATCACTTAATGGTGACGACTGCAATATAACAATAAAAGGAAAATATTTAGGCTTCGGAAGAAATAATGCCAATACCAGTGATCCAACAGGAAAGGCGTCTACGAGTTCAGCAATAATTGTAAACGGAAGAAACTGTACCCTTGATATGACGGATATTAATTACCTTTTACTTGCAGGTAAGGCTTATGTAAAATTAACTGAGGATTCCTCTTATGTGACAGGTGATTCCATGGGATTAAAGGGTAATCAGGAAATATATCTTGTACCATCAGGTTATCTGAAGAAAAAGCAGGATAGTTCAGACGGTACTTATGTAGCTAATCCTACATCTAAACCTGAAAATGTAGCGATAGATTTAAGCTCTTTCTTTGCATATAGGCTTGGACTTCTTACAACTACCGGATATGTGGAGAAAAAGGATGCAAATGGTAAGACATATTACTATCTTGATTTCGTAGACAATGCTGCACAGAATGAATATGTTAAATGTATTGCACAGAATGGTTACCTTGAAGGTTTATTTAAATCAAAAGGTCTTTCATACACAGATGATGATATTGTAGAAATGAATGCAATTAAAACCACAATCGAAATGGGTCTTGCAAGATTCTTTGACAAGAATACTGAAATAAAGATTGCGTCAGGTGCAACAGTATATACAAGCGGCACTCTTTTACAGGTAACCAAAGAGAGCGGATATTCTTCAACAAGTATTTTGGGAACTAATATGGATTATTCATCCGTTTTGAATGCCAGCACTAATGCTGCTAATAAATATAAATTAATCAAGTCATTCCTTGCTCTTGATGATACTGTGGATTATACCGATTTCCCTGAGAATGTGACTATTGATGGTTCTATTCACAAAATAGAATTTGATACAAGCAATAATCCCGTTCTTTTGACACCTTATGAGAGAACAGTTAATAAGGAAAAACTTGACACCCTTGAAGAAAACATCATACATAATGAAAATGGTACGATTGCAGCGGTAATTACCTCAAAAGCAGAAGGGCAGTCAGGCTCTTATACAATTCCTAATGGCGTGACTAACGGTGTTATCCTTGGATATGGTGTTGATATTGTTGTTAATAGTAACTTTGAAGGACTTATAATCACTGACGGCAAGATAACTGTTAAAGGTTCAGCCCGGGTGACAACAGGAATAAACAACAGGGCAGAACTTACCCTTGATGTATATAAAGATGTAGCACAGTATTTTAATGCTTTCCAGGAAACAAGTGATACTAATAAACTTGATGAAGTCGAAATGAATCAGCTTCTTAATTTCAGCGAATGGAGAAAGAATGAGAATGTCGATTATAACTAACAGAACCGGACAACATAATAACAAAGGTTTTTCATTACTGGAACTTTTGGTTGTAGTTGCAATTATGGCAGTACTTACGGGAATTATTTCGATTACATACAGAACCGTTAATAAAAGTAATGTTAATAAAGCAGCAAGTATAGTTGATGATTACCTCTCTCTGGCAAGGGAAAAAGCTAAGACTGTTTCCGCTTATGAGTGGAATATGACAATTTCTGTAGGCGATGACGGAACAGAAGTCAGCTATGTTAAGAAAGCGGAAAAAGAATCCGACAAAGCTAAAATGGATAGCAAAACACTTCCTAAGAATGTTAAGTTCAAGATTATTGATGATAAAGGTAATGAAATCAGACTGGATAATACCATTAAAGAGGTAAGTGTTGCATTTAATTCCCTCACAGGAAATGTAGCATCGGTATATTTTTCAAACGGTTCAAAAATAGATGTTACCGATAGTTCTTATTGCGACTTCATTGCATATTATAAGGAGAAGACCAGAGGCGTAAGACTCTATTTTGTAACCGGTAAACATTCACAGATATGAGGCACATGACTATGAAATTAAAAAAAGGTAAAAAACATAATAATAAAGGTTTTACCCTCACAGAGGTTCTTGTAGCACTGGCGGTAAGTTCTGTTGTCATAACAATAGTTATTGCATTTATATCCCAAGGGTCAAGATTTTATAAGACCCAGAGCAATACTATTAACCTTCAGAATGAGCTTCAGGAGACATCTAATGTAATAACGGATACTCTTCAGGAGGCAACGTACTTATCTATTACATCAAACAGTAAAAATCTTGAAGTATATACAGGTTCTTATGAAATTAAAGAAGGAAAGAAGCTATTTACATCCGTTAAAGGATCGTCAAGATACATATTGAGGGATGGAACCGGAATATATGTCTTTGATAAAGCTGACACAGGTTATATTACCGAAAAAGATAAGCCGGGATACAGGTATTCCAACAATATTGAAGAAATTACAGTAAATATCAGTGATAAATGTAAGACTGAAGTAGCCGATAGTGAAGTTATAACACAGCCCGTTATGCTTGATGTATATATCAAAGTAACACATAACGATACGTCAAGATTTGAGAATAAGACAATTACCTTAAGAAATAAAATTCAAAGCCTTGAAGTTAATGGCGAATTATACCAAATAGGCTCAAATGGTTCACAACTTGTACACGTATAAAAGTAACAGGATTAAAGTTAAGTTTTAGTGAGGTTGATGCAGATGAAAACAAAAAAAAGGACATTTGGAATAGTTATTTCCGTAGCTGTGCTTGTAGCCGCAATAATTACGGGAGTTATTCTGAAGAGCAACACAAATACCAATGCTGCCGTTATTAATGATAATGGTGAGACACCAATATCCATTGATAACAAGAAGCCAATACTTGACAGGCTTATGGCTGCTAATGAAAAACTTGTAATTCTTGAGATTGTACCATATAAGAATGCAAGTGTATTTAATATGCTTACAGGATCTTCTAAAGTAAGAGAGACATTGGAAAAACACAAAGCGGAAATATACAATCAGTTTTTATATAATAAGAAAGAGAATGGTAATATCACAACTGTAACCGTTCAGGGTACAGCATCATTCCATCATCCTTATACCATTTCCTATAACAAGATGACTAAAGAATATACGGTTAATTATCCTAATTTCTTCCTTGAAGAGTTCCTTGACGGATATTCTAATCCTTCGGCATTTTCATATTTCAGTGAGAATATGGAAGTCAGGACGGTTGTAGCAGGAGAACTTAAGGAAGAAGACCTTGAAGGTGTATCATTTATATATATATCAAGTTTCCTTGAGGACAAAGAAGTAATTAACTTTAATAATTTTTATGTTAATAATTCTACATCTGTAAAAGACCTTACAGATACAGGTAGCACTCCTACAGGCGCTTATGATGCCGATGGTAATGAATATAAATCTGAGAATGCCGGTGATATCTGGTATAACTGCTATTACAAGAACGATGCAGGCGAATTTGAAATAAGCGATATGAAATGGGATATGGTTATCAAACTTATGGAATTTATCTATAAAGGTAATTCTTATACAGGGGATACACCTATACCTGTAGTTGTAAATTATGGTAATCCTAAGAGTAAGGATGCCAATATCCATAAACTTGTCAATCTTATAATGAAGACCTCTAATGAGGAAGGGGCTGCTTATAATGGTGTCAGCACTTATTATGAAGATGTACTTGCTGCACTTACTACTAAGAAAAGCGATACAGAAGAATATACTAATTCCTATGGTATTGTAACAGGTGCATATCAGTATAACGGTACGGATTATACAGACTGGAGTGACGGTAACGTACCTTTCTTTGACATGAAATGTACCGAGAGCGGTGAATTTACCTTTAACTATGTATATAAGACCAGCAATAACGGTAATGATTCCATTTTCTCAATAGGTAAGACGAATGTGGGTATGCTTACTGATAACGGAACTGCCAAGGACAGGGAAATTATAAGTGGTAATAACTATTACGTTACAGATATATTAAGATACCTCCTTGGTGTTGATGAAAATAGCGATGAAGTAATTAAAGTTCTTGAAATTGAACCATGTCAGGATTTCCTTTATTCGGATACAAACAATCAGACAACGGTTGACCGTATTATGGAACTTGCAAGGGCTTTGCATATAAGAAGTTATACAAGAACTGACGGTACTGTAGCAGCTTATAATGGAATTGCAGATAAGAAGATTGAATTTAAGTGTATGACGAGTCTTCAATTTAACGGTATGAATGAAGATCTTATATCGGAATACGATATTATCTATATTGGTGACAGATCAGGCATGATGAATTCAAGAATAGTGAACGGGGATAGCGAAAACAAACTTGCAGACCTTAACGGTACCATCCGTTACAGTTCTGTATATAAGGATTCATCTCTTTCAAACAGATTCGTCACTTACAATGACAGGAAGCTGGATGGATATGCATATCTTGCATTTGGTGATTTAATTAAGACTGAGCAGGCACTTTTAGGTTATCTTCCTTCTGATTATGAGAAGGTGGATGCGACAAATAAAGGTTATGCATTGTATTCTGAACCTAAGACTACCGGTCTGAAAGAAAATTCAAGGGTACTTTTTGATATTAACGTTGAGAGTCTCTGGACACCTCTTATATATAATACATATAAGACATCAGGAAATAAAGCTGTATATACAGTTAAGAAATTAAGAAATGATATTGGAGGACCTGTAACAAATCCTACACGATATGATATAGAACTTGGCAATGCAAGATATTCATGCAATGATTTCACCGAGAAGAAGATGAAAGAAATCCGTGAATTCATAGATTACGGTAATCCTGTAATAATGGCGGATGATGTCTACAACTGTATTAAAGATGAGTATTACAACAAAAAAGGTGGATTTGTATATCCTACATCTAATTTGTACAAATTTGTTAATTCTTATCAGTCATCAGATGAGACTATGTCAGTACTTACAATCTTTTCTGACCTTATGAAGGCTATGAAGAGTGAGAAACTTGAAATCAAATCATGTACAAGTGAGTATTTGAAAGGTATTACATGGACTAAATGTCCTGTAATTGAATACGACAGTGAGAGCCTTGTTAAAGAGTCAAGCGTTGTAGACAAACCTGAGAAATTAAGATTTAATGCTACATTCAGGGCAACACCGGGTAACACTTACAGAGTAACACTTATATATGATAAGAATACAGACGGTAAATTTAATGATCAATCCACAACCGATGATAATAACGAAGTATTATACAGTACTACAATTAAGGCTGAAAGCAAGAACCAGAGTGTGCAGTTTGCTACACCTATTGCCGCTAACTTCAACGGAATGTTCTCGTGGAGAGTCCAGGTTAATGAAATTTCCGGTAACAATGTTATTAACAGAGCTGTATATGATGATTATACTATAATCCGAGGCGAAAGTAAGACTGCAAGGGTTCTTCAGATCCTTCCATCAGGTGGATCGATTACAATGGATCTTTCCAATAATAGTAGTTTTCTTTCACATTTGGATAAAGCTGCTAAGATAATTAACTATGAAATAGTTGTTGAAACAATTTATTCCGATGAATTTGAGCAATTGTATACAGGAAGTAATAAGTATACGGCTGTAGAAGATTACGATACAGACAAAAATTTCCTTAAAAAAGGCGGAACTGTTAATGGAAAAAATTATGGTGGAAATTATTCAATGGTTGTAATCGGTTTTGCTGACACCTATGGTAAGCAAGATATATCCGATGATAACGGAGCGTTAAGTAATATTATTGACTTTGCTGCTAAGGGAGGTTCTGTATTATTTACCCATGATACAATTGCTTTCTCTAATAATGTCAACTATGGTATATATAAAGACAATGGGGGTAATCTCCAGACAGGTTCATCACAGGATATAACAAGATATGGCGATAAGATGTCCCTTGACTTTACGAGACTTTTCAGGGACTTGGCAGGCATGGATAAGTATAGCGTAACAACAATACCTAATCTTAGCAGTGATACCCTTGATAATGCCCATGTACCTACAGTTATGGATAATAATGGCAATGAGACTTATGTCAGGGAGATACAGGGCCTTAATAACTGGGTATTGTATTTGCGCTCAATGGGACGTCGTGACAATGCATATTATTCCCTTGATAACGGAGCATATCACAGGATGAATAATGGGGGACGTGATAAGAATAAAGAAGTTCTTACAACAACAAAGAATGCATATAACTATGGACTTAATACCATCCTTACGACCAACAGAGCCGATCAGATTAATAAAGGACAGATTTCCTTATATCCATATAATACTACAAGCAGTGATGGTACAATAAAACTTGCAACCACACATGGACAGTATTATGAATTAAACATGGAAGAAGATGATCTTGTTGTATGGTATACGTTGTCATCAGATAGATCAAATTACTATGGTGATAACAAAGGTGATGCCGCAACTAACTACTACATCTACTCAAAGGGTAACATTACCTATTCGGGTGCAGGTCACTCGAACATGGGTGAGTCCAATGAACATAAGCTTTTCGTAAATACAGTTATTAAAGCAATTGCCGCAGGTAACTATAAGCCTGAGGTTGAAGTACTTAACGGTTCAAGAGTAAGGGGAAGCAATTCCTATGTCATCTATACAAGCTCATTGGATAGTGAAATTAAGGTAGAATTCAAGGCAACCGATGCCGACCTTGCAACAAGAGAGACAGTTCAGACCATGTACAGCAATGAAGCTGATATATTAAGCCATATCGGACGATTTGACAAGGGTGATGTATATTGGATTGACGGTAACGGTGATGAGAAACTTCTCATCCATTATCAATACGGAACAGACAACATTCTGTTAAATGGTGAGAGAAATACATTTTATATATGTGACCCTTACAACAACGATAAGAATACCAATGTTAAGTATGCAGATAAGGCTGTTATGAAGGCGTGCTATGACACATATGTGAAAGCAGGAACCGTAAAACTCAAATTTGTAGCTATTGACTCAAAGGGCGAATTTGGAAGTGCGGATGCAACAATTTTGAATCATGACTTGTTTGACCTTGACTGATATGTAATTTTTAAAGCCACGTTTTTTTGAAAAAGCGTGGCTTTTTTTATTGAAATGTGTTATATTACAGATGTCTTAATTTTTATTTATAATGCTTCCTTTATTAAAGGAGGTTTTTATGATTGGTAAAGTATATTCCGCTGCTGTGACCGGCATTTATGCAGTACCTGTTGAGGTACAGGCGGACGTGGCACCGGGTATTCCGTATTTTGAACTTACCGGAAATCTTGCCGGTACGACGAAAGAGGCAAAGGAACGTGTCCGTATTGCCATTAAGAATTCTAAATTTCAGATTAATCCCTCAAAGATAACAATTAATATGATTCCTGCCAATATACGCAAGGAGGGAACATCTTATGACCTTGCCGTTGCTGTGGCAGTTCTTACTGCCGTAGGAGTGATTGCTACAGAGAAGGTATCAGGTGCTTTATTTATAGGCGAACTTGGACTTGATGGAGGAATATGCAATGTCAGTTCAATTCTTCCCATGACTCTTTGTGCCAGGGATAATGGCTTTACAATATGCTATGTTCCTATGGGCAATGTAGGTGAAGCATCTCTTGTAACAGGAATAAGGGTAATAGGAATATCATCCCTCAGGGAATGTGTCGATTATATTAATAATGGCTGTAATTGCCGGGCACATGTTGATAATAATATTGACAATGCTGATGATAATAATATTGATTTTGCAGACATAAGAGGTCAGGCATCGGCTAAGCGTGCCATTACGATTGCTGCCGCAGCGAGACATAATCTTATGTTAATCGGACCTCCCGGAGCGGGTAAATCAATGCTTGCTTCCAGAATACCTACCATACTTCCGGGACTCACCGATGAGGAAAGGTTGAGAATAACAAGTATATACAGCGTTGCCGGACTTTTAAAGGACGGATTGGCACTTATAAGGTCAAGACCTTTCAGGGCTCCCCATCATACAATTTCAAGACCTGCCTTTACGGGCGGAGGTATCATACCATCACCGGGAGAGATTAGTTTAAGTGATCTTGGTGTGCTTTTTCTCGATGAAATCAATCTTTTTTCCAATGATGTAATAGATTCATTAAGGCTTCCGATGGAAGAACACAGGATAAGAATAAGGAGACTTGGCGGAACTTATGAATATCCTGCTGATTTTATGCTTGTAGGTGCGATGAATCCCTGTAAATGCGGATATTATCCCGACAGAACAAGATGCAATTGCAATGAAAGGGATATCAGGCGTTATTTTGACAGGATAAAAGGACCGGTAACGGACAGGATTGATATGTGTGTGAGAGTTACCAAATCAGGCTATGATGAGATAACGGGTGCCGGCGGAACCGAAATATCAAGCAAGGATATGAGAGAGGCTGTTAATAATTGCATTGATATCCAGAAGGAACGCTTCAAAAAGGAATGTTTCAGATATAATTCCGAAATCCCTTCACAACTTGTCAACAAGTATTGTACTATGTCACAATCTGCCAAGATTCTTATGAAAAGTGCTTTTTCCCAATATGATATGTCGGCCAGGACATATTACAAAATAATTAAAATTGCAAGAACCATAGCTGACACAGAACAATCCGACAGGATAGAAGAAGGTCATATTTGTGAAGCAATCGGATATAAATTAATGTGAGGTAATGAATGGACAGAAAATACTGGTATTGGATTAATAATCTTGAGGGAATAGGCAATGTTAAGATTCGTACATTGCTGTCTCTCGGAACACCTGAAGAACTATATAATATGGAAAGAAAGGAATTTGAGTGCCTGCCTGTTCTTACAGGTAAGGATATAGACAGAATTGTTTCCAAGGATATAAGACAGAATATTTTTGAAAAATATCAAAAGGATATGGAGAATAATGTCCGTTTTGTTTTCCCGGACGAGGAAGATTACCCCTGCAGACTGAAAGAATTATATGATAAACCGTACATTCTGTATTACAAGGGCATGCTCCCGCGAAATGATGTCAGATCAGTTGCAATAGTAGGATCAAGGCGCTGTTCGGAGTACGGCAGATATGCGGCAAGGGAAATCGCAGGAATTCTATCGGAAGCAGGAGCATGTATTATAAGCGGTCTTGCGGCAGGAATCGACAGTGAAGCCCATAAAGGTGCATTATACAAAGGAGGATATACCTGCGGAGTTCTTGCGGGCGGCGTTGAAAAATGCTATCCGGCCGGGAATTTTAATCTGTATATGGATATTCAGAACCGCGGTGGAATAATATCCGAATATCCGGGAGAGAGTATTACAACTCCCGGAATGTTTCCGCTACGGAACAGGATAATAAGCGGACTGTCTGATTATGTCATAGTGGTTGAGGCAGGATTTAGAAGCGGTTCGTTAATCACTGCGGGAACAGCTTTGGAACAGAACCGGACAGTATATGCCGTACCGGGGCGTATTACCGATGTTTCAAGCAAAGGATGCAACAGGCTTATTGCTGACGGAGCCATGGTTGTAACGGATTTTGAGAGCCTGCCCGGTGAACTTGGGCTTTCCATCCCGAATTATGAAAAAAATATAAAAAACGATATTGTTCTTGCAAGGGATGAAAAAATGTTGTATAGTCTATTACTAGATTTTACCCCTAAGAGTCTTGAGACATTGGTAAATGACAGTGGTATGTCTCCGGCTGAGGTTTTACGCAGCCTTACATGTCTTGAAATCAAGGGAATAATACGAGAGATAAGTAAGAACTTTTATGTAAGGATTCAATAAGGTTATTATTGAGGAGGATACTTTTTATGGCAAAATATCTTGTAATTGTGGAGTCACCTGCTAAGGTTAAGACAATCAAAAAATTTCTGGGCAATAATTATGAAGTGGCTGCGTCAAACGGACATGTAAGGGATCTTCCTAAAAGTACACTTGGAATAGACGTTGAACATGATTATGAACCTAAGTACATTACTATCAGAGGCAAGGGTGACATTCTTGCTAATCTCCGTAAGCTGGTTAAGAAAGCTGATAAAGTATATCTTGCAACTGACCCGGACCGTGAGGGAGAAGCTATCTCATGGCATCTTGCAAATGCACTTAAACTTGAAGATAAGGATATTAACAGAATCAGTTTCAATGAGATTACCAAAAATGCAGTTAAGGCTTCAATAAAAGAACCACGCAAGATAGATATGAATCTTGTTAATGCACAGCAGTCCAGAAGAATGTTGGACAGAATGGTTGGTTACAAGATAAGTCCTTTGTTATGGGCAAAGATAAAGCGCGGGCTTTCAGCGGGTCGTGTGCAGTCAGTCGCCTTAAGAATTATCTGTGACAGGGAAGAAGAGATTAATGCTTTTATACCTGAAGAATATTGGACAATAGATGCAATACTTAATATAGAAGGAATGAAAAAGCCAGTTACCGCCAGATTAACATCTGACAGCAAGGGCAAGGTTACAATAGGCAGTGAAGAAGACGTTAACAGGATAATGAAAGACCTTGAGGGCTGCGATTTTGCTGTTGATGATATTAAGAACAGTGAGAGAGTTAAGAAAGCTCCGCTTCCTTTTACCACAAGTACATTGCAGCAGGAAGCAGCTAAGACCTTGAATTTCTCAACACAGAAGACAATGCGTATAGCACAGCAGTTATACGAGGGTGTTGACATTAAGGGACAGGGTACGGTTGGTATAATTACATACCTGCGTACCGATTCCACAAGAGTGTCGGAAGAAGCGGACCTTGCTGCAAGGGAATTTATAAGAGATAATTATGGTGAGACATATTATCTTGCACCTGACGGTAAGAAGAATTCAGGCAAGAAGATACAGGATGCCCATGAAGCAATAAGACCTACCAATATTAATTTCCTTCCATCAGAGATTAAAGAGTCTTTAAGCAGGGACCAGTTCAGACTGTATTCATTAATATGGAAGCGTTTCGTTGCAAGCAGGATGGCAAATGCCGTATATGAGACAATCAATGTCAGACTTAAAGCCGGTGATTACCGGTTCAGCATGTCTGCTTCCAAAGTTAAATTCGAGGGATATATGCTTGTATATATGTCGGATGAGGACCAGAAGTCCGATAATATTACACTTGGAGCAGTATCTAAGGATTCAGTCATTAAACTTCAGGAATATGATAAGAAGCAGCATTTTACACAGCCTCCGGCTCATTTTACAGAGGCTTCCCTTGTTAAAGCACTTGAGGAGCAGGGAATTGGAAGACCATCTACTTATGCACCTACTATCGGAACAATCATTGCCAGACATTATGTTATTAAGGAACAGAAGAATCTCTTTGTAACAGAACTTGGAGAAGCAGTTAATTCGGTAATGAAGAAATCTTTCCCGTCCATTGTGGATGTAAGTTTTACTGCCAATATGGAAATGCTTCTTGATAAGGTTGAGGATGGAAGTGTCAAGTGGAAAACTGTAATCGAGAACTTTTATCCGGACCTTGACGAAGCTGTCAAAAAGGCGGAAAAGGATCTTGAAAGCATCAAGATAGAAGATGAGAAGACGGATATAATCTGCGAGAACTGCGGACGTAATATGGTTATCAAATACGGTCCTCACGGTAAGTTCCTTGCATGCCCGGGCTTTCCTGAATGTCACAATACCAAGCCTTATCTTGAAAAAGCAGGCGTAAAGTGTCCTAAGTGTGGTGGCGAAGTTGTTATTTTACGAACCAAAAAGGGCAGAAGATATTACGGCTGCGACAATCAGGAATGTGATTTTATGTCATGGAACAGACCATCAGAGAAGAAATGTCCTGCATGTGGAAGTTATATGGTGGAAAAAGGCAATAAACTCGTATGTTCAGATGATAACTGCGGGTATGTATGTGATAAATAATATCTGAAAATTGTTGCATTAAAACAATAGATATGGTACAATTTTACTATATTTTACAGAGCACTGAAAGGAGAAAGGATATGAGCAGTGTTCAGTTGTTGGATAAGACACGTAAGATTAACAGACTGTTGCATAACAACAGTTCGCAGAAAGTGGTTTTTAATGACATCTGCAAGGTTATGAGTGAGATATTAAGCTCGGATGTTCTGGTTGTAAGCAGGAAGGGCAAATTACTCGGAATTGCGAATTGTGATGGCGTTGAAGAGATTAAGGAACTGGTACAGGATAAGATTGGCGGTTTTGTGGACGGGATGTTCAATGAGAGAATGCTTAATGTATTATCCACTAAGGAGAATGTTAATCTTGAGACATTGGGTTTTGCAGAAGGATATACAAAGAAATATCATGCAATAATAACACCTATTGATGTTGCAGGAGAGAGGTTTGGAACATTATTTATATACAAATCTGACAGCCAGTACGAAATTGATGACATTATTTTATGCGAGTATGGTGCTACGGTAGTGGGACTTGAGATGTTAAGGTCTTCTACAGAGGAACAGGCTGATTTAATCCGCAAGGAACAGGTTACGAAGTCGGCAATCAGTACCCTTACCAATACTGAGATAGATGCGATTAAGCATGTTTTTTCAGAACTTAAGATGGGCGAGGAACAGATAATTGTTACCAGCCGTATTGCAGACCAACAGGGAGTGACAAGATCGATAATCGTTAATGCACTTAAGAAATTGGAGAGTGCGGGCGTTATAGATGCCAGATCGTCAGGGATGAAGGGTACCAAGATAAAGGTACTCAACGATATGATTTTCGATGAACTTGCCAATTACAATTTAAAGTGAATGGAATCGCTGTATCAACATTGATGGTATGGCGATTTTTTTTGACGATTTTACTTTACTTTTCACTACAATACTTTATAATATTATAGTGTGATTACTGATGATGGAATATTATCGGACTTTATTAAGGAGGAGAATGATATGTTTAATTCAGGTGCATATTCATATGTAGATCTGCTTACCTCTGCCGCTGACTATTCATGGAGACGCAGTGAGGTGCTTAATAATAATATGTCTAATGTAGATACTCCCGGTTATAAGAGACAGGAACTCAGCTTTGAATCGGTATTGTCTGATGCAGTGGAGAGGGCAGGCTCGTCTTCACGCAATCTTACACAGACAGTCAGAAATATAGATTATAATTGTGTACGTCCTACCATCTATACTGATAATGCCAATCTTTCTTACAGACTTGACGGCAATAATGTTGATATAGATACTGAACAGGTGGAACTTGCTTCTAACCAGTTATATTATAACGGGGTTATTGATGGAATTAACCAGAATTTCAGCAGAATAAGAACTGCTCTTACAACAACATAGGAGGATATGTGATATGGCTATTTTTAGCGGAATGAATATAGCTGCCTCAGGTATGACGGCACAGAGATTAAGAATGGATATTATTTCAGAGAATATTGCCAATGCCAATACTACAAGGACGGCAGAGGGCGGACCATATACCAGAAGAAATGTTTTGCTTACCCAGAAGACTTCACTTAACTTTGGAGATGTATTTAACGAGACCTTGCAGGGGGCAGGCAACGGTGTTAAAGCTGTAGCTATTACCAAGGATACGGAGACAGACTACAATCTTGTATACGATCCATCACATCCTGATGCAGACGAGAATGGGTATGTTAAGTATCCTAATGTGAATATTGTCAATGAGATGACAGATCTTATAGATGCGACACGTTCATACGAAGCTAATGCAACAGCTTTTGATGCCAGCAAATCAATGGCATCAAAGGGACTTGAATTAATGAATTAATGAATTCATAATTTTATATCGAAAGGAACATAATACATAATGAGTGATATATCATCATTGTTTAATATAACATCGGACAGCATTAAGAATATTGTTAATTCAGGAACTTCGGTAATTGGCAAGAGCGGTGATTCATCAGCTTTTGATGGAATTTACAATGCGGCTGTTAATATGATTACAGAGACTAATGACTACATACATGATGCACAGCAGGCAGAAGTCGATTTTGCTACAGGCAAACTTACAAGCACTCATGAGCTTGCAGTAATTGAACAGAAGGCTAATCTTTCTTTACAATATACTGTAGCCGTAAAGAACCAGTTGCTTAGTGCATATAAGGAAATAATGAATATACAGATATAAAATAGTCTTTAAGGAGACATACGATGAAAGACAGATTGAAAGCCATTTGGGAGAAAATTAAGAATTTCTGGCTTAAATTTAATAAAAAACAGAGAATACTTTTTGTAACCATTTTTGTTGTGATTATTGTTGTAATTATCGTTCTTTCCAAGGTAATCGGCAAGAAAGATATGGTTAAATTAAGAGCCTGCAGCAATGAGACTGAGGTAGTGGAGATAAGGAATCTCCTTAATGACAATAATATTTCTGCAACAGTTGATGAGTATAATAATATATTTGTTGACGATTCTGATTATGTTGAAGCGAAGCTTGTATTAGGATCCAATAATATATCATCCGCAGGATATACGCTTGATGATGCCGTATCATCAAGTCTTTCCACAACAGAGACTGTTATGAAGGAAAAATATACCGCATATCTTGAGTCCAAGTTCAAGCAGGATCTTGAATCAATGGATGCAATTAAGAGCGCGAGGGTTAATATCTCATATCCTGAGACAGGCAACAGTATTTTCTCAGAGACACAGGATGCAAAGATTACTGCGGTTCTCGACCTTAAAAAAGAACTTTCTGATGAACAGGCAGAGGCAATAGGCCTTTTGCTTGCCACCAACGTAGGTAATGATAATACCAACAGTGTTATTATTGTGGACAGCCAGAGTAATGTACTTTATTCAGGTAATAAGGCTAATTCCTCATTTACTTCCAATTCTACACAGAAAGTTAAGGCAATGCTTGAGAATGCTATTATCAAGGGCGCCGAGGATCTTATTTACAGTACAAGACTTTATAATGATGTTCAGATAATGATTAATCTTGACGTTAATTTTGATAATGTTGAGGTTGTTGACCATAAATATACTGCACCGGACGGAACGGATAACGGTCTGCCAACCCATTCCTATGTAATTAATTCGGAGGGACAGCTTGCTACGGCAGGGGGCAATCCGGGAACAGAATCCAATGATTCAGATACGGATTATGACATTATTAATTCAGACGGAAAGTCATCTAAATATACTTTAAGCAAGTATGACTGGGTACAGAATGAAGTAATTACCACTACATCTAAGACACCGGGTGAAGTTAATCTTAAAAATTCAAGCATGGCAATTGTCTGCATCAAGAATACCATTCTTACGGAAGAAGAAGCGGAAGAACAGGGATTGCTTGACGATATGACATGGGAAGAATACAAGCAGGCCAACAGTGAACCGGTTGAGACAACCGTTCAGGACAATATCCTTAATGCAGTTGCCACAGGCTCTGGTATAGCAGCAGGCAATGTATCAATTATTGCATACAATACCATGACATTTTTTGATAAAGAAGTTACGTCTTCATCTAATCCATGGTTTGTTATCCAGATTATTCTTGCGGTTCTTATCGCAGGTGTACTTATATTTATCATAATAAGAAGCACAAGACCGGTAGCCGTTGAAGAGACAGAACCTGAACTTAGTGTTGAAGATATGCTTGCTACAACTAAACAACAGCAGCCTCCTGTTGAGGAAATCGACCTGCAGGATAAATCAGAGACCAGAAAAGCTATCGAAAAATTCGTTGACGAGAATCCGGAAGCAGTTGCCCTGCTTTTAAGAAACTGGCTTAATGAAGGCTGGAATTAATTGGTAATACAAAGTATTATCAGGGAGGAATACAGATGGCAAAACAGAAAAATGAGCTTGACGGACTTCAAAAGAGTGCGATTTTACTTATTGCACTGGGACCTGAAAAGTCAGCCAAGATTTTTAAACACCTAAAAGAAGATGAAATAGAACAGCTTACACTTGAAATAGCCAACACAAGCAGTGTATCACCACAGACCAAGGAAGATGTATTGTCTGAATTTTATGAAGTTTGTCTTGCACAGCAGTATATCGCAGAGGGCGGAATCAACTACGCTAAGGAACTTCTGGAAGCTGCATTGGGCGAAGATAAGGCGAAAGACGTTATCAGCAAACTTACTGCAAGCCTGCAGGTAAGACCTTTTGAATTTATCAGAAAGACGGATCCGGGACAGCTGCTTAATTTTATTCAGGATGAGCATCCTCAGACCATTGCACTTATTTTATCCTACCTGCCTTCTAATCAGGCATCACAGGTAATTTCGGCACTGCCGCCTGACAAACAGGCAGACGTTGCAAAACGTATTGCTACAATGGACAGAACTTCACCTGATGTTATCAAAGAAGTTGAGGATGTACTTGAACGTAAACTTGCTTCTCTTGTTAATCAGGATTATACAATTATCGGTGGTGTTGATGCTATCGTTGCAATCCTCAATGCAGTTGACAGAGGAACAGAGAGACATATTCTTGAGACTCTTGAAATTGAAGATCCTGAACTTGCGGATGAAATCAGACGTAAGATGTTCGTATTTGAAGACATCCTTTCTCTTGATGACAGGGCCATCCAGAGAGTTCTCCGTGATGTTGATAATAATGACCTCGCGGTTGCTCTTAAGAATGCCAACGAAGAAGTGCAGAATGTTATCTTTAATAACCTTTCAAAACGTCTTGGTGCAATGATTAAAGAAGATATGGATTTCATGGGACCTGTACGACTTAAGGATGTTGAGGAAGCACAGCAGAAGATTGTCAACATTGTCAGAAAACTTGAAGATACAGGTGAAATTGTTATTTCCCGTGGCGGAGGTGACGAGATAATTGTCTAATCTGTTGAAATACAATCATGTGGTTGTTAAAAATGAAGATAAACATGTAATAGATTCAAATGAACTTCTGAAGAACATACTTTCAGCTAATAAAAATACAACATCAGGCAACAGTTTTGCTGAAAAGTCGATACCTGATCCGGACGGATTTGTTCGCGGAATAGATGCAGCAAGAGTCGAAAAGCTCATAAGTGACGAAGAAGAGCAGCAGGATGATAATAATGCCGGTATTCTTGAAGATGCCAGGAAACAGGCAGAAGATATCCTTGAGGATGCTAAGAAACAGGCAGAAGATATTCTTAAAGATGCCAAGGAAAACGGTTACAAAGAGGGCTATGAAAAGGGTACCATCGAATCAAAACAGAAATCAGATGACCTTCAGACAAAACTTGAGGCAGATTATAAGTCAATGAGTGAGAAACTTCAGAACGAATATGATGAGAAATATCAGGTTATGGAATCGGAACTTGTTGACACGTTAATGGAAGTTTTCTCAAAGGTCACATTGACAATTGCTGAAGATAAAAAGGATTTGGTCCTTTTATTGATACAAAGAACATTAAAAGACGCTGATGCCAATAAGGATTTCCTGATAAGGGTATCCGATGTGGATTACGGTTTTGTTATGAACAGCATAGATAAACTTTATGACTGCGTATCCCTTGATTCCAAAATTGAAGTGGTAAGGGATAATACCCTTAAGAAGAACCAGTGTATTATAGAAACAGACGCAGGTGCATTTGACTGCAGCCTGGATATACAGCTTGAGGGACTTATAAGCGAAATTAAGCTTCTTAGCTGCCTTAATAAACAATAAGAAGGCTTGTAATATGATTGATAAAGCAAAATACTACAATCTTATTAGTAAAACATACTATAAAAAAATGGGACGCGTGTCCAAGGTAATAGGACTTACAGTAGAATCGATAGGACCGGATGCCAAATTAAATGATGTCTGCAAGATACTCCTTCGTGACAAACCGGGACAGCATATTAATGCTGAGGTTGTAGGTTTTAAAGACAACAGAATTGTACTTATGCCTTTTGAAAATGTGGATGGCATAGGACCGGGCTGCATTGTTGAAAATACCAACGAGGCGCTTAATGTCAATGTGGGAGAAGGGCTTCTTGGCAAGACGGTAGATGGCCTTGGAGTACCTACGGACGGAAGTGAGCTGCAGTCTTTTGAAAGATATCCTGTGGAACAGACAGCGCCGGACCCTATGGACAGGGTTATAATCAATGAGATTCTCCCACTCGGAGTAAAAGCCGTTGATGGTCTTTTAACAATAGGAAAAGGTCAGAGAATAGGTATTTTTGCAGGTTCAGGTGTAGGTAAAAGTACACTCTTGGGTATGTTTGCAAGAAATACCAAAGCTGACATTAACGTAATTGCTCTTATTGGAGAACGAGGAAGAGAAGTGCGGGAATTTATAGAAAGAGACCTGGGAGAAGAGGGCATGAAACGAAGCGTGGTAGTTGTGGCTACCTCAGATAAGCCTGCCCTTATCCGTAACAAAGCTGCCAAGACGGCGACTGCCATAGCGGAATATTTCAGGGATCAGGGTAAAGATGTACTTCTTATGATGGATTCACTGACCCGTTTTTCAATGGCTCAGAGAGAAATAGGACTTGCTTCCGGAGAACCTCCTGTTACAAGAGGATATCCGCCAAGCATGTACAGCGAGATGCCCAAACTCCTAGAAAGAGCAGGCAACTCAGACAAAGGCTCTATAACAGGTCTTTATACCGTTCTTGTAGACGGTGATGATTTTAACGAGCCTATTACTGATACGGCAAGAAGTATTCTTGACGGGCACATAATGTTATCAAGAAAACTTGCCCATAAAAATCATTATCCTGCAATAGATGTATTGCAGAGTATTTCAAGATGTATGAGCCAGATTGTAGACAAACATCAGAAAGAACTTGCCGGCAGACTTAAAAACGTAATGGCTACATACACGGAGGCAGAAGATCTTATTAATATCGGAGCCTACAAGTCAGGTTCCAATAAAAACATCGACTATGCAATAAGCAAAATTGACAAAGTCAATGAATTTCTTATGCAGGCGACGGACGAGAAAATTACTTTTGAGGACGAAATCAGACGTCTTGAAGAAGTATTTGCATAACAGGTGTAACTATGGCAAAATTTGTATACAGATTACAGAACATCCTCAATATCAAAAATAAAATTGAAAATCAGGCAAAATCCGCTTATGCGGAGGCTATGGGCAGACTTAGGAAAGTCCAGAGCGAACTTGAGATACTGATTGCCAGAAAAAAAAGTCTTGAAGATGATTATAGGAGACTTGCAACAGGGATTTTGTCCCCGATAAGTCTTAAAGAAGCCAAAAATGCCATGGATTACAATAAAGAAGAGATAAAAGATAAGCTCCTGGAACTCAGGGTAGCCGAAAAGAACCTTGATGTTGCAAAAACAAAACTTAACGAGGCGGTCAAGGACAGAAAGATCCATGAAAAGTTAAGGGAACATTCTTTTGAAGAATTTCTTGCTGAATTGTCCGCACAGGAGAAAAAAGAAATAGATGAGATAGTAAGCTACAGATTCACTGCTGACAGTGAAAAAGATATAAAGGAGAATTAATATGCCAAAGTACGAAGATGAAGGAATTGTTGAAGATAATGATGACCTTGAAACAGAAGAAGGCGGAAAGAAAAAGGGCAAAGGAACTACAGCCATAATAGCCGCTTTTATCGTAGTTATCTGGATTGCGATTTTTGCACTTCTTGTAAAACTTGATGTAGGTGGATTCGGAAGTTCTGTTTTATATCCTGTATTAAAGGATGTACCGGTGCTTAACAAAATTCTTCCTAACGTATCTGACAACAGCTTAAGTTCCAACAGCGGTGATACATATTCTACATTACAGGAAGCGATAGACAGGATTAACGAGCTTGAAAACTCAATTGCCGTATATAAAAAGAACAGTGACGAAAATGCACAGACCATATCGAACCTTACGGCAGAAGTTGAAAGACTTAAGACCTACGAGGCTAATCAGACCGCTTTTGAAACTTTGAAAAAAAGATTTGATAATGAGGTTGTTTATACGGATAATGCACCCGATATAAATGAATATAAGAATTGGTATGAACAGATGGATGCCGATAATGCGGCAGAGATATACAGACAGGTATTGGAGCAGCTCCAGATGGATGAGGTTATACAGAATCTTGCAGATTATTACGCTTCAATGGATCCTGCCAATGCCGCGGCAGTATTTGAGGAAATGACCGGTGACCTTGAGAAGGTTGCGAAGATTCTTTCCTGCATGAAAAAAGATAAGGCGGGTGATATACTTGCAGCCATGAACTCTACATTGGCAGCAAAGCTCACACTTCTTATATATCCAAAAGAAAATTAGAAAGGAGGAGAGGCGATGACCACAGGGAATGTAAGCAGTGCTGCATTTATTATCAATAATATGCAGACAGGCAACATAAGTTCCCGTAAGAAAGATACCGGCAGTCAGTTTAAAGATGTAATTAACAGCCTGAATGATACAGGTAATACTTTGACAGGTGCAGGACAGACAAGGGTCAACAGCGATATGCTTAAGGATTCCATTAAAAACAGCAGTCCCACTGTAAAGAATGACAATTCCAATGTTGACAGTCTTGTTGAGGACATTAAAAATGTAGTAAAAGATATTCTTGACATATCGGATGAAGACTTTGAAAAGATAATGGCAGAATCAGGATTTACAGTTGTAGATTTACTTAATCCACAGAATGTTGTGAGCCTTATTGCACAGTTTAAGAATACGGATACCGTATCCATAGCGGTCAATGAAGAATTGTCACAGATGCTTACAGACATTAATGCCGGAATTAACGAAGTTGTCAATATGTTTATGAAAGACAACGCGGTTTCTTTTGATGAAGTTATAAAGCTTATCGAAAATTATGTGGAACCTGTTACTGATGACAATCAGAAAGTTTTACAGAGCACGGGACAGAATGTACCTGACGTAAACAGACAGGATGAGACAGACGAAAGCGGTAAAGTCATAGATGTTATTGTCAATGATGAAAGACCGGAGAATACCGGTGATTTTGTCAAAAACGATATAACATCGGAAGATGACCATAAGGAAAAGAACGATAACGCAGGTAATAAGACCAATGCAGAAACAGTTCTTGACAGCCTTATGTCGGCAGTGTCCGATACAACCGTAACGGCAGCAGACGGGATGGACGGTATTAACAGTGTATATGTTGTCAGACAGATTGTGGACGCTGTAAGAGTTAATCTTACAGAGGAAGTAAGAACAATTGAAGTAGCACTTACACCTGAACATTTAGGTAAAGTCAACATAACGGTGGCATCCAAGAACGGAATTCTGACAGCTTCAATGGTTGTCCAGAATGAAATGGTCAAGAATGCAATCGAAAACCAGCTTACGATGCTTAAGACCCAGTTTGAAAGTCAGGGAATTAAGGTTGAGCATGTTGAAGTAACCGTTGCAAGTCATGAATTTGATTCTGATATGCAGGATGGGGCTGATGACAGGAATAACACCAAGTCGGGAGCCAGAAGAAAATTCAGAGGAATCGATGAACTGACAGATGATAAATCAGATATTATTGATGAACAGAACGGATTTACGGAAAGCAGTATTAACATTAAGGCATAAAGGAGGAAAATATGGCTATAGTTGCACAGGTAATAGACGGCAAAGTTGTTGCCAACTATACAGATGGTAAAGCTAACAAAAAGACAGGCTCGGATTCACTTAACAAAGACGCTTTTTTACAGATTCTTGCGGCAGAAATGCAGTATCAGGATCCACTTGAGCCATCTTCTAACACTGAATGGGTATCACAGATGTCTTCATTTTCACAGATTGAATCACTTCAGACTGTAAGTGACAGTATTTCTGAACAGGGTGCATCTAATCTTGTCGGAAAAAGAGTAATTCTTGAAGATACCGACAGTGCAGGTAACAAAAAGTACATAACAGGTAAAGTACAGTGTACCGAAAAGATTAACGGTAAGATTTACTTATCGATTAATGATAATCTTTACGCTTATGAAAAACTCTATTCCGTAGTTGATGAAGATTATTACAACGAAGTAATTAATAAAAAACAGTAACATTAGGAAAGGCTGATGTATATGGAAATTAACAATCAGGGATTTGTTTCCATTGAACAGGTTACTTCCAGATATTTTAAAGGAACAGCTCCTGAAAAAGAGCAGTCAGGTAACATAAGTTTTGGCGATTTACTGAAAGAAAAGGTAAATGAAGCCGGCAGTCGGGAACTTAAATTTTCCAAACATGCCAGCAGAAGGCTTATGGACAGGAATATCAATCTCTCTAAGGAACAGATTGACAGATTACAAAAAGGAGCACAGCTTAGTAACCGCAAGGGAATTAAAGATTCCTTAGTTCTCATGGATGAGTATGCTTTTATTGTGAATACCGGAAGCAATACCGTTGTAACGGCAATGGAAAAAGATGCTGATGGTGAAAATATTTATACAAACATTGACGGAGCAGTATTGGTATAAGATTGGACCTTCGGGAAATCGGATGTCTCTGAACGCCGGATGAGACATACAATACACCGTCTGTTATACAGAAAGGTAGGAAAAATATTATGATGAGAGCACTTTACTCTGGTGTAGCAGGTCTTAAGACACACCAGACAAAAATGGACGTTATCGGTAATAACATCGCTAACGTTAATACAGTAGGTTTTAAATCACAGTCGGTAACATTCAGTGATGTATTTTACCAGACAACACAGAATGCTTCAGGAGCCAATGCAGAGACCGGCATGGGCGGAACCAACGCAAAGCAGATTGGTCTTGGTTCTACGGTATCTTCTATTACAACAAAGGTATCTGAACCAGGTGGTTCACAGTCAACAAGTAAGCCGTTTGACCTTATGATAAACGGAGATTCAATGTTTATAGTAAATAACGCAGGTACTAATTATTTTACCAAGGCAGGTAATTTTACGGTAGACAGTGCCGGAACACTTGTTACTTCACAGGGTTATGCGGTACAGGGCTGGAAAGCCAACGAAGAAGGCGTAATAATGAAAGGACCTGTTACTTCATTGAACCTTTATGGAGCAGAAAATAAATATGCTGCCCCTGAAGCAACGGAAAACTGCACAATTTCAGGCAACATCAACAAAGAAGATGATGGTTTTGAATCAGGAGTAGGAAGAAGTATGAATATTACTTTCTATGATACTCTCGGATATGAATATCAGGTAACTGTTAAGGTAACCCAGGATCCTGATGATGATTATAAATATAACCTTGTTGCTACCGGTCTTACATGTGGAGGCAAAGCAGTAGATTTTGGAGCTGATGCACAGACCAAACTTGAAGGACTTCTTAAAGACGTTACACTTACATTTGATAAGGTAACAGGTGAACTTGCAGATCCTGCGGATGGAAAAGTAACACTTAATACAACAACTCTTGGAATCGATTCCCTTGCTAAGGATGTTAATCTTGATTTTTCAAAGATGACATGTCTCGGTACAGATACAAGTTTTACACCGGCAAGGGGTGATAAGGAAGGACTTGGAGCGGGACGTCTTGTAGGTACTATGTCGGGTGTAAGTATCCAGAAGGACGGTATTATTGTTGCTTATTATGATAATGGTGATTCAAAGATTATTGCCCAGATAGCGGTTGCTAACTTCAAGAACCTTTCAGGACTTGAAAAAGTCGGAGATAATCTTTTTGCGGAGACACTTAACTCCGGTAACTTTGACGGTATTGGTGATGATATAACAGAGGATGGCGGATATTTTTCACCAGGTGTCCTTGAAATGTCCAATGTAGATCTTGCTGAAGAATTTACAGACATGATTACAACACAGCGTGGATACCAGGCTAACTCAAGAATTATTACTGTATCAGATACATTGCTCGAGGAACTTATTAACCTTAAGAGATAAATTAATTAATAATCCCTGCCTTATGGCAGGGATTTATGAGGAAAACTTATGATAGAACTCACAAAACTCAATGATATAAAATTTTCTGTTAATCCGGAACTTATTGAAATTGTAGAAACTACGCCGGATACGGTTATTACACTTACTACCGGACGAAAATTAATAGTAAAAGAAAGTAGACAAGACATTAAAAATTTAGTATTATCTTATAAGAGAAAAATTTATTCCGAATTACTGAAAATTGATTAATTTTTCAGCAATAGGATGTATTAATATATATAATATATGGAATACAAGGTGATTAGATAAAATGGATTTAGCAACACTTATTGGATTAATTGCGTGTATCGTTCTTGTTGTTATGGGTATTATTACCGGTGATGACGGAGTGGCTGCACTTAAGAACTTCGTTGATTTTAAGTCAATACTTATTACATTCGGCGGAGCCTTCGGTGCTACATTAATATCACATAAGATGAAGGACTTTATAGGAGGTCTTAAAGGCTTTGCACTTGCTTTAAAACAGCGTAATTATGATCAGACAGAAGCAATTAAGAACATTATTGAGCTTTCCAACGTAGCACGTAAGGAAGGCTTATTGGCGTTGGAGGAGGCAGCAGAGAACATAGAGGAACCTTTTATGAAAAAGGGTATTCTTCTCATAGTTGATGGTACAGAACCTGATCTTGTGCGTGCTATCCTTGAGACTGAGATTACATGTGTGGAACAAAGACATAAGAAAGTTGCGGGCTTTTGGGATACATTGGCTGCAATGGGTCCTGCGTGGGGTATGGTAGGTACTCTTATAGGACTTATCAATATGCTTAAGAATATGTCAGATGCAAGTGCCCTCGGACCTAATATGGCCGTAGCACTTATTACAACTTTATATGGCTCAATGCTTGCCAACTGGATTGCAATGCCTATTGCCAATAAACTTCGAGTTAATAACTCAGATGAAATAATACTTAAGGAAGTTATGATTGAAGGCCTTCTTTCAATACAGGCAGGAGAGAATCCTAGGGTAATTGAAGAGAAACTTAAGTCATTCCTTTCTCCAAATGACAGAAACAGTTATGGTGACGGACAGGAAGGTGGAGGTGACCAGGTAGATGGCTAGAAAGAAAAATGAAGATCCACCAATTAAAACAGATGGCTGGATGAATACTTTTTCTGATCTTATGAATCTGCTTCTTTGCTTTTTCGTTATGCTTTTCTCAATGTCAACTATTGATGCCGAGAAATTTCAGGAAGTTATAGCATCTTTTTCTTCAAGTTACAGTGTCCTTGACGGAGGCTCTACGGGAATTGATGACGGAATGTTAATTGCCAGCGGAGCGAGCCAGCTTACCCAGCTTAGCGAGTATTACAGCAGTATGGGTGCCAGTGACGACGACAGTGATAAATCTGAAATTGACAAGGCACAGGATCTTATAGGCAAAGAAGAACTGAAAGACTCAGAACAGATGGGTGACAAAATAAAGAATCACCTTGATAAGATGGGACAGAGCAATAACATAGAGGTTCAGGTTACACAACATTATGTATGTCTGAATATGAAAGGCGCATTGCTTTTCAATTCTGCATCGGCTACCCTCACAAGTGATGCGGAGAAAGTTTTGTCAGACGTAGCAGTGATTTTGAAGATGTATGAGGATAACCTAATTGAGATAGAAGGCCATACGGACAATGTTCCGATTAACTGGGATATTTTTACAAGCAATAATGTGCTTTCGGATTACAGGGCACTTGCTGTTTTTGATTTCCTTGTTGATAAAGGCATAAGTCCTGTTAAACTTAAACATTCAGGACGAGGCGAATACAATCCTATTGCTTCCAATGACACAGCAGAAGGCCGTGCCCAGAATAGAAGAGTTGAAATTAAAATATATAACAGTTATAACAGTTAAGCAGAAGGGACCCTTAGGTGGGTTTAGGTGATGATAATGAAAAAAGGCATGATTAATTTTGTCATTCTTGCATTGGTTTTAGTCAATCTTGTTTTATCGGTAATACTTGTATTTACATTTGTACCGGCGGTTAGCAAGACTAATAACCTTGTTGGTAAAATTGCAAAAATTGTGGATCTGAATGTCAGTGGAGGTAGTACTGAGAATGGTGCTCCATCAGCAGAAGATATAGAATATGTGCAGGTTAAGTTCAGCGATGATGAGACAAGTCAGGTATTTACTCTTAAGCAGGGAGCTTCGGACAGCAAAGTACATTATTTAAAACTTTCTGTTACAATCAAGCTTGATAAGAGACAGTCTGACTATAAGGATAAAAAGAAACTTATAGAAAGCACAATGACAACATATCTCGGAAGCGCGGTAGGAGATATTGTTATTGAGTATACTAAGGAAGAGGCAAGCAATAGCAAGAAAGAAATGGAAAACAGACTTTTAAAAGCCCTTCAGGCTTATTATGATACAGGGGCAATATATGATGTGTCTTTCCCTGAATATGTTGTTTCATAATTTGTAATATTCTGTTATAATCTATAGAAAAGAAGGTGAATGAAGATGGGCGAAGTCCTTTCGCAGAGTGAAATAGACAACTTGTTAAAACAGCTTAATAGTGGTGAACTCGATGTAGAGGAAATGAAAAATACTGAGGAAAAGACGGTTAAGGACTATGATTTTGCCAGACCTGCCAAATTCTCAAAAGAACATCTTCGTACGCTTGAAATTATATTTGAACATTACGGAAGATTGCTTTCGACCAATCTTCCTGCTTACCTGCGTATGCCGGTACAGGTTGAGGTTAAGACTTCCGAAGCCGTAATTTATTCGGAATTTTCCAATGCATTATCCAACCCGGTACTTCTGGGAGTTGTGGATTTTGAACCGTTAGATGGCAATATTGTATTGGAAATAGCTTCCAATCTGGGCTTTGTAATAATAGACAGATTACTTGGAGGAGCGGGTAAACCGTTGTCTAAGGGAAGAGATTTTTCGGAAATAGAGCTTTCAATAATTGAAAGAATTTTTAATATTTGTGTTAATCTTTTAAGAGAGCCTTGGCAGAATGTTTTAAGCATTGTACCGAGAATGGAGAGAATTGAGACTAATTCCCAGTTTGCCCAGATTATTTCTCCTAGCGAGATGATTGCCATTGTTACGATAAGCATTAAGCTTGGAGACACGGAAGGACTTATGAATGTCTGTCTTCCGTATTCGGTGCTGGAGCCGGTAATGGATAAGCTGAATACCAAATACTGGTTCTCTACAATGCAGCATAGAGATGTTAAGACATACGAAGATGCAATATCTTCACTCATATCCAAAGCACAGATACCGGTTAAGGCTGTTTTGGGCAACAGCACAATATCTGTTAATGATTTTCTTAATTTAAATGTTGGTGATATTATCAGACTTGACAGAAAAGTTGATGAAGAACTTGATGTTTATGTCGGCAATATACATAAGTTTACTGCATTGCCGGGTTCGGCAGATGATAATTATGCAGTAAGAATAACGAATGTGTTGAGAGGTGAAGAAGAGTAAGATGGATGGAATGTTATCACAGGAAGAAATAAATGCACTTTTGGCAGGTGCCAATGCAGATGGACTTGCGGACGCCAATACAGATGGAGAAGAGACACTTACAGATGAGCAGAAAGACGCCATCGGAGAAATCTCCAATATCAGTATGGGAACTGCCGCAACAACACTCAGTACCCTGCTTAACCAGACTGTAAATATTACAACACCTAAGGTTACATATATGAATTGGCAGGAACTTGCCGATTCTTACGACAAGCCTTGCGTATTTTTGCAGATTTCTTATACATCGGGACTTGACGGCAATAATGTTCTTGTATTAAAGGAGCGGGACGTTAAGATTATTACTGACCTTATGATGGGTGGCCCGGGTAATGTAAGCGATGAACCTATCGGAGAATTACATCTTAGTGCAATCGGTGAAGCAATGAACCAGATGATGGGCTCTGCCGCCACTTCGATGTCTTCAATGTTAGGAAAGAAGATAGATATAAGTCCGCCAATTGCTAATCTGGTTGATTTGAATGACAACAATAAGAAGGACATACCTGAATTCCTTCAGAAACGTTTTGTAAAAGTTTCTTTCAGAATGACTATAGGTACACTTATAGACAGTGAGATTATGCAGCTGTACCCGTTTGATTTTGCAAGACATCTTTATGAGACATTTATGCATGATGCTGTGTCCGGAATGACAACATCAACGAAAGAGGCACAGCCTGAACAACAGGCATCCGAGCCGGCACCACAGCCACAGCCTGTACAGCAACCGGCACCACAGCCACAGCCTGTACAGCAGCCGGCACCACAGCCACAGCCTGTACAGCAGCCGACACCACAGCCACAGCAGATGGCAGGAGCGGTTCCGCCACAAGGATATGCAATGCCGCCACAGGGATATGCAATGCCACCACAGGGATATGCAATGCCACCACAGGGATATGCAATGCCATCCCAGAATTACGAGAATGTAAACGTCCAGCCGGCTTCTTTCCAGCCATTTACAGGTGGAAATGCGTTGCCGGGTCATGAGAATATTGACCTTATTATGGACGTGCCTCTTGAGGTGACAGTAGAACTTGGCAGAACAACCAAGTCAATCAAAGAAATTCTTGAATTTGCGCCGGGAACTATCGTTGAGCTTAACAAAATAGCAGGTGAACCTATTGATGTACTTGTAAATGGCAAGTATGTTGCCAAAGGCGAAGTAGTTGTTATTGAAGAAAGTTTTGGTGTTAAAATTACAGAAATAGTTAAATAAACAGTAGGAAAAATATTAAAACTATTGTATAATTAAGAATAATCATATTGTGTGATAGGAGAATTTTTTATGGCTAAGAATATTTTAATTTGCGATGATGCAGCATTCATGAGAATGATGATTAAAGACATTCTTACTAAGAATGGATATACTGTAGTCGGAGAAGCTGAGAACGGAGCTAAAGCCGTTGAGAAATATGCTGAACTGAAGCCGGACCTCGTCCTTATGGATATTACAATGCCTGAGATGGACGGAATACAGGCTCTTAAGAAAATTAAAGAAGCGGATCCTTCAGCAACCGTAATTATGTGTTCAGCAATGGGACAGCAGGCGATGGTTATTGAATCAATCCAGTCCGGTGCGAAAGATTTTATTGTTAAGCCTTTTCAGGCAGACAGAGTTCTTGAGGCTGTAAGAAAAGTTGTTGGTTAATTATGGTAACTGTTTCACTTGCTAATAACAGTGTTGCACAGTTTATTTCGGTAACAGTAATCTTTCTGGTAGTTCTTGCCGTTACATATTTTACTACACGGTGGATTGGTTCTTATCAGAAGAAGCAGATAAGCTGCGGCAACATTAAAATTGTTGAGAGTCTGAGACTTTCAGGTAATAAGATTTTAGAGGTTGTTAATGTGGGCGATAAGTATTTTCTTATTGCTGTATGTAAAGATACTGTTACAACCATAGGCGAGATTAACGGTGATGAACTTGTACTTACTGACAATACTAAGACAGGAGAGACATTTGGTAATGTCTTTTCAAGATTTAAGATAGTTCATAAAGATAAAACAGAAAAGGAAGAGACAGATGAAGAAGAAACATAAGCTCTTCTTGAGACTTGTAAGGCTTGTTTTTGTCATTGCAATTGTTTTTACGGTAATCCATTTAAGCAGGACCAATATTTATGCAACGGATACCATTCCTACCGTGAGTGAGACAGAGACAACCGGTTCAAGTAATTTAACAATAGGAATATCGGCAGGAAATGGAAGTGACCTTGCAAGCGTATTGCAGATACTTTTGGTATTGACAGTTATTGCACTTGCTCCTTCCATTCTTATTATGCTTACTTCTTTTACAAGAATTATTATCGTGCTGCATTTTACGCGTTCAGCAATAGGCACACAGACGGCACCGCCTAACCAGGTGCTTGTGGGACTTGCTCTTTTTCTTACTTTCTTTATCATGGCACCTACTTTTAAGACGGTGTATGATGACGCAATTAAGCCTTTATCCAAGAATGAGATAACGTCGGAGGAAGCGTATGATGTGGGCATTAAGCCGATAAGACAGTTTATGTTGGAGCAGACCAACACCAAGGACATAAGGATGTTTATCGATATAGCCAAGGTGGATACTTCAACGCTGAAGGACTATGATGATATACCGATTCAGGTATTGATACCGAGTTTTATAGTCAGTGAATTAAGAATTGCTTTTATAATAGGTTTCCTTATCTATATACCGTTTATAATAATAGATATGGTTGTTTCATCGGCACTTATGTCCATGGGTATGATGATGCTTCCGCCAACGACAATATCGTTGCCGTTTAAGATACTTTTGTTTATAATGGCTGACGGCTGGAATCTTGTTATAGGTAATTTAGTTAAGACTTTTTACTAGTTTAGGAGGAACGTATGTCTGAACAACAGATAATTGATATATCAAGAAAAGCACTTTATCTTATAATCCAGTGTTCGGCACCGATTCTGATTATTTCCCTTGTTGTCGGTCTTGTTATAAGTATATTCCAGACAATGACATCCATTCAGGAGCAGACTTTGACATTCGTTCCGAAGATTATAGCAGTCTTTATCGGAGTAATGTTGTTTGGTTCATGGATGCTCAATAATATTACATCATATATGAACGAGCTTTGGTCTAATTTTAATATGTACATAGGTCGTTCATAAACAGGCAGGTGTTCGTATGTTTAATTATGAGGTAGCTTTGAATTACTGGGAGGTTTTTCTCCTGATTTTGGTACGTATAGCTAGCTTTGTTTATACGGCACCTTTTTTTAATATGGCTAATACACCTCAGAGGACTAAACTGGGGTTAGCTTTTTTTATTTCGTTAATTGTGTTTACGCTTGTTCCGGACAGAACGCTGGAATACAGCAGTATTCTGGAATATGCGATTCTTGTAATCAAGGAGAGCGTAGTCGGGCTTTTACTTGGTTTTTCCTGTATGGTCTGTGTGCAGACCATAACTTTTGCGGGTAACATTATTGACAGTAATATTGGTTTGTCAATGGCAAGCGAGTATGACCCTACCCTTAGAGACCAGACTACAGTATCAGGTACGCTATATTACTATACGGTATTTTTACTCCTTATGGTATCGGGACTTTATCAGTTCCTTATATCAGCGATTGTGGATACATATACTATTATCCCTATAAACGGATTATCAGTTAATCCTTCCTTATACAGTTCGGTGGTTACGCTTGTTTCTGATTATTTTATAATAGGTTTCAGGATTGCTTTACCGGTATTTGTATCGCTCCTTATTGTGAACTGTGTATTGGGTATTCTGGCAAAAGTCGCATCACAGCTTAATATGTTTGCTGTTGGTATCCAGATAAAAATCCTGGCAGGTCTCGTCATAATGTTTGTTACTGTAGGACTGCTTCCGCAGATAGCCAATTTTATATATCAGAACATTAAGGCTGCGGTTAAGCTGGTTGCGGGAGGACTTAGATGATCAAATACAATCTGCAGTTCTTCGCCAAAGACGGACCGGGTGGACAGAGGACCGAACCGGCTACTGCCAAGAAATTAAAAGACGCAAGAAAAAAAGGTCAGGTTGCTAAAAGTAGGGACCTGACAAGCTCGGTTTCCCTGCTGGTATTTTTTATAATACTAAAGATATATGTAGGGACGATGGGAACTAAATTCATTAATGAATTTAAGGTTATTTACAAAAAGATGGGCGAGGTCAATGCAACCTCCCTTGAACTTAATTCCCTTTCGAGATTTTTTAAAAATTATATGTCGGATGCCATACTTGATATGCTTGTAATTCTGCTTCCTATAATGGCTGCAGCAGTGCTTGTGGCATTTGTAGGTGATTTGGTCCAGGTAAAATGGAAACCGACTGCAGAACCAATGAAACCGAAAGCGGATAAATTTAATCCGGTGAACGGCATAAAGCGTATTTTTTCAGTTAAAACGCTTGTTCAGTTGCTTAAGTCCATTGCCATTGTGGCAATATGTATGTTAGTAACCTATAATAAATTAAAAAAAGAAATAGGACTGCTTTATAATTTTTATAATATATCCCTTGAAGCGGCAATTATCAGAATGGGAGATGTACTTCTGGATGTAGGTATAACCATCAGTGTGATATATCTGATTGTGGGTATTGCCGATTTTATTTTTGAATATGTCAAGTTCAAAAATGATATGAAAATGTCTAAGCAGGAATTAAAAGATGAATGGAAGGATACCGAAGGTAATCCTGAAGTTAAGAACCAGCAGAAGCGAAGGATGAACGAGGCATCAAGGAGAAGAATGATGCAGGCGGTTCCCGAGGCTGATGTTGTAATTACGAACCCTACCCACTTTGCGGTTGCATTGAAATATGAACAGAATTCAGGAAAAGCACCTGTTGTTGTGGCAAAGGGAGAAGATTATCTTGCACAAAAAATTAAAGAGACTGCAAGGGAAAATCAGGTTGAAATCGTTGAAAACAAACCTCTTGCAAGGATGCTCTACTATAATGTTGACCTGGGCAGTGAGATTCCGCAGGAACTGTATCAGGCAGTAGCTGAGGTTCTTGCCTTTGTATGGAAAGTTAAACATAAAATATAATAATTACAGGAAGGAGACAAAAAAATGAAAAAGACAGATATTATGATTGGCATATATTTATTAGCAGCTATTGTCTGTCTTTTTATAACACTTCCTTCCGGCTTACTGGATGTGATGCTTGCCATTAATATAACTGTGGCATTCATAATTCTTTTTACGGCATTGTATTCCAATGATGTGCTTGATATGCAGGCATTCCCTTCAATGCTTCTTTTTACAACAATTTTCAGGATAGCACTTAACGTATCTTCAACAAAGCTTATTCTCAGTACGGGTAACCCGGGTAAAGTCGTTAAGGCTTTTGGCTCTTTCGTTGCCGGCAATGACCTTGTAATAGGTGTTATCGTATTTATCATACTTTTGATTGTACAGCTTATTATAATCAATAAAGGTTCTGAACGTGTTGCGGAAGTAACGGCAAGATTTACACTTGATGCTATGCCTGGTAAACAGATGGCAATAGACGCAGATCTTAACACAGGAGCCATAACTGATAAAGAAGCCAAGATACGAAGGGAAAAATTACAGCAGGAAGCATCTTTCTTTGGTTCAATGGATGGTGCCACAAAGTATGTAAAGGGTGATGCCACAGCGGGTATTATCATTACGGTTATTAACTTTGTCGGCGGTATTATAATGGGAATGACAAGAAGAGGAATGGATATCTCTACGGCACTCAGTACATATGCGCTTCTTACCGTTGGTGACGGTCTTGTGAGCCAGATACCGTCATTGCTTATATCTCTTTCATCAGGTATCGTAGTAACCAAAGCTTCCAAAGAGGTTAAATTACCTGAACTTATTATCGGCGAGCTTTTTACAACTCCTGTTGTTTTAAGAATCGTAGGTATTGTAATAGCTGTACTTGGTGTTGTTACACCTCTTCCATGGTATGTATTTGTACCGTTGGGAGCAGGTCTTATAGCAATATCTGCTGTAATGACCCAGAAACAGGCAGTTGCAGAGATAGAAGAAGAAGCAGAAAATGCGGATATGGAAGCAAAAGAAGTCCGCAAACCGGAAAATGTTGTTTCACTTTTACAGGTTGATCCTATCGAACTTGAATTCGGCTACGGAATAATTCCTCTTGCCGACGTTAATCAGGGCGGAGACTTACTTGACCGTGTTGTTATGATAAGACGGCAGGTGGCTCTTGAACTTGGTACGATTGTGCCAATAATAAGATTAAGGGATAATATCCAGCTTAATCCTAACCAGTATATTATCAAAATAAAGGGTATCCAGGTCAGTGAGGGAGAAATTCTTTTTGACCATTATATGGCAATGAATCCGGGATTTGTGGAAGAAGAGATTTCAGGTATTCCTACATTTGAACCATCCTTCCATCTTCCGGCAATATGGATTACCGAGAACCAGCGTGAACGTGCGGAGTCACTTGGTTATACCGTGGTAGATCCGCCTTCAATTATTGCTACACATCTTACAGAGGTTATTAAGAGCCATATTGCAGAACTGCTTACAAGACAGGATACGCAGAATCTTATCAACAACCTCAAAGAGAACAATCCTACGCTTGTTGAGGAACTTGTACCTAAGCTCATGGGTGTGGGCGAGATTCAGAAGGTTCTCCAGAATCTTCTTGCGGAAGGCATTTCAATAAGAGACCTTCTTACAATTTTTGAATCTCTTGCAGACCATGCAGGTACGACAAGGGATACGGATGTTCTTACCGAATATGCAAGACAGAGCCTTAAGAGGGCTATTTCCAATAAATATTTCCCTGGAAATGAGACTACAAGGGTTATAACGCTTGATCCTGCAGTTGAACAGGAGATAATGGGTTCTGTAAAACAGACGGAGCAGGGTGGATATATCAATCTTGCACCGGATAAGATAAGACAGATTGTTAATTCTGTTAAGACAGAACTTGCAAAGCTTGAAGATATGGGAGCTAATCCGATAATTGTTACTTCGCCTATTGTCAGAATATATTTTAAGAAAATTATCAATGACTACTTTAAAGATGTAGCAGTTATATCGTATAATGAAATTGAATCCGATGTTGAATTACAGTCAGTTGGGATGGTGACAATATAAGATGATAGTTAAGAAATACAAAGCAGATACAGAGACAGCGGCAATTCTTGCTGCTAAAGAGGATTTAGGACCGGAAGCTGTTGTTTTAAATGTTAAGACAATGAAGCAAAGAGGTTTTGCCAAATTTTTTAAACATGATTATGTGGAAATCACAGCCGCTTTGGAAGAAAAAGAATTTGAACAGAAAGTAAGCAGCAGAAGACCTGCGGTTAATGCGGCAGCGACTAAGGAAATTAAGCCGGCAGCAGATAAAATGTCCGGTATAGATTATCGTGTTGATGACAGCAGATATACGAAAACAGGCAAAAATACCATTGAGGAGAAGCTTGACAGCCTTCATGATATGCTCCAGAGCCATATGACAGGTCTTGATAAGACACCCGGTAATGCCGGAGAAAAGGATGTGGAACAGAAAGAAACATCCGATAATACGGCAAAGCCCCAGAACAATAATTTTAAACCGTTAAAACTTATCTATAACAAACTTATGGAAAATGAGATGGATGAGAAATATGCCAATGCAATAATCAATGATATTAACGCTTCTCTTAAAAAAGAGTCCAATATCGACAGTATTCTTGCAGCGGTATATCAGAAAATTATTTTGAAGTTAGGTGAGCCTGACGGAATCGAAACAGATGAACGTAAAAAAATTATCTTTTTTATAGGACCTACAGGTGTAGGCAAGACAACAACTATTGCAAAGCTTGCTTCCGATTTCAAACTTAACAAGGGTAAGTCGGTTGCGATGGTTACGGCAGACACTTACAGAATAGCGGCAGTTGAACAGCTTAATACCTATGCAGGAATTCTTGATGTGCCTGTGAGTGTTGCATATTCGCCATCAGAAATATGCGGATGTCTTAATGAATTTTCCGGATATGACGTTATATTTGTTGATACGGCGGGAAGATCCCACAAGAACGAAGAACAGAAAGATGAATTAATCGAATTAATCAACAATGTTAAGAACGGTGGTTATGACGCCGATATTGAAACATTTCTTGTGCTTAGCGTGACAACTAAGTATAAGGACCTTATCAATATTGCCGACACATATAAGGAAATAGATGATTACAGGCTTTTGTTCACCAAGCTTGACGAGACTGTAACGCTTGGCAATATTATTAATCTTAAGTGCTATACGGGCGCACCGCTTTCATATACCACAAGCGGACAGAACGTGCCTGACGATATAGAAACTATAGATGTCCAGAAACTAGCAAAGAATTTGCTTGGCGGAGAGTAATGGATTGAAGATACCAGGGAGGCTACGATGGATCAGGCAGAAAAATTACGAAATATAATCAAACAACAGAATCAGGTATCGTCATCGAATGCAAGAATCATTACCGTTACCAGCGGTAAAGGCGGCGTCGGCAAATCAAGCACTGCAATCAATATAGCTTTGCAGTTCAGAAAACAGGGCAAAAGAGTCATTATTTTTGATGCGGATTTCGGACTTGCCAATATTGAAGTCATGTTTGGAATTATTCCTAAATATACGCTTGCTGACCTTATGTTTAAAGGAAGGGACCTTAAAGATATAATAACCGAAGGACCGGAGGGTGTTATGTTTGTTTCCGGCGGTTCCGGAATAGCAAGGCTTGTTAATCTTGACAATGAGCAGATAAAAAGACTTGTTTATAAAATGGCAGAGCTTGAACAGATGGCAGACGTTATTGTAATCGACACCGGTGCGGGAATATCCAAAAGCGTTCTGGAATTCGTTGCCGCAAGTCCGGAAGTTATACTTGTTACAACACCGGAGCCTACATCAATTACCGATTCCTATGCTTTATTAAAGGCGTTGGCAATGGATGAAGGGTTTGACAAGAATACCACAAGAATTAATATTGTGACCAATAAGGTAACATCAAGGTCCGAGAGTATTAATATTTATGATAAATTATCGGCGGTTGTCAAGAGATTCCTTTTTATTGACCTGGAATACCTTGGGGAAGTTCCTCAGGACAGTGCCATTACTAAGGCAATAATGAAGCAGAAACCTGTTTCAATAACATATCCTAATTCAGCTTCAGCTAAAGCATTTGTTGAAATCAGTGAAAATCTTGACTCAGGCGAACATAAAGTACCTAATCAGAAAAAAGGCGTAATCGGATTTTTCAGCAAGGTATTTACAGCGGGCAGAAGATAAGTTTTGGAGGAATGTATGTTAAAAGGATTGTCAGAAGGAGATAAAATAGAGTTTAAGGAAATTCTTTTATTATCTGAGGAACAAACAGGTAAAAGACCCTCAACTTATGCCAGTCAGATTCTTGACTTTGACAAAGATGATGACAATGTCATAAGTGTTTCCATGCCTGTTTCAAAAGGACACCTTGTTCCACTGCCAAAGGGAAGCGTGTTTGATACATATTTTTATACGGAAAAGGGACTTTACAGATGTAAATGCAGAATACTTGACCGTATCAAAACAGATAATATATATTCAATAAATATATCATTGGAAACGGAACTTAAGAAATTCCAGAGAAGGCAGTATTTTCGACTGGAAAAAACAATTCCGATAATATATACAGAGCTATCCGATGAGGAATTTACTGCACTGCTTGAGACTAAAAAACTTTCAGAAGATTTTTTACATGCAGAAAGATATGCTGAGGGCACATGTCTTGATATAAGCGGAGGCGGCATGAGGTTTGTCGGAAGAAAAATGATAGAAACAGGCATAAAACTTTTACTTATTTTTCAGATTTTTGTAGGTGGAAAAGAAATCAAATTCAGACTTCCCGCCACAGTGAGAATGTCATTTTCATTGCCTAATGATTCTACAAAGTATGAGCACCGTGTGGAATTTGAAAATATATCAAAAGAATACAGGGAAATACTTATTAAATATATATTTGAAGAAGAACGAATGATGAGAAAAAGCGCCAAATAAAGAAAGAAGGTGTAGAAATGGGCAAAAAATTTTTAATAATTGATGACTCTGCACTTATGAGAAGAGTTATATCTGATATAATCAAAGAGAACTATGATGATGTAGAAGCACTTGATACGGCTGTTAACGGTCTGGAGGGATTTGATAAACTTGTATCGAAGCCCGAATATTATGACCTTGTGATTCTTGATATCAACATGCCTAAGATGAATGGGCTGGAACTTTTGGAGATGCTTCAAAAGAACAGGATGAATGAGACAGTTGTAGTTGTAAGTACCGTTGCCAGAGAGAGCGCTGCGGAGACTATCAGGGCATTGGAACTCGGAGCAGTTGACTTCCTTAAGAAGCCTGAGAACTTTTATGAAGTTAAGAGCGAAGGATTTAAGACAAAATTATTGAAGTTGATTGAAGTTGTTACAGGCCGTTATCTTAATAAGAAGAATCTTATTCCTCATAAGAAGAACAGTGCTCCGGTTATTATTCCGGCTAGGAACCATGTGGAAGCACAGCCTGCCGGGATTATAAGAAGCAGTAATTCAAAGAACCATACCAGGATAGTTGCTATTGCATGTTCAACCGGAGGACCTAAATCACTGCAGCAGGTTATACCGTTTCTTGACGAGAAACTGGATGCACCGGTTGTCTTAGTTCAGCACATGCCAAAGGGTTTCACACTTTCCTTGGCTAGACGCCTTGATATGTTAAGTAAGGTTAACGTTAAGGAAGCCTCAGACGGAGATGTTCTTGAAAAAGGATGCGTTTACATAGCTCCGGGAGGAATGCACATTAGAGTGCGGTATGAGCATGGCAGCCATGTTATAAGATTCTATGATGGGCCATCCATAGATGGTCTGAAGCCATGTGCCAACGTTATGTACGAATCACTTACAGACTCGGCTTTTGACGAGATTGTATGTGTTGTTCTTACCGGAATGGGTGCAGACGGAACGAAAGGCATAGAAGCACTTAAGAAATCAGGCAAAAATACTTATGTAATCAGTCAGGATGAAATGTCCTGCGTAGTTTACGGCATGCCTAGAAGCATATATGAAGCAGGTATGTCTGATGAGGTAAAATCCTTATCAAAAATAGCAGAAAGCATTAATAAAAAGGTGGGGGTGCGTTAGATGGACGTTAGCCAGTACTTAGAGATCTTCGTAGAGGAGACAAAAGAACATTTACAAAGTCTTAATGACAATATTCTTGTTTTGGAGAATGAACCGGAGAACAAGGATACCATTAATGAAATTTTCAGATCTGCCCATTCATTAAAAGGTATGGCAGGTACAATGGGTTACAAGAGAATGCAGACCCTGACACATGATATGGAAAATGTATTCTCGGAAATAAGAAATGACAAATTAAAAGTAACATCTGATCTCGTAGATATACTTTTCCAGTGTCTTGATGCACTTGAGGCATATCTTGATAATATTATTAATACACAGGACGAAGGAACAGATGACAATGCAGCAATTATAAAGCTCCTTAATGACTACCTTAACGGAGGCAGTGGAGTGGCTGAGCAGGCTGCACCACAGGCTGCACAGGCTGCACCACAGACAGCAGATGGGGTAGTTACGGACTTTTCAAAAGTAACGTTTGCTGATTTTGAACAGCATGCAATAATGGAAGCCGGCACAAAGAATCTTAATGTATACGGTGTCCATGTAAAGATTGATCCGAGCTGTATTCTTAAAGCAGCCAGAGCATTTCTGGTATTCAAGTCTGTGGAAGAATTAGGTGAGATTATTAAATCGATTCCTTCGGCACAGGATATAGAAGATGAGAAATTCGATCTTGATTTTGATATATTTGTTATAACAGGCGAATCACTTGATAAGGTTCTTGCCACAGTTAGGAATGTATCTGAAATCAAAGATGCTGAAGGAAGCATCATTAAATTAGATGAAAAGAAAGAAGAAAAGCCGGAAGAGACAGAAAAGACAGAATCAGCAAAGCCGGCAACAGTTCCAAAGACCGGCAAACCAGCCAATCCACAGCCTGCTAAGGGTAAACCGGTTGTTAACCGTTCAGTCAGAGTGGATATTGATAAGCTTGATGTGCTGATGAACCTTGTCAGCGAACTTATTATTGCCAAGAATGGTCTGGTATCTGCTGCGGCAACTTCTAATACGGAAGAGAACCAGAGTGTTAATGAACAGATAGAATATCTTGAAAGAGTAACAACCAACCTTCATGAATCTGTCATGAATGTACGAATGGTTCCTATTGAGACAGTTGTAAACAGATTTCCACGAATGATAAGAGATCTCAGTAAAAAACTTGACAAGAAAATGGAACTTTACATGACAGGTGAAGAGACAGAGCTTGACAGAACCGTTATTGATGAAATCGGTGATCCTCTTATGCACCTTCTCAGAAATTCTGCCGACCATGGTCTTGAATCTGCTGAAGTAAGACGCGAAAGAGGAAAGGACGAGATAGGCACTATTTTCCTTAATGCGTTCCAGGATGGTAACAATGTTGTTATTGAAGTCGGTGATGACGGTAACGGTATTGATATAGAAAAAGTTAAAAGTAAAGCTATTGAAAGGGGAACAATCACACCTGAGCAGGCAGAAGTTATGTCTGATAAGGAAGTTATTGATTTACTTTTCCTGCCAAGTTTCTCAACATCGGAGAAAATAACAGATGTATCCGGAAGAGGTGTAGGCCTTGACGTTGTTAAATCTAAAATAGAATCCCTTGGCGGTGTTGTTGAATGTAAATCCGTTCTCGGGGAAGGAAGTACGTTTACAATCAGACTTCCTCTTACGCTTGCAATTATACAGGCACTTATGGTCAAGCTCGGAAATGAGCAATATGCCATTGCACTTGGTTCTATCCAGACAATAGAAGATATTCCTTTATCTGATATCAAATATGTACAGGGCAAGGAAGTTATTAATTTAAGAGGAAACATAATCCCTATTATAAGACTTGGAGAACTTTTAGATGTACCTGACAGAACGGAGCCTGACGAAAGCCTTATAGTGGTTGTAATCAAAAAGGGAGACAAACAGGCAGGCCTTGTTGTTGATTCCCTTGTAGGGCAGATGGAAATTGTTATTAAGTCTCTTGGAAAATATATTAATATCAATAAGATGATAAGTGGGGCAACCATCCTTGGTGACGGTGAAGTAGCACTTATTATTGATGCCAATGCAATAATCTAGGAGGTCATGATATGGAAGAATTAGCAGTACGCAATAATGTCGCAAACAAAAGCGAAATAAAACAATATATCGTAATCAGAATTAATAATGAATTCTTTGGAATAGATATAATGAATGTTGACAGTATCGTTAAGATACAGCAGATAACAAGAGTTCCAAAGAGTCAGGATTATTTTATCGGCGTAATTAATCTCCGTGGTGAGATTGTCCCTGTTATGAGTCTCAGAAAAAGATTCGGAGTGGAAGAAGTCCCTGATGACAGCGCAACAAGGATAATTATACTTAAACTTGACCAGAACCTTGTGGGAATCAAGGTGGATATGGTAAGGGATGTTGTTGCTCTTGAAGAAACAGATATAGAGAAAAACAACATTGTGACAGAGAACAACGGACAGATGTTTATTAAAGCTGTAGGAAAGCATGATGATGAACTTATATCAATTCTCGGACTTCATTCAGTTGTAATAGACAGAGAACAGGCATAGGAGGAACTTTATGTCAAAAATCAGGCTTGATGCACTTGATGATTCTCAGTATGACGTACTTAAAGAAATAGGTAATATAGGCGCAGGCAATGCCACAACGGCACTTGCCTGTATGCTTAACCAGAAAATAGATATGGGAGTTCCCAAAGTCAATCTCGTTCCTTTTGACAGAATAACAGATGTGTTCGGCTCGGAGGAAACTATACTTGCAGGAATACTTCTGGGCCTTGAAGGCGATGTAAATGGAATGATGATGTTCCTTCTGCCTGAAAGCGCTGCACATAATATAGTTAATACGATAATGGGAACACCTGATAATACGCAATGCAATTTTTCAGAAATGGAAATGTCGGCATTAAGCGAAGTGGGTAATATTATTGCAGGCTCTTACCTTTCGGCATTATCGGCTCTTACGGGTTTGACAATAACAGCGTCCATTCCATATACATCCATTGATATGGCAGGGGCGTTATTAAGCCTTCCCGCAATAGAATACGGTAAGATCGGAGATAAGGTTCTCCTTATTGAGACTCAATTTGGGGAAGAAGTCCTTGGAAACGGTTATTTTGTAATGATTCCGGAACTGGAGTCATACGAAAAAATCTTAACTTCCTTAGGGTTATAGAGCAGGGTTTGAATTATGATAAAAGTTGGTATGGCAGATCTGAATGTGTGCAAGACTCCGGAAGCACTGACAACCTTGGGATTAGGTTCATGTATCGGTGCATGTATATACGATCCGGTGGCGAAGATAGCGGGACTTGTTCATTATATGCTTCCCGACAGCACACGCTTTAAAAACAACGAAAATATTGCAAAATTTGGTGATACCGGAATTGCTGAGACGGTAAAACAGATGGAAAAACTTGGTGCAAAGAAATCACGCATGGTAGCAAAGATAGCGGGAGGGGCGAAGATGTTCGCCATTTCCTCAACTTCAAGACTGTCCGGACTTAACGTGGGTGACAACAATATAGAAAGTGCAAGACTGAATTTTAAAGAACTTGGCATAGATATAATTGCAGAAGATGTAGGCCTTAATTACGGTCGTACCATAGAGTTTTATGCCGAGGACGGACGGCTGGTTATTAAATCGGTTGGCAAAGAAATAAAAGTAATCTGATATCGGAGGATTGTTGGTTATGAAAAAAAATAAAGAACAGTTAAGATATCTGCCGGCGATTATTTCGTTGTCAGCAGGTCTTATAATCAGTATTGTAATGATAATTAACAGAAAAAGAACACTGACCTCATTGATAGTTGTATTATCTTTTTTACTTGGATTCTACATAATAGGTTCATTATTCCGTGTTGTTCTTATTGCCATGGCAACTAAGGAAACAGATACAGAAGAAGATAACAATGAAACAGCTGCGGAAAATGTGGAGCCGGAAGAAACGGATAAGGAAGATAAGGAAGATAAGGAAGATAAGGAAGATAAAGAAGAGTAAAGGTATAAGATGAAGGAGATTCAATGGACGAACGTGGAAAAGAAAAGCTCTGGATGTCTTATTCAAAAAACAGGACACCGGAACTGAGAGAACAGATAATAATTGAATATGCACCTTTAGTAAAGCTGGTTGCCGGAAGACTTAGTATGTATTTAGGCTATAATGTAGAATATGAGGATCTCGTAAGCTACGGAATATTCGGTCTTATAGATGCCATAGATAAATTTGATTATGGAAAAAACGTTAAATTTGAGACCTATGCAAGTCTCAGAATCAGAGGAGAAATTCTCGACCAGATAAGAAAAATGGACTGGATTCCAAGGTCTGTACGTGAAAAACAGAAAAAAATAGATTCTGCGCGTACCAGACTTGAAACTGAAAATGGAAAAAATGCTACTGATGAAGAGCTTGCTGCGGCACTTGATTTGTCAGTAGATGAATTAAATAACTGGCAGGGTCAGACTAAAGTCAGTAATCTCGTATCACTTGACGAATTTGTGGAGCAGGGCAGCGAGTTAAGTATGGAAACCGCAGGCAATTCCCACTTTGAACAGCCGGAGAGGGTTGTTGAGAAGGAGGAACTTGCAGTAAAGATTTCCGAAGCTCTTTCACATCTTACGGAGAAAGAAAAGATGGTAGTGACCTTGTATTATTATGAGGAAATGACATTAAAAGAGATAAGTAATGTTATGGAAGTATCAGAATCAAGAGTTTCCCAGCTTCATACAAAAGCATTGGTAAAACTTAAAAAATCACTTGGTAACTATATGAATATATTTGATGAAATGTAAAAAAAACAGGAGTTTTTGTATGGATAGGAAAGGCTATTATAAAGTAATCGGAAAAGATGACGGATTGTATATAACTTATTCTCCGAAAGAAGATAACGGAAAAGACGTAAGCCTTGAAGAATATATGTCTTACCTTGAAAAAAAAGGTATTGATTATGGAACAGTTGCAGAGCTTAACGCCGCAATGAACGAGGCAAGGGAAAATAAGGACAGCAAGGTTAAGATTTCAGGAGCTGACGTCATTCCTTATTCCGGCTGGTGCGATTATTCGGATTCCGCCTATACGAAGCTTACCATGATTATGTATCCGCCTATGGAAGGTGCAGAACCTATAACGGTTGATGAGATTCTTTCCGATTTGAAAAATATGGGCATAGTATATGGAATAAAGGAAAATGTAATAGCAGCCATTGTAAAATGCAAAAGATATTTTGAACAGTTTGTAATTGCCGAGGCACAGATGCCGGTAGAAGGAAAAGATGCCAGACTGGTATATAATTTTAATACAGAGATAAAAGCAAAACCTACCATTAATGAGAACGGTACGGTGGATTTTCATCATCTTGATATGATAAATCATATTAAAGAAGGTGATGTAGTTGCTGAGATTATACCTGAAGATACGGGAAAAGACGGTATAAATATTGCAGGTGCAGTCATAAAGCCTAAGCCGGTGGCCAGAAAATCTTTTAAATACGGCAGAAATCTTGAGGTGTCGGAGGACGGACTAAGACTAATATCAAAGGTAACGGGACATGTTTCCCTTGAAGGAGACAAAATCTTTGTATCCGATGAATATATAATTCAGACAGATGTAGATACATCCACAGGTGATATTGAATACAATGGCAATGTTAAGATTCTCGGCTGTGTAAGAGCAGGATTTTCCGTAAAAGCAACAGGAAATATCAGTGTCAGCGGAGCAGTAGAAGGTGCGATAATTACTGCAGGCAAAGATGTTATATTAGAGCGTGGCATAGCAGGAATGAATAAAGGCAGGATTACCGCGGGAGGAGATGTCATTGCAACCTTCATAGAAAATGCAACCGTTATAGCGGGCAATAATCTTGAAGCCGACGCTATCCTGCACAGCAAAGTAGTTGCCGAAGGAATGATTGACGTACATGGGCGAAACGGCTATATAATCGGTGGTAACGTAAGGGCTTCATCGGTAATTTCAGCCAGGAATATTGGTTCTACAATGGAGACTGTGACGGTGCTTGCAGTAGGAAACAATCCTGAGGCTGTGACAAAGATTAATGAGTTAAAGACAAAGATAGCATCTAATGCCAATGATATTTCAAAACTTACACAGGTGGTTACTCTTTTAAAACAGAAGCTTGAAAAAGAGGGCAAACTTGATTCCGTAAAATTGGAATATCTGAAAAAGTCTTTGGAAAACCTTGATATTCTTGAAAAACAGCAGGCAGAATGTAAAGAGTCATATCTTGACTTGTCATCAAAATTGTGTGAAGATAAAGATGCTAAAATCATAGTCAATGGTTCAATTTATCCGGGCGTGAGACTGGAATTCGGCGAACAGGTAATGTTCATAAGAGAAAAAAATGATTTTTGCAGATATGTAATAAAAGGTATGGATATAACCAGAGTTAATAATTAATGTCTGAAGAAAAGAGTTGATATTATGAGACCTATAGAATTAAATGGTATTATTAACAGGACACAGATGCAGGAACGTGATGACAGCAGACCGGTTGTTGAACAGCAGACAATGGGTCACATGGAAGATAAGAAAGTTATGGTTAAATCCTCACAGATTAATAAGAACGAGGATACTATGATGAATACCGGATATGATGCCAGAAGAGAAGGAAAAGGTCATTACGAACATCAGCAGAATAAAAGAAAAAAGACTTCCGGTGATGGTAAAGTAACCGTCAAGAAAGTGACCGGGTTTGATATAAGAATATAGGGAGCAGTGTGGAAATGACAGGTTTAGAGATTGCATTATTAACAATAGGACTAATCGTGATTGTGGCAAGTTTTGTTTTCTCGTCAAAATCAGACGGAGATACAATACATAATGTTAAGGATGTTACATTTACCGATAAGCAGAAAGAGGACATAAAAAAACAGATAATGGACATTCTTGACGAGCAGATAGAGAATGTCAAGGAACAGACAGAAATTTCCCTTGATAAGCTTTCTAACCAGAAAATGCTTGAAATGAATGAATATTCAGATACCATTCTCCAGGAAATAAACAGAAACCATAATGAAGTTATGTTTCTTTATGATATGCTTAATGAAAAGAAAAAAGAAATCAATAACACCGTCAGGGATATGAACGTCACGAAAAAGGAGATTGAGAAGAGCAAGACCGTTCCAAAGAAACAGACCGTTATTGATTCTATAAAAGATATGAGTGAAGACACCGGCGGTTTTATGGCAAGTGAAGAATTGCTAAGAGAAGAACAGAAAGATGTTGACACCAGAAAAAAAGACATACTAAACCAGCTTGATGCAGTTGTCGAAGCTGTATCCGATGATGTATCCGCAGATTTGGAAGCGGTAGAAAAAAAACCTAAGAAACGCACTTCTACAGGCAGAACTGCGGCAAAGAGAATGAAAGAAACAGTTAAAAAAGAAACCTTAAGGGAAGATAACAGGGACCCTAAAGCTTTTGAAACGGGTAATAATAATGAGAAAATACTTCAGTTAAGCAAAGAAGGAAAGTCCAATGTTGAAATAGCTAAAGAACTTGGGCTTGGTATTGGGGAAGTAAAACTTGTTATTGACTTATTTAAAGGTGGTAAATAGCATATGAAACTTAAGTATTATTTGAGAGGCCTTGGCGTAGGAATCGTTGTAACGGCAGTTATACTTACTATAGCCAATCATCTTGGCAATAAGATGTCTGACGAAGATATAATAAAACGTGCGGCTAAGCTTGGAATGGTAATGAAAGAGGATGAGTCGCTTTTTCCTCCTACGGAGCCGGAGACCACGACACCGGAACCTACAAGTCCGTCACCTGCGGAACAGGAGACCACGGCAGTTAAGCCTGCGGAACCGGAGACTACAACACCGGAACCTACAACACCTGTACCTACGGAGCCGGAGACAACAACACCTGTGCCGGCAGAACCACAGACATCTGGGATTGTGATTCATACGGCAACGATTACTGTAACTTCCGGAATGTATTCGGAGGCTGTGTCACAGAAACTGGAAGAAGCGGGAATAGTAAAGAACTGGCGTGAATTTAATGAATATCTTACAAGCAATGGTTATTCAGAGAGGCTGCAGACAGGAACCCATAGCTTTAATTCAGAAATGGGTTATAACGAAATAGCAGAAATTCTTGTTTCAAGATAACATAAAATAAGCAAAAGGTAAGCAGAAAAGTGCTTGCCTTTTTTCTTGTTTTATGATATTCTGTTCAAGTGTGTGAATACACATATTAAATTATACACGCGGGTTGATTTCTACATGGTGCCTGACTTACGCTTACAGGTTGTAGAGAAGCTAAGACCCACGGAAGATTATAACCATGGAGGTATTAAAATGAGCGTTATTTCAATGAAACAGTTACTTGAAGCAGGTGTTCACTTTGGACATCAGACAAGAAGATGGAACCCTAAGATGGCAGAGTACATCTACACAGAGAGAAATGGTATTTATATCATTGACTTACAGAAGTCTGTAGGTAAAGTAGATGAAGCTTACAATGCAATTTATGATGTTGCAGCACAGGGCGGAAGCATCCTCTTTGTCGGAACTAAGAAACAGGCACAGGAAGCAGTTAAGACAGAAGCTGAACGTTGCGGAATGTACTATGTAAACGAGAGATGGTTAGGTGGTATGCTCACTAACTTCAAGACAATTCAGAGCAGAATTAACAGATTAAAAGAAATCGAAGCTATGGAAGCTGACGGAACATTCGATGTTCTTCCTAAGAAAGAAGTTATCCAGCTTAAGAAAGAGCAGGAGAAGCTTGAGAAGAACCTTGGCGGTATCAAGAACATGAAGAGAATTCCTGATGCTATCTTTATCGTAGACCCTAAGAAGGAAGCTATCTGTGTACAGGAAGCACATATCCTTGGAATTCCTCTTATCGGTATTGTAGATACTAACTGTGATCCTGAAGAAATCGATTATGTAATTCCTGGTAATGATGATGCTATCAGAGCCGTTAAGTTAATCGTTTCTAAGATGGCAGATGCCGTTATCGCCGCTAACCAGGGTGAGACAGCAGAAGAATATGCTGATGTTGCAGAAGACGAAGCTGTTGAAGCAACAGAAGAAACAGAAGCATAATTTAAGACAATAACGATTATCTGGAAGGAGAATATTACAATGGCAATTACAGCAGCAATGGTAAAAGAATTAAGAGAATTAACAGGCGCCGGAATGATGGACTGCAAGAAAGCTCTTGGCGAGACTGACGGTGATATGGATGCAGCAGTTGAAGTATTAAAGAAGTCAGGTATGGCCAAAGTTGAGAAGAAAGCAAGCAGAATTGCAGCAGAAGGTATCACAAGAGTTGCTTCTAACGGAAATACAGCAGTAGTAGTTGAAGTAAATTCTGAGACAGACTTCGTTGCTAAGAATGCAACATTCCATGAATTCGTACAGGAAGTTGCCGATAAGGCTCTTACAGCATCAGTTGACAAGGCCGGAGACGGAGAAGATGTTGTTTCAATTCTTGGTATGCAGTCACAGCTTCAGGAAAAGACTCTTACAATCGGTGAGAAGCTTTCAATCAGAAGATTTGAAAAAGTTACAGCAGACGCTGTTGCTTCATACATCCACGGTGGCGGAAGAATCGGTGTTCTTGTAGCAGCAGACGGAGACTCATCAGATGCAGCTAAAGAAGCTCTTACTAACATAGCTATGCAGGTTGCAGCTATGAATCCACAGTACATCAGCAGAGATGAGATCTCAGCAGATGAACTTGCCAAGATTAAAGAAATTACAATTGACAGTGCATTAAATGAAGCTACAACACTTCCAAAGCCTATCATGAATGCACTTATTGACAAGGCTATCAATGATAAAGTATGGAGTGATGAAGATATAGCTATCTTTGAAGAAAAGAAGAGCAACATGAACTATGTATGGAATTTCGTATCTAAAGAAGCAGTTGCCCAGTTAGGTCAGTTAGCATTAGATGATAAGGAAAATATTGTTGCTAATAAGATTTTTGCAGGATTAGTTGATGGACGTATTTCTAAGCAGCTTAAAGAAATCTGTCTCCTTGATCAGACATATGTTAAAGCAGAGGACGGAAAGCAGACTGTTAAAGCATATCTTGCAAGTGTTAATCCGGCAATCAAGATTACAAAGATTGTTCGTTACGAAGTTGGCGAAGGTATGGAAAAGAAGAACGAAGACTTCGCAGCAGAAGTTGCAGCTCAGATGGGTATGTAATTTCGGATTTTGAATAATGATATTATGAACGGACAGTGTGAAATACACTGTCCGTTTTATATTATGCAGAAAATAATAAAAGACCGTCGGTTACGTTAAAAACCGACGGCCTTTAAATTATCATTATTAATTTTTCTTTGATCTGTATCTTAATGTCGAATCAAGAATCTTCTTACGGATTCTGAGACTCTTAGGTGTTACTTCAAGTAATTCATCGGTATCAATGAATTCAAGAGACTGTTCAAGGCTTAAAATCTTAGGTGGAACAAGTCTTAAAGCATCATCGGCACTTGACGAACGTGTGTTGGTAAGATGTTTTGTCTTACATACGTTTACTTCAATATCTTCAGCTCTGCCTGTCTGACCAACAATCATACCTGCATATACCTTTTCACCCGGCCCGATAAACAGGGTACCTCTTTCCTGAGCATTAAACAGTCCGTAAGTAATAGCTTCACCGTTTTCAAAGGCAATAAGTGAACCCTGTTTACGATAAGAAATATCTCCCTTGTATGGACCGTAGTCATCAAAAGTAGTATTGATAACACCGCTTCCCTTGGTATCTGTAAGGAATTCATTGGTATAACCGATTAATCCTCTTGAAGGAATAGAGAACTCAAGTCTTGTTGTTCCTGCGTTAAGTGGTGTCATACCATTGAGCTCACCTTTTCTCATGCTCAGTTTCTGGATTACCGTTCCTGAACAATCATCAGGAACATCTACGAAGGCTGTTTCCATTGGTTCAAGTTTATGTCCGCGTTCATCATAATGATAAAGGACTTCTGCTTTGCTTACAGCGAATTCATATCCTTCACGACGCATATTTTCAATAAGAACTGAAAGATGAAGCTCGCCACGGCCTGATACCTTAAAGCAGTTCATATCGTCTGTTTCTTCTACTCTTAATGAAACATCTGTATTAAGTTCCCTGAAAAGACGGTCTCTTAAGTGTCTTGATGTAACAAATTTACCTTCCTGACCGGCAAGAGGAGAGTCGTTTACCATAAAATTCATGGCGATTGTAGGCTCGGAAATCTTCTGGAAAGGAATTGGAGCAGGGCTGTCAACATTACAGAGGGTATCTCCGATGTGTAAATCGGTGATTCCGGAAACAGCAACGATTGAGCCCATTTTGGCTTCATTAACTTCAACTTTGTTAAGACCGTTAAACTCATAAAGCTTCGTTACCTTAACACGCTGATGTTTGCTTTCATCATGATGATTAACAAGAAGAACCTCCTGATTAACTTTAATTGTACCGTTATCAATTTTACCTACACCGATTCGTCCTACATATTCGTTGTAATCAATTGTACTGATAAGAAGCTGTAAAGGAGCTTCCGCATCTCCTTCAGGAGCAGGTATATGATTAATAATTGTTTCAAATAAAGGAATCATATTATCAGATTCATCTTCCAGTTTATATTTTGCAAAACCTTCCCTTGCAGATGCAAAAATAAAAGGACATTCCAACTGTTTGTCATTGGCATCAAGGTCAAGTAAAAGTTCAAGAACTTCATCAACAACCTCATTAGGACGGGCTTCAGGTCTGTCAATTTTATTAACACATACAATGAGGTCAAGGTCTAGGTCAAGTGCTTTATGAAGTACAAACTTTGTCTGAGGCATAACACCTTCATACGCATCAACAACGAGAATAACACCGTTTACCATTTTGAGTACACGTTCAACCTCACCACCGAAGTCAGCATGACCGGGTGTGTCAATTATGTTGATTTTTGTGTCTTTATAATAAACAGCAGTATTTTTTGAAAGAATTGTGATTCCTCTTTCACGTTCGATGTCATTGGAATCCATAACACGTTCGGCTACTTCCTGGTTCTCACGGAATGTTCCGCTCTGTTTTAAAAGTTCGTCAACAAGTGTTGTTTTGCCGTGGTCTACATGGGCAATAATAGCAATGTTACGAACATCTTCACGTTTTGTAATCATAAAACGCCTCCATTTTTGATTTATTTCTATACTATAACCATAATATTTTATCATATTTTTATTTTTTGACAAGTTTTTTGTAATAAAATATGTCATTGCCGCATATATATATTATTGATAAAATTATCAAGTGACCCCCGGATATAATCCGGACAGCAAAAATAGAAGGGAGATACACGATTATGACCGATAAGGTTATTGAAAACAACAGAGTAACAATAGTAGGAGAGGTGGTTTCAGAATTTGAATTCAGCCATGAGGTATATGGTGAAGGATTTTACACATTGAACATATCCGTGAACCGTTTATCAGACAGCGTTGATATTATTCCACTTATGATTTCTGAAAGACTTGTGGACGTAACGGAGGATTTGAGAGGTGTTATAATCGAAGCATCGGGACAGTTCAGGTCTTATAACAGACATGAAGAGAACAAGAACAGATTAATGCTTTCGATTTTTGTAAGAGAACTCCAATTGTATGATAATTATGAGGAGGAGAACAGTACCAATCAGATTTTCTTAGACGGATACATCTGTAAGCCTGCCATCTACAGAAGAACTCCGTTGGGAAGAGAGATAGCAGATGTTCTTATTGCCGTAAACAGACCATACGGTAAGTCAGATTACATCCCATGTATCGCATGGGGGCGTAACGCCAGGTTTGCAGCAGGATTTGAAGTTGGCAGCCATATTCAGATATACGGAAGAATCCAGAGCAGGGAATATGTCAAGAAAATAAGCGAAGATGAGTGCGAAAGACGTACAGCATACGAAGTCTCCGTAAGCAAGATAGAATATTTTGAAGAATAGATGCAAAATATGTAATAATATGTATTTTTTTGTAAAAAAATATTGACAATAACTATATACCATTATACACTTAGCTTAGTGAAAATTTTATATGGGCGAGTAAGATAAGGTAGACTAGGGGTGTCATTAATAAAATTACAGAACCACAGGTTTATCGCCTGTGGTTTTTCTTTTTATTATAACAACCGAATGGAGGATATTTATGAAGAAATTTTTATTGGCGGTATTAGGAGTTGCAGTTATTTTTTCAGGATGTGGCAATAAAAAGCAGGATACTGAGGTTAATTATTTTAACGGTGCGGGAAGCCTTAAGTCTGACAGCGGCAGATACGCTACAGGTGTTATATATGATGATAATACATATTATTTAAAGACAAGCAGAGGATATGTATATACTGACAAAGACAAGTGTTATTCAATATGTCTTGACGCAACCTGTTCACATTCAGGAACCGGCTGTATAGCTGATGAGAATAATAATTATTTTATCCTTCACGGTGATTTATACAGTGCAGACGGAGATATTAAGAAATGCGATACAGGAGATGTTGTATATAAAGATGTTAAGCCTGATAAATACAACACAGAGGAATATAGCACTTATGCCACAGATATTGATGAAGTTGCAGTATACAATGATAAGTATATGATTCTTAAAGAAAAAGGATATAAGAATATACTGAATGATAAGTTTGAATCTGTATATGCACATGACTATGGATATAAGTGTGAAACAATAATTGGTGATAACTACTACTTATTAACAGAGAAGAATAAAGTAATGTGCATTAATCTGCTTGACGGAACAGAAAGCATAACAGAGGTTGATGCCTATATACTTGCAATAGTATGTACAGAAGATTATCTCTATTATGTGGACCGCTTTAATGATTTGTATAAGAAGAGCTGGAATGAGGACGAGCCCGTACGAATAATGGAAAATGTAAGTGATATATGTGCCACGGATAAATATATATACGCAGCTTGTATGAATATGGACGATGGTACATACCATACGATAATTATGGATATGGAAGGCAACAGTATTAAAGATTTAGAGAATATATATGTAACATTTATTGATTATGCTGACGGAAAGATATTTTTTCCGGGAATTGATAGAGAAAATGCATTTATACAAATTGTACAGATGGATGAGAATGGTGATAATATCATAAAATACTCAGTAGATATTTAACAGTATAAATTTTTGACGTCAAAATTTATATAAAAAACTAAAAGGAGAAAATAAATGAAAAATAAATTAACAGCTTTATCAGGAATTATGTTGACAACAACATTACTTCTTACAGGGTGTGGAAGCAAAAAACTTGACATTGATAATAAGGAAACATCATTAAAAGATGAGACTTCCGTAAGTATAGAAAATAATACTACAACCAAATCCAATGAAGAAATGCCGGAAGGAGGATATAAATATTCAAATATATCTGGCTTTGTTGATCTATCCGCTTATGAAAAAAAAGATGGAAAAGCAGTAAAGACCCATGTATATCCAGATGCACCGATTACCCTTAACGATGGAAAAGCCAAAATGTGTATATCACAATATAGGACATATATGTACAATGATGAAATTACTGATTCTGACAACATAAATTATTTATTATTATTTCATGATGGCAATTATATATATTTTGATACAGAAGAAGGCACTGATAAAATGTATCAGAGTAAATCAAAAAATGGTGAACAGGTATTGACTGATTTTGATGTTGTTCCGGATAAATCAGGAGGAAAGTATGTAGCAATAAACGCAGCACGAAATACTAAGGATTATATGAGTGAATATGGTGAACGAGAGAGTGGTGGAGGTGGTATACTGGTATCTGATTTTGTAACTGAAGATGGCACTGCTGAAAAGTGTGAGATAGTACCATACAGTGAGAAATATGAATTGGAAGAAGGCGAGTCCTGTGCGGATTTATCTTACGGACAGGAAATAAAGGAACTGGGAATATTAGAATATGGATTTAATCCATCCCATGAATTTGTTTATCAGAAAAACGGTAAGATATATTATACCTCATTACAGTGTAATCAGAAAGAGGATGAGGTTAATACGGAGTTTAACACAATTTTTATATGTGATGATAAGGTATATCCCGCATTTGATGGAAAGGAAGTCCTTAAATATGTTATACCAAGTAACGGAGGAATTAGGACAGAACTTGATTTATCGGGATTGCCAAAAGGAGAGCATATTGTGTTTACCATAACTGTTAATAGTAATGGTGATGATAGTGATATGTGTTCACGTTCAAGATTTGCAAAGATAGTGATAGAGTAATATTTATGAAATATGAATCTGGATGAATCTACGGAAACGGTGTACCGTTTAACAAAATTCAAAGGAGTAACTAAATGAAAAATAAATTAACAGTTTTATCAGGAATTATGTTGACTGCAACATTACTCCTTACAGGGTGTGGAAGCAAAAAACTTGACATTGATAATAAGGAAACATCATTAAAAGATGAGACTTCCGTAAGTACAGAAAATAATACAACAACCCAATCCAATGAAGAAATGCCGGAAGGAGGATATAAGTATTCATCGGAATCAGGCTCGGCCGGGTTATTTGCTTATGAGTTAAAAGATGGAAAAGAAGTAAAGACCAATGTATATCCCGATGCACCGATTACCCTTAATGATGGAAAAATAAGGATGTGCATGACACAATATAGGTCATTTGAATATAATAATGCAGTAATTGACAGTACAAATATTAATTATGCCTTAGTATTTCATAATGGCAATTATATATATTTTGATACGGAAGATGGCACTGATAAAATGTACACAAGCAGATCAAAAAATGGTGAACAGATAATGACTGATTTTCAGGTGGTTCCTGACCGGTCAGATAATAAATATAGATTAATCAATCTGTCAAGAAATGAACTATCATATATGGATGATTATGGCGAATTAGAGTATGATACATTTAGAGATAGGACTCAAAATTTTGTAACAGAAAAAGGCACGGTTGATGAATGTCAGATAGTACCATACAGTGAGAAATATGAATTGGAAGAAGGAGAGGCCTGTGCTGATTTATCTTATGGACAGGAAATAAAGGAACTGGGAATATTAGAGTGCGGATTTAATCCATACAATGAATTTGTTTATCAGAAAGACGGTAAGGTATATTATACCTCATTACAGTGTAATCAGAAAGAAGATGAGGTTAATACGGAGTTTAACACAATTTTTATATGTGATGATAAAGTATATCCTGCATTTGATGGGAAGGAAGTCCTTAAATATGTCATACCAAGTAACGGAGGAATCAAGACAGAACTTGATTTATCGGGATTGCCAAAGGGAGAACATATTGTGTTTACCATAACTGTTAATAATAAAGATGATGATAGTGATATGTATTCACGTTCAAGATATGCAAAGATAGTGATAGAGTAACATTTATGAAATATGAATTTTTAAAATTATTAAAAGACAAAGCTTTTTTAATATCATTGGCAGCCTGTCTCATAATAACTGTGTTTATGTCAGTGGAAAAGTCGCAGCCTGACAGCCAGACAAAGTACGTCATGGAACAGTATAATTATGATACAAGTGAAGCCTACAACGATAAAATCAAAGAGTACCGCAACATTGCCGACAGCAGAAGCCGGATTGCAAAAAAGGCAGAAAGACTAAGTAATGTTAATGATGAGTATCTTTCAAAAGTTAATATAAAAACATACAACCTTTGTAAATCTCCGTTGGAATTTAAGTCTGTTTTTAACATTCAATTCTTTAATAGGAGCGATATTAACAGTGGATATCTGTCCGCTGTTGTTATCCTGATTTTATTTGGAATAGCAGTTGTAAGAATATTTTATGCCGATGTTAATTCAGAGCTTGTTATGTATATAAGGTCAACATACAGGGGACAGAACAAAGTATATAATAACAAATTAATTATTCTTTTGATTACTGCAGCGGTTCTTTCAATATTAAAGAATGTAATAAATTTTCTCCCGCAGATAATCTATGGTTCGGCAGGAGACTGGCTCAATCCGATACAGTGCCTTGAACCGGATTCACCGTATAATATCAGTATATTGACATTCTTTATCATACAGATACTTTTTACATTAAGTTCATATATGTTTTATGGAATGATAATTGTAATTGTATCGGTAAGTTCACAGAAGATAGTTAATTCACTTATTGCGGTGGTGATTACGGGTGGAACATGGTTATTATATCATTACATAGTTGCAATCAGGTTTGGCACACCGGGCATTGAAAATAAATGGTACACATTTGTATCAAGATACATCGGGTCACCACATGCGCTTTATTATCCAAGAAGTTATTTTAACAAATTGGAATTTGTGAGAATGGGAAATATTCCGTTTAAGCCTGTAACCGTATATATGATATGTACCATTCCATTAATTATTGCGATGTATTTTACAGGCAGATATATATATGTGAAAAAGGGCAGGAGATAAGATGTTAGAAGTTAAAAATCTTTATAAAAAGTACGGAAAAAAATGCGTGCTTAATAACATGAATTATTTATTTACACCGGGAATATACGGATTGTTAGGACCTAATGGTGCAGGAAAATCAACTCTTATGAATATAATTTCCGATGTGATTGACAACAGTGAAGGTTCTGTTGAATATATGGGAAAAAATATTAAAAGTATGAAAGCTGAATACAGAAAACATATAGGATATCTTCCACAGAATACAGGATTGTATCCGGAGTTTACCCTTACGGAAATGTTAGAATATTTTGCTTATCTTCGAGGCCTTGATAAGCCTAAAATACCGGAGATGATGGAAAAAGTCCTTACCGGCACTAATCTTTTATCGAGAAAAGATGATAAAATCAAAACATTTTCCGGAGGAATGAAAAGACGTGCAGCAATTGCAGTAACTTTTATTGCAGACCCGGAGATACTTATATTTGATGAACCGACAGTGGGACTTGATCCTAAAGAACGCATCCGTTTCAGAGAGTTAATCCTAAATAATAAGAAGGATAAGGTAATTATCATTTCTTCCCATATAGTTTCGGACCTTGATATGATTGCAGATAAGATTCTGCTGATAAAAGAAGGTGTAATAGCGGGTGAGATTGATAATGACGGAAGCCACAATCTTGAGGATGAATATATGACATTGTTTGAGAAAGATGAATAAAAGTGAATAAAATATTAAAATTTGAACTTAAAAAGAGCATATTGAATATTAAGGCTTTGATTTTTTTAGTAGTAATGTTATTGCTGAAAGTAATACTCGCGTTCGTTAATATTCCCCAGACAGGAAGAAATATCAATGAAAATCTTTATAAAAAAATAATCAGTGAAATGCCGGGTGGATATACACAGGAGAAGAGAGATTTTGTAGAAGAAAGACTTGAGTATTTTTCGGATATAAAAGACAATAACACGATTGAGTATAATTATTACCTTGGTAAATATACTGATGAAGAGTACAGGGAGATTAAGAATGACAGTCTTATCGCAGAAAAAATGATACCGGTGTACTCATATATAAGAGAAAAATATAATTATTACCATGAGAAATACCCTGACGGCAGGCTTTTTTATGATTTAGATGTGCAGAAATACATTGCATCCATTGGAATGGAATTTACCGCAATTATTTTTATTGCGTATATTATATGCAATATATTTTGTAATGATTACAGATGCAGGACGGATGTCCTTGTTAAAACTTCATATAATGGCAGAAAAAAACTGTTTGGATGCCGTATGTTAATTACAATGAGTGTGGTTGTAGTGCTTTCCATTGTGTCATTGCTGCTTGACTATCTGATTAAATCAAGACTTTTTGATATTAATTATTATAATTATTCCATTAAATCAATTATGGAAATGTCAGGATTTACACTTGATATTTCTGTCGGTAATGCAATCCTATTGATTAACATTACAAAATTTATTTATATGATAATCTTTTCATTTATATTAATTGGAATAAGCAGAGTGCTTAAAAATACATACTATGTTTTTCTTGCCGGAGCGGGACTGGTTCTTTTTACTTATATTCTATCGGAATTTGTTCCGAAGGCAGCAAGATTTTTCCTGCCGGGAGCCGGACTTACAGGCATAAAATTATTTATTTGACATAGTATATATTAAGTGATACACTATCACTAAATAGAAAAGAGTGTAGAGGTTGCACTGATTAACAGTACATTGTCTGATATGACAGGAATAGATGATGACAATGGAAAGGAGTCGGTGCCGAAGCTGTATTAACCTGTATTGATGCAAGCTGGGCATATATATAATATGTATATGACTGTCATCGTAAGATGGGGAGCTACCTAAAGTTAAATTATAGCTTATGACTTTAAGAGTTCCTTTTGGAACTCTTTTTTTATTTAAAATAACAGAATGTCTGTTAAGCGGACATTCATTGTTTACATCAGTATAACTTTTATATATGGAAGGAGACATATTATGTCATTATTTACAGGTGCCGGTGTTGCCATTGTTACACCAATGAACGCTGACGGAAGCGTTAATTATGAGAAGTTAGCTGAGATTCTTGAGTTCCAGATTGCAAATGAGACAGATGCAATCATTATCTGCGGAACAACAGGTGAATCAGCAACATTAAGCGAGGAAGAACATTCAGAGGTTATAAGATTCTGCATTAAGACAGTTAATCACAGAATACCTGTTATTGCGGGAACCGGTTCTAACTGTACTGAGACAGCAGTTAAATTATCAAAAGAAGCAGAAGCAGCAGGAGCAGACGGACTTCTTGTTGTAACACCTTATTACAACAAGGCAACACAGTCAGGACTTATCGCACACTTTACCAAGGTTGCAGGTTCGGTTAAAATTCCTATCATTCTTTACAATGTTCCAAGCAGAACAGGATGTAATATTTTACCTGCTACGGCAGCTAAATTATTTAAAGAAGTGGATAACATCGTAGGTATCAAGGAAGCATCAGGAAATCTTTCACAGGTTGCAGAACTTGCAGCTTTGACAGAAGGCAGGATGGACATATATTCAGGCAATGATGACCAGATAGTTCCTATTATGTCACTTGGTGGAAAGGGCGTTATCTCAGTTCTTTCAAACGTTGCACCTAAGGTTGCCCACGACATTCCTACATTATTCCTTAACGGTGATGTCAAGAAAGCATGTGAACTCCAGCTTAAGTCAATAGAGCTTATCAAGGCACTTTTTGTTGAAGTTAATCCTATTCCTGTAAAACATGCCCTTAATCTTATGGGATTTGAAGTAGGACCACTCAGAGGACCTCTTTCTCCAATGGAGCCAAAGAACCTTGAAGTTCTCAAAAATGCAATGAAAAATTTCGGATTAATATAAAAGAAGGTACAGAAAATGGTTAAGATAATTATGCACGGCTGCAACGGTAAGATGGGTCAGGTTATCACAGGAATTGTTGCCGCTGACAAAGACGCAGAAATTGTTGCGGGAATAGATATTGTCGATAACAGACAGAATCCATACCCTGTTTTTACCAATATTGATGACTGCAATGTTGAAGCAGATGTAATCATTGATTTTGCATCGGCAAAGGCAATTGACAAATTGCTTGATTATGTTGAGACAAGGAAAATTCCTGTAGTATTATGCACAACAGGATTATCTGAAGAACAGCTTGCAAGAGTTGAAGAGGTATCAAAGAAGGTAGCTGTCCTTAAATCAGCTAATATGTCTTTAGGAATTAATACTTTATTCAAGGTGCTTAAATCAGTATCGCCATTACTTGCAGAAGCAGGTTTTGATATTGAAATCGTTGAGAAACATCATCATTTCAAGGTTGATGCACCAAGTGGCACAGCACTTGCTTTAGGTGATGCTATTAATGAAAGCCTCCCTGAGAAATATGAATACAAATTCGACAGAAGTCAGGACAGAATTCCAAGACCTAAGAACGAAATCGGTTTTTCTTCTGTAAGAGGCGGAACAATAGTAGGCGAGCATGATGTTATTTTCGCAGGCGAAGACGAAGTAATAACATTCTCTCATACCGCATATTCAAAGAGTGTATTTGCCAAAGGTGCTGTTGAAGCAGCTAAGTTCCTCAAAGGACAGCCTGCAGGACATTACACAATGAAAGAAGTCATAGGTTAATAATATAAAAGTGGTGTACCCTGTAATGTGTTCCCGGAATCCCGGAGCATGACACACAGAATTATCAGGGGACACCACTTTTTTATGTTTAGATGCTTTTTGGTGCAAGAAAGTACCGGATTCTCATCATAGCCGCCCAGTGCCGCCGACCGGAAATCTCTACCCAAATAGAGAAAAGCGGTAGAAAGGGTAGAGAATCCAATTTCCGCCGGCTCACACCCCCGGCCTCGCCGGTTCACCTCTGGCCTCGCCGGCTCACATCTTCTCAATCGTGTCCAGCCATATCCTGCTGCAGGCATCACTAGGCATGCGCAGGTCACCCCTTGGGGAGATGGCAACAGAGCCGACCTTAGGTCCGTCAGGGAGGCAGGAACGCTTGAACTGCTGGCTGAAGAAACGGCGGTAGAATACCTTAAGCCATTTAAGGATTACAGCGTCATCATAGATATCTTTAAACGCAATTTTTGCGATTCTGTATATCTTATCGGGAGCAAATCCAAAACGTAAAATATAATAAAGGAAAAAGTCATGAAGCTCATAAGGTCCGACAAGGTCCTCTGTTTTCTGGGAGATTTTGCCATCCACAGGAGGAAGAAGTTCAGGACTTACAGGAGTATCAAGTACATCCATAAGCAGGTTCTTTAAGGTGTCATTGTTGCAGGTATCGGCATAGAAACGAACAAGGTGGCGCACCAGGGTCTTTGGAATACCTGAATTGACGGCATACATTGACATATGGTCGCCATTGTAGGTTGCCCAGCCAAGAGCAAGCTCTGATAAATCACCGGTGCCGATAACCATACCGTTATACAGGTTGGCACCGTCCATAAGAATCTGTGTTCTTTCTCTTGCCTGACAGTTCTCGTAGGTTATGTCGTGTTTGTCAGGGTCCTGACCGATATCCTCAAAATGGATATTAACGGCATTTTTGATATTTACCTCTTTGAGAGTGCCATGTAATGCGGCAACAAGATTGCAGGCATTGTTGTAAGTCCTGTCAGTTGTGCCGAAACAAGGCATCGTGTAGGCAATTATATTTTCGCGAGGAATCGAAAGCATATCAAAAGCCTTGACGATTACCAAAAGGGCAAGAGTTGAATCAAGACCGCCGGATATACCGATGACTGCATGCTTACTGCCCGTGTGTTTAAGCCTCTTTTTAAGTCCCATTGCCTGGATGGAAAGGATTTCTTCACAGCGAAGTTCTCTTTCTTCAACGGATGATGGGACAAAAGGCGTCATATTGTAAAACCTGTTTAATGAAAGGTCCTTAATTGCAAGGGAAAAATAAACAGTAGTATAATCCTTTGAAACATTAGGGAAGGTTGTCATTCTTCTGCGCTCATTTTTAAGCCTGTCAAGGTCTGCGTCACCATAGATTATTCCGTTCTTAAAACGCTTTGATTCCGCAAGAACGGTTCCGTTCTCGGCTATTATATTATGTCCGCCGAATACAAGATCCTGTGTGGATTCACCCTCACCCGCATTTGCATAGATGTAGGTAGATATAAGTCTGGCTGACTGACCGGAAATCAAATCCCTGCGATACCGGTCCTTACCGACAGTTTCATCACTGGCAGAGCAGTTGACGATTACCGTAGCACCTGCAAGGGCATGATTTATGGAAGGAGGTAAGGGAACCCATACATCCTCACAGATTTCAGCCCCGATAACAAGGGATGGAATATCTTTACACGCAAATAACAGCTTTGAACCAAACGGAACGGAACAGTTACCGACTGTTATATTGACACATTCGTCAAAACCCGGGGTGAAATGTCTTGTTTCATAAAATTCCGAATAAGAGGGAAGATTTTTTTTGGGGATAAGACCGATAATTCTGCCGTCACATAATGCGGCGGCGACATTGTAGAGACAATTACCGTACATAAAAGGCAACCCTACAAAGGCAATAAAATTCTTATCTTTTGTATATTCTGCAAGACGGATTACTGCGTCAAGAGAGTTCTTAAGAAGTGTATCCTGTAAAAAAAGATCGTTACATGTGTATCCTGTAAGACAAAGTTCGGGAAATACCAGAACCGAAACATTATTTTTGGCTGCCTCATCCATATATGCTTTAATCGAAAGCTCATTGGCTAAGGGGTCTGCGACTGTCACATCGGGAGAGACAGCGGCACATCTTATAAAATTATCTCTCATATTATTAGTCCTTTAACATATTTAGTGTACATTTTTCAGTACTTTGGTAAAAGTATAAAATATTGTTAAGGAAATTTCAATATGATATAATCGTTATATGTCAGAGTCCCGCTTTGCAAAGGGCTGTATTAATTGCATTGACAAGGATTATTGAGGTGTATTTATTTTCATCATTAAATACAAGATTCTCTGTCGAATTATTTTGAACAATCTGTGATGCAATTTCCGTAAGTGACGAAGATATAAGAGGATACATTGTTGTAACGGCTTCTGATACATTTACCATGCTGATTGATTTGATTTGTTCATGGTCCACCACAACTTCAATATTTACCGGATTTGAAGACAATACGATGGATGCTTCATATATACCCGGAGAAAAGGTGGATTTTTTGGCTGACTCGCTGCTTTTTTTGCTGTGTCCTTTTATGATTAATACAAGAAAAATGATGAGCAGGATAGCAAGGACGGCGAAAACTATAGTATAGATTATCTCTTTCATTTTAAAAACAAGTATTTTGGTCTTTGTACTCATGAATAACTCCAACATCTGATTATTACAGATGTATTCATTTAAGGTAGGAAATATGTCAATTAAAATTTTATATGGTCCTTCGGGACATGGAAAAACAGAATATGTATATTCGGATATAGTTAAGGAAGCCTGTGCCAATCCTGATAAAAAATATGTATTTATCGTACCGGAGCAGTCATCTTTGCAGGCACAGAAAAGGGTCGTAAGGATGCACCCCTCACATGGTGTTTTTAATATAGATGTACTTACTTTCGGAAGACTCTGCTACAGAGTGTTTGAAGAATTGCAGATAGAGCTTAAGGAAACCATTGACGATACAGGTAAAAATCTTATCGTCAGAAAAATACTTAATAATATAAAGTCAGATTTCCGTATTATTAAGGCAGGCAGAAGACAGGGCTTTGTCAGCGAGATGAAGTCAATGATTTCAGAACTGAAACAGTACGGAATTACGCCTGATATGCTTAAAGAGATAGCAGTGAGTGCAGGCAGTGACAGACTCAGGGATAAGTTAGAGGACATAAGCCTTATTTACAGTGAATTTGAGAATTATATCAGGGACAGGTTTGTTACGGTTGAAGATAAACCGGAACTTTTATACAGATTCATTGATAATTCCGATTTACTTAAGGGAAGCACTGTTGTATTTGATGGGTTTACAGGATTTACACCTGTCCAGTACAGGCTGATAGAGAAAATTGCTCTGCAGGCGGAGAATATTATAGTGACGGTTACCATTTCATCCCCTGCCATAAATAACATCAATACGGATATGGGAATGGATGAGCTTTTTTATATGAGTAAGGATATGATAAGGAAGCTTGGAGTGATAGCAGATAATGTCCGTATTCCTTTTTTGATGCAAAGAATTGAAAGCGACCATTCAAAATATCGTTTCCGAAATTCGCCTGCCCTTAATTTTCTGGAAGAAAATATTTTCAGATATAACGGCAGTACCTTTGGCGGCAGTACGGAGGATATACATATAAGTGAGCATTTAAACGGTAAAGAAGAGATTCAATATGCTGCGGCGGCCATCTTAAAGGAAGTAAGAACCCATGGTTACCGATTTAACGATATAGGAGTTATTCTTGGGGATAAGGATAATTTTGCCAACGAAACCGCCAGAATTTTTAAGGAATCGGGCATTCCCTTTTTTATGGATAATAAAAGAAGCCTTATAGGTAATCCAATGGTTGAATATATAAGAGGTATCATTGCACTTATTAAAGAACGCTTTTCCTATGAAGCCGTGTTCCGTGTACTGAAAAACGGGCTTTGCGGATTTGAACGTGATAAAGTCAATATTTTTGAGGATTATATTCTTGCTTTTGGTATAAATGGTTTTGACAGATATTGTGAAAAGTTTGTAAGAGCATACAAGTCAAAAGAAATGGGACTTGATGTAATTAATGAAGTAAGAGAGGATTTTTGCTGCCTTATTTCAGAATTTTACAATGATATGATAAAGGGAACCAAGGCCTCGGATTACGTCAATGCCGTGTATGATTTTATGGAAAAAGAAAACCTCTATGAGGAGATGGAAATGCTGGCAGATAATACGGAGGATGAGGATAAGGCGGAAGAATTCCGCAAAAGCTACGGACATGTGGTAACATTACTTGAAAGAATATATGATATGTTAGGTGACGAGCCTATGACGGTAAAAGAATTTGCCGAAATTATGGATGCCGGCTTTGAAGAGATAAAGGTGGGTATAATTCCACCCTCCAATGACTGTGTAATGGTTGGGGATCTGGAGCGTTCAAGAATTGATAATATCAAGGTGCTCTTTGTACTTGGTGCCAATGAAGGAATTATTCCTAAAACAGGAGATAACCATGGTATTTTGTCTGAGGATGAACGCATGACGCTTTCCGATATGCAGATTGTTCTTTCTCCGACGCCTAAAGAAAAAGTATTTATGCAGAATTTTTACCTGTATCTCAATTTTACAAGACCTGAAAATACACTGTATTTAAGTTATGGAAGGTATAACGAGGATGGTAAAGAGATAAGACCGTCAAGGGTAATAGGGATAATAAGTGATATGTACGATATTAAGCCATACCACCCTGATATAACGGATTTTCTTACTAACAGACAGAACTCTTTCCACCTTGTATCGGATTATGCCAAAATCAAAGATTATGATGAGGACAAAAATCTGGCAGCAGTAATTTCTTATTTTGTTAATGATGATGTATATGGCAATATCATTAAGAAAATAATCGACAGCTTTAATGAGAATGTTATGTCCGATAATCTTACAAAAGAAGCCGCAAAAATGCTTTACAGTGAAAATCTTACCGCAAGCGTATCAAGGATAGAGACCTATGCCGGCTGTGCCTTTTCCCATTTCCTTACCTACGGACTTGGGATAGGTGAAAGACAGGAGCATAAGATAACCAATATTGATATAGGTGATATTTTCCATAAGACACTTGAATATATGGGCTGTACACTTATGGAAAACGGCCTTAATTTCGGAAGCCTCAGTGATGAAGAAAGAAAGGATTTTGTAAATGTAGCCTTTGATAAGATAACTACAGACTATAAGTATTCCTTCTTTAAAGAAAGTGCAGCCAATGAATTTCTTAAAATGAGACTTTCCGATATTGTAAACAGAACCGTATGGGCTATGGGTGAACAGATTAACGCCGGAAGCTTTATTCCTGCGGCATTTGAACATAGTTTTATCCGTAATATTAATGGCATGACTGTCAACGGCAAAATCGACAGGATTGATATAGCTTCAGAAAACGGCAGTAACTACATTAAAATTATTGATTACAAGTCGGGGGAAAATACCATAAGCAAAGAAGAAATACTTACGGGAGAAAAACTCCAGCTTCTCATATATCTTGACGAAGCACTTAAAGAGTATGAAAAAGATAGCGTTAAGGCAGTTCCGGCCGCTGTTTTTTATAATACCCTTAAAGATCCGGTAACCGATAAAAAAGATACTCTGCAGGATTTTATTCCATCGGGGATTGTGGGACATGACAGTATCGGGCTTCTTGACCATAATATGGATAAGGAGTCCAATGTAATACCCGTAAAAAAAGGACGGGACAATAATGTGGCATACAGTGATAAAGTTGTTACGGATGAGCAGTTTAGGGCAATGGCAGGTTACGCTTCAAGGAGAATGTCAGAGCTTGTAGATGAGATGACCGAAGGCAGAATATCAATAAATCCTTACGAGGGAGCATGTGATTTTTGCAAATACAGCGATATCTGCGGATTTAATGTTATTAAAAAAGAAAAATACCGCGTAAGGGAAAAGATAAGTCTGGATGATTTTTTCGCAAAAATCGGATTGGAGAATAAGAAAGATGAGTAACTGGACAAGTGAACAGCAGACCGCTATATATGAAAGAAACTGTAATCTTCTTGTAAGTGCTGCGGCAGGATCGGGTAAAACCGCTGTTCTCGTTGAGAGAATTGTAAGCCGTGTTTTTGATGAACGGAATCCGGTTGATATAGACAGAATAGTAATAGTGACTTTTACAAAATCAGCAGCAGGAGAAATGAAAGAGCGTCTTACAAAGCGTTTTGAAGATATTCTCAAGGCAGATTGCGGTAACAGACGGGCAATCAGACAGATTGCTCTTATTAACCATGCCAAAATCACGACAATAGACAGTTTTTGCAGTTATATTCTTAAAAATTATTATAATACCATAGGCTATGAGCCTTCATACAGAATTGCAGATAAAGGCGAAACAGAACTTATTAAGGAAGATGTATATAATGAACTGCTGGAAGAACGCCTTAAAAACAATGACGAAAATCTCATAACAGCCATTAACAGTCTTACACAGGGTAAATCAATAGCACCTTTTTTTGATATTATTAAAAAACTCTATGATGCCTCAGAAAGCCACCCTTGGCCTAAGGAATGGCTTTCTGACTGTGCAAAATTATATGATATTGATAATGAGGAGGAATTAAATGCTTCTCCTGTCATAGAATATCTTTTTTCATATATAAAAGAACTTCTGAATGAGATGTCACAATCCTATGATAACCTCATAGAATTATGCGAAGACCCCGGACTTAGCGGGGTAAGGGATGTTTTATGTGATGATAAAAGCAAGGTTACAAGGCTTCTTGAATGTAACAGTTTTACGGAACTTAATAACAATGCAGATAAGAATTTTCGTACAAAACCAAGGGCAGGAAAAGGTACTGATAAGGAACTTAGCGATTACATTACAGCAGAAAGAAACAGCCTCAAAAAAGAAATTACAGAGATAATTGATTTATACTGCTGTTATCCTTATGAAGATATAATAGACGAGGTGGCATGCGTAAGGACAAGCATCACTGCTGTAGTTGATTTTACTACTGAGTTTGCAGACAGATACAGGGAGGCCAAAGAAGAAAGGCAAATTGCAGAGTTCTCGGATGTTGCCCACAGGGCACTTGAAATCCTTGTGTCAAAAGAGGGAAAAACAGAAAAGTATACCCATGTAGCAGATGAACTTTCTGAATTATATGATGAAATATATATAGATGAATATCAGGACAGTAACTACGTTCAGGAGAAAATACTGAATGCCGTATCAAGGTGCAGGTTTGGCTGCAATAATATATTTATGGTAGGCGATGTAAAACAGAGTATTTACAGATTCCGAATGGCAAGACCTGAAATATTTATAGACAAATACAATACATATACGGAAGAGCAATCGCCGGAACGCAAGATTGAACTTCATAAGAATTTCAGAAGTACCGTTAATGTTATTAATTCCGTTAATGATATTTTCAGGCGTATTATGAAAAAAAGCGTTGGTAATATTGAATATAATGATGACGCAGCACTTAATTACGGTGGAAATATCAAGGATGAGATTAACACCGACACGGATATATGTATGTATGTCAAAGAAAGTGACGATTATAACGATGATTCCAAGGGCATAATTAATGCTGAAATTGCAGCTATGAGAATTAAAGAGATTATGGCAGAGAATGAGGAGCTTACATATAAGGATTTTGTAATTCTTTTAAGAAGTGGTAAAGACGCAGGACCGGAATATGTGGATACCCTCGGTAATATGGGAATTCCTGCGGATTATGCATCAACAACGGGATATTTTTCCGCTTATGAAGTAAGGCTTATAATCGATGTATTAAAGGTCATTGATAACGAAAGACAGGAAATTCCGCTTTTAGCAGTTATGAAGTCATATTTTGCAGGATTTACCGCTAATGAAATGGCATTGATAAAAGGCAACAGACGTAAAAAAAATTACTATGACTGTCTTTGCGAGTTTAGTAAAGGTGACGGAGAGACTGCTAAAAAGTGCAGGGAATTCATGAATTTTATAGGAGAATACCGTAAAAAAGCAGGTGTTATGACTATAAGGGAACTTGTGTCGGAACTTATATATTCGACGGGATATTATGATTATGTAGGATTCCTTTTAAACGGCAGCAGAAGAAAAATGAACATCAATATGTTTATATTACAGGCTGAGAAGTTTGAGAAAACAAGTTTTTCGGGGCTTTTTAATTTCGTAAGATACATTGATAAAATAAGAAATTACGATGTGGATTTCGGTGAGGCGGGCAATGCAGGCAATGATAACAATTATGTGAGAATAATGACTATACATCAAAGTAAGGGTTTGCAGTTCCCGGTTGTTATTCTCGGTAATTCCGATAAACGTTTTAACGAAGAAGATTTAAAGAGTAAAATTATTATAGACGAAGATTTTGGCATTTCAATGGATTATGTTGATTTGAAAAGCCGGAGAAAACAAAAATTTCTTTTCAAGGAGATAATGAAAAAGAAATACGAGCGTGAAGGAACGGGAGAAGAGATAAGGCTTCTTTATGTGGCACTTACAAGAGCAGTCCAGAAATTAGTGGTAACAGGAGTTGTTTCTTCAAAGAAATACGAAGAGTTTACATCAGATATAGACAGAAGCATTATTGATATGAAGTTTATACTTGGCAATAAGAATTACAGCTCGCTTATCCTTGGAGCATTGCAGTCAGATGAACTTTGCGGTAAGTATAATTATATCTGCTATGACAATGAATTACTTACGGATAATGTAAAAGATGCGGTTAAAGAAGATTTGACAGATATAAACGAACTGTTCAGACGGGCATTTAGCGGAAGAAAGGACACAGAACAGGTTAAAAATACTGTGGAATATATATATCCTCACAAGGAGATAAAGAACCTTAAGTCTAAATATTCCGTTTCGGAAATTAAACACATGTCCATGGAAGAGAATGAGGACGAGGCATCAAAGGTAATCGCTCCCGAAAGAACCAAAGCTGTTCCGCGTTTCAGGAAAGGCGTGGATGAAGAAGTCAAAGGCACATTAAGAGGAACGGCTTATCACAGGTTTTTTGAAATCCTTAATTATGACTGCTGCAAAGATTACAACTCCATTGAGGAATATTTAAAAACTTCGGTGGCAGCAGGTAAAATATCAGAAGAGTATGCGGGTTTAATCAATCTTAAAAGATTTGAAGAATTCTTACAGACAGATCTTGGAAAAAGAATGGGCAGTGCATACAAAAAAGGACTGTTATTCAGGGAACAGCCTTTTATTATGGAACTTGGTGCCGATATGATTGACAAGGAATATCCGTCAGATGAAAAGATTCTTGTTCAGGGAATAGTTGACGCTTTCTTTTTTGAAGACGATAAAGTATATATTGTCGATTACAAAACGGACAGGGTAGAGCAGGGCAAGGCAGGCGAAAAGGCATTGGTCGAAAGATACCATAAGCAGTTAGAATTGTATGCGGATACCATATCAAGAGTTACGGGAAAAGAAACGGGCGGCTGTTATATTTATTCAACCTGCCTTAAAAAAGAAATATTAATTTAATTTCCTTCATATACATAATAAAAACATTCAAAGGATATGATATGGAAGGTAAAATTGATTCAGAACTATTACTGGCACTTGATGTACCTGAAAAGGAACGGATTAAAACCGATGACCTTAATGTAGGTTACAGTGACGGAGTATGGGAACTGATTGTGAGATACAGTCATAATATTGCTACAGAAGTTACTGATTTAAACGGAAGCATAAAAGAGCTCTTAGGTGGATACGGGCTTGTCAGAATTCCAAGAGAAAATATTGACAGGCTGGCAGAAACCGATGGAGTTCTTTTTATTGAAAAACCCAAAAGCCTTCAGTATGAGTTGTTATATTCAAAGATAATTTCCTGCATGGAGCCTGATGTAAACAGAAACGGGAACGGAGGAGAGGGTGTATATGTTGCGGTAATTGACAGCGGTATTGATTATTTTCATCCTGATTTTATTGTGGATGGCAAAACAAGGATTGCCGTTATTTACGATGAAGTTACAGGCAGAGTCTATTCAAGGGAAGATATTGACAATGCCATTGCAGAAAATAACAGGTCTTTGATTATGGACAAATCGGGACATGGAACAAGCGTGGCAGGTATTGCGGCAGGAAATAACGGTGTGGCATTTAAGTCGGATATAATAGTTGTAAAACTTGGCGAAGATAATTTTTTCAGTACGGCAAGACTTATGGAGGGAGTGGATTTTGCATTAAAATTTGCAATGGAAAATAACCGCCCGATTGCCATAAATATTAGTATAGGAAACAACTACGGTGCCCATGACGGAACATCACTATTTGAAACATATATAGATTATGTTACGGAAATATGGAAAAATAATGTGATTGTCGGCGCAGGCAATGAAGCTGATAAGCGTATACATACGATGGTGAAACTTAATGACCGGAGAAAAATGTGCGAATTTATTGTAGGAAATTACGAAGAGTCCATTGCCATACAGATATGGAAAAGGTACTGGGATGATTTTTACATAGAAATAGAAAATCCTTCCGGAGAAAGGTATGTTGTGCCAAAAGGTGAGGGTATATATGAATTTAAGAGCACCGATGAATTAATATATGTATATGTGGGAACTGCCACACCATACAGTTATAACAGCGAGATACTTATACAGATTATTCCGGATAATGTATACGTAAAAAACGGAATCTGGCAGATAATGTTTTATCCGGACAGTATTAAAGACGGAAAAATAGATTTGTGGATTTCCGGAAGAACGATGCTTACCGGACAGACCGGATTTACAAGTGCGGTTCCGGAAACTACACTTACAATTCCATCCACGTCTTACAGGGTAATAACAGTGGGTGCATATAACGGAAGAACTTTTTCCTATGCTCCGTTTTCAGGCAGGGGTAATACTAAAAATCTTGTAACCGTAAAGCCTGATATATCGGCTCCGGGCGTGGATATATCAGCACCCTACCCCGGAGGCGGCTACAGGCTTGCAAGCGGTACGTCAGTTGCGGCACCTTTTGTGACCGGGGCAACAGCAATACTTATGGAATGGGGGATTGTAAAAGGGAATGATTTCTTTATGTATGGAGAACGTTTAAAGGCAAAACTCATTAAGGATTCCATACAGAATAACGGGCAGAATATATGGCCAAACCGTCTTTTGGGCTGGGGTTTGTTATGCCTCAAAATAATTTGAAACCACTAATAAAAATTCTTGACATCTAATAAATGTTAGTATATACTAACCAACGAAAAGAGAAAAATTATCATACGCGAAGGAGGAACTTTATGATGCCGCTGTCAATGATTAATGAAGGTGCAACAGGCACTGTAGCAAGAGTTGGTGGAAAGGAAGAAACAAGAAGATTTTTAGAGAATCTTGGTTTTGTACCTGGTGTTAGTGTAACTGTTATTTCCAGACTTGGAGGTAATATGATTGTTAATGTTAAGGATTCAAGAATCGCAATTGGTAATGATATGGCCAATAAAATAATGGTATAAAAGGAGTAAGTTCAAGATGACATTAAGAGAAGCTGCAATTGGACAGACCGTAAGAGTTAAGAAGCTTACCGGGGATGGTCCTGTCAAGAGAAGAATCATGGATATGGGAATTACTAAAGGTGTCGAGATTAACATAAGAAAAGTTGCGCCACTCGGTGACCCTATCGAAGTTACCGTAAGAGGTTATGAATTGTCGGTAAGAAAAGCTGATGCCGCAATGATAGAGGTAGAATAATTTTTTTTGCATAAGAGTTATACCAGACTAACTTGCGATAGTTAAAACAAATTAATATATATCAGAAAAAGGAGAAGATTATGTCATTAAAAATTGCACTCGCAGGTAATCCAAACTGCGGTAAAACAACATTATTTAATGCACTCACCGGTTCCAACCAGTTCGTCGGTAACTGGCCCGGCGTTACAGTTGAAAAAAAGGAAGGTAAGTTAAAGTTTGATAAAGAAGTAACAATCATGGACCTTCCGGGTATATATTCTTTATCACCTTACACACTTGAAGAGGTCGTAGCAAGAACATACCTTATTAATGAAAGACCGGATGCGATACTTAATATCGTCGACGGTACCAACCTTGAAAGAAATCTTTATCTTTCAACCCAGATAATGGAACTTGGAATACCTGTTGTAATGGCTGTCAATATGATTGACATTTTAGAGAAAACAGGAGATACGGTGGACACTGATAAGTTAAGTGAAAAGCTTGGATGTACAGTTGTTAAGATTTCTGCTCTTAAGGGACGCGGAATCAAGGAAGCAGCAGAGCAGGCAGTTAAAGTTGCAAAAAAGAAAGAAATCAGCCAGGTTGTTCATTCCTTCGCAGATGATGTTGAATCCGTTATTGAAGAAGTAATGGATAAGGTAACAGGTGTTGACGATTCACAGAAACGTTTCTTTGCAATCAAGCTTCTGGAAAAAGATGATAAGATTGCAGAAATGATGAAAGATGTTCCGGATGTATCCGCAGAAATCAAGAAATTAGAGGATATGAAGGATGATGATGTTGAAAGCATTATTGTAAATGAAAGATATACATATATTTCTTCAATAATCGGAGATTGTATCAAAAAAGCAGCCAAGAAGAAACTTTCAGTATCAGATAAAATCGACAGAGTTGTAACCAACAGATTTGCGGCACTTCCAATATTTGCAGCAATCATGTTCCTTGTATATTTTGTTTCAATGAGTACAGTCGGTTCATGGGCTACGGACTGGGCTAATGACGGTGTATTCGGAGACGGCTGGCACTTATTCGGAATAGGTTCATCAAAGTACAGTGAAGCAACAGATGACTGGGCTGAAGAGAACATTTTCAGTAATGATGATGTTAAGGCAGTTCTTGAAAAAGCAGCAGAAGCTGATGTTATCGGCGCAGGTGATTTATTAGATTCATTTGAAGATGCAGACTTTGATGCTTTTTCAGAAAATTACGGTTCGTATGCCGATTCCCTTGATGAAGCCGGATATTCAATAGCAGGTATGTTACCTCTTGACGAAGAAGGCGAATTTGAAAGCCCTGACCCTGCAGATTATGGAGTCTGGGTACCTGGTATACCTGTTCTTGTAGAAAAAGGACTTAACGCAATTCATTGTGTAGACTGGTTACAGAGCCTTATACTTGATGGTATTATCGCCGGTGTAGGTGCTGTACTTGGTTTCGTACCTCAGATGCTTGTATTGTTCATATTCCTTGCATTCCTTGAAGCGTGTGGTTATATGGCGAGAGTAGCTTTCATTATGGATAGAATTTTCCGTAAGTTCGGTCTTTCAGGAAAATCTTTCATTCCAATGTTAATCGGTTCAGGTTGTGGCGTTCCGGGTGTTATGGCTTCAAGAACAATCGAAAGCGACAGAGACCGTAAGATGACAATCATGACAACAACATTTATTCCATGTGGTGCCAAGATGCCAATTATCGCAATGATAGGTACAGCATTATTCGGTGGTGCATGGTGGATAGCACCTCTTGCATACTTTGCAGGCGTGGCAGCAATTATCTGCTCAGGTATTATTCTTAAGAAAACGAAGATTTTCGCAGGAGACCCGGCACCATTCGTAATGGAACTTCCTGCATATCATCTTCCAACTGTAGGAAATGTATTAAGAAGCATGTGGGAAAGAGGCTCATCATTTATTAAGAAAGCGGGAACAATTATCCTTCTTTCATCAATTGTAATATGGGCAGGCTCAGTATTCGGATGGGATAACGGATTTGGTTTCCACCCTGATATGGAACTTGCAGACAGTATATTAGGACATATCGGAAATGGTATTAAGTGGATATTTGCTCCACTCGGATTTGGTGACGCAAGTGCAACAATTGCCACAATCATGGGTCTTGTTGCAAAGGAAGAAGTTGTCGGCGTATTTGGTGTTCTCGACTTCATCGGTTTAACAAAGCTTGCCGGAATTTCATTCATGTTATTTAACCTTTTCTGTGCACCATGTTTCGCCGCTCTCGGTGCAATAAAGAGAGAGATGAACAGTGCAAAATGGTTCTGGATAACAGTGGCCTACCAGTGTGTATTTGCATACCTTGTATCATTTGTTGTATATAATATCGGCGGATTATTCACAGGCCTTGGATTTACAGTTGCCACAGCAATCGCAATCCTTATTGTAATTGGCTTTGTATATCTCTTAGTAAGACCATACAAAGAAAGCAATCACTTAAATGCAAAAGTTAAATTAGATTAATTACCGGGATATATGGAAAAAAAGTATTTAATAGATGAATTAAAGAAAAATGGTTTCAGAATAACAAAACAAAGAGAAATGTTGTTAGACATAATCCTTGAAAACAGCTGCAACTGTATTAAAGAAATTTATTACAAAGCCCAGAAAAAAGATAAAAACATAGGTTTTGCCACTGTTTACAGAATGGTAAATATGCTTGAAAACATGGGCTTTATTAACAGAAAGAATATGTACAGGATAGCCTGCAGCGAGACCTGTAAAGCAGCACAGGGCTGTCTTATCGAATTTGATGACGATTCAAAACTGGAACTTTCCGGTACTGATTGGAATAAAGTAATATATGAGGGCTTGAAAGGGCTTCAATTACTTGACAACAGAAATATAAGAAGTATATTATCTATTCCATGCAGTGAAGGAGAATGATTTTATGAACAAAAACCTTATTATAACAATTCTGCTGCCTTTTCTAGGAACGACTCTCGGTTCGGCATGTGTTTTCATAATGCGTAATGAACTGAAAGTAAATACAAGAAAAATTCTTGCAGGCTTTGCCGCAGGGGTAATGGTAGCGGCATCTATATGGAGTCTTTTGATTCCGGCCATAGAACAGTCAGAAAAAATGGGAAAGTTATCATTTATACCTGCATTTGCAGGCTTCTGGATTGGCACATTATTTTTGCTTTTGTTAGATAAGGTGGTTCCCCATACACATATTGACAGTACGGATGAGGGACCTTCCACAACTTTAAAAAAAACAACAAAGCTTGTCCTTGCCGTTACCTTGCACAATATTCCGGAGGGCATGGCAGTAGGTGTGGTATGTGCCGGATGGTTAAGGAACAACGGCGCCATCAATATGCTTGGTGCATTGGCATTATCCATAGGTATCGCAATCCAGAATTTCCCGGAAGGCGCAATCGTATCCATGCCGCTTAAATCAGAAGGCATGAGCAAGAAAAAGGCCTTTGTTATGGGTACATTATCGGGAGTTGTAGAACCTGTTGCGGCAGTAATCACAGTATTGGCGGCAGGAGTTCTGATACCTGTGCTTCCGTATCTGCTTTCATTTGCAGCAGGTGCCATGTTATATGTGGTTGTGGATGAACTGATTCCTGAGATGACAGAGGGCAGTGATCACTCCAATATGGGAACAATCTTCTTTGCGGTTGGTTTTACATTGATGATGGTGCTTGATGTGGCACTGGGATAAAATAAAATATGCAGTTTATAAAAAAACGGTACATATCATTATGATATGTACCGTTTTATTAATTATTCTCTTTAGTATTAGCCTTGATGTAATCCTTAATGGCAGCGTAGCTTTCGTTGCTTATAATATGTTCCATCTTACAGGCATCCTCTGTGGCGATATCCTCCGGAACACCAAGGGAAATAAGCCATGATGAGATAAAACGATGTCTTTCATAGACTTTCTCGGCGATTTCCCTGCCTGATTCAGTCAGATATATAAAGCCCGCATCAGTAACCGTTATGTGTCCGTTGGATTTAAGATTCTTCATTGCAATACTTACGCTTGATTTCTTAAAATCAAGTTCATTAGCAACATCTACCGAACGTACTACAGGTAATTTGTTACTGAGTATAAGGATTGTCTCTAAATAATTTTCAGCTGATTCGTTAATGATCATTACATTGTACCTCACAAAATAATAATACTATTTTAACATGAAAAAGTAGATTTATCAAATGTTTTACTATATAATTAAATATCATTAACATAAAAAGGTTGAAAAGATGGGCGAAGAACAGATTCATAAGAGAAGAGTACGCTATAAAGGTACTCATCCGAGAAAATTCAGTGAGAAATATAAAGAACTCAATCCTGAAAAATACGGCGATACAATAGAAAAAGTCATAAGCAAGGGCAGTACACCTGCGGGAATGCACATTCCTATAATGGTGGAGGAGATTCTTGATGTATTAAAGGTACAACCGGGAGATGTGGGGCTTGATGCCACATTGGGATACGGTGGACATTCAGGTAAGATTCTTGAAAAATTAAAGGGCAGCGGTCATTTATATTCCCTTGACATAGACCCTATAGAAATAGTCAGGACAGAAAAGAGATTAAGGGATAAAGGCTTTTCGGAGGATGTTTTTACGGTTATAAGGACTAATTTCAAAAATATAGACGAAGTCAGTGGGACAGCCGGTAAATTTGATTTCCTGATGGCAGACCTTGGAGTATCTTCCATGCAGATTGATAACCCGGAGAGAGGTTTTTCATACAAAAACGAAGGCCCGCTTGATTTACGCCTTGACCCGTCAAAGGGAGAACCGGCTTCGGAAAGATTAAAGAAACTTACAAAAGACGAATTTACGGGTATGTTAATAGAAAATTCCGATGAGCCTTATGCAAAAGAAATTGCAACCGAGGTATTTAACGAATTCAGAAAGAAAAAAGAGATAAATACCACCACAGACTTATATAAGGCAATAGAAAAGGCACTTTCTTTTATACCTGAAAAAGAACGTAAAGATGCGGTTAAAAAATCCAGCCAGAGAACTTTTCAGGCACTGAGGATAGACGTAAACAGCGAATTTGAAGTGCTGGAAGAATTTTTACAAAAACTGCCGGATGTAATGAAAGAGGGCGGAAGAATAGCAATCCTTACATTTCACTCAGGAGAAGACCGCCTTGTTAAGCAGTATTTTAAAATGTACAAAAGAGACGGTGTTTTATCGGAAATATCAGATGTTATAAGACCGTCAGCAGCAGAATGTGCCAGAAACGGAAGGGCCAGGTCCACAAAATTAAGATGGGCGGTCCGCTAAGCGAGGAGAAATCTAAATTGAAGGAAACAGTATTAGGGATTGTCGCCCATGTAGATGCGGGAAAGACGACTTTGTCGGAGAATTTTCTGTATTTTGGCGGCAGTATAAGAAAACTTGGACGAGTAGATAAAAGAGACACTTTTTTTGATACGGAAAATCTGGAGAGAGAGCGTGGAATTACTATTTTTTCAAAACAGGGGAGTTTTGTTACAGGCAATACAAAAGTTACCCTGTTAGACACTCCCGGACATACGGATTTTTCGGCAGAAATGGAAAGAACATTACAGGTACTTGATTATGCCGTTTTAATTATATCGGCACCGGATAAAGTAACTGCTTATACGGTTACTTTATGGAAATTACTGGAAAGATACGGAATCCCTGTATTTATATTTGTCAATAAAACAGACAGACAGGGAATTGTTAAAGAGGATATATTAAAGGACATAAAAGAAAAACTGTCACGCAATGCCGTTGATTTTACATCAGCAGATGATGAGGAAATAGCATCCGTGAAGGAAAGCTTTATAAGTAAATATTTTGAAGGCGAAAAGATAACCGATGAAGAAATAGGGGATGCAATAGCAAAAAGAGAACTTTTTCCCGTATATTTCGGCTCGGCACTAAGAAACGAGGGCGTAAGGGAACTTATGGACGGAATTGATGTTTTTTCCGTTGCAAAAGATTATAAAGAAGAATTTTCTGCCACTGTATACAAAATATCCCGTGACAGTGACGGAAACAGGCTGACCCATATGAAAATTACGGGGGGAAGCCTTAAAGTCAGGACAAGCATCCCGGATTATGGCAAAGTAAACCAGATCCGTGTATATAACGGAACTTCTTTTGAGACCAAAGATGAAGTGGAAGCGGGCTGTATATGTGCGGTAACTGGACTAAATGATACCAGGGCAGGACTTGTCATGGGAAATGGTGAAGAACTGTTACCGGTCCTTACTCCTGTACTCAGGTATAAAGTTATTTTTCCTCCTGCGGTTTCAATACAGACCATGCTTTTTAAATTAAAAGAACTTACCGAGGAAATCCCGGAACTGAATGTCAGTTATGACGAGGAAGTTAAAGAAATCAACATTGAACTTATGGGACAGGTGCAGATAGAGGTAATAAAGCACCTTATTGAAGAACGTACAGGCATAAATGTGTCCTTTGGAACAGGAAAGATACTGTATAAAGAGACAATATGCAATAGTGTAGAGGGTGTAGGACATTTTGAGCCGCTAAGACATTATGCGGAGGTGCACCTTCTTCTGGAACCTCTTGAAAGAGGAATGGGACTTGTATTTGAGACCGACTGCAGCGAAGAGATACTTGCAAAGAACTGGCAGAGGCTCGTGCTTACCCATCTTGAAGAAAAGATTCATCGTGGTGTTCTTACCGGTGCACCTGTTACAGATATGAAAATAACGCTGGTTTCCGGAAAAGCTCATATAAAGCATACTGAGGGCGGCGATTTCAGGCAGGCAACATACAGGGCGGTAAGAAACGGACTTATGTATGCTGACAGTATGCTTCTTGAACCATTTTATGATTTTGTCATGGATATTCCGGAGAATGTCGTGGGGCATGCAATGATGGATATGGAAAAAATGTCGGGGGTAATTAATCCTCCATTAATTGAAAATGGCAGGGCAGTGCTTACAGGTTATGCACCGGTTGCACTTATAGGTTCATATCAGACGGAACTCACTTCCTATACCGGAGGAAAAGGCAGAATAACGCTACGTTTTCATGGTTATGAAAAATGCCATAATCAGGATGAGGTGGTTGAAAAAAGCGGATATATGCCTGAGAAAGATTTGAGAAATACACCGGATTCCGTATTTTGTGCCAACGGTGCAGGATACATTGTGCCATGGAACGAGGTCAGAAATAAAATGCATATGCCATCCGTTTTAAAATGCAGCAAAGATGAGGTTTATGTACAGCCTGAAATCACCTTGCGGGACAGTCTTGATTTATCCCTGGGAACAGAGGAGATAGACGATATAATAAGAAATGCAAGCCATGCCAATGAAAAATCAAACGGCAATCAGTGGAACAGGAAAAAACAGAATATTTCCCCTGTTGTAAGAACTTATAAAAGCAGTGAAAAAAGGGAAAAATATCTGCTTGTGGACGGATATAATGTTATTTTTGCGTGGAAGGAACTTAGTGAGCTTGCAAAGGTTAATCTTGACGGGGCAAGGCTAAAACTTCTGGATATTCTCTGTAATTACCAAGGGATAACGGGAGTTAATCTCATTGCGGTTTTTGACGCATACAAAATAGCGGGGCATGATACCGAATATTCGGATTATCATAATATCCATATTGTCTACACCAAAGAGGCAGAGACTGCGGACAGGTATATAGAGCGTTTTGCCCACAATAACGGAACCAGGTATGATATAAGAGTTGTAACTTCTGACGGCCTTGAGCAGGTTATAATAAGAGGCGCAGGGTGTACACTTGTGTCATCAAGGGAGTTTGAAAAAGAGGTAGAGCTTTTTTCAAAACAGTGTATGGAGAATTATATAAACTCCTTGAATAAGTAAGAAAATATGATAAAATAATGTAAGTTATTTAAAATGATATCGGAGGAAATTATGGATTACAATAAATTAGCAGAACTCTTATTCCCGGATGTGGTAAACGGTCCGGATTATTATGAAAAGAAATTCCCTGAAAGAGATCTTCCTAAGGGGGCAGAGGTTACAAGAATGGCACCAAGCCCTACAGGATTTATACATCTTGGCAACCTTTACAGTGCCCTTGCTGATGAAAGAATTGCCCACAGAAACGGCGGTGTATTTTACTTAAGAATAGAAGATACTGACGAGAAACGTAAAGTTGACGGAGCCGTTGAGACAATTATCAATGTATTAAGATATTTTGATATTGAATTTGACGAGGGTGCAGGATTTACGGATGCCGATCCACAGAATGTATACGGACCTTATTTCCAGAGACAGAGAGTAGAGATTTATCACGCCTATGCAAAGGACCTTGTAAAGAGAGGACTTGCATATCCATGTTTCTGCACAGAAGAAGAACTTGAAGAAGTAAGAAAAGAACAGGAAGAAGATAAGGCAATGACCGGCTACTACGGTAAATATGCCGTATGCCGCAACCTTACACTTGAAGATATAGAAGCAAAGCTTAAAGCGGGACTTACTTATGTATTAAGACTCCGCTCAGCAGGAAGTCCTGACAAGGAAATCGTGTTCCACGACAGAATAATGGGAGAAATTAAGCTTCCTGAAAATATCCATGATATTGTACTTCTTAAGAGGGACGGTGTTCCTACATACCATTTTGCCCACGCCATAGATGATCATCTTATGAGAACAACAATGGTAATAAGAGGCGGTGAATGGTTAGCTTCCGTACCTACACATTATGAACTTTTCCATGTTCTCGGATTCAAGATGCCTTCTTACGGACACACAGCCCATCTTATGAAATTTGATGAAGAGACAGGCGGAAAAAGAAAACTTTCAAAGAGAAAAGACCCTGAACTTTCCCTTGATTACTATCGCAAAGACGGTTATCATCCAATGGCGATGAAGGTATACCTTCTTACACTTCTTAACTCTAATTTTGAGGAGTGGTACGAGAAATTCCCTGATAAGGATATTAAAGAATTTCCGTTCAGCGTTGAGAAGATGAGCCAGTCAGGAGCACTTTTTGACAAGGACAAACTTCATAATATCTGTAAAAACGAACTTGCAAAACTTTCCGAAGAAGAAATGTATGATTTTCTTTATGACTGGGCAGCCGGAAATGAACCTGAAAAGGCGAAAGTATGGTTTGCCGATAGAGAAAAGATGCTTGCAATTTTAAGACTCTATATGGGTATCGGAATGAAGAGAAGAAGAAAAGACTTCATATACGCAAAGCAGATTTTTGAACTTATAGGATATTTCTTTGAAGAAAATAATGACGCAGAAGAATTTAAGTTTGACAAAGATACAGTTAAGGAAATCCTTAAAGAGTACCTTGCAGGCTATGATCATAATGATGATAATTCCGCATGGTTTGATAAATTAAAGAAAGTAGCGGACAATCTTTCTTTTGCATCTGATATGAAAGCATATAAGGCTAATCCTGAGAACTACAAAGGAAGTATTTCCGATATTGCGGAAGTTGTACGAATTGCGGTTACTGGCAGAGCCAATACCCCTGACTTATGGACAATCATCCATATAATCGGAGAAGATGCGATGAAAGCCAAAATTGAAAGATTATGCTGAAAAAAATTTTATGGTGGGTTCCTTCTCTTGTAATGATGGCAGTCATTTTCAGGCTGTCAACGGATACAGGAGAGGAATCTTCCTCTTTAAGCGGTATATTTACGGGATTTTTGGGAATGTCCGAATTTTTTATACGGAAACTGGCACACGTTACAGAATATTTTATACTTACGCTAACCTTATTTTTAGGTCTGCGTAAAGGTATTGGTACAGGTACAAAAAATACACTTATTTTTATGTTTGTAATAGCGGTAATATATGCATGCAGCGATGAATTACACCAGACTTTTGTAGGCGGGAGAAGTGGAAGGCCTTTGGATGTGCTTATTGACAGTATAGGAATTGTACTTGCTGTGATAATCTGCGGAATTGCTATGAAAAAAACAGGAAAGAAGGAATCTTATGGACAGTAATAAACAATACATAGAGCTTACGGGCAGTAATAAACAGTATCTTGAAGTTGTGGAGAATGCGTTTCAGAATAATGAACTGGCAAAATACGGTCATCTTATGATGCAGTATCAGTGTGCCATGCTGGAGGTTAAGACAAAACTTGATGTACTTAATACCGAGCTGTCTTATCAGACAAGCCGAAATCCTTTTGAATCCATTAAATGCAGGATTAAGAGTCCAAAGAGCATTATCGACAAATTAAAGAGGAATAATTATCCTCTTACGGTTGACAGTATCGAAGCCAACCTTAATGATGTTGCAGGCATAAGGGTTATATGTTCATTTCCGGATGATATTTATAAACTGGTAGACTGTCTTCTTGCACAGGATGATATTACCCTGATTGAAAAGAAAGACTATATAACCAACCCTAAGAAGAGTGGGTACAGAAGCTATCATCTTATTATTGAAGTACCTATTTTTCTTACAACGGAGAAAAAACCCATGAGAGTTGAGGTTCAGTTCAGGACCATAGCAATGGATTTCTGGGCAAGCCTTGAACATAAGTTGAAATACAAAAAGAACATTAAGAATGCCGAAAACATATCGGAAGAATTGTATTTTTGTGCAGATTTAATCAGTCAGCTTGACAGAAGAATGCAGCAGATAAGGGAAAGAATAGAGGAAGATGACAAAAACGCAGAATTTGACTAAGTATATAATGGCACTTGACCAAGGGACAACAAGCAGCAGATGCATTATTTTTGATAAATATGGGAATATCATATCCGTTGCCCAGAAAGAGTTTAACCAGATATATCCAAAGCCCGGCTATATAGAGCATGACCCAATGGAAATATGGTCCTCCGAGCTTAGTGTGGCAATGGAAGCAATGGTTAAAGCAGGTCTTACCTATGAAAATATATCAGGCATAGGAATAACCAACCAGCGTGAGACAACCATTGTGTGGGACAAGGAAACAGGCAGACCTGTATATCCGGCAATCGTATGGCAGTGCAGAAGAACGGCACCTATGATTGATATTATCAGAAAAGACGGAATGGCAGATAAAATAACGGACATAACAGGGCTTATTCCTGACGCATATTTTAGTGCCACCAAAATAAAATGGATACTTGATAATGTCCGTGGTGCAAGAGAAGCTGCAAAAGACGGCAGGTTACTTTTCGGCACAGTTGATACATGGCTTATATGGAATCTTACAAAGGGTAAGGTACACGCAACTGATTATACCAATGCGTCACGAACCATGATTTTTGATATTCACAAGCTTGAATGGAGTAAGGAGCTTTTGGAATATTTTGATATTCCGTCAGCCATGCTTCCAAAGGTTTTACCTTCCAGTGCCGTTTACGGATATACGGATTCTACGGTTTTAGGCGGAAAAATATGTATTTCCGGAGTTGCCGGTGACCAGCAGGCTGCCCTTTTCGGACAATGCTGTTTTGAAGAAGGCGAAGCAAAAAATACCTATGGTACAGGCTGTTTCCTGCTTATGAATACGGGCAGTAATGCGATTAAATCAGAACACGGACTTATTACAACCATTGCGGCATCAACGGATAAGGTGCAGTATGCCCTTGAAGGCAGTGTTTTTATAGCAGGAGCGGAGATACAGTGGCTTCGTGACAGTATGAGAATGTTAAGAAATGCCGCCCAGTCTGAGGAATACGCCAGAAACGTTGAAAGCACTGACGGCGTATATATTGTTCCTGCTTTTACAGGACTGGGAGCTCCTTACTGGAATCCTTATGCGAGAGGTACGGTTGTGGGAATAACAAGAGGCTGCACAAAGGAGCATTTTATAAGAGCAGCCCTTGAAGCTATAGATTATCAGGTATGTGATGTAATAACCGCCATGGAGGAGGATTCTGGGATACATCTTAAATCCCTGAAAGTTGACGGTGGCGCAAGTGCCAATGATTTTCTTATGCAGTTCCAGTCAGATATACTTAATACAGAGGTTAAAAGACCCCGCATCATTGAGACAACGGCTCTCGGAGCTGCTTATCTTGCGGGACTTGCAACCGGTTACTGGAAATCCGGTACTGAAATCAGGGAGAACTGGGTGCTTGGCAAATCTTTTATGCCGGATATGCCAGAGGACAGACGTAAAGAGCTTTTGAAAGGCTGGAAAAGAGCCGTAAGATGTGCTAAAGTTTATGCAATGGAAGAGGATTAATGAACAGATATATTGATTTTGATAAAGAGACAGATGGAAAAAGATATTCCGGTAAGGATATGGCAAGACTTGGCTGCAATGACTGTAACGGCTGCCACAAATGCTGTACGGGCATGGGTAAATCCATTGTTCTTGACCCCTATGACATTTATATGTTAAAAAAGTGCCTTAAAAGGAATTTTGATGAGCTTATTAATTCGGTTATTGAGCTTTCGGTTACGGATAATCTTATTCTTCCAAACCTCCTGCTTACGGGAGAGGATGAGCATTGCACACTTCTTGATGATAACGGAAGATGCAGCATACATGAGTCAAGACCCGGATTCTGCCGGATGTTTCCTCTTGGAAGAATATATGAAAACGGCACTTTCAGTTATTTTTTACAGACTAAAGAATGCCGGAATAACAGGACCAAAGTTAAAATTGACAAGTGGATTGGGATAAAAGATTTTGAAAAATACGAGAAATTTGTTAATGACTGGCACTATTTTCTTAAGGATATGGACAAAATAATAAGCAAAGATGAGTCCATGAAGAAAAATGCGGTGATAGTTGTATTAAAAATATTCTATTGGGAACTTCCTGTAGAAAAAGACTTTTACGAAGAGTTTTATGCAAGATTAGATAAAATTAATAACATAATTAACGGAGATGATTCTATTTGAAGAGACTGTTTTCACCTAAAAAATTAAGAATACTTTTTCTGGCACTTGCAGTAGTTGTCCAGGCGGCGGTTATTGTTATTCCCTATGTTTTTCTGAAACATTATATAGTGCATTTTAACGGCGTGTTCCGTCTGGTGTCGGTATTTGTGGTTCTTTATATCCTTAAATCGGACATAAACCCCGTATACAAAATCCCATGGATTGTGCTGCTTTTAGCACTGCCTGTATTTGGCGGCGTACTATATATCATATACGGACGTCTTCATTTCAGCAAAAAAGATATAATGACATTTGTGGATATTAATAATAAATGTAAAGAGGCATTGGCATTGCGCCCGTCCGCCAATGACAGCCTTGAAAAAGAAGCACCTTTAATATATCCTCAGGCAAAGTACCTTCTGGACTATGCCCTTGCACCCACATATAAAAATACTGAGACAACATATTTTCCGCTTGGCGATGATATGTTTCCTGTGATGCTTAGTGAGCTTAATAAGGCAGAAAAGTTCATTTTTATGGAATATTTTATAATAGAAGACGGACTTATGCTAAACAGTATTCTTGATATTCTTAAGGAGAAAGCGTCAAGAGGAGTGGATGTAAGATTTATGTATGACAGTCTCGGAAGCATTGCCAAAGCACCTGTGGATATTGTGAGAGATTTAAGAAACGCCGGTATAAGATGTTTTGAATTTAATACTTTCAGAAGCATACTTGATAACAGATACAATAACAGGGACCACAGAAAAATATGTGTAATTGACGGCAATGTCGGTTTTACCGGGGGTGTCAATCTTGCTGATGAATATATCAATGTAAAAACTGTATACGGACATTGGAAAGATACCGCAATAATGATTAAAGGCGATGCGGTATGGAGCCTTACCAATATGTTCCTTACCCTCTGGGACGGCATTAATAAATGTGACGAAGACTTTAGAAAGTATCTGCCTGATATTGATGTGAAAACCGATAATGGATATGTCATTCCTTACACCGATTTCCCAATAGACAACGAAACAGTAGGGAAAAGCGTATATCTTAATATGATTAACAGAGCCAACAGGTATATATATATTATGACACCATATCTTATTCTTGATAATACAATGGCAACATCTTTATGTGATGCAGCCAAATCCGGAATAGATGTAAGGCTTATAACACCGGGAATTGCGGATAAGAAGCTGGTTAATCTTCTTACCAAGTCATACTATGACAAATTAATCGAAGCCGGGGTGAAAATATACGAATATACTCCGGGTTTTGTGCATGCGAAAATATTTGTATCCGATGACGAAACGGCGGTTGTGGGAACAATTAACCTTGACTACAGAAGTCTTGCACATCATTTTGAAAACGCAATATGGATGTATAAGACGGATATTGTAGCAGATATCAAAAAGGATTTTCTTGATACACAGGAAAAATGTGAGCGTATAACCCTCGAAAAATGTATGAAAAAGAGTTTTGCAAAAATAATTTTTCTGCCGATTTTAAGATTATTTTCACCAATGCTTTAACTGGGTATTGACAACTAATATTGGTTAGTATATACTAACTAATGCAAAGGGAAAGAAAGGCAGGCGTTTATTATGATGAAAATAATAAGCTCAGTTATAGTGGGTATTATTCTTTTAGCATTAGTTTTTCTTGTAATCAGGAGTATGGTCAGGGATAAGAAGGCCGGTAAGGGTATCTGCGGCGGTGATTGCAGTGCATGTAAGGGCTGCCATTGTAAATAATGTGTTTATAAGACGAAATTCGTATGCCATAAACAGAAAGTAATGCAAGCTTTCTAAGAAGTTCCGGATATCTGATGTCCGGAACTTTTTTTGTATAATTGTAAATAATATGATAAAATACATATAATTGTGGAGGTGTAATATGTTTGACGAATTGACTGAAAATGATATTAAAAAAATGCAGGAAGAGATTGAATACAGAAAAGTTGTTTTAAGAAAAGAACTGCTTGAACATGTAAAAGAGGCGAGGGCACACGGCGATTTAAGCGAAAACTTTGAATATCATGCCGCTAAAAAAGAAAAAAACCGTAATGAAAGCAGAATAAGATATCTTGAAAAAATGATTAAGACGGCAAATGTCATAAGTGATGAATCCGCAGATGACGAAGTTGGACTTAATAATAAAGTAGAGCTCTATTTTGAGGATGATGACGAAACGGAGACCTTTAAGATTGTAACAACGGTAAGAGGAAATTCCCTTAACGGACTTATAAGTAATGAATCACCTATAGGAAAGGCTGTTCTTTCCCATAAAGCAGGTGACAGGGTGTTTGTGGAAGTTTCACCGGGTAATGGTTATTATGTGGTTATTAAGTCCATTGACAAAGACACTGACGATAACGACACCCTTAGGAGTTTCTGATTAATGAATAAATTTTTACTTGTAGCCATTAATTCCAAATATATACATTCCAATCTGGCAGTTTACTGCTTAAAAGCAGCCACAGCTTATTCAGATAAAGTATATATCAGGGAGTTTACAATCAATAACCAGCTTGAGGATATTCTGAAAAATATATATCTGGAAAAACCGGATGTTATCGGAATATCATGTTATATCTGGAATATAAATTATGTCAAAGAACTTTTACCTGAACTTAATAAGGTGCTTCCGGGTGTTAAAATCTGGCTTGGAGGCCCGGAAGTCAGTTATAATACAGAAGAATATGCCGGCAGGTATGAAAATGTTGCCGGTGTAATAAAAGGCGAAGGTGAAGCTGTTTTTAAGGAACTGATGGATTGCTATATGGAAGGCAGGGAAAAAGACATTCCTTTTATTCCTGGAATAACAACTGTTTCTGACGGAAAAATTATCGATAATCCATGTACGCTTGTATATGATATGAGTGATTCTGTTATGCCTTATTATGCGGCAGGTTATAATGAAGATGATTATAAAAATAAAATTATATATTATGAAAGTTCAAGAGGCTGCCCGTTTTCCTGCAGTTATTGCCTTTCATCCGTAGACAAACATCTGCGATTCAGGAATACGGAACTGGTTCTTACGGATTTGAAAGTGTTCCTTGATAACAAGGTCGCACTTGTCAAATTTGTTGACAGGACATTTAACTGTAACAGGGAGCATTCAAGGAAGATATTAAGGTTTATAAGAGATAACGATAATGGGATAACCTCGTTCCACTTTGAGATAGCGGCAGATATTCTTGAAGACGAAGATATAAGGATTATGAACAGCTTAAGACCGGGACTCATCCAGCTTGAAATAGGTGTGCAGTCCACTAATCAGGACACAATTAAAGCAATTCACAGGGTAATGAACCTTGATAAGTTAAGGAATAATGTAACTGCGATAAGAAAATGCCGGAATATCCATATGCATCTTGATTTAATAGCGGGACTTCCTTACGAGGACATAAATAGTTTCAGAAAATCTTTTAATGATATATATGATATGAAGCCCGATAATTTACAGCTTGGTTTTTTGAAACTTTTACATGGTTCACTTATGCGTGAGGAAAAAGATAAATATGGTATAGTTGCGAGAGATATACCGCCTTACGAGGTGCTTTATACAAAATATCTTTCTTATGATGATATTTTAAAGTTAAAACAGGTGGAAAAAGTTCTTGATATGTATTATAATAGCAATATGTTTGTGTTGTCGGTCAGATATCTGTCTGGCAGTTTTGATGACAGCTTTGCCATGTATGAATTGCTTTCGGAATGTTTTGAAAGAAGATACAGTGACGGAAGCCTTCCGTCAAGAAACGGTAAATTTGAACTGCTTTATGATTTCGCCAGGGATTATCTTAATGAACACGATATGATGGTATTTGGCGAGATGTTAAGATTTGACATGTATTTAAGAGATAATGTGAAATCACTGCCGGAATGTTTTGCTTTTAACAAAGATGAATCGTTAAGGGCTAAGAAATATTCGGGAGAACATAAGCTTACCAAGGCAGAACATATAGAGATTTTTAAAATTAACCCTGTTGAATACCGGGATAATGGCAATGTGGTATGTGGCGATACCGTAATTTATTTTGATTATCTCATAAGAGATTATGACAACAACGCCACAATTAAGATTTTGGAGGAAACAAAATGAAAAACGTAACAGTAACTATTAATCCAACAGAGATAAGAACGCTTTCTTATACTAACAATTTTACTATGAAGCCGGGAGAGAAGATAGCACTTAATGTAAAATCAGAAGCTGCGATTAAGCCTAATACAACCAATCCGGTAGCTGCACTTGTTGCAGTTAAGGTTGAAGTAACAGATCCTAACCAGTGTATACATATGGTAATTGAGACGATTACAGGTGTTACCGTAAGTACGTTTATTGATGATATTGAACAGTACATTAAGGATAATTATATGTCCGTTATTCTTATGTCAGCCAACGAAAAAATTCGTTCGGTAAGTGCTCTTATCGGAGTACCTATAAGAATTCCTAATCCTAGATTCGGAATTTCACCTATGGTAGAGAAAGATGAATCTGACATCCTGCCACAGTAAGGGAGAATTTATATGATAAGTTTTTTATCCAGATTGTTTATTAAGGATAGAACTAATTACAATGATTCCACAGTCAGAAAGAAGTATGGTACATTGACCGGTTTAACAGGCATATTCCTTAATATATGCCTGTTTGCCGGTAAATTTATAGCCGGAATTGTAACGGGAGCAATTTCCATAACGGCAGATGCCTTCAATAACCTGTCGGATGCAGGCTCATCCTTTGTTACCCTTATGGGTTTCAGACTTGCTTATAAAGAGCCTGACAGTGGGCATCCGTACGGACATGGAAGAATGGAATATATTTCAGGTTTTATTGTTTCCATAATGATAATTCTTATGGGATTTGAGCTTGGAAAGTCATCTTTTGAAAGAATTATTAATCCCAAAGACATTGAGACCGGGACATTATCCATAGTTGTCCTGACTGTTTCCATTGTGGTTAAGATATACATGAATTTTTATAACAGGCACTATGGGAAACTCCTGAATTCTGCCTCGATGAAGGCAACTGCCACAGATTCTTTAAGTGACAGTGTTGCGACATCAGTGGTACTTATTTCGGTAATTATTGCAAGGATTACAGGTGTAAGTGTGGACGGCTATGTAGGTATGGCTGTTTCATTATTTATTCTTTTTGCGGGTATTAAGTCGGTCAAAGACACGATTGACCCATTGTTAGGACAGCCACCGGAACAGGATTTTGTTAACAAAATATATAAAATTGCCAATTCTTATGACCAGATAGTGGGAATTCATGACCTTGTAGTACATGATTATGGTCCGGCAAGAAGAATGATATCCTTTCACGGCGAGGTGCCGGAGGATGGTAATATCAATGAACTTCATGAAGTCATTGACAGGTGTGAAAGGCAGATAAGAAAAGAACTTGGTTGTGAGACCATAATACATATGGACCCTATTGCAGTTAACAATGAAAAGGTTAATAAACTTAAATCAATCCTTGTTAAGAAGATAAAGGATTATAATCCTGATATTACAATACATGATTTCAGGGTAGTTGATGGACCTAACAGGCAGAATGTTATTTTTGATGCCGTTGTTCCTATTGAATGTAGGGATAAATCGGCAGATGTGGAAAAGAAACTTGGAGAACTTGTAAGGGAACTGCCCGGCAACTGTTACGGAGTTATCGATATTGACAGGCAGTTCATTAATTTTGGTGGTGTCAATCAATAAAAAGTTTCTCACGGGAAATATATTTTGTAATTTCATATCCGGCGAAATCAAGCATTTCGCCGGATTTTTTTGGCTCATACTGGCATACGCCCTCTAAGCAGGTGTAGGGATAGGCGGATATTTCGGTAAGTCTTTTTTTCTTCATTGATTTAATATAGGAAGATGATATCCGAAACAGACCAAGGCTGGCATCTGTGATTTTATTACCGTCAATCTGTGAAAATACATATTCATAAAAATCTTTGTAAATTTCCTTATAGTCTTTTACATATATCATGGGGTCAAAACATAACCTTACCATATAATCGCCGTCAATCGCCTTTTTTATTGCATTAATGCGGCTGTCAAGGGATGGCGTAAAATGTTCAAAACGTTCAATTATGTATTCAGGAGACAGAGTCCATGCAAATATGACACGGTCACATTTGGGAAAACATGATGTATCAAAGGCTGATTTAGTCCGTATTTCTATTTTAAGGGACGGATGGGACAACGTGAATCTAATCCACTTGTCAACGAATCCTGTTAAGTTCTCCATTGCAAGTAAATCCGTATCATAGGAAATACATATATACATATCGTGTTTTGCAAGAATTTTTTCTATTTCCGAAAAATAATCGTCATAATTTACGAATATTACAATATTACCGGAGGGGTACATACCTTGAAGATAACAGTATTCACAGTCAAATACGCAATTCATTATGTTGGAGGTGTAGTAAAAGTTATCGTTTCCAAAACTCTGGCACACTCTGGCTCCCGGATATATCTTTTCATTACGGTTTACGGATAAAATAAGTGACCTGGATTGTTTTTGAAGCAGAAAATCCTGACCTGCCCTGTTAAAAATATCTTTGTAATGTTTTATTTTAATAATGTGGCTGCCTTTAAGCCTTCCAAGAATCTCTTTGGACAAAGGGTAGTTGAAGGCATCATCTTCCACATATATGTGGGAAAATGGCTTAGCCAAGGATTTGGTTTCTGATAAGTTCATAGATCATTTTACCCTCCTTTTTGGACTTTACAGGGAGAGCGTACTCCTTGATAAATGGTGTTAAAAGGTCATGTGGATTGCCTCCTGTTTCCTTATAATACTGCATAAGTTTTTTGAAATTTAAAGCCAATGTCTCAGATAATAAAATATTTTTACAGAAATCGTCTATATATCCGGAGGATTCTTTTGCATTTCCGGGATAAAGACAGGCCATTGTTTTTAAAATGTAATCAAGGTCATTGTCATCTGCGACTTTGGCAATAATTACTTTGCCGTTTCCGTATTGTCTGATTGCATCATCTGCAATATGAAATAGTGTGTCGTCGGCTATTTCGTCTTCGGCAAAAGGGTGATTTATCAGTATATCAGGGTATACGGTATCGTTACTGCCTATGATTTTGTTATAAATAACTGTTTTGTTTCCTTTTATGGTGTGAATAAAGTAATTCATGTTATTTCCTCTTTAACCGGTGATACTGTGGATTGATTGTTATGTCATTAACGGAAAAACCTTCCGGTGATTTCAATACATTAAGGATGGTCTCTGCGATAAGTGACGATGTTAATGAACAGCCGAATTCCGTGTCGGCTTCAAAATCAGCATTTCTGTATAAGTCTGTATCAGTCATTTCCGGGTGGATATTGGTTACACGGACACCATATTTTCTGGCTTCTGCAAATATGCTGCTGCCAAAAGATGTAAGTCCTGCTTTGGTGGCTCCGTATGCTGCTCCATGGGGGTTGATTTCTTTTGCTGTCACACTTGAAATATTAATAATCTGTCCTTTTTTTTTCTTAAAATCCCTCAGAAAAATCGAGGTTAAAAGCATGGGAACCTCCAGATTAACGGTAACCATTTCGTGAATCATCGAGGCATTTAATTCCTCATGAAGACCGTAATAGCCACATCCCGCATTATTGACTATAACGGAGATTTCCTTTTCTTTTTTAATCTCCCGTATAAGCTTTTCAAAGGCTTTAAGATCCGTTAAATCAATCAGGTATTCTTTAAAAAGAGGATTTTGTATTTCAGAAGGCGTTCTTGAAAAACCGATTACCTCAATGTTATTCTCTATAAGTAATAAAGCGGTTGATTTGCCGATACCGCTTGATGTTCCTGTAATTACAGCTGTCATAAAATTCTCCGGTTCCTGCCATATCTAACTCATACAAATTCTGTATCACGGCATTTATAATGTTTTTTGCATATTCTTTGTCAATAGGTCTACATTATACATCTACCGGGAAGATGTTGCAAATGATGATATACGTATGTTAAAAACTACATTGACAGCCGGTATAAAAAGCAATAAAATTTTAAAAGACAGACGGAGGAATGAAAGCATGGAAGATAATAAGTTAAAAAGAAAAAAAACAGAGCTGGTTATAATCGCTGTTTTGCTGGTTATAGTTGTTGCAGCAATAGTTGTCCTGCTTGTGACGGGTAAGAAAGACACGGATAAAAAGGAAGAGCCTGTAAGCATGAGCTTTGATGACTATGTAAATGATGCCAAAGAGTATGAATCTGAGGGTGATAAGGACAAAGCCTACAATTCATACCTTGAAGCCTACAAGCTTAATAAGTCATCCGAGGAGGTTTTGGATTACCTTATAGATAACACAGAGGATGTAACGCTGAAATTAAATTATGTGTATGAATATCTTGATTTAACGGCTGAAAGTTCAAAGGGCAGTGACAGAAGACGTGAGTTATTTGATTATCTTTTTGACTCAGGTGTTAAAGAGGGTGATGACAATGAAGCGTTATATGAGATGGCTGAATATGCGGATAAGGAATTTGAAGGTTACCTTAAAACAAAGACAGAAAGCGGTGAAATTAAAGAACGCAGTACTGCACCGGTACTTAGTGAAGACGGCAAAGTATATTTTGGAAGCTATCCTCAGAATAAGATTGCAGACGGTTATGTGACCGATTATATCAAAAATGCCAAATATGATGAGAATGACACGGCTGTTGTTTTCGGTAAGAAAATAACGAGAGTAAATAACGACGGAGAAACTGCTTATTTTACATATGGTAAAATTGCGTGGATGCTTCTTATAGACAAAGACAATGAATATCTCCTTATGACGGATAAGGTTCTTGACGGCAACTGTTATATGAACGAACTTGTAGATTCTTCATGGGATGTGAGCGAGTTAAGGACATGGCTTAATACCTCATATCTTTCAAAAGCATTTTCTGATGAGGAATTAAAACTTATCAAAAAGACACATATAGGCAAGCCTGAGAATTATTTTTACAGCACCTCAAACGGTAATGAATCGGAAGATTACCTGGTAATTCTTTCCTGCAGTAATCTTGTATACAGTGAGTACGGGCTCAGAGACGAGGATGTTGAAAAAAGACAGGCGAAAGCTACTGATTATGCAATAGCCAGAGGTGTATTCGTTGATGAAAACAACGGAGCAAAATGGTGGACAAGTTCCAACGGAAGCATGAATACAAGTTATGTATTTGTTAATTCCAACGGAATCATATCGGCAGGCGGAGAACTGGCTACCAATACATCAATAGGTGTAAGACCTGTAATGACCGTTTCAAAATAATTGTTTACAAATCGAACAAATGTGCTATAATTAATACAAACAGATGTTCGAGGTATAGTTATGCAGATTTGTGAGTCAATGGATATTATGGATAAGCTTGCCATTCTTACCGATGCGGCAAAGTATGATGTGGCATGTACATCAAGCGGTACGGAAAGGAAGAATAACGGCAAGGGAATAGGCAATACGGCAAGGAGTGGTATATGTCACAGCTTTTCAGCTGACGGAAGATGTATATCACTCCTTAAGATTCTTATGTCCAATGAATGTGTATTTGACTGCAGGTATTGTATTAACAGAAAGAGTAATGACGTTGTGAGGACTACATTTACCCCTGATGAGATATGCACCCTTACCATGGATTTTTATAAGAGAAATTATATCGAGGGACTTTTCTTAAGTTCCGGAATTATCAATAATCCCACATATACTATGATGCTTTTATGTGAGACGGTGAGAAGGCTCAGGGAGGTATACCGTTTCGGAGGGTATATTCATGTTAAGGGGATTCCGGGAGCAGACCCTTCAGTTGTGGAACGGACGGGCTGGTATGCCGACAGGATGAGTGTTAATCTTGAGTTCCCTACTACGGAGGGACTTAAATCCTTAGCTCCCAATAAGACGAGGAACACGATTCTGTCCCCTATGAAATTAATCCGTAACGGTATTAATAATGACAGACATGATATTGTTCCATACAACCGTTCAGAAAGGAAATTTGTCCCGGCAGGGCAGAGTACCCAGATGGTTATCGGAGCCAGCGGAGAGAATGATTATCAGATAATCAATGTTTCGGAAGCACTTTATAAGAACTATGGACTTAAGAGAGTCTTTTATTCGGCATTTGTCAATGTCAATAATGACAGTACTCTGCCGTCAGCCCTTAACGGACCTCCGCTTTTAAGGGAACATCGATTGTATCAGGCTGACTGGCTTATGAGATTTTACGGCTTTAAGGCGCAGGATATTTTATCGGAGGCCAGACCGGATTTTAACGTTCTTGTAGACCCTAAGTGCGACTGGGCACTGAGACATCTGGAATATTTTCCTGTTGAAATTAACCGGGCGGATTATTATTCACTTCTTAAAGTCCCGGGAATCGGTGTCAATTCAGCAAAGAGGATAATTGCTGCAAGAAGGAGCAGCAGGCTTGATTTTGCCGACCTTAAAAGAATCGGCGTTGTCCTTAAAAGGGCAATATATTTTATTACCTGTAACGGCATAATGATGTATAAGAATATCAGGATTGAAGAGAATTACATTGTCAGGAATATCCTTGATTCATCTGTAAGACGTGTTACGGGAGACGATGTTACATACAGACAGTTAAGCTTTTTTGACACCAACAGTGACATATTCCCTGATGAAGTGAAGGATTTGACAAGCTACGGTATTATTACAGGACAGATATAGATTAAGAGCCCGTAAGGAGAATTTTTATGGTTATATTTAGATGTGACGGAACTTATGAGGGTATTTTGACCGCCGTATTTTCGGGCTACCGGTCCGATGATGTTATGATAGAATGTGATAATGACAATATGTTTGTTTTCGGAGAATGTACGGAGGTGGTTACAGATTTGTCAAAGTCCTTACGGGTTGCCAAAGGAATACGAAAAATCTCTTACGAGGCAGAATATATGATGTATCTTGCCGCACTTAATAATAATCCCGACAGAGGAACGGATATTTTTTACTTTGTAAAATCAGTATTTCAAAACGGTGCCAGGGGCATTTCGGATTACCATGACGTTCATGTGGCAAATGTCAATAAGATGTGTCGCAATACAGGCAGGGAATATGACCATTTCAGAGGCTTTTTAAGATTTGAGCAATATGATAATTTCCTGCTTGGCAAAATCCGCCCCGTTAATAACCTGCTTACGCTTCTTGGCAGTTTTTTTACGGACAGGCTGCTGCAGGAGAATTTTGTTATAGCCGATATGGGCAGGGGCAAGGCTGCTGTTCACAATAAGGGCGGTGAATATATAATTACGGATGTGGATACGGGATACATTATGAGTCTGCAGCCTGACGATAAAGAAAAAGAACTTAAAAGATTATATGAGATGTTCAGAAAGAGCATTTCCATCAAAGAACGTACCAATATTAATCTCCAGAAACAGAATATGCCGTTAAGGTTCAGAGAGTATATGTAAAGGAAGTAACCTATGATAGATATTGTGAATGGGACACTTAGAATTTCCGTCAGAAATCTTGTGGAATTTATATGCAGAAAAGGTGACATAGATAACCGTTTTAGCGGAGTTACGGATAAGACTGCCATGGATGCCGGCAGCAGGGCACACCGTAAGATTCAGAAGTCAATGGGCGGTGATTACAATGCGGAGGTATCGCTTTCGTATACTTATGACAATGATATTTATGACATAACGGTTGAGGGTAGGGCAGACGGGATATTTAATAAGGACGGATATACTTATGTGGATGAGATAAAGGGCACATATAAGGATGTGAAATACCTGTCGGAGCCGGTTGAGGTCCATAAGGCGCAGGCAATGTGTTACGCTTATATATATGCCCTGAAAAATAACCTTGACACAATCGGATTACGGATGACTTATGTCAATTTAACGGATGAAGCCATAAAATATTTTACCGAGATAATGAGTTTTGAAGAATTAAAAAAGTGGTTTGAGGCTGTCTTAAGTGAACTTATCAAATGGGGTAATTATGTATATTATCACAGAAAAAGCCGTAACATATCTATTAAGGAACTTGAATTTCCCTTTGAATACAGGGAGGGGCAGAGAAATCTTGCAGTCAGCGTGTATAAGGCAATAAAGGATAACCACAATTTATATATTCAGGCACCTACAGGGGTGGGCAAGACCATATCCACCGTGTTTCCGGCTGTTAAGTCAATGGGAGAGGAATACGGGGACAAAATATTTTATCTGACAGCCAAGACAATAACCAGGACTGCGGCAGAGGATACCTTTGGAATTTTAAGACGGAATAATCTTGATTTTAAGACACTTACCATTACGGCTAAAGATAAATTATGTCTCTGCGATGGAGAAGACACTCCTGAGTGCAATCCGTTTTCCTGCCCTTATGCCAAGGGACATTATGACAGGATTAACGGCGTTGTGTATGACATGATTAATAACCTGGACGTTATTACAAGGGATGTGATAGAGGAGTATGCGAAGAAAAATACGGTATGTCCTTTTGAATTGTGCCTTGATTTATCTTACTGGATGGATGGGATAATATGCGACTACAATTATGTGTTTGATCCGGAGGTAAAGCTTAAAAGATTCTTTTCGGAGGGCAGCAGGGGCGAATATATTTTTCTTGTGGATGAAGCCCATAATCTGGTGGACAGGGCAAGGAACATGTATTCGGCACAGATTTATAAAGAAGATGTGCTTTCCGTGAAAAAGCTTGTGGCAGGTTATAGTAAAAAGCTTGCGGGTATCCTTGAACGCTGTAACAGATATATGCTTGAGATGAAGAGAAAATGCGACGGGGAATATATGATTGAGGAAAATGACAATTTACTGTCAATATCTCTTAAGTGCCTTGAAACGGAGATTACACATTTCATGGAAAATAACAGGGATTTTCCCTATATGACAGAACTTTTGGAGTTTTTTTTCAACGTATGTCATTTTAATGCCATGTATGAAAAGACAGATGAGAATTATGTAAAATATTGTGAACATACTGAGCGTGGTTTTATGTACAGGCTTTTTTGCGTAAATCCCGGCAATAACATAAGGGAGTGCGTTGACTCCGGCAGAAATGCCGTGTTCTTTTCGGCAACCCTTTTACCCGTCAATTATTACAAAGAGCTTCTTACAGGAGACATAAACGAACCGGCAATATATGTTAATTCACCATTTGATGTCAATAAAAGACTGCTCGTCATAGGAAATGATGTTACCAGCAGGTACACAAGAAGAAATACCGATGAATTTACAAAAGTAAAAGAATATATACTTAGAATCACAGGAAGCAGAAAAGGGAATTATCTCGTCTTTTTCCCGTCTTATAAATATATGGAAAGTGTATATGAACTGTTTTACGGTGAAAAAGTGCGTGTAATTATACAAAATAACAATATGTCCGAAAAAGACAGGGAAGAATTTCTTGCGGAATTTGAAAATAACGGTAATGACGTTCTTTTAGGCTTTTGCGTGCTTGGAGGATTGTTTTCGGAAGGAATAGATTTGAAAAAGGACAGCCTTATCGGAAGTATCATTGTAGGTACGGGACTTCCGTCAATCAGTACGGAAAACAGTATTCTCAAAACCTTTTATGACGAAAGGGAAAACAAAGGGTATGAATATGCCTATGTATATCCCGGTATGAATAAAGTGCTTCAGGCTGCGGGAAGGGTTATACGCACGGACGAAGATACGGGAGTAATAGCTCTTCTTGACGACAGATTTCTTTGGGAAAGATATGTAAGCCTGTTTCCGAAAGAATGGAAAAATTACCATATTGTCAACATTGAAAATGTTAATGAAGAAATACTGGATTTTTGGCGTGATGTGATTTATAATACTACAGAAAGTGTGTAAAAATACATGATAAATTAGGAGAACTGCGTATGATTGAAGAAATCGTATCATTGCAGATGCCGGTAGAGGAACGTCTGGTAATTAAGAAAAACAGACTTCTTCCTTCCGTAACGGATAAATCTACAAAGAGGATTTCCATAGTTACCGGTACACATGGCGATGAACTTAATGGCCAGTACGTTTGTTATAAATTAATTGAAAAGATTAAAGCAGAACCTCAGAACCTTGCGGGAATAGTTGACGTATATCCTTCAATTAATCCGCTCGGAATTGATACGGGAACAAGAGGGATTCCAATGAATGACCTTGATATGAACAGGGTGTTTCCGGGTAATGACTCCGGCGCAATGGCCGAGTATATTGCTTATAATATAATTCAGGATATAATAGGAAGTGATATGTGTGTTGATGTACATTCTTCCAATATTTTTATAAAGGAAGCCCCACAGGTAAGATTAAGCCCTGAACTTTTTGAAAAACTGCTTCCTTATGCAAAGCTTATGAATGCCGACATAATATGGGCATTGTCATCGGCAGCATATCTTGAATCTTCACTTGCCAACTGTCTTAATATGTTTGGTGTTCCTTCTTTGGTTGTTGAGATGGGAGCAGGGTCAAGAATTTCAAGAAAATATGCGAGACAGACACTTACAGGTATTTTAAGACTTATGAAAGAACTTGGAATATGGAAAGGGGATATAACCGATGAAATCAGGGAACCTATTGTGGCCCATAAGGGTGATGTATCCGCAATCCATACCACAAGATCGGGACTTTTTATCCTTGAAGATGTGGAAGAACTGGGTGTGCATATCCGTAAAGGAACATATATAGGTAAGATAGTTAACCCGCTTACCGGAGAGATACTTGAAGACATAATATCACCTAAAGACGGTTTCCTGTTCACACTTAGGGAACATCCTGTTGTATATAAAGGAGCTATTGTGGCACGAATATGTGCGGAGCATGACGGAGGTGGACTTGATGCGTAGAGAAGTATTGTATACTCTTGAAGGAATCTACAGGGAAGATTTCAAAATAACAGGTTTTACCTTTGGACAGGGAGACAGGGCAGCATGTGTTGTCGGTTCAATGCGAGGCAATGAATACCAGCAGACATATATATGTTCACAGCTTATCAAAGAACTTAAGAAGTTAGAGGAACATGGACAGATTGCAAATGGCAAGGAGATACTTATTATTCCGTGCATTAATCAGTATGCCACTAATATAGACAAGAGATTCTGGCCGTTAGACGATTCGGATATTAACAGAAAATTCCCCGGATTTATTAACGGAGACACTACACAGCAGATAGCGGCCAATTTAATGGAAGTAATAAAAGGCTTCAGTTACGGAATACAGCTTACAAGTTTTTATATGCCCGGTAATTTTGTACCACATATAAGAATGATGGAGACAGGTTTCCAGAATCCGAGTCTGGCTAACCTTTTCGGACTGCCTTTTGTTGTAATCAGAAAACCTAAGCCTATGGATACGGCAACTCTTAATTATAACTGGCAGATGAGCGGTACAAGTGCTTTTTCACTGTACACAACCTGCACTGATTATATAGATGATGTTTCTGCAAGACAGGCAGTTGCATCTATTCTCAGATTTTTAACAAGAATGGGAATAATCAAATATAACAATCACAGCGGATATATTGCGGAGGTTATTAATGAAGATGACCTTACGTCCATTAAGTCCGAGGTATCCGGTCTTTACAGGCGGGTGATTAGTCCGGGAGACCCTGTATACAGAGGCAGCGTTATAGGCGAGATAATAGATCCGTATGAAGGTGAAGTAATAAATCAGGTAACATCACCTACGGAGGGTCTTGTATTTTTTACTTATACAGGCCCTACAGTTATGGAAGATGCGGTAGTTTGCAAAGTAATCCGAAGATTACATGAATAATATATAACATAAAGGAGAATACCATGAGTAAGGTAAAGAGAGTTTATTCTGAAAAGATGCCTGAATTTGCAGTTAAGGCAAAGGAGCTTAGTGAAGAAATAAGCAGCTATCTCAACATTAATACTGTAACCAATGTCAGAGTATTAATCAGGTACGACATCGAAAATATCACAAAAGAAACATATGAAAAAGCACTTGTAACTGTTTTTTCAGAGCCACCTGTTGATTATGTATATGAGGAAGATTTTACCCATAATGATAATGAACATGTCTTTGGTGTTGAATTTTTACCGGGACAGTTTGACCAGAGAGCCGATAGTGCCGTACAGTGTATCAAATTGTTAAAAGAAGATGAAGAGCCTGTTATCAAAACAGCAGTTATTTATGCAATCGAAGGCAACCTTACTGAGGATGAACTTGACAGAATCAAGAATTTCTGCATTAATCCTGTTGATTCAAGGGAAGCAGACATTGAAAAGCCTGAGACTCTTGTAACTGTATTCCCGGAGCCTGCGGATGTAATCGTATTTGACGGCTTTAAGGATATGGACGAAGACAGACTTCACGATTTATATTCGTCACTTGGTCTTGCCATGACTTTTAAGGATTTCCTTCATATACAGAATTATTTTAAGAATGAAGAACACAGAGACCCTTCAATGACAGAAATCAGGGTTCTTGATACATATTGGTCGGATCACTGCCGTCATACGACTTTCTCAACAGAACTTAAGAATATTAAGTTTGAGGACGGATATTACAAAGAGCCTATTGAAAAAGCCTTTGAGGATTATAAAAATACATTTGCAGATGTGTATGCAGGACGTAACGATAAATTCGTATGCCTTATGGACATAGCTCTTCTTGCAATGAAAAAACTTAAAAAAGAAGGCAAACTTGATGACATGGAAGTGTCTGATGAGATTAACGCCTGCAGTATAGTTGTTCCTGTTGAAATTGACGGAAAGACAGAAGAATGGCTTGTTAATTTTAAAAACGAGACACATAACCATCCTACTGAAATCGAGCCTTTCGGTGGCGCCGCAACATGTCTTGGAGGTGCTATAAGAGATCCGCTTTCAGGACGTACTTATGTATATCAGGCAATGCGTGTCACAGGTGCTGCAGACCCAACATTATCCCTTGATAAGACTATGGCAGGCAAGCTCCCTCAGAAGAAGATTGTAAGGGAAGCTGCACATGGCTACAGCTCTTACGGTAACCAGATAGGTCTTGCTACAGGATATGTAAAAGAAATTTATCATCCTAATTATGCAGCCAAGAGAATGGAAATCGGTGCCGTTATGGGTGCTGCTCCAAGAAAAGATGTTATAAGAGAGACTTCTGATCCGGGAGATATCATCATTCTTCTCGGTGGAAGAACAGGACGTGACGGCTGTGGCGGAGCTACAGGTTCTTCTAAGGCACATACAGAAAAATCCATTGATACCTGCGGTGCTGAAGTACAGAAAGGTAACGCACCTACGGAACGTAAGATACAGAGACTTTTCAGAAGACCTGAAGTATCAAAACTTATCAAAAAATGTAATGACTTTGGTGCGGGCGGCGTATCTGTTGCAATCGGAGAACTTGCAGACGGACTTAAGGTATCCCTTGATAAAGTTCCTAAGAAATACGCAGGCCTTGACGGAACAGAACTTGCTATTTCCGAATCACAGGAAAGAATGGCAGTTGTTGTGGATCCTAAGGATGTTAAGGATTTCTTAAAATATGCCAATGAAGAAAATCTTGAAGCAGTAGAAGTTGCTGTAGTAACAGAAGAAAAACGTCTTGTGCTTACATGGAGAGGCAAAGACATTGTAAATATAAGCAGGGCATTCCTTGATACTAACGGTGCCCATCAGGAAACGGACGTTGTAGTTGAAATGCCATCGGAAAAAGATAATCTTTTCAACACAAAGCCTGTAACGGATGTTAAGGCAGAATGGCTTAAGACACTTTCAGATCTTAATGTATGTTCACAGAAGGGTCTTGTTGAAATGTTTGACAGCTCTATCGGTGCAGGTTCCGTATATATGCCTTACGGCGGTAAATACCAGCTCACGGAAGTACAGACAATGGTAGCCAAACTTCCTGTATTAAAGGGAAAGACAGATATGGTTACAATGATGAGTTACGGATTTGACCCATATCTTTCATCATGGAGCGCTTATCATGGTGCAATATACGCAGTAGTTGAATCTATGGCAAAGATTGTATGTGCCGGCGGTGATTACAGAAAGATAAGATTTACATTCCAGGAATACTTCAGAAGAATGACAGAAGACAAGACACGCTGGGGTGAACCTATGAAAGCTCTTCTCGGTGCTTTTGAAGCCCAGATGGGATTCGGACTTCCTTCAATCGGCGGTAAGGACAGTATGTCAGGAACCTTTAATGACCTTGATGTACCTAACACACTTGTATCATTTGCAGTTGATACCGCAAGTGAAAAAGATGTTATCACTCCTGAACTTAAAAAAGCCGGTAACGTACTTGTTCTTTTTGAGATTAAGAGGGACAAATTCGATATACCCGTATATGCACAGGTTATGGAAATGTTTACAAATGTTGCCGACGCAATTGCAAAGCATAACATCGTCAGCGCATATACACTTAATGCCAAGGGAATTGTTCCGGCAGTCAGCAAAATGGCATTCGGTAATATGTTAGGTGTAACAATTAACGAAGATGTTGACGCAGCAGAACTTTTTGCACCAAAATACGGATGTATAGTTGCAGAAGTACCTGCCGATAAGGTATCTGCCCTTACAGGAGATTACCGTGTGATAGGATTTGTCAATGATAAGGCAGCTTTTGAATACGGAAATGTATCAATAGACATTAAGACAGCACTTGACACATGGAAAAAGCCTCTTGAGAAGGTATTCCCAACAATTGCCGTTAAGGGTGGAGAAAAGCTTGATACACCTGTATATAATGCAAAAGAGATTTATATTTGCAAAAATAAAATTGCAAAGCCTACAGTATTTATTCCTGTATTCCCGGGCACTAACTGTGAATACGACAGCACAAAGGCATTTGAAAGAGCCGGTGCGGATGTAATTACAAAGGTATTCAGAAATCTTACAGCAGATGACATAAGAGAGTCTGTAGACGAATTTGAAAAGTCAATCAACAAAGCACAGATTATTATGTTCCCTGGCGGATTTTCCGCAGGTGATGAACCTGATGGTTCAGCTAAGTTCTTTGCCACAGCATTCAGAAATGCCAGAATCAAAGAAGCTGTTGAGAAACTTCTCAACGAACGTGACGGACTTGCCCTCGGTATATGTAATGGTTTCCAGGCACTTATTAAACTTGGACTTGTGCCTTACGGAAAGATTACAGAGCAGTCGGCAGACTCACCTACACTTACAATGAACACAATAGGACGTCATATCTCTAAGATGGTATATACAAAAGTTGTTTCCAATAAATCGCCATGGCTTGCTAAAGCAACACTTGGCGGAACATACTGCAGCCCTGCATCTCATGGTGAAGGAAGATTTGTTGCCAATAAAGAGTGGCTCGATAAGCTTTTTGCGGAAGGAATGGTTGCTACACAGTATGTAGACCTTGATGGTAATCCGACAATGGATGAGGAGTGGAATATAAACGGTTCTTATTGCTCAATTGAAGGTATTACAAGTCCTGACGGAAGAATATTCGGTAAGATGGCACACGCTGAAAGACGCGGAGATTCTGTTGCAATTAATATCTACGGAGATCAGGATCTTAAGATTTTTGAATCAGGTGTAGAATATTTTAAATAATATAAGGTGAAAGATAATGGCAAAACTCAGTGAAGTGGAAGAAATGCTTGAAAAAGCAGAAGCGGATGAAGAAAAGGGAAAGATAATAACCGGACATAAGAACAAAAAAGAAGATGAAGCAAAATCCGGATGGAAAGTTGTATTGGAATATGTCAGGGTTATTGCAATTGGTGCACTTATAGCTTTTTTACTTTGCAAGTTTGTTATCATCAACGCTGTTATTCCTACAAGATCAATGGTCAGCACGGTTAATGTTGGTGACCGCCTTATAGGACTGCGTATACCATATTATTTTACGGATCCTAAAAGAGGAGATGTTGTCATATTCAAAGCTCCGGAAGCAACCGGTGAGGATGCAGGCCAGCTTTATATAAAGAGAGTAATAGGGCTTCCCGGCGAGACTATAGTTATTAAAGAAGGTGTTGCATATCTTAAAAATGAAGACGGCAAAGAAGAATGTATTGACAATTCTGACTGGTGGAACGAAAAACCCAACGCCAATGATGTGAAAAATTATCAGGAAATAGTCCTTGGCGATAACGAGTATTTTATGATGGGCGATAACCGTAACCACTCATCGGATTCGAGAGTATGGGGACCCGTAACAAGAAAGGCAATTCTTGCAAAAGCATGGCTCAGATATTACAAAGGATTTAAAATAATAAAATAAAAAATGTGCTGTGAAATACCTTATAAAGGGAGTTTCACAGCATTTTTTTATTCTCTTGAAGAACTTTCGTAGTATACCGCCAGAGTTCCGGGACCGGAATGGGAACCGATTGTGGGACCTATCTGGTTTACCATTATTTCTTTTATATCAATGTTTTCTTTAAGATGGCTATATATATACATGGCATCTTCTTCGCAGTCACAATGGCTTATCATTACAATGTCCTTCCCATGGGGAGATATATCGGATATTGTTTTACTGATAAGATATAAAAGGGATTTTTTTCTGCCTCTTACCTTATCGGTCAGCTTTAACTCACCGTTGTTATCCACAAATAATATAGGTTTGATATTGATAATGCTTCCTAAAACTGCGGCACTTTTTGAAAGCCGTCCGCCGTTATGAAGGTAGTGCAGATCATCAACCGTAAAAAGATGTATTATATGGGTTTTGACGTTGTTCAGGTATTCAATAAGATTATCGTAGGACATGCCGTTATTTTTATTTGATACAGCCTTATATAAAAGCATTCCTTCACCCATGCATGAACACAATGAATCAATTACGGTAATTTTTACGTCCTTATATTCATCCTGTATTTCTTTTGATGCAATTACGGCATTCTGGCAGGTTGAGCTTAAAGCCGAAGAAAAAGCAATGTGGACAATATTTTTACATACCTTTATACAGTCTTCAAAAAAAGCTTTTGTTTCCACTATATTTGGGGCTGTGGTTTTGGCACTTTCGCCATTTCGCATTCTGTGGTAAAATTCTGACAGGGGCAGAGTGTTTTTTTTACCGTAAATAACTCCGTCCATGTAATAGCAGATTGGAAGAACCGGAATATTATTATCTTTGTAAAAGGCTTCCGGAAGATCACAATTACTGTCCGTGGTAATTATATATTTCATATATGCCTCCTGATTTTTATTTTAGGTTTATATTTTAGCCAAAAAAATATCTTGACATACATAAGAAAGAATGATATATTGTAGAAGTTGTAAAAATAAAGAAGAGTATCCGCTCTCACCCCAGCCTAAGGTCAAGGGTTATATACATCAGACATTAAGTATGTTATTTGTGTGCGGATATTATTCTATCCGCACTTTTTTATTGGAGGTACACTACCATTAGCGAGTTAATGATTAATGAACAGATCAGAGACAAAGAAGTTCGTGTAATTGGCGTAAACGGAGAGATGATAGGAGTGATGTCATCTAAGGAAGCATATAAGCTTGCACAGGAAGCAGAACTTGATTTGATTAAGATTGCTCCTACAGCACAGCCACCTGTATGCAAGATTGCCGATTACGGAAAATATAAGTACGAACAGATTCGTAGGGAAAAGGAAGCACGTAAGAAACAGAAGACTGTTGAAATCAAAGAAGTACGTCTTTCACCTAATATCGAAAGCAATGACCTTAATACGAAGGTTAATGCTGCAAGAAAATTCCTTGAGAAGGGTGATAAGGTTAAGGTAACCTTGAGATTCAGAGGAAGGGAATTAGCTCATATGTCATCGAATAAGCATATTCTTGATGATTTTGCAGAGCAGCTTGCTGACTGTTCAGTAATAGAGAAACCTGCCAAAGTCGAGGGCAGAAGCATGGCAATGATTTTAGCTGAGAAACGTTAAAATACAAATCAGATATTTTTAAGGAGGATTTTTATTATGCCAAAAATGAAGACAAGCAGAGCCGCAGCTAAGCGTTTTAAAGTTACCGGTTCAGGCAAATTAAAAAGAAACAAAGCTTATAAGAGCCACATCTTAACAAAGAAGACAACAAAGAGAAAGAGAAATCTTAGAAAAGCAGCTCTTGTTGACTCAACAAATGAAAAGAACATGAAGAAGATTTTACCATACATCTAATTTGATGGTTCAATTAATTTTAGGAGGAAAATATAATGGCAAGAGTTAAAGGCGGATTAAACGCTAAGAAAAAACATAACAGAGTTTTAAAACTGGCTAAAGGTTACAGAGGAGCCAGATCTAAACAGTATAGAATTGCAAAACAGTCTGTAATGAGAGCTTTAACATCAGCATATGCTGGCAGAAAGCAGAAGAAGAGACAGATGAGACAGTTATGGATTGCAAGAATCAATGCTGCAGCAAGAATGAACGGACTTTCATACAGCAAGTTTATGTTCGGTCTTAAGACAGCAGGAATCGAAATGAACAGAAAGATGCTTGCAGAATTAGCTGTTAATGATGCAGCAGCATTTACAAAGCTTGCTGATGCAGCTAAGGCTAACTTAAAGTAATTTATGAATAATATACTGGAAGTTCTTATGAACTTCCGGTATTTTATGCTTGATATTTTAACCGGAATGTGGTATCATACCTTATGAAAGTTGATATTCCTTGATAGCTCAATGGTAGAGCACTCGGCTGTTAACCGAGTTGTTGTAGGTTCGAGCCCTACTCAGGGAGCTTTTGAAAACAGTCTTTTGACTGTTTTTTTTATTGACTGATATTTTTGTACTTAAAATAGAACAATTAGTAAAAATTGTATTAAATTGTATTTGCTAAAATACACTTTTTTCTTAAATAAATATTGCACGTGATATTTTATAATGTTATACTTCTAATGAACATAAAAGTTACTACTATTAAGGAGGATATACTAATGTTAGACATGGAACAGTGGGCTGGATTTGAAGGCCGTATCTGGAGAGAAGAAGTTAACGTTCGTGACTTCATTCAGAAGAATTATAAGCCATATGATGGCGATGAGTCATTCCTGGCTGAACCAACAGACGCAACTAATAAGTTATGGGGTGCATTACAGAAATTACAGAAAGAAGAACGTGAAAAAGGTGGCGTTCTTGACTGTGAAACAGAAGTTGTATCAGGACTTACTGCATATGGACCTGGATATATTGATGAATCAATGAAAGATCTTGAACAGGTTGTAGGTCTTCAGACAGACAAGCCTTTAAAGAGAGCTTTTATGCCATATGGTGGTATCAGAATGGCAGAGCAGGCAGCAGAAAGCTACGGATATGAAATCAATCCTGAACTTAAGTACGTATTCGAGAACTACATGACAACACATAATGATGCAGTTTTCGCAGCATATACAAATGAAATGAAATTAGCTCGTAAGACACACGTAGTAACAGGTCTTCCTGATACATACGGACGTGGACGTATCGTAGGCGATTATCGTAGAGTTGCATTATATGGTATTGATTACCTTATTGCACAGAAGGAAGCTGATAAGGCTAATTGTGGATGCGGTAACATGTACGATGATGTAATCAGACTTCGTGAAGAAATCGCTATGCAGATTACTGCATTAAAGGGAATGAAAGAAATGGCTAAGAGCTATGGCTATGATATTTCATTACCAGCTAAGAATGCTAAGGAAGCCTGCCAGTGGTTATACTTCGGTTACCTTGCAGCTATTAAGACACAGAATGGTGCAGCAATGTCTGTAGGACGTGTTTCTACATTCCTTGATATTTATTTTGAAAGAGATTTAGCTAATGGTGTTCTTACAGAATCAGAAGCTCAGGAAATCATCGATCATATGACAATGAAATTCCGTATGGTTAAGTTCGCAAGAATTCCTTCATACAACCAGTTATTCTCAGGAGATCCTACATGGGCTACTCTTGAAGTTGGCGGTATCGGAATGGATGGTCGTTCAATGGTTACTAAGACTGACTACAGATTCCTTCATACACTTGAGAACATGGGACCTTCACCAGAACCTAACCTTACAGTTTTATATTCTAGTGCATTACCAGAACAGTTCAAGAAATATGCAGCTCATATCTCAATTGAGACAAGCTCAATCCAGTATGAGAATGATGATGTAATGAAGCCTGTATGGGGCGATGATTACTCAATCTGCTGCTGTGTATCTGCTACACAGACAGGTAAGGAAATCCAGTTCTTCGGTGCAAGAGCTAACCTTGGTAAGACATTACTTTACGCATTCAATGGTGGATTTGATGAGAAACATCGTATCCAGTGTGGACCAAAGCTTCAGAAGATCGATAAGGAAGTACTTAGCGGTGAAGAAGATTACAAGATGGTTCGTGACGCATATGAAACCTGGCTTGACTGGTTAGCAGATATTTATGTTAACGTACTCAACCTCATCCATTATATGCATGATAAATATTACTATGAAGCAGCTGAGATGGCATTAATCGATACAGATGTACGTCGTACATTTGCAACAGGTATTGCAGGATTCTCACATGTTATTGATTCACTTAGTGCTATCAAATATGCTAAGGTTAAAGTAATCCGTGATGAAGAAGGAATTACAAAAGACTTTGAAGTTGAAGGTGATTTCCCTAAATATGGTAATGATGATGACCGTGCTGATGATATCGGTATCTGGGTATTAAAGACATTCTTAGAGAAGATTAAACGTCGTCATACATACCGTAATTCAGAACCTACAACATCACTTCTTACTATTACATCTAACGTTGTATACGGAGAAGCTACAGGTGCTATGCCTGACGGACGTGCAGCATTCACTCCATTCAGCCCTGGTGCATCACCAAGCTATGGTGCAGAACAGAATGGTCTTGTTGCTTCACTTAACTCAGTTGCTAAGATTCCATATCACTGGTCACTTGATGGTATTTCTAATACACAGACAATTAACCCGGATGCTCTTGGACATAGCAAAGAAGAACAGGTTAATAACCTTGTACAGGTAATGGATGGATACTTCGATCAGGGTGCTCATCACCTTAATGTAAACGTATTTACAAAGGATAAGTTACTTGATGCACAGGCTCATCCAGAGAAAGAAGAGTATGCTAACTTTACAATTCGTGTATCTGGTTATGCTGTTAAGTTCATCAGCCTTACAAAGAAACAGCAGGATGATGTAATCGCAAGAACATGTCATGCTAGACTTTAAAAAATAGGATATACTATATAGTATGAAAAGGGGTTTTGAACCTACAGTTCAAAACCCCTTTATTTATAAATAACCAAAAAGGAGTTAAAAAATGGAAGGAAGAGTACATTCATTAGAGACATTTGGCCTTGTTGACGGACCCGGAGTCAGATATATTGTTTTTTTGCAGGGATGCAGAATGAGATGTAAATTTTGCCATAATCCGGAAACATGGAGCATGGATGGAGGCGAGATGTGGACTCCTGAAGATTTGTTTAAAAGGGCATACCGGTATAAACCATATTGGATGAGAAACGGTAAATTAAACGGTGGAATAACCGTAAGTGGCGGAGAACCATTACTTCAGATTGAATTTGTTACAGAATTCTTTAAACTTGCAAAAGCAAAAGGCGTTCATACAACATTAGATACATCGGCAAATCCATTTACAAGGGAAGAACCTTTCATAAGTAAATTTAACGAATTAATGAAATATACCGATCTTGTGATGTTAGATATAAAGAATATTGACAGAGAGGGTCATAAGAAACTTACCGGACAGACTGTTGATAACATTCTGGACTGCGCGAAATATTTAGATGAAATCGGTAAGGAGATGTGGATAAGACACGTTCTTGTTCCTGACACTTTTAATACAGGAGAAGCATTTTTCAGTAACAGGGATGAACAGCTTGAAGAACTGTCTAAGTTTATCGACACACTTCATCATGTATCAAGAGTTGAAGTTTTACCATATCACACACTTGGCATACAGAAGTGGGAAAATCTTGGAATACCATATTCACTTGAAGGCGTTGAACCTCCTACAAAAGAACAGATTGAAAATGCTAATAAAATTTTAAAAACAGATAAATATAATTAAAAATGAAAACCGTTAAAGTTGACAAACTTTAGCGGTTTTTTTCCTTAAAAATATAATAAAAAAGTATTACAATTTTTTGTAAATTGTGCTATCATTTGAAATTGTGTATAAAAGAAGTCAAGAAAAGAGGTAGAAAAGCATGACTATAGCTCAGATAGCTGCCGTTGCAATTTTTTTACTGATGTTTGTACTTATTATAATGGATAAAATTGAACGTCATTATGTAACACTTGCGTGCGGCATATTAACATTAGGTGTAGTGTTTGGACTTATTATGCACAATGGTAGTGCCATTGTAAATACACTCAATGTTAAAAGCATATTTACATCCAATTTCTGGTATTCCACAAAAGAGGAGGAATCATCCGGAATAAGCTGGTCTACAATAATTTTTATTGCCGGTATGATGATAATGGTTGAAGGAATGGCAAAAGCAGGCTTTTTCAGATGGCTGTGTCTTAAACTTGCCAAACTTGTAAAATACAAAACCATACCTTTATTTATTTCATTTATGATAATGTCATCATTTCTTGCAATGTTCATCGACAGTATTACCGTAATTTTATTCCTTGCGGCAGTAACCGTAGAACTTGCAAGACTGCTTAAGTTTAATCCGGTACCTATGATTTTGTCAGAAATATTCTGTGCAAATCTCGGAGGTTCGGCAACAATGTGCGGAGATCCACCTAACATCATAATCGGAACATCCTTTGGATATTCATTTTCAGATTTTTTAACAAATACTGGACTTATTGCAGGAATAAGCCTTATAATAGTGGTATTATACTTCTTCCTTGTTTACAGAAAGGAACTTATGAAAGGGTCAGAAGGACCTATTGACCCTGGTACACTTCCTGATCCTAAGGATGCCATTACCAATAAGAAAGAATTCATAGCTGCGTCTGTAATTTTTGGCTGTGCGGTTGTATTACTTGTAACACATGCACAGACGCACCTTACTGTTTCTTTTATAGGAGCTGTAATAGCTATTATAACGTTATTGGTATTCTTTAAAGATGCACCAACCCTGTTGAAGAAGGTTGACTATAAGACTTTATTGTTCTTTGTAGGACTCTTTATGGTTGTAGGTGGCCTTGAACAGACAGGTATCCTTGTTAAGATTGCACACTTCATAGAAAAGGTAAGTGGCGGTAATCTTATGGTTATGGTTGCTATTATTATATGGGTATCTGCATTTGCAAGTGCATTTGTTGATAATATACCGTTTGCGGCAACAATGGTTCCCGTAATCAGAAACCTTGCGGCAACAATAGATCCAACGGGAAGTATGGGAGTGCTCCATACACTTGCATGGACATTGTCAATGGGTACTGATATCGGAGGAAGTGCAACTCCGATAGGCGCATCCGCTAATGTTGTAGGTACTTCTGTAGCAGCGAAGAATGGTCACATAATCGGATGGGGTAAGTATTGTAAAGCAGCAGCACCTGCTACTATTATAGTGGTACTTATTTCTATGATTGCGATTTTTATCAGATATTGCTAAAAGGGGGCACATTATGGACAAACAGGTTATTATTGCTATAAGCAGAGAGTACGGCTCAGGCGGACATGAGATAGCTAAGATAATAGCGGATGATATGGGACTTAACCTTTATGACAGAAGTCTGCTTGATGAAATTGCCAGAGAAAAAGATATTAAGATTGAATATCTTGAAAAGTACGACGAGAAACCAAAAAAAACATATCTTTCCAGAAGAGTCGGTGCATATACCAATTCTATAGAAGAAATAATTACCGAAATGCAGTTTGATTTTATAAGAGAAAAGGCTGCAAGCGGAGAGTCTTTTGTTATAGTAGGAAGATGTGCTGAAACCGTTCTTAAGGATAACAAGGGACTTATATCAATATTTGTTGTAGGCGACAAGGAATCTAAGATAGCAAGATTGCAGAGAGTATTTAATATCAGTAAAGAAGAAGCCGAGACTAAAAGAAGAAGACATGATAAGACAAGAAAGAATTATCATAACCGTCATTCTGATTTTAAATGGGGTGATTCAAGAAATTACGATATCTGCATTAACAGCAGCAAACTCGGCGAAGAACTTACCGCAAAGGGTCTTGAGAGATATATAGAAGACAGAATTAATAATATGTAACAAAGTATAAAAGAATTCCAAAAAAAAATTTGGAATTCTTTTATTTTATGTGTTGACAAATATATATAGAAGTGATATTTTATGTTTAGAAAAAATATTAGCACTCCAATCTAATGAGTGCTAACAATAAAAGGAGGATATGGTTTATGGAAATGAATGAGAGAAAAATGAAAATTCTCAAAGCAGTTATTCAGAATTACCTTGATACCGGAGAGCCTGTTGGCTCAAGAACCATATCCAAGTATACAGATTTACAGCTTAGTCCGGCGACCATCCGTAATGAGATGTCAGATCTGGAAGAGATGGGTTATATAATCCAGCCTCATACTTCAGCCGGACGAATTCCTTCCGATGCAGGCTACAGATTATATGTAGATGATATGATGAAAGCGAAGGAGCAGGAACTTAATGAAAAGGAAAGCGAGCTTAATAAGCGTGAAGATCTTCTTTTCAAAAAAGTAGACAGAGTCGAAGAAATGCTTCAGAATGTGGCAAAGACACTGGCTGTCAATACTAATTATGCAACAATGGTAGCTGCTCCGGTCAAGAAAGGAAGGACAATTAAATTTATCCAGATATCACAGCTTGAACCGGGTAAGATTCTAGCAGTGCTGGTGCTTGAAGGCAATACAATTAAGAATACAATAATCGAGAATGAAACCGAGTTGGATTCAGAAAGTTGTCTTAAGCTTAATATTTTACTTAATACTTCTGTTAATGGACTTACACTTGAAGAAATTAATCTTTCAATTATATCCAGGATGACAGCCCAGGCAGGAGAATATGGTGTGCTGATTCGTAACATCCTTGACGCAATAGCCGTTACGGCAGGCAGCGAGGAGGACCTTCAGATATATACGAGCGGAGCTACGAATATTTTTAAATATCCGGAGCTTAGCGACAACTCCAAGGCAAGTGAGTTAATATACACACTGGAAGAGAAAAAGACTCTGGCCAATCTTGTGAATGACTCTCTTGAGACAGATGGTGACGGCGACATCAAGGTGTATATCGGTGAGGAGACACCGGTAGCCAGCATGAAGGATTGCAGTGTAGTTACTGCAACATACGAATTAAGTGATGGCGCTAAGGGAACAATTGGTATCATAGGCCCTAAGAGAATGGACTATGAGAAGGTTGTTGAGACAATGAAGACAATTAAGACACAGCTTGACGATGTGTTTAAAGATTAGAAAGGTGGCGAGAACGTGGCTGAGGAAAATAAGATGGATAATGAAGAACTTCAGAAGGAAGAACCTGTAACGGATACAGAAGAAATTACAGAGGATACTGAAGAAGTGACTGAAACAGCCGAGACAGAAGAAACAGGTAATGAGGCTGAAGAAAGCAAGGGATTTTTCAAAAAGAAAAAAGATAAGAAAGACCAGAAGGATATTCTTATAGAAGAACTTAACGACAAATACAGAAGAACAATGGCTGAGTTTGATAATTTTAGAAAGAGAACTGAAAAAGAAAAAGCCGCAATGTATGAAATCGGAGCAAAGGACGTAATCGAAAAGATACTTCCGGTCGTGGACAATTTTGAAAGAGGTCTTGCCACAATTCCTGAGGATGACAAGGCAACGCCTGTAGCCGAAGGAATGGATAAGATTTACAGACAACTCACAAAAGTGCTTGAAGATGTCGGGGTTAAAGAGATAGATGCCTGCGGCAAAGAATTTAATCCTGATTACCACAATGCAGTGATGCATGTGGAAGATGAAGCATTCGGTGAGAATGAAGTAGCAGAAGTTTTACAAAAGGGATACACATATAGAGATTCCGTTGTAAGACATAGTATGGTTAAAGTAGCAAATTAATATAAAGGAGATAATTATCATGGGTAAAATAATCGGAATTGACTTAGGTACAACAAATAGCTGTGTAGCAGTAATGGAAGGTGGTAAGCCGGTAGTTATAGCTAACACAGAAGGAATCAGAACAACACCTTCAGTTGTTGCATTTACAAAAACAGGAGAAAGACTTGTAGGTGATCCTGCAAAACGTCAGGCAGTAACAAATGCTGATAAGACAATTTCTTCTATTAAGAGACATATGGGCTCAGATTATAAAGTAACTATAGACGATAAGAAATATACACCACAGGAAATTTCAGCAATGATTCTTCAGAAACTTAAAAAAGATGCTGAGAGTTACCTTGGTGAAACAGTAAGCGAAGCTGTAATCACAGTTCCTGCATATTTTAATGATGCACAGCGTCAGGCAACAAAGGATGCAGGTAAGATTGCAGGTCTTGATGTAAAGCGTATTATTAACGAACCAACAGCAGCAGCACTTGCTTATGGTCTTGATAATGAAACAGAACAGAAAGTAATGGTATATGACCTTGGTGGTGGTACATTTGATGTATCTATCATTGAAATTGGTGATGGTGTAATTGAAGTTCTTTCAACAAACGGTGATACACATCTTGGTGGCGATGACTTCGACCAGAAGATTATTGACTGGATGGTTTCTGAATTTAAGAAAGCTGAAGGCGTAGATCTTTCAACAGATAAGATGGCTCTTCAGAGATTAAAGGAAGCAGCAGAAAAGGCTAAGAAAGAGCTTTCATCTGCAACAACAACCAATATCAACCTTCCATTCATTACAGCAACTGCCGATGGTCCAAAGCATTTTGATATGAACCTTACAAGAGCTAAATTTGAAGAACTTGTAAATGACCTTGTAGAAAGAACAGCAATTCCTGTTCAGAACGCTATGAAGGATGCAGGTTTAAATTACTCAGATATATCTAAGGTACTCTTAGTCGGTGGTTCAACCCGTGTACCATGTGTACAGGAAAAGGTTAAACAGCTTACAGGCAAGGAACCTAATAAGAGTCTTAACCCTGATGAATGTGTAGCTATAGGTGCTTCTATCCAGGGTGGTAAATTAGCAGGTGATGCAGGTGCAGGCGACATCCTTCTTCTTGATGTAACTCCACTTTCACTTTCAATTGAGACAATGGGTGGTATTGCAACAAAACTTATCGAGAGAAATACAACAATTCCTACAAAGAAGAGTCAGGTATTCTCAACAGCAGCAGATAACCAGACAGCCGTTGATATCAACGTACTTCAGGGTGAAAGACAGTTTGCAAAAGACAATAAATCACTTGGACAGTTCAGACTTGACGGTATTCCACCAGCAAGAAGAGGTGTTCCTCAGATTGAAGTTACATTCGATATTGATGCAAACGGTATTGTTAATGTATCAGCTAAAGACCTTGGAACAGGTAAGGAACAGCATATTACAATTACATCAGGCACTAATATGTCAGATGATGATATTGAAAAGGCTGTAAAGGAAGCAGCAGAATTTGAAGCACAGGATAAGAAACGTAAGGAAGGAATTGAAGCACGTAATGAAGCTGATTCAATGGTATTCCAGACACAGAAGGCCCTTGATGAAGTAGGCGATAAGATTTCAGGAAGCGATAGAGATGCCGTTGAAGCAGATCTTAATGCTTTGAAAGCTGTTATCGACAGAACAACACCTGAATCAATGACTGATGCAGATGTAGATGAAATTAAAGCTGCTAAAGATAAACTTATGAACAGTGCACAGACATTATTTGCAAAGCTTTATGAACAGGGACAGGGAGCTGCCGGAGCAGCAGGTCCTGACATGGGAGCCGGTGCAGGTCCTGATATGGGAAATAACTCAGGAGCAGCAGATGATGTTGTTGACGGAGACTACAGAGAAGTTTAATTTTTAGGATTATAAGATAAATGGTGCCTGCGGATTTTTTTCGCAGGCATCTGTGTGGAGGATTTAGTTATGGCAGATAAAAGAGACTATTACGAAGTCTTAGGTGTGTCAAAGGACGCTGACGAAGCAGCTATCAAAAAAGCATACAGAGTTCTGGCTAAGAAATATCATCCTGACACCAATCCCGGAGACAAAGAAGCTGAAGCAAAGTTCAAGGAAGCTTCTGAAGCTTATGCTGTTTTAAGTGATCCTCAGAAGAGACAGCAGTATGACCAGTTTGGCCACGCTGCATTTGAAAATGGCGGAGGAGCCGGCGGTGCCGGTGGCTTCGACTTTGGCGATATGGGTGACATGTTCGGCGATATATTCGGTGACCTGTTTGGTGGTGGAAGAACCCGCAGAGGCGGCGGAAACGGACCGGTTAAGGGAGCGAATATACTTGCAAGCGTAAAACTTACATTCAAAGAAGCTATTTTTGGCTGTGAAAAGGAGCTGGATCTTAACCTTAAAGATACATGTACAAAGTGTAACGGTAGTGGTGCAAAGCCCGGAACTTCGCCTGTTACATGTTCAAAATGCGGAGGCTCCGGTCAGGTTGTTATGACCCAGCAGTCATTATTCGGTATGGTTAGAAATGTTACCGTATGTCCTGACTGTAAAGGCAAAGGCAAGATAATTAAAGAAAAATGTCCGGATTGCTATGGTACAGGTTATATTTCTAACAGAAAGAAAATTAAGGTCAGCATACCTGCGGGTATTGATAATGGACAGAGAGTAAGACTTGCAGGAAAAGGTGAACCGGGTATTAACGGTGGTGAAAGAGGAGACATTCTTGTTGAAGTAAGTATATCAAGAGATCCTGTTTTTGAAAGACAGGATATGAATATATACTCAACGGTACCTATTTCATTTGCGGATGCAGCACTTGGTAATACCATAAGGATTGCAACCGTTGACGGACAGGTCGAGTATGACGTTAAACCGGGAACACAGACAGACACTAAGGTTCGTTTAAGAGGAAAAGGTGTTCCTTCCATAAGAAACAGTCAGGTAAGAGGTGACCATTATGTTACACTCGTTGTAAAAGTACCTGAAAGACTTACAGAGGAACAGCGTGAAGCATTGATTAATTTTGATACGGCTATGAATAATGGCGTCAAACGCGAAGACAAAAAGAGAAAAAAAGGAATCTTTAAATAAAAATGCTTATTCTCAAGGCAGGTGTTTTCACCTGTCTCTGGGAATGGGCTTTTTTCAGCTTATTTAAGAATTATGAATTATCTGCCGTTACAGGCAGTCAGGAGAAATGTTTGAAATTCAGCAATGAACAGTTAAAAGCAATAGAATTTAATAAAGGAGCGTGTCTTGTTTTAGCAGGGCCGGGAAGCGGTAAGACCACCGTTTTAACAGGCAGGGTAAAATATCTTATAGATAACTGCCATGTTAAGCCTTCCGAAATACTTGTTATTACATTTACAAAAGCCGCAGCTACAGAAATGAAAAACAGGTTTACGGCACTCTGCGGCAGAAAACTTCCCGTTACCTTCGGCACTTTTCATGCCGTGTATTTTTCCATATTAAAATATGCTTATAATTACACGGTAGATAATATTATCAAGGATGAAGTGCGGGAACAGATAATAAAAGATGCGGTTGAAAGAAGTAATATCGAAACGGAAGATATTAATGAGACGATTAATCTTATTACCGGAGAAATAAGCCGTATTAAAACAGAAGGAATAGATATAGACGCTTACTACTCCACAAACTGCCCGCAGGAAGAATTCAAAAGTATATTCAGAAGATATGAAAGTGAATTAAAAAGGAAGAGGCTCATTGATTTTGATGATATGCTTTTGTACTGCAGGGAACTTTTTTTACAGAGAAAGGACATTCTTCTCAAATGGCAGCAGAGGTATAAATATATTCTTATAGATGAATTCCAGGACATCAATAAGGTCCAGTATGATGTAATCCGTATGTTAGCCGAGCCGGAGAGAAATATCTTTATAGTGGGAGACGATGACCAGAGCATATATGGTTTCAGAGGGTCCAGACCGGAAATTATGCTTAATTTTGAAAAAGATTATCCGGAAGCCGAAAAGATAATCCTTGATATTAATTATCGTTCAACTTCCAATATAGTTGATGCATCAGGTTATGTTATCAGAAATAATAAGGTCCGTTTTGACAAAAACATACATACGGATAATGAAAAGGGTGATAAGGTTGATATTATAGAGACTAATAATATCAATGAAGAATATGACAGAATTGTAAAAATAATAAGGAGTTTTGTGGATGCAGGAAAACAATATGCCGATTTTGCAGTTTTATTCAGAACTAATGTAACGGCAGCTCCCCTTGTCCGCAAATTTATGGAAAATAATATACCATTTGTACTTAGAGACGGAATTCCCAATATTTTTGAACATTGGATAGCAAAAGATATACTTACATATATGACATTAGCAGAGGGAGGAAGGAAAAGGGCTGATTTTATCCGTATAATGAATAAGCCATTAAGATATATCGGCAGGGATTATGTGACAGATTCTGAAGTTAGTTTTGACGAACTCGAAAAATATTATGAAGAGAAGCCATGGATGATTAACAGAATCAGAAAAATGGAAAGAGAACTTAATGCAATGTCCGATATGACCTGCTACGCTATGATAAATTACCTTAGAAAAGGCGTAGGATATGATGACTATGTAAAAGAATTTGCAAAGAACCATAGTATTGAACCACAGGAACTTTCGGATATATTGGATGAGATAATGGAAAGCAGCAAAGATTTCATTAAGTTTGACGACTGGAGAGAATACATAGAAAAGTATACCGAGGAACTTAAAGAAAATCATACAAAGAGGGATTTAAAAGACTACGTTACAATGACAACCATGCACAGCTCCAAAGGTCTTGAGTATGATACGGTATTTATAATAGATGCCAATGAAGGCATAACACCTCATAAAAAAGCCGTTTTAGATGCGGATATAGAAGAGGAAAGGCGTATGTTTTATGTAGCTATGACAAGGGCAAAGAAAAAATTATACATATTCTGCCCTAAAGAAAGATACAATAAGTCACTGGAAACTTCACGTTTTGTAAATGAGATAATGAATAAAGAAAAAGCAGAAGAGTAAAATAATACCCCTGATATCGTATAAAAGGATATCAGGGGCGTTCTCTCTTCAATCTGCAGAAATGCTTATTCTTCTTCGTCTTCTTCGACGATTTCATCAAATTCCATCTTGTCAAGAGCCTCGTCAAAGGCATCTGCAGCCATTTCATATTCTGCATCATCCTCTATATTCTCAAGATCAGGTTCGCCGTCCTCGGAGAGCTTGAAACGGTAAATAAATACTTCTCCGTTTTCTTCTTCTTCGCCGCCGAGTGGAAGAAGAGATATATATTCTCTATCACCTGCCTCAAAAATAGAAACAACTTCGCATTCTAATTCTTCGTCGTTGTCAAGAGTGAGTGTTACTGTTCCGTCAATAATATCTTCTCTGTTCATGTGTGTTCTCCTTAAAATTTATATGTTTTATTGTATCAGATTGCGTAATTAATATCAATGAATATATGATGTTAATTTTTTTAATAAAAACACTTGAAATATTAAATAAAATAATGTATTATTGCATTGTTTAATGATAGTCGAAGGTGACATCAGGACGAAAGTTCTGTTGTCGCCTTTTTTTACGTTAGGAGGAACAGACTATGGATGATATCGATAAGAAAATAATTAATTTGTTACAGGAAAATGCAAGAATACCGTTAAAATCATTGGCAGAGCATGTATATTTATCTTCGCCGGCTGTATCCGCAAGGATAGAACACCTTGAAAGGGAAAATATAATCACAAGCTATGAAGCCAGAATTAACCAGACAAAGCTTGGATTCCACATTACTGCATTTATTAATCTTGAAATAATACCCACACAGAAGGACGAATTTTATCCTTTTATAAAAGCCTGTCCTAACGTAATTGAGTGTAACTGTGTTACGGGAGATTTTTCAATGCTCATAAAAGTTGCTTTTCCTGACACTATGAAACTTGACAAGTTTATTGGCAAACTCCAGAAATTCGGCAGAACAAGCACACAGATAGTTTTTTCTACCCCTGTTGAAAACAGAGGTATCAATGTATCGGATATTGCTTTTAATGCTGGATAAAATAGTGTATAATTATAGCTGATAATTTATACAACAGGAGTTTTCTAATGAATATCAGCAATTACAAAGTTATTCTCGCTTCCAATTCCCCAAGACGAAGGGATTTGTTATCACAGGTGGGAATAGAATATGAGGTTATACCTTCTGAATGTCAGGAGATAATAAGAGCAACAACGCCTGAAAAGGCTGTTATTCAGCTTGCACTTGACAAAGCAGCGGATGTGGCGGCAAAAGTACCTTACAATTCACTGGTAATAGGCGCCGACACGGTGGTTGTGGCTGACGGAATGATTCTTGGCAAGCCTGCTGACAAATCGACGGCGGCCGGGATGATTGACAGACTTCAAGGCAGGCAGCATAGCGTATATACAGGAGTAGCACTTATCTTTCACGGTGCAGACGGAGATATTGTTAAGAACTTCGCGTGTGAGACCAAAGTGTATGTATACGATATGACGAAAGAACAGATAGAAGCATATATTGATACAGGCGAATGTATGGATAAAGCAGGTGCTTATGGCATACAGGGCAGGTTTGCCGCTTATGTTGAGAAGATAGACGGCGACTATAACAATGTTGTGGGACTGCCGGTATCAAGGCTTATTCATGAAATAGACAATATGGAGGTATAAAACTATGAAAATAGACGAAGTATGCGGTAAAGTATTTTTAAAAGAACAGGGAAAACTTTTTCCAAAACCTGTGGCAGAAAGCCTGGAAGAAGCAATGGAATTCCTTGAAGAAATTATGGCTCAGGTATTTTCTTCAGAAAAGGAACTAAAAAAATATATTGAAGATGAAGGGATTGACCTGGAAGGTGACATAACTGATGAGTTAGAGGTCTTTAAACTCCCTGATGGAAGGTTTTTATATGTTGAAGCATAAGATAGCAGGGCTTTTAGCGGTATTAATCCTGCTTATAAGTGCTACGGGCTGCACCAATATAAGATTTACCACAGGTACCGGAAAGAACAGGTTTGCGGTCTGCGGTAATTACAGCATATCGGTACAGGCTGCAGATATTCTTATTTCCGAAAGAAAATATTCCTATGAGGATCTTTTTAATAATGAGATATGGAGCAGGTCTGTGGGTGATATGACCATGGAAGAATATCTTTTATCTGATATAAAGACTCTTGCAGGCAATGTGATATATCTTAATATGATGGCAGAGGATATGCAGATAAATCTTACCGGTGATGAGGAAGAAAGAATATCTGAATATGCAGAAGATTACGCAGAAGACAGTGGATTTGACAAAGCGGACGTAGAAGAACTGCTTCAGATGCTTTTGATTGCTGAGAAGTCTTTTTATGCGATGACGGAAGACGTGGATACCGAGGTAAGTACGGATGAAGCAAGAACCATATCGGTACAATATATGTTTTTTGCAGTTAATGATGATGTGACGGACAGAATGGCAGAGAACAAAGCATCTGAGGCATTACAGAAGATAGAAGACGGTACCGATTTTTTGACACTGGCAGAAGAACAAAGCGATGACAGCATCCATAGCATGGAATTTTATAAAGGTATGTATGATAAAGACTTTGAGACTGCCGCATATAAGCTTGAGACAGGCCAGGTAAGTTCTGTTGTTGAGACAGAGTATGGTTATTATATAATAAAATGTATAAATGACAACATTGAAAGCGATACAGCGAAAAGAAAATCCGAGATTGTTCTAAAAAGGAGAGAAGAACTTTTTGCAGATAAGTTCAGACAGCTTGCAGAGAAAAAAGATATTCTTTTTAATGAAAAATATCTGAAAAAGATTGATATTGGCAGCATAAAAGCCGGTTCCGGGGAATTAAATAAAATTTTGTTAGCACTCAAATAAAATGAGTGCTAATTTTTTCTTGACTTTGGAAAACATTAGTATTACTATATCTTTCAGAAGAAATTTTATTATAAGGAGTGATTTTAAATGGCAACAGAACATGGAAATCTTTCAATAAACAGTGATAATATTTTCCCAATAATTAAGAAGTGGATGTATTCAGATCATGATATTTTTTTCAGGGAATTAATTTCAAATGGATGTGATGCGATTACCAAGCTTAAGAAATTAGCTCTTATGGGTGAATATAATGAACCCGATGACATTAAATATAACATTAATGTAAAGGTCAGTTCCAAGAATAAAACAATTACATTTACCGATAACGGACTTGGTATGACGGCAGAGGAAGTTAATGAATATATTAACCAAATTGCTTTTTCCGGAGCAGAGGCCTTCCTTGAAAAATATAAGGACAAGACTAATGAAGACCAGATTATAGGACATTTCGGACTTGGTTTTTATTCTGCATTTATGGTTGCTGAAAAAGTAGCTATCGATACTTTATCATATAAAGAAGGTTCAAAGCCTGTACATTGGGAATGTGAAGGCGGAACTGAATATGACATGGGCGACGGCAATAAGGATACCGTAGGTACCACAATAACTTTGTATCTTAACGAGGACAGCACAGAATTTGCTAATGAGTTCAGAGCCAAAGAAGTAATCGATAAGTATTGTTCGTTTATGCCTTATGAGATATATCTTGATAACGAAGACGATACAGAAGAAAAGACACAGATGATTGACAAGGATGAGCTTCTTGATACAGATACAATCATTGAAACAGTTAAAAAAGAAGCTAAGCTTGAAGAACAGGAAGACGAGGACGGCAATAAGAAGATGGTAGAGGTTGAACCGGCTACAGAGAGATATAAGATTGCCAAAAGACCTGTTTCATTAAGTGATACAACTCCTCTCTGGACAAAGCATCCTAACGACTGTACGGACGAAGAATATAAGGAATTTTACAGAAAAGTATTCCATGATTATAAAGAACCTTTGTTCTGGATTCATCTTAATATGGATTATCCTTTTAACTTAAAGGGTATTTTATACTTCCCTAAGATTAACATAGAATTTGAGTCAGCAGAAGGTATTATTAAGTTATATAACAATCAGGTATTCGTTGCTGATAATATCAAGGAAGTAATTCCTGAATTCCTCATGCTACTTAAAGGCGTTATTGATTGTCCTGATTTGCCTCTTAACGTATCAAGAAGTGCACTTCAGAACGATGGATTTGTTAAGAAGATATCAGAATATATTACTAAAAAAGTAGCCGACAAGCTTTCAGGAATGTGCAAGACCGATAAGGAAAGTTACGAAAAATACTGGGATGACATTAGCCCATTCATTAAATTCGGATGCCTTAAGGATGATAAATTCTGTGACAAGATGAAGGATTACATTCTTTTCAAGAACCTTGAAGGCAAGTATTTAACACTTCCTGAGTGCCTTGAAGAGAATAAAGAAAAACATGAAAACAAAGTATTTTATGTTACCGATGAAATTAAACAGGGTCAGTACATTAAGATGTTTAAAGATGCGGGAATTGATGCGGTTATTCTTAAACACAGCATTGACCAGCCATTCATCACACATCTTGAACAGAAGAATGAAAATGTCAAATTCTTAAGCATTGATTCTGATTTGTCTGAGACATTTAAAGAAGAAACATCTGAAGAAGATTTAAGTAAGGCAGGAGAAAAGCTTGCAGAAGTATTCAAGAAAGCCCTTAACAACGACAAGCTTACCGTTAAGGCAGAAAAGCTCGTTGATAAGAATATATCTTCAATGATTACCGTTAATGAAGAATCAAAGAGAATGGCAGACATGATGAAGATGTATGCTTCTTCAGGTATGGATATGTCAATGTTTGGCGAGACGGGAGAGACACTTGTGCTTAACCTCAATAACGAACTCGTTAAATATGTACTTGACAATCCACAGAGTGATAATGTTACAATGATATGCGAGCAATTATATGATCTGGCTAAGCTTAGTCATGAGCCACTTAAGCCTGAACAGATGACTGCTTTTATTGCAAGAAGTAACGAGATATTGAAACTCCTTGCAAAATAACATTTTTGCAGGATATATATGAACAATAATAATGAGACAGAAGATATAGAATATCTTGATATAGACCTTGATGAGTCCGAAACTGAATTTATGGTGGATTCAAGCAACGATAATTCAGAAGAGATTAAGAAATATAATGCTGAGAAGAAAAGGCATATTGTTAAAGAAATATTCACTTATGTTATGATAATTGCCATAGCATTCGGAATAGCATTTATCCTTAATAAGTTCATTATAATTAATGCACACGTTCCTTCATCGTCGATGGAGTCTACAATTAATACAGGTGACAAGCTTATCGGATTCAGGCTGGCATATCTTTTTAAAGAGCCTGAAAGAGGAGACGTGGTAATATTCAGGTATCCGGACGATGAGAGCCAGATATTCATAAAGCGTGTTATCGGACTTCCCGGTGATAAGATAGAGATTGTTGATGGCAGGCTTATTATCAACGGAGAGGCTATGGTTGAAGATTATGTCAAAGAACCGATGACGGGCAGCTTTGGACCGTATGAGGTTCCCGAAGGATGCTACTTTATGTTAGGCGATAATCGTAATATTTCACAGGATTCAAGATATTGGAAAAACACTTATGTCAGCAGGAAAAATATTCTTGCGAAAGCATGGTTCAGGTATTCGCCTTCATTTACAAAAATTCAATGATTATCGGCACACCGGATATATATCCGGTGTGCTTTTGCGGTAAAAAGACATGGCAGGGACTATCGGATAATACATGGCCTTGTACTTATGTACCATAAGCATGGTACTGATTTACTATTTATTTTTTATACAAAATAATACATAATATGATTATATTAAGAGAGTGAGAAATTATGGATTTAAAAGATTTTAACTATGATCTGCCGGAGGAACTTATAGCACAGGACCCTCTGGAGGATCGTTCTTCCTCAAGACTTATGGTATTACATAAGGATACCGGCAGGATTGAACACAAGATATTCAGAGATATAATTGACTATCTCAATCCCGGAGACTGCCTTGTAATCAACGATACTAAGGTAATTCCAGCCAGACTTATGGGCATTAAGGAAGATACGGGTGCAGCTATAGAAGTTCTGCTGCTTAAGCGTAATGCGGATGATGTATGGGAATGTCTTGTAAAGCCCGGTAAGAAAGCAAGAACCGGTGCAAGAATTGTATTCGGTGAAGGACTTCTTGTTGGAGAGATTGTGGACGTTATAGAAGACGGCAACAGAATGATTAAGTTCCATTACGAAGGTATTTTTGAAGAGATACTTGATAAGTTAGGACAGATGCCGCTGCCTCCTTACATTACACATAAGCTTCAGGATAAGAACAGATACCAGACAGTATATGCCAGAAATGAAGGCTCAGCAGCGGCACCTACAGCCGGATTGCATTTTACAAAGGAACTGCTTGAAAAGATTAAAGAAAAAGGTGTTAATGTAGTCAGCATTACATTGCATGTTGGCCTCGGAACTTTCAGACCGGTGAAGGTTGATAAGATAGAGGAACACCATATGCACACGGAGACTTTTAATATATCAAAGGAAGCGGCAGATACAATTAACAGAACCAGAGCCGCAGGAGGACGTGTAATCGCAGTGGGAACCACAAGCTGCAGGACACTTGAGTCGGCAGCAGCGGATGACGGCACAATACCTGCCAGATCCGGAGACACGGATATTTTCATATATCCGGGCTACAAATTTAAGGCTATTGACTGCCTTATTACTAATTTTCATCTTCCTGAATCAACGCTGATAATGCTTGTTTCGGCACTTGCAGGAAGAGATAATATTATGAACGCATATGAAACTGCAGTCAAAGAAAGATACAGATTTTTCAGTTTCGGTGATGCAATGTTTATCTGCTAGGAGGTTAATATGGACACAGGTAATCAGGAAAAAAGATGGGCAAAACGAATGGATATTGATGCCAGAATCAAGCTCAAGTCAGTTAAGAATAACAGAAATATCCACTTTGATGTTAATAAAGAAGAAATGGAAGTTGAGGTAACCAACATTTCCAAGGGTGGAATGGGATTTAAGACAGAAGAGTTTCTTCCTCTTAACTCATATTACGAAGCTAAGGTTGTATTATGGACAAGAGAAAGTTTTGACGCCATCATTGAAATTGTAAGAATGGAAAATGACGGAACTGATGAGAAGAATACATACGGATGCCGTTTTGTTGGCTTGAGTCCCGCAGAACAGTTTAAAATAGACGTATATCAGATTGTCAGTGAGACATCATTTAATTGACATGATAATAATGCTGTGTTAAAATCACATCAGTAAAAGGCTTAGAAGGTGCATAGTAGGTGACCTTGCGGTTTAACAGAGATGATATGTCATTGGCTGAGAACATATTTTATACTATGGAAGCTGAATTTTCACACCGGAGCCGTATCTTTGAAGTACGTTGTATGTGTAGGAGATAACGTTGATGCGCGTTAAGCATATAAGAGCGTCTGCATTGCAGGAACTATGGGTGGTACCGCGGAATTTTTCGTCCCAGTTCAGAATATTCTGGACCGGGACTTTTTTTATACAGATTCCGGATTCAGAGAAAAAAATGGAGGTAAATCTTTTTATGAATGAAAGATTAGAAAACATCAGACAGGAAATATCAGATGGTGTTAAATCATTAACTAATTCAAAGGAAGTATATGAATTCAAGAAAAAATATATGGATTCAAAAGCAGGCAAAATAGGCCAGCTTATGAAAGAAATGAAAAATATACCGCCTGAGGAAAGGGCAGCCTTCGGTAAGGGCGTCAACGAACTTAAAGAGTGGGCACTTAATAAGTTCGGCGAAATTGATTCAAAGATGAAGGAACTTGAACTGAAAATTAAATACAAATCAGAAAAGATAGACGTAACAATGCCTGCAAAGAAAATTGAGACAGGTAATCTTCATCCTATAACACAGATGAAAAATGAACTTATAGATGTATTCGCAGGTATGGGTTTTGAAATTTATGAGGGAACAGAAATTGAGAATGATTATTATAATTTTACGGCCCTCAATACACCAAAGGATCATCCGGCAAGAGATATGCAGGATACATTCTATCTTTCACCTGAATTCCTTTTAAGGACACAGACATCTGCGGGACAGATTCATGTAATGGAAAGCAAGAAGCCTCCTATTAAGATTCTGTCACCGGGCAAAGTATTCCGTTCCGATGATGATGCAACACATTCACCAATGTTTTCGCAGATGGAAGGACTTGTTGTTGATGAAAAAATCACACTTTGCGATTTGAAGGGCATGCTTGATGTTTTTGTTAAAAAAGTATACGGAGAAGGAACAACCACAAGACTCCGTCCTTCATATTTCCCATTCACAGAGCCATCCGTAGAAGTTGACTGCAGCTGTTTTGAATGTGGCGGTAAGGGATGTAAACTTTGTAAAGGAACAGGCTGGATAGAGATTCTCGGTGCAGGTATTGTTAATAAAAAGGTTCTTGAAAACTGCGGAATTGATTCCGATAAGTACAGCGGACTTGCATTCGGTATCGGTATTGAAAGAACAGCTATGCTTAAATATGGCATTAACAATATCAAACTTCTGTTTGAGTCAGATTTAAGAGTATTAAAACAGATTGATAATAATTAGGAGGACGAAACGATGTTAGCACCTTTAAGCTGGTTAAAAGATTATGTAGATATAGATATTGAACCTCATGAACTTGAGAAAAAATTGTTTTCATGCGGATTTGAAGTAGAAGAACTTATTGAAGTGGGCAAGGACATAAGTAATGTAGTAGTAGGTTATGTTAAAGAGTGTGAACCTATTCCTGACACACACCTTAGTCTTTGTAAAGTAGATGCAGGTGAACACGGAACCTTTCAGGTATGCTGTGGAGCGGACAATGTTAAGGCAGGCGGCAAATATCCTCTTGCTTTAGTGGGCGCAACAGTATATATGACAGCCAAGGATCACAAGACTGTGGAAGGCGTAATGACAATCAAAAAAGGCAAGCTCCGTGGTTATGAATCAGAAGGTATGCTTTGTTCAGGCGTTGAACTCGGAGTGTCCGGGAACATGTATCCGGGAGCAGATTATAACGGACTTTTAGTGCTTCCTGAGGATGCAAAGACAGGTTCTGACGTTAAACCTGTTCTCGGACTTGACGACTGGATTTTTGATATTGCAATAACAGCCAACAGACCTGACTGCCAGAGCATTATCGGTATTGCTAGGGAAATTGCGGCTGTACTTAACAAAGAATTTAAGATGCCTGACTTAAGCTATACACCATCGGGTGAAGTTAAAGAAGGCTTCAAGGTTGACGTAAAGGCAAACGACCTTTGCCCAAGATATATAGCCTGCTATGTATCCGATGTAAAAATCAAAGAAGCACCTCTCTGGATGAAGAGAAGGCTCGCATTGACAGGCATGGATTCAATTTCCAATATAGTTGATATTACCAACTATGTATTAAAAGAGTTTGGACAGCCAATGCACGCATTTGACTGTAATTACCTTGAGGGTAATGAAATAAATGTAAGACGTGCCGCTGACGGAGAGAAGATTGTGACACTGGATTCACAGGAATATGAGCTTAACAGCAATAACCTTGTAATCTGTGACGGAGTTAAGGCTGTGGCACTTGCCGGTGTTATGGGAGGACTTAATTCCGAGATAAGAGATACGACATCGGCTGTTATGTTTGAAAGTGCAAAATTTGCAAGGGACAATATAAGAAAAACTTCAAGAGCACTGGGAAAGCAGTCAGATGCAGGTTCAAGATACGAAAAAGGTGTTGATGAATACTCAACAGTCAACGGAATGAAGAGAGCGCTTCATTTAATTGAGGAACTTGGCTGCGGTAAAGTATCATCAACTTATATAGATGTTAATACGGGTAATTCAATTGAACCAAAAGAAATGAAAGTATCCCTTAAGAGAGTTAATGATGTACTTGGTATTGAGGTGCCTGAAAACGAAGTAATGAGAATAATGAAAAATCTTAACTTTGCACCTTCAATTAACGGAGACGAGCTTACAATAATGGTTCCTGCATACCGTGAAGATATGGAATCATACCCTGATGTGGCAGAAGAAGTAATCCGCATGTACGGATATGAACACGTTATCCCTACATTTATGCCTGATGCCAAGGTAACAATGGGCGGAATTAACAGCAGGCAGAGAAAAGAACTTAAATTAAAGAAAGCTATCTGTGCCACAGGTGCTTATGAATGTATTCATTATTCATTCTTTTCACCATCAGACCTTGATTTATTAAAACTTTCTGAGGATGCACCTGAAAGAAAAGCAATAAGACTTATCAATCCTATCAATGAAGATTTATCTTTAATGAGGACAACACTTGTTCCTTCAATGCTTAATGCAATTTCAAGGAATCAGAAGAAAGGTAATCTTGAAGGCAGACTCTTTGAAATTGCCAAAATATTCATACCAAAGGAATTACCTCTTACGGATTATCCTGATGAGAGAGATACTCTTTGCGTAGGAGTTTTCGGTCAGAATGAAGATTTCTTCACTTTAAAAGGAATTGCAGAGACGGTTGCGGACACATTCCTTCTTGATTTTGAATATGAAGAAGCAGAAAAATCATTCCTTCATCCATATCAGACAGCAGTAATAAAGTGCGAGGGTGAAGAAATTGGTTATCTCGGAAAACTTGCTTATGATATAGCCGATAAGCTTGACCTTAGAAATGATGCCTATGTAATGCAGATAGACCTTGCAAAGCTGGCAAAATGGAATGATAAAAAGGCTGTTTTTAAACCTCTTCCAAAATTTGCTGAGGAATCAAGAGACTTAGCCCTTGTCATGACAAAAGATATTACCTGTAAACAGGTAGAGGATGTAATCGGACAGTCATGTAATTACATTAAGGATATCAGACTCTTTGATGTATATGAAGGAGCCGGAATTGCGGATGATAAAAAGAGTATGGCATTTACAGTTGAGTTCTGCCCTAAAGATGAAGCATTTGAAAGTGATTCCGTAGACCATTTTGTAAATAAAATACTTAAGAACCTTAAAAAAGAACTGGATATCGATTTAAGAAGCTAAATTTGTATAAAATATATGATTTTTACCGCTTTCTATTGTAAAAACTGTTAAAAAGTGATAATATTAGCCTAAATTAACAGTTTGGAGGGTGGATTATGAAAATTACAGAAAAATCATATATCAACAGGTTTGCGATATTGTGTCATGTGATAACGGCAGTTGTGTTATTTGTTGCATATACCGTTGAGCTTTTTAACGGTTCGAGGACATTATCGTATTATGCTATTTTTTCAGGTGCATGTCTTGCCCCTGTTATAGCAGAAGTAATTATCTACAAAGTGAACAAGGAAAGTGGACTTGTAAAGCACATAATGTCAGTCTGTTATGGAGGATTATATGTATTCGCTGTCCTGACTTCCACAAGTTCAATGGCATATACATACGCTTTCCCTATGTACATGGCAATTATCCTTTATATGGATATCAGATGTTGTGCACTTGTTGCCACGGGCGGACTTGTAGCCAATGTCATATATGTTGTCAGGTATGCTATGAATACAGGTTATTCGGCAGCAGAATTGCCGGATATGGAGATAAGAATAGCTGCAATGGTTCTTACCGGTGTATTTATGATTCTCACATGTGCTGCTGTACGTAAAGTTAATAAGTTTAAGCTTGAACAGATACAGGAACAGAGTGACGAGACAAGTAAGATGTCAGGCAAGGTACTTGCTGCAACGGATAAGATGACGGAATACATTCAAGAGACATCAGAGAAGATTGGAAAGCTCGGTGAGTCTGTTCACCATATACATGATTCAATGAGTCAGGTATCAACAGGAAGCAATGAGACCGCTGAGGCTGTACAGACTCAGATGGAAAGAACAGAGCAGATACAGGAACATATTGTCAAGGTTCGTGATGCAGTAGAGCGGATTGAGAAAAATATTACCGACACTTCCGGTAAGGTTGATGAAGGCAGACATCATATGGCGGTATTATCAGAACAGGTTGATAAGTCGATGGATGCCAACAACCGCGTGCTTGAGAAGATGAAGGTGCTCACTGAATATACCAATAAGATGAATACCATCATAGAGACAATTACAAGTATTGCCAACAGCACAGGAATGCTTGCACTTAATGCAAGTATTGAAGCAGCAAGGGCAGGAGAGGCCGGACGAGGATTTTCTGTTGTGGCGACAGAGATTTCAGGACTTGCAAGCCAGACCAAGGATGCAACCGTTAATATTACAGAACTAATTAAAAATATTAATACAGAGTTCAATTCTGTTAAGTCGGCAATAGAAGTTGTTACCGAAAGCAATAAGGTTAATGCCGAGAATACGAGAATTGTAACAGACAGTTTTGGCAGTATCTCAACCGGAGCCGACGATGTAGAGCTTAAGACAAAGGAACTCAGGGAAATTGTTAAGAACCTTGAAACCGCCAATGCAGATATTGTAGAAAATATCCAGACAATATCCGCAATAACAGAAGAAGTATCCGCACATGCAGGAGAGACTTGCGAAGCATGTGAAGGCAATATCGCACTTGTATCAGACGTTGAGAAGATTGTAAACAGTCTTAACGGAGAAGCAGATAACCTCAATTCAATTAAAAGGTAATCAGAACAGATTTATAATAAAAAAGCGTCCGTATGGGCGCTTTTTTTGGTATATGTTGAAATTTTATGTCTTGTTGCAAATAAAGCAGGTATTTGATATAATCAATTAAATTAAGATTTAACAGAGGAATATTATGTCAGTAAATTACAAAGAATTCGGAAAAAATAAAGATAATAACAATATAGTTCTTATAACTCTTACCAATGAAAATGGATATGCCATGGGCGTAACCAATCTCGGAGCTTCCCTTGTGTCTTTTTGTGCAAAAGATAAATCCGGCAGTTTCAGGGATGTTGTGCTTGGATTTAAATCAGGTGAATATTACGAACATTATAATTTTGATGCAATGGGAAGTACAGTCGGACGTAATGCCAACAGGATAAGCAACCATTCTTTTGAACTTAACGGTATCAGATATGAACTGGCAGATACATATCAGGGAGCTAACATTCACAGCGGACCTGATTTATACGGTAAAAGGCTTTGGGATTACGAAGTGAAGGAAGAGGATAACGGAAGTTATGTAAAATTCAGTCTTTTAAGTCCTGATATGGACCAGGGAATCCCCGGCAATCTGGAGATTTCGGTTACATATATGCTTACAGCCGATAACAGCATGCGGATTATTTATGAAGGGGTAAGTGATAAGGACACGATAGTTAATATGACAAATCACGGATATTATAATCTTAACGGACACGGCTGCGGTAATATTGATAATCATTTATTATATATTAATGCAGATTCGTTTACATACAGTGAAGATGGTAATGTTGCCAATGATACGGTACGCGATGTTACGGGAACTCCGTTTGATTTCAGAAATATGAAGAAGATAAAAGAATGTCTTGAATCCGATTTTGAACCTGTGGTTTCAAAACATGGCCTTGACCATAATTTCTGTCTGAATAATAATTCACACCATGCCGTAAGGCTTGAAAGTGAAGAGTCGGGAATTGCCCTTGACGTATATACGGACAGACCGGGCATACAGATATATACCGCCAACCATATGAATATGACAAACGGAGGTAAGGATAATAAAGTTTACGGAAACAGAGGCGGTATTGCACTTGAGACACAGTTTTATCCCGATGCAGTCAACCATAAAGATTTTTTATCGCCGGTAGTGAAGGCAGGAATGCCTTTCCGTTCGGTAACAGAGTACAAATTTTCGGTTATAGGAGAAAAATAATGAAAGAAAATCAGTTTTTTGCCATGATGTCAAGAATGAAATATATCAACAGATGGGGGCTTATGCGCAATACATATAATGAGAATATATGTGAGCACAGCCTTCAGGTGGCTATGATTGCCCATGCCCTCGGAGTTATAGGCAATACATATTTTAATAAGAATATCAATTCAGACCGTCTTGCCATAATGGGAATGTATCATGACAGTACGGAAATTATTACCGGAGATATGCCAACCCCTGTTAAATACTACAGTCCGGTTATAAGAAATGCTTATAATGATGTTGAAAAAGAAGCAAAGGACCAACTGCTTGCAGGAATACCGGAGGAAATGCAGTCTGTTTATGCACCATTACTTTTAGATACAGAAGAAGAAAGAGAATTGTGGAAGTATGTCAAGGCAGCGGATAAGATATCAGCTTACATCAAATGCATCGAAGAAGGCAGAATGGGTAACAGAGATTTTGAAAAAGCAGGAGAATCCATAAAAGACATAATTAATGATATGGGTATGGATGAAGTGGATTTTTTTATGGAAAAATTTATACCGGCATATATGATAACCCTTGATGAAACCAGGTAAGGAGCAGTGTCTATGATTGGCAGAGAAGACCAGTTAAAAAGTCTTAACCAGAATTATGCGTCATCTAAAAGCAATCTGACGATACTTTACGGAAGACATGGAACGGGTAAGACAACTCTTATAAAAGAATTTATCAAAGACAAAAAGTCTTTTTACTATAAGGCCGTTCCTGCGGATGATTTTGAACAGAACGGAATGTTTGGCAGGGCAGCAGGAGTAGAATCAGACTCATATTATGAGATTATGAAGACACTCCGTGATAGAGGCATAATGCTTTTTGTTGTGGAAGAATTTCATAATATTATAAAGACGGATAGTGATTTTATGTCAGATGTATCAAGACTTGTCAGGGATGAATCTAAAGTCATGGTTATCCTTAGCTGTTCCTCTGTAGCGTGGGTTGAAAATTCAATGGTAAAAGCAATGGGAAACTATGCTTTTAACATTAATGCTTTTATGAAATTAAAGGAATTCAGTTATTCTGATTTTATCAACAGATTTCATAATACTGAACCGCGGGAACTTTTATACATATATGCCATAACAGGCGGAAATCCGGGTTATGTTGACAGATGGAATGAAAATATCAGCATTAAAGAAAATATATGCAGGCTGTTCCTGACGGACAAAGGCGCATGGTATAAAGAAGCCCTGAATTATGTAAAAGATGAATTCAGGGAAATATCGGTATATAATACCATTTTGTCATGCCTTGCCATGGGCAAAAATAAATTAAATGACATACATGAGTATACAGGATATGGCAGGGATAAAATAAGTGTGTACCTTAAGAACCTGATTGCAAGGGAAATTGTTGAAAAAATATTTTCCTATGATGTATTTGGCAATGAAAATACAAGAAAAGGGCTGTACAGAATACAGGACAGCTTTATTGAATTCTGGTACAGATATATCTATCAGGACTGGAGCAGAATAGATGTAACAGAGCCTTATGAATTTTATGACAGTCACATTGAAGACCGGCTTGAAGAATTCGTAAAAAATGCATTTATCAGAATAGCGGGAGAAATGCTTGAAATTCTGGGTGATATGCATAAATTGCCTTTTGAAGCTGTCAGAAAAGGAAGCTGGTATGGCAAAAACGGTGACATCCACCTTATATTTGAGGACAAAGACAGCAATGGCATTATAGGTCAGGTATATGTGGATGACAGAAAAGTATGTATGGAAGATTTTGACAGGCTTCGTGAGAACGTGCAGCTTGCAGGAATTAACGGCAGGTTCTATTACCTGTTTTCAATTAACGGATTTTCCGATGATTTGAAAGCTGATAATATAGCGACAATCGGAATCGAAGAATTATAGGTGACAATATGAAAAGTTTATATATTGCAGAAAAACCGAGTGTGGCACAGGAATTTATGAAAGCCCTCGGAGAGAATCCACAGCGCAGGGACGGTTATTCTGAATCGGATGATGCGGTATTTACATGGTGCGTGGGACATCTCGTAACAATGAGTTATCCTGCCGAATATGACGCCTCCCTAAAAAGGTGGAGCATGGATACCATTCCTTTTATACCGACGGAATGGAAATACGAAATTATCCCTGCAGTTGCAAAACAGTTTAATATAGTGGCAGGTCTTTTAAACAGGGAAGACGTGGATAAGATATATGTCTGCACCGACTCGGGACGTGAAGGAGAATACATATACCGCCTCGTTGAACAGATGGCAGGAGTTCACGGCAAAAAAAGACTTCGTGTGTGGATTGATTCCCAGACAGAGGAAGAGATAAAAAGAGGCGTAAGAGATGCAAAGGATTTGTCGGAATACGATAACCTGTCAGAAGCTGCTTATCTTAGAGCCAAGGAAGATTACCTGATGGGAATTAATTTTTCAAGAGTACTGACACTTAAATACGGTCAGTCAATATCTTCATTTTTCAGGCAGAATAACAGAACCGTTATTGCGGTAGGCCGCGTGATGACCTGTGTGCTTGGAATGGTGGTAAGAAGGGAAAGAGAGATAAGGAATTTTGTGAAAACACCGTTTTACAGGGTGGTTGCCACACTTCCACTGTCAGAAGACAAAAATTTCGATGCTGAGTGGAAAGCGGTGGAGGGTTCAAAATATTTTGAATCACCGAAACTCTATAAAGAAAACGGCTTTAAAGAAAGAAAAGACGCAGAAGAACTTATAAATATATTATCGGAAAACAAGCCGGTTACAATGGAAGTGATATCCATTGAGCGTAAAACCGAAAATAAACAGCCACCGCTTCTATATAACCTTGCGGAATTACAGAATGACTGCTCAAAGTTTTTTAAACTGAGCCCGGATGAGACACTTAAGCACACACAGGAGTTATACGAAAAAAAACTTGTAACATATCCCAGAACCGATGCCAGAGTGCTTTCAACGGCGGTTGCGAAGGTGATTGACAAAAATATAACAGGTCTTAGGAATATACCTGAGTATAAAGAATTTGTGGAAGAAATCCTTGCATCAAAGTCATACGAGGGAATCGCAAAGACAAGGTATGTCAACGATAAGCAGATAACAGACCATTATGCCATAGTTCCCACAGGACAGGGCTTTAACAATCTCAAAAATCTTTCAGCTACGTCAAAAGCCGTATATTATGCCATAGTCAGAAGATTTTTAAGCATATTTTATCCTGCGGCTGTATATAAAAAGATATCAATATCATTAAGACGCGATACGGAAAGTTTTTTTGCCTCATTTAAAGTTCTTGAAAAAGAAGGTTATCTGAAAGTTGTAAACAGCTTCAGAAAATCCAAGGCAGATGGCGAAGAAACAGAGGAAGAAAAGTATGACGAAGCCTTTCTTGATAAACTCAAAGGCCTGAAAAAAGGCAGTATTCTTGATGTCAGCGGCTTTAATGTAAAAGAAGGAGAGACATCACCGCCAAAGAGATATAATTCCGGTTCGATGATTCTGGCAATGGAAAATGCAGGACAGTTAATAGAAGATGAAGAACTCCGTGCCCAGATTAAAGGAAGCGGTATCGGAACCAGTGCAACAAGAGCTGAGATTCTCAAAAAACTTGTGGACAAAAAATACATTAACCTTAATAATAAGACGCAGATAATTACTCCGTCACAACTGGGAGAAATTGTATACGATGTGGTAGATAATTCAATTAAGAGACTCTTAGATCCAAGACTTACCGCAAGCTGGGAAAAAGGGTTGACAGGAGTGGCAGAAGGTAATATAAGTACAGATGAATATCTGTTAAAACTGGAAGCTTTTATTTCTAAGAATACAATGATGGTTAAAACGCTTAATAATGAATATTCTTTAAGACAGTATTTTAACCGGACTACAGAATATTATAAAAAATAGGAGGCCTATACAATGTGTGGAATAGTTGGTTACGTTGGAAAAAAACAATGTACGGATATATTAATCGGTGCATTATCAAAGCTCGAATACAGAGGCTATGATTCTGCGGGAATTGCCGTATTTGAGAATAATAAAATTAAAGTAGAAAAGTGTCAGGGTAAACTTGAGAACCTTATCAATAAAATTAAAGAAGAAGGTAAGCCTTCAGGAACCTGCGGGATAGGACATACAAGATGGGCAACCCATGGAGAACCATCCGATATTAATTCCCATCCACATGGTAACAAAAGGGTATCAATTGTACATAACGGAATAATTGAGAATTATATGAAGATAAAAGAATTTCTTATTGAACAGGGATATGGTTTTGAAAGTGAAACCGATACCGAGGCAGTAGCGAAGCTTCTTGATTATTACTATGACGGCAATCCTGTAGATACAATTATCAAAGTACTTGCAGAGATTGAAGGCTCATACGCACTGGGAATTATGTTCAGGGATTTCCCTGACAGGATATTTGCGGTACGCAAAGACAGTCCGCTTATAATCGGGCTTTCTGACGAAGAGAATTTTATAGCATCGGATATGACTGCCATACTTGAATTTACGAAGAAATATTATCTTCTTGAACAGAATGAAATAGCAACTATTACCAAGGATGGTGTTACGATATGTGATGTGCATAAAGAACCTGTAAAGAAGGAAATACAGGTGGCTGACTGGGATGCAGATGCTGCACAGAAAGGCGGATATGAGCATTTTATGCTTAAAGAAATACATGAGCAGCCAACAGCCATTAAGACTACAATCACACCGCGTATTAACGAAGGAATGGTAGATTTTTCCGAATGTGGTCTTACTGATGAGGTACTTGCGGGATATGACAATATCTTTGTTGTTGCCTGCGGTACCGCAATGTATGCCGGAATGGTGGGAAAATATATAATTGAAAAAGTGGCAAGAACAAGAGTAACCGTTGATATGGCATCAGAATTCAGATACAGGGATCCTATAATCGGTAAAAAAGATCTTGTCATACTGATATCACAGTCAGGAGAAACAGCAGATACAAGGGAAGCAATGAACATTGCCAAGGCAAAAGGCGCAACAACACTTGCACTTGTTAATGTAAAAGGTTCTTCAATCGCAAGGGAAGCAGACCTTGTAATGTATACCCATGCCGGACCTGAAATTTCCGTTGCATCCACCAAAGCATTCACGGTACAGGTATCAATGATGTATCTTTTTGCATATAAATTAGCCTATGCCAAGAAAATTATTGATAAAGAAACCTATATGAATTATATAAAAGAGCTTGTTGCAATACCTGATGTTATGGAAAAATTCCTTGCAGCCAAGGATGAATGTCAGTATGCAGCCTCAAAAATAATGAATGCAGACAGTCTTTTATACATCGGACGAGGACTTGACTATGCACTTAGCATGGAGGGTGCTTTAAAGCTAAAAGAAATTTCTTACATTCATTCGGAGGCTTATGCGGCAGGCGAGTTAAAACACGGACCAATTGCCCTTATTTCAGACCAGACACCTGTTGTGGCAATTGCGACACAGTCAAGTCTGTATGATAAAACTGTAAGCAATATACAGGAATGTAAGGCAAGGGGAGCCAAGGTCGTTCTTATGTGTGGTGAAAATGCCAAAGTTGATGAAAAGACGGCAGATATTATCATAAGAATTCCTGAAGTATCGGAGCTTGTAATGCCTGTTCTTGCGGCAGTACCTTTACAGCTTATCGCATATTATACTGCAGTTCTTAAGGGTAATGATGTAGATAAGCCAAGAAATCTTGCAAAATCGGTAACGGTTGAATAATTTATAACAGAAGGAAAGACAAATGGAAGAATTAAAAATAGCACAGTTATTTGATTTAACTGAAACAATAGCGGCGCCGCTTTTTATGAGACATACATATCCCTGGGAGGTGCTTCCTGAAATAGGAGAATATATACTGGAACTTGGCGGAACGCTTTCTTTTGATGAATATGAGCTTGTGAATGATAATATCTGGATTGCAAAGAGTGCCAAAGTTGCACTAACGGCAAGCATTACCGGACCTTGTATCATAGGCAAAAATGCAGAGATAAGACATTGTGCATTCATAAGAGGCAATGCCATTGTAGGTGAAGGAGCAGTTGTAGGCAACTCAACAGAACTTAAGAACGTTGTTCTTTTTAACAAAGTACAGGTACCTCATTATAACTATGTGGGTGATTCAATCCTTGGCTACAGGTCACATATGGGAGCAGGTTCCATAACTTCCAATGTCAAATCCGATAAGACACTGGTTGAGATAAAAGATGGCGATACCATTATCAAAACAGGTCTTAAGAAAATGGGCGCAATTCTCGGCAATAATGTTGAGGTAGGATGTGGCTCTATTCTTAATCCGGGAAGCATTATCGGCGCGGGAACCAATATATATCCGCTTTCAAGTGTAAGAGGATACGTTCCGGCGAAGAGCATATATAAAAACCAAAACGAAATAGTTGATAAAAGATAAAAATACTGCCGTAATATTGAGGCATATGGTGTTAAGGACGGGAATCGTAGAAAGCGTATCCCGTCCTTTGTTCATATTTTTATAAAAAAAGCATATAAATGTCTTATATAAAGTGTATTATACGGGGGAAAATAATGAAAAAAGCGGTGTTTTCAATTTTTAAGTCATTAATTATTGCATACATAGTTACAGGGGTTCTGCTTCTTTTAGCAGCACTTCTTATGCAGAAAATAGGACTTAAAGACAATCAGGTAAGGCTCTTTGTTATTCTTATTTACGGCGTTTCTAATATTGTGTCAGGTTTTATTTTCGGTAAAATGAGGAAAAACAGGAGGCTTCTTAACGGGATTATAATAGGAGTGGCATATTTTGCTATGTTAGTCCTGATTTCCGCAATAATAAATAAAGGCTTTGAAAATGAACTGGGTAAAAATATAATTTCCTTAGTAATATGTATACTCGGAGGGGCAATTGGCGGAATTATGAGTTGACCGCTTATTAAAATTTGAGTATACTTATAACAAATATTTTTACCTAAGGAGTGTAGTACGATGAGCAATAATGAAATAGAAGCATGTCAGAAAAAATATAAAGAGCTTGAAGCAGGAAAAAGCGGAATATATAACACAATAGGACGCCTTTATTTTGAAAAATATAAAGATTCTCCGGAGGGTGAATTTGCTGACAGTGTTAACCAGATTAACAAAATAAATGAGGAAATGAAGCAGATTGATCTTAGAATCAAATTTATAAACGGTATTGTAGTATGTACTAACTGCGGACTTGAAAACGGGGTTAAATCGTCTTTCTGTTCCGGATGCGGAACAAGACTTCCACATACATATTCAACAGACGGAATGAGATGCAGTAATTGCGGTGGACTTATTAATCCGGGTCAGAAGTTCTGCGGAAGCTGCGGAGCTGCCATTCCACAGACAGAGACAGCTGCGGCAGCAGAACCCGTATCACAGGTTAAGACATGTCCTAACTGTGGATGTGAACTTGAAAATGATGCAGTATTCTGTTCAGAATGTGGTACTAAAATCGACTAGAATCCGGAGGTATACATAGATGGCTGGGTCATCTTTTGGAAATCAGTTTAGAATAACTACATGGGGAGAATCTCATGGTAAGGGATTAGGTGTGGTAATTGACGGATGTCCTGCAGGATTAAGCCTTTCAGAGGAAGATATCCAGAAATACCTTGACCGCAGAAAACCGGGAGTATCGCAGTACGTTACTAAGCGTAAGGAAAGTGATACGGCTAAGATAATGTCCGGCGTTTTTGAAGGCAGGACGACGGGAACACCTATCTCAATCATGGTTCTTAATGAGGATCAGAGATCAACAGATTATTCCGATATAGAGATGTTTTACAGACCGGGGCATGCTGACTATACTTTTGACAGCAAGTATGGCTTCAGGGATTACAGAGGCGGCGGACGTTCATCCGGTCGTGAGACGATTGCAAGGGTAGCCGCGGGTGCAGTTGCCGCAAAGATTCTTAAAGAACTCGGTATAGAAATTACTGCCTATACCCAGTGCATCGGCGGAATTGGAATTGATTATTCAAGATTTGATATTGAAGAACGGGACAGAAATCCTTTTTCGGTTCCTGATAAAGAAGCTGCGGTTTCCATCGAGAATAAGGCAAAAGAAACCATTGAGAATCTTGATTCTCTTGGAGGAATTATAGAATGCGTCGTAAAAGGTATGCCGGCTGGTATCGGTGAGCCTGTATTTGATAAGCTTGACGCACAGCTTTCAAAGGCTGTAATGTCAATCGGAGCGACTAAAGGCATTGAAATAGGTGACGGTTTTATGGTTGCCGAGACAACGGGCAGCGAAAATAATGATGAATTTTATAACGATAACGGTCATATAGCAAAGAGAACCAATCATTCGGGAGGAGTGCTTGGCGGAATAAGTGACGGCAGTGATATAATTTTCAGGACTGCCATCAAGCCTACGCCTTCCATATCATCATTACAAAGTACCGTAAGCCGTAACGGTGATGAGATGCAGGTATGTATAAAGGGCAGACATGACCCCGTTATCGTACCGAGAGCAGTTGTTGTGGTTGAAACAATGACAGCATGTACCATACTGGACCTGCTTATGGCTAATATGACATCCAGAATGGATTATTTAAAGAAAGTGTATGACAAATAATGGAATATAAAGTATTAAAAACAGACGGAAAAGCCAAGAGAGCCGAGATGAAAACAGTCCATGGCACGATACAGACTCCTGTATTTATGAATGTCGGTACCGTTGCCGCCATCAAAGGTGCTGTTTCGACGGACGATCTGCGTGAGATAGGCTGTCAGGTTGAACTTTCCAATACCTATCATCTGCACGTCCGTACAGGAGACAAGCTCATTAAGGAAATGGGCGGTATCCGTGAATTTATGAACTGGGACAGACCCGTTTTAACAGATTCGGGCGGATTTCAGGTTTTTTCACTTGCCAAGCTCCGTAAGATTAAGGAAGAGGGCGTTTCCTTTAATTCACATATTGACGGACATAAGATTTTTATGGGGCCTGAGGAAAGTATGCAGATACAGTCAAACCTCGGTTCCACAATTGCAATGGCATTTGATGAATGTATAGAAAATCCTTCTCCAAGGGATTATGTTCAAAAATCAGTTGACAGAACTACAAGGTGGCTTGTAAGATGTAAGAATGAAATGGCGCGACTTAATTCATTGCCTGATACAGTCAATAAGGAACAGCTTTTATTTGGTATCAACCAGGGCGGAACTTATGACGACATCAGAATCAATCATGCCAAGGCAATAGCCGGACTTAATCTTGACGGCTATGCAATAGGCGGACTGGCTGTTGGAGAGACCCATGAAGAAATGTACAGAATTATTGATTCCGTAGTTCCTAATCTTCCGGCAGACAAGCCGGTATATCTTATGGGCGTTGGTACTCCTGCGAATATACTTGAAGCAGTGGACAGAGGTGTCGATTTCTTTGACTGTGTATATCCTTCAAGAAACGGAAGACATGGTCATGTATATACAAGGTTTGGAAAGCTCAATCTTTTTAACGCACAATATGAGAAAGACGCCAGACCAATAGAAGAAGGCTGCGGATGTCCTGCATGCAGAAGTTACAGCAGAGCATATATAAGACACCTTCTTAAAGCAAAGGAAATGTTAGGAATGAGACTTTGCGTGCTTCATAATCTGTATTTTTATAATCATCTTATGGAGCAAATCAGAGAAGCTATAGATGAAGGCAGATATAGTGAATTCAAGAAAGAGACTTTAGAAAGTCTACAAGGAGGACAGACATCATGATTTTATTAAGTTCAAACGGAGCGGGCAGCATTTTACTTTTAGTAGGTTATATTGCAATTTTTGCGGCTATTATGTATTTCGCAGCAATCAGACCACAGAAGAAACAGCAGAAGAAACAGCAGGAAATGATTAATTCAATGGAAAAGGGCGACAGCGTTCTTACTACAAGCGGTTTCTACGGAGTTGTTATTGATATAACAGACGATACAGTTATCGTTGAATTCGGTAGCAATAAGAATTGCAGAATTCCAATGCAGAAATCAGCAATCGTTCAGATTGAAAAAGCTGAAGCTTAAGCTATGAACAGAGCACGTTGGTTACATAAATGTGGACCGGCGTGTTTTTTTATGCTTTTCTTCTCTTATGTGAATATTTATGGTATCATATAAGAAACTTTTATTAATTTATGAGTTTATCAGGGAGGCGTAATATGGCTAAGTCATCAAACCAGAAATTAAAACTTATATATCTTATGAAAATCCTGTTGGAGAAAACTGATGAGACGCACAGCATTACCATGTCGGAGATTATTGATTCTCTGGATGCATACAATATAAGTGCGGAGCGTAAAAGCCTGTACAATGATATAGAAAATCTCAGGGTATACGGACTTGATATAATAGGAGAACAGCAGGACAGAACATTTTCTTATCATGTAGGCAACAGACAATTTGAACTGGCAGAATTAAAACTGCTTGTAGATTCCATTCAATCCGCAAAATTCATTACAGCCAAGAAATCTAACGAGCTTATAAAAAAGATAGAGGGCTTTGCCAGTAAATACGAGGCATCCCAGTTAGACAGACAGGTATTTGTAGCAGGGCGTGTAAAAACAATGAATGAAAGTATTTATTATAATGTCGACAGAATTCATACAGCCATTGCGGAAAATTCAAGAATAACATTTCAATATTTCCAGTGGAATGTTAACAAGGAGATGGAACTTCGTCATGATGGCGCATTATACGAGGTAAGTCCATGGTCATTATCATGTAATGACGATAATTATTACTTAATAGCTTATGACGGAACATCAGATAAAATCAAGCATTTCCGTGTAGACAAAATGCTTCATATTAATCCAAACGGCAAAGGCAGGGAAGGCAGACAGGTATTTAAGTCACTTGATATGGCAGCATACCTTAGAAGAATGTTTGGAATGTATGACGGAAAACCGGAGAGAGTCAGGATAGAATGTGATAATTCCTGTGCCGGGATGATAATTGACCGCTTTGGCAAAGATGTATCCATGATTAAACTGGATGATAAAAAATTTGCCATAAATGTAGAAGTGGCAGTCAGCAGACAGTTTTTTGCATGGCTTATGAGCCTTGGCAAAGGCGTTACACTTACAGGCCCGGATTATGTTGTTTCGATGATGAAGGAAGAAATTGACAGATTAGTTGAACAATACAGAAAATAAGAACATAGATTCGATATGCGAGGTGTGTTTATTGGACAGCCGGTTAAGCTATAATAGGAATCAGATAAGAGAAATACTCTTACTGATTCCTGTTTTAATATGGGAAAATTAAAAAAATGTCAAATAGGAGGACAATATTATGTTAGGAACAGATGGAAGATTATATGATTCAGATTTTGATTTTGATGAAGACGGAAAGCTTAATGCATACGAGTATTCAGTTATGGATGATTTAGTTTTCGGACATGAAGACACATGCACAAGTGATGAGACTGAACTAGAAGATGATTTATTACTGGCAGGATTAAATGAGACAGAACTTGAATGTATGGACGCGGACGAAAGAAGAGAAGCACTGGAGGATGCAGGACTGGATCCGGATGATTATGACTTTGACTAGGTCACAAAGAAAACAGAGTTATTGATATTTCAATGAAAGCAGGTGTTAAGTATGAAAGAAAAAAGTTCTTTTGCAGAAGTATTGGTTTCAATTCTTATATTTATTGCTGTGTTATATATTATCGGTTCGATTGGTAATAAGAAAGAAAGTGATACAGCAAGTTACAGCCACAGCCGGTATTCAAACAGTTACAGTACTAAGTCAACAACCGGAAGTGGATCGTCCTATAACAGCAGTACGAAGAAAAATACAACCGGAACAAGTAGTACAAATAAAAATACAACCGGAACAAGCAACACAAATAAAAATACAACCGGAACAAGCAGTTCAAAGAAAAACAATCCATACAATTCATACGATGATGGTTATGACGATATATACATGGATGACGATTATGATTATGACCGGTATTATAAAGACAGCGATTATGCTGACGGCGTAGATGATGCAATGGATGATCTTGACGAAGATTGGTAGGAGAAAGAATGCGAAATCAGAAGTTATATGAATCCGTAGGAAAATACATAGATAAATATTACATAGATAAGCCGGATGATATTAAACTGGATAAAGAAATGAAGTCTATATTTGATAGAATCTCGGAATTTAGAAAGAAAAAAACAACAAAAAAATGTGATGCCGTAGAAGATGCAGATATTGAGATAGATGAAAGTGCTGTAGAATCGTTTGATGTTGAAAGTATGCAGAAAACGAAAGCAACTGACTCTATGTCTTTGACATTGGCCACAAACCGTAATATAGAAAGTCTTATGGGGCAGATGGATGAGACATTTTCCCAAAGACTATTGCGTCTAATTGATGAGAGAGGAATGACAGATTCTGAAGCATATAATAAAGCTTATGTGGATCGGCGCCATTTCTCTAAGATAAGAAAAGACGTGAATTATAGTCCGAATAAGAAAACGGTATTGGCATTTGCAATAGCATTAGAATTATCCATTGATGAAACGAAGGATCTTCTGAATTCTGCCGGCTTTGCCCTTTCAAGAAGTTCAAAGACGGATATTATCGTAGCATATTTCTTACAGAATAAGATATATGATATGTTTGAAATTAATGAGATATTAGATGCTTATGGACAGCCAATTTTTGAGTAGGCAATAATTTGTCGCCTGTCATGCGACCCACCCGGCAAGTCCTGTAGATATATTATATTTACAAGAACTGAAGGAGGTAAATCACATGAATAAAGAATTAACAGAACTTGTATTTATTTTGGACAGAAGCGGCTCAATGGGTGGACTGGAGAGCGACACAATCGGTGGATTTAACGGGATGATAGAGAGGCAGAAAAAAGAAAAAGAAAAAGTCAATGTTACTACAATCCTCTTTGATGATGAAGTGGAAATCATTCATGATCGTTTCCCAATTGATGCAGTTCAGCCGTTGACGGATAAAGAATATTATGTCCGGGGATGTACGGCACTTCTTGATGCGGTAGGACATGCAATTAACAAAATTGACAATGTGCAGAAATATTTGCCGGAGGAACATCGTGCCGGAAAAGTATTGTTTGTAATCACTACAGATGGATTGGAAAATTCCAGTACAGAGTTTAATTACAATGACGTTAAGCGAATGATTGAAGCAAAGAAAGAATGTGGCTGGGAATTCTTATTCCTTGGAGCTAATATCGATGCCGGTAAAGAAGCAGAAAAAATGGGAATTGCAAGAAACAGGGCTGTCACATACGAGAATGACCATGATGGAATAGCACTCAACTACGAGGCCGTTGGCAGAGCAGTGAAAGGCATTACAAAAAGCAGAAACTGCAGTATTGAACTTGATGATGCCTGGGCAGAGGATATTGCAGAATATCATGAGAAGGCGGGGAAAAGGTAGACAGAGTATTATAGTAATTTATAAAGGAGATGGTAATAAGTTGGAAACAAGATATTTTTCAATGGATTATTTAATAAAAAAGGTATCATTTGGAAAGTATAAAGATAAGTATACATTGATTGATATTTTTACTCATGATAATTCATATGCTTTATGGTTATTAAATAATTTTGAGTTTGCTCCGGGATTGAAAAGGGTTTTAAGAGACTCCCTCCACATAAAAGATAAAACTAAAAGGGAAAAATTTTTGCTGGAAATATGGGAAAACTACAATTCAAATAAAATGAATAAACCCCATAAGAAAAAAGAAAATAAAGTTAAAATATCAGAAAAAAACAGGCATTTGGGCAAATCTTTGCTTGAAAAAATTTTGCATGAGACCCAAACCGGAAAGGCAAAATGGATAATTGATTTTAAAAATCAAGAGAAAACAAGATATAAGACTTCAATTGCGGGATATGATATTGAGTTAACCAAAACGTGGATTATGGAAAAAGAAACATGTAAAAAGAAAGAAAAATATCATCTTACATGCGTTCATAATGATATATGTTATGAAACAGGACATAATGAATCATTAGAAATAGCTTATTTGGTTGAAAGAAATGCTAAACCCTCAATAACGTGGTTTGAAAAAGAAGAAGATACTCTTATGCAGCAGTATAGCAATGTAGTTCATATCGGATGTGCTGACTTTATTGTCAGAACCAATATGTTCAAGTGTTTTAAACATCATAACGTAGAAGACATAGCGGCAGAGATTACCATTGTTGACAGAAAAGGCAATATTATTCATCCTAAAGTACATGCTACTTATTGTAAGACATGTAATAAATATTTTATTCAACAAAGTACATATGAAGATTTAAAACATAGAGGAATTATTTTGCACAGAATTATTACAAATGAAGAATTTCAATCAGGAAGCTATTTAAATATATCGTATGATGATGGATTAGCAGAAGAAAGCATTTTACATCAGATGGGATATAATGTTGGAAAGACAGACAACCTTTCAGATTCGCAAAGATGGATTATCCTAGAGTGTATGGTAGATAATAATATAGCTTCAAAGAGTAAAATTGTAGCATACTTAAATAGTTTTATTAGGCGCAATGGAAATAAAAGTAATATGGAGGATTCAGTTGACAAATGGATATGTGATAGAACTCATATCCAAAACTATAAAATCGATTCTGACCGTTGGGTTAAAGTAGGAAATTTAAGTATCAGTAAGTATAAAAACCATTTTTTTTAACGAAGCCGTAATTTATGATTAAGTTGATAGAAGACCGGAATTATGCTAAAATTGACCTAGATTTTATCATATATATAAGTATTAAAAAGGGGAAAAAGCATAATGCATAGTACAAACGAAGGAGGCAAATGGAATTGGAAATAATAGATAATGTCAATAAGACATTAAAAGAAGATTTAACAATTGAAATACATAAGGGAAGTAAAATCTCTATTGCTGCAGCCTGCTTTTCTATTTATGCATTTGCTGAATTAAAGAAAGAACTCAAAAATGTGGATGAGCTTCGTTTTATTTTTACATCACCAACATTCATTAAAGAAAAAGCAAAACGTGAGAAGAGAGAATTTTATATACCAAGATTGGAACGAGAAAAAAATCTGTTTGGTTCGGAGTTTGAAGTTAAACTTCGTAATGAGATGACACAGAAGGCAATTGCAAAAGAATGTGCGGAGTGGATTCGTAAAAAGGCAGTATTCAAGTCAAATGTGACAAATGAGATTATGACGGGATTCATAAATGTTGATGATAAAAGTTATATGACTCTGAATGGGTTTACAACAGTTGATTTAGGATGTGAACGAGGTAATAACGCCTATTATATAATAAATAAATTAGAAGCTCCAATGAGCACAGCATACTTGCAATTATTTGAACAGATATGGAACGATGCGTCAAAACTTCAGGAAGTGACGGATGAAGTGATAGAGAATATTACAACTGTTTATAATGAAAATTCTCCGGATTATCTGTATTTTGTAACACTATACAATATTTTCAATGAATTTCTTGAAGATGTATCAGAGGATGTTCTGCCAAATGAGGCAACAGGCTTTAAAGAAAGCAAGATATGGGGAATGCTCTATAATTTCCAGAAGGATGCTGCGTTAGCAATTATCAATAAACTGGAGAAGTATAACGGATGCATCCTGGCAGATTCAGTAGGTTTAGGTAAAACATTCACTGCACTGTCTGTAATAAAATATTATGAGAACAGAAACAAATCTGTGCTTGTGTTATGTCCTAAGAAGCTGGCGAACAACTGGAATACATATAAGTATAATTACATTAACAATCCGATTGCAGCCGATCGGATGCGTTATGATGTCCTGTTCCATACAGACTTAAGTAGAGAGTCAGGAAATTCCAACGGTATGGAACTGGATATGGTAAACTGGGGAAATTATGATTTGGTGGTTATTGATGAATCCCATAACTTTCGTAATGGTGGAAAAATATCAGGTGAGGATGAGAAAGAAAACAGATATCTGAAGCTTCTTAATAAGATTATACGCAAGGGTGTTAAGACAAAGGTACTTATGTTGTCTGCCACACCGGTAAATAATCGTTTTGTAGATCTGAAGAATCAGATTGCCCTTGCTTATGAGGGAGAAAGCCGGTTACTGGATGAAAAGCTGAATACCAATAAGAATATTGATGATATTTTCAAGCAGGCACAGACTGCCTTTAATACTTGGAGCAAATGGAAACCGGAAGATAGAACTACAAGTAAACTTTTAAGGATACTTGATTTTGACTTTTTTGAATTGCTTGATAGTGTAACTATTGCGCGTTCAAGAAAGCATATTCAGAAATATTATGATACATCAGATATAGGAACATTTCCGAAGAGAAATCCACCTATATCAAAAAGACCGGGATTGACAGACTTAAACAAGGCAATCAATTATAATGAGATATTTGAAGAGCTGAACCAACTTAGATTATGTATATATACACCAACTGACTATATCCTGCCAAGTAAATTAGCAAAATATAAAGATGTGTATGATTCAAACCATGTAAAGGGAGGACTTACACAGTCCGGTCGAGAGCAGGGAATAAGAAGATTGATGTCAATAAATCTTATGAAGCGAATGGAGAGTTCCGTATATTCCTTCAGTCTGACATTAAAACGTATCAACGATCTTATTACCGATACCATAAAGTGCATTGCAGATTTTGAACACGGTTATAATAAATCCTCGTTGAATTTGAATGACATTACAAATATGGATTTAGATGGAGATGATCAGAATGAGGATGTGTTTGCAATCGGAAACAAAGTAAGAATTGACATTGCAGATATGGATTATAAGTCATGGAGACGGGAACTTGAAGGGGATAAAGAAATACTGGATTTGCTTCTTACGATGGTTGCAGATATAACACCTGATCATGATAGCAAATTACAAACATTATTCGATGTGATTGATGAAAAGCAGGAACATCCTATTAATCCTGGTAATAAGAAAATTATTATATTTACTGCTTTTGCAGACACAGCGAATTATTTGTATGACACAGTAAGTGTGTATGTTAAGAAAAAATATGGATTAGACACAGCTATTATTACAGGGTCAGTAGATGGAAAGACTACAATCAAAGGATTAAAAACAGACCTAAATACAGTATTAACATGCTTCTCTCCAATGTCTAAGGGAAAAAGTCTCTTATTACCGAACGAAAAAGCAGAAATAGATATTCTGATAGCAACGGATTGTATATCGGAAGGTCAGAACTTGCAGGACTGTGATTATCTGATTAATTATGATATACATTGGAATCCGGTGCGCATTATCCAGAGATTTGGACGAATAGACCGAATTGGAAGCAAGAATGAAAGTATTCAGCTGGTAAACTTCTGGCCGGATATTACATTGGATGAATATATTAATCTGAAAGCCAGAGTAGAAACCAGAATGAAAATTGTGGATATGACAGCGACCGGTGATGATAATGTCCTGAGCCCGGAGGAAAAGGGTGATTTGGAGTATCGAAAACAGCAGCTTAAGAAATTACAGGAGGAAGTGGTAGATATTGAAGATATGTCATCCGGAATATCTATTATGGATCTTGGATTGAATGAGTTCAGACTGGACTTGCTTGATTATATTAAGACACATCCTGAGATTGAAAAGGCACCGCATGGAATGAATGCTGTGGTGAAAGCAACAGAAGAATTGCCGGCAGGAGTAATATTTGTACTTAGAAATATAAAGAATGAGGTAAATATCAACAGTCAGAACAGGCTACATCCATTCTATATGGTGTATATGTCAGAAGAAGGAGAGGTAATCATAGACCATCTTTCACCGAAGGAAATGCTGGATTCATTCAGGCTTTTATGTAAAGGAAAAAAGGAACCGGATAAAGAATTATGCGCCAAATTCAATGATGAAACAGACGATGGTCGGAAAATGGAAAAATATTCAGATTTACTTGGAGATGCCATTGCATCCATCATTGAGTTGAAAGATGAAAGTGAGATGGACAGTTTCTTAAGTGGCAAACAGATGAGTTTTTTATCTGAGACTATAAATGGATTAGACGATTTTGAACTGATAAGTTTTCTTGTTATAAAATAGGAGGTGTTTACATGTTTGATTTGCCTAAAACATCTGAGATTAAGAAGCCATTACATAAAAAGCTAATCTATGAGAAATATGCAGCAGAATTATCAGGAAATAAAAAAGATAAGTTTGATGCTGATATAAGCAGAATGATTATTACAAATGAAATATCAGAAGCTTCTGTGAATATTAAGGCAACGGAAGAAATATCTGCAATATTTGTACTTCAGGTGGAACTGAAAAGAAAAGAGTATGATGATAAGAATATTATTATGATATCAAAACTTTTTGGGCAAAAGCTGCTGATTGTACTTCATTATGATAATAAGTACCAGCTGGCAATATATGAGACACGCTTACTAAAATCGGACTGGAAAAATGAAGAAGAAATTTCGTTAAAATTGAATGGTCTTGACTTAGGAAGCGTATGGGATAATTTTGTTACACAGGTTTCAGGAATTAATGTGCAGGCTGGAAATACACTGGCAGAGCAGATAAATGTGGAGGCTGAAAAAGAAAAACTACGAAAGCAGATTAATGATTTGGAACTTAAGGCTCGCAAAGAAGTACAGGCAAAGAAGAAATTTGAGATGGTGCAGAGATTGCAACAATTTCGCAGAAAATTAAAGGAGATAGTATGACAGTATATAAAAGAAGTGTAATTGTAACAGCTAGTATTTCAATTGTATCGTTGATTATTGTAATAATTATAAATTATGTGGGAATAGAAACGTTTTGGAGCGATGTATGTTTAGGACTCTTTGGAAGTTCAATTTTGACAATGATTACATCTATTATAGGATATTTTGTAGAAAGAAAAAATTGTATGGAGGGATTTTATACAGAAACGTTGAAGTTTGCAGGCAGACTAAAACGTTATTATTATATTACTGAGTTAGAAGAAAAAATAGATTTTTTTTTGAATATGATGGATTATGATATTGCAAATTGGGATGGTTTTTTTTCAAAAATAGATTTTTTTTGTAAAAAACAACGTGATTATATTTATCATAAAATATATGTACCGTTAAAGAAAATAGACGATGATATTTCAATGTGTGAGTGGCATTTTAGAATGTATAAATGTGGAACAGGGGGAAAACAGTCAGTAATAGCTGATTATGTGAATGAAATAGAAAAATATTTTTACGAAATAGAGGATATAGATGATTTTTTTGAAAATGGTAATAAGAGTAAAATTATTGATAAAGTGATATGTGAAGAATTATTTGTTCACTACTATAAAATTATGTATGGAAAGAAAAAAATATCAAAAATGGAGAAAAAATGGATAAATTAAAGATGAAAACGGAAAACATAGCAGATAAAAATTATGAGATACTTTCAAAAATGTTCCCTAATGCACTTACTGAGACGATTACCGGTTACGATGATGACGGAAAACCGATTGTAGAGAGAGCGATTGATGCTGATGTGCTTAGGCAAGAGATATCTTGTAAGGTTGTAGAGGGAAAGGATGAAAGATATCAATTTACTTGGCCTGACAAGAAGAAGGCGGTTCTTTTTGCAAATACACCAATTGATAAAACGCTTCGCCCTTGTAGAGAAGAAAGTGTGGATTTTGATAATACTGAGAATTTATATATTGAAGGGGATAATCTTGAAGTTTTGAAGTTGCTTCAAGAAACATATCTTGGAAAGGTAAAAATGATTTATATAGATCCACCATATAATACAGGAAATGATTTTGTGTATGAAGATGATTTTTCACAGAATATGGAGAAATATAGAGAAAGCAGTGGGCAATTTGATGATAATGGAAATCAGTTGGTAACTAATACAGAAAGCAATGGAAGGTTTCATACGGATTGGCTTAATATGATTTATTCTCGATTGAGATTGTCTAAAAATTTGCTTTCTGAAGATGGTGCAATATTTATGTCTATAGATGATAATGAAGTTGATAATCTTTTAAAAATTGGAAATGAAATTTTCGGTGAGTCAAATTATTGTGGAATGATACCGTACAGGAAAAGAACGATGAAGACAGATGTTCCTTTTGGAGTATCACAAGATTATGAATGGGTATTAGTCTATGCAAAATCATCACAGTTTTTTGCTGGAGTTCCGGTGGAAAGAAAATATTACTCATCATCAGATTATCCATATGACAGATGGAGGTTGTCAGATTTAACTACTCAAAAGATAGAGAGTCAGCGTCCTAATTCGGCTTTTAATTTAGTAAATCCTAGAAATGGAGATGTGTTTAAATACAACCCTAAAAGACTTTGGGCTATAACAAAAGATACATTCCAAGATTATTATAATCGTGGGAAAATAGTTTTTCCTGGAGATTATGGTTTTTTGAATATTTCAATTCCAGCGTACAGAGTTTTTGAAAGTGAAGACCGAGAAAAATCGATGAAACTATATGGTAGTAAATCTCCATTGAAGAGTTTTTCTACGGTATTAAATGAGTCTGTCGGTATGAATGAACAGGGGTCTAAAGAAGTAGATTCATTAGTTGGGAATAAAGTTTTTTCATTTCCTAAACCAACTTCTCTTATCTATCAATTCCTGCTTTCTATGCATGATAGTGATGCCATTGTTTTAGATTTTTTTGCTGGTTCGTCAACAACCGCCCATGCAGTAATGCAGATAAATGCTGAAGATAACGGAAATAGAAAATATATAATGGTTCAATTGCCACAAAAATGTGAAGAGAAATCGGAAGCTTTTCGTAATGGATATAAAAATATATGTGAAATTGGTAAAACAAGAATGAAAAATGCAGCTAAAGCTATTAAAGACAATAATCCCGATGCAGTTTTTGATGGAGGCTTTCGTGTTCTTAAGTGTGATAGTTCTAATATGAAAGACATTTATTACACTCCATCCGAAACCCAGCAATCATTATTTGATACATATGTTGACAACATCAAAGAAGACCGTACACCGGAAGATTTATTATTCCAGGTTATGCTTGATTTAGGTGTATTACTTTCAAGCAAGATCGAGGAAACAACAATAGCAGGAAAACAGGTATTTAATGTGGAAGATGGTTTTTTAATTGCATGTTTTGATAAGGATGTGACGGAAGAAACTGTGAAGGCTGTTGCAGAGAAAAAGCCCTATTATGCAGTATTTAGAGACAGCTCAATGGCAAATGACAGTGTAGCAACCAACTTTGACCAGATATTTGCATCAATAAGTCCGGAGACAGTAAGGAAGGTGCTGTAATGGGAAAAAAGTTTGAAGTATCAGAACTCGGAGATATGCTGATTTATCAAAATGAAAAAGGTGATACTAAGGTCGATGTTTATTTTTTTAATGATGATATCTGGATGAGTCAGGCAGCAATTGCAAAAATGTATAATACAACACCACAAAATATTACTATGCATGTCAGAAACATCTATAAAGATGGTGAACTTGATGAAAACTCAACTTGTAAGGAATTCTTACAAGTTCAAACTGAGGGAAATAGGCAGATAAAAAGAAATAAAAAACATTATAATTTTCGGATGATTTTAGCAATAGGATATAGGGTACGTTCTAATGTTGGTATTCATTTTAGAAATTGGGCATCAGGAGTTTTGGAGGAATATAGCAGAAAAGGTTTTGCTATGAATGATGAGCGATTAAAGAATCCAAAACAATTTGGAGCCGATTATTTTGATGAATTATTAGAAAGAATTCGTGATATCCGTGCTTCCGAGAAGAGATTTTATCAGAAGATATGTGAAATCTACAAAACATCCATAGATTACAATAGTAATGATGAAGAAGCTAAATTATTTTTTAAAACGGTTCAGAATAAAATTCACTATGGTGTACATGGACATACTGCGGCAGAATTGATTATGCAAAGAGCGGATGCAACTAAGGACAATATGGGATTGACAGCATTTGAAGGTGCTGTTGTTCGCAAAAAGGATGTAGATATAGCAAAAAATTATCTGAATGAAGAAGAAATGTCAGAACTAAATCGTGTAGTTACTATGTATCTTGATTTCGCAGAAGATCAGGCAAGAAGACATATCCCGATGTATATGAAAGATTGGGAAGAAAAGTTAAACTCATTCTTAAATATGACAGGAAGAGATATTCTATATGGGGCAGGGCATGTATCAGCCGAACAAGCCAAAAAGTATGCATTGAAACAATACCAAATATATGATTCTCATAGGCTTCAGGAAAGTGAAGAACATATAGTGGATGAACTGGCGCAAAGTGCAAAAAATATTAAGATAGAGAAAAAATAACGGAGGTACATGTTTTGAAATTCAAATTTAAAATTCAACAGTACCAGACAGATGCTGTTGATAGCGTAGTGAACTGTTTTAAGGGACAGCCATATATAGACAATGTATCTTACCGTAGAGATATAGGAAATAAAAGAGAGACGCAAGAATATTCGCAGATGTCATTTGTGAATAATTATGATCAGGGAACATTGGATTTTACAGATGATTTCGATGAGTCTGGATTTAAGAATGAGAATCTGCACATATCGTCTGATATGATTTTGTCAAACATTAAAGATGTACAGCAGAATAATAATGTAATGATATCGGATTCTATTGTTGACAGTATGGGAGCCTGTTCTTTAGATGTTGAGATGGAGACCGGTACCGGTAAGACATATGTTTATATAAAGACAATGTTTGAACTGAATAAGCGTTACGGTTGGTCAAAGTTTATCGTAGTGGTTCCTTCCATTGCTATCAGAGAAGGTGTAAAGAAATCATTTGAAATCACACAGGACCATTTTATGGAGTATTATGGCAAGAAGGCCAGATTTTTTGTATATAACAGCAGTAATCTGAATCAGCTGGATTCATTTTCAAGTAATGCAGGAATAAATGTCATGATTATCAATATGCAGGCATTTAATACATCTATGAAAGAAGGCGGAAAGAGTAAGGAAGCCCGTATTATTTATGATAAAAGAGACGAGTTTGGAAGCAGACGTCCGATAGACGTTATAAAAGCAAATAATCCGATTATCATATTGGATGAGCCTCAGAAGATGGGCGGAGATGCGACGCAGAAAGCACTTAAAAACTTTAATCCATTGTTTACATTAAATTATTCCGCTACACATGCGAAACATCATAACCTTGTATATGCTCTGGATGCGGTAGATGCTTATAATCAGCATCTTGTAAAGAAAATTGAGGTCAAGGGATTCCAGGTAAAGAATTTCCGTGGTACGGATCATTATTTATATCTGGAGGATATTATTATATCTCCGAAACATGCTCCAAGAGCCAGAATTGAGTATGAGAAGGACTATAAGACTAAAGGAATTAACCATGAGTCCCGGATTTTTGATGTAGATGATAATTTATATGAAATATCCAATAATATGGAGCAGTATAAAGGGTATCGTGTATCTGAGATTGATCCAATTGCCGGTACTGTTACATTCACAAATGGAGAAGTTATACATAGAGGTGATGTCATTGGTGATGTGTCTGAGAAGGATATGCGCCGAGTACAAATCAGGGAAACAATAAAGTCTCATCTGGAGAAGGAAGAGGAACTTTTTAACAGAGGTATCAAAACTTTATCATTGTTCTTCATTGATGAAGTAGCAAAATATCGCCGGTATGATGAAGATGGCGAAGAAATCCTCGGAGAATATGGTCAGATATTTGAACAGGAATATAACGATATTGTGAACGAATATATTACTGTTTTTGATACACCATACCAAAAGTATCTGAAAGATATTGACGTAAAAGATACCCATAAGGGCTATTTTTCCATAGATAAAAAAGGACATGCGGTTGATAGTGAAGTAAAACGAGGAACAGACTTTTCAGATGATATATCTGCATATGACCTTATCCTCAAAAACAAAGAAAGACTTCTTAGCTTTGCAGAGCCAACAAGATTTATCTTCTCCCATTCAGCACTTAGAGAAGGATGGGATAATCCCAATGTATTTCAGATATGTACTTTGAAGCATAGTGACAGTACAACCGGAAAGCGACAGGAGGTTGGCAGAGGATTAAGGCTCTGCGTAAACCAGGATGGCTTCCGTATGGATGAACAGAGTGTTGGAAAGTCATTGGTACATAAAATCAATAAACTTACTGTTATAGCAAGTGAAAGCTATAAGGACTTTGTAACAGATCTTCAGAAACAGATAAAGACAGATTTGTATGACAGGCCAAGAAAAGCATCAGTTGACTATTTTATAGGTAAAACAGTAATGGTTAATGGAAATGCAGAAAAACTTAATAAACAGCAGGCTACAATGGTATATCAGTATCTGACTAAAAATGATTATGTAACAAATGATGGAAATGATAATATTACCGAACAATATCATATAGATCTGGAAAATAATCATCTTGCACCGCTTCAGGAACATTTAGTTGCGTATTCTGAAGGTATTCACAAACTGATTCAGAGTGTATTTAATGATAAGATACTTGATGACATGATTGATAATGGTAATGAAACAAAAGTACCAAGCAACGATTTAAATGATAATTTTTTCAAAAAAGAATTTCAGACTTTGTGGGGATATATCAATCATAAGTATGCCTATACAGTATCGTTTGATAGTAATGAGCTTATAAAGAAAGCGATAGATGCAATAGATACAGAATTGAATGTATCAATGCTACAATATACAACATCAATTTCAGAACAGAAAGATACATTATCAGCGGGTGAAATTAAATCCGGTGATTCATTCAAAGGTGCAAAGTCTGGTACAACTACACTCAAGCATTTTGAAACCAGCCAGATAAAATATGATCCAATCGGCAAAGTGGCAGAGGCAACAGTACTTACCCGAAGAACAGTAGCAGCTATCCTTAAAGGAATCCGTAAGGACAAATTTGACATGTATAAAAATAATCCGGAAGAATTCATTTCTAAAGTTACAAGGCTGATTAAGGAACAAAAGGCAACTATGATAGTTGATCATATTTCTTACGATCAGCTTGAAGGTAAATATGATAGCGAGATTTTTACCGCTGAGAAACATACAACAATAGAAAAAGCCTTTAAAGCAGAGAAACATATACAGCCATATGTCTTTACTGATGGAAATGCTGATAAGAGTGTAGAGCGTAAATTTGCAGAAGACTTGGATGGAGCAGCAGAAGTATGTGTATACGCAAAGCTTCCAAAGGGATTCTCTATTCCAACGCCTGTTGGAAATTATAGTCCTGACTGGGCAATAGCCTTTAATGAAGGAACGGTTAAGCATATATTCTTTATTGCGGAGACTAAGGGAACTATGGAATCTATGCAGCTTAGACCGATTGAGAAGGCAAAAATAATGTGTGCAAGAAGGCTCTTTAATGAGATATCTACAGACAATGTGGTTTACCATGATGTAGACAGTTATCAGAATCTGCTGAACATTATGCCAACAATAGAAAAAAAGATATGATTAAGAAGAGGCACAACACAATGGAAATTAAGAGCATTTTGATAAAGGATACAACAAAAGAAGAACGTATTCGCATTGTACAGGAAGGCCTCAGTCAATGCGGAGGGACATGCGATTTCTGCAATGGCTGCGACAATTTAGGCGGAGGTTCAGTCGATTCCTTTTATGAACCTTATATCAATGGAGAAAAAGAACTTCGCCAGTTAAATGAGGAATACAGAAGCAATTCAGGAATGGTGAAGTAGTAATGCAGATATTTGTGGATGCAGATGCATGTCCTGTGGTAGGCATTGTAGAAAAAATGGCAGAAAAATATAATATTCCAACCACCTTGTTATGTGATACGAACCATCTGCTATATTCGGATTACAGTGAAGTAATTGTGGTTGGGGCCGGTGCGGATGCTGTAGATTATAAGCTGATAAGTATTTGTCATAAAGGTGACATTGTAGTATCGCAGGATTACGGTGTTGCAGCGATGGCACTTGGCAAAGGTGCATATGCTATTCATCAGTCCGGTAAATGGTACACAAATGAAAATATCGACATGATGCTTATGGAGAGACATCTTAACAAAAAGGCAAGACGCGGTTCTAATAAGAATCATATTAAGGGACCGAAAAAGCGTACAGAAGAAGATGATGTACGCTTTGCACAGTCCTTTGAAAAACTATTACTGATGGCAAAGTCAAAAGAAGGTGCTCAGAGTGGGACTATTTAAGAAAAAGACAGTTACAAAGACATATGATAAGGACAATAAGAAACCGGTAATCAAAGCGAGTATCTGTAATGGCGAACAGGTTGCAGGATTTAAGGACATTCATACAGGTAAGATAGAAGAGATTATGCTCATTAATGAACAGGCAGACCTTGAAGCATTCAAGAAAATGTATGGAATAGATGAAGAAATAGAAAAGGAATACTGATATGAATATACAGATATTTTGTATCAACAGTGATAAGGCGTATTAACAAGAAAGGTCAGGTTGATTATGGGTTACCCAGAGAAAATAGATTTAATTGACTACATATCCTTATTTGAGGAGATTAAAAAGTGCAAATGGAAGTCTGAATTAGTAGACACCTTTGCAAGATATGGAATAAAAGATGATACTGGAAGGACAGTAGAGACGAAAGGAACATGTAAATCGGGAAAATCAAAAGATTTATATGCAACGTTTATAACTGTAGCAGATAATAAAAAATACAAAACGCATATGCAGTTTTTGGTTGGCCAAATTGATATTATTACAGTAAATATGGTATCTGATGACAGATATTTTTCAAAATATGAAGTGTACAATAAAACAAGTGATGGATACAGAAATAGATATTTTAAGATTCCGTATGATGTTGATGAATTTAAATATGTTATGGATTATTTCTTGAGGTATGATGAAAACTGGTTTAATAGAGAGAGTGAGACTGTTATAGATACCGCAGAGCAGGAAGATGTATTAAAGGCGCAGTTGGACAATTCTGTAGATGAGATTGATAAAGAGATAGAGACAAAACAGTTACAAGGGGAAGAAAGAGAAGCGTTGATTAAAGTACGTGTTAATCAATCTGCATTTAGAAAACTTCTTATGAGAAGATATACACATTGTTGCTTATGTGATGTAGATGATGAATCACTGCTTGTAGCAAGCCATATTAAACCATGGGCAAAAAGCAGTCATGCGGAAAAAGTTGATGTGAATAATGGATTATTTTTATGCCCAAATCATGATAAACTTTTTGACAGAGGATATATCTCTTTTGACAATGGTGGTCACATTGTAATATCGGATGAATTAAGTAAAAATTGTGCAATTAGTATGAATATAAAAAATGATATGCAGATTGAATTATCAAATGATAATATAAAATATATGGAATACCATAGAAACAATGTTTTAAAATAATATAGAGAATTTTCAACAAAGGAGGATTCAGATATGCAGTGCCCAAAATGCGGAAACACTAATTTACAGATAATAACTGAAACAGAAACAAAAGGAAAAGATTTTTCGGCAACGAAAGGCTGCTGTGGTGCAGTTTTGTTTGGCTGGATAGGTATACTTTGCGGAGCGTGTGGCAAAGGAAAAAGAACCTATTCTACAAGTTATTGGATATGTCCTAATTGCGGATACAGGTTTAAAGCATGAGCAGAGATGAATTATGGATTAAATGTATGGAATTCGGTAAAATACTCGGATGCCATCAGATGCCGGAAAGAAGTTTTTTTATAAAGGGTTATCAGTTCCCTGTATGTGCCAGATGCACAGGCGTAATCATATCATATTTTTTAGCACTCATTCTTTTTAAAAAATATAAAGTGCCATGGCAGCTATGCATTATTATGGCCGGAGTAATGCTTACAGACTGGAGTTTGCAATATTTTGGAATAAAGGAATCAACAAATTCCAGAAGGTTTGTAACCGGACTGATTGGTGGTTTTGGATTAAATACCTTGAAATTAAAAATCTTATAATGGAATTGTTAAAGATAATGAGAAGATAGAGATTATTAATGAGAAGTGCAAGGAAATTACTTGACAGAATGATTGCAAAAGGTTTGATAAAGAAGATTGGTAGTGGACCGGCAACTAAATATGTGATTTAAGAATCACAGTGGTACTTATCGAACACTTTATTGAACACTATCGGACACTTTTGCGGACTATCGGATACTTATTAGTAGGATCAATTAAATAAATACTTTTTCCATTTATCAGGTGCTTCCACAGCTCATTGAACTCTGGGGATTTAATGTGCAGACGGGTGTGGAAGCTAAAAAAACTTCGTCAGACAGACCGTGAAATGACAACACCGTTGTTTCTGTCAAGGTGTGTGTAGTTAGTACGCACAGCTTGCGATACAAGAGGATTTTTATAGATTTTAATTTTAATAAATATCCGCAAAACAATAAAAAATGCGGATATTTTTCAAAATATAATATTGACGATTTTTTCTGAACATAGTATAATTTAAAAAAGCTCCGCAAAACAATAAAAAATGCGGACGAATTTCTAAATAAGGAGGTAGAAGCGATGAAAACACGTGCGGAATGTCTTGAAAAATATGGGTCAGATTATTTTATTGAAAAAAAAATAGAAGAAGGCGAGCTGTTCAAAGTTGGAAAAGGAATATATTCGGAGAAGAAATATGTTCCGGAAATTGCAATGTTCGTATACAAATATCCGAATGCGGTAGTAACGATGAAAAGTGCTTTTTACTTTCATGGATTAACGGACATGATACCGGATGAATGTGATTTGGCAACAACCCGTGATGCTACGAAAATCAAAGATGAAAGAGTGAAGCAGTATTTTATTCCAGAGGACTTTTTCAAGGAAGGCATTGAAACTGCTGATTATAAAGGGTATGATATACGAATTTACAATAAAGAACGTATGCTGATTGAACTTGTGCGATATAAAAGTAAATTGCCGTTTGATTATTATAAGGAAATTATACTAAATTACCGTAAATTACTTCCAAGATTGGATATACAGAAAATTCAGGATTATGCGTTGATGGCACCAAAGAGTAATAAAGTACTCGAAATTTTACAGATGGAGGTACTCTAAAGATGAACTTGGAGAAGATGGCAGAGAAATATAGGGATGCTGGTTATTCAGAACGAAATGCGGATGCACGTGTGTGTCAGGACATTGTGCTTAAGGCAATTACACTAAGTAATCTTGGAAGAAATGTAACTATAAAAGGTGGCGTCGTGATGCGTAGTATTACTGGGAATGTGAGACGTGCTACGGAAGACCTGGATTTGGATTTTATCAGGTATTCATTGGAAGATGAATCAATTCGATATTTTATTTTAAAATTGAATTGCCTTGAAGGAATTAGAATTGAGATTAAAGGCAACAAAATTGAGCAGCTTTCCCAACAGGAGTATAGCGGAAAACGTGTATATATTATCATCAAAGATGATGGAGGTAATGTTATTGAGAGCAAAATAGACTTGGGTGTACATGCAAATATGAATATAGAGCAAGATACATATTGCTTTGATGTTTGCATGGATGATGAGGGAGCAAGTCTTTTGATTAATTCTTGTGAACAGATTTTTGCAGAGAAATTAAGGTCATTGTTGCGTTTTGGCCCTCTTTCTACAAGGTATAAAGATATTTTTGATTTCTGTTATTTGAAAGATCATGTGGATATGCCACGACTTGCAAGCTGCATAAAGACATATATTATTGATGAACCATCAATGCGGGAAAAGGACATGAATGGTGTGTGTAAGAGAGTAGCACTTACATTTTCAAATCGTCAGTTTAGAAGAAATGTGGAGCATTCCGGAGACAGAAACTGGCTCCAGATAGATGTGGGTGTTGCATTTAAGATGATTCAGGACTTTTTGGAAACTGTTAATTTATAAAAATAATAATGTGGTTACATATGCATCTGTCAGAAATGGCGGGTGCCATTTTATACCCAAAAACAGAAAGTCTGGATATTATGGGAGATTATCCGCTAAACGGCAACGTTTTCCGGACATGATATTGATATAGAGCCAGGAAATGTAAAATATATCAACATATTTGATTAAAATTATATCCTTGTATTTTATGCATGTATGAGATAAAATTATACTTAATGTACTCTCTATGTGTATATGACGCAGTCGGAAAAGAGGTACTAAATTAGATACAGAGGTAGATAGAAATGAGTAATTACAATGTAACAGTTATTCCGGGCGATGGAATTGGACCTGAAATTGTGGCAGAAGCGGTAAAGGTACTTGATGCGGCAGGCAGAAAGTATGATTTTAAGCTTAATTATACTAAGATTCTAATGGGTGGATGTTCTATTGATGAGTATGGAGTACCACTTACAGATGAGGCAGTAGCGATTGCCAAAGCAGGAGACGCTGTTTTACTTGGAGCAGTAGGCGGTAACGTGGGTAATTCAAAATGGTATGATGTTGCACCTGAGTTAAGACCTGAAGCAGGATTACTTAAGATTCGTAAGGAACTTGAACTTTTTGTAAATATGCGTCCGGCATATCTTTATGATGAACTTAAGGATGCCTGTCCTCTTAAGAGTGAGATTATCGGTGATGGATTTGATATGGTCATTATGAGAGAACTTACAGGCGGTCTTTATTTCGGCGAAAGATATACCAAGGAAATAGATGGTGTTGTAACGGCAGTTGACACCCTTAAATATAACGAAGACGAGATAAGACGTATTGCAATCAAGGCATTTGATATTGCAATGAAGCGTCGTAAGAATGTTATCAGCGTTGACAAGGCTAACGTCCTTGACAGCTCAAGATTATGGAGAAAGATTGTTAAAGAAGTTGCGGCAGATTATCCTGAAGTAACATATACAGATATGCTTGTAGATAATTGTGCAATGCAGCTTGTTATGAATCCGGGACAGTTTGATGTTATTTTAACTGAGAATATGTTCGGTGATATTTTATCCGATGAGGCAAGTATGATTACAGGCTCAATCGGTATGCTTTCAAGTGCAAGCCTTGGTAAGACAAAGCTTGGACTTTATGAACCATCCCATGGTTCAGCACCTGATATAGCAGGTAAAAATATAGCTAACCCTATAGCAACAATTCTCTCTGCAGCAATGATGTTAAGATATTCTTTTGACCTTGATGAAGCAGCGGATGCCATCGAAAATGCAGTTAAAAAAGTTCTTGCAGAGGGTTACAGAACTACAGATATTATGTCAGAAGGCATGAAGCTTACTTCAACAACCGAGATGGGCGATTTGATTGCCGAGAGAATTTAGGAGGATATTATGAAAAGCGATTCAGTTAAAAAAGGAGTACAGCAGGCTCCTCACAGATCTTTATTTAATGCATTAGGTTTTACCAAAGAAGAAATGGACAAGCCTTTGGTAGGTATTGTCAGCTCATATAATGAAATTATTCCCGGTCATATGAACCTTGATAAAATAGTAGAAGCAGTTAAGCTCGGAGTTGCCATGGCAGGCGGAACACCTGTTGTAGTACCTGCAATTGCCGTTTGTGACGGAATTGCAATGGGACATGTAGGAATGAAATATTCCCTTGTAACAAGAGACCTTATTGCAGATTCAACAGAGTGTCTTGCAACAGCACATGCTTTTGATGCAATGGTTATGATTCCTAACTGTGATAAGAATGTACCGGGCTTATTAATGGCTGCAGCGAGAGTTAATGTTCCTACAGTATTTGTAAGTGGTGGACCAATGCTTGCAGGCCATGTGAAAGGATGTAAGACAAGTCTTTCAAGTATGTTTGAGGCAGTAGGTGCTTATACCGCAGGCAAAATAACAGCAGAAGAACTTGACGAATATGAGAATAAAGCATGTCCTACATGCGGTTCATGTTCAGGTATGTACACGGCTAACAGCATGAACTGTCTTACAGAAGCTATCGGTATGGGATTACGCGGCAACGGTACAATTCCTGCCGTATATTCGGACAGAATTAAGCTTGCAAAACATGCCGGTATGAAAGTTATGGAACTTCTTGAAAAGAATATACGTCCCCTTGACATTATGACAGAGAAAGCTTTTATGAACGCACTTACAGTTGATATGGCACTTGGCTGTTCAACTAATACAATGCTTCACCTTCCTGCTATTGCAAAAGAAGCAGGTGTTAAGCTCAATCTTGATATTGCTAATGAAATCAGTGCAAAGACACCTAATCTTTGTCATCTTGCTCCGGCAGGACATCATTATATGGAAGAACTTAATGAGGCAGGCGGAATTTATGCCGTTATGAATGAGCTTAATAAGAAAAACCTTCTTTATACAGATTTGATTACTGCAACCGGTAAGACTGTAGGTGAAAATATCGAAGGATGTGTTAATAAAGATACTGAAATTATCAGACCTATTGACAATCCATATTCTGCAACAGGCGGAATTGCCGTATTAAGAGGTAATATTGCACCTGATTCATGTGTTGTAAAGCGTTCTGCGGTTGTTCCTGAAATGCTTGTACATGAAGGTCCGGCAAGGGTGTTTGATTGTGAAGAGGATGCCATTGCAGCTATTAAGGGTGGCAAAATTGTTGCCGGAGACGTAGTTGTTATAAGATATGAAGGCCCTAAGGGTGGTCCCGGTATGAGAGAAATGCTTAATCCTACATCAGCAATCGCAGGTATGGGTCTTGGTTCAAGCGTTGCGCTCATTACTGACGGACGTTTCTCAGGTGCATCAAGAGGTGCGTCAATAGGACATGTATCACCTGAGGCAGCGGTAGGTGGACCAATCGCCCTTATTGAAGAAGGAGATATCATTAAAATTGATATTCCTGCCAATACAATCAATGTAGATGTTAGTGACGAAGTTTTAGCAGAAAGAAAAGCAAAATGGCAGCCTAGAGAACCAAGGGTAACAAAGGGATATCTTGCAAGATATGCAAAGATGGTTACATCAGCAGATAAAGGTGCTGTTTTAGAGATAAAATAATATAGATAATGGAGAGTTGACATGCAATTAACAGGTTCACAGATTTTAATAGAGTGTCTCAAAGAACAAGGAGTAGACACAGTATTTGGGTATCCGGGAGGAGCAATACTTAATGTATATGATGAACTTTATAAACATTCAGATGAGATAAAACATATTCTTACAAGCCATGAGCAGGGTGCCAGCCATGCTGCTGACGGATATGCAAGAGCTACGGGCAAGGTTGGAGTATGTTTTGCCACATCAGGTCCAGGAGCTACTAATCTTGTAACAGGAATTGCAACGGCGTATATGGATTCAGTTCCGGTTGTTGCCATAACATGTAACGTAGGAGTACCACTTCTTGGAAAAGACAGTTTTCAGGAAATTGATATTGTTGGAGTGACACTTCCTATTACCAAACATAACTTTATTGTAAAGGATGTTAATAAGCTCGCTGATGTAATCAGGGATGCGTTCAGAATAGCTAAAGAAGGCCGTCCGGGCCCTGTACTCATCGACATTCCTAAGGATGTAACCGCCAAAATGGCAGATTATGAGTACAAAACACCGGTTGTACCTGAAGCTAATAAAAATATTGACAGCAATGAAATTGCTGAAGCAATAGATATGATTAAAAAAGCAAGAAAGCCATTTGTATTTGTAGGCGGTGGTTCAATAATTTCAGGTGCTTCAGCCGAGATTGCCGAATTTGTGGAAAAAGTTGATGCCCCTGTGTGTGATACACTTATGGGTAAGGGTGCATTTGACGGCACCAGTGAAAGATATACCGGAATGCTCGGAATGCATGGTACCAAGACTTCTAATTTCGGCGTTATGGAATGTGACCTTTTAATAGTTCTTGGTGCAAGATTTTCTGACCGTGTAACGGGAGATACAAGCAAATTTGCTTCCAATGCCAGAATTTTGCAGATAGACATTGACCCGGCCGAAATCAATAAGAATATTAAAGTTGATATGTCGATAGTAGGCGATATCAAAGTTGTTCTTGAAGCAATTAATGCAAGGCTTGATAAGGAAAATCACAAAGAGTGGATGAACCATATCTACGAAATGAAAAAAGAATATCCGCTAAGATACAATAAAGATATTCTTACAGGACCATATCTTATGGAGAAGATTTTTGAAATTACAGACGGTAATGCAATTATTACAACAGAGGTCGGACAACATCAGATGTGGGCTGCCCAATATTATAAATACAAAGAGCCTAGAACTTTCCTTTCATCAGGAGGCCTTGGCACAATGGGCTACGGACTTGGTGCATGTATCGGTGCCAAGTTAGGCCGTAAGGACAAGATCGTTATTAATATCGCCGGAGACGGATGCTTCAGAATGAATATGAATGAATTAGCAACAGCTACCAGATATAACATTCCTATTATTGAAATAATAGTTAATAACCATGTACTCGGAATGGTAAGACAGTGGCAGACACTTTACTATGGTCAAAGATATTCTTATACCGTTCTTGAAGACCAGGTTGATTACGTTAAAGTTGCAGAGGGTCTTGGAGCTAAGGCATACAGAGTTGAGACCAAGGAAGATTTTGAAGCAGCCCTTAAGGACGCCATTGCGATGAATATACCATGCGTACTTGATTGTCATATTGAAAAAGATGATAAGGTATTTCCTATGGTTTCACCGGGAGCATCTTTAATGGAAACATTTGATTGCTAATTAAAATATTATATAAAGGAGGCAGATTCATGAAAAAATCAGCAAAGATATATGCTGTCTTGATTGCCCTTGCATTATTGTTTACGGCAGGGTGCGTAAGAAAAACAGCAGATTCAGATAATGTTGAAAGCAGTAATGAACTGCCTTCATTTATTTCTGAGACCACAACAACAGCTAATGATGAAGTCAGTACCGAAAAAGAAACCGGTACAACGGGTGAAAACGAGCCGGAAGAGCAGACAACGGATACCGTGGTAATACCGGAAACAACGGCACAGACAACCCCGCAGACAACTCCTGCGAGGGAGAATGTGACTACCCATGCCACAGAGCCGGAGACGACGCCTGCCACACAGACTGAGACTAAAGGACAGGAGAATGTTCCTGCAACCAAGCCTGCAGCGCATGATACGTCAGCATATCCTGCCTACAGCAGTTCCAATAATTACTCCGAACTGACAAAATCATACAGTAATGTGACGGAAGATGATATTAATACGATTAACAGTATTCTTAACAGCATAATTAAGCCCGGAATGACCGAAACAGAGAAGATAAGAACTGTTCATAATTGGATAGTATGCAACACAACATATAATAATAATTACTATGACAGAGGTGACAGTTTCAATCATGTAAGTAATCTTTTAAATAATAAGACAGGTGTATGCCAGGGGTATTCTGTTACTTTTTATATATTTATGAAACAGATGGGTATACCATGTACACTGGTAATGGGGAAAACAGATAAGGTGTCTCATGCGTGGAATGCTGTGAAATTAGACGGAAACTGGTATTATATTGACGTTACATGGGATGACCCTGTAGTAAACGGGACAAGTAACTATCCCGGAGGAGACAATATCTCTTATGAGTATCTTCTTTGTACCTACAATCATATATCCATAACACATACAGAAGATAATTACATCGGAACAACACCTCTTCCAAACGGAATATCTAATGATTATAATGATTTAATGTACAGAATGTCAGGATTTACTAATGTTACGAGAGTGAATTCTTCAGAAGAACTTGCAGACAGACTGAAGGGATTTATGAATAAATCGGGTAAATATGCGATTATTCTGGAAAATGAAAAGATTACCATGAATGATGGTGTTGACGCGGTTAAGAATTACCTTAAGAATCTTAACAGAGGATATAGTGTACACATATCATATAGTACCAATTTATTGGCAGTTACAGTAGATTTTACATAAAAAAACAGGCATTGCTGCCTGTTTTTTTTAATCCTCAAATGGTCGTATTCTGTATTTAACACCAAGCCGGTCACAAATTGCCTGACATTCTTTTTCTTCTTCATGGGTGATAGTTGTTTCAACTGTTGTCATAACAACATTAGGCACATATTTTACGGCTTCTTTTGCAAAATCAAGCATTGCATCATAAGAAATATCACCGAAACGGCTTCTTACAAGTTCATGATATCTTTCCTTGTTAGGGGTATTAAGGCTTATTGAAACAGTATCAATAAGACCTTTTAACTCAGGGGTAATGTCCCTGCCGCATACGAGATTGCCAAGCCCGTTTGTATTAATTCTTGTCGGCTTATTAAAGGTGTCCTTTACGTATCTGGCAACTTTTAACAATACGTCTATTCTTTCAGTTGGTTCACCGAAGCCACAGAATACAACTTCCTTGTACTTGTTAAGGTCGAATTTGCTGAATTCTGCGATTACCTCTTCGTAAGATGGCTCTCTTTCAAGCCACAAAACACCTGAATTTTCCATATGGTCCCTGGTCTGTCTTAAACAGAAAGTGCAGGAACATGGACATTTGTTGGTAAGATTAACATATAAATTATCATGTACTTCATATAGTATAGTCATATTGGTCAACTCCTGTTATTATTAGTTACATTTTAAGGTATGAAGAACTTCTTCAAAGCATACACCGTCAGTAGGCGGAATGTCAAAGGTTTCCGTAACTTCGATACATTTTTTAACAAAAGAAGAGGCTCTTTTTACGGATTCCCTGAAATCAATGTCATGTACCGCATCTGCCGCAATTATTGCTGAAAACACATCACCGGTGCCGGAACGGACATGACCGACCCTCTTTTGCCTTGTTGTATAAATACCTTTGCCGGTGTCATATATATAGTTGGTAAGAAAAATACCGCTGTCTATTCCTGTTATTACAATCTTTTTTGCACCGTATTCGGCAATCTTCATAAGCAGGGCTTCATAATCTTTTTTTACGAATGTTTCAGGTGTGTACGGAGTATCTGTGAGAATACATGCTTCCGTCAGATTCGGGGTAAGGATATCGGCATATTTTACAAGATCTTTCATTGCCATACACATATCATCCGTATAGGTTGGATAAGGTTTACCGTTGTCTCCCATAACCGGGTCTATTATGACCTTTGTATCATCCGTGCGGAAATCACGGATAAAATTCTGCACAATTTCTATCTGTTTTCTTGAGCCTAAAAAACCTGACAGGATACCTTTAAAACGTAAATCAAGTTTTTTCCAGTTACTTATATATTCTTCCATGTTGTGGGTGTAATCTTCAAAAAAATATTCTTTGAAACCTGTATGGTTAGAAAAAACAGATGTGGGAACGGCACAGCATTGTATTCTGAGCTGCGAAATTATAGGAAGGGAGACTGCAATAGAGCATCTCCCAAATCCTGAAAAATCATTTATAACGGCGATTTTATTTTGCCTATTGTGATCGGTCTGATTCATAAATTCTCCTCAGTCCTGCCTTTTTTGCTGCAAACCAGAGTACGGCAAACAATACAACGTTGGCTGCGTATTCAAGGGCAAGTCCCGGAATCTGGGTGAATCCCGCATAGAGACTTCCGGCTATGATAGCGCCTACAAAAGTATAACCTGCAAAAGGTATAAGCATTGAAATTATTGCCGCAAAAATATATTTAAGGCTGAACTTATCAAATAATTTTATTAAACCATAAAATGCAAGTGGCATGAGTACTTTTATAATCAGTGTTGGAAACGCCCATACAGGCATTGATAATAAATCGGCGATTGCAGAACCGACGCCGCCTATGAACAGTCCGTAAGGACATGGCATTACATAGCAGAACAGCAAAATAATGCAGTTTCCTATATTAAAATATCCGAGTGGTATCGGAATCTGGATAAATCTTGTCACAAGACATACTATGGCTGTGAAAACAGAAGCCAGGCATAAATTTTTTGTTGTCATTTTATTTACTTCCTTAAAATTTTTATGTGTATTTCTGTTTCCATGAAAACACTATGATAATACCATTCGGGTGGATTGATTTAAAGTACCAGATTTTAATAATTATAACATACCAGAATGAAAGACTTTTATATACACTTTTATGCACAAATGCCAATTGTCTATTGACTGAATATTTTTTTTGACGTAAAATAAACACTATATTGTTTTAGAAGACAAAAGGAGGCACACGAAAGTGGGACGTATTTACAATTTTTCAGCGGGCCCGGCCGTTTTACCGGAAGAAGTATTAAGAGAAGCAGCAGATGAGATGCTTGACTACAAAGGATCCGGGATGTCGGTTATGGAAATGAGCCACAGATCCAAGGTATACGACAATATCATTAAGGAAGCAGAAGCAGATTTAAGAGAGATTATGAATATACCTGACAATTATAAGGTACTTTTCCTTCAGGGCGGCGCATCACAGCAGTTCGCAATGATTCCTATGAATCTTATGAAGAATAAGAAGGCAGGATACATTGTAACAGGACAGTGGGCTAAGAAAGCATATCAGGAAGCTAAGATTTATGGTGAGGCTATTGAACTTGCATCATCGGCAGATAAGACATTTTCGTACATACCTGATTGTTCAGACCTTGATATACCTGAGGATTGTGATTACGTTTATATCTGTGAGAACAATACAATTTATGGTACAAAGTATAAGGAACTTCCTAATACTAAGGGACACACACTTGTTGCAGATGTATCATCATGTTTCTTGTCAGAACCTGTTGATGTAACAAAGTACGGCGTTATCTATGGCGGTGTCCAGAAGAACATCGGACCGGCAGGTGTTGTTATTGTTATTATCAGGGATGACCTTATTACAGAGGATACACTTCCCGGAACACCTACAATGCTCAAGTATAAGATTCATGCAGATAATGACTCATTATATAATACACCACCTGCTTATGGCATCTATATCTGCGGTAAGGTATTCAAGTGGATTAAGAAGATGGGCGGCCTTAAAGCAATGAAGGAACGCAACGAAAAGAAAGCAGCCATACTTTATGATTTCCTTGACCAGAGCAAATTATTCAAGGGAACAGTAGTTCCTAAGGATCGTTCATTAATGAATGTTCCTTTTGTTACAGGTAATGAAGAACTTGATGCCAAGTTTGTTAAAGAAGCTAAAGAAGCAGGCTTTGAGAACCTTAAAGGACACAGAACTGTGGGCGGTATGAGAGCCAGCATTTATAATGCAATGCCAATAGAAGGTGTTCAGAAGTTAGTTGAATTTATGAAAAAATTTGAAGAAGAAAATGCATAAAGAAATAACTGCTCGGGTGTATTGCCCGGGTAGTGTTTTATAGAAGGAGATAAGATGTTCAAATATAATTGTTTAAATGCTATTTCAGAGGCTGGGCTTAAGTCTTTAAGCTCTGATTTTGTAAAGACAGATGATGTTAATGAAGCAGAAGCCATTCTTGTAAGAAGTGCGGCTATGCACGATATGGAATTTTCAGATAACCTTCTTGCAGTAGCAAGAGCAGGTGCCGGTGTCAATAATATTCCTCTTGATAAATGTGCCGAAAAGGGTATTGTGGTATTTAATACTCCCGGTGCCAATGCTAACGGCGTTAAAGAGCTTGTTATTGCAGCAATGATTCTTACATCAAGAAATCTTATTGCAGCTAATGGCTGGGTTAATGAGAATAAAGATGATGAGAATATAGGAAAGACAATGGAAAAGGCAAAGTCTAAGTTTGCCGGAAGAGAAGTTAAAGGCAAAAAGCTTGGCGTAATCGGACTTGGAGCAATCGGTGTACTTGTTGCCAACGCAGCATCTTCACTCGGTATGGAAGTAATCGGATGTGATCCATTCCTTTCAGTTCAGAATGCTCTTAATCTTTCAAGAAAAGTTAAGCTTGTAAAAGAAAGAGATGAAGTATTCAGAACATGTGATTATATCACAGTACATGTGCCATTGCTTGATGATACTAAGGAAATGATTAATGCCGATACAATTTCAATGATGAAAGACGGTGTTATCATTCTTAACTTTGCAAGAGATCTTCTTGTTAAAGAAGATGCAGTAATCGAAGGACTTGCAAGCGGCAAGATTGCCGGATATGCTACAGACTTCCCATCAGTTAAGCTTGCTAATACAAAGGGAGTAGTTGCATTCCCACATCTTGGAGCATCTACAACAGAGTCAGAAGATAACTGTGCTGTAATGGCTGCTGCAGAAATTACAGATTACCTTGAAAATGGTAATATAAGAAATTCCGTTAATTTCCCGGCATGTGATATGGGCGTATGTTCACAGGCAGGAAGAATCGCTGTTCTTCATAAAAATGTACCTAATATCATCAGTGGATTAACTACCGTATTCGGTCAGAGCGGAATTAACATTGATAAGATGATGAACCAGAGCAGAGGCGAATACGCATATTCAATTATCGATATCGACAAAGCCGGTGCTAAGGATATTGCTGATGAGATAGCAACCAAAGAAGGAATTCTTAAGGTAAGAGTTATTAAATAAAAGGAGAAAAAATGGCTGATATAAAACCCTTTCAATGTATTAGACCTGAGAAAGAGCTTGCAAAGCATGTGGCTTCATTACCATATGATGTATATAACAGGAGTGAAGCATGTGAAAAAGTCAAAGGCAGGGAGCTCTTGTTTCTTAATATTGACAGACCTGAGACACAGTTTGACGATTCTGTAGATACATATGCGGATGTTGTATATGATGAGGCAAGAAGACTGCTTGATAAAGAAATATCAGATGGTGTGTTCATAGAAGACAAAGATAATGCTTATTATATCTATGAGCTGACAATGGACGGAAGAGTACAGACAGGTATTGTTGCCTGTGCCTCCATTGATGATTACCTTAATAATATAATCAAGAAGCATGAGAAAACAAGGGCAGATAAAGAACTGGACAGAATTAACCACGTTGACAGAACAAGTGCACAGACAGGTCCGATTTTTCTTGCCTACAGAGCTAATGAAAAGATAAAAGACATCATTTGCACTGTTAAGGAACATCCTCCGATATACGACTTTGTCTGCGATGATGATGAGATAAGACACAGGGTATTCAAAGTATCCGAACAGAAAGATATTGACGGTATCAGGGAGGCTTTTGATTCAATTAATTCGATTTATATTGCTGATGGACACCATAGGGCAGCATCAGCAGTTAAGGTAGGGCTTAAGAGAAGGGAAGAACACCCTGACTATACAGGCAAGGAAGAATTTAATTATTTCCTTTCTGTTTTATTCCCGGACGAAGAATTGATGATAATGCCATATAACAGAGTTGTTAAGGATTTAAACGGTCTTACTAAAGAAGAGTTTTTTAATGCAGTTTCCAAATATTTTGACATTGAACCCCGTGGAAAAAAAGCATTTTATCCGGAACACAAAGGTGAGTTCGGAATGTATCTTGGTGATGAATGGTATCTGCTGTCTGCGAAGGAGAGCATATTATCAGAAGACCCGGTTGATGGTCTTGATGTAGCCGTTCTTCAGGATTTCCTTCTCACACCTATTCTTGGAATAGGAGATCCGAGAGTTGATAAGAGAATTGATTTTATAGGCGGAATAAGAGGCCTTAAAGAACTTGAGGACAGAGTCCATAATGATATGGCAATTGCGTTTTCAATGTTCCCTACGTCAATTTCGGAACTTTTTGATGTGGCTGATGCAGATATGCTTATGCCACCTAAATCTACTTGGTTTGAACCAAAGCTCAGAAGCGGCATATTCATACACAGAATAGAAGAGTAAATACAAAAAGGCATGCAAAAATCTAATTGCATGTCTTTTTAATTACCCTGGAATGTGGTACAATATAGAAAATACATTTCAGGGAGAAATTTTATATGGATAAAAAACTTTATGATTTAATGAACTGGCCTGATATAGAGGGAATTATTTATTCGGATGGCTGTAATCCTAAGAATCTTTTGGGAACACATTCCGTCAAAGGCGGAATTTTAATACAGTCATTTTATCCTGCTGCAGTAGGCGCAACCGTTAAAGCTGCGGATGGCAAGACATATGAGATGGAAATGGCAGATGAAGAGGGGTATTTTGCCGTACTTATACCTGTAAAAAGTAAATTCGCATATACGGTTGAGTTCCGTTTTGAGGACGGTAATACATTTGAGACAGATGATGCGTATAACTATCCTTCAATGATTAAGAAGAGTGATTTGAAATCTTTTATTGAAGGAAATAATACCCATGTATATAGATTCCTTGGTGCCCATGAAATGGATTATAAGGGCACTAAAGGCGTTGATTTTGCAATATGGGCACCGGAGGCATTAAGAGTAAGTGTTGTCGGTGAATTTAATAACTGGGATGGAAGAATACATCAGTTAGAGGCAATTGACAGCACAGGTGTATTTGAACTTTTTGTTCCGGGAGTTAAAGCTTCTTCACTTTACAAATTTGAAATCAGACTTAAAGGCGGTAAAGTTGTCCTTATAACAGATCCTTTTTCAAAGATGGCTGAAAGTAAGAGTGAACCGGCATCATTTGTATGTGATGATAATTTTAAATGGTCTGATGAGGAATGGCTTAGCAACAGAAAGAGCCGCAATAAGTACAAAGAAGCTCCTATGTCAGTATATGCATATTCTTTGCCTGATGAGGATGTGACATATAAGGAAATAACACAGGCAATAGAAAATACTTTTTCTGAAAGCAGATTTACCCATGTGGTTCTTAAAAATGTAATTAATACCTATACCGGACTTTATCTTGACTATGACAGGACCGGGTATTTTAGCATAAACAACAGATACGGAAGCCTTGATGATTTTAAAACGTTGATTAATTCTTTACACAAAAGGAATATAGGTGTTCTTATCCAATGGAATTTTGATGATATTAATGTAGGCCGTAACGAAGTTGCCAATATTATGTATTCATCAGCTTCGTATATTATTGAAGAGCTTCATGCAGACGGAATAGTTGCAGACAGATTAGGTAATGCCGTATATCTTGATTTTGAAAGGGATAAATGGACTTCTAATATGTTTGGCGGCAGGGAAAATCTTGAAGCTGTTGATTTTATAAGAGGTCTTAATGAAATTTTTGGTAAACAGTATAAGGATGTAATAACCGTTGCGGATGACAGGGCAGGCTGGCCTGATGTGACAGGAAGCATCAAAGAAGAGGGTGCTCTTGGATTTGATTACAGTATTAACCATATTTTTGGTGATAATCTTATATACTTTCTGGGTTGTGATCCTTTATTCAGAAAAGGAAGATATAATAAGCTTTCTCTTAGCATGGTTACTTTTTATAATCAGGACAGCATACTTGCATTTGATGCAGACAGTATTAACATGCTGGAAGCTAAGATACCCGGACGGATTCATGGAGATAAGATGGCGAATTTAAGGGCTGCATTTGCTTATTCCTTTGCTCATCCGGGCAAGAAGACAATATATTCCGGTAACGGAGAAGAAACATGGAATACTTTTGTTAAAGCTCTTACAGATTTTTATAATAAACATTCCGAATTATCAGAGATGGATTATGAAAGCGACGGTTTTGAATGGATTAATAATATTTCCGGTAATGAGTGCGTACTCAGCTTTGTGCGAAAGTCAAAGGACGGCAGAATACTTGTTGTAATAGCTAATTTTACTCCGGTTATCAGGGAGAAGTATAAGATTGGTGTTCCTTTTGAAGGCAGATATAAAGAAATCTTTAACACCGACGATGAGAAATTCGGCGGAAGTGGAATTCTTAATAAGAGAGCTGTTTCGTCTAAGAAGGATGAGTGCGACGGACGCGCAGACTCAATAAGATTAACATTGCCTCCTCTAGGCGTTATAGTGCTTGATTATACTAAGACAGTGGCGAAGAAAGGAAATACTAAATAATGAATGTATTGCTTTTTCAGACAGCACAGATTTTTACCAAAGCTAACTGGGAAAAAGTTTTGAAATCAGTTGCTACATGGTGTCTTGGATTTGGCAAGAATCTGTTGATTGCAATAATCGTGCTGGTTGTTGGAAATAAATTAATAAAATGTCTTTTGAAATTTATCGGAAAAGCCAACGAGAAATCAAAATTGGAACCAATTGTAACGAAATTCCTTTCATCACTTATTAAATTTGGTCTGTATGGAGTTCTTGCCATTGTGATTATAGGAATACTTGGCATACCTGCATCATCGTTTATAGCAGTATTAAGTGCTGCCGGACTTACAATCGGTCTTGCTTTTCAGGGAAGCCTTTCAAACTTTGCCGGCGGTGTGCTGATACTTCTTTTTAAACCGTTTAAAATCGGAGATTTTGTCAAGGAAGATGTGCATGGCAATGAAGGGTTAGTTGAGGGTATTGATTTATTTTATACCAGAATGAGAACTTTTGATAATAAGATTGTTATAATTCCCAATGGTTCCCTGGCTAATACAAGCATTACCAACTATACTGCCAACAACAAACGAAGAATTGAAATCAAAGTAGGGATAAGCTACGATTCCGATATGAAAAGGGCAAAGGACATTCTTATGAATGTTATTAATTCGCAGGACGGCATCCTTAAAAACGAAGATAACAAGGTATATGTGGATGCACTTGAAGAAAGCCAGATAACGATTGGGACAATGGCATGGGTCATGACAGATGATTATTGGAAAATCAAATGGGAATTAACAGAGAAATTCAAAAATGCCCTTGATGATGCCGGTATAGAAATACCTTTCAACCAGCTTTCTGTTACAATTAATGAGAAACAGAGGAAATAAAAGTGGCGGATAAGAAAAAGAAAAAAAGAAACTTTGCTGAAATTATTCTTATAATAAGTGCGTTAGTTCTTGGATTACTGATAATACTTCTTGTTGCGGGCAACAAGAAAAAAATAATAATTGACGGTGGGTCACATCCTGAGTTTTCAGGCAATTATCCACTGCCGTCTGAGATAACGGATGGAGATAAGAGTACCTATTTTGCATATATGGAAATTCCAGATCTTATTTTTAAGAAGATGGTTAATGTATCATTTACAGATGATTGTCCTGTTACAAGAGAGGATTTAAGATATGTCAAAGTACTCTATTGGGGAACAGATTACGAACCTCATACCGGTGAGCTTATTGTAAATAAGGCAATAGCCGAAAAGACAAGAGATGTTTTTTATGAACTTTATAAAGCGTCATATCCTATAGAGCAGATTGCCCTAATAGACGAATATGGCGGAAATGACGAAGTTTCTATGTCATATAACAATACATCATGTTTTAATGCAAGAAAAGTTGCCAAGACCGATTCATGGTCTAAGCATGCATACGGTATGGCAATAGATATTAACCCCTTGTATAACCCGTATGTGGGCGAAAATGGAACGATACTCCCTATATCGGGAGAAATATATGCTGACAGAGATAAAGTCTTTAAAATGAAAATAGACGATTCTGATTACGCATACTCTGTATTTACAAAGGCAGGTTTTACCTGGGGAGGTAGTTGGGAAAAAGTTAAGGATTACCAGCATTTTGAATTTAATAATTAGAATATAAAAAGGACTGTGTACAATCACAGTCCTTTTATATTGCCTATAGAATTATTCTTCACTAAGAAATGCTTCACAGATCTTGATTTCTTCAAGCATTGCCGCTTTGCCGGGAGCACCTTTTGTAAGTCTTTTTTCTACACATGTTTTAAGGCTTATTGCTTCGTATATGTCATTTTCAAATACAGGACAGATTTTTTTATATTCCTCTAAAGGAAGTTCGTCAAGAGAAATATTTTTCTCGATACATAATAATACAAGCTGTCCGATAATGCCGTGGGCATCTCTGAATGGAATACCATGGTTGACAAGGTAATCAGCTGCATCAGTGGCATTTGTGAAGCCGTTTTTGGCACTTGCTTCCATAACTTCTTTGTTAAAAGTCATTGTATCAATCATTCCTGTAAACAGGAGTATACAGCCCTTTGTTGTATCAATGGCATCAAAAGTCAGTTCCTTATCTTCCTGCATATCTTTATTATATGCCAAAGGAAGTCCTTTCATGGTAGTAAGAATTGACATAAGGGCACCATATACACGGCCTGTCTTACCGCGTACAAGCTCAGCAATGTCGGGATTCTTTTTCTGTGGCATAATTGAACTTCCGGTTGAATAAGAATCGTCTAATTCAATAAATCTGTATTCATTGGAGTTCCATATAATGATTTCCTCTGAAAATCTGCTGAGGTGCATCATAATAGTGGATAAAGCACTTAAATATTCAATTATGTAATCCCTGTCTGATACGGAATCCATACTGTTATTGGTTGCACCATTAAATTTAAGAAAATCTGCGGTAAAATCCCTGTCCAAAGGATATGTGGTGCCGGCAAGTGCACCTGCACCCAGAGGGCAGTAGTTCATTCTGTCATAAATATCATCAAGTCTTGTGCAGTCTCTTCTGAACATTTCAAAATATGCTCCGAAATGATGGGCTACAGTGACAGGCTGGGCTTTCTGAAGATGTGTAAATCCCGGCATATAGGTCTCAATATTTTCTTTCATTATTCTTAAGATAACTTTAAGAAGATCCTTTAAAAGAGCATTGGTCTCTTTAACTTCATCACGGACATAAAGGCGCATGTCAAGGGCAACCTGGTCATTACGGCTTCTTCCTGTATGAAGTTTTTTACCTGTATCGCCTATTCTTTCTATAAGAGTAGCCTCAACGAAGGAGTGGATATCTTCGTATTCAGGGCTGATTTCAAGAACACCTGTATCTATATCTGTCTTAATCTGTTCAAGGGCATTAAGAATGGCAAACCTTTCTTCGTTAGTTACGATATTCTGTTTTGCCAACATATTAACGTGGGCAATACTGCCATCAATGTCCTGTTTGTAAAATTTCTGGTCAAAAGAAATTGATGCATTAAAGTTATGCACTAATTGGTTGGTTTCTTTTGTGAATCGTCCGCCCCAGAGTTTCATTGTTCAGTTTCCTCGCTTTCCTGTTTTTTATCGGTTTTTTTATTTTTGCTGTTAATCTTATATATCATTGTTTCTATTGCATTTTCTTCGGTTATTTCTGTTTTGAACTTAATCCTGAAGAAAACAAGACTTCCTATAATTATAAAGCTTATTATGGAAATTACAAGACCTGCCTTATAATTTCCGGCGGTAAATTTCATTTCGATGGTATGTGTTCCGGCAGATAATTCAACAGCCAGGAATGCATCACCAACTTTTTGAGTAGAAACAGGTGTTCCGTCTACATATACTGTCCAGCTCTTATCATAAGGTATTGAAGTAAACATAAGACCGGATTTGTCTGCGGTAATTGTACCTGTGATTCTTGTATCACTATAAGATGTCACATTAAGACCACCTGCAGAAAGTTTAGTCATGGCTTCTTTGAATTTATCTTCATCCACTGCGTATACGAGAGGTCTCAGACTTCCTTTTTCTGAATCGGAAGGAGTGAGAGAAATGGTTGAACCGGCTTCTACATATCCTATGTCAAGGGTACGTCCGTGGTTTACACCTGTAAAATTATAGCTGTCACTGTTTATATAACCATAGATTGTTTCTATGTTTTTGTTCTGGACATATACATATACAAACATATTTTTGTCAGGGGTAATCGTCACTTTAGTACCGTTTTCATCATAACTTATAGGTGTCATTATGTTATCAATGCCTGTTGCATGGTAGATAAAATTATTCTGGACGTTAAACGGATTGGTTTCAACCGTATACAAAAGGTTCTCATCAATGTCCCCCGGAACCATATAGGCAAGTGGAAGAGCATATTCGTTCTTGTATAAAAATTCACCATCATTACCTGAGTAATAGGTAAAAATATCATTATCAGGCATATGCTCATTAGTAAGCAGGTATTTTACATTAAAAATTGAATATATCAAAGGTGTGGCACCGTTTAATGCGTAGGCATTGGTTGAGTGTTCAAGACCGAGACTTCCGTAAAATGATGTAAGTCCGGCATATGCAGTGGATGAAAAAGTGGATGTGCTGTGGAAATTATTCCATGTTGCATCATTTTTCGAACGGTAGCCTTTATATTTGTGGATACGGTAGAATGACGTATCATTTTTTTTAACATCGTTAATTACAGTGTTGACTCCGTCATAATCCTTGAGATATGCTGAACGTACCGTTGTGCCGTAGCCGGTTTTTTCGGTATTCATTGTTACTTCAACAATTGCAACCGCAAAAATGGCCACAAGGAAATAACTTGTATATTGTTTCCATTTCTTTATGAAGAAGAAGAAAAGTACATATATTACAATAAAAATTCCGCTTAGATATATAGAACGGAAATCAATGTCTTTATCTCCCAGGGAATTTCCTATATACATAAGGAAAAGCAGAACACCCCACATACTTCCCGCAAGCTGTTTTTCCGAATAATCCCGGATATTTACAGCAGCTTCATAACATATTTCCAGAATCAGGAATACATATATAAAAGACTGCCGGCATGGGAGACTGTTAGGAAAATGAAAACCATGCCATATAAAATTAGGTATATTCATATTGAAAGCAGTAAGGAAGATAAAAAGTGCAATCATTTTAGTGATTTTTTCTTTCTTGCTGATTTTTTTACTCATTACAAAGAGCGGAACAAGTACAAATGCAGCAACACCGCAGTAGATATTTGGGTGATGTTCAAGTCCTAAATGTACGTCAACATTGATAAGATGACGTTTGAACATGGCAAAGAATGAAAAATATCTTGTCATAACCTTAGGAAAACTGAAATCCGATGATGCTGTGTATTGTAATGCTGCCATTTCAGGCAGAAGAAGAACGGAAGCTACACCGCCTGCTAAAAGGGAATATCCTATAAAGCAGAAGATTGACTTCATGTAGTTCTTTTTATTTCCAAGGTTCTCAGAAATAATTAATACGAAAAAGTATATTACCATTGAGAGGCATATCATAATTGCAATGTAGTAATTTGAAAGAATGGCAAGTCCAAGAGTAATTGTGTATAAAAGTCCTTTATGTTCTTTTACAAGTCTTTCAAGACCAAGAACTATAAGTGGCAGAAGGACAACACTGTCTAACCACATAATGTTCCAGCTATATGCGGTAGTAAAGCCGCTTAATCCGTAAAAAAGACCAAAAATTGCGGCAGTAATGGATATTTTTCCTCTGTGTTTACATAAATAATATGTGAATGTAAAACTTGATAAAGCAATTTTTATCATTATTATATAGTCCATAATCTCTAAAAGATTCTTTTTAGGGAAAAGGGCAATAAACCAGTTGATAGGACTTGAAAGATAGTATCCGTAAAGCGCAAGGAAATTGCTGCCCATTCCTATGTCCCAACTGTATTGCAGGCTTCCTCCGTTTCTTATTTTGTCCCAAAGATTAGAAAAGAAAGGAGCATATTGATGATACATATCCGAACGGAGATAGACCGAGTCACCGAACGGATATATTCCTCTCATAATGTAAATGGCTAACATAATAATAAGAGGCACGATAAATGCCATAATGTATACGGCTCTGCAGTGCGTTATTTCATAGATAGCCTCTCTTGATAAATTCTTCCTTATTGCTTTTTTTTCGTCAGTCATTGTTGACCCCCTTGTTTTTAGTTCTTTTATGTTTGAAAATCAGAAATTTACTTGCAAAATAATTAAGAATAATAACAACTATGCTTGCAATAGCTTTTGAAATATACTGGTTCATATGAAAACATGTTGTAACTGCAAGAAAACCTTCTTCAAATAAGAAAGAGAGTATTCTTGCACCTGTAAATCCCACAAACTCAGGGAAAAGTACCGCAGGGGCAAAACTTTTACTCTCAAATACAAATATTTTATTGGTAATAAATGCAAAAATTACAGCGACAATAAAAGCAATTACATTAGCTATCAGCACCGGAACTTTAAACCTGCTGTTAAAAATCCAGAATATAAAATAATTAACAACAGTAGTAAGGATACCGAATATGAGATATACTATGGTTTCTTTATTAACAAACTTTTTAATTAATGTTTTCATCGTCAGGGTCCTTTTTGCTTTCGATGTTGGTTTCTTTTGTTATAAATATAGGCCGTTTCTTAATTTCAACAAATATCCTTGCAATGTATTCACCTAACACACCTATTGAAAGTTCAATGATTCCTCCGATAAACAAAAGAACAATCATGGTAGAGGCATATCCCGGCAGATCAATTCCCATTGTAAGTGTCTTAATAAGTATATATAATGCATAAACAATAGCAATACCGGATATAATAAAGCCCATTATTGCAAGAAATTTCAGGGGTTTAACCGAAAAGGAAAATATTCCGTCCATTGCGTATCTTGTAAGTCCCTTAAAACTCCATTTGCTTGTGCCTAATGTACGTTCAACATTTTCGTAAGGAATCCATTCCGTATCAAATCCAACCCAGCAGAATAAACCTTTCGAGAAACGCTGGACCTCTTTCATGCTTACAATGGAATCAACCATTTTGCGGCACATGATACGGTAATCAACGGCTCCGTAAGGCATATTGCTGTCAGTCAGTTTATTGTTAAATTTATAAAAACGCTGGGAGAAAAAACTTCGTATTTTTTTTTCACCTTTTCTTGAAGTACGATATGCGGCACAACAGTCATGACCACTATTGATACTTTCTATCATACGAGGTATGAGAGCAGGGGGATGCTGTAAATCGGCATCCATTACTATGACGTAATCACCTGTGGATGATTTAAGGCCTGCATACATTGCTGATTCTTTTCCGAAGTTTCGGGAAAAAGAAATGTATTTTACATTATCATAGGAAGCAGCAAGCCCTTTTAAAATAATCATTGTATTATCTTTACTGCCGTCATTTACAAAAATATAATTAAATGTGTAACCCTGTATTCCGGATACAACTTTTTCAGTCTCATTGTAATAAGAAGTAAGAACAGGCTCCTCATTATAACAAGGCACGATAATATCTACTGTTTTCATTATATATTCACCTTAATTTTATTATATATGTCAGACAACATAACCGGTTTGATTATATATTAAAGACATATCCATGTCAAAATTTTATTCTATCAGGCGGCGTATCATTTCGGCATTAAATGTAACATTTGTCACATGGTTGACCTCAATCTGGTAGAGTGCGTGTGCGGCAAGATGCTCGGCAACCTGCTCAACATCCCTTATACCCGATGTCTGGGAACAAAGTTTCACTATTGCGTCAAGTCCGTCATCTGTGACAGATATTTCATCATTCGACATACCCATTCTTTTAAGAATTTTTGGAAGGGCATATTTTGTAAAAATTATTTTTTTCTCATCAGGTGTATAATCAGGAATTTCGATAACGGCAAATCGGGACATAATAGGTGCGCTGATTTTGCTTTTGTCATTAGCAGTAGCAATAGGATAAACACCATCTGTAGGAATCATACATTCCATATAGTTATCGGTAAAACCGAGATTATCAAGCAATGTAAGGAGTACATCGGCAGGGTTGCCGTTGCCCTTTCCTTCGTTGGCTTTATCAAGCTCATTGATAATAAATACTAACTTGGATTCTCCTGCCTGTGCAAATGCTTCCATAATTATACCTGGTTTGGCATTGGCATATACCCTTGAGCTTCCTGTTAATTGTTCAGGGTCATTGATTGAACTCATATCAAGCGTTGTAAAACTTAATTTCAGGATTTTTGCAACAGCATAGGCAACCTGAGATTTACCTGTTCCGGCAGGTCCTACGATAAGCAGACCATAGGCAGGAAGCGTATGTGTTCTGTTAATCTGGATAATTGTTTCTATAATTCTCTGTTTTACTTTTTCCATTCCATATAATTCTTCATCAAGAATTCTTTTGGCTTCAACAGGATCAATTGAGGCAAAGTAATTATTTTTCCAGTTAATGCTCATCATTGTTGAGAGAGCACGCTGTGCATGACGGCGTTCTTCAGGGGACACTTCGTTTGATTTGGCAACAACGAGATTTCTTCTTGCCCATACCTGAATATTTTCGGGAAGGGTCTTTCCGGCACATGCTATAAAGTCTGTTATGCTCTGGATACTGGTAAGCTTCATTCCGTCTCCGTCTGAATCATTCTCATCGTTTTCATCCGTAACTTCTTCAGAAGGCGGATCGCTTGAGAGAAGTCTCTCTATCATGTATTGTAAAAATCCGTCACCGGAAGAAAGCTTTGAGTGATTAAGAAAGGCTTGTTCGCGGATTTTGTACACGCAGTAGCCCTCATCGGTGAGTATACCGGAAAGCCTGACTTTTATATGATTCTCGCCAAGCCATTTATAAAGACTTGTAAATCTTGAATCAATCCGTACTATGTCATAAGAAGCCTTTTCACTGTCATTGTGTAATTCAAAGGATGTTCTTTTAATAGGGTTAATAAACATTCCGTTGGTGTGGTGGGTAAATTTATTATCCGGGTTGGCAATAACCATTATAGGATTTTCTGCCGAGGCAGTATTGGACCAGGATTTAAAAGTTATATATGTGCATATGCTTTCGTTGCTGTCCGGTTTATCTTTAAAATCAAATACAGGCATTTTTAACTCCTTGAATATTTTTTTTAATAATATCATAAAATATTTACTTGCACAAACACTAAATGAGTTGTAAACTTAGCTGGAGATTTAATATTTGGAGGAAACAATTATGGCAGATAAAGTTGTTTTAGCTTATTCAGGCGGACTTGATACTACAGCAATCATTCCATGGTTAAAGGAAACATACGGTTATGATGTAATTTGCTGCTGTGTCAATGTCGGACAGGAAAGTGAACTTGAAGGACTTGATGAGAGAGCAAAATATTCAGGTGCAGAGAAATTGTACATTGAGGATGTAGTTGATGAATTATGTGACGAATACATAATGCCTACAGTCAAAGCAAATGCTGTTTATGAGAATAAATATTTACTTGGTACATCTTTTGCCAGACCTTTAATTGCAAAGAAGCTTGTTGAAGTTGCAAGAAAAGAAGGAGCTGTTGCAATTTGCCACGGTGCTACGGGAAAAGGCAATGACCAGTTAAGATTTGAACTTTCTATTAAAGCTCTTGCACCGGACATCAAAGTTATTGCAACCTGGAGACAGCCTGAATGGACAATGCAGTCACGTGAAGATGAAATCGCATTCTGTAAGGCACACGGAATTGATCTTCCTTTTGATGCAAGCCATTCATACAGCCGTGACAGAAATATCTGGCATATCAGCCATGAAGGACTTGAACTTGAGAATCCTGCATGTGCACCAAATTATGATGATCTTCTTGTATTATCGGTTACACCACAGAATGCACCTGATGAATCAGAAGATGTTGAACTTGATTTTGAAGCAGGTATTCCTGTTGCATTAAACGGTAAGAGAATGAAGGTTTCCGATATTATCCGTGAACTTAACCGTCTTGGCGGAAAGCATGGTATCGGTATTATTGATATTGTTGAGAACCGTGTTGTAGGTATGAAATCAAGAGGTGTATATGAGACTCCGGGCGGAACAATCCTTATGGAAGCCCATACACAGCTCGAGGAACTCTGTCTTGACCGTGAGACACTTGCATATAAGAAACTTGTTGCTACAAGATTTGCAGATTTAGTATATGAAGGAAAGTGGTTCTGTCCGCTCCGTGAATCTTTATCAGCTTTTGTTGATAAGACACAGGAAACTGTTACAGGTAAAGTCAAGATGAAGCTTTATAAGGGTAACATTATTAGGCAGGGTACAACTTCTCCATATTCATTATATTCAGAAAGTCTTGCTTCATTTACAACCGGTGATTTATATGATCACAAGGATGCTTCAGGATTTATCAATCTTTTCGGACTTTCAATGAAAGTTCGTGCTATGATGAAGCAGAATCTTGACGAGAATAAGAAATAATTTATAAAAGTAATTTTGCCCACCGGTATTATATCGGTGGGCTTATTTTATGTAAGATATCATTTTGTAATTAGGTATTGCATATTATGCAATGAAAATGTATAATTATAAATAAATTTATTAACAGAAAAATAAAATGCCTTCTTTACATTACATAAATAAGGTACTAAAATTACTATCTGTAAAAGATGGAGGATATCAATATGAATAAAAATATTTCCGGCGGTGTAAATGCCGCAAAAGGATTTATGGCAAACGGACTTAATGCCGGTATCAAAAATAATGTTAAAAAAGATATGGCACTTGTATACAGCGAAAAGCCATGTGTGGCAGCAGGTGTTTTTACAACCAATAAAGTTAAGGCAGCACCGGTAAAATGGGATTACAATGTGGTGCATAATTCTCCTTATGCACAGGCTGTTGTTATTAACAGCGGTGTTGCCAATGCCTGTACGGGAGAAGAAGGATACGGTTACTGTATGGATATGGCTGAAGCGGTAGGTAATGAAATGCAGCTTCCTAAGGATGCTGTTCTTGTTGCTTCCACAGGTGTTATAGGAAGACAGCTTCCTATGGACATAATTAAGGAGGGAATTAAGAAATTACCTAAGGGACTTAAGCCTGATGAAGAAGCAGCAACACTTGCGGCAGAAGCGATAATGACAACGGACACTAAGAGCAAACAGGTTGCGGTTAATTTTGAAATAGACGGAAAGGTTGTTACCGTGGGTGGTATGTGTAAAGGTTCGGGAATGATTCATCCTAATATGGCAACAATGCTCTGTTTTATTACAACGGACTGCATGATTAAAAAAGATCTTTTGCAGAAAGCACTCAGTGAAATTGTCAACGATACTTTTAATATGATTTCCGTTGACGGAGACACCTCAACTAATGATTCCGTACTTCTTCTTGCAAACGGAATGGCTGAGAATAAGATTATTGATACAGAAGATGAGAATTATAAGAAGTTTTATGAAGCTCTCTATTATATAATGGAGGAACTCAGTAAGAAAATAGCAGGTGACGGCGAAGGCTGCACATGTCTTTTTGAAGTAAGGGTATTAAATGCACTTACTAAGGAAGATGCCAAAACAATGGCTAAATCCGTTGTATGTTCAAGCCTTACCAAAGCAGCTATATACGGCCATGATGCCAACTGGGGCAGAATACTTTGTGCCATGGGATATTCGGGAGCAGAATTTGACCCTGAGCTTGTGGATATATATTTTGAAAGTGCTTGTGGCAGACTTCAGATTGTTAAGGATGGCAGGGCAGATGATTACAGCGAAGAAGAGGCAACAAAGATTCTTTCAAAAGAGCATGTAATTGCAATATGCGATTGCAAGCAGGGCACATTTAATGCCACTGCATACGGCTGTGACCTTACTCACGAATATGTAAATATCAATGCAGATTACAGGTCTTAATAAATATACAGGAGATATGGAAAGATGAATTTAGATGTAGAAAAATCAAAAGCAGAGGTTCTTATTGAGGCATTGCCTTATATACAGAAATTTAACCGTAAGATAATCGTTGTTAAATATGGCGGAAGTGCCATGGTAGACGAAGAACTTAAGAAAAAAGTAATCGAGGACGTAGTTCTCTTAAAACTCGTCGGCTTCAAGCCTATTATTGTTCATGGCGGCGGTAAGGAAATAAGCAAGTGGGTGGATAAAGTAGGAATGGAAACACATTTTGTAAACGGTCTCCGTGTTACTGATGTTCCTACAATGGAAATTGCAGAAATGGTACTTAACCGTGTTAATAAAAGCCTTGTTTCCCTTGTACAGAACCTTGGAGTTGAAGCCTGTGGAATAAGCGGCAAGGACGGGGAAATTCTTAAAGTAACAAAGAAACTCTCAAACGGAGAGGACATAGGCTTTGTAGGAGAAGTCAAGGAGGTTAATCCAAAGCTCATTCTTGATCTCATCGAAAATGATTTTTTACCTGTTATATGTCCTGTGGGAACGGATGAAAACGGTAATTCCTACAATGTTAATGCCGACGATGCAGCATGTGCCATTGCAAAAGCTGTTAAAGCAGAGAAGCTTGCTTTCCTGACGGATATTGAAGGCGTATACCGTGATAAAGACGACCCGGGTACACTTATTTCGGAACTTGACCTTGAAGAAGCACATGAGCTTATTAAAGACGGATATATCGGCGGTGGAATGTTACCAAAACTTAATAACTGCATTGATGCCGTTGAAAACGGTGTTTCAAGAGTACATATAATGGACGGCAGAATACCACACTGTCTGCTTCTTGAAATATTTACCAATAATGGTATCGGTACTGCCATTCTTAGTAAAGGAGGAGAACATTTCAGTGACAAAGACAAGTAATATAATAGATAAAGTAGAAAATAATATAATACATACCTACAACAGATACCAGATAGCCCTTGATAAAGGTGAGGGAATGTACCTTTATGATGTAGAAGGCAAAAAATACCTTGATTTCGGTTCGGGAATAGGCGTTTTTGCATTGGGATATGGCAATAAAGAATATAATGATGCGGTAAAAGCACAGGTGGACAAGCTTATCCATACATCAAATTATTTTTATAATGAGCCATCTGCACTTGCCAGTGAAAAATTTATAAAGGCATCGGGAATGACGAAGGTTTTTTATACCAACAGCGGAGCTGAAGCTGTTGAAGGTGCACTTAAACTTGCAAAAAAATACGGAAAAATGACAAAGGGTGATAACTGCTATGAAATTATTGCCATGAATAAAAGTTTCCACGGCAGGACAATAGGTGCTGTTTCAGTAACAGGCAACGAACATTACAGGGAAAGTTTTGAACCACTGCTTCCGGGAGTAAAGTTTGCTGATTATAATAATCTTGAAAGCGTTAAAGCACTTATTTCTGATAGAACCTGTGCAATTATTATGGAGACAATCCAGGGAGAAGGCGGTGTAACACCTGCCACAGAGGAATTTGTGAAAGGCGTAAGAACACTTTGTGATGAAAATAATATTCTTATGATTGCCGATGAAATCCAGTGCGGAATGGGAAGAAGCGGATATATGTTTGCATATCAGCGTTTCGGAATTCTGCCTGATATAGTCACAAGTGCCAAGGCTTTAGGCTGTGGAGTGCCTATAGGTGCTTTTGCAGCAGGCAGTAAAGTATGTGATGTTTTATGTGCCGGAGACCACGGAACAACTTACGGTGGCAATCCTCTTGCATGTGCAGCGTCACTTGCTGTATTTAATTTGTTCGAAAAAAATAATTTACTTGAAAATGTAGTAGAAGTTGGTGCATACTTATATAAGAGACTGGATGAAATAAAAGCTATGTGCCCTTCAATCACAGACCACCGTGGAATTGGATTTATGCAGGGACTAGAATATGATCATCCTGTTTCGGGTATTATACAGAAACTCCTTGATGCAGGCTTAATTGTATTTTCAGCAGGACCTAATGTAATCAGATTCCTGCCACCTCTTATTGCTACCATGAAGGATGTTGATGATATGATCAATATACTCAAGGAATGGGCAATAGAATGAATAAATTTTTAAAACTTGGTGTTATGGCATTAGCGTGCACTTTTGTTTTTAGTGGATGCAGGATAAAATACGAGACGGGCAGCGGTGAAACAGATGAGACCGTAGGCGAATCTGCCGTGGAGTCTTCAGATAAAGCCGGTGGGGAAATATTGCATGTAAGGTATGCTAACGAGAGCTACACACCTTATCTTGAAATCTGCAAAACTGAATTTGAGAAGAAAAATCAGGGAGTCAGCGTCGTACTTGACTGTGTTTCTTCAGAAAATTACATTGTTAATATTAATAACGACAGTACAACGGAAAATGTTCCGGACGTATATCTTGTAAGCAACAGTGATTTATCAACGGCATATCTTGCCGGACTTGCGTCGAAAGTAACGAATGAAGAATTCGTAAACAGGGTATATGATAAAGTTGCACTTGATGCCTGCAGTTATAACGGAAGTCTTGTTGCATATCCTTTAAGCTACAGGACAACTTTTCTCGTGTATAATTCTTTATACGTAGAAAATGATGAGGATTTTACCTTTGAAAAAATAAAGACATATTCAGAAGAAAAAGAATTAACGAATGACCAGATGGCTGTAGTCGAGAAGATATTTAACTGTAATCTTACTGATTTATTTATGAATTACGGCTATATAGGAGGCTATATCAATATAGGCGGTGTGTATGGAAGTGATTCGGAAAAATTTACGGTATGTAATGATAATTCCGTATCTGCAACGGGTAAATATCTGGAACTTGTGGATTATTTTTCTATTGATAAGGTGCAGGAATACGGAGATGTTGTCAAAAAGACTGTCGGCGGTAATTCTATCTTTTCGATAGTATCAACCGATTCATTTGCAGAGATTAAGGCTTCCGGACTGGAATTCAGGTACAAAGAGTTCCCGGATTTTGATGACAGCCTGGTAACATCGCCATTATCAATTACAACAGCAATAGCCGTTAATCCATATTCAAAAGTATCTTCTCTCGGAGAAGCATTTGCGGAATTTGCCGCAGACACAATGTCGGATAAATTAAATGAAGCAGCCGGAATGTTCCCTGCCAATAAAAATGCCGTAATCAATAAAGAATATTCGGGAATCTACAGTTCATACATGAAGTCAACATCTAAGAATAAGCTTCAGTACGGTGAACAGGTATATCCTTTGATTGAAATTGCACTTCATAATATTCTTAACGGAGAGGATATTAAGACAGAGCTGCAATCGGTAGATGCATATATGAAAAAACAGCTGAAATAAGAATAAAACCTTCCCAGACAGGTATAATATATAGTACCAGTTATGGGAGGTTTTTTTATGTGGGGAATAATTGTTGCTTTAATATCAGGACTGCTTATGAGTGTGCAGGGTGTAATGAATACAGGAGTGACAAAACAGACCAGTCTGTGGGTATCGGCGGGTTTTGTCCAGTTTAGTGCATTAATTGTATGTATTATTGCATGGCTTATTACCGGAAGGGAAAGTATAAGTTCTCTTGCAAAGGTAAGTCCGAAATATATGCTTTTGGGCGGAGTTATAGGTGCATTTATCACAATAACCGTTATTGAAAGCATGAAAAGACTGGGACCAGCCAAATCAGTCATGTTAATTGTAATAATGCAGATTGTATCGGCATATGTCATTGAGCTTATGGGAATTCTTGGAACGGATAAAGCTAAGTTTTACTGGGGAAAAGTTATAGGTGCAGCCATAGCCGTAACCGGAGTTATTATATTTTTTATGTGTGGAGAAAAAAATATAAAATAGTTGTATTATTTTTGCAAAGACTGTAAAATAAAGAAGGATAATATGGGCCTTGGAAACAAGGAGCGTATATGAAGAAAATTAAATTTATCTTTCCGGCAGCCATAGCCGGATTTGTTGCAATATCTGCGGTTTTATATTCCAGGTCGTCAGATGGCAGCAAAGTTATGGAAAGCTATAGTACAACGTCTGAATTTGTTTTTTCGCATGAAGAAAGCAAAAGTGAGATTTCTTTAGAACCTTTATGTGTGTATGTATGTGGTGCTGTCAATACTCCGGGGGTTATTTACCTTGATGAAGGCAGCAGGATATGTGACGCAATTAAGAAAGCAGGCGGTATCACAGCCGATGCGGACATTAATTCATTGAATCAGGCAGAAAAGGTAACAGACGGGCAGAAGATTTATGTACCGTTAATAGGTGAGACTTATGCCGGTTATTCAGAGAATTCAAAGTCGTCATTGATTAATATTAATACCGCAGGCGTTAATGAGCTTTTGACTCTTCCGGGGATAGGAGAATCAAAGGCAAATGCCATAATAGCATACCGTAATGATAATGGCGGATTTAAGAAGATAGAAGATATTATGAACATAAGCGGTATCAAAGAAGCCGCATTTAATAAAATTAAAGAAAATATTTGTGTATGATGAGGTAATGTACATGAGCAGGGTACTTGTGGTTGATGATGAAAAAGCAATAGTTAAAGGAATAAAATTCAGTCTGGAGCAGGATGATGCGGAAGTAAGCTGTGCATATGATGGTGAAGAGGCTCTTGAATTAGCTAAAAGCCAGGAGTTTGACATTATACTGCTTGATTTGATGCTGCCAAAGATAGATGGTTTATCTGTCTGCCGGCAGATTAGGGAATTTTCCAATGTTCCGATTATAATGATAACAGCCAAGGGCGAAGATATGGACAAAATAATGGGACTTGAGTATGGCGCCGATGATTATATAACTAAACCTTTTAATATTCTTGAAGTCAAAGCCAGAATGAAAGCTATAATGAGGCGCAATTCTTTTAATCTTAAGAAAGAACAGAGCGACAGGGTGATTATTGTGGGAGATTTAAGGCTTGACAGGGATGGAAGAAGGCTTTTTATCGGAGACAGGGAAGTTAATCTTACTGCAAAAGAATTTGACGTTCTTGAGCTGCTTGTGATGAATCCCAATAAGGTATACGGAAGAGACAATCTCCTTAATATCGTATGGGGATATGAATATCCGGGAGACGCAAGGACGGTGGATGTACATATAAGAAGACTCAGGGAAAAGATAGAAGATGATCCATCCAATCCGAAATACGTTCATACAAAATGGGGCGTTGGATATTATTATCTCGGCTGATGCGGAGGAATCATGAAAGATAAACTAAGAAAAATATTAAGCCTTAAGGTTTCTATATTCCTGATATTTCTTTGTATTTTTTTTATAACTTATTATTCCCTTGACAGAATTATCATATATGGTTTTTTAAGAAAATCAATGGATGAGACTGTAACACAGGTAAAATGGCAGAGCAATATTCTTGCATCGGACATTCTTGCAATGGATTTTTTTAAAAATCCGGACAGTGATGCTGCGGATGTTGAGATACAACAGATGGCATATGCTTATTCAGCAAGAATACTTATTATTAATTCAGATTATATAATCGTAAAGGACAATTATATATTTGACGAAGGTAAGACAATTATCACTGAGGATGTGATAAATGCCTTTAAGGGAAAGTCGCATTCCCATATAAATTATAAATCGTCATCTGCCGTGATCACAACACCGATAATTGATGATACCGGTAAGATTTCCGGTGTAATTAAGGTTTCGTTATCCGGTTACGCCACAATTCAGACAATAAATTACATGAAAAGAATATCTATTGCCGTTATGATTGCACTTTTGCTTGTTTTTAGCGGAATACTTGTATTCGTTATATATAAGCTTACAAGTCCGGCAAAGGATATGAAAGAGGAAATTTTATCACTTTCCGACGGTGATAAAAATGCCAGAATAAAAAAACAGACCATAAAGGAATATAAGGATATCGGAGATGCGGTTAATGTGCTGCTTGACAGACTTGAAAGCATTGACGGTTCAAGGGATGAATTTGTATCAAATGTGTCCCATGAGCTTAAAACACCTATGACATCAATGAAAGTGCTTGCTGATTCTTTGCTGGCAACAGAAAATGCACCTATAGAAATGTATAAAGAATTTATGCAGGATATAGCTGAGGAGATTGACAGGGAAAATGAAATTATCGGTGATCTTCTTAATCTTGTAAGAACTGACGGAGAGAGAGCAGTGCTTAATATTGAGACAGTTGATGTTAATGAACTTATGGAAGTTGTTCTCAAACGGTTAAAACCTATAGCACTTAAAAACAATATTGAGATAATATTTGAAAGTATGAGACCTGTTACCGCAAGCATAGACAGAGTTAAATTTATCATTGTTCTTACCAATATTATAGAAAATGCCATAAAATATAATCACCCGGAGGGATGGGTTAAGATTACACTTAATGCAGATCATAAGTTTTTCTATGTAGATGTTTCAGATTCGGGAATAGGAATTCCTGAGGAATGTAAAGACCAGGTATTTGAGCGTTTTTACAGGGTCGATAAAGCGAGGTCAAGGGAAACAGGAGGAACGGGACTTGGTCTTGCAATCACCAAAAATATTGTTCTTTTGCACAAGGGAACAATTAAGTTTTACAGTAAAGAAAACGAAGGTACTACATTTAACATAAGAATACCGTTAAATTATGGAGGTAAGGCACAATGAAAAAGTCAGGTTTTATTGTTATTATATGTTTTTTATGCCTTTTTCTCAGTTCATGCGGTAAAAAAAGTGAAACAGGAATAAGCCTTTATTATATCAATGAAGCGAGGACGGGCTTTGTTGAGAAGAAAATTACATGTAAATCCAAGACACAGGAAGCAATTGTAAGGGAACTCTATGACAAGTTGAGAAAACTGTCTGCGGATGGTACATCAAAAGCTGCATCAGACTATATGGTTATAAATGATGTTGCTTTAGAAGGCGGAATTTTATACCTTAATTTCGCATCCGGATATACCGGCTTATCTGACAAGGATAAAGCTTTATTCAGAACGGCAGTTTCCAAGACAATGTCGTCACTTGATTTTGTTGAATATGTAAGAATATATGAAAACGGCAGTCCTATAACTGATTCTAACGGAGTTGACATAGGACTTCTTAATAGCCAGAGTTTTATAACAGACAGTAATTCAGATGATGAAATTGATACAACAGAGGCTGTTATATATTATTCTGACAGTGTGGGTTCATCCCTTGTAGGTGAGAAAAAGACAATTACGTACGACAAAAATACCCCTGTTGAAAAGGTTATTCTTAAACATATTATTGACGGACCATCGGGTAATGGCAACAAAAGGACTGTTCCTTCTAATTTGCGTATACTCAGTGTATATACCAAAAAAGGAACCTGCTATGTTAATTTTGATTCATCTTTTTTGAATTCTCTTGCGGATGTGTCAGCGGATGTGACGATATATTCCATAGTAGATACCCTGTGCGGATTAAGCGGAATTCAAAGGGTTCAGATTATGGTTGACGGAAGTTCTGACTGGAATTTCAGGGAAAGTTATTCTTTGTCGGAACCTTACGAAAGAAATCTTGATTTAGTAAAGAAAGAGAAGTGATAATATCAGACGACCGTTAATTGGTGCTGTATTCTGCCTGATTATAGGGATTATAGTCGGGCGGAGTGCAGGTATTTTAGTTCTGGTTGCTGTTATATCTGTGGCCGTTTTAATAGTTTCTTTCAGGATTTATAAGAAGAAAATGCACAAAGCATACCTTGTTTATCCTGCTCTTATTCTAATAGGTTTTCTAATTATTAATTATTCCAATAGAATTTATAATTTTACAGAGAGTAATATTGAAATTACCGGAACTGTATATAAAGTAAAAGAATCGTCATACGGATATATGCTTTATGTCAGAAAAAATATTTTTGACAGGGAAAGATTTATTATATATTCGGATAAAGAATATGATGAAGGCACAGTTATACAGGTGAAGGGAAATGCCACAGGTTTTGCCATGCCTTCCAATCCCGGAGCGTTTAATGCAAAGGTGTATTATAATTCCCTGAAAATCAAAGGTAAAATTAAGCCTGATAGCATTAAAATCATCAAAGCTGATTATGATAAAATCCTATCATATACCGGTAAATTATCGGATATGCTTGAAAATAATTATAAAAAAATATGCTCCGATAAATACAGTTCTGTATTTTCAGCTATGATTTTAGGAAAAAAAGATGAACTTGATGACGGACTTGAGACACTTTTTTCCGATAATGGAATAGGACATATCCTTGCAATTTCCGGACTGCATATTTCGCTGATTGGAATGGCTTTATATAAATTGATAAAGCGTACAGGCGCAGGAGATATTTTATCCATGGCAGTCAGCGTAACTATTATCGGATTGTACGGAATAATGACCGGCAATAATGTTTCCACAGTCAGGGCGGTTGTAATGTTTTTTGCAATGGTATATTCAAATGTTGCAGAGAAAACCTACGATATTGCTTCGGCATCTGCACTTGCGGCTATAGTTTCATTACTTGATGCTCCATTACTTCTTTTTAATTGCAGTTTTCTTCTTTCATATCTTGCAATCATAGGAATTGCTTATATTTTTCCCGCTATTAAAAATATATTTGAATATAACAGTAAACTTCTGGATGGCTTTATTGCAAGCCTCTCAATACAGTTGGCAGCTCTTCCGGTTAATCTTTTTTATTTTTTCAAGATACAGCTGCTGTCTGTTTTTGTGAATGTTGCTGTTATACCTATGATGACGGTAGTAATGATTTCCGCAATAGTGTCGGGAATAATCTGTTTTATCAGTCCCGGAATCGGAAAACTGACAATCGGAGCAGCGGTTTACAGTTTAAAGTTTTTTGAGATTTTATGTGGAATATGCAGTAAAATTCCTTCATCCGTATGGACGCCCGGAAGACCTTCCGGTGCCAATATTGTAATTTATTATTTGGTCATCCTGATTTTTCTTATGCAGCCATTTAAAAAGAAAAGAATATGGAACATTGGAATTATTATTCCATCCATCGCTGCAGTAAGTATAAGATTACATTTTTATTTTGAAATGACATTTATTGATGTTGGACAGGGAGACGGAATTTATATGGAAACACCGGAAGGAACCACGGTTTTAATAGATGGCGGAAGTTCGGACAATAAGAAATTATATGAATATACGCTTGAACCTTTTTTATTGTCAAAGGGCAGGAAAAATCTTGATGCGGTGATTGTTACACACTGTGATAATGACCATATATCAGGTATCAGAAAAATATTTACGGAAGATAATATTAAAGTTAAGACTTTGTATATGCCGTCTACAACCATGACGGATGAGGTATATACGGAACTTATTGAACTGGCAGCGGAGGCAGGAACAGATATTAAATATATTTACGAGGGCTACAGCATGACAGAGAAAGACTTTTATATGTATTGCCTACATCCTGAATATGAATATGACACCTCGGAACGAAATGATTATTCCACAACACTTTACATACGATATGAGAATTTTTCAGCGCTGCTTACAGGAGATATTTCCGGAGAGGTTGAAAGTAATATTCTTCAGAAATATAAGGATTTTCCACAGGTTACAATATTAAAAGCAGCACATCATGGAAGCCGTTTTTCCAATACGGAAGATTTTATTGAAGAGTTTGCCCCACAAAACATTGTTATTTCATGCGGAAAGGACAATTCTTACGGTCATCCTCACAGAGAAACAATTGAGCGTTTTGAAAATAAAGGTATTCCGTGGCTTACAACTATGGAAAATGGAGCAATAACAGTGATTGTAAATAAAAACAATACGGAGATAAATACATATCTTGATAAGTAGAATTTTAACAAGTTATTTTTGCTTTAGTATTATGTAAATGATATAATAACTAAAAGAATTATTTAAAAATCCGGAGAAACTGTATGAAACATATACTTGACAATATAAAAAAGAATGAGTTTGAGCACGCGTATCTTATTTACGGAGAAGAGGATTATCTAAAGAACTTTTATAAGAATAAATTAAAAGAAGCAATCTGCGGAGATGATACGATGAACTTTTCATATTATGGCGGAAAAGACATTGATATAAAAGATTTTATAGATACAAGCCAGACCATGCCGTTTTTCTCAGAAAGAAGACTGATTCTTGTGGAAGGAAGCGGCCTTTTCAAGAAAAGTTCAACGGAAGTTGCGGAAGTTGCGGAAGCTGTGGATATTGCGCCTGAAAGCACATATTTTATATTTGTAGAGGATGAGGTTGATAAAAGAAATAAACTTTTTAAAATCATATCCGAAAAAGGTTATGTCTGTGAAATGAAAGAGCAGAAGGAAGCAGAGCTGATGACATGGGGCGCCAGAATTTTTGCGGCGGCTGATAAAAGAATTACCAAAAGCAATATGGCATATTTTCTTTCAAAAACCGGCAGTGATATGAATAATATTAAAAACGAGGCAGACAAGCTTATCGATTATGCAAAGGACAGTGAAGAAATTACCAAAGAAGACATAGATGCTGTATGCATTGTACAGATTCAGGACAAGGTATTCGATATGGTAGAGGCACTGGCAATGAGAGATAGAGATAAAGTTTTAAGACTTTATTCAGATCTGCTTGAATTAAAGGAACCTCCTATGAAGATACTTGCAATTATGGGAAAACAATTTGCAACATTATATGGGGTAAAGTGTATGATGGATAACAACAGCCCACAAGGCGAGATAGCCGATAAGTTAGGCATACGACCATTTTTTATAAGCAAATATATATCACAGGCAAAAGGGTTTACAAGCAAAGAACTTGAATGTGGGATGAAAGAAATTGCGGAATATGATTATATGGTTAAATCGGGTCAGATGGAAGACACATATGCGGTAGAACTTATTATAATGAAATACGGTAGGACTTTATGACAGAGGATAAAAGAAAGAAAATTATAACCGGCTGTATAATAGCGGGAATGGTAGTACTTATTATTGTTTTGACAACAGTAATTCTTAAAGTTAAAAAAACAAAAGTGGGAACTGCAGACAAGACAGATCCGGCGGAATACAGCTCATTTGATATAACAAGTAAAGAAACAGAAAGCGTAACCGTGCCACAGGAACAGCCGACGGAATACAGCTCGTCTGATATAACAAGTAAAGAAACAGAAAGCATAACTGCGCCACAGGAACAGCCGACGACACCGGCCGGTAATGATAAAATTACGAACACGGTAAATTATAGTGTAATACTTAAAAAAAATAATTCGTGGAGTGACGGAACAAATGAGTTTTTTCAATACGAATGCATTGTTACCAACAATACGGGATATGATATTACAAGCTGGAAGTTTGAAGGTAACATCGGCAATGTAGCCAATATTGAAAGCTCATGGAACGGAAACTTTGCTTATAAAGACGGTATGCTTGTAATTACACCTCTTGACTGGAACAGCAATATTAAGGCAGGACAAACTGTGAGTACCTGTGGTGTAATTATAAAAGGAAGCAATCTCAAAGAATCTGTTGAATATGGCAGTAGTTGTAATAATAATTATAATAATAATACATCCGCATCGACAGAAACCCAATATGAACTTCCGGAACTTGAAAATGGGACACCGCTTGCTAACCACGGTAAATTGTCTGTAAACGGTGTCAATCTTGTTGACAGTAAAGGTCAGAAGTTCCAGCTAAAAGGCGTAAGCACCCATGGAATTCAATGGTTCCCTCAATATGTAAATAAAGACACATTTAAGGATTTGAGAGATAACTGGGGTGCCAATGTGATAAGACTTGCAATGTACAGTGCCGAAGGCGGTTATTGTAATGGTAATACGGCGGAATTTGATAAAATAATTGACAGAGGAGTACAGGCGTGTTCTGAACTTGGAATGTATGTAATTATTGACTGGCATATATTATCGGACTCTAATCCTAATACAAATAAAGAACAGGCGAAACAGTTTTTTGCCAAGATGTCAAAACAATATGCCGATTGCAATAATGTTATTTATGAGATATGCAATGAACCAAACGGCGGTGTAAGCTGGAGTGAAATCAAGAAATATGCCGACGAGGTTATTCCTGTTATAAGACAATATTCAAAGGATGCCGTAATTATCTGCGGAACACCGACATGGTCGCAGGATGTAGACCGGGTTGCGTCTGATCCTTTGCAGGACGGACATAATGTTATGTATGCCGTACATTTCTATGCAGCCACACATAAAGATGATTTGCGTAATAAAGTTATAAATGCCATTAAAGCAGGAACACCTGTATTTGTATCGGAATTCAGTATATGTGACGCTTCAGGTAACGGCGGTATCGATTATGACTCTGCCGGTAAGTGGAAAGAACTTATCAATAATTACAATCTTTCTTTTGCAGGCTGGAGCCTTTGCAATAAGGGAGAGACTTCCGCACTTATAAAGAGCGGAGTAAGCAGGCTATCGGGATTCACAACTTCTGATTTAAGTGAAACAGGAATATGGCTTAGAAATTTTATTTCAGGAAAGTAACAAAAAAGACATCTCACCGGGTTAAAGTGAGATGTCTTTTTCAGATTGAGCAGCCGAATTCAATCTGTAATATTTTAAAATTAATTCATTGCATTAACAAGATTAGTTAAACGAGAAATCTTTCTTGCAGCATTATTCTTGTGGAATACACCCTTTGAACAAGCTTTATCGATTTCTGTAGAAGCAACCTTAAGTGCAGAAGCAGCAGCTTCCTTATCATTAGCCTCAACAGCAGCTTCAACTTTCTTTGTGTATGTCTTAATAGCAGATCTGATTGATTTATTTCTTTCTGCTTTTGTTTCATTAACTAAGATTCTCTTCTTAGCAGATTTAATGTTAGCCAATTTAAGTACCTCCATATAATAAGCGTATAAATAATAATGAATGCGTTACTGTATCGGAACGACGACCCGATTCGCAACCCTACATTAAAGCCGGACACGGACGTTTCAATGTAAACATACTACTGTATAATAGTGTAAATTAATGGGTTTGTCAATACATAAACTACAGTATTTTGGGAAAAATAAGAAAAAAACGTAGGGTGGTAATTATGAAAATCAGAACAGACCTTGCAATGGAAGCAGAATCATTTACTACGGCAACAGGAAAACTTCAAGGGATAAAAGTAACGGAAAAAAAGGAAGATGATATTACAATAACGAGAATGGACATATTAAATCATACAGGTGAAGAGATAATTGGGAAAACAATGGGAACATATATAACAATTGACGCACCCATGCTATCGGATTTTGATGATGATTATCATGAAAAAATATCGGTTATCATAGCAAAAGAAGTAAAGGAATTGGTTATAGGTGCATATCACTGGCACAGCAAGGCTCCCGAAATATTGGTTGCAGGACTTGGCAACGGTGCGGCAACACCGGATGCACTGGGCCCCATGGCTGTATCCAATCTATGTATTACAAGACATAGTGTAAACGAAAATAATCAGGATGCATTTGCGGTTGTAAGTGCCATAAGTCCCGGTGTCCTTGCAGAAACGGGAATTGAAAGCTCGGACATAATCAATGCGGTGATTAAAAAAACAGAACCGGATATTCTTATAGTGATTGATGCACTGGCTGCAAGAAATCTTAAGAGACTTAATAAAACGATACAGATATCTAATACGGGGATTGACCCGGGTTCAGGAGTGGGAAATCACAGAAAGGCAATCAATAAAAAAACAATGGGAATACCTGTTATCGCAATAGGTGTACCTACAGTGGTTGATGCGGCAACAATGATATATGACGCTCTTGACAACGAAATGTCTGACGAAATATATAAGAAGTATTGCAGGATGTATGTTACATCAAAGGATGTAGATGCCATTGTAAACAGAGTAAGTTATACTATTTCGGAAGCATTAAATAAGTGTATGGGTAATATAATTTAAAAAAACGGAAAAGAAAATGTGAAAAGAAGAAATAGATGGAATCTGGTTATAATATTATGTCTGACGGTTATCTGCTTTTTTGTAGTTAAAAATATAAGAACAGTATCAAAAATTACCTTTGACTGCATATATTTTACCTTTGTCAAAACTTTGTTTCCATATGAAAACGTATTTGTGGTTGAAAAAGAAAAAATAGTAATAAAAGAACCTGAAAAAAAAGAGAGAGAGGAAACAATTGTAGATGCTGCAGCTAAAATAATTGACAGGGAAAATCTTTTAAATTATGACTATGTCATAAAGAATTTTTATGTTGTACAAGGTTCTACCAGTTTGTCAAAGGATAGGCTTAATCTTGAAAAAATAAGTAATATTGACCTCACAATAGAAAAGAATGCAAATGAACCCCAGATACTTATTTTTCATGCACATAGCCAGGAATGGTTTGCCGATACCAAGGAAAATGGTAAAACAATTGTAGATGTGGGGGAGCATCTTGCGGAGATATTGAGGAAACAGTATGGTTTTAACGTATTGCATATAACGGAATCCTATGACCTTGTTGATGGTGTATTTGACCGGGCAAAGGCATATGATTATGCCAATGAGCGACTGGATGAGATATTAAAGGAAAATCCCGGAATAAAAGTGGTTATCGACCTTCACAGGGACGGAATTGATGAGAACCGTCATCTGGTAACTGAAATCAACGGAAAGCCCACGGCAAATGTAATGCTTTTTAATGGGATAAGTTATTCCAATGAGGAAGGAGAACAGAAAGAGTTTGCCAATCCTTATCTGGAAGAAAATCTTGCAATGACTTATAAAATGTTTTTACTTGGAAAAATATATTATCCTGAATTTTTCAGATGTATATACATATCTGACTACAGGTTCTGCCTGTATCATGTGCCACGTTCAATGTTAATAGAAGCAGGGGCACAGACAAACACTTATGAGGAAGTGTATAATGCCATGGAGCCCCTTGCACATCTTATTAATATTGAACTTACCTGTAAATAGTATAGTTATTGGACGATAGTAAATTAAAAGCCAGATCCATACTTGGCTGGTCATAAAAAGCGATAAGCAGTACACCATTTACAAATTCCCTGTTATGGATAATTTCAATATTACGGATATTTATATGATTATCCGAAAGCAGGAGTGTGATGCTGCTTATTGCACCTTCCTTATCCTCAATATCACAATATAAAGTATAATCTTTTGAAATAGGACCTTTGTTAATACCGATAGAATCCCTGTATTCTTTGGAATCAATAAACATATTATATATACCGTCACGGTTTTTTTGTATAATCATATTTCGGACATTATTAAGACTTTCGATATATCTGTCCAGTAATGTGACTATCTGTTTATCATTTGTCATACATATTTGTGACCACATTTCAGCAGAAGATGAGGCAATTCTTGTAATATCTTTAAAACCGCCTGCAGCCAGTGTCTTCATCAGGTTAGCATCTGTATCGTTATCTTTTACAAGATTCACGAGGGAAGATGCGATGAGATGGGGAACATGACTGATTCCGGCAACGGCATAGTCGTGGGTGACAGGGTCTGTAATAATAGGTATGGCACCTGTCATGCGGACAAGTTCGGTAAGTTTTGCCACATCCTTGTCTGTATTGTAATCTGTTCTTGTAATTGCATAGTAAGCGTTTTGGAGAAGGATATCCGTTGAAGCAGAATATCCTGTTTTTTCGGAACCGGCCATAGGATGTCCGCCGATAAAATTTTTATCAAGGTTAAGTTTATGTACCGAATCGTAAATATAACTTTTGACACTTCCCACATCACTGATTATACAGTTTTCGTTAATAAGTCCGGCAATATCTTTTAAATATGATTCATTATATTCTACCGGTGCACATAAAAAAATAAAATCGCATTCATTTAATCTGTCATTTAACGAAGAAAGTATTTCATCTATTACACCGTCCTCCTTAGCCTGCATAAGAGGATTTATACTTCTGCTGTAGACCATCATATATATTGAAGAATCAGATTTTTTTAATGCTCTGGCTATGGAACCGCCAATTAATCCGAAACCAATAAAACCCACCTTTATATTCATAAAATTCTATCTCCAATTCTTGAATGATTTCATAGAAATTTTACTATATAAGGTGGGTTTTTGCAATTATTCCGTTAAATAATTTTAGTTACATGTGTATTCCTTACCATTTATAACATTCTCACCAGGTTCCATTGCTTCGTTTGACTGGTTATTACTGTCATTGAAAATGATAAGAGGTTCATAACCTTCCCAGTTCTTTTCAAAAGTATATTTGTATTTATTACCTTCTACATGTTCCATTTCAACACCGGGCCATGCTGCATTTTCGATAACAGTTGGAGCTTCTGTTGTTTCATCATATACATAAGCATATACTTTATCGCCCCATGAATCCGGTTTGACAAACGTAACTTCAATACTTCCTGTAAGAGTTGCCTGTTTTCTGAAGATATATGTCATGGCTGTTTTGTTGCCTGCTTCATTAACAGCGGTAAGTTTAAGCGTTGTTGTTTCCTGGGAATTTTTGCCTGCACCAATTGTTATTGTGTCATTATCCTTATATGCCACAGGAGAAGCACCGTCAACCGAGTATTCACCTTCAGTTGCATTTTCTACATGAAGTTTTACCTCAATGCTGTCAGTATTGTATGAACCTGTTACGGAATCATCTACTTTTACTATGGCGGCAGGAGCAAGCTCTAAGTAACCGTCATTATAGAGAATGATGGTTGATTTATTTTCTATAGTTCCTGATATTTTACCATCTTTTACCGTGTATGTATTTCCGGAAACTCTGTCTTTATATTCACCATCGGCGAGACTGGTTTCAACGTTAAATTCATAAGGTTTAATTGAAGCATTTACAATGGCAAGACCTTTTTTGCCTCTTTCAATGAAAATAACACTTGTTGAATCTGATGGATTGAAAATGTTCTGTTCTTCACCGACCATTGCATTTCTGAAACGGTTTGCAGCTGTAATGGCACTGTTTTTGTAGAGGTAATCACCTGACATTCCGATTTTGTTAAATGTACCCCACATCAAATCTGAAGATGCATTGTATGGTCTTGAGAAGAAGAGAGGTGTACCTGTTTTCTGGGCAGTTAAAACTGTCCATCCGAGAACAATATCTTCATTGGTTATTTTTGAATATGTAGCATCATCACCGGTGTAATTGTCATGTGATTCAACCCATGTTACAATATTAGGCTTAGCATTGCCAATTCCATAGTTGGTCAGATTGCGTACATCAAGGTTACCTGTCTGGAGAGCACCTCTTACCGTATATCCGTAAGAACTTGCGGTAGCAGCTCCAAGTGTATCAATATAATCTGCAATCCTGTCTCCGCCATCCTGAAGAACTTCACCGTAGATAAAAAGATTATCTTTATTGTCAAGTTTGGAGAGAACATTTGTCCAGAAAGTATTTGGCATTGAAGAATCTTCTACAGGGTCATCAGGCAGACCGATATGTTTGGCTGTATCAAATCTGAATCCGTCAGCTCCGCATGCGATACATTCGTTCATATAGTTGATAAAATAATTCTGGAAGGCAATATTTTCAGTATTAACATCAAAAAGACCGCCAACTGCCTGGTGAGTACATTCGCCTCTGTCTTTGTAATTTGATACTTCATCTTTTCCTTTCTTATGGTAAAGGTTATCTATACCGCCAACTGCATTAAGGAGTCCTTCTCCCAGAGCTTCGGTTGACTTGGTTGTGTGGTTAGGAACAACATCGACAATTACTTTTATTCCGTATTTGTCAGCTTCTTCACACATGGACTTGAATTCTTCTTTTGTTCCAAGCTGGTAGTTGCCGATTGTCCAGTCTGTTGGCTGATAGTGATAGTACCATTTACCAGAACCGTTAAGGTCTATTCCGGCGTCACCACCGTTATAACATGCATTGACAGGGGATGTCTGGATCGTTGAATAACCTGCAAGGGCAATGTCTTCCAAAGAATCTTTAATGGTGTTAAATGACCATGAGAAACACTGAAGGATTGTTCCGTCAGCGGTTTTTTGTGTTAATCCGAAAGACTTCTCTGAATTGGAATCGTCTTTGGTGTCAGATGATGTTTCTTTACTTGTGTCAACTGTTGTTGGCTGTTCATCGGATAAATCCGTTGGAGTTGTTGTTACTGTAGATTTGTCTTTTTTGCTGCCACAGCCAGTAAGAGCGGATGCAGCCATAACGGCAGCAAGAGCGATGGCAGATAATTTTTTTAGTTTAATCATAAAACCTCCTAAATGCGAATTTTCGCCACTATAGTGGCTTCAATTCAAATGATACCCGGCGGATTTCTTCGTGCAAAAGCACTCACGAAATCCTGAAAACATTCGAATTCCCGCCACTATAGTGGCTTCATTCTCATGTTTTTGCAGGTGCCAAGGTACTGAAAATACGTATAAACACTATTTTCAGTACCTTCTGCACCTTTGGGTATCATTATACTTTTGTTTTGATTATTTTTCAAGTTGTGATATACTAGAGTGAAAACTTATTTTTTGGAGGACAGACAGAAATATGGCACATATCGACCAGAGTAAAATCAGAAATTTCTGTATAGTAGCACATATAGACCATGGCAAGTCCACACTTGCAGACAGAATTATGGAAAAAACAGGGCTTTTAACCAGCAGGGAGATGCAGGAGCAGGTTCTTGATAATATGGATCTTGAGAGAGAGCGTGGAATTACAATTAAAGCACAGGCAGTCAGGGTTATATATAATGCCAAGGATGGGGAGGAATATATTTTTAACCTTATTGATACTCCGGGACACGTTGATTTTAATTATGAGGTTTCAAGAAGCCTTGCGGCCTGTGAGGGTGCTATTCTTGTTGTTGATGCCGCTCAGGGAATAGAGGCACAGACACTTGCCAATGTGTATCTTGCGCTTGACCATGATTTAGAGGTTTTTCCGGTAATCAATAAGATAGATCTTCCGAGTGCGGACCCGGAGAGGGTTAAAGAAGAAATAGAAGATGTGATCGGTTTAGAAGCACAGGATGCACCTCTTATTTCCGCAAAAACAGGACTTAATATTGATGATGTACTTGAGGCAATAGTCCATAAACTTCCTGCACCAAAGGGTGATGCTTCAGCACCTTTGCAGGCACTTATTTTTGACTCTGTTTATGATTCATATAAAGGCGTAATTGTATTTTGCCGCATTAAAGAGGGAACAGTAAAAAAAGGAACACGCATCCGTATGATGGCTACAGGTGCAGAAGCTGATGTAGTTGAAGTAGGATATTTCGGTGCAGGCCAGTATATTCCTTGTGACGAACTTTCAGCAGGTCTTGTAGGATATATAATGGCAAGTATTAAAAATGTAAAAGATACCAGAGTCGGAGATACGATTACTGATGCATTAAGACCATGCGATAACCCGCTTCCGGGATATAAAAAAGTTAATCCTATGGTATATTGCGGTCTTTATCCTGCCGATGGAGCACATTATGAAGATCTTAAAGAAGCACTTGAAAAGCTTCAGTTAAACGATGCCTCTTTATCTTTTGAACCGGAGACTTCCCTTGCTTTGGGATTTGGTTTCAGATGTGGATTTCTTGGACTTCTGCATCTTGAGATAATTCAGGAAAGACTTGAAAGAGAATATAATCTTGACCTTGTAACAACAGCACCGGGTGTTGTATATAAGGTTCATAAAACCGATGGCACCGTAATTGATATTACCAATCCATCCAATCTTCCGGATCCTTCTGAAATAGAATATATGGAGGAACCTATTGTAGATGCCGAAATTATGGTTACTTCTGAATATGTGGGCACCATAATGACTCTTTGTCAGGAAAGGCGAGGAGAGTATATCGGTATGGAATATATCGAAGGGACAAGAGCACTTATAAAATACGTTCTTCCTCTTAATGAAATAATATATGATTTTTTTGATGCTTTAAAATCACGCTCAAGAGGGTATGCTTCTTTTGACTATCAGATGAAAGGTTACCAGAAATCAAAACTTTGCAAGTTAGACCTTTTAGTCAATAAGGAAGAAGTGGATGCACTTTCATTTATTGTGTTTGAAGGAAGTGCGTATGAACGTGGAAGAAAAATGTGCGAAAAGTTAAAAGAAGAGATACCAAGGCAACTTTTTGAAATTCCCATCCAGGCAGCTATAGGAAGTAAAATTATTGCCAGGGAGACCGTAAAGGCAATGAGAAAAGATGTGCTTGCAAAATGTTACGGCGGTGATATTTCACGTAAGAAGAAGCTTCTCGAAAAACAGAAAGAAGGAAAGAAACGTATGAGGCAGATAGGCAATGTAGAGATACCTCAGAAAGCGTTTATGAGTGTACTCAAACTTGATGAAGAATAGAAGGTGTAAATATATATGATTAAACCGGAAAATATAAAAGGCCATCTTGAAACAATAACAAGACACCGTCATGAAGTAATTAAGAACTGCTTCAGGGCGGGAATAGGCTTTCAGGGACTATTTCATGATTTATCCAAATATTCCCCTACAGAACTGATACAGGGTTTTAAGTATTATCAGGGAAACAGAAGCCCTAATGAAAAAGAACGGGAACTTTACGGATATTCCAAAGCATGGCTTCATCACAAGGGGCGCAATAAACATCATTATGAATACTGGAATGATTATAATCCCAGGACCAAAAGACTTGAAGCTGTCAAAATGCCTACAAGATATTTTGTTGAAATGGTATGTGACAGAATAGCTGCAAGCAGTATATATGCAGGTGATGATTATAAAAATGACGCAGCGTTGAAGTATCTTGAAAGAAGCAGGGACCATATGTTTATCCATAAGGAAACGCTGGATGAACTGACGTATGTTCTTAAAATGCTGGCTGAAAAGGGTGAAAAACCTACTTTCAGATATTTAAGGAAGAAAGTGTGGAAAGACCGTTGGAAGAAATAGGAATATATGTTCATATACCATTTTGTGTGTCCAAATGTCTATATTGCGATTTCCTGTCAGGAAAATCAGATTATGATGAACGAAAGCTTTATACTGCCGCAATTGTCAAGGAAATAGACAATTTTAACATACCATGGAATGAATATAAGGTAAAAACACTATTTTTTGGTGGGGGAACCCCATCTCTTCTTGAGACAGAATTATTTGACGATATAGTTACAAGTCTGATTAAGAAATTTTCATTTAAAAAAAATATAGAATTTACAGTGGAATGTAATCCCGGAACCGTGAGTAAGGATAAGGTTGATTTTTACATGCAAAGCGGTGTTAACAGGATATCTTTCGGGCTGCAGTCCGCTAATGACAAAGAACTAGAAAGACTTGGACGTATTCATAAATTCAGAGATTTTGAAAGGTCATTTGATTTAGTATTTAATTCCGGAATAGAAAATATAAATGCAGATATTATGTCATCACTTCCATGCCAGACTGTTTCCGATTATAAAAGAACCTTACAGAAAGTGCTGGAATTTCCTATCAGACATATATCTTCATACAGTCTCATTATTGAGGAAGGTACTCCTTTTTATATAATGAATGAAAAAGGAACTTTAAAGCTTCCTGACGAAGATGAGGAAAGAGATATGTATTATATGACAGAAACCCTGCTTAATGAAAAAGGTTTTAACCGGTATGAAATTTCTAATTATGCCCTGCCCGGATATGAATGTGAACATAACAAAATATACTGGCAGAGAGGCAATTATATAGGTTTTGGAGCAGGTGCGGCTTCGCTTATGGATGATATAAGATATTCAAATGTAAGAGATGTAAAAAAATACATTGAAAACCCTTGCGGATATGACGGGATTGAAAAATTGTCATTAAATGACCGTATGGCTGAATATATGTTTTTAGGAATGAGAATGATGAGCGGAGTCAGTATGAGTATGTTCAGACAGTTATTCGGAACAGATATGATGAATGTATACAGGGAACCAATAGACAAACATATAAAAGAAGGACTTTTATATATGGGCAATGACAGGTTACGGCTTACAAAGAAGGGCATTGACCTGAGTAATTACGTCTTTTGTGACTTTCTGGTGGGTTGACATTGCCCTTTTTTATGATAAAATTACACATAGCAAAATTGTAACGGAGGAAACCGATGAGACACGATTTTAAAAAAATTGAACCAAAGTGGCAGGCAAAATGGGAAGAAAGCAAGATTTTCAGAGCTGTAGACGGTTCCGAAAAGCCTAAGTTTTACGGACTTGTTGAATTTCCATATCCAAGTGGAGCCGGAATGCATGTTGGACATATTAAAGCATATTCAAGTATAGAAGTAGTATCAAGAAAGAGACGTATGCAGGGATACAACGTATTGTTTCCTATCGGATTTGATGCGTATGGACTTCCTACAGAGAATTATGCAATTAAGACAAAGACACATCCAAGAATTATTACAGATAAAAATATTGCAAGATTTTCAGAACAGCTTAAGAGAGTAGGATTTTCTTTTGACTGGGACAGAGTTATAGACACTACAGAAGAAGGCTTCTATAAATGGACTCAGTGGATTTTCCTTAAAATGTTTGAGAACGGACTCGTATACAGGGATAAAGCACTTGTTAATTACTGTCCTTCATGCAAGGTTGTATTGTCTAATGAGGACAGCCAGGGTGGTAAGTGTGATATCTGTCATAGTGAAGTTGTGCAGAAATCAAAAGTTGTATGGTATTTAAGAATTACGAAATATGCAGATAAGCTCTTAAAGGGACTTGATAAAGTTGATTATCCTGATAATATCAAGCAGCAGCAGATTAACTGGATTGGCAAGTCAACAGGTGCTTTTGTTGATTTTGCGGTAGACGGAATTGATGAAAAACTTAAAATATACACAACAAGACCTGACACATTGTTTGGTGTAACATTTATGGTTATTGCACCGGAGCATCCGTTTATTGATAAGTATTCAGATAAGATTAAGAATATGGACGATGTTCTTAATTACAGAAATGAATGTGCCAAAAAGTCTGAGTTTGAAAGAACACAGCTTGTAAAAGATAAGACAGGTGTTAAACTTGAAGGCTTTGAAGCAGTTAATCCTATAACAGGCAAGAAAATACCCGTATTTATAGCAGATTATGTAATGATGGGATATGGTACAGGTGCTATCATGGCCGTTCCTGCCCATGACCAGAGAGACTATGATTTTGCGAAGAAGTTTGGTGTGGATATTATTCCTGTAATTGAAGGCGGCAACATTGAGGAAGCTGCATATACAGGTGAAGGCAGGATGATTAATTCTGATTTTCTTAACGGACTTTCAAAGAAAAAAGAATGTATCTCGAAGATGATCGAAAAACTTGAAGCATTAGGCGTTGGTAAAGCAGGAGTCCAGTATAAGATGAAAGACTGGGCATTCAACAGACAGAGATACTGGGGCGAACCTATTCCTATTGTTCATTGTCCATGCTGTGGGGATGTGGCAGTTCCTTATGATGAACTTCCTTTAAAACTTCCGGAAGTTGAGAACTTTGAACCGGGAACAGAGGGTGAATCACCGCTTGCTAAGATTGATTCGTTTGTCAACTGTAAATGTCCAAAGTGCGGAAAAGATGCAAAGAGAGAGACTGATACAATGCCTCAGTGGGCAGGTTCTTCATGGTATTTCTTAAGATACATTGACCCACATAACTCAGAATGTTTTGCAGACAGGGAAAAGATTAACTATTGGATGCCTGTAGACTGGTATAACGGTGGCATGGAACATGTTACAAGACATATGATTTATTCAAGATTCTGGCATCAGTTCCTCTATGATCTTGGACTTGTCAATACAAGTGAGCCTTATGCAAAACGTAGTGCACAGGGACTTATTCTTGGACCTGACGGAGATAAGATGAGTAAATCCAAGGGTAATGTAATCGACCCTCTTGATATTGTTAATGAATATGGTGCTGATACCCTCAGAACTTATGTATTATTCATGGGTGATTATGGTGATGCGACACCTTGGAATGACAGCTCTGTTAAGGGATGTAAGAGATTTATAGAAAGAGTAGCGGCACTTACAGATTTAGTAAGTGATGAACCGGTACCTGCAAAACTTGAGTCATCAATCCACAAGACAATTAAGAAGGTTTCTGCCGATATCGAAGAAATGAAATTTAATACGGCGATTGCCGCTCTTATGACACTTATTAATGAGATATATGCGGTAGGACATATTACAAAAGATGATTTAATAATTTTCATAAAACTTCTTTGTCCTTTTGCACCACATATCTGTGAGGAAATATATTCAGAACTGGGAGAAGACGGTTTCCTTTCTGTAGCAGAGTGGCCTGAATTTGATGAAGCAAAGACAGTTGATGCAAGCGTTGAAATTGCTATCCAGATTAATGGTAAAGTCAAGTCAACTCTTGAAATTGCCAATGGTGAAGCTAAGGATAAAGTCCTTGAACTTGCAAAGAAAGATGAGAAGATAGCATCACTTATTGACGGAAAAACTATTGTAAAGGAAATATATGTTCCTAATAAGATTGTAAATATTGTTGTTAAATAAACAAAAATTATCGGAGCCGTGTTTTACACGGCTCCGTTTTTACCTAAAGATTATGATGACATTCCTTTTCTTGCTTCTTCAAAAAGAACTGAAATTTCGTCCTTTGAAAAGGTAATATTTTCTTTTTTTGCTTTTTCCATAAAAGCAAGAACAAGAGGAATCATATCCTCTGAACTTTTTCCTTCCGAAAGTTTCTGGAAATCATTTAAAAGTCTGAGTTTTTTTTCGTCCATATCCACCTCACGAATTTAATATTTTTTTGTAGGACTCATAGAGCTTCTGCTGGTCCTTGGATAAAAATTTCTTAAAGACTTCACCGTTATTGTCGGATTCCTTAGCCTCATTTGTAGCCTGAAATGCAGAAATTATATTACTCATATTTGAATAGTTGGAGAGCATGTCAAGTAATTCAAAATCTTTGCCGGGGCAGAACCTGCGGATTTCTTTTATAATATGCTCCCTGTCGTGATTGGCACGAAATAGCGGGGACGGTTCTGACATATTTTTAAAAAAGTTAATTGTCTGGATTAACTCTGCAATTCTTATGGCAATAGAAATAAATTTCTGCTCCTTTAAATCAATAAAAGGAATGTAGGCTTTTATCATCTGCATGTATGTACCGGAAGTCGCAAGGTCAAATTCCGTTAATGGAAGATTTTCCATATTAAAACCCCCTTTCTTGTTTAATATATGTGGGAAAGGGCAAAAATTATGACAGAGGTTCTTTTTTAAGAACCCCTGTCTTTACTATTTATCCAAGAAGTGCAATTAAGATAATAATCCAGATGAAGTTGTTTCCGCCACATCCGTTGTTGCAGCAGTCACCGCCGCCAAATAATCCGTTACCAAAGATGCCGTTTCCTTCACCGCCGCATGCGCATGAAAGAATAAGGAACCATAAAAGGGCACCACAACTTCCGTTTCCGCATGAAAGTCCGTTTCCTGAACCACATCCACATCCTGTTGCTGCTAAATCACTCATGAGAAATCCTCCCATATTTTCTTTACACTATACTGATATTCAAAATAACTTGTTTTGTTTACTAAAATATTTTATAATGTATCTGATTTATTAAAACATAGGGAGACGAAGCAATGGCTAAGATAAAAATGACAACTCCACTCGTAGAAATGGATGGAGATGAAATGACAAGAATTCTCTGGAAGTCAATTAAGGACGAATTACTTATTCCTTTTATTGATCTCAATACAGAGTATTATGATCTTGGACTCGAATATAGAAATGAGACTGATGATCAGGTTACTATTGATGCAAGCAATGCAACCAAGAAGTATAAGGTTGCCGTAAAATGTGCCACAATCACACCTAATGCGGCGAGAATGACAGAATATAACCTTAAGGAGATGTGGAAAAGTCCTAACGGAACAATCCGTGCTATTCTTGACGGAACAGTATTCCGTGCTCCGATTATTGTTAAAGGCATAGAACCTCTTGTAAAGAACTGGAAGAAGCCTATTGTTATTGCAAGACATGCTTATGGTGATGTGTATAAGAATGTTGAAATCAAAGTTCCGGGTGCAGGTAAGGCTGAACTTGTATTTACAGGCGAGGATGGCAGCATCATGAAAGAAACAATCCACGAATTTAAAGGCTCCGGAATTATTCAGGGAATCCATAACGTGGATAAGTCAATAGAGAGTTTTGCAAGAAGTTGTTTTAATTATGCTCTTGACCAGAAGAAGGATTTATGGTTTGCTACCAAGGATACAATATCCAAGAAATATGACCACAACTTCAAGGATATTTTCCAGAATATTTATGATAAAGAATACGATGCAAAGTTTAAAGAACTTGGCATTGAATATTTTTATACACTTATTGATGATGCGGTTGCCAGAGTAATGAAGTCGGAAGGCGGATATATCTGGGCATGTAAGAATTATGATGGAGATGTAATGAGTGATATGGTTGCTACAGCATTTGGTTCGCTTGCAATGATGACATCTGTTCTTGTATCTCCTGAAGGATATTATGAGTATGAGGCAGCACACGGTACGGTTCAGAGACACTATTATAAGTACCTTAAGGGTGAGACAACATCTACTAACTCTGTAGCCACAATTTTTGCATGGACAGGTGCTTTAAGAAAACGTGGAGAACTTGATAACAACTCGGAACTTGTATATTTTGCAGATCTTCTTGAAAAAGCTTGTATTGATACTATTGAAGATGGCGAGATGACTAAAGACCTTGCGATTATTACTACAATTGAGAATCCTAAAGTTCTTGACAGCTTTGAATTTATTAAGGCTATAAGAACACGACTTGAAAAATATTTGCAGAATTGATGATAACCGAAAGCTGGACATAATAATGAATCACAGGATTAAAAAAAGCATAAAAACCTATAATGATATGGTATTTTATGACGGCATGTCTCTTATCAAAAAGAGCGGCCTCAATATGATACTTTTTGAACTGATATACAAACTGGGTTTTGCTGCGGTTTTTTATCCTGTGTTTTTATTTTTATTAAAGTTTACACTCAGAAAATCAGGTTTTTTATATCTTACCAATAATTATCTTTTTTCATATCTTAAAAGTCCGTATACCATTATTTCCATGGTGCTGATTCTTGCATTGCTTATGATATATGTAACTTATGAAGTGTGCTGCCTATCTGTGTGTTATGACGCGGCATACCATGGTACCCCCATTGCACTGACGAGAATTTTTGCAGGCGGACTGCATCTTATGAAAACTACAGTCAAAAAGAAAAAAATCAGGTCTGTTGTTAATATAGCTGTTATTTCTCTTATGATGAATATAACATTATTAGGCTATTTCCTGTATTCGGTTAAAATTAACAGTACGGTTAAGAATGTAATAAGAGGCAGTAAACCTATAATTATAACAATAGCTGTTATTGTTTTATTTCTGTTTATATATTCTTTTATCCATGTTTTTACAACGAATTATCTTGCGTATGATGCAGAGGATATTACAGACGGCAAAAGGCAGAGCCGCATTCTGTTTAAAAATCATTTTTTTAAATGCCTTATGGTTATAATAGGATGGAATTTATTGATTTTTCTGGTAATAGGCCTTATATATATAATACTTGCAATTATTATAATAGCAGGTGTACTGATTCTTGACAGGGCTAATATGGGTATGGCAATCTATCTTTCGGTTTTCAGGGTTGCGATTACCGTTATCAAAATTGTACTGCCGGTAATATCAGTTCCCATATCTTTTGCGGTTTTCACGGGATTATTTTACAGATTAAGAAATGACAAAGGAAATAAACTCTACATAGGAGAAATTGCGGAAGATATTACAGAAAAAAGAATCAGACATCCGCTGACACAGAAAGTGATTGCCATTATTTTTTCGGCTATTTTGTTTACGGTCAATATTTTTTATATGGTAAAAGCCTTTGACAATAATCCGTTTAATTATGTTGAAATGTTTAGTGATACTCTTACAATGGCTCACAGGGGAAGTTCTTATGAAGCTCCGGAAAATACCATGCTGGCATTTGAAAATGCAGTTAAAGCTACCGCAGATTATATTGAACTTGATGTGCATGAGACGAAAGACGGCGAAATAGTTGTCATACATGACGATAATTTAAAAAGAACAACAGGTGTTAATAAAAAAGTGTATAATATGACCTATGACGAAATTAAAGACCTTGATGCAGGAAGTTATTTTGGAGATGAAGAAGAATTTAAAAAATGCAGAATACCTACACTTGAGGAGGTCATGAGTTATACAAAGGGCAAAATCAAGCTTAATATTGAAATAAAATTGTCGGCTTATGAGCCGGATCTTGTGGAAGGCGTTGCGGCACTTATTGAAAAATATGATTATAAAGATGAATGTTATGTTACATCCATGAATTACAAGGCTTTGACAGAAATCAAAGAAATTAATGAAGAAATTAAGACCGGATATATATTATATTCCGCATACGGAAATTACTATAATATAGATAATGTGGACGCGTTCAGCATTAACTTTTCATACATTAATAAAAATGTGGTAGATGCAATACATTACAGGGGCAAGCAGTTGTTTGTATGGACGATTAATGACAGAAAAACTGCAGAGAAAATGGTGGCAATGGGGGTGGATGCAGTTATTACGGATAATCCCGTAATGGGAAAAGAGGCAACTTATGCCAGATATTCTTATTCGCTTATCGAAAATGTGCTCAGCTATGTGTTTGAGGATTAATTCATTGATTTTTGGACTTTAAACAAGTATAATATTTATTAAAAGTTTATGATACGAGGTGTTTTTATGAAAAATAACAAAATAGTAGTTGCACTGGGAAGAAATGCTTTCGGAGAGACATTCCCTGAGCAGAAAGCTAATGTAGCCAAGGCTGCAAGAGCTATAGCTGATCTTGTGGAAGCAAAGTATCAGGTTGTGATAACACACAGTAATGGACCACAGGTTGGAATGATTCAGACAGCGATGACTGAGTTTGCGAGACTTGATTCAAAATATACAGTAGCACCAATGTCACTTTGCAGTGCCATGAGCCAGGGATATATAGGATATGACCTTCAGAATGCCATAAGAACAGAACTTCTTAACAGAGGCATATATAAGACGGTATCCACAATTATAACACAGGTTAAAGTGGATCCTTTTGACCGTGCGTTTAATAATCCTACCAAGATTATCGGCAGATATATGACAAAGGAAGAAGCAGAGGCAGAGGAAGCAAAAGGTAATTATGTTGTAGAGGAAGAAAAAGGCTACAGAAGAATAATTGCAGCACCTAAGCCAATGGATATATATGAGATAGATGCCGTAAGGGCATTGCTTGACGCAGGTCAGGTTGTAATTGCTGCAGGCGGCGGCGGAATACCTGTGCTTGAACAGAGAACAGTTCTTAAGGGTGCAAGTGCAATTATTGAAAAAGACTACGTTGCGGCAAGACTTGCAGAACTTATTGATGCAGATACACTTTTATTTCTTACAGAAGGTGATAAATTAGTAATTAATGCAGATAATGATAATAGAAAAGAGTTTGATACTGTAAAAGCTGATGAACTTAAACAGTATGTCAACAAAAACAATCTTGGCGAAATAACCACACTTCCTAAAGTAGATGCTGCAGTAGGATTTGTACTTGCGGGAGAGGGAAGAAAGGCTGTTATTGCCAATCTTGAAAAAGCTAAAGAAGCTCTTGCCGGTAAGACAGGAACAACAATTATTTAAGGAAGAGGCATAAAATAATGACTAAAGTAACTATTATTTCAGGCTTTTTGGGAGCCGGTAAAACAACATTTATTAAAAAATTAATTGAAGAGATTTACAAAGGACAGAAGGTAGTCCTTATTGAGAATGAATTTGGTGAAATCGGTATTGACGGCGGTTTTCTTAAAGATGCCGGTGTACAGATTAACGAAATGAATTCAGGATGTATATGCTGCTCTCTTGTAGGCGATTTTGGCAAAGCTCTTAAACAGGTGTCACATGATTATGCACCTGATATGATTATAATTGAACCATCAGGAGTCGGTAAGCTTTCAGATGTAATTGCGGCAGTTGAGAATGTCAAAGAAGAAGCAGACCTTGAACTTGAGAACTTTATAACAGTTGCAGATGCCACAAAGTGTAAGCTTTATATGAAGAATTTCGGTGAATTTTATAATAACCAGATTGAAAGTGCCACAACAGTTGTTCTAAGCAGAACCCAGAATGTGGATGAAGCCAAGCTTGAAACAGCTGTTAATCTTATTAAAGAGCATAATGACAAAGCTTCCATTATTACCACACCATGGGATGAACTGACAGGAGAGCAGATTATATCTGCACTTAAGCACACATCGCTTGTTGACGATATGCTTAAGGATATGGATATCTGCCCTGAGTGTGGACATCATCATGAAGATGATGAAGAATGCTGCCATCACGACCATGAACACCATCATCACGACCATGATGAAGAGTGCTGCCATCACGACCATGAACATCATCATCACGACCATGATGAAGAATGCTGCCATCACGACCATGAACATCATCATCACGACCATGATGGAGAATGTTGCCATCATGAACATGGACATCATCATGCGGATGACGTATTTAACAGCTGGGGAACGGAAACTCCTCATAAGTATGACAGAGAAGAGATTGAAGCTATTCTTAAACGTCTTGTTGAGACAGAAGAATTCGGCGTTATTTTAAGAGCAAAGGGAATGGTTCCTGATAAAAACGGTTCATGGATATATTTTGATGCTGTACCCGGTGAATATGAATTAAGAGACGGACAGCCGGAATATACAGGTAAGCTTTGTGTTATCGGGACTAATGTTGAACCTGAAAAGATGGAAGAACTTTTCCTGTTAAAATAATCTGACAGACATAACCTGAAAGGAAGAGACATAATAATGGAGTTACCTGTTTTTATAATTAATGGTTTCCTTGAAAGCGGAAAAACAGCATTTATCAAAGATACGTTAAAAGGAGAAGATTTCAATGACGGAACAAGAAGTCTTATAATTGCATGCGAAGACGGAGAAGAGGAATATTCTGAAATTGAAATGCAGAAGGTTAATGCAAAAGTAGTATTTGTCGAGGATATGGATGAATTTACAAAAGATTTCTTTATCGCTAAGTGCAATGAATCTAAAGCAGAAAGAGTATTTGTTGAATTTAACGGAATGTGGAATCTCGGAGATTTCATTGATAAACTTCCTTCGTTTATGCCGGTGGCACAGATAATTACTCTTGTCAATGCCGAGACCTACGATATGTATCTTGCCAATATGAAGCAGCTTATGATGGAACAGTATAAGTTGTCGGAAATGGTTATTATTAACAGATGTACCAAAGATTCTGACAGGGCGGCTTACAGAAGAAGTGTTAAAGCCGTAAACGGAAGAGCACAGGTGTATTTTGAATCATCGGACGGAAGTTCCAATGAAATTGAAGAGATACTGCCGTTTGACGTCACTAAAGATGAGATTGATATTGCCGACAGTGATTACGGAATCTGGTATATGGATGCAATGGATAATCCTGAAAAATATGACGGTAAAATTATTAAAGCTAAAGTAGTGGTATATAAACCAAAACAATATAATAATAAAGGAATGTTCGCACCGGGTCGTTTTGCAATGACCTGTTGTGTGGAAGATATCAGATTTATCGGCTTTAAATGTGTACTGGATGATAAGACAGCAGAAGAACTGAAGCCTTTTTCCGACAGGGAATTTATTGACCTTACGGCTAAGGCAAAAGTTGAATATTGCAAGGAATATAAAGGTGATGGTGTTGTTTTATATGCAATGGACATAAAAGGTGCCGAAAAACCTGAAGATGATCTGGTATATTTTAATTAAGAGGTGGATATGAAAAAAATCAAGAGATTATTAGCAGCACTGCTTTGTGTAATCACAGTTGTATGTGCTACGGGATGTGGCGGACGTGCGATAAAACGCCGTAATACGGTAAGTGATTATGAAAAGCAGTTTGATGAGTATTGTGATAATGTGTTCAAAAGCAGTCTTGAGCAGGAACCATTTTCATTAGTGTATACCTTATATGATTATGAACAGTACGGTATTGAGGTCAGTGACGATGACAAAACATTAGGTGTTATGGATTACGATTCGTATGTGGAATCGTATGAACGCTCAGAACAGGAACTTGAAGAACTTAATAACTTTGACAGAAACAGACTGTCCACAGAAAGGCAGCATACGTATGATACTCTTGTATGGTTATATGATACAGATCTTGAATTTAAAGACGGTTATTATATGCAAAGGGCAATCGGGGCAGGTTCCGGTTTTATATGTAACCTTGTAACCAATTTTACAGAGTACTGCTTCAGAAGAGAACAGGATGTAAAGGACTACTTTTTATATATGGAAAGTATCCCACCTTACTATGAAAGTTATATAAAATTCTGCAACGAACAGGCAGAAAAGGGTCTGTTCGTAAATGATGATGTAATTGAACAGAATATCGAATATTGCGACAAAATGATTGATACAGATGCAAAAGTATACATTGATACTTTTGAAAGCAGGATAAAATCTCTTGATTTAAGTGATTCCGATAAAGAAGCTTATATTGAAAAAAACAAAGAATATGTGCAGAAGTATGTTATACCTATGTATAAGGATTCAAAGTCTGCACTTAAAAATTTACTGGGAACAAGCAAGAATGAAAGAGGAATGGCAGGTTTCGGAGAAGAAGGAAAGAAATATTATGAAGCAATTGTCCGTGATAAGACAGGTTCCGATATGTCAACAGAAGAAGTTATTGAGTATATCGATGCAAAAATAAAAGCTCTTTATCTTGATTTATACAGGTTAATGACTTCTAATCCTAATATTCTTGATCAGTACGATAAATTTGAGATAAGCATAACAGATCCTGATGAGGTAATGAAATTTATTATTTCAAAGATGGGTGATGATTTTCCGGAACCGGTAACTACAGATTACAATATAGAATACCTTGATAAAAGCAGCGAGGTAGAAACTACTATGGCATATTATATAACGCCTCCTATTGATAATATAGGCATTAATAACATTAAAATTAATGGTAGTGCGTTGGCTGACAATACGATTCAGACCTATGTGTCAATTGCACATGAAGGCATTCCCGGTCATATGATGCAGTATACAAGTTTTTTTAACAATGAGAATATCAGTAATGTAAGAAAATATGCCGGAATTATTGCTCCATCAGAGGGCTGGGCACAGTATGCTTCGCTTAATACCCTTGAATATATAGTTGAAGAAGAGGGCTATAAAAAAGATTTAGCCGAAATCATAGCTATTGATGAAAGAATAGGATATCTTATACAGACAAGGTTTGACCTTGGCGTCAATTACGAAGACTGGGATTTAGATGATGCAAATGCCTATGCTAACGGTATGTACGATGAAGAAGTTGTTAAGATATTGTACGATGCAGTTGTAGGTGACCCGGGAGAAATCATTCCGTATGCTTACGGTACTGAGTATATGTACGATTTAAGAGATGAATACTTTGATAAAAAGGGAAAAGACGTTAAGGGATTTAATACATTCATAATTAATTCCGGTATACTTCCTTTCCCGTTATATGAAAAATATATGCAGGAATATTTAGATTAGATTCAGACACTTTTCAATGTTAAGGCGGCCAAATCCCTGGGTATAACGGTCAAGGCCAAGATTATCCGCGGAATTTTTCAGTAATTCCTTAAAATTATTATTGGATAGTGTATTATCATACGAAAATATTAAAGCGGCGGCTCCGGCAACAATTGGTGTTGACATGGATGTGCCGCTTTTTTTTACATACCGGTTGCCGGGAGAACAGCTTGTTATATTATCACCCGGTACAACAATATCGGGTTTGGCAACATTGCAGAATGTCGGCCCTTTGCCGGAATATTTGAAATGTCCGTCATAAGAAGAATTGTCAAATTTGCAGGAACCAACGGTAATTACTTTTCTGCTTATTCCGGGTATGGTAATCGATTGATATGAAGGACCGTTATTTCCTGCAGATACAAGTACTGTAATTCCGTTGTCCCACATATTGTCAACAGCTTTTACAATATCACTTTTTTCTTCTGAACATGAGCTTGATTTTGTCCCGATAGATATGTTTACAATTCGTATATTATATTTATTTTTATTACGGATTATCCAGTCGGAGGCATTGATTATAGATTCACTTCTGCCATGACCTGATTTGTCAAGGACTTTAATTGGCAACAGGTAACAGTGTGGTGCGATTCCTTTATATTTTTTATTAACAATGCCTCTTCCTCCGATAATTCCGCAAATATGTGTACCATGGGAATTATCATCATAAGTATTTTTTCTGCCTGATACAAAATCTTTAAAATAAATTATATTTTCTTTAATGTCTGTGTGGGGATAAGAACCGGAATCAAGCACGGCAACTGTTATGTTTTGTCCGTTAATTCCTCTCTTATGGATTTCGTCAATATTTAATAAATGCCTTATTCTATCCATAAATATACCAATTAATAATATATGTTTTGATATTTCATTATATTCTTTTTTTGGTTAATGTTGAAGACAATGGGATGATGTGGTACAATTTATGAAATTGTTTGTGAGGTGACTTTATTATGGAAAAAGACAGAATGTTGCATCCGGGAGATGTTTTTACGGATAAGGACAGAAAATATCAGGTTATTGCTGTAGCATATCATGCAAAAAGCAATGAGAAGATGATCGTATACCAGCAGCTCTTTGATAATTTTAAAATACTTACAGATACTTTTGATGATTTTTTTAATCAGCCTGAGGCAGAAGTACATATTGAAATTCCTGCGGATGACAGAAAAGACAATGATGCTGACACCAAAGAGGATTTGAAAGGTGTTAATCCTGTACTTATGGGCTTTTTTGACAGAGATACCTGTACGGATAAAATAGAATATATTGCACAGGTAAGGGATAAACTGGATGACAGGTTAGTAAGTGATATAGCTGCGTCCATGGATATAACCATCGAGGAAGGTTCGTTGGATGATAAGATTGATTCTTTATTAATATGTCTCAGGACTAAAGCAAAATATGAATGCAACAGATTCAGATAGAGGAGCAATATGAAAGAATTTAATAATAAATTTAAGGAAAATATGAACGAGATTTTTAAAAATCTCTCAATGGAAAAAGCAATAGTACGTCTGATTATTGCATGGTTATTTATTGTAATTCTAGAGCTTGCCAGAACCAGGAAAAACTTTGTAACGGCATTATACGCCGGTAAAGTTAATTTACCTATGTTCGTATGCCTTGTGATTCTTATATTTATTGCTTTATGCATGCTTGGAAGATTTAAATTGTTCAGATGGATAGAGATATATGCACCTATGATACTGATAACCGCTTATGGATTTATGTCGGCGATGTATTGCAAAGATATAAGCTTTATTCTTGGAGTGTCGCTTTTTCTTGCGGCTTCAATAGTATATGCAGTTAATAAATGCACAAGCTTTTTTGAGATAAAAAACAGGATAAGCGTTGCCTTTATATATGCCATAGCTGCCAGCATTTTTATTATTTATGTTGGCGTAATTGCAATATTGAGGTACAAGACATACAGAAATCCTAATTTTGATTTCGGAATATGGTCGCAGATGTTTTATTATATGAAAAAATCCTTTGCACCACTTACAACCTGTGAAAGACAGAATATAGGGCTTATGTCTCATTTCAGGGTGCATTTTTCACCTATTTATTACCTGTTTCTGCCGGTATATATAGTTTTTCCGTACCCTGTTACGCTTAATATATTACAGGTGCTTACACTTGCGTCTGCTATAATACCTGTATATTTATTGTGCAGGAAACGTAATCTCAGTAATGGAGCCACAGCATTATTTGGTATTATATTTGTACTTATTCCGGCATTGATATGTGGTACATTTTATGATTTACATGAAAATTGTTTCCTTGTTCCTATGATTTTATGGCTTTTCTATTTTATAGAAAAGGATAATTTGAAGGGAATGATTATTTTTACAATACTTACCCTTTTAATTAAAGAAGATGCACCTGTATATGCTGCGTGCATAGGACTTTTCGTTATTGTAGGAAAGAAAAAATACAGGAATGGTGCGGTCATTTTTGTGACCTCGGTTGTGTATTTCCTTGTGGTTACGTATTTTATGGGTAAATATGGACTGGGAATAATGGACAGCAGATTTACTAATTATATGGCAGATGCGTCCAAAGGCGGGCTTATTGATGTTATCAGAAATTTTATTACCAATCCGGCATATGTTGTGGAAGAGTGTTTCAAACCTGAAAAATTATCATTTATGTTTTATATGATTTTCCCTTTGGGATTTCTGCCTCTGGCATCAAAGAAGGTATCAGGACTTATTTTGTTCATACCTGTAATACTTGAGAATCTGGCATCCAATTATAAGTATCAATATTCAATCAATTTCCAGTATGTATTTGGAACGGTTGCAATACTTACTTATCTTGCAATAGTTAATTATTCCGAGTTAGCCGAAAAAACAAGACGTTTTATGGCGGGCTTTGCAATCTGTATGGGAATAATCCTGCTGCCTGTATGTGCAATGCAGAAAAGTTATTATTTTGATATATACAGAACAGAGAAACAGTGGATTAATGACCTTGATGAAGCCATGGAAAGTATTCCGGATGATGCCTCGGTGGTTGCGTCAACATTTTTCCTGCCACATCTGTCAAACAGGGATTATATATATGAATATCCTTATGACAAAGGTGCAGATTATATTGTGCTGGATTTAAGATTTGATGAGGTAAAAGAAGAAGATATTGACGATCTGATAAAATCAGGTTATGAGCAGGTAAAAAAGATCAGAAGTTTATATGTGATTTTAAGAAAAAAATAACATATTTATTTTGGTATATTAGTTGAAAAATAACATACAATAGAGTATACTTAAGATAACTTAATAAATGATTTATGTTTCCTGGAATGTTCGATACTCCTATAGTTTTGATCCTACATTTGACTAAAGGGATTCCTATATTTTTAAGCGGATGTCAGGCCTCCGGATGCAGTGGAAGGCAGAAGCTTATGTGCGGTTACCCACCTGGCTACGGCTAGGCGTCAGAATCATAGGAACCGGCATTTTGGGTACATATATTAAGATAGACCTGGATTTATTTCAGGTCTATTTTTTTATCCTTAATAATACAATAAAAAAGGACTAACTATCTTGGAGGTTGTATGAGTAAAAAAGGTAAAATAATTTTATTTGTAATAACAGTAATATCAGTTCTGCTTATGTCGGCATTTATTATTTTTTTTATAGATAACAGTAATAATCGTTGCATTTCCGTGGCGAGGGCTTCTAAAATGCTTGCATTGCTTGAGAGTGATAAAACAACTATAAACAGCTATTCGGATGGGAATGATGACAGATGGTATTATAAGTATATGAATTATTGTCAGAAAAACGGACTTACAGAAAAGGATAAAATAAAAAAGATATATAACAGGGCATATACATATGGTGATTTAAGGTTTTATCTTAATTCAAAAAAGATAAGCATCAAAGATGTTGAAGAAGCAACTGATATTAATCCGGAAAAACATAAAGACAGGGAATATATATCGGATGCGGATTTTAAAAGAGTTTACGATTATTTTATAGTAAAGTCCGGTAACGGCAATGTACATACAGAAGAAATTACCATACTGGGAACCAATGATACCCTTGAGGGTGTGGGAAAGTGGCAATTACATACCAATAAGGGTATATATTATGCCGAAGGCATTAATATGGATAAATATGTTGATACACTTATACAGGTGTATGTAAGGGATAAAGAAATATTGTCTGTATCCATAAAAATAAGTGATGAAATAGTGTATGAAAATGTGTATTTTGAAAAAGGCGAAGGCAATACGATTACAGCTTATGTGGGAAAAACAAGACGTGTGTTTAATGTAGGAAGTCTTGACAAAAATTTTTCATCCTGTGTGGGAGATATTAAGATGAATAAGGGAGTTGTAACCTCGGTTGTATTAAAGCAGGATACAATTAACGGAAAAGTCCTTATGATAGATGGGGATAAAGTAGAACTTGAGAATTACGGAGTATTATACCTGGATGATAATTTCCATGTGTACACAACATACGGCATCATCGAGGAAACAGACATAGAAAATATTCTTGTAGGTTATAATATTACCGATTTTGTTATAGCAGGGAAAAAAGTATGTGCAGCAGTAATTTCCGAACCTATGGTAGCTGATAATATAAGGGTAATGGTAATGACAACGGGATTTACCTCGCTTTTTCATGAGCGTGTGTCAGTTAAGGCTACAGGGGATTATATTGTAAAATACGGTGATGTTGAGGAAGTTCATAAAGGAACAGAAATAGTTGACATATATCCTGAAAGCGGATATCTCTCTATGGGAAGGATAAGTATTACAACCGTTAATAAAGAAGATAAAATAACAATTCTTAATGTTAATAAATCTTACGGAAATCCCTCATACAGGGGAGATATTGAAATTGCATTATATGATGAGGGTCTTGTAATAATTAATGAGGTACCTATTGAGGAATATCTATATGCGGTTGTTCCAAGTGAAATGCCGGTAAGATTCGGGGTGGAAGCATTAAAAGTTCAGGCAGTGTGTGCGAGAAGTTACGCATATAAGCAGCTTATGAATAATTCTTACGGAAAATATGGGGCACATGTGGATGACAGTGTTAATTTCCAGGTATATAACAATGTTGAGGAAAAGGATGACAGCATAAGGGCTGTTAAGGAAACGTATGGGCAGGTAGAAGCTTTCAATGGTAAACCAATAACAACTTATTATTATTCCACTTCCTGCGGGCATACATCTGATATGTCGGTGTGGGGTGGGGACAATAGTGGAACCCCATATCTTACTTCAAAGAAAGTAAATAATTCAGGCGAAAAAACGGATTTGTCCGACGAAGAAAATTTCAGAAAATACATTAACAGTGTAAATGAAAATGATTATGATTACGGTTTTGGATATTACAGATGGAAGATAAATATATCATCGGATGACCTTTCGATAAGTATCAATGAGAATTTATACGGAAGATATTGTGCAAGTCCCGGAAATATTTTTGTAAAGAAAAATGATACATGGGTATCGGAAGAAGTAAGAAATATTGGTAAACTTGAAGAAATAAGGGTAGTAAAACGTACATCCGGCGGTGCAATATCTGAAATAGTCCTTAAAGGAACGGATGCAGAGATTCTTGTGAAAAACGAGCTTAATATCAGATATTTACTATGTCCGAGAAATAATCCGATTACATTATTAAAGGGAGATACGACAACATTTTACATACTGCCAAGTTCATATTGTATTTTTGATAAAACAGAGAACGGATATCTGATTACGGGAGGCGGGTACGGACACGGAATAGGAATGAGCCAGAATGCCGTATCAAACATGGTACAGACCGGAATGACGTATGATGAAATACTTAAATTCTTTTATGAAGGTTCAGAAATCATTAATGTTTATGAGTGATATCGGTTGCTTCTTTAATTGATGAGCCCGCATTCCATTGCTCAACATACAGATTGATTTCCGCACCCATAAGAAAAATGTACATACATACATAAAGCCAGAGCATAACACAGACAATGGTAGTAAGACTTCCATAAATTTCTGAAAGCCGTGACGAATATTTAAAGTACAAAGAGAAGAAAAAAGAAAAACCTGTCCAGCCAACTGCTGAAAATAATGCTCCCGGAAACTGACGTTTGATTTTGGTATGTCTGTTAGGAATTGCAACGTAAAGGAATGTAAAAAGCACCGTAAGCACAAATATTACTATTAATGCACGGAACGCAAGGATTTTATCAAGGATATCCGATATAACCGGGGCCTTGACCTTGAAAAAATCATTAATCCTGTAACCAAGTACATAAATTACAACGCACAATAAAATTATTACAAGGAAAATAATGGTATATAAAATTGCATAAAGTCTTATTACAAACCAGTTCCTGTGTTCTTTGATATTGAATACGGCGTTTAAACCATCAATAAGAGACACAAAACCTTTTCCGGCAGCCCATATAAGAGATATTCCGGAGATAAGAATCATAGTGAAATTAGCATCTGTATACGCATCATGTATATGCTTCGTGGCTGTTGGAACAAATGCAGAAGGTACAACATCATTGACAAAATTAAGAATCAGTTCTTCCGTAAGAGGAGTATATTTTACAATAAGCATAAGAAGAATAAGGCAGGGAATAAAGCTCATAATTATAAAAAGAGCTGACTCTGCCGCAAATGCATTAATCTTATCATGTTTAATTTTTGTGCTGATTGCTGCAATCGACGCAAAAAATTTCATATAATATCCTCATTTTCCTTAGTTTATATAAAGTATACGCAAAAATAATAAATATATCAATGGAAAAAATAAAGACTTTCTGATAAAATAAGATGGATTGACTTTTAGGAGATGTAATTATGAGAAAAACTGATGTAACGGAATATGTAATAACAAGTGACAAATTTAACGAAGAATTTGAAGGATATAAGTTTGCATTGCTTACGGATTTACATGCTAACGGTTATGGAATAGATTTGCACTATATTAACAAGATTATTAAAGAACAGAAGCCGGACGCAATACTTATTGCAGGAGACATGTTCAACAAATGTGATGACAGAAATATCACGGATACGTCTAATTTTTTGTGTGCACTTGCAAACCATTATCCTGTTTTTTATTCACTGGGAAATCATGAATATAAAATGTTACTTGACCCTGAACGATATGGAATGTATTTTCCGGCATTATACAGATATCTTATGAATAACGGAATCTGTTTCCTTGAAGACGAGACGGTATACCTTGATAAAGGAACAGAAAGAATAGCATTATCAGGTGTAAGCATTGATGAAGTCTTTTATAATTTTAATCATCCCGTAATGGGAAGCGGCCTTATGGAGAAACATCTCGGAGTAGCGGACAGGAAAATGTTTAACCTGTTACTTGCACATAACCCGGAATATTTTATAAATTATGCAAAGTGGGGTGCGGACCTTACACTTTCGGGACATGTACACGGAGGCATAGTAAGGATTGGAAAAGCAGGCGTTCTTTCCACTAACGGAACACCTTTTCCTAAATATGACGGCAATATATACATGTCAAAGAGTGGTAAGAAAATGATTGTCAGCAGAGGAATGGGAACACATACCGTTAAGGTCAGAATTAATAACAGACCTGAACTTGTGATTGTTAAAATTCTTGCAAAGAAATAGTATAGGGGTTACAATAAAGGGAAAACTAAAATTGCAGGTGGGAATTTATGGCACTTGAAGTTAAGTTAGAAGTATTTGAAGGCCCTTTGGACCTTTTACTTCATCTGATTGATAAAAATAAAGTAAATATTTATGACATACCAATTGTATTAATTACCGATCAATATATCGAGTATATCGACAATATGGAAAAAAGCGATTTGAACCTTGTAAGTGAATTCCTTGTGATGGCAGCTATGTTACTTGATATTAAATCTAAAATGCTGCTGCCTAAAGACCCTGACGTTGCTGAGGATGATAATTCAGACCCAAGACAGGATCTTGTTGAAAAACTTCTTGAATATAAGATGTACAAGTATATGTCGTATGAGCTTAAGGACAGGCAGATAGAAGCAGAGAATTCTTTTTATAAAGCACCGGATATTCCGGAAGAAATACTTTCTTATGTGCCCCCTGTTGATACCAGGGAACTTATGACAGGAATTACCTTACAGAGACTTCGTGAGATTTTTAACGAAGTCATAAGACGACAGGAGAATAAAGTAGATCCAATAAGAAGCAAATTCGGTAAAATAGAAAAAGAAGAGGTTAATATGGAAGAAAAGATGGAATTTGTCCATTCTTATATTAAGACACATAAGACTTTTCTTTTCAGACAGCTTCTTAGCGAAAGCAAAAGCAGGACACAGGTAATAGTTACGTTTCTCGTTATCCTTGAACTCATTAAAGGTGGAAAAATATCCGTTACACAGGAAAACAGAACGGATGACATACTTATTAATTCACTGGAGGTAGGATAATGGAGATGACGATGGCACAGATGGAGGCGGCTATTGAGGCTGTTCTTTTTACAATGGGTGACTCCGTTGAGACTTCAAAACTTGCCCTTGCAATAGGGCAGGATACAGACACAACCAGAAAAATTGTCAGAAATTTAAGCGATAAATATAAATCGGAAGACCGTGGAATTAAGATAATAGAACTTGAGGATAGTTTTCAGATGTGTACCAAGCCTGAATGTTACGAAGCACTGGTTAAAGTTGCTACGGCACCTAAAAAGCACATACTTACAGATGCGGTTCTTGAGACATTATCGATAATCGCATATAAGCAGCCTGTTACAAGGATTGAACTTGAGCAGATAAGAGGCGTTAAGTGTGATTATTCGGTCAATAAACTAATCGAGTATAATCTTGTAACGGAAGTTGGAAGATTAGATGCTCCCGGCAAGCCGATATTGTTTGGCACAACAGAAGAGTTTCTGCGTACTTTTGGATTATCTTCCGTTGAAGACCTTCCTGTTATAAGTGCGGATAAGATAGCAGATTTTAAAATCGAAGCTGAGGAGGAATCCCAGCTTACCTTAGATATATAAAGGAGAAGTGATATAACCATGGAAAGAGAGAACGCATGGAAGAGCTGCAATAAGCAGACAGTTAAGGAAATATTCGGTTTTTGTGAAGGATATAAGAAATTCATATCCGAATGCAAGACAGAAAGAGAATGTACCAGAAGAAGCATACAAATGGCAGAAGAACACGGCTATAGGAATTTGAAAGAAATTATTGCCGCTAAAGAAACCATAAAGTCAGGAGACAAGGTATATGCGGACAATATGGGCAAGGCGATTGTTCTTTTTAACATAGGTAAAAAGCCTATTGAAGAAGGACTTAAGATTCTTGGCGCACATATAGATTCACCTCGACTTGACGTAAAGCAGAATCCTCTTTACGAAGATTCTGACCTTGTGTTAATGGATACTCATTATTACGGCGGAATAAAGAAATACCAGTGGACAACTATTCCTCTTGCATTACACGGTGTGGTTGCACTTACGGACGGAAGTGTAATAGATGTTGAAATAGGTGAAAAAGAAAAAGACCCTGTAGTATGTGTATCAGATCTTTTAATTCACCTTGCTGCAGAACAGATGGAAAAGAATGGTGCTAAAGTCGTAGAAGGAGAAGCTCTTGACCTTGTTGTGGGCAATATGCCTTTTAATCCTAAAAAGGACGAGAAAAATCCTGCAAAAGCATATATACTTGATATTTTAAAGAAAAAATACAGAATTGCCGAAGAAGATTTTATGTCGGCAGAGCTTGAAGCAGTTCCTGCAGGAAAAGCAAGGGACCTTGGTCTTGATGCAAGTATGGTGCTTGGTTATGGACAGGATGACAGAGTGTGTGCGTATACATCACTTATGGCGATGCTTGAAGTGGAAGAGCCTGAATACACATCTGTATGTCTGCTCGTTGATAAAGAAGAAATAGGAAGTGTGGGTGCTACCGGAATGCAGTCGCTTTTCTTTGAAAATATGGTTGCCGAGATCCTTGACAGAATGGGATGCTATTCGGAACTTATACTCAGAAGAACACTTGCCAATTCAGAAATGCTTTCTTCCGATGTTAATGCGGGATTTGACCCAAATTATGCATATGCTTTTGAAAAGAAAAATGCTTCATACCTTGGACGTGGCGTTGTCTTTTCAAAATTCACAGGTTCAAGAGGCAAATCCGGAAGCAATGATGCCAATGCGGAATATATTGCAAGGGTAAGAAAAGCACTTGAGAGAGAAAATGTTGCATACCAGATGGCAGAACTCGGTAAAGTTGATATTGGCGGTGGAGGTACCATTGCATACATCCTTGCAAAGTACGGAATGGATGTAATTGACTGCGGAGTTGCTGTTCTCAGTATGCATGCTCCTTATGAAGCAACAAGCAAAATAGATATTTATGAAGCAAAGAGAGGATATGTAGCATTTTTAAATGCCGGTAAGTAAGATGAAGTGGAAAAAATATACAATTAAGACAACAACGGCAGCTGAAGACCTTGTAAGCGGAATGCTTATGGATCTTGGTATGGAAGGAGTCCAGATTGAGGATAACATACAGTTATCAGAAAGTGATACTAAGGCAATGTTTGTAGATATTCTTCCTGAACTTCCACCGGATGAAGGGATTGGAATGGTGAGTTTTTATCTTGAAAGCGATAATGAAGGAGTTCACTTCCCGGAAGGAATTAAAGATGAAGAAGATATGCGCATAAAGATTGCACAGGGTCTTAAAGAGCTTGAAGATTTTGTTGACGTAGGCGAAGGAACAATAACCTCAGATGAGACAGAAGATAAGGACTGGATTAACAATTGGAAACAGTATTTTAAACCTTTCATGGTAAATGATATTGTTATCAAACCTACATGGGAAGAAGTTCCTGATGATATGGTTGGAAGAATGGTTGTTGATATAGACCCGGGAACGGCTTTCGGAACAGGTTCGCATGAGACTACACAGCTTGTCATTAAACAGATGGAAAAATATATCAATAACGAGACAGAACTTCTTGATGTTGGAACAGGCAGCGGAATACTTTCAGTAATAGGTCTTATGCTTGGGGCAAAACATGTTATAGGAACAGATCTTGACCCTAATGCCATAATTGCTACCGATGAAAATATGGAAGCCAACGGTATATCAAAAGAACGTTATGAAGTAATCGAAGGAAATATAATAGATGATCCTGCAATCAAAAATCATATAGGATTTGAAAAATATGACGTTGTAACCGCAAATATTCTTGCGGACATAATAATCCCACTTTTACCTGAGATTCTTCCTCATATGAAGATTAATGGTATATTGATTACTTCGGGAATTATTAATATGAAAGAGCAGGCTGTAAAGGATGCATTCCGTTCACTTGACGGTTTTGAAATTGTCGAGACTACATATCAGGGAGAATGGGTATCCGTAACGGCTAAGAGAGTAAAATAAAGTGAACAGATTTTTTGCTAAATCGGAAAATATTTTTTCAGACCATATTGTTATAGACGGGCTTGATGTTAATCATATTAAAAACGTACTGAGAATGAAAAAAGATGATGAACTTATGGTAAGCGGTGGTAATAATACGGATTATCTGTGCTCCATAAAAGAATTTACGGACGATGAGATATATTTGTCCATCATAAGTGCCAATGAAGCTGACAGGGAGCTTCCCTGCCGCATTCACCTTTTTCAGGGATTGCCTAAAGGCGACAAGATGGAAATGATAATCCAGAAATGCGTTGAACTTGGTGTTAATGAAATTATCCCTGTAGCTATGAAAAGATCGGTTGTCAGGCTTGATGACAAAAAAGCAAAATCCAAGGTGGCAAGGTGGCAGTTAATAAGCGAAAGTGCCGCAAAACAAAGTGGTCGTACTATAATTCCCTGTATACACGAAGTAATGAGTTTTAAGGAAGCAGTAAATTATGCTAAGGATATGGATATAAAACTTATTCCCTATGAGCTTTGTGAGGGAATGAAAGCCACTAAAGAAGCTCTTTCTGGTCTTAAAAGCGGAATGGATGTGGCTGTTTTTATCGGTCCCGAAGGCGGTCTTGAGGTTGAAGAAGTTGAAAAAGCAAAGGAACTTGGCATAATTCCCATATCCTTGGGCAAAAGAATACTCCGTACAGAGACAGCGGGACTTGCCATTATGGCAATTATTATGTATCATCTTGAATCAGGAGAATAGTTATGGAAGTGTATCTTGATAATTCAGCTACTACGGCTGTATTTCCGCAAGTAGCGGATTTAATGTATAAAATAATGACAGAGGATTATGGCAATCCGTCATCAATGCACCAGAAAGGTATTGTTGCAGAAAAATATTTAAGACATGCAAAAGAAATTTTTGCAGGTATCCTTAAAGTATCGGAAAAAGAAATCTTCTTTACATCAGGTGGAACAGAATCTGATAATTTTGCGGTTATCGGAAGTGCAATGGCAGGAAAGCGAAGAGGAAAGCATATTATTACAACCAATATTGAACATCCTGCAATTCTTGAAACCTTCAAGTTCCTTGAAAACGAAGGCTTTGAAGTGACTTTTTTGCCTGTTAATAAGGACGGACACCTTGAACCCGACACCTTAAAAGCAGCATTAAAACAGGATACAATTCTGGTATCGGTTATGTATGTGAATAATGAAATCGGGGCAATTGAGCCAATTGCTGAGTTAGGTAAGGTTATTAAAGATTTTAATCCGGAAATAATTTTCCATGTTGATGCAGTCCAGGCATTCGGGAAGGTTAAAATAGCTCCATACAGGGAAAAAATAGACCTTCTTTCCATAAGCAGTCATAAAATCCATGGTCCTAAGGGCGTCGGCGTATTGTTTATAAAGGATAAGACAAAGATACGACCAATTGTTTTTGGCGGTGGACAACAGAAGAATATGCGTTCGGGAACAGAAAATGTTCCGGGAATAGCGGGGATGGCACTTGCTGCGGAAATGATTTATTCAAAATTTGATGAAGATATTAATAAGATGTATGAACTTAAAGAGTATTTTATCAATGAAGTTACAAAAATAGAAGGAACAACAGTTAACGGACTTACAGGCAGGGAATCCGCACCTCATGTTATAAGTGTGAGTTTTGAAGACATACCAAGAAGCGAGGTTTTACTTCATGCACTAGAGGAGAAGGGGATATATGTATCCTCAGGTTCGGCCTGTGCATCGAACCATCCGGCACTCAGCGGAACACTTCAGGCAATAGGCGTAAGAAAGGATCTTTTGTCCTCCACATTAAGATTCAGTTTGTCGGTATTTACAACAAAAGAAGAACTGGATTATACAATTTCGGCACTTAAAATATTGCTGCCGGTTCTCAGAAAATATAAACCAAGATAAGAAAGGAAATAAGATGTACAAAGCATTTTTAATCAAGTATGGTGAAATAGGTACCAAGGGGAAAAACAGATATCTCTTTGAAGATGCATTATGCCGCCAGATAAGAAGGAGTCTTAAGAAGGTGGACGGCACTTTTACCGTTACCAAGGAACAGGGTAGAATTTATGTTGATACAGAGGGCGAATTTGATTACGAGGGAGCTGTGGAAGCTCTTAAAAAAGTGTTCGGTATCTTATGGATATGTCCTATGCTTCAGATTGAAGATAACGGATTTGATGACCTTGCCTGCAAGGTGAACGAGTACCTTAAAAATGTATATGGAAACGAAAAGAAAACATTTAAAGTAGATGCAAGAAGAGCAAGAAAGAATTATCCAAAGAACTCAATGGAAATTAATATGGATCTCGGTGAAAAAATACTTGATGCTTATCCTGAACAGTTCATGGTTGATGTCCATAAACCGGATTTTTATCTTAACGTTGAGATAAGAAACAAAATTAACATATATTCAGAGCGTATACCGGGTCCCGGAGGAATGCCTGTGGGTACTAACGGAAAAGCAACATTATTATTATCAGGCGGAATTGACAGCCCTGTTGCCGGCTATATGATTGCAAAACGTGGCGTTATAATTGATGCTGTATATTTTCATGCGCCACCATATACAAGTGATCGTGCAAAACAGAAGGTAGTGGATCTTGCGAAACTTGTTGCCAATTATTCAGGTCCTATTAATCTTCATGTGGTTAATTTTACAGATATACAGTTATATATTTACGAACAGTGTCCTCATGACGAATTAACTATAATCATGAGAAGATATATGATGAAAATAGCAGAGTATTTTGCATTAAAAGAAGATTCACTGGGACTTATTACAGGCGAAAGTATAGGACAGGTTGCAAGCCAGACAATGCAGAGTCTTGCAGTAACCAATGAAGTATGTACGCTCCCTGTATTGCGTCCTTTGGTAGGTATGGACAAACAGGAGATAATCAATATCTCAGAGAAGATTGGAACATACGAGACATCCATACTTCCTTTTGAAGACTGCTGTACGATTTTTGTTGCGAAACATCCGGTTACCAAACCTAACCTTAAACAGATCAAAAAATCCGAACTTAAATTAAATGAAAAAATAGATGAACTTATGCAGACTGCAATTGACACAACAGAAACTATCTGGATTGAATAGCCGGTCAGGAGAATGAAAAAGTTACGGACAGAAAAAGAGATGTCACAATGTGACATCTCTCATGACTGTTAATTAATACTGTTAAGCTACGATGTAAGGCTTTAAAGCCTCAAGGATAGCTGTTGTATCATCTGCATGGATATTGAGTGTGATTGGCTTAGATAAATCAAGGCTGAATATACCCATAATAGACTTAGCGTCGATTACATATCTGCCTGATACTAAATCGAAATCTGCCTCAAATCTTGCAATGTCATTAACAAATGATTTTACTTTTTCGATTGAATTTAATGAAATCTGAACTGAATTCATGTACCCATACCTCCTCTAAAGTAGTAACAATTATTTGTCACTAATATAGTACAATCAAAGGATTGGGATGTCAATGTTGTATTTGCACAAATTTTAATATATAAATTTTGAATAAAAACAGATTTTTTGTTCATTATGGAAATGGAGATAACGATGAAAAAATGTGCCTTACATAGTTTAGGATGCAAAGTTAATTCGTATGAGACTCAGGCAATGCAGAAAATGATGGAAAGTGCCGGATATGAAATTGTACCGTTTGGGGAAGAAATAGCGGACATATATATAATAAATACCTGCAGTGTAACTAATATTGCGGACAGAAAATCCCGCCAGATGATTCACAAAGCAAAAAAACTCAATCCTGAAGCAGTGGTAGCTGCGGCAGGCTGTTATGTGGAGTCGGCAGGCGATAATATAGATGAAGATGTTGATATTGTAATCGGTAATAATGAAAAAAGCCACCTTATAGAAATACTTAATGAATATTTTGAACATATGGATAAAGAAAAGTCAGTTGACATAGGAAAGGCAACCGGTTTTGATGAATTAAATATTGACTCACCACTTGAGCATACCAGGGCTTATGTTAAAATACAGGATGGTTGTAACCGATTTTGCTCATATTGCATAATTCCGTATGTAAGAGGACGGATAAGAAGCAGAAAACCTGATGATGTAATGGCTGAAATCAAAAGAGTAGCAGCATCGGGTTGTAAAGAAGTTGTCCTCACGGGAATACATCTGTCGTCATACGGACTTGATTTCAAGGACAGTACGGTTAAATTGATAGATGTAATCGAGGCTGTCAATAGGATTGAAGGAATTGAAAGAATCCGCCTTGGCTCACTTGAACCTCTTATTGTTACGGAGGAATTTGTCAGGCGACTGGCAAAATGCAAAAAGATATGTCCTCATTTCCATTTGTCTTTGCAAAGTGGTTGTGATGAAACTTTAAAAAGGATGAACAGACGTTATAATGTTGATGAATATTACAAAGGTGTTGAACTGTTAAGAGAATACTTTCCGGATGCGGCTGTGACAACAGATGTAATTGTAGGTTTTCCCGGGGAAACTGAAGAGGAATTTAACATTACAAAAAAATATCTTGAAAAAGTATGCTTTTATGAAATGCATGTTTTCAAATATTCAAGAAGAAAAGGAACCGCTGCAGATAAAATGCCTGACCAGATTCCTGAAAATATTAAATCAGAAAGAAGTACAGAACTTCTTGAACTTAATGAAATATTAAGCAATGGATACAGGGAAAAATATATTGGAAAAAAAGTAAAAGTACTGCTTGAAGAAAATCATATAATAGAAAATAAAAAATATATTATCGGATTTACTGACACTTATGTGAGAGTAGCACTTGAAAATCCCGAAGAAAAATTATATACTAATCAAATCGTTAATGTTCGTGTCAAAAAACTGTTTGAAAAAGATATGGTAATTGGTGTTGCCGAAAATTGATTTTTATATTATTATACGAAATAGAAAAGGACGTGAATTGTGATGGAAGAAATGAATAAGACACAATATTTTAAGGTTCAGCCGGATAATACTTTGCAGGTGTCTGATGTGATTAAGCAGGTTTATGAGGCATTGACGGACAAAGGGTATAATCCTGTGAACCAGATTGTAGGGTATATTATGTCAGGGGATCCCACTTATATAACAAGTCATAAGAATGCAAGAAGCCTTATTATGAAGGTTGAACGTGATGAGCTTGTTGAGGAAATGTTAAAGAATTATATTGAAAAAAAGGATTTATAATGAGAATTATCGGACTTGATTTTGGAAGCAGGACTGTAGGTGTAGCTGTATGCGATCCGCTTATGATTACTGCACAAGGTGTTGAGATAATAAGGCGTAAGGAAGAGAATAAACTTCGACAGACATATGCAAGAATCGAAGAACTTTGTGCTGAATATAATGCGGAGCGTATTGTTCTCGGACTTCCTAAGAATATGAACAATACATCAGGTGACAGAGTGGATAAAACAATGGACTTCAAGGCTGCCTTGGAAAGAAGAACGGGACTTGAGGTTGTAATGTGGGATGAAAGGCTTACTACGGTTGCAGCAGATAATGCAATGATGGAAGCAGGAATAAGACGGGAGAACCGTAAAGAATATGTTGATATGATTGCCGCACAGTTAATACTTCAGGGATACCTTGACAGTCTGGCAGCGGAACAGAAAGGATAATAATGGAAAAAATTAAAATAATAGCCGAAGACGGCGAGATAATTGAATTATTTGTAATTGAACAGACAAGACTTGAGGGTATAAATTACCTTCTGGTTACAGAAACAGAGGACGAAGAAGCAGAAGCTTATATTTTAAAAGATATATCGTCAGATGATGATAAAGAAGCAGTGTATGAATTTGTTGATGATGATAACGAATTGGATACACTTGCAAAATTATTTTCAGAATTAATAGAAGATACGGAAATTATATAGGAGGATATTATTTTGATTAAAAAAGAGAATACCGGATCAGTTAAGATTATTCCATTAGGAGGGCTTGAGCAGATAGGAATGAATATGACTGCTTTTATGTATGAAGATGAAATCGTCGTAGTAGACTGCGGACTTTCATTCCCTGATGATGATATGTTAGGAGTGGATCTTGTAATTCCTGATGTGACTTTCTTAAAAGATAACATTGATAAAGTAAAAGGATTTGTGGTAACCCACGGGCATGAAGATCACATCGGAGCATTCCCTTACGTTATTAAGGATGTAAACAAGCCTATTTACGCAACAAAGCTTACAATGGGTATTATTGAGACAAAGTTTCGTGAGCATAATCTGATTGCAACAACGAAACGTAAAATTGTAAATTACGGACAAAGTATTATTTTAGGTAAATTCAGAATTGAATTTATAAGAACCAATCACAGTATTGCTGATTCAGCAGCACTTGCAATCCATACACCTGCAGGAGTTATTTTCCATACGGGAGATTTCAAAGTTGACTATACACCTGTATTTGGTGAGCCTATAGATTTGCAGAGAATGGGTGAAATCGGTAAAAAAGGTGTTCTTGCATTGCTTTGTGACAGTACTAATGTTATGAGGCCGGGCTATACAATGTCGGAAAAGACAGTTGGCAAGACTTTCGAAAATATTTTTGATGAAAATAAGAAAAACAGAATTATTGTTGCTACATTCGCTTCCAACGTTGACAGAGTACAGCAGATAATTAACGCAGCATGTTCTCACGGACGTAAGGTCGCAGTAGAAGGCAGAAGTATGGTTAATATCATTAATGTTGCCGGAGAACTGGGATACATCCAGATTCCTGACGGAACACTTATTGATACGGAAGAAATTAAGAAATATCCTGATGACCAGGTTACAATTATTACAACGGGCAGCCAGGGAGAATCTATGGCAGCATTGTCAAGAATGGCAGCTTCAATTCATAAAAAAGTTACTATTAAACCTGGTGATGTGGTAATAGTAAGTGCTACACCTATTCCCGGTAACGAGAAATCGGTAGCGAGACTGATTAATGAGCTTTCAATGAAAGGCGCCAAGGTTATTTTCCAGGATACCCACGTATCAGGACATGCGTCACAGGAAGAAATTAAGATGATGTATACTATTTTAAAACCTAAGTATTCAATTCCTGTACATGGTGAATACAGACATCTTGTGAAACATGCAGAACTTGCTGAAAGCATGGGAATAGATAAGAAAAATATTTTTATTCTTTCTTCAGGTGATGTGCTTGAACTTTCGGAAGAAGAAGGAAAAGTTGTTGATACGGTTCCATGTGGTGAACTTATGGTTGACGGACTTGGTGTAGGAGATGTCGGCAATATTGTAATCAGGGACAGACAGGTGCTTTCCGAAAATGGTATTGTTGTTGTTGTTCTTACACTTGACAAGTATACTAATCAGCTTTTATCAGGACCTGATATCGTTACAAGAGGCTTTGTATATGTAAGAGAATCTGAGACACTTATAGAAGAAGCAACAGATGTTGTATATCATGCAGTAATTAACTGCCTTGAAAATTCTAATGTGGACTGGGCTAAGATAAAATTAGTGATTAAGGACAGCCTTGGTGAGTATTTCTGGAAAAAGATGAAGAGGACACCTATGGTACTTCCTATTATTATGGAGGTTTCATAATGAATGATAGAGAAATTACCATTGAGGAAGAAAATGATGTTTTAAAAACTGCGGACCGATTATGTGAGCTTATAAAATCAAGTGCGGAATTTAATGAATACAGGGATGCACTTGAAGCTCTAAAGGCTGATGATAATCTGTACAAACAGGTAGAAGAAATTAGAAAAAATAATTTTTTTGCACATAATGGCAGTTACGGTAAGATGTCTTATGACGAGTATTGCAACGTTTACAATGCTACAAGAATGATAAGACAGAATAAACTGGCAGGAAGATTTCTTGATGCGGAACTTGATTTTGCAAGAATGATGCAGAAAATTAACGATAAGATAACGGATACAGTTAATCTGGATTTCGATTTTATGTAATGCAAAATCTTCTGTTACAATAGGAGCGAAGTGTATGGAGACAAAAAAACTTGCAGGCGGTATTTTATCCGTTTCGGTTAAGGCATGTATAACAGTTCTTACAATTGTACTTTTGTATCTGGCAGGGAGAAAAGCATTTGATTTCGGAACTGCAGTTTTTGATGAAAAAAGTATGGATGCTAAAGGTTCGGGTTATGATGTGATGGTGACAATACCTTCAGGAGCTACCAACAATGATGTTGCGGATATTCTTTTGAACAATGGTCTTATTGACAATAAAGGGTTATTTCTTGTACAGCTGAAGCTGTCTGATTATTCAGGTAAGATAATACCGGGCAGTTATGTGCTAAGTACGACAATGAAGCCTACGGAGATGATGACCATACTTGGAACAGAAAAAAAGGAGACCGAAAGCAGTAATGAATAGTATTGTTGATGAACGTGTAGTTTCCTTTATTAATTCTTTTAAAAAGGACGACAGCGCTATATGTCAGGAAATAGAAAAAGAAGCAAGGGAAAGTTATGTGCCTATAATAAGAAAAGAAATGGCAGAATTTCTTAAGACGATTCTTGCAATCAAAAACCCTTTAAATATTCTTGAAATTGGAACGGCTGTAGGATATTCAGCAATATTAATGAGCGAAAATATTTCTCCCAAAGCAAGAATAACCACTATTGAGAATTATGATGTGAGAATTCCGATTGCGAGAAGTAACTTCGTAAGAGCAGGAAAAGAAGATGTAATAAAGCTTATCGAAGGAGATGCAGCCAAAGTACTTAAAGAGCTTGACGAAACATATGATTTTATATTTATGGATGCAGCAAAATCACAGTATATAGCAATTCTGCCTGACGTACTAAGACTTCTTAAGACGGATGGAATCCTTATAACTGACAATGTTCTTCAGGAGGGTGAAATTGTAGAGTCAAGATATGCCGTAACAAGAAGAAACAGAACTATATATGAACGAATGAGAGAATATATTTATGCGGTGACACATTCACCGGAACTGGTTACTTCCATTATACCGATAGGCGATGGAATAACATTAAGCATTAAAAAACAGGTGTGATATGAGAAAATTAGAATTATTGATACCGGCAAGCTCTTTAGAAGTGCTTAAAACTGCCGTAATATTCGGTGCAGATGCCGTATATATCGGCGGAGAAGCTTTCGGACTTAGGGCTAAAGCCAGGAATTTTACAATAGAAGAAATGGCAGAAGGTGTAGTATTTGCCCATGAACATGATGTAAAAGTATATGTTACGGCTAATATTCTTGCCCATAATTACGACCTTGATAAAGCAAGGAAATATTTTATCGAACTCAGGGAAAAAGTACACCCTGATGCCCTCATTATATCGGACCCCGGTATGTTTTCCATAGCAAAAGAAGTTGTTCCTGACATAGATATTCATATAAGCACACAGGCAAATAACACCAATTATGCTACTTTTAATTTCTGGAATAAAATGGGAGCAAGAAGAGTTGTTACCGCAAGGGAATTGTCTTTAAAAGAAATAAAAGAAATCAGGGACAATATTCCTGATGATATGGAAATTGAGACTTTTATACACGGAGCCATGTGTATCTCATATTCCGGAAGATGCCTTTTATCATGTTTTATGACGGGACGGGATGCAAACAGAGGTGCGTGTACTCATCCATGCAGATGGAAATATTATGTCATGGAAGAATCAAGACCGGGGGAATATATGCCTGTTTATGAAAATGAAAGAGGAACATATATTTTTAACTCCAAGGACTTATGTATGATAGAGCATATTCCTGAGCTTATAGAAGCAGGCATTGACAGCTTTAAAGTTGAAGGAAGAATGAAGACTGCGTTATATGTGGCAACGGTTGCGAGAACCTACAGAATGGCAATAGACGATTACCTAAAAGATCCGGATTTATACAGAAATAATATCCCTTTTTACAAATCTGAAATTGCAAAATGTACCTACAGGCAGTATACAACAGGTTTCTTCTTTAATAAACCTGATGAAAATACCCAGATATATGACAGCAATACCTACGTTAAAGAATACACATATCTCGGAATTGTGGATGTGTGTGACGGAAGATATATGATTGAGCAGAGAAATAAGTTCTCTGTGGGTGAAGAGATAGAAGTAATGAAGCCTGACGGAAGAAATATCACAGTCACCGTTAAGGAAATTAAGGATGAAAACGGCAATAGCTGTGAAAGTGCGCCTCATCCAAAACAGAAGTTATTTATTGACCTTGGAATAGCTCTTGATAAATATGATATTTTAAGAAGAAAAGAAGAATAATTTTTTAAAGTGCCTTTTGACAAAAAATTGTGTCTAAGGCACTTTTTTTATCATATTATATATAAATGCATAAAATCAGGATGCCAGCCATTGAATACCTTTGAAAAACCACTTACACCATCAGAAGAACAGGAATATCTGAAAAGGTACAAAAATGGAGATGAAGAAGCAGGCAATGTTCTGATTTTAAGAAACTTAAGACTTGTTGCACATATTGTCAAACACTACAATTTAGATGAAAAGGACATAGAAGAATATCTCTCAATAGGGACAATAGGACTTATTAAAGCAATAAAAACTTTTGATTGTTCAAAGGGAAACAGACTGGCAACTTATGCGAGTAAGTGCATTGATAATGAACTTTTAATGGCACTAAGGAGTGAGAAAAAGAAAAATAAAGATATATCGCTGCAGGAAACGGTAGGAATAGATAAAGAGGGAAATGAAATTAACATAATAGATATAATAGATACGGGTGAAAAAGATTTTCTGGATGGCTACATTCTCAAATATAACATAAAAAAACTTTATGAGGGCATTGAAAAAGTCCTTACTGAAAGAGAAAAAAATATAATAATAAAAAGATACGGACTTCTAAGAAATGATGAAATAACACAGCGTGAACTTGCAGACGGCATGGGAATAAGCAGAAGTTATGTAAGCCGTATAGAAAAGGAAGCACTTAATAAACTGAAAAACTATATTAATAGATAAAAGTTGATTTTTAGTGATTTATGAGATATACTTGTCGAAGCGATAAAGATTAATGAGGTATCATTTATGAAGAAACAGAAGAAAAAAGGAAAATCGGCTATAGTTATATTTGGAATAGTTTCCTTTGTTATACTGATTGTGCTTGTTGCAAGTTATGTTATAATAACACATTTCTATAAGAAGATGAATTATGTTCCTCTTGATAAAGATTATGTGATAAGGGATGAGACACATCCTAATACAGAAGATGTATCCGGTGAGGTCACAGAACCTGTAAGGGAAGATACACCACAGGAACAGATTGATGAATATATTAAAGCAGCAAGGGAAGCTGCCGCAAGCCTTGGTGTGGAATCGCTTCGTACAGAGGATGTATACAATATTTTATTGGTCGGTTCCGACACAAGAACTCCGGGACAAGAAGGCCGTTCGGACACAATGATGCTTGTTTCAATTAATAATAAGACAAAACATATTGTCTGCACATCATTTTTACGAGATTTATATGTATATATTCCTCACAAGGACTACTGGGATAAGATTAATGCGGCTTTTGCATACGGTGGCATTGACCTGCTTTTAGAGACTATTGAATACAATTTCTCACTTCCGATTGATAAGTATATAATGGTTGATTTTTTCTCCTTTGTGAACGTGGTCGATTTATTGGGAGGACTTGATGTTGATGTTAAGGAAGATGAATTGTATTGGTGTAATCAGTATATCCATGCAAGCAATCTCCTGCTTGGAGAGGATGAAGACTCCGATTATCTTAAGCAAGCAGATGGCAGCTACCAGCATCTATCCGGAAAACAGGTTTTGGCATATTCGAGATTCCGATATGTAGGTAATGCGGATTTTTCAAGAACCGAGCGCCAGCGTAAAGTTGTTAATCTAATGTTTGAAAAGCTAAAAACAACAAGTGCATCCACGGTAATAGAGCTTCTTAACGGGTTCCTGCCTGAAGTTACAACCAATATAACCAAAGAAGAATTTATTGATTTAATTTCAATCCTTCCTCAGGTATATAAATATGATGTGATTTCGTGGGGTGTTCCGGATCAGAGGTTTGAATATATCAATGTTAATAAACAATCCCACATTGGCATTGATTTTTCTTACTATATAGGTAAGATATATGGTCTTATATATACGGATAAGACTTTGGACGATTACAATAATTAAAATAATCTCCTGACAATATTTGTTTTCATATATGAAACAGGTATTGCCGGGAGTTTTTAACATTTACGGAATTATGTCATATACTATTGTAACAGGATTTAACAGAGGTAAATTATGCGTATCTGTGACCTGAAAGATAAAGAAGTAATTAATTCTAATAATTGTAAAATCCTAGGTTGCGTAATTGATGCAGACATAGATTTGTATACAGGTAAAGTTCTTGCCATAATTGTGCCGGGACCGTCAAAAGTGTTTGGTTTTTTCGGGAGAGAGGATGAGTATATAATTCCATATGAGTGTATATGTAAAATTGGCCCGGATGTTATTCTTGTAAATGTATGTGAAGAAAAAGTTCTTTTCAAAATATCGTGATTTTGGTATAATTATTCAAGTAAATTTATTATACGAGGAGGATACGATATGAGGTGTCCCTTTTGCGGTGAAGAAAATACCAAGGTAATAGACTCAAGACCTGCCGAGGATAATAACTGCATACGAAGAAGACGACAGTGCGATATATGCGGCAAGCGTTTTACCACTTATGAGAAGATAGAGACCGTTCCACTTGTTGTTATTAAGAAAGATAATAACAGAGAGCCTTATGACAGGAATAAGATTCAGGACGGAATTTTAAGGTCATGCCATAAGAGGCCGGTATCCGTTAATACCATAAGCCGCCTGGTCAATGAGATAGAGACAAGCCTCTATAATATGGATGAGAAAGAAATTCCCACATCCGTTATTGGGGAAATGGTTATGGACAAATTAAAAGATATAGATGCGGTTGCCTATGTCAGGTTTGCTTCGGTATATAGAGAATTTAAAGATATTAATACATTCATGAATGAATTGAAGAAATTTTTACAATAATATTATCCCCTGGATTGACTGCCGGGGGACTTTTTTGAAAGGACAGATGATGTTTTCTAAATTTTACCCTTCTATGTATGTTGATTCCGCATATAAAATTGATTACGAATATATGTATAAAAAAGGATTAAGAGGCATTATTTTTGATGTTGACAATACGCTTGTTCCTCATGGAGCACCGGCAACCGAAGAAGCAGTGTTGCTATTTAAAAAGCTGCATGAAATGGGAATTAATACCTGTATAATATCCAATAATAAAGAACCAAGGGTTGCACCTTTTGCCAACCTTGTGGGCTCAGAATATATTTTTAAGGCCGGAAAGCCTAAAAAAACAAATTATATCAAAGCAATGGAGATAATGGGAACGGACATAAGCAACACATATTTTATCGGTGACCAGATATTTACCGACATATATGGGGCTAACAGAACGGGTATTCCGTCAATACTTGTTAAGCCTATTAACAAAAAAGAAGAAATACAGATTGTCTTAAAGAGAAAACTTGAAAAAATAGTCCTGTTTTTTTATAAAAGAAAAAATAAAATTTAAAGGAGATAAACGGCATGGATGCAAAAACACGTCTTTGTTGTCTCATTGGCAACCCGGTTGGGCATTCTCTTTCACCAATGATACATAATACATTAGCAGAAGAACTTGGAATTAATCTTTGCTATACGGCATTTAAAGTGGAAAAAGACAGACTGCATGAGGCTGTGGCAGGAGCGGACGCATTTGATATACTTGGAATGAATGTTACTGTGCCACATAAATGTGAGATTATAAAAGAACTTTCGGATATTGATCCTCTGGCTGCCAGAATCGGTGCCGTTAATACACTTGTAAGAGTTGATGGTGGTTATAAAGGCTATAATACGGATGCAATAGGACTTTACCGTGAGCTTGAAGAAGAGAATATAATTATAAAAGATAAAGAAGTTATAATTCTTGGAGCAGGTGGAGCGTCCAATGCCATAACTTACATTTGTGCCGATAAGGGTGCCGCAAAGATATATCTTTTGAACAGAACCTTTGATAAAGCCAAAAAACTTGCTGATGATGTTAATTCACATTTTGGAGATGTTGTTGTACCGTTAGCAATATCTGATTACAGACTTATTCCGGAAGGAAAATATCCTGTAATCCAGACAACAAGCTGTGGACTGTATCCCCATAATGATGATGCACCTATATATGATAAGGAGTTTTATGAGCTTGTTGAAGCCGGAGTTGATATTATTTTTAATCCAGCCAAGACAATGTTTATGAAGTTATGTAAAGAGTCCGGAGCAAGGGCTTATAATGGCCTTAAAATGCTTTTGTATCAGGGAATTGCGGCATTTGAGTTATGGAATGACATAAAAGTGCCCAAAAATCTTGCAGATAAAATTCTTGGTATGATGGAAAGGAAGCTTAAAGAGTCATGAAAAATATTATTTTGATTGGATTTATGGGTTCCGGAAAATCCACCATAGGAAGAAAACTTTCCGAAAAATATGGACTTAAGCATATAGATACAGACTGGTACATAGAAAAAGAACAGAATATGAAAATTTTAGATATTTTTTCAAAAAAAGGAGAAGAATATTTCAGAAATCTTGAAACAGAATGTATTAAAAAGCTTATTGACAGGTACAAAGATAATATTGTTGTATCTGTGGGTGGAGGACTGCCGGTTAAAGATGTTAACAGGAAACTTTTACACACACTGGGAACGGTGGTATATCTTAAAGCGGAAGTATCCACTTTAGAGAACAGATTGTCAGGTGATAATAAAAGACCATTGTTAAAAGGCGGGGATCTTCACGGGAAAATAATTTCGCTTATGGAAAAAAGGCAGGCAATATATGAACAAACATCTGACCTGATTGTTAAAACGGACGGTCTCCAATGCATTGATGTGGTAAAAATTATAAAGGAAGAAATTGATAATGAAAATATTGGTAATTAATGGCCCTAATCTGAATTTCCTGGGAATCAGGGAAAAAAATATATACGGTAACGAGAATTATGAATATCTTGTTAATATGATTAATGAGTATTGTAAATCAAAAAATATAGAAGTCGAATGTTATCAGAGCAATCACGAAGGCGCAATAATCGATAAAATACAAGAGGCATATTTTAACGGAACTGACGGAATTGTAATCAATCCGGGAGCATATACACATTATAGTTATGCGATAAGGGATGCACTTGCTTCCGTAAGCCATATCAAAAAAATCGAAGTACATATATCAAATGTAAATGAAAGAGAAGAATTCAGACATATATCTGTAACGGAACCTGTATGCAACGGACAAATTGTAGGACAGGGACTTAAGGGATACATTATGGCCATAGATATGTTAAATTCATAATAAAGGATTTTTGTAGAAGACGTAGAATACTGATAATGGTGACAGTTTATGAACGTTAGAGAAACTATAGAACAACGCGAAAGAGAAAGTTTAAGCAGGTATGCGTCACTTAGTTCAATGAGCCGTGGCAGGGATGTGCCGGAGACGGAATGTGATATAAGAACAGTATACCAGCGTGACCGTGACAGAATACTTCATTGTAAGGCATTCAGAAGACTTAAGCATAAGACACAGGTTTTTTTATCACCTGAGGGTGACCATTACAGGACAAGACTCACACATACACTTGAGGTATCCCAGATAGGCAGAACAATAGCCAAAGCACTCAGACTTAATGAGGACTTAACGGAAGCTATAGCACTTGGGCATGATCTGGGGCATACGCCTTTCGGACATTGTGGAGAAAGGGTACTTAATGAAGTATGTCCCTTTGGATTCAGACATTTTGAACAGAGCATACGTGTTGTTGAACTATTGGAAAAAGATGGTATGGGGCTTAATCTTACCAGAGAAGTAAGGGATGGCATTCTCAATCACAGGACGGACGGGCATCCGTTTACTCTTGAGGGTAAGGTTATAAGAATATCCGATAAGATTGCATATATCAACCATGATATTGACGATGCGATCAGAGGCGGAATACTTAGTGAATATGATATTCCGGATATTTATACGAATATACTGGGACATTCCACTAAGGAACGGCTTAATACCCTCATACATGATGTGATTTACGAGAGTATGGATAAGGACGATATATGTATGTCAGATGATATAAGTGAAGCAATGACTGAACTTAGAAGGTTTATGTTCACTAATGTATACACTAATCCTGTAGCTAAGAGCGAAGAAATCAAGGCATCTAAGATGCTCAAGGAGATGTACTATTATTTTAATGAACATTTTGAAGAGATTCCGGAGACATTCCGGAAGATATCCCTTGAGAGAAACGAAAGCAGGGAAAGAATTGTCTGCGATTACATAGCTGGTATGAGTGATCAGTATGCAATCAGTATTTTTAAAAAAATATTTATTCCTGTATCATGGAGTAAGTAATATCAGAGGTATATATGTATATTCCAGATGATTTGGTAGAAGAGATAAGGTCGCGGAATGATATTGTTGACATTGTTTCTTCCCGTATTAAATTACAGAAAAAAGGAAGTTCCTATTTTGGACTTTGTCCTTTCCATAATGAGAAATCACCCTCATTTTCCGTATCACCCAATAAGCAGATGTTTTATTGCTTCGGATGCGGTGAAGGAGGAAATGTCTTCTCCTTTCTGATGAAGTATGATAATCTGACTTTTTCGGAAGCACTAAAGGAACTTGCAGACAGGGCAGGCATTGAACTGCCGGATGTCAGGATGTCAGCTGAAGAAAGAAACAGGTCAGACCTTAAAAATACAGTGTATGATATCAATAAAGAAGCTGCAAGATATTATCATTATCTTTTGGAAACAGAGACAGGCAATAATGCAAGAGCATATTTTAACAAGAGAGAACTTTCAAATGATACAATTAAATCTTTTGGACTTGGTGTTTCAGGGATAAAAAGTGATGATTTGTATCATTACATTAAGAATAAAGGTTATAACGACGGACAGATGAAAGAAAGCGGACTTTTCATTTATGATGAAAAAGGTGCCCATGACAGATTCAGAAACCGTGTTATGTTTCCTATAATCAATACGAACAATAAAGTAATAGGCTTTGGCGGCCGTGTTATGGGTGAAGGACAACCCAAGTATCTTAATTCGCCGGAGACAATAGTATTTGATAAAGGACGTAATCTTTATGGACTTAATGCAGCTAAGAATTCACGAAAGAATAATATAATAATATGTGAAGGATATATGGATGTTATATCCATGCATCAGGCAGGATTTAATCAGGCAGTTGCATCTCTTGGTACAGCATTGACGGACGGACAGGCTAACCTTATAAAACGGTATGTCAAAGATGTCCTTGTATGTTATGACAGCGATGGACCGGGAACGAAGGCGTCCCTTCGTGCCATAGGCATATTCAGAAATGCCGGATTAAGAACAAAAGTTATTAATATGGAACCATGCAAAGATGCGGATGAATTTATTAAGACTTATGGTGCCGATGCATTTCAAAAAAGAATTGATGATGCAGAGAATAGTTTTTTATATGAAGTAAGAATACTTGAGAGAAACTATGACCTTAACGATCCTGCGGGAAAGACTTCTTTTTTCAATGAAGTTTCTGTTAAACTTGCATCATTTGAAGAAGAAATAGAAAGAAATAACTATATAGAAGCTGTAGCTTCAAAATATTTTATAAGTGCCGATTCCTTGAGAAAGCTTGTTGCAAAATATGCAGCAGCCGTTGCCGGCATTAAGGTGAACGAGATACCGAAGCGTGAGAAACGTGAAAAGGAAAATGGTATCGACAAGTCACAGCGTATGCTACTTACATTTATTGCAGATGATACCGGAATTTACAAAAAGATAGCAGACTATATTTCACCTGAAGATTTTTCCGAGGGAATATATAGGAATGTAGCGGAAATAATGTTTGAAAATCTATCAAACGGAACGTTTAATCCCGGTGCGATTCTTAATTATTTCAACGGTGATGATGAACATAACGAAGTGGCAAGAATACTTAATACCAATATTCTTGAAGAGGATGCAGATAATAAAGACAGGGAAAAAGCAGTTAATGATGCCTTATTGATTATAAAAAGAAACAGCCTTGAAATGAAAAGCAGGACAACAACGGACATAATGGAGCTTCAGAATATAATCAAGGAACAGGCAAAACTTAAAACACTGCATATTTCATTGTCATAGGGAAAGAATTTACTATAAAAGGATGGACAGATAATATGGAAGAGAACTTAATGGAAAAGTTTCAAGAAAAATTAAAAGAATTACTTGTAATTGCAAAGAAAAAGAAAAATGTTTTGGAATATAGTGAAATTACGGACCTTTTTTCCGATATGAATCTTACTGCGGAACAGATGGACAGTATTCTTGAATACCTCGAAAAAAATAATATAGATACACTTAGAACTACCGATGATGACGAAGAACCGGATCCTGAGGAAGCTGTTCTTGATGAAGAAGATATTGATGTTGAGAAGATTGATTTATCAGTTCCTGACGGTATAAGTATTGAAGATCCCGTAAGAATGTATCTAAAGGAAATAGGAAAGGTACCGCTTCTCTCGGCAGATGAAGAAATTGAACTTGCAAAAAGAATGGAACTTGGGGATGAAGAAGCCAAGAAAAAGTTAGCTGAAGCTAACCTTCGTCTTGTTGTAAGTATTGCAAAAAGATATGTAGGCAGAGGTATGCTTTTCCTTGATCTTATACAGGAGGGAAATCTCGGTCTCATTAAAGCTGTTGAGAAATTTGACTATAGGAAAGGTTATAAATTCTCCACATATGCTACATGGTGGATTCGTCAGGCAATAACAAGGGCAATAGCGGACCAGGCAAGAACAATCAGAATCCCTGTCCATATGGTTGAGACTATCAATAAGCTTATAAGAGTTTCAAGACAGCTGCTTCAGGAACTTGGAAGAGAGCCTTCACCACAGGAAATAGCGGATGAAATGGATATTCCCGTAGAAAGAGTCAGAGAGATTCTTAAGATATCACAGGAGCCGGTTTCGCTTGAGACACCTATCGGTGAAGAAGAAGACAGTCACCTTGGTGATTTTATTCAGGATGATAATGTACCGGTACCGGCAGAAGCTGCTGCGTTTACGCTTTTAAAGGAACAGCTTAATGAAGTTCTCGGAACTCTTACGGAAAGAGAGCAGAAAGTATTAAAGCTTCGTTTCGGACTTGAGGACGGCAGAGCCAGAACACTTGAAGAAGTAGGTAAAGTATTTAATGTCACAAGGGAACGTATCAGACAGATTGAAGCCAAAGCATTACGTAAGCTTCGTCACCCAAGCAGAAGTCGTAAGTTAAGAGATTATCTGGAATAATGAATATATCTGACAGACTTAGGACGGTTGCCTCACTTATTACAGCAGGAAATTCTGTTGCAGATATAGGGACTGACCATGGATACATACCTATTTATCTTGCATTAAATGATCTTACAAAAAAAGCAGTTGCAATGGATATTAATGAAGGACCGCTTTCAAGAGCGGCAGATAATATACAAAAATATAACGTGGGCAGTTGCGTTGAGACAAGAATTTCCGACGGGTTATGCGGACTTGCCGAAAATGAAGTGGATACTATTGTCATAGCCGGTATGGGTGGACTTCTGATTAACAGAATACTGGAGGACAATATGAAGGTGGCGCTTTCTGCAAAAGAAATTATCCTGTCACCACATTCTGATGTCCCAAAGGTAAGAGAATTTCTTGCAGATAACGGACTTATGGTAACGGATGAAGTAATGGTCAAGGATGAAGGCAAGTATTACTTTGTCCTAAAAGCTGTAAAAGGGCATGATGATATAGAAGAAAGGGAACTGTATAAGATATATGGTCATATCCTTTTTGAACATAAGGACAAAGTTTTTTACGAATATCTGATAAATGAGAAAAAAAAGAAAGAAAATATTCTTGAAAAGATGTCAGAAAGCAGTAACAGTGAAAGAAAGGCAGCTTTAAAAAAAGAATCGGAACTCATAACCGAAGGATTGATAGAATATGAAAGCATATGAAATAGCTGAATTAATGGAAACACTGAGCCCGGTCAGATATGCATGTGACTGGGATAATGTCGGTATGCATGTCGGAAGAAGAGATAATGAAATTAAAAAAATACTTGTCACACTTGATATAAGTGACGAAGCAGTGGATAAAGCTGTTGCAATTAAAGCGGATATGATTATTTCACATCATCCACTTATATTTAAAGGCATTAAGAAAGTTAATGAATCCGATATTGTGGGCAGACGTATTCTTACAATGGCAGAGAATCATATTAACTGCTACTGTATGCACACCAATTTCGATTGTGTCGGAGGTATGGCAGAACTGGCAGCCGACAGGATAGGTTTACAGGATTGTATTGTACTTGAAGAAGTCTGTGAAGGAGAAGGAATTGGCAGGGTAGGATTTCTAAAACACGATATGTCTGTAAAAGAATTGTGCAGTATGGTGAAGGAACAGTTTTCGCTTGATAAAGTTGCTTTATATGGTAATGAAGATGAGATTGTTAAAAAAATTGCAATCTGTCCGGGCTCCGGAAAAGATGAAATCGAACTTGCACTTTTAAAAGGAGCAAAAGCAATAATAACAGGCGATGTTTCATATCATTATGGTATAGATTCTGTTGCAAAAGGAATAAATGTAATTGATGCCGGACATTATGGAATTGAACATATATTTATTGACAAAATTAAATCATATCTTATTGAGAATACAAAAAATATAGAAGTTGTAAAAATGGATTTAGTTAATCCTCAGAAGTATATATAATCAGGAGGTTATTATGGGTGAAATGGCATTACTGAAGGATTTGGCGGATAAAGTTACAGACAGTAAGGATGATATAATTCTTGCAAAAGTAAACGGTAAACTGCAGGAACTTACTAAAACAGTTGACAGCGACAGTTTAATCGAATTTGTAACAACGGCAGAACCTGCCGGAAATCTTACATATAAGAGAAGTGCAACTCTTATCCTGCTTAAAGCGGTATATGATATAATTGACAAGGATATGATTGAAAAATTTAAAGTGGAGTTTTCATTGAGCAAGGGTTATTACTGCACCTTGAAAGGAAAACAGAAACTAACAGTACCTTTAATAGAAGCTATCGAAAACAGGATGAGAGAAATTGTCAGAGCAGATATTCCTATTGAAAAAATTACAATGAGTACAGGCGATGCGATAAAATCTTTTGCAAAGCATAGAATGTATGATAAGGAGACTTTGTTCAGGTTCCGGAGACATTCAACCGTCAACATATATTCACTTGATGGTTTTAAAGATTACTATTACGGGTATATGGCTCCGTCTACAGGATATATTAAATACTTTAAACTGTATCCTTATGATGAGGGACTTGTTTTGCAGATGCCTGAATGCAGCAATACAAGAAGTGTACCTGAATTCAGACCACAGCATAAATTATTTGCTGTAATGGAAGAAACCACAAAATGGGGCGAAATGCTTGGTATAGAAACTGTCGGCGAGCTGAATGAGGCAATTGCAGCAGGGAGAGGTAATGAACTTATTCTTGTCCAGGAGGCATTGCAGGAGAAAAAACTTGCTGATATAGCATCAACAATATCAAAGGATCCCTCAAAGAAGTTTATTATGATGGCCGGTCCGTCTTCATCAGGTAAGACAACAACATCATACAGATTGTCAATACAGCTTATGGCACATGGTATGAGACCGCATCAGTTGTCTCTTGACAATTATTTCCTTGACAGGGAACATACTCCAAGAGACGAAAATGGTGACTATAACTTTGAGTGCCTGGAAGCTCTTGATGTTGAATTGTTTAATAATAATATGACTGATCTGCTTAACGGACGTGAGATAGAGATTCCTGATTTTAATTTTAAGACGGGAAAAAGAGAATACAATGGCAACAAAATGAAATTAGGAGAAAATGATGTTCTTGTTATTGAGGGAATACATGGTCTTAATGATAAGTTGTCACATTCACTTCCGAAAGAAAGTAAATATAAAATATATCTAAGTGCACTTACACAGCTTAATGTAGATGAACATAACAGAATATCTACAACTGACTGCCGTCTGTTAAGAAGAATGGTAAGAGATGCCAGAACAAGAGGAGCATCGGCAAAACGTACAATTGCTATGTGGCATTCAGTACGAAAAGGCGAAGAACTTAATATTTTTCCATATCAGGAAGAAGCTGACGTAATGTTTAACTCATCACTTATATATGAGCTTTCGGTATTAAAACAGTATGCCGAACCGCTGCTTTTCGGAATAAAAGAAGATGAGCCGGAATTTGCAGAAGCGAAAAGACTGTTAAAATTCCTCGATTATTTCCTTTGTATATCGCCTGAATCAATACCGATTAATTCCATAGCAAGGGAATTTGTTGGCGGAAGCTGTTTTAATGTTTGACATTTAAAAATAATTTATATATATTATTGTACTGAGATTACTAAATGATCGCGGCCGTATTTATACGGGTGAGGAAAGTCCGGGCTTCGTAGGGCAGGATGCCGGATAACGTCCGGTGGAGGCGACTCCAAGGCTAGTGCAACAGAAATATACCGCCAGAAATTCTGGTAAGGGTGGAAGGGCAGTTTAAGAGACTACCGCCTTTGTGGTAACACAGAGGGCATATGTAAACCCCATCCGAAGCAAGACCAAACAGAAGCGATGACGCGGCCCGCCAGCTTCAGGTAGGTTGCTTGAACCTGTCGGTAACGACAGGTCTAGATAGATGATCATTCACGACATAACCCGGCTTATAGGTTTTCTCAATTAAAAAAGGAGTTCGCATCGAACTCCTTTTTGTTATGTATTAATATTTTTCTTCACAATATTTACATCTGTAAATATGTTTTTCTTTATCTGTAAGATAAAAAATCTGATCAAGCTCCTGCTCAATCTGGGTTATACATCTTGGATTTTTACATGAAATGATATTGGTGACTTTTTCAGGAAGCGTCAATTGTTTTTTCTCAGCGATTTCGCCATTTCTTATTATATTTACTGTGATATTGGTATCAATAAAACCGAGAAGATTTATATCAATTAAATCCTCACCGCCATCTACTTTTATTATATCTTTGCGGCCCATTGCATCGCTTTTTGCATTTTTAATGATGGCTACACAGCTGTCAAGTTCACCAAGACCCAGGTAACGGTAGATATCCATACTTTTACCGGCCGGAATGTGGTCAATTACAATCCCATTTTCAATTTTTCCTACATTTAACATGGTTTTTCTACCTCCAACAGTTTCATTATTAATGCCATTCGCACATAAACTCCGAATTGTGCCTGCTTAAAATATGCGGCACGGCTGTCATTATCAACCTCGACGGATATCTCATTGACACGAGGAAGCGGATGAAGTACAAGCATATCAGGTTTGGCAGATTTCATTTTCTCATTATCAAGAATATAGAAACCTTTCATACGCATATATTCTTCTTCGTTAAAGAAACGTTCACGTTGAATTCTTGTCATATAAAGTATATCAAGCTCAGGCATTGCACTTTCAAGATTTTCAACTTCTTCATATTCGATATTATTTGCATTCAGAACATCATCGCGTATGTAATCCGGAACACGAAGTTCTTTTGGAGAGATTAATACAAATTTTATGTTAGAATATCTTGCCAGTGAATTAATTAATGAATGGACTGTTCGTCCAAATTTTAAATCACCGCAAAGACCGATTGTAAGATTATCAAGTCTGCCTTTAAGTGTGCGGATTGTCATTAAATCAGTAAAAGTCTGGGTTGGATGCTGATGACCGCCGTCTCCGGCATTGATAACAGGAATACCTGAATGGATGGATGCCACTAAAGGAGCACCTTCTTTAGAATGTCTCATGGCACAAATATCTGCATAACATGAAATTATGCGAATTGTATCGGAAACACTTTCACCTTTGGAAGCGGAGCTTGAAGAAGCTTCCGAAAAACCGAGAACAGAACCACCAAGATTAAGCATTGCTGCTTCAAAGCTGAGCCTTGTTCTTGTGCTTGGTTCATAAAACAATGTAGCGAGTTTTTTACCTTCGCAGACCTTGGAATATTTCTTTGGGTTAGCTGCTATATCTGAGGCTGTATCAAAAAGCTCATCTAATTCTTTAACAGAAAAATCGAGTGGACTAAGTAAATGTCTCATAAGAACCTCCATGTATATTTTTGTGATATTCTACATCATTTGACGTTTCATTTCAATAAGAAATTCTTGACAAAGAAAAAAACGTGTGATAGCTTTAAAACGATATGTGGAATATCATAAAAAGTTTTTAGGAGGAAGACAAATGAAAATGAAAAAGTTTTTTGCGGCAGTCCTTGCGGTAGTAATGGTTCTCGCCGTAGTAACCGGTTGTTCTAAGGGTTCCGGCAAAGCAAGTGCCGACACACAGAAGAAGGGAATGGAATCCACATTTAAATTAAAGTACAAAGATTCAAATGGAATATCCGATATTACACTTAAATCTGTTGCCGCAGGTAAGGAAGCAGCTGTTTCTATTAATGGTTCTGTAAATGTTGAAGGTGAATCATATACTGTAAACAGTGATAAATTACTTGTTGTATCAGATAATAAGTTATATGTTAACGTTAAGTCTTTACTTGACTTTATTGCATCTTATGGTGAAAATATGGGTATTTATGGTTCCCAGATTGATGCTGTTAAAGAATACATCAAGGAAGATTATGTATACGTTGATTTAGACAGCATGAAAGATTATCTGAAAGAAGCTGATTCTAAGTCTGTAATTGATACAGTCAACGGACTTATGGATGCATTTAAGGATATTGCTGAAGTTAGTGGAAACGATACACTTAAACAGTATACTGTTACATGTAAGTCAGCAGAAGACATTGTAAAGATAGCTGAAGTATTAAAGAAATATATTGCAGATAATAAGAGTGCATGGGTAGATGCTGCTTATGAACAGTACAGCAAAATTGACATTAATGATGTAATGGATAAGGCTGCAGATATGGTTGTATCAGCTATGGGACAAGATGAAAGCATGTCTGAAATGTTAAAGAAACAGATATTGGCTAATATTGATGTATCAAGCTATGAAATAAGCAAGGAAGCTCTTGCAGAGTCATTTGACAAGATTGAAGAAATGTTAGACGTTGATGCTTCAGATATTAAAGATTTTAATGGTGACGCAACTTTCAAGATTACATCTTCAGGGGATAGGACATACGGCATAAGCTTTGAAGCAAATGGTGAAAATGGTGAATACGCATATATTTCTTATACTTTGAATAATGAAACATCTATTGATGCTTCTGCACCTGATAAGGCACAGAATATATCTGATATAGTCAGTGATCTGGTTAAAGGTCTTGCAGCAACTAAATAATTTTTGATTTTAAAAGACTTTGCAATTTTTGCAAAGTCTTTTTTGTATAAAAAATATGTTACTGAACATACTAAAGTTATCATAATTAATGGAGGTATTTTCATGACAGAATTAGGTTGCAAAGTAAAAAATTGTTTACATCACAGTACAGATAATCTTTGCTGCAGGAATACAATCAAAGTAGATGGATGTAATGCGAAGGATTGTTGCTCAACATGTTGCGCAAGCTATGAAAAAACAGGCAGGGTTAAAACCGAAAACAAAACAATGGAGGGGCATGTTTCACTTGATGTATGCTGTGAAGCAACAAATTGTAAATATAACGAAAACAATAATTGTATTGCAAAGCACATTAATGTTAAACCGTCTAAGAATAAAGATTTTGGTAGTACAGAATGTGCAAGTTTTGAATTGAGATAATTTAAGATAGTTAAAAGATAGTTACAAAAAGCTGCTTCGGCAGCTTTTTGTATTGCAAAATCCTATATTTTACGATACAATTACTTTGATTTATTATGTAAACTAAAAGCAGAAAGGTTTATTGATATGATTTGTGCAAATAATGTAACTTTAAGAATTGGAAAGAAAGCGCTTTTTGAAGATGTAAATATAAAATTTACTCCTGGTAACTGCTATGGACTTATCGGAGCTAATGGTGCCGGCAAATCCACTTTTTTAAAAATTCTTTCAGGCCAGCTTGAACCTAGCAAGGGAGATGTTACCATGTCTCCGGGAGAAAGGCTGTCAGTATTGGAACAGGATCATTTTAAATATGATGAATATAATGTTCTTGATACTGTAATAATGGGTAATGCAAGACTTTATGAAATAATGAAAGAAAAGGATGCAATTTATGCCAAGGAAGATTTTACAGAAGAAGATGGCATAAGAGCCAGTGAACTTGAAGGCGAATTTGCAGAAATGAACGGATGGGAAGCAGAATCCGATGCAGCAATGCTGTTAAACGGACTTGGTGTTGATACTTCCCTTCATTATAAGCAGATGTCTGAGTTAAACGGTAATGAGAAAGTTAAAGTTCTTCTTGCAAAGGCACTTTTTGGTAATCCGGATATTCTATTGCTGGATGAGCCAACTAACCACCTTGACCTTGATGCTATTGCATGGCTTGAAGAATTCCTGATTAACTTTGAGAATACCGTTATTGTTGTATCCCATGACAGATATTTCCTTAATAAGGTATGTACCCAGATAGCGGATATTGATTATGCGAAAATACAGCTTTATGCCGGTAATTACGATTTCTGGTATGAATCAAGCCAGTTAATGGTTAAACAGATGAAGGAAGCTAACAAGAAGAAAGAAGAGAAAATTAAGGAATTACAGGAATTTATCCAGAGATTCTCTGCTAATGCTTCTAAATCAAAGCAGGCGACTTCAAGAAAGAGAGCACTTGAAAAAATAGAGCTTGATGATATCAGACCTTCAAGCCGCAAATATCCATATATTGATTTCAGACCACAGAGAGAAATAGGTAACGAAGTTCTTACCGTTGAAAACCTTACAAAGACAATAGATGGTGTGAAAGTCCTTGATAATGTTTCTTTTATTATTAACCGTGATGATAAAGTAGCATTCGTAGGTTCTGATGAATTGGCGAAGACTACACTTTTCAAGATACTTGTAGGAGAAATTGAACCGGATTCCGGTTCTTATAAATGGGGAATTACCACAACCCAGGCATATTTTCCTAAAGATAATACCAAAGACTTTGACTGTGAAGATACAATTGTTGACTGGCTTATGCAGTTTTCACCTGAAAAGGATGTAACTTATGTAAGAGGTTTCCTTGGAAGAATGTTATTTGCCGGAGATGATGGAGTTAAGAAAGTTAAAGTACTTTCCGGTGGTGAGAAAGTAAGGGTAATGCTTTCAAAGATGATGATTATGGGCGCTAACGTATTAATTATGGATGAACCGACTAACCACCTTGATATGGAGTCAATCACAGCACTTAATAACGGTATGATTAAGTTCCCGGGCGTTGCACTTTTTGCATGTCGTGACCATCAGTTTGTACAGACTACTGCTAACAGAATCATGGAACTTGTCAATGGACAGCTTATTGATAAGATAACAACATACGACGAATATCTTGAAAGTGATGAAATGGCAAGAAAGAGACAATCGCTTACAACATTTACGGAAGAAGAGACAACAGAAGATTAATTATATACACAAAGAGGGATTCCGTTTTGCATAAATACACTATTTTACCCAATTACAATTACATATATGGAGCAGATGTTATTCATAACGGATACGATTTTTCTGTAATTTCAGAAAGTGATGAGATTACATTACTTTTGTTTGAACATGGCAGGGAAGAACCCGTATACAGTATACCGGTGGATAAGAGATACAAAAGAGGTGACGTTTTTACTTTTAGAATAACTGATATTCCTCTTTTAGAGTATGAGTATCTGTATATGGCGGACGGAGAGGTATTTGCCGACCCATATGCAAAGCTTTTATCGGGGCTTCCGGAGTTTGGCATAAAGGACACAACCGGACTTCAACATATTAAGGGCCTTTTGAAAAAGTTACAGTATAATTGGAAAAATGATATTAAGCCTTGTATCAATACTGAGGATATAATTTTGTATAAGCTCCATACAAGAGGATTTACTATGAGCAAATCTTCCAAAGTGAAGCATCCCGGTACATTTAAAGGAATTTCCGAGAAGATAAATTATCTTAAAAAGACAGGAATTAATGCTGTCCTTTTAATGCCGTCGTATGAATTTGAAGAATATGCTTTCAATTTTAATTACTGGGGCTATGGCAAAGGATTTTACTTTTTACCCAAAGCTGCATATTCGTCATGCTATGGTTCTTGCGTCGATTATACAGTTGAATTTAAAGATATGGTAAAAAAATTTCATAAGAACGGTATGGAAGTCTATATGGAATTTAATTTTACCGATGAAGTTGACGCCTGTATGGCAGATGATTGTATAAGATATTGGAAAGAGTCGTATCATATAGATGGAGCAAGGGTAATATGCAATGACAGAATAAGACAGGTTATAGCAGACGACCCATATCTCGTTGATATAAAACTGTTCTATGAATACTGGGATGATAATTTCAGAAACCATAACCTTTTAGAATATAATGAAGGTTTTGAAAATGTCGCAAGAAAACTGTTAAAAGGTGACGAAGGACAGCTTAAATATTTTTCTGAGTGCTTTAAGAAGAATCCGGTTCACGGTTATACCGTTAATTTTGTATGTGACAATAACGGCTTTACACTATATGACCTTGTAAGCTATGACAGAAAACATAACGAGGAAAACGGCGAAAATAACAGGGACGGGAAAGACTACAATAACAGTTGGAACTGTGGAGAAGAAGGAGATACCAAGAATAGGAAAATTTTGGCTCAGAGGCTTAGAAACAGAAAAAACGCAATGTGTTTTGTTCTTTTATCCCAGGGTATTCCGATGATTTATGCCGGGGATGAATTTGGCAACAGCCAGAATGGCAATAATAATGCCTATTGTCAGGATAATGAGACAGGCTGGTTAGACTGGAGTGCATTAAGAAAGAATCGTAAATTTTATAATTTTATATGCACACTTATTAATTTCAGACATAATCATAAAGTTCTCCATATTGAAAAAGAACTTGTCCAGAGTGATTATAAGTATTTTGGACTTCCTGATATTTCTTATCACGGAAGCAAGGCGTGGTATCCTGAGATGGAGCATTATAACAGACATCTCGGAATATTGCTTTGCGGCAGATATGCCGAAGAAAATGAAGATATCTATATAGGAATGAATCTTCATTGGGAAAAGCATATATTGGCTTTGCCCAAGATTCCGGGGAAAACATGGGAAGTTATAATCAATACCAATGATAATGAAGGTGTATTTGTGGGAGATGACAGCACAATAGAAGTGCCCCCACGTACCGTAGTTGTCATTATAAGTAAAAAAATGGTTGAAATATGTAATATATTATTATAAAATAGTAAAAGACAATTTAAGGAGGTAAACCTACTCATGGTATCAGCAGGTGATTTTAAAAACGGTATTACATTGGAGATGGATGGCAATATCTGGCAGATTATTGAATTCCAGCATGTTAAACCTGGAAAGGGAGCAGCCTTTGTAAGAACCAAATTAAAAAATATTAAGAGTGGTGGTGTTATTGAAAAGTCTTTCAGACCAACAGAGAAATTCCCACTTGCTCACATTGATAAGTCAGAATATCAGTATCTTTACTCAGACGGAGATTTCTATGTATTTATGAATACAGAGACATTTGAACAGATTAATCTTACAAAAGACAATGTAGGAGATGCTTTAAAATTCGTTAAAGAAAATGATATCTGTAAACTTAGTGCTCATCAGGGACAGATTTTTGCTGTTGAACCACCTATGTTCGTAGAGCTTGAAATTACAGAGACAGAACCTGGCGTTAAGGGTGATACAGCAACAGGCGCTACTAAGCCTGCTATTGTTGAAACAGGTGCTCAGGTTATGGTTCCGCTTTTCGTTAACCTTGGTGATAAGATTAAGATTGATACACGTACTGGTGAATATCTTTCAAGAGCTTAATTTGATTTCTATACCGGGTTATGCATTGCATAATCCGGTTCTATTCTAATTTTTCCCTATTTTAAATTTTATATACAGCGTATATTCCTAAGCCTGCCGGGGTTGAAACAGATGAAAGGATTATCTATGGAATATAATAAATTTATTGAACTGCTTAAGACCGAACTGATGAAAGTGTGTGCAGAAGGTGTTAAGCTGAAAATTGATACTGTACGTAAGAATAATGATATTTCTTATGATGTTATTACTCTTAACAGAGCAGATGAATGTATCACTCCAGTTATTTATATCAGACAGTTTTATGATAATTATTGTAATGGTGAGGATATAGGTGATATTGTGCAACAGATAGTGAACCTTGATATTGAAAACCGTAATCTGCCGGAACTTGATGTAAGTGATATTTTTGACTATTATAATGTAAAAGATAAAGTTATTATCAAGTTAATTAACCGCTCACAGAACGAAAAGATGCTTAAGACACTTCCCTTTAAAGAATATCTGGATTTTGCAGTTGTATTCTGCATATTGTTTGAAGATAACAATAATAACAGGGCGACAAGCCTTGTAAGCAACGATTTACTTGATAAATGGGAAATTACAACAGAAGAGTTATTTGAACAGGCAATGACTAATATGAAATTTATCTGTCCTGCTGAACTTAAGAGCATGAATGAAACAATGGTAGAACTGTTACTTAATGATGATAATGTGGATGATGATACAAGAAGTGATATTCTTAAACATCTTGAAGAAGATGATACAAATTATCCTATGTATGTTCTCACTAACACGAAAAAAATGTATGGTGCCGCAACTTTTCTATATGAAGAAGAACTCCGTTCTTTTGCTGAGAAATTCGGGGACTTTTACATTATACCAAGCAGTATTCATGAACTGATTCTTATTCCGGAGTCAATTTCCACTTCGGAACAAGAGATGGTTGATATGGTTAAAGAAGTTAACGACAATCAGGTAGAGCCTGAGGAAGTGCTTTCTTACAATGTTTACAAATATTATGCAGACACAGGCTGCGTTGGTATAATTAATAAAATTAAGAATATTCCTCCTTCTGTATTAAAATATTAAAAGCTGGCTTTATTTTGAAAAAAAACTTGTATCATTTACATAATTTTATTATAATATAACCTGAAATTGATTTATATCATTTTTAGGAGGAAACAAATATGTCATATGTAGATGAGGTTTTAGCATACGTTGTTGCTAAGAATCCTGCTCAGCCTGAATTTCATCAGGCAGTTAAAGAAGTGTTAGAGTCACTTCGTGTAGTAATTGAAGCTAATGAGGAAGAATATCGTAAAGATGCCTTATTAGAGAGACTTATTACTCCTGAGAGAGTAATTATGTTCCGTGTACCTTGGGTTGATGACAAGGGTAATGTTCAGGTAAATAATGGTTTCAGAGTGCAGTTTAACAGTGCAATCGGACCATACAAGGGAGGATTAAGATTCCATCCTTCAGTTAATTTAGGCATTATTAAATTCTTAGGATTTGAACAGATTTTCAAGAACTCATTAACAGGTCTTCCAATCGGCGGAGGCAAGGGTGGTTCTGATTTCGATCCTAAGGGTAAATCAGATAGAGAAGTAATGGCATTCTGCCAGAGCTTTATGACAGAACTTTGCAAGCATATCGGTGCTGACACAGACGTTCCTGCCGGTGATATCGGTGTAGGCGGAAGAGAAATCGGATTTTTGTATGGACAGTATAAGAGAATCCGTAATCTTTATGAAGGCGTTCTTACAGGTAAAGGCCTTACATATGGTGGTTCTTTAGCAAGAACAGAAGCTACAGGATATGGTCTTTTATATCTTACAGAAGAGATGTTAAAGTGCAACGGCAAGGATATTGCAGGCAAGACAATCGCTGTTTCCGGCTCAGGTAATGTTGCTATTTATGCAATCCAGAAGGCACAGCAGCTTGGTGCTAAGCCTGTTACATGTTCAGATTCAACAGGATGGGTATATGATCCTGAAGGAATCGATGTAGCACTTCTTAAGGAAGTTAAGGAAGTTCACAGAGCACGTCTTACAGAATATGCTGCTAAGAGACCATCTGCTGAATATCATGACAAGGCAACAGAAGGAACTAACCAGTGGTCAGTTAAGGTTGATATCGCTCTTCCATGTGCAACACAGAACGAACTTAACATTGATGATGCTAAGGCACTTGTTGCTAACGGTGTATTCGCAGTAGCAGAAGGTGCTAACATGCCTACAACTCTTGAAGCAACAGAATACTTCCAGAATAACGGAATTCTTTTCTGCCCTGGTAAAGCATCTAACGCAGGTGGTGTTGCAACATCAGCTCTTGAGATGAGCCAGAATTCAGAAAGACTTAGCTGGACATTTGAAGAAGTAGACAGCAAGCTTAAGAACATTATGGTTAATATTTTCCATAATCTTGATGATGCTTCTAAGAAGTACGGAATGGAAGGCAATTATGTAGCAGGTGCTAACATTGCCGGATTCCTTAAAGTAGCAGAAGCTATGAAAGCTCAGGGTATTGTTTAATATCCGGATATTATTATAATTATTTAAGGGGCTGTCGCCTCGACGATATTCAATCGTTAAAGCGACAGCCCCTTTTTTAGTGCATCTGAAGGGAATCGAACCCCCGACAACCCGGCTCCGGAAACCGGTGCTCTATCCACTGAGCTACAGATGCCTCCCGCTTATAATATAATAAAATAATAAATTTAGCAAATACAATTTAAAAAAAACATAAAATGTGTTACAATATCAAGACATAAAAGTTTACAGGGTAATAATATGGAAGAAATACGGATTAACAAATATATAAGCAAATCAGGCGTATGTTCAAGAAGAGCAGCCGATAAGTTAATTAATGAGGGCCATGTGACGATTAACGGAGTTGTGGCAGAGACAGGCTCTAAAGTAACCGAAAAAGATATTGTCAGAATAGATGATGACATTATTAATCTTATCAAAGATATCAAAGTATACGCATTTTATAAGCCCGTAGGATATATAAGTTCACTTTCGGATGAACAAGGAACAGGTATTGCTTCTTTTCTGCCGCAGGGAATGGGACTTTTTCCTGTCGGCAGACTTGATAAGGATTCAGAAGGACTCATGTTAATAACCAATGACGGCAATCTTATGAATGAGATACTTAATGCTTCCAATGGCCATGAAAAAGAATACATTGTCACTACCAGACAGAAATTTAATAATGATTTTCTTGTTAAAATGGCAAAAGGAGTCCCGATAACCAACAGGGCAACCGGCAAAAAAATAATTACTGCTCCGTGTAAAACAGAAGCATTGGAAGATAATAGTTTTAAAATAACAATAATTCAGGGACTTAACAGACAGATAAGGCGTATGTGCGGGTATTTTGATATAGATGTTGTCAGCCTTAAAAGAGTCCGAATTATGAATATTATGTTAGGAAATATGAGACCGGGAGAGTTAAAAGAGTTGTCCCAGAGTGAATTAATTAAGCTTCGCAGAATGTTAGAAAAGGTGTAGAATGGATAAATCAGAGAGAATTAAAGAATTAATAGATATACTAAATGAGGCCGGTAAAGTTTATTATTCGGGAACAGACGAGATAATGAGCAATTTTGAATATGACAGATTGTATGATGAGCTTGTTGAGTTGGAGAATGAGACGGGAATCCATATGTCAGGAAGCCCTACTTCAAAAGTCGGTTATGAAACACTTAGTGAACTTCCGAAAGAAAATCATGAGAAGCCTATGTTAAGTCTTGATAAAACCAAGTCGGTAGATACACTTGCAGAATTTGCAGGTGTGCATAAGTGCCTTTTATCATGGAAATTAGACGGACTTACAGTTGTACTTACTTATAACAATGGAGAACTTGTAAAGGCTGTTACAAGAGGAAACGGATATGTAGGCGAAGTAATAACACCTAATGCAAAAGTTTTTAAAAATATTCCTCTTACAATTCCCTATAAAGGAGAACTTATTTTAAGAGGTGAAGCTATAATAACATATTCCGATTTTAACAGAATCAATGATAGTATTATTGACGACGCCGAGAAGTATAAGAATCCAAGAAATCTTTGCAGCGGTTCGGTAAGACAGCTTAATAATGAAATTACAGCAAAACGTAATGTAAAACTCATTGCCTTTGCATTAATTAAAGCTGAAGGAATTAATTTCCATAATTCTGTTGAGGAACAGTTTGAATTTCTTGAAAAACAAGGATTTGAAGTAGTAGAGAGAAAAATTGTGGATGGAACAACAGTACATTCTGCTGTACAATATTTTTCAGACAAAATTAAAGAAAATGATTTTCCTTCCGATGGACTTGTAATGATTTATGACGACATTAATTACGGTTTGTCCCTGGGAACCACAGCCAAATTTCCGCGTAATGCCATAGCTTTCAAATGGAAGGATGAAACAGTACTTACAACACTTCGGGAAATCGAATGGAGTGCCTCAAGGACAGGACTTATTAATCCGGTAGCCATATTTGATCCTGTAGAGCTGGAAGGAACAACCGTTACAAGAGCAAGTGTCCATAATGTAAGTATTGTAAAGGAACTTAAACTTGGGATAGGCGATAAAATAACAGTTTATAAAGCCAATATGATTATTCCCCAGATTGCAGAGAACATTACATCAAGCGGTACTGCCGTCATACCGGATAAATGTCCCGTATGTGGGGAAAACACACAGATAATCGAATCAGCAGGAGCCAGCTTTTTATATTGTGTTAACAAAGATTGCAGTGCGAAACACATAAAACGGTTTGAACATTTCTGCGAAAGAAATGCCCTTAATATAGAAGGCATATCAATGCAGACACTTGATAAATTTATTGAATGTGGTTATATTAAAGAATTTGAAGATATATATCATCTGGACAGATATGAAGAACGTATTGTTTCAATGGATGGTTTTGGAAAAAAATCCTATGATAATATGATAGAGTCAATCAATAATTCAAGAACGGCAATGCTTGCCAACGTGATTTACGGATTAGGAATTGATGGAATAGGACTGGCAGGTGCAAGGCTTATCTGTCGTTATTTTGAAGATGATGTATATAAAGTAATAAATGCAACAAAGGATGAACTGCTTTTGATTGATGGAATAGGAGAAGTTCTGGCAGATTCTTATGTAAAGTATTTTTCGGATGAAAAGAATCGTAAAGAGTTTGAACTGCTTCTTAAGGAACTTCATCTTGTAAAAGAAGAAAGAAATACTAATTCACCTGTTTCGGGCAAAACTTTTGTTATAACAGGAAGCCTTAACCATTACGCAAACAGGGATGAACTTAAAGCTGTGATTGAGCAGAACGGAGGTAAGACAACAGGCTCTGTATCCGCAAAGACAGATTATCTTATCAATAATGATTTGACAAGCAATTCATCGAAGAATAAGAAAGCAAAAGAATTAGGAATACCTGTTATTTCGGAAGATGACTTTATTAAATTCTTAGAATAATGTAATTTCTAAAATTGGAGGAATAAAATGCCAATCAAAACACAAAATAATTTACCGGCAAAGGCAATTCTGGAAAATGAAAATATATTTGTAATGGACGAGGACAGGGCTATATCACAAAATATCCGCCCACTTAAAATAGCAATTTTAAACCTTATGCCGCTTAAAGAAGAAACAGAAGTCCAATTGCTGCGAGTGTTATCAAATACACCGTTACAGATAGATATTATTTTATTGCAGACAGCATCATATCAGCCAACACATACCTCACAGTCACACCTTAATATGTTTTATCAGACCTTTGATGATATTAAAGACCAGAAACTTGATGGAATGATAATTACCGGTGCTCCTGTAGAATTTATGGATTTTGAACAGGTTGAGTATTGGGAAGAACTGACCAATATAATGGAGTGGACCAAGACAAATGTTACCTCAACATTCCATATATGCTGGGGTGCCCAGGCAGGCCTATATTATCATTTTGGTGTCAGGAAAATAATACTGCCAAAAAAAGTATCGGGTATTTACAGACACAGGGTTAACAACAGAAAAGTCCAGCTTGTACGAGGTTTTGACGATGTATTTCTTGCACCACATTCAAGAAATACAGAGTCATCACCTGAAGATATAAGAACCCATGAAGAACTGGTTGTTTTAGCAGAATCTGATGAGGTGGGTGACCTTATTGTTATGACAAAGGATGGCAAACAGATATTTGTTCTTGGACATCTTGAATATGACAGGCTTACCCTGGATAAGGAATACAAAAGGGATATGGCTAAAGGACTTAATCCGGAAAAACCATATAATTACTACCCGGATGATAATCCTGATAACAGACCATTACTTACATGGAGAGCAACATCTGACTGCCTTTACAGTAACTGGCTTAACTATTATGTATATCAGACGACACCTTATGACCTGACCAAGATACGATAGAAGTTATAACGGACAAAACTATGATAAAAGAAAACGATATTTACAGTCTTATACATTATGAATACGGACTCCCTTATTCCGGAGATTACAACGGGATGCGATACAGGATAGCGCGAAATCCCCTTGAGAGAGTGTTTGGCAAAAAAGAAAAAGGAGAAGCAACCCTTGAAACCACAGTATGGAAGGGTCCGTTTGCATTTGATACAACAACTGAAGAAAAAATAACAAAAGAATTTCCTTTTACGGAAGAAGGAAGATTAGAACTTGTGGAATGGCTTAACGCTATGTATGAGACTGACAAAGACAAGTGGAAAACAGGTAAAATAAGCAATGTATTGAAATCTTAGACAAGCATCAGATTCGGAGTGATATTATGAAAAAGGTTTTTATCAGCGATTTAAAAGAAGGCATGGTTATAGGCCGTGATACGTTTACATCATCAGGAATCCTTATCGTTCCTGCCAAAGTTACAGTTACTAAATCCATAATTGAACATCTTATGTCATTAGGGTTGACATATGTATTAATTGACGAAAATGCGGTTAAGGAAAACGAACTTAAATTTGATAAACATAAGATTGTTGAATTTAATAAAAAATATACAGCTGCCAAGGATAATCTTAACAATACTTTTGGAAAAGTCCTTGAAGGTAGTCTTATCAAAGACGACGTTGAGAATCTTGTTGATGCAAGCTGGAATATGATGGATGAAAATATTAACACTTATGAAATGCTTGGTATGATATACTCCATGCACCGGTATTCCGATGCTACATATATGCACTGCATGAATGTTGGTGTTATAGCGACCATGATAGGAAAATGGCTTGACTGGAAAGAAGAAGATCTGAAAATATTAAATACCTGTGGCATGTTTCATGATATTGGCAAACTTATGATTGATAAAGCAATACTTGATAAACCGTCAAGACTGACGGACGAGGAATATAAGATTATGAAAACCCACACAGTTAAGGGCTATGAAATTCTTAAACCTATGGGACTTGATAAAAGAATTGTAAATGCTGCACTTTTACATCACGAAAGATGCGATGGATCCGGATATCCTCTTGGTGTTAAGGGAGACAAACTTGATGAGTTTACCAAAATAATTGCGATTGCCGATGTATATGAAGCACTTACCGCCAACAGGGTTTATCGTAAGTCCATGTGCCCTTTTGATGCGATAGCTCATTTTGAAAAAGAAGGATTTGGCTTATATGACACCAGAATTTTACTTGTTTTTATTCATAATATCCTAAATTCATATCTTAATTCACAGGTTAGATTAAGTAATGGAGAAGAAGCGGAGATTGTGCTTATTAACAAGCAGGTGGGAAGTAAACCTGTATTAATAACAAGCAGTGGCAGAACCATTGATTTATCAAAAGAAAAAGATATAAAAATAACGGAAATAATCTGATAATGAAAAAAATATATAAAGTATCAATATTTGCCGTCATAATACTGATCGCAGCAGTTATTTTATATGAGCTGGTTATTAAAAAGAATGCAGGATATAAAAACGAAGAAATATCCGCTGCCAATAAAACTTTTACAGAAATTAATGGGAATATCCCTTATTTTACAAAAGAAGAACTTACAACAGAACCATTTGAAAACTATAGTGAACTTGACTCGTTAAACAGGTGTGGTGCTGCTTATGCAAATATATGTAAAGAACTTATGCCCGATACGGAACGTGGAGAAATAGGTATGATTAAACCGTCAGGGTGGCATACGGTAAAATATGACATTATCACAGACGGCAGATATCTTTACAACAGATGTCACCTTATTGCATATTCTTTAGCAGGCGAAAATGCCAATCCTAAGAATCTTATTACGGGAACAAGGTATTTTAATGTAGAGGGAATGTTACCTTTTGAAATAAAGGTTGCCAACTATGTAAAAAATACGGGAAACCATGTGCTATATCGTGTTACACCTGATTTTAAAGGAGACAATCTTGTTGCTTCAGGTGTTTTAATGGAGGCATATTCTGTTGAAGATGACGGAAAAGGTATATGCTTCTGCGTATATGTATACAATATCCAGCCCGGCATAGAAATTGATTACAGAACAGGAGAAAGCCATGAAATATAAATATTTATTTTTTGACCTTGACGGGACTCTTACAGACCCTGTAGAGGGCATTACCAATTCAATAATTTATTCCTTAAAAAAATTTAATATTGAAATTAATGACAGGACAACTCTATATAAATTTATAGGACCTCCCCTTGTGGATTCGTTTATGAAATTCTATGGATTTGACGAAAAAAAGGCATGGACAGCAGTTGAATATTACAGGGAATATTTTTCGGTCAGCGGATTATTTGAAAATAAAGTGTATGACGGAATTGAAAATCTTCTTGATACATTGCAAAAACAGGGACATAAGCTTTATGTAGCTACATCCAAACCAAAAGAATATTCGGTGCGTATTCTCGATAAATTCGAGCTCCTTAAGTATTTTGAATATGTTTCAGGCAGCAGTATGGACGAAAAAGACAGCGATAAAGCAACGATAATCAAAAACGCACTTAATGTATCTTTGGCAGATAAAAAAGACGTTCTTATGATCGGTGACAGGTGCTTTGACATAAAAGGAGCAAAAACCAACGGAATTGATTCGCTTGCTGTATTATACGGATACGGAAGCCGTGAAGAAATTACTGATTCAGCACCGGAATATATCGCAGAAACAGTAAATGATATATTTAACTATGTTTAGTATATTTACGGATAGTATTAACGCTTAGGATAGCACTTGTAATCTGTGATATAATCACACCTTTTATATATGCAGCCGGGCCGGATTTGGGCACAAGTACAACAATAAACAGCAGCATAATAAGTTCAGAAAATAGATTTATTACAAGTATTTTATAGCTTTTATCAATGGCATTCATAATTGCCTTAAATGTCACGTTTATGAACAAAAAGGGGCATACATAAGACAGCGGTTTTATTATCATACGCATTTTATTTTCTTTAAAAAGTAAACAGGCAATATAAGAGCCTGCAGAATTAAAGAAAACAATACATAATACCCCTAATATAAAGGACATTATAAAAGATTTAATACTGTAATTTAATACGGCTTTTAAAGAATTTTTTTTCTTTGATACCGCTGGCAACAGCATCATTGAAAATGAGTTTACGAACGTTACCGGAAATAATACTACAGGAAGTGCCATACCGGTTATCAGACCGTAAGCTGACAAGGCTTCTTTTGCTGACATTCCATATAAGACAAACATCATCGGAATAAGAGCGGATTCTATGCTTTGAAGCAGGCTTACTAGCACTCTGTTAAAAATAACAGGACCGGAAAGTTTTATTATATTCATATAAATTTTCTTTGATGGTACAAAATAATTCTTTTTTAATTTTTTCCCCACAACAAGTAATAAACATAAAAATACTGAAAAAAGTTCACCTGTTATTGATGCGAGGGCAGCGGTGTAAGCGCCTGTGTATTTCTGCGAGAACACAATAACGCCGAGAAAACGCACGGCCTGTTCGGATAATTGTGAAAATGCGGGGAAAAACGTTTTTTCTTTACCCAGATTATATGAATAGAACATGGAATGGATGCATGTAAAAGGAATGGAAAAAGCCAAGGCTTTTAATAATTTTTCACATTCGCTGTTGTTAAGAAAATGTCCGGCAAGAAAACCTGCGGAGGAATATATGGTAATTCCGCAGAGTGTTCCGGCAATAACTGAAAGCAGGGTACAGGAAACGGCGTTTTTTACAGCGTATGTGTTATCTTTGCTTCTGTAAAAAGCGGTCAGTTTTGAAATGGTTACTTCCGTTCCTGATATACATACGGCGTGGCAAAGTGTTATTACCGGGATTGCCTGCTGATATGTCCCGATTGCTTCTGAACCTATTTTTCTTGAAAGAAAAATTTTAAATAAAAAACCGAGAAATTTTATTAAAACACCTGCAGTTGTAAGGATTAAGGTTCCTTTGATTAAGACTTTTTTTGACATGTTTTTTTGCCTGCTTTTTAATCATTTTATGACACATCGGCATAATATATAATAAAAACATCAGGAAAAAAATATGATTTATCTTGATAATGCAGCAACAACATTAATGTATCCTGAAGTAAGGGACACAGTAAGTTATTATGAAAAATATTTTTATAATCCGTCATCTCCTTATTCCGCAAGTAAAAAAATAAGAAAAGAACTTGAAAAAGCAAGGACAAAGCTGGCAGATATGATAAATGCACAGCCTGAGGAAATTTATTTTACGTCAGGAGGTACGGAATCGGACAACTGGGCATGCAACCATGCCAAGGCAAAAAGGGGCCATATCATTACCACGGCGATAGAACATAAGGCTGTTCTTATGCCGCTTAATGATTATAATAATAAAACAATTATTAAGCCTATGCCTGATGGTGCCGTTAATGTATCTGCAATTGAACAGGCAATAAAAAGAGACACCGTGATGATTTCTGTTATGACTGCCAATAATGAAACAGGAACCTTGCAGCCGGTAGACGAAATAGGAAGACTTGCAAAAGAATATAATATAATATTTCATACAGATGCAGTGCAGGCTTTTGGGCACATTGAAATAGATGTTAAAAAAATTGGTGCTGATATGTTAAGCGCGTCCTCACATAAGTTCCATGGACCAAAAGGCTGTGGATTTTTATATGCGGATAAAAATACGGGCATCAAGCCTTTTATATATGGAGGGGGTCAGGAGAGGGGACAACGCTCCGGCACCGAAAATGTACCGGGGATACTCGGTATGGTAAAGGCAGCAGAAATATCACACCGGATAATGGATGAAAACAATCGTAAACTCCGTAAAATCAATGATTATATGACAGACCGAATATTAAATGAAATCGATGACTGTATATGTAACGGCAATCGTGAAAACAGACTTTCAAACAATATAAATGTAAGTTTTGGCAATATTGACGGAAAAGCACTTCTGGTTCTCCTTGATATGGAGGGAGTATATGTGTCAGGTGCATCGGCGTGCAACGGAGGCAAAGAAAAATCATATGTGCTTTCTTCTCTTGGAGTTCCCGAAAAATATGCAGACGGAACAATAAGAATGACAATGGATTACACAATGAATATGAAACAGGCTGATTATGTGCTTAATGTATTAAAAAAATGTGTAAATTATTTAAGAAAAAAATAAAAAAAATCATTGCTTTTTTGGCAAAAAGTGCTATACTGTACTCAAGAACAAGAAGATTGTTTTTTATTTATGGTTGAAGTTGAATATTAGGCAAACCAATCGAAAGGTTGGGACGCAAAGCCAAGGGCCTTTCCCTTAACAGGGTGGCAGCCGGTTGCATATCTTTTTGATATTTATTTAAGCATCCGGTAAGGGTGCTTATTTTTATTTATTTAATTGAACAATGGGCAAACCAATCGAAAGGTTGGGACGCAAAGCCAAGGACCTTTCCCTTAACAGGATGGTAGCCGGTTGCACGGAGTATGTTTACTCTGTTTTATGAATATGTTGCCCATTGGTTATAACGGGAGGGTAACATTATGAAGACAAATTTCAAAAGATTATTTAAATTAGTCGGAATACTTACAGCAGTTGTTATTGTTACATTAACGGGTATTTATTTTATCCAGACAAGAACAATAGCAAGTAACAGAACATATAAGGCTGTAACTGTTAATGTGGAAGCAGAGGAAACAACGGCTGATTCTACAGAAGCGGTAACAGAAGAACAGCAGACAACAGAGAATACCACTACAGCAGAGGAAAATGTTGCAACTACTGAAGAAATAGAAACAGCAACAACGGAAGCTGTAACGGAGACAGTAGCAGTACAGACAATTGTAACAGAAGCTGCAACAGAGACCGTTCCTGAGACAGAAATGGTGCCGGAAACAGCAGCAGCTGCAGTAACAGAACCGGTTACAGAAGTTCATAAGACTACGTCACAGGTAAATAACAGTGATTATACCAATGTCGTATTTAAGAATGCGACAGATACATATAAATTCGATACATTAACAGCAGCCAAAGAAGCAGTTAATGTTAAAAGATTATCTGATGAGGCTGCCAGAAGTTTGGCTAAATCCAATGAAACTTTATATGCTTCACAGGTAGAAGAACTTGTTGGACTTATTAATGAATACAGAGCAGCCAACGGACTTAATAAAGTTGATTTGACAGCCAATCTTACAGATGCGGCAATGCACAGAGCAGCGGAGAGCGCATATTCGGATTGGAATATGACAGCTTATGAGAATGGCTCAAAGAGACATATCAGACCTAATTTTGAAAAGGCAAGTTCAATTGCCACAGAATATGGTATAACAGGTAATTTTGGAGAGAATTACGGAAGATATTTTGATACACCTGCCGAAATCCTTAACGGATGGAAGAATTCGGACGCACATAATGCGTTACTTCTTAACGGAAGCTATACAAAAGCAGGTATCGGTATAGCTGCAGATTCAGACGGATATCTGTACTGGATTGCAATTTTTAACTAAGCGTTTCATCTTATTCAACCTAAATAAACTATAAACAAAGAGAACCGGATGCCACTCCCGTGCGTCCGGTTTTCTTTATGTATTATTTATAATTTTATAAATGAAGGGGTACGATGTTCAAAAGTTGTAACGTATCTGAAACCTGTATTTATAAGAATATCTTTTGCTGTTGTAAAAGCATAACCGAGATTCTTTACATAATGAGAATCAGAGCCTAAAGTAACAATTTCACCGCCAAGATCTCGGAATCTTTTTAGTAATGTGATTGTTGGGATAAAGTTGGTTATTCCGCTCGTCAGCGCTCTTGTGTTAAGCTCAATGCCTTTTCCTTTAAAAATAATATTTTTAAAAATCATTTCGGTAATTTCATAAAAATCATTATCAACATATACATATTCTTTATCGGGAATGTAACGTCTTATATAATCAAGATGTCCGTATACGTCATAGTTCTCATATGTTGTTACATTCCTTAAAATTGCTTCAAAGTAAGACATGACAGCTTCCTTTATGCTTTTACCATCCCAAAATTCTGGATAATAAGGATCGTTTCCGTTAATAATATGTGATGAACCAATTACAAAATCAAAGTCGTTGGACTTTACAAAAGAGGAATTCATTTCCTCAATGGAAGGATTAAGTCCGAGTTCAATACCGATTTTAATTTTAATGCGGTTCTTGTATGAGTCACGGAGAGCGGCAAGGGTATTAAAATACTCTTTTGTATTGATTCTGAAAATAGTCTGTCCGTTTTCCGGCGGATAGTCAAAATCAACATGGTCTGTAAAACATATTTCATTCATTCCAAGTGAAATTGCCTTTTTAATTAATTCTTCCGGTTCTGAATTACAATCGGAAGAAAATTTTGTATGAACATGATAATCACCAATCATAAAGTATCTCCTTAAATATAATAACAACTTTATATTTTAAGGAATGTTTTGGATTTGTCAACAATTGTGATTGAGTATGTGAAAAATATGTGCAACATTAATAATAAAATAAGGGTTGAAATTTTCACGCAAAGAATGTAGAATAATACCAGATTGATTTTTTATTAACAATCCCTATTATTACATTTTTCTTTAGGAGGAAATTTAAAAATGGCAGTAAAAGTTGCAATTAACGGATTTGGCCGTATCGGTCGTCTTGCATTCAGACAGATGTTTGGAGCAGAAGGATATGAAGTAGTAGCAATCAACGATTTAACAAGTCCTAAGATGCTTGCTCATCTTCTTAAGTATGATTCATCACAGGGTAAATATGAAAAGGCTGATACAGTTGTAGCTGGTGAAGATTCAATCACAGTTGATGGAAAGACAATTAAGATTTATAAATTCCCAGATGCTAACAATTGCCCATGGGGTGAACTTGGAGTTGACGTAGTTCTTGAATGTTCAGGTTTCTATACATCTAAGGAAAAAGCACAGGCTCATATCAATGCAGGTGCTCGTAAGGTAGTTATTTCAGCACCAGCCGGAAATGACCTTCCTACAATCGTTTACAATACTAACCACAAGACATTAAAGCCAGAAGATAAGATTATCTCTGCAGCTTCTTGTACAACTAACTGTTTAGCACCTATGGCTGATGCTCTTAACAAGTATGCAGCAATCCAGTCTGGTATCATGGTAACAATCCATGCTTACACAGGTGACCAGATGATCCTTGACGGACCACAGAGAAAGGGTGACCTTAGAAGATCAAGAGCAGGTGCTATTAATATCGTTCCTAACTCAACAGGTGCAGCTAAGGCAATCGGTCTTGTTATTCCTGAATTAAACGGAAAGCTCATCGGATCTGCTCAGCGTGTTCCTACACCAACAGGTTCTACAACAATCCTTACAGCAGTTGTTAAGGGTACAGATGTAACAGTTGATGGAATCAACGCAGCTATGAAGGCAGCTTCTAACGAATCATTCGGTTACAACACAGATGAAATCGTTTCTTCAGATATCGTCGGTATGAGATATGGTTCATTATTCGATGCTACACAGACAATGGTTAGCAAAGTATCTGACGACCTTTACGAAGTACAGGTTGTTTCATGGTATGATAATGAAAATTCATACACAAGCCAGATGGTAAGAACAATTAAGTATTTCTCAGAATTAGCTTAATTTCGGTTATTAAAGACCTATTGAAGGGGTCCGGTCATTTGGACCGGATTCCTTCTTTTTATATTACGGCGGCGTAGGATATTTATAGTGCTTTGCCGTCATGAATAAATAAAATATAATTCAGGAGGAATTAATATTATGCTTAACAAGAAATCTATTGATGATATTAACGTAAAGGGACTCAGGGTTCTTGTAAGATGTGACTTTAACGTACCTTTAAAGGCCGGCGTTATCACAGACGAAAACAGAATTGTGGCAGCTCTTCCAACAATTAAGAAATTAATAAATGATGGTGGAAAAGTAATCCTTTGCTCACATCTTGGTAAAGTTAAGAACGGACCTAACGAAGATGAATCATTAGCACCTGTAGCAAAGAGACTTTCAGAAAAACTTGGTAAAGAAGTAGTTTTTGCTGCTGATGACGAAGTAGTAGGACCTAATGCTAAAGCAGCAGTAGCTGCCATGAAGGACGGAGACGTTGTTCTTCTCCAGAATACAAGATTCAGAAAAGAAGAAACAAAGAACGAAGATAATTTCTCAAAAGAACTTGCTTCTCTTTGCGACGTATATGTAAATGATGCTTTCGGTGCATGCCACAGAGCACATTGCTCAACAGCAGGCATTACAAAGTTTGTTAAGACAAACGTTGTAGGTTACCTTATGCAGAAAGAAATCGAATTCCTTGGTAATGCAGTAAATAACCCTGTAAGACCATTCGTTGCAATTCTTGGTGGAGCTAAGGTTGCTGATAAGCTTAATGTTATCTCTAACCTTCTTGAGAAGTGTGATACACTTATCATCGGTGGCGGTATGGCTTATACATTCTTAAAAGCTAAAGGATACGAAATTGGTAAGTCACTTGTTGACGATACAAAGATTGATTACTGCAAGGAAATGATGGCTAAGGCTGAATCACTTGGTAAGAAGTTATTATTACCTGTTGATGCGGTTACTATCGCAGATTTCCCTAACCCAATCGATGCACCGGTTGAGATTGAAGTATATGATGCAGATAAGATGCCGGCTGACCGTGAAGGCTGTGATATCGGACCTAAGACACAGGCTCTTTTTGCTGACGCAGTTAAGACAGCAAAGACAGTTGTCTGGAACGGACCTATGGGTGTATTTGAGAACCCTACTCTTGCAGCAGGTACAATTGCAGTAGCTAAATCACTTGCTGAAACTTCTGCTACAACAATTATCGGTGGTGGTGATTCTGCTGCCGCTGTTAATACACTTGGATTTGGTGATAAGATGACCCACATCTCAACAGGTGGTGGAGCATCCCTTGAATTTCTTGAAGGAAAAGCTCTTCCTGGAATTGAATCAGCAGATGATAAGTAATATGTAACAAGGAGGGACCCACAAAGTGGGAGGAAACCTTGTTACTCTGTGACCGCCCGCCCGAAGGGCATAAAATGCGGTCACATCCCGTAAAAAGAAAGGATAATGAAAAATGTCTAGAAGAAGAATTATTGCAGGTAACTGGAAGATGAATAAGACTCCAAGTGAAGCTAAGGCTTTAATTGAAGAGTTAAAACCACTTGTAGTTAATCCTGATGTAGATGTTGTATATTGCGTTCCTGCTATTGATCTTACAACAGCAATCGAAGCAACAAAGGGTACTAACGTATCAATCGGTGCCGAGAATATGTATTTTGAAGAAAGTGGTGCATACACAGGAGAAATCTCTCCAAACATGCTCACAGATATCGGTGTAAAATACGTTATAATCGGTCATTCAGAGAGAAGAGAGTATTTTGCAGAAACAGATGCTACAGTTAATAAGAAAGTTATTAAAGCATTTGAACATGGAATTACTCCTATTATCTGTTGTGGTGAGACTCTTGAACAGAGAGAGCAGGGCATCACACTTGACTGGATCAGAATGCAGATTAAGATTGCATTCCAGAATGTAACAGCAGATCAGGCTAAAGAAGCAGTTATCGCTTACGAGCCAATCTGGGCAATCGGAACAGGCAAGACAGCAACAGCAGAACAGGCTGAAGAAGTATGTGCAGGTATCCGTGAAGTAATCGGCGAGATTTATGATGATGCAACAGCAGCAGCTATCAGAATCCAGTACGGCGGATCAATGAATGCTTCTAATGCAGCAGAATTACTTTCAAAGCCTAACATTGACGGCGGTCTTATCGGCGGTGCAAGTTTAAAGGCTGATTTTGGCAAGATTGTCAACGCATAATTATTAACATAATTTAAGGGCAGAATTATCTGCCCTTTTTAAAATAGGAGAAATTGTGAGCAAAAAATTGATATCATGGAACGTTAATGGTTTACGTTCTTGTATGGGAAAAGGATTTATGGATTTTTTTGACAGTGTTGATGCAGATATTTTCTGCCTTCAGGAAATTAAGCTGTCAGAAGGTCAGATTGAATGGAATAAAGAAAATTATTATTCATATTGGAATTATGCTGAGAAAAAAGGTTATTCCGGTACTGCGGTTTTTTCTAAGGAAAAGCCACTCTCAGTAAAATATGGAATTGGAATAGATGAGCATGACCATGAGGGACGTGTGATTACACTTGAATTTGATAATTTTTATATGGTAACGGTGTATACACCCAATTCCCAGAGAGAATTAACACGCCTTGAGTACAGAATGAAATGGGAAGATGACTTTAGAAATTTCTTAAATGATTTGAGAAAAACCAAACCGGTAGTGGTAACGGGCGATATGAATGTAGCACACAAAGAGATTGACCTTAAGAACCCTAAGACTAACAGAAAAAATGCCGGCTTCACGGATGAAGAACGTCAAAAAATGACTGAATTACTTGATTCAGGCTTTATTGATACCTTCAGATATTTTTATCCTGATGTAGAGCAGAAGTATTCATGGTGGTCATATATGTTCAAATCCCGCGAGAAAAATGCAGGATGGAGAATTGATTATTTTCTTGCTTCAAAGGAACTTGAGGATAGACTTATCAGTGCAGAGATTCATGACAAGGTATTAGGTTCTGACCACTGTCCGATTGAGCTTGTAATTGATTTATAAATGTCAAATCGAATGTCGAATTAAGTAAAGAAGCTATTTACATATTATGGAAAATAATGTAAAATAATATTAACATAAATACGGAAGAGGGTGAAGCTATGCTAATTAAGTGCAGGGGCGGTCCATAGAATATTAATTTAAAAAATGAGGCAGTTATTTTATTTTTGTATTTTATGGAGGAATTATTGATGAAAAAACTTATGAAGAATATTATAGCGAGTATATTGGTGCTGGGAATCGTTTTTCTTGGAGCAAGCAAGGTTAATGCTGCAACTTTTAATTGGAGTATAACGAAGAATCCGGGTTTTGAATCTTCAAATGATATTGTAACTATTCCGGTTTACAAAGGACGTATATATTTTAATGTTAAGGGCTTATCGGGAGATTGCAGCTGCCTGATAGCAAAATGTGAGAGCCTTAATCCCAATCAGTATATCGTAAATAACAGTTTGAAATGTGTGAGGGTTACAAAACCAAATGCAAGTGACAGCTTTACTTTAAAGTATTATAGTGGTAGTGAAAAAAATACTTCTGTAAAGCTTCTTATATCACTTGACCACAATGCATCAATTGGGACAATGTTAAGAAGTAATGGTACAATAACATTATAGAGAGGGCAGGAATGAATAAAAAAAAGATTTTAATAATATCTTCTGTTGCGGCTGTAATAGCCGCAGCAGTTCTTATTTTAGTTATTTTTAATAATAAAAATAAGATAAAAGTTACTCTTTGCCCTATACAGGAGGTCAAGGAAAAATTTGATGAGGACCTCACAGAGCTAAAAGAGAATAGGTATGATAATTTAATATATAATGATTTTATAACAACATTTCCTGATGTTGAAGCACTTTATGATTTAGAGATAGAGACAGATAATGCCTATCTAAACAGGACGACTCTTGAAAATTTTCATATAATGCAGGATGCAATAAATAAGTTTTTTAAAGAAGATTTTGATAAATCATACATAGATGCTGAATTTATTTTTTCAGATGAAGACGGTGGAACAGAATATATTAATTATAATGATGTAGAGACAAAATGTAAGGAAGATAAATACAATAAATTTCATAATAACAGTACGCGATCGGTATATCTTTTCGGCAATAATACCGCAAATGGCGGATATATGGTCCAGACAAGTGATATGCTTGTAAATACATGGTTTTCAAAATATGGAATGAATAGTATAAGTCCGCTTGAATTTGATGATATATGTTTATATCTGAATGGCGTAAGACAGGGTAACGACTTCAAAGTATCACTAAAAGATGATGAAGTTAATATTTCGACTCTTGAGAACAAGGTTCTTGATTTTGTAAATAAAGATTTTCCGCTGCCGGTTTCTGATAACATAAATTACATTATAGGACAGGCAAAAATATTTAATAAGCCTGATTGTATGGGCATCGGTTTTACAATGAGAAGGGTATATAAAAATGTACCGTTTGAATACGGCTCATTTGCTTCGTCGGGAAATTATAATGATAATTACAAACATGATTCCGGCTCAGTGTTTTATTGTGAAAATGGAGATCCGGATACAATGCTGGCATTTGGGATAACAGATGGAATTATTATGGAGACTGAAGAAATAAGCGAAATTATTGATTTAAAACAGGCTCTTGAAATAGTATCAAAAAAAATCGGAAAAAATTCGGTATATGATGTTAAAGGCATAGAACTTGTTTATAGAAGTGATATGACTCGTGATGAAAGTAATACAATCGTAGACAGACTGTCACCTAAATGGAAGATTATCGCAGTTAATAAGAATGATGATAAATTGACTCTTTTTTATGTAGATGCCGTATCGGGAAGACTTACAGAAAGATTTGAATATTATACAAAATAGAAGGGAGTAATTTCTATGAAAAAGAAAACAAAAATGCTTGTTTTGTCTGCTGTTGCATTGTTGGTAATAGCGGTAAGTGTTGTTCTGATTATTATAAGTAATAAGCCAAAAGAAGAAGCGACTTTTTATACCATTGATGACATAAAAAATAAAATTTCTTCCGATATTTCTAAAATTCAAAAAGGAAAATATAAAAATCTTATATGCGATGATTTTAGTGCTTCCCTTGAAGATATAGAAGGTGTTTATAATATTGAAATTCAAAAAAATAATGATTATCTTAAAAAGTCATTAGTTGAAAATCTGAAAATTATGGATACAACAATTAACAGATTCTTTAATGAAGAGTTTGATAAATCATTCATTGAAGCTGAAATCTATTTTGATGATGAAGAAGGCGGTTCTGAACACATTGGATATAACGATTTAGAAAGTGCTTTATCTGACAGTAAATACAAAGATTACCATAGCAGACATAATGAATCTATGTGGTTATTTGGTAACAATACCTCAGAAGGCGGATATATGGTCCAGATTGATGACGGACTTACAAATGTATGGTTTTCTAAATATGGTCTCAAGGAAATCGAATCAAATGACTATAACAAAGGATATTTGTATCTTATGGGTGAAAGACAGGGTGAAGACTTTGAGGTTACATTATCGGATAAAAGTGTAAAAATATCTGAACTTGAAAATAAATGTCTTGAATATCTTAATAAAGATTTTATATTGCCTGTACCTGAAAATATCAGCTATGAAATCGGAGACGCTTATACGCTTAAGAATGGTGATAAGGATGCTGTGTGTTTTCTTATAAGAAGAGTGTATAAAGGAATACCTTTTGAATGTGGTTCAAATGGTGCCAGTGGTGAATATAATGATAAAGTAGGTCATGACCATGGATTGATTTATTATGCAGACAGTAATTCTCCTGATACATTAATGGGTTTCGGAAAGACTGATATAAAGGTAAATGAAATCGAAAAGATAGACAAGATTCTTGACCTTAATAATGCAATGAAGATATTGTCTGACAGAATTGGTACAAATTCCACATACAATGTTAAAGGTGCTGAACTGATATACAGGGAAGAACCGGTAGAAAATAATAATTACGATTGCGTAAAGCTGACTCCTAAGTGGAAGATAGTTACATTAAATCAGAATGATGATAAATATACATTGTTTTATGTTGATGCAGTTACATGCGAAGTAACGGAAAGATTTGAATATTATTATGAATAAAATGATTTATATTGAACGGACTGTTTTAAATAAAAAATACTGGCTGTCTTCCATGGCAGCCTTGGTTTTATTACTATGTTGTACGATATATATTAATCCCGAAAACGGGCAGAAGTACCTGTTCATTTCTGCTTTTTATGATAATTTTATTATTGAAAGACTGGGAATAATTGACCTTAAATCAATATTTTTAGGCTATGACAAAGGTTACCTCTGGATGTTTGCGTCTATAATAGTAAACTTTCCATGCCTGATTAACCAGAAAACCGAACGATTTTTAATTTTCAGGACAGGAAAAAACAGATATATTTTTGGAAAATATTTTTCTAATCTTATTATGTCAGGATTTATGATGGTAGTTTCATACTTTTTCTTTTTAATAATATGTATGGTTTTAGCTAAAAAGAATCTGTTTGACATATATGCAGTGAAAAAATTGGTTTCTGTATTTATATGGGGGATGTATTTAGCAGTTCCCGGACTGATTTTATCAGAATATATCAGAAATAAATATCTTATCCTGTGTATACCATTTGTCATTAATTACTTCATGTGTACTTTTGTCACAAAAATTGTTAAATATGATATATATAAGTATTTTGCACCGGATAGTTTTCAGATCTTATTGCTTACAGAAAGTAAACAGATAATAGTCAGTTGTATAATATTAACCGTTCTTATTATTATAGGTGTTGTAAACAGAAAAATTCTATTTGAGAGGAGACTTGATTGTGGACAAAAATAAAATTTTTCGAGTAGCTAAAAATGAATATCTGAAATGGATTACCAATCCTAAAATGATTATTATTTTAGTGATGTTGATTTTTATATATGATTATGTAATTAAAGAGTTTGTTTCGGCTGCCGGGAAAATGGGTGTGAAACTCCAAGCACTTGAAGGATTTATAGGTACCTCAAATTCACGTCTGCTTCTCATGATTATCCCGATTGTTTTCATTGGAATTATGGGAGATTTCCCAAGAGTAGATCATAATGCCATGTTTTATATTTTCAGAGTAGGCAAGATTAACTGGTTTACAGGACAAGTTTTATTTTCAGTTATGGCATCACTTACATATATTGCAGTGATAGCAGGTTTCAACATAATTACGGTTTTAGGAAAATGCTATTTTACGAATAACTGGAGTGATGTTGTAACAAAGTATTATATTTTTGCACCGGATGATACCGGAGGTATTGTTAATAATCTGATAACAGGCAGGCTGTATAATAATATGACTCCTGTTACTGCTTTTTTTAATATTGCAGGATTGATGACATTGTTACTTATTTTAATTTCAATAATTCTCATTATGAGTTTTGTTTTAAAAAACCGGACTCTCGGTATTGGGATTACTGCCGGAATAATATGTATCGGTAACGTAATGACATATATGGAAAACAAAATCAGATGGATATTTCCTACATCCCATTCGGTAATGGAGATACATTTTGATGAAATATACAGAAAACCTATTTTTGACATAAGATTTTCATATTTATATTACATAGCATTGATTTTTATTTTTATAATGGTATCCATATTTAATTTGGACAGACTAGATTTTTCAAGGATTCAGGAATTGGAGGAATAATTTATGATATACGTTAAAGGCGTCTCTCTGAAAATTAAGAAAGACATGATTTTATCGGATATTGATTTACATATAGAAAAGGGCAAAATTACAGGTCTTGTGGGAAGAAACGGCTCAGGAAAAACAATGTTAATGAAGTGTATAACAGGATTTGTTAAGCCAACAGCCGGAGAAATAATCTTTTCAGGCAAAAAAATAGGAGAAGATGTGGATTTTCCGGCAAATACGGGCATAATACTTGAGACACCTTCTTTTGTTCCGTTTTATTCCGGATACAAAAATCTATACGAACTTGCATCTTTAAATCATAAAACAGATAAATCAGGTATCGAGGATATCCTCAAAAAAGTAGGCTTGTATGAAGCCAAGGACAAACTGGTAAAAAAATATAGTCTGGGAATGAGACAAAGACTTGGTATTGCACAGGCACTTATGGAAAATCCGGATACGCTTATTCTCGATGAACCCATGAACGGACTTGATAATGCCTGTGTAAAAATGATTAGAGAGATTTTGCTTGACCTAAAGAAAGAAGGCAAAACAATCCTGTTAGTCAGCCATAATTTTGAAGATATTAAATGCCTTTGTGATAAAATTTATGAAATAGACCACGGTAAATTGATGCTTCCTGCCGATTGACTTATAAAAATGACTGTGATAACATTGACACGAAAAGCAACTTAGAATAGGAGATTTAAAATGAGTAAAAAACCTACAGTGCTCCTTATCCTTGACGGATATGGATTAAGTGATAAAGTAGAAGGCAACGCTGTTGCCCAGGCGAAGACACCTGTAATGGACAAGCTTATGAAAGAATATCCATTTGTAAAAGGTTACGCCAGTGGTATGGCTGTCGGACTTCCTGACGGACAGATGGGTAATTCAGAAGTTGGTCATCTTAATATGGGTGCAGGAAGAATTGTTTATCAGGAATTAACAAGAATTACTAAAGCAATCAAGGACGGCGATTTCTTTGAAAATGAGGCTTTGGTAAAGGCTTGCGATAACTGCAAAGCTAACGATTCAGCACTTCATATATTCGGACTTTTATCTGATGGTGGTGTTCACAGCCATAATACACATCTTTACGGACTTTTAGAGATGGCTAAGAGACAGGGACTTGAGAAAGTTTATGTTCATTGTTTCCTTGACGGAAGAGATACTCCACCACAGTCTGCTAAAGAGTTCACAGAAGAACTTGAAAATGAAATTAAGAAAATCGGTGTCGGCAAGATTGCAACAGTATCAGGACGTTATTATGCAATGGACAGGGATAATAATTATGACCGTGTTGAAAAGGCATACCTTGCAATGACAAAGGGTGAAGGTAATACAGCAGAATCTGCTGTTGCGGGAATCCAGACAAGCTATGATAACGGAGTAAATGATGAATTCGTAGTTCCTTTTGTTGTGATGGAAGACGGACATCCTGTTGCTACAATCAATGACAAAGATTCAGTGGTATTTTTCAATTTCAGACCTGACAGGGCAAGAGAAATAACACATTGCTTCTGCGATGATGATTTTGATAAATTTAACAGAGGACCAAGAAAAGACGTAACGTTTGTATGCTTTACAGAATATGACCCATTAATCCTTAATAAGGATGTTGCATTTAAGAAAGTAGAAGTTACCAATACATTCGGTGAATGGATTGCCAATAACGGAATGAGACAGGCAAGAATTGCTGAAACAGAGAAATATGCCCATGTAACATTCTTCTTTAACGGTGGTGTTGAAACACCTAATAAGGATGAGGACAGAATTCTTGTAAATTCACCTAAATATGTTCCTACTTATGACAAGAAGCCTAGAATGGCAGCATACACAGTAACAGATAAATTAAGCGAAGCAATAACAGCAGTTGATGAAAACGGCGACAGATATTATGATGTTATAATCTGTAATCTTGCTAACCCTGATATGGTTGGTCATACAGCAGTTCTTCCTGCAGTTATAGAGGCAATAGAAGTTGTTGATAAGTGTGTAGGAGAAATTGTTAATCTTGTAAAAGAAGCTGACGGAACCTTGTTTATATGTGCAGACCACGGTAATGCTGAACAGCTTATTGATTACGAGACAGGCGGAGAATTTACTTCCCACACAACCAACCCTGTTCCGTTTATTCTTGTTACCAATAACGATAACTATGGCTTAAAAGAAAATGGATGTCTCGCAGATATCGTTCCAACACTCATTGATTGTATGGGAATGGAACAGCCTGAAGAGATGACAGGTAAGTCATTACTTATCAGAAAGTAAAAATTACTATTGATTAATTAAATTTCTTATGATAAAATAAACCTTGTTATGCGAATTGCATAGCAAGGGTTTATTTTATTTAGGAGGTTTTAACGGTGAGTGTCCTTAAAACAGTAATTACAATTATTTTAGTTATAGTAAGTATTATTTTATCAATAGTAGTTCTCATGCAGGAAGGAAAGCAGGAGGGTCTTGGATCATTAGCCGGAGGAGCTTCTACAGATACATACTGGAGTAAGAACAAGGGTCGTTCCAAGGAAGGAGCACTTAAGAAATTTACTACTGTATTGGCTGTGATTTTCTTTATCCTTGCATTATTACTTAATCTTAAATGGTTAAATTAGTTTTGGATTCTGAGAACTCCCTGGTATACCGGGAGTTCTTTTCGTTTTATGAAATAAGAGGTTAATATGGACGATTACACTTTTGAAAAGAGAAAAAAGGTCATTAATGAATTAATACATGATAAGTATTATACACCTATGAAGGGCAAGGAAATAGCTATGCTTCTCAATGTGAGCAAGGAGAACCGGAATGATTTATATAAAGTTCTTGATGCTCTTGTTCTGGAAGGTAAAATAGGTGTTACATCCAAGGGAAAATACTGCAAAAATGACAAAAACATTCTTACAGGTATTTTCCAGAGTACGGACAGAGGATTTGGTTTTGTTACCGTTGAGGGTGAAGATGAAGATATTTTTATCAGGGAATCCGATACCTGCAATGCATTGCATCAGGACAAGGTACAGCTTGTAATAACCTGTGAAAAGACAGAGGGCAGGCGCAGGGAAGGCAGAATTATACGAATTCTTGAACATGGAATGAACCAGATTGTAGGCATATTCCGGAAGAACGGCGCATATGGTTTCGTTATTCCTGATAACCGCAAGTTTTCCAAAGATATTTTTATACCTAAGGACAAGATACGTTCGGCAGTAACAGGTCACAAGGTTGTGGTTAAAATAAACAGTTTTGGTGACGATACGCATAATCCGGAGGGTGAAGTCATAAGAATACTGGGACATGTTAATGACCCGGGAACAGATATACTTTCTGTTGTTGAATCTTACGAAATTCCTTATGAATACCCTGAGGAAGTAATGAAGGAAATCGAAAAAATACCGGATGAGATTGACGAGACAAAGCTTCCTTTAAGAACTGATTACAGAATGTTACAGACGGTAACTATAGATGGAGAGGATGCAAAGGACCTTGATGACGCAATTTCTTTATCCAAAGAAAATGGCATATATCATCTGGGCGTGCATATAGCCGATGTTGCGGAATATGTCAAAGAAAAAAGTGCTCTGGATAAGGAGGCTCTTAACCGAGGCACAAGTGTATATCTTGTTGACAGGGTTATTCCGATGCTGCCACATAAGCTTAGTAACGGAATATGTTCTCTTAATCAGGGTGTTGACAGATTTACATTAAGCTGTATGATGGACATTGATTCTACAGGTAAAATTATTGACCATAAAATTTCGGAATCCGTAATTAATGTTGACAGAAGAATGTCATACACAAGTGTTAAGAAAATTCTTACTGATAACGATACAGATACTATAAATGAATATAAAGATTTTGTGCCGATGTTTAAACTTATGGAAGAACTGGCAACAATTTTAAGAAAGAAAAGAAAACAGCGTGGCTCGATTGATTTTGATTTTCCGGAATGTAAGATTGTGCTTGATAAAGCCGGAAGGCCTCTTGATATTAAACCATACGAGCGCAATACGGCTACAAAGATAATAGAGGATTTTATGCTCGCAGCCAATGAAACGGTTGCAGAGGATTATTTCTGGCAACAGATTCCGTTTGTTTACAGAACCCATGATACTCCTGATAAGGACAAAATTAACGAACTTGCTGCTTTTATCAATAATTTCGGATATTCGATCAAAGTTTCCAATGATGAAATCCATCCGAAAGAATTGCAGAAGCTCATGGAAAAGATTGAAGGTTCGGAAGAAGAGAATCTTATAAGCCGTCTTACATTAAGGGCTATGAAGCGTGCGGGATATACAGTGGAATGTAAAGGTCATTTCGGACTTGCTGCCAAATATTACACACACTTCACGTCGCCTATAAGAAGATATCCTGATTTACAGATACACAGGATAATTAAAGAAAGCCTTCACGGCGGAATTACCGATAAGAGGATAAAACATTACGAGAATATACTTCCTGACGTAACTAAACATGCCAGTCAGACAGAGCGGAGGGCAGATGATGCTGAACGCGAAGTTGACAAAATGAAAAAAGCAGAGTATATGTCTCTTAGGATAGGGAAGACATTTTCCGGTGTCATATCAGGTGTAACCGCATGGGGACTTTATGTTGAACTTCCTAATACGGTAGAAGGACTTGTCCATGTTAATGAATTAACGGATGATTATTATATCTTTGACCAGAACAGTTATGAATTATATGGCGAGGTTACCCATAAGACATACAAACTTGGCATGAAAGTCAGAGTGAAATGCACAGGTGCAAGTAAAGTTCTTCGCACCGTTGATTTTCAGATAGTAGAGGACGATATATAAATTATGGAAAAGAAAGATAACGGCTTTAAACTTGTAGCCAATAACAAAAAAGCATATTTTGATTACTTTATAGAAGATAAATGGGAAGCCGGTATTGCATTGTACGGTACTGAGGTTAAATCAATCCGTATGGGTAAGGCAAGTATAAAAGAATCTTATATTAAGATTGAAAACGGTGAAGTTTTCATATATAATATGCACATAAGTCCTTATGAAAAGGGTAATATTTTTAACAGAGACCCGGTAAGAGTAAGAAAGCTTCTGCTTCATAAGGCGGAAATCAATAAGATTGCCGGTAAAACTGCTGAAAAGGGATATACACTTGTTCCCTTACAGATATATATTAAAGATGGTCTTTGCAAGGTGGAAATCGGTCTTGGCAAAGGTAAGAAATTATATGATAAGCGTGATTCTATTGCTAAAAAAGATGTCCGCAGAGAAAATGAACGCGATTTCAAAATTAAAAATTTATAGACTGATATTCAGTCCCCCGACAGGCGGAATTTTGCCTGTCGTGAAAATAAGGGCCTGTACAGGTTTCGACGGGGGTTTTGAATTCGGAGAAGCAAGTCGTAAGGCAATGCGTCAAATTCCAAATTAAATATAAACGCTGACGATAATAGTTTAGCATTCGCTGCCTAATTGCAGCTGTCGGCTCTGATGCACCTGCACATCAGAATCCCGGCATCGACTTTGCAGGAAACGACTTATACAAAGCTTTGAGTATATGGGCGTATTATGAAGCTACTAAAGGTTTAATTCTGTCTGTCGAAGTGAACCGGAGGGAATGTCAAATAACAGACTAAGCTTGTAGAAGGACGATGGATGGGCTTTCGGACAGGAGTTCGATTCTCCTCAGGTCCACTGGAAAACGGCATTGTATGTTGCGAAAGTGATTTACAGTGCCGTTATTTTTGAGGATATGATAATTAATTTACATCGTTGCGGGAAAAAGTAAAAAAATAGCGTGGTGCCCGTAACACCACGCCGGAATTAAAGGACTTTTAAAAAGTCCCTTTTTTAAATCAGCTTTATTTTAAATGGTTAGCCTTATTGTAATCATCCACCATCTTCCGGATTCTGTTGGTTGGGTCCATAAGACCTGCGATTGACACATCGTGATTGATTGAATCAATGATTGTACCGAGGAACGCAGTCATATCAGCTTCGTAGTAGTAAGGCTTTGCTTTAAGTTCCGGAGTCTGATATGTAAGATTAGTAGTGATTACACCATGGAAATAACCATTGTTATAGTAGTCATCAAATTTTTCAAGACCGTCTGTGAAAAGACCGAAAGTTGTGCAGATAAATACACGTCTGGCTTTTCTTTCTTTTAATTCTCTTGCAGTATCAAGCATACTTTCACCGGAAGAAATCATATCATCCATGATAATAACGTCTTTGCCCTCAACATTATCGCCGAGGAACTCATGGGCAACTATAGGATTACGTCCGTTGACAACCTTTGAATAATCGCGGCGCTTATAGAACATACCCATATCAACACCGAGAACATTTGAAAAATATACGGCTCTGTGCATAGCTCCCTCATCAGGAGATATAATCATAAGGTGCTCGTTATCAATTTTAATGTCATTGTTCTTCTCAAGAAGAGCTTTAATGAACTGGAACGGAGGAAGGAAATTATCAAATCCGTTAAGTGGAATTGAGTTATCAATTCTTGGGTCGTGAGCATCAAATGTAATAATATTGTTGACACCGTAGCTGACAAGTTCGTTAAGTGCAAGAGAAGAATCAAGGGATTCAAGTTTGGTTCTCTTGTGTTGTCTGCTTTCATATAAGAATGGTAAAATTACCGTAATTCTCTTTGCAAAAGCCGAAGAAGCGGCAATTACACGCTTTAAATCCTGAAAATGGTTATCAGGAGACATATAATTGGTCTCACCGCATACGGAATAAGTCATGGAATGGTTCATAACATCTGTCATGATAAAAAGGTCAGCACCACGGATTGATGATTTAATCATACCCTTTGATTCACCGGAACCGAATCTTGGACATTCTGCTTTTACAAGGTATGAATCCTCCTCATATCCTTTAAATGATATACTGGCTTTATCGGCGTGATCCCTTGTACGACGCAGGTTAGCGATGTATTTGTCAACGCCTTCACCAAGCTCTTTGCAACTATCCATTACAATAAGCTTAAGGGGACCTACAGGGATTGTATTGTCAAAAATATTATTACTCATAATATCCTCCTTCTAAATTTATCACTAATAGTATAAATATCAATGAAAACATCGTCAAGTGAATCTTTACAAAGAGGATAAATGTTGATATGATAATTTAGTTAGAGAATATCTAAAAAATATAAAGATATGGAGTATGTTGCTATGAGCAAACCGGTAGTAGCCATCGTTGGAAGACCTAATGTAGGTAAATCAACGCTTTTTAACGCTTTGGCAGGCGAACAGATTTCAATAGTTAAAGATACGCCAGGAGTAACAAGGGACAGAATTTATGCTGATGTTACATGGCTGAATTATAATTTTACACTGATTGATACAGGTGGTATTGAACCCGAATCAAAGGATATTATTTTGTCGCAAATGAGAGAACAGGCTGAGATTGCCATTGCATCGGCAGATGTCATCATTTTTATGGTGGATGTAAGGCAGGGACTTGTGGATTCTGATTCCAAAGTAGCCAATATGTTAAGACGTTCAGGTAAGCCTGTTGTTCTTGTTGTCAATAAAGTGGACAGCTTCCAGAAGATGATGACAGATGTATATGAATTCTATAATCTTGGAATCGGTGATCCTGTACCGGTTTCTTCTGTAGGCAAGTTGGGAATCGGCGATATGCTTGATGAGGTTGTTAAGCATTTCCCTGAAAGTGCGGCAGAGGATGAAGAAGATGAAAGACCTCGAATCGCCATTGTTGGTAAGCCTAATGTAGGTAAATCATCCATTATCAACAAAATAGTCGGCGAAAGCAGGGTTATTGTTTCCGATATAGCGGGAACAACAAGAGATGCCATTGATACGGATATTACTTACAACGGTAATGAATATGTATTTATCGATACAGCCGGATTAAGACGTAAGAATAAGATAAAAGAAGAACTTGAAAGATACAGTATAATCAGAACTGTAACGGCGGTTGAGAGGGCAGATGTTGTCCTTGTTGTAATTGATGCGACAGAAGGCGTTACAGAGCAGGATGCCAAGATTGCGGGAATCGCACACGAAAGAGGTAAAGGCATAATTGTTGTTGTAAATAAATGGGATGCCATTGAGAAAAATGACAAGACCATATATGAACACACCAACAGAATTAAAGACATACTTTCGTTTATGCCGTATGCGGAGATACTTTTTATTTCTGCCAAGACAGGACAGAGAGTAGGTAAGATCTTCGATACCATAGATATGGTAATTGAGAATCAGAATTTAAGGATTCAGACAGGTGTTCTTAATGAAATTTTATCAGAAGCGGTTGCAATGCAGCAACCACCTTCAGATAAGGGTAAGAGACTTAAAATTTTTTATATGACTCAGGTAAGTGTTAAACCGCCTACATTTGTCATATTTGTTAATAACAAAGAACTTATGCATTTCTCATATACACGTTACCTTGAGAATAAGATAAGAGATACTTTTGGTTTCAGAGGTACGGCTTTAAGATTTATTATCAGGGAACGCGGAGAAAAAGAATAGAATTATAATTATTTGGAGGATTTTAATATGGCAAATGTTGGAATAATGGGTGCCGGAGGATGGGCACTCGGATTAGCCATGACACTTAACCGTAATAACCATAAAGTAACAGTGTGGTCCAAGGTTAAGGCGGAATTAGATGCAATAAGAGAGACCGGACAGAATGAACGTTCACTTCCCGGTGTAATGATTCCTAAGGAAATCGTTTTATCAGAAGATCTTAAAGCACTTGCGGAGAATAATGACATTCTTATTATGGCAGTTGCCTCTCCTTATGTGAGAAGTACGGCAAAAGAACTTTATTTAACAGGTGTTAAGAATCTTAAAATTGTTAATGTTGCAAAAGGCATAGAAGAGGGAACTTTAAGAACCATGACACAGATAATAGAGGAAGAGATTCCTGACTGTAAGACCGCTGTTCTTTCAGGACCAAGCCATGCGGAGGAAGTAAGCAGATTTCTCCCTACAACATGTGTTGTAGGTGCGGCAGACAAGGATTTCGCATTGTATCTTCAGGATATTTTTAACAGTGATGTATTCAGGGTATATACAAGTCCTGATGTGTTAGGAATAGAGCTTGGCGGTTCGCTTAAGAACGTAATTGCCCTTGCCGCAGGTGTGGCTGACGGACTGGGATACGGCGATAATACCAAGGCTGCTCTTATAACGAGAGGTATTCATGAGATAGCAAGACTCGGTGTTGCCATGGGTGGTAAGCTTCAGACATTCTATGGCTTATCCGGAATTGGCGATCTGATTGTTACATGTGCAAGTATGCACAGCAGAAACAGAAGAGCCGGAATTCTTATGGGACAGGGTAAGACAATGGAAGAAGCCATGGCTGAGGTTCATATGGTAGTTGAAGGTGTGTATTCCGCCAAAGCGGCAGCAGAACTTTCTGAAAAATACAATGTTGAAATGCCTATTGTAAAAACAGTCAACCAGATATTGTTTGATAAGGATTTTTCTGCCAGTAAATCAACCGGTATGCTTATGGAAAGAACTGCCAAAGTTGAGAATCTTGATATGCCATGGTAAAGGAATGATTTTTGATGAAAATAAACGATCCTAACGGTGAAAATATTATATACATTAACGAGAGACTCAGAAATAAAATTGACAAAATACCATTATATGATATTACTGTTATTGATGCACCCGCGGGATACGGTAAAACAGAAGCAGCATCCTTTTTTTCAAAAGAGCATAAGGACGAGGTAAGAACAATTTCAGTATTGTCTTCGTCCACTGAAATATTTTTTTACGATTTATGTGATGCACTGGGTCAGTATGATTCCGGTGCATCTGTGTTACTTAAAAGTATCGGTTTTCCCAAAAATGACGGACATATTGCAAAGATAAGAGAAATAATAAAAAACATCAGATTGCAGGATGAACTCTTTATTGTGATTGATAATTACCATCTTGTAAGTTGTGATGAATTTAATACACTTATAAGCAGTCTTGCAGGCAATATGAATAACAAAATTCATTTTATTATGATTATGTCTTATATTGATTCGCAAATTGTCCGCAATGGGGTGGAATCCGGTAATATTCTGTATATCGGCAAGGAGTACTTTGCCTTTACACAGGACGATATCTGTGAGTATTACAGATTAAACGGTTCGGATATTAATGAAGAAGAAAGCAATGCAATATACGGACTCACAAAAGGCTATGTAACTTCAATAGAGCTTTCGTTATTGCAGCAGAAGGTTAATATTAAGGACAAAATAATTAAAAATATATTGTGGGACAGATTATCGGACAAAACCAAAGAAAGACTTATGCTGCTTTTTATCATTGATTCGGTTTCAATTAAAGAAATCATGGATTTTAAGATAAGTCTTATGACAGAAAAAGAATTATTGCTTTTTATGAACACTTCGTATTTTATCGAATATGATACCGGGAAATGCCGCTACTGCATAAGGGATATTTTCAAAGACTTTTTAAAAGAAGTCATTAATGATACGGAAAAAGAGTCTAAAAGAGGAATATTGGAAAAAGCCGGTGCTGTGTTTATAAAAAGGGATGATTTTTTTGCAGCATATAAATGTTTCTACGAAATAGATGAATGGGAAAAGATATATGGTTCAAAACCCGAATTTCATAAGATTTACCCTGTCCTGAAGGCAGAAAATAAGGACTTTTTTATGAAAATCATAAAAGAGTGTCCCACAGAAGCCAGAAAAAAGAATTATTATTTTACCACACTTATGTGCCTTGTTCTTTTCTTTTATAACGAGAGAAATTATCTGATACAGTATCCTATGGAGATAGTGTATGACATAGAAGAAGATAATGAGCTTAATGATATGGACAAAGCGAATTATCTTGGGAATCTCTATTTTGTAAAGGGATACACAGAATTTAACAATATTGAAATTATGAATGGATTTTACAGACAGGCACTTGATTATTCGTATTTTCCGGTAAATGGTGTTACTTCAAAGATACCTTTTAACTTTAGCTGTCCTTCAATTCTTCATCTGTATCATACAGAGGAGGAAAAAGCAGACGAGGAACTTACAAAACTTGTGGAATGTATGCCATATTATTACGAGTTGTCCGGAGGGCACGGCAAAGGTGCGGATGCGCTCATGAAAGCAGAGATTCTTTTTAACCGGGGAGAATTCGATGCTGCGGTGATTTTGTGCCATAAATCTCTTTATATGTCTGACAGCAGGGAACAGTACAGTATTTCTGTGGGTGCAAAGCTTTTATTAACCAGGATATGCCTTAATAACGGTAAATACGATGATTTTAAGCAGAATTATGACAGTCTTTCTGTGAAAAATATGGATTTTAACGGTTTAGACCATGAATATATCGTTTTATCGGAACTTGCGAAAGGTTTCGTAGACATTACGACAGACAATGCGAAGAGTGTCAGCAAATGGCTTACAGACTGGGAAACTGTGGAAAATAACGTCAATATTATGTGCATGAGTTATGCTGATATTATATATGGTAAATGGCTTCTTCTCACGGAACAATACACCAGGTTTTTAGGTATAAGCGGGGAATTATTAGGTGTTGCATCAATCTTTTCAAATGAGATGCCAAAGATATATTTATACATTTATATTGCCATCGCGAATAATATGCTTGGTAACAAAGATAAGGCTGTAAGAATTTTAGGCACTGCATTAGATATAGCACTTGCAAACAGTTTTGTTATGCCTTTTGTTGAAAATTACTCTCATATATCAGAAATCGTTACATCTTATGGCATGGATATGAAATACAGGGATTTCGTTAAGAAGATTGCAGGCGTAGCAGCTAAATATGGTGCAGGTGTCAGAAGTATACTTAAAAATGCAAAAAACAAAGACAATTTCGGACTTACAGCAAGAGAACTTGAAGTGGCAAAGTTAGCCGCCGGACGTCTTAGTAATAAAGAAATTGCAGGAGAACTTTTTATTGCGGAAAGTACGGTAAAATCCACAATGAAAACTATATTTAACAAGCTGGACATAAATAAACGACAAGACCTTATGAATTTTTTTAAAGAAAAATAAATTAAAGTGAATAAATGAGAAATGCTCCTCATAAATTTTATTAAGCAGATTAATAAATTCAAAGAGGGGCATTTTTATGGACAATATAAGTCTTTACGAAGATATAAAAGCCAGAACCGGCGGTGAGATTTATCTGGGGGTTGTAGGACCTGTCAGAACGGGTAAATCTACTTTTATCAGAAGATTCATGGATTTATGTGTTATTCCATCCATACTTGATCCGAATGAGAAAAAAAGAATAATTGACGAACTTCCGCAGGCGGGAGTAGGAAAGACGGTTATGACAACAGAACCGAAATTCATTCCGAAAACAGGAATAGAGATTCCCTTGTCTAATAATGTAAAAGCAAAATTCAGACTTATTGACTGCGTCGGATACATTGTTGACAGTGCACAGGGTGTATATGAAGACGATAAAGAACGTCTGGTTAAAACGCCTTGGTTTGATGAAAATATTCCTTTCAGCAAGGCGGCACAGACCGGTACGGAAAAAGTTATCAGGGATCACTCTACAATTGGAATAGTTATGACAACCGACGGCTCTATCGGTGAGTTTACAAGGGATGACTACATATCGGCAGAAGAAAAAGCTATTATGGAATTAAAAAAAATAAAGAAGCCGTTTATAGTTATTGTAAATTCCACATTTCCTGCATCGGATTTTACGAGAAAGATTGCTAATGAAATTTCCGAAAAGTACGAAGTAACGGCACTGCCAATGGATTGTGAGAATCTTAACAAAGAGGATGTAAATAAAATATTATCTGCTATTTTATACGAATTTCCGATTGACTGTTTTAATTTTAATATTCCAGGATGGACGGAATGCCTGAAAAACGACAACCCTGTCAAAGCCGAACTTATTGAAAATGCAGCCGATATTCTCCAGAAAATAACCTGCGTAAAAGATATTTCAAAAGGTTATCGTAACAGCGACAAAAACCAGTATATAACTTCTGTGAAAATCAACGAGTTTGATTTCAATACAGGAATATTATCGGTGGATTTTGAACTTGATGAAAAATTGTATTATGAACACCTTAGTAACCTTACAGGTGAAAATATAGAAGATGAATATGCACTTATTGAACTGATAAGGAGACTGTCAAAGTTTGATAAGGAGTTTAATGGGTACAATGATGCAATTAATGTTGCTAAAAACAAGGGATACGGCGTGGTGGTTCCCGGACTTAATGATGTTAAATTGTATGATCCCGAAATAATCAAAAACGGCAATAAATACGGCGTAAAACTTAAAGCGGAAAGCCCTTCACTTCACATGATTAAGGTTAATATCGGAACTGAAATATCGCCGATTGTCGGTTCAAAAGAGCAGGCAGAGGATTTGATGGCATATATAAAAGAAAGTACCAAAGAAGGCAATGTCTGGGAGACCAATATTTTTGGCAAAACCATCGGAAACCTTGTTGAGGAGGGAATTGCCGCAAAGATACAGACAATTAATGATGACTGCCAGATGAAGCTGATAGACACGATGCAGAAAGTTGTAAACGAAACAAGTAATGGCATTATATGCCTTATACTGTAAAAAACTCGCCTCTCATTAACAGACTGATAATCTGTTTCTGGAGGCGAAAATATTGTTGTTAATAAACGGTAAATAGGTTATAATAATCTCTAATATATCATTTGCAGGAGAGAAACAAATGGACTATCTGAAAATTATTCTTATAATCATAGCGGCAGTCGCTGCCATTGTCATTATTGCACTTATTATTGCAAAATCTTCCGAAAAAAACGAATATTTACAATTAAAAGTTAATTATGGCAGGCTTAAGAAGTACGAGTTTACTTATGAAGAATATGAAAGCATTTCGCATTTCTTTAAAAATACTTTAAAAGACGGGGAACCGTATATTGATGATATTACATGGAATGACCTTGACATGGACAAGATATTTATGATGATTAACAGTACTAACTCATCTGTAGGAAGGGATTATCTGTATAAGATTTTAAGGGTTCCGGTTACCAATGAAGAGGAACTTAAGGAAAGAGACAGGCTGGTTGAATATTTTGACTCCCACTCCAATGAAAGAACACTTATTATGCAGTGTTTTACAAAAATCGGTTTTACAAGAAAGATATCAATAACCGACCATGTGGACAGGCTTTTGCAGTTAAAACCATCGTCCAACTTTAATCATTTTGTCAATCTTCTATGTATAATTGCGGCAGTTTTTTTTACTGTATTTGTGGATGCTACCATTGGCATACTTCTTATACTTGTAACAGTAGGAATAAGTATTGTAAGCTACTATAAGACTAAAGCGAGAATTGATTCGTTTTTTGTATGTATAAGACATATTGTAAGTATGGTTAATGCCTCAAGGCGTATAACATCACTTAATATTGCCGAACTTGAGCCATATAACACGGAACTGAAAAAATATATAACGAAATTCAGCAGAATAACACGAAATTCGTGGCTGCTTGTATCAGGAAAGGGAACATCCGGTAATATTTCCGAGATACTTATGGAATATGTAAGAATGTTCACACATGTTGATTTAATCAGATTTAACAATATGTTAAGACAGCTTGATAACAGCAAGGAAGAGATATATGATTTTATGGGTGTCCTGGGTAAAATCGAAGCAATGATCAGCATTGCCAATTTCAGGCATCTTCTTCCGTACTATACTAAGCCGGAATTTGTGAAAAGCAGTAAAATGGAAATTAAGGATTTATACCATCTTTCAATAAAAGAGCCGGTTGCTAATTCAATTTATGCGGATGGTCCGGTTCTTTTAACCGGCTCTAATGCATCAGGTAAGTCAACTTTTCTTAAATCGGTTGCAATTAATGCAATACTTGCCCAATCTGTATACACATGTCCGTGTGAACTCTACAGAGCCGGATTTTATCAGGTTATGTCATCAATGGCATTAAGCGATGACCTTGATTCGGGAGAGAGTTATTATATTGTGGAAATTAAATCCCTAAAAAGAATTGTTGATGCCGCAGCAACCGGCAATGTCAGGGTTTTATGCTTTATCGACGAAGTCTTAAGGGGAACAAATACGGTTGAAAGAATTGCCGCGTCCACAGAGATTCTTAAGAATCTTGCGGAGAATAATGTTATGTGCTTTGCAGCGACCCATGATATAGAGCTTACCGATCTGCTTTCGGCACACTATGATAACTATCATTTTTCAGAAGAAGTTACGGACGGGAATGTTATTTTTTCTTACATCATACAAAAAGGAAAAGCAACTTCGAGAAATGCCATAAAGCTTCTTGAAATAATCGGATATGATAAGAATATAATCAACAAGGCTGAACAAAGGGCAGAAAGATTCATAGAAACAGGAGTCTGGAGGAATTAGATTTGAATAATGTTATTATATATACCGATGGCGCCGCAAGGGGTAATCCAAACGGTCCCGGAGGATATGGCGTTGTTTTGGAATATACTGACAAAAACGGTATTGTCCATCATAAAGAATTATCACAGGGTTACAAAAAAACCACCAATAACCGTATGGAACTTATGGCAGCAATCGCAGGACTTGAAGCACTTAAGGCTCCATGCAATGTGACATTATATTCCGATTCCAAATATCTTGTGGATGCATTCAGGCAGAAGTGGATTGATTCATGGATAGCTAAAGATTTTAAAAGAGGAAAAAATGAACCCGTCAAGAATCCCGATTTGTGGAAAAGACTCCTTAAAGCCAAGGAAAACCACAATGTAGAATTTGTTTGGGTAAAGGGTCATGCCGGACATGCAATGAACGAAAAATGCGATATGCTGGCAACAAGTGCCGCTGACGGAGATAATCTTGCTGATGATGTGACACTTGAAAACATTGTCTGAATGTGCTACCATTAATAAAGTGTGTAGTTTACAGGAAGAAAGGCAGGTCATGATATGATATTAGCTGATATATATGATTTACTTAATGATGTTTTCTTTGAAGTGCTCAGGCTTGTATTTATAACTGCTATGGTTGCACTTGCAATTTTTCTCGGAGTAAAACTTCGCAAACATCATGATAAGAAAAAAGAAATGGAATCAGCCGGTAGCGATAACAATATAACAGATGATACCGGTTCAACCATGCAGTAACAGGAGGAAATAGCCATGATAAAGTATGGCGTGAATGAATTAAGAAGAAAATATCTTGAATTTTTTGAAAGCAAAGGACATCTTAAGATGAACAGTTTTTCACTTGTTCCTCAGAATGATAACAGTCTTTTACTTATCAACGCAGGTATGGCTCCTTTGAAGCCTTATTTTACAGGACAGGAGATACCTCCAAGAAGAAGAGTAACAACCTGTCAGAAATGTATAAGAACAGGCGACATTGATAATGTGGGCAAGACAGCGAGACATCTTACATTTTTTGAAATGCTTGGTAACTTCTCATTTGGTGATTACTTCAAACATGAAGCAATTAACTGGTCTTGGGAATTTCTGACAAAAGTAATCGGAATGGAAGAAGACAGACTTTATCCTTCAATTTATGCCGATGATGATGAAGCTTTTAATATTTGGACTAAGGAGGTAGGTGTCCCTGCTGAGAGAATAACAAGATTCTACAGGGATGAGAACGGCGATTGTGATAATTTCTGGGAACATGGTGCAGGTCCATGTGGTCCATGTTCAGAAATATATTACGACAGAGGTATCAAGTACGGCTGTGGAAAGCCTGACTGTAAAGTAGGTTGTGACTGTGACCGTTTTATGGAAGTCTGGAACAATGTATTTACACAGTTTGAAAGTGACGGACATCATCATTATACAGAATTAAAGCAAAAGAATATTGATACAGGAATGGGTCTTGAAAGACTTGCCGTTGTTGTGCAGGATGTGGATTCGGTATTTGATATTGATACCATGAAAGCAATCCGTGACAAGATATGCGAACTTGCCGGAGTTACTTATATGGAGGACGAGCATAAGGATGTATCTATCAGACTTATAACAGATCATATCCGTTCAGTTACATTTATGGCATCTGATGGTATTATTCCTTCTAATGAAGGACGAGGATATGTTTTAAGGAGACTTTTAAGAAGAGCTGCCAGACACGGAAGAACTCTTGGCATAGACGGGCTTTTCCTTGCCAAGCTTGCAACAACAGTTATTGACAGCAGCAAGGACGGATATCCTGAGCTTGATGAGAAGAGGGAACTTATTCTTAAAGTTCTTACAACAGAGGAAGAAAATTTCAATAAGACCATCGATCAGGGTCTTGTAATTTTATCTGACCTTGAGAGCCGTCTTGTTAAAGAGGGTAAGACTTGTCTTGACGGAGAAGATGCGTTCAGACTTTATGATACTTATGGATTCCCTATAGACCTTACCAACGAGATTCTTGAAGAAAAAGGATTTACTGTTGATATGGACGGATTTAACAATGCGATGAATAAACAGAAAGAGACCGCAAGAGGTGCCCGTAAAGAGACTAATTATATGGGAGCTGATGCAACTGTTTATGATAAGATTGATACAAGGATAACTTCAGAGTTTGTCGGTTACGATACACTTGAAACTGAATCAGAGATTACGGTTCTTACAACTTCAGAAGACATAACAGATACTCTTGCAGAAGGTATGGAAGGAACTATTATCGTTAATAAGACACCATTTTATGCTACAATGGGTGGACAGCAGGGTGACACAGGCGTTATCACATGCAATGGTTCGGTATTTGAAGTTATTGATACAATCAGATTAAAGGGCGGAAGAGTCGGACATGTAGGTAAAGTTACGGCAGGTTCTTTTAACGTTGGTGATAAGGTTACACTTACAGTAGATGAAAAGAAACGTATTGATACAGCCAAGAACCACAGTGCGACACATCTGTTACAGGAAGCTTTAAGAATTGTGCTTGGTAATCACGTTGAGCAGGCAGGTTCACTTGTTACACCTGACAGGTTAAGATTTGACTTTACCCATTTCCAGCCTATGACAGAGGAAGAGATAGAGAAGGTTGAAGCCATCGTTAATGAACAGATTGCAAAATCAATAGATGTAGAGACTAAAGTTCTTGCTATCGAAGATGCAAAGAAAACAGGTGCCAAGGCATTATTTAATGAGAAATATGGTGATACCGTAAGAGTTGTATGTATGGGTGATTTTTCTAAGGAATTCTGTGGTGGTACACATGTAAGCAATACAGGACTTATCAATTCATTTAAGATTGTATCTGAGGCAGGTGTAGCTGCAGGTGTGAGAAGAATTGAAGCTTTAACAGGCAATGGTGTATTTGCATATTATAAAGATATCGAAAAAAAATATAACGATATATGCAAGGCTGCAAAGGCAACACCTGCTAACGTTGAAGAAAAGATTGCACATATGCAGGCTGAGATAAAATCACTTAATTCCGAAATAGAAAGTCTTAAAAATAAAGCTGCAAACGAAGCACTGGGAGACGTTCTTAATCAGGCAGAGGATGTTAATGGAGTTAAGTTCCTTGCCGTAAAACTTAATGATGTAGACATGAACGAACTTCGTAACCTTTCTGATGACCTTAAATCAAAGATTGGTTCCGGTGTTGTGGTTTTAGCTTCTGCAATGGGAAGCGATAAGGTAAATCTTATTGTTACCGCAACAGATGATATTGTTAAAGCCGGAGTTCATGCAGGTAATATTATAAAATCAGCAGCACCATGTGTAGGTGGCGGCGGCGGCGGACGTCCTAATATGGCTCAGGCCGGTGGAAAGAATCCAGCCGGAATTGAAAAGGCTTTTGAGACTGCTAAAGAAACACTTGCATCAATGTTATAATTATTTGCATAAATAATCTATTTTTTAGTTGACGAATTTCGATTATATGATATAATCGTAGTTGTGCGAACATGAGACTGGTTATTTGCCATGTCTTTCAAAATATACCCAAACAGTTGTTTTGCACAATCTACAACTGGAGGGAGGTCAGGTGTGAAATGTCAAATGTAATCGTTAAAGAGAACGAATCATTGGATAGTGCATTACGCAGATTCAAAAGAAACTGTGCTAAGGCAGGAATCCAGCAGGAGATTCGTAAGAGAGAACATTATGAGAAGCCAAGCGTAAGACGCAAGAAGAAATCAGAGGCTGCAAGAAAACGTAAATATAATTAATTTACTATGTAAGAGAACACATTTTTGTGTTCTCTTTTTTTATGCAAAGAGCCTTAATTATGAATACTTGAATGGCTAAATAAATATAATTATAAAAAATAAAAAGACAAGAAATATGAAAGAATTTTCACCTATAATAACAATTCACGGAAATAAGGAACTTTATATAGAAAATTTTAAAAAAATTTATGAATTAAGAAATGAACTTGTTAAGATAATGACAGATGAAAGCATTGTCAATATAAAAGGGAATAATCTTTATGTTGAATATATGAATGATTCTGATATAAAAATAATAGGAAATTTGAGTGAAGTTAAGTTAAGTGAGGTCTGATTTGCTGTTTACTGATAATAAAATTGTTATATCTATTACAGGAATTAATACATTAAGATTTATTAATTTATTAAAACAGAATAATATCAGGCTTTTTAATATAAAAAGGATGTCAGATACCACAGAATGTGTGATGTTTGCCAAGGATTTTAAAAAGATAAAAAGCTTCGCAAAGATTACAGGCGTAAGAGTCCGTATCAGTAAAAAGAACGGGCCGGGATTTTTTATTTTTAATAACAGAAACCGCTATTTTCTTGTGGCAGGACTGATTATCTTCATAATAATTATTTTATGGTCAACAAAAAAAATTGTTAAAATAGAAATACATGGAAATGAATATTATGCCTCTACCGAAATATATGAATTTTTAACGGAAAATAATATTGATTACGGGTCGGCAGTTAAAAATATTTCCTGTAAAGATATAGAAAAGTTAATGTTAAACCATTTTGATTTGCTGACCTTTGTATCAGTCCATATAAATGGGAATACATTAATAATAACGGTTAAAGAGAATAAAACGGTAAAACAGGAAAAAGAAGACGAAACACCGTGTAATCTGGTAGCAACGGAGGATGGAGTGGTTGTATCAATAATAACAAGGGCGGGAGTTCCTCTTGTAAAAGCAGGGGATGAGGTTAAAAGAGAGGATGTTCTTGTATATTCAAAAATTGATTATAATAAAATAATGGGTGAGAATTATGGATACGAAACGGTATGCTGTGATGCAGATATTTTAATAAGGGTTAACAAAGAGTATACAGATATAGTGAACAGAAAATACGAAAAACGTGTATATACCGGCAGGATACAGAAAGTAAAGGGTATAAAAATCAATAATTTATATCTAACAATTTCAAAAGAAAAGTGTAAATTTAAAAAATATGATACGGAAACCACATATTCTGACGACAGATATGGCTTTAAAAAGATGCCTGTAACATATTTTTATACAACCTACAGGGAGTATGAACTGGTAGAATCAGAGTATACGGATGAGGAACTTCAGAATATCTTAGAGAAAAAAATTGATAATTATATTGAGAAATTAAAAGAAAACAGTATCCAAACAGAGTCAAAAAGTGTTAATATAAGACTGTATAGTGAGTCGGCGGTTGCGGAAGGCACCATAACAACGGTTGAGCCGGCATTTAAAAAGGAGCAGTTTATAGTCGATGAGTGTGATTGAAAGTGTTATAGATATTCCGGCAGAATATATGGGAAATATATTTGGAAGTTTTGACGCAAATATTAAGAAAATTGAAAAGACTCTTAAAGTAACAATAGTGCTTCGAGGAGACGCACTTAAAATAATAGGCGGGGAAGCTGCCGTAAACAGTGCGGCATCGGTTTTTGAGAGACTTATAGAACTTGCAAAAAGAGGCAATATAATTACTGAACAAACTGTGGATTATACTTTATCACTGTCTATGGAGGGCAAGGAGGATGCAATAACGGAGATTGATAAAGACGTTGTTGCAAGAACCGCAACTGGCAAACCGATTAAGCCTAAGACATTGGGACAGAAGAATTATATAGATGAAATAAGAAAAAAGATGATTGTATTCGGCATAGGTCCTGCAGGAACGGGAAAGACATATCTTGCAATGGCGATGGCAATACAGGCATTTAAAAATAACGAGGTAAACAGGATTATTTTAACAAGACCTGCTATAGAAGCAGGGGAGAAGTTAGGATTTCTTCCGGGTGATTTACAGAGTAAAATTGACCCATATTTAAGACCATTATATGATGCACTTTACCAGATCATGGGAGCGGAAAGTTTTATCCATAATCAGGAAAAAGGACTTATAGAGGTGGCACCTCTTGCATATATGAGAGGAAGAACATTGGATAACGCATTTATTATTCTTGATGAGGCACAGAATACTACACCGGCACAGATGAAAATGTTTCTTACCCGTATCGGATTTGGATCTAAAGTTATTGTAACGGGAGACAGGACACAGAAGGATCTGCCTAAGGATGTTACATCAGGACTTGACGTTGCACTTAAAGTTCTGAAGGATATAGACGAAATTGCCGTATGCCGTCTGTCTTCCAAGGATGTTGTAAGACATCCTCTTGTCCAGAAAATCGTAAATGCTTATGATGAGTATGATAAGAAAGCAGAAAGCAAAAAACAAGTCAGGGCACAGATTAAAGTAAAGGACAGAAGAAATGACCATTAATTTTGAAAAAGAGTATGACAAAAATCTTGATATAGACTACGAAACAATTGCCGATAAGGTAATTAATGCGGCTTTGGACTATGAAAAATGCCCATACGAGGCAGAGGTAAGCCTGACATTAACAGATAATAAGGGGATTCATGAAATTAACAGAGAGTTCAGGAATATTGACAGACCGACGGATGTACTTTCATTTCCTATGGTGGAATATGAGACACCGGGAGAATTTGATTTTCTTGAAAATGAGTATGACTGCTTTAACCCGGAGACGGGGGAACTGATGCTTGGGGATATTGTCATATCCCTTGATAAAGTCGAAGAACAGGCAGCTAATTACGGACATTCTGTAACAAGGGAGTATGCTTTTCTTATAGCCCACAGTATGCTCCACTTAATGGGATATGACCATATGGAGGAGAATGATGCAAAAGAAATGGAAAGGCGTCAGGCAGAAATACTTGAAAGTCTGGGAATTGGAAGGCAGATATGAATAACATTGAACTGATTAATTATGCGAAAAAAGCCATGAATAACGCCTATGCACCTTATTCAAATTTCTGTGTGGGTGCAGCTCTTCTTACAGATGACGGCACTGTGTATACAGGCTGCAATATTGAAAATTCATCCTTCGGAGCGACAATATGTGCCGAAAGGACAGCAGCAGTGAAGGCAGTTAGCGAAGGTCATAGGAGATTTACAAAGATTGCCATTGTAAGCAAAGCAGGCGGCTATACTTATCCATGTGGTATATGCAGACAATTTTTAAGTGAATTTTCCGATGAAAATATGGAGTTTATATTTGAAGGAAAAGATGGTACAATTCTTACAAAAAGTATTAAAGATATTTTACCATATGCTTTTAACGGTGAATGGAGAAACATATGATATATGATATAGGAATTATCGGTGCCGGAGCTTCAGGAATGATGGCGGCTGTTGCTGCATACAGGGAAGGACTTAGAATCTGCCTGTTTGAACATAATGACAAACCTGGCAAAAAAATACTTGTAACCGGTAATGGAAAATGTAATATAACCAATCTTAATATGACTCCTGAATGTTATAACAGTAATTCAGACGGGTCTTATTTTTCTGTAATTAATAATTTCGGACCTTCAGAGCTTATATCTTTTTTTAAAAAAATCGGATTATATACAAGGGACAAAGACGGATATATATATCCTTTCTCCGAGCAGGCGGTTTCAGTTCTTGATGCTTTAAAAAATGAGATTTCAAGGCTTAGAATCGACCTTTTTACGGGAATTAACATTAAAGAAATAAAGAAAGGCTTTGTTATATTCTCCGATAAAGGCGAATTTAACGTCAGAAAACTTATAATCGCATGCGGAAGTAAGGCGATGCCGGTTACAGGTTCGGACGGTTCCGGATATGAATTTGCAAAACAGTTTTCACATCATATTGTTGACGTAATACCTGCACTTGTCCAGATAAAATGTCGTGAAAAAATTTTTAAAGAGCTGGCGGGAATAAGAACAAAAGCTACGGTAACGGTAACGGATAAAGCTGTTAAGGTTGTAGGCGATTCCGGAGAATTACAGCTTACGGAATACGGAATTTCAGGAATTCCCGTATTTCAGGTCAGCAGACATATAAAAAGACTGTCAGATAGGGGTAATGATGTAAAAGTCCATATAAATTTTATGCCGGGATACAGCACCAAAACCGTTAAAGGCATGGTTCACAATATCTTTTCTCATAACCGCAAACTTGATCCGGTTACGGCACTTAATGGGCTGCTCAACAAAAAACTTGCACTCGTTCTTGTTAAAAATACAACTATAGACAGAGGAAAATCCTGCGGTGAAATTACAGAAACACAGACTGAGGAACTTGTAAGAAATATAATTGATTTTACGGTAACTCCTTACGATACCAACGGATTTGATAATGCGCAGGTATGTGCAGGCGGCGTGAACCTTGATGAGATTAATCTTAATACCATGGAATCAAGATTAGTAAAAAATCTTTACTTTGCAGGAGAGATACTGGATGTGGACGGAAAATGCGGAGGCTACAACTTGCAGTGGGCATTTTCTTCGGGTTATCTCGCAGGAATCTCAGCAGGAAAGGAATAAAATGATTAGAATTAACCAGATAAAGCTTGATATTGGAACGGATGAAAAAATACTTAATTCTAAAATACAGAAGTTATTACGGTTAAAAAACAGTAGTTTTACTTATTCAATCGTTAAAAAATCCATTGATGCCAGAAAAAAAGAACATATAATGTATATTTATTCAGTGGATGTAAAGGTGGATGGCATAGACGAGACTGCTTTAGTCAGAAAACTTAACAATAAAGATATTATTATAAACAAAAACATAAAATATGTGTTTCCACAGATAAAAGATACTCATAAAAATAAAAAAATTGCAATCATCGGTTCCGGGCCAGCCGGACTTTTTTGTGGATTATTACTGGCAAGGGCGGGATTTAAGCCTGTAATCTACGAAAGAGGAGGAAACGTCCACGAAAGAACGGGCATAGTCAATGCTTTTTTTGAAACCGGAGTACTTGATACGGAAACCAATATCCAGTTTGGCGAAGGCGGTGCAGGTACGTTTTCGGATGGTAAGCTTAATTCCGTCATAAAGGAAAAAGATGGAAGAATAAGAAAGGTTCTTGAGACTTTTGTGGAGTTTGGTGCAAGTCCTGAAATACTTTATGTCAATAAGCCTCACGTTGGTACGGATGTACTTTCTGTGGTTGTCAGCAACATAAGAAATGAAATAATAAGGCTTGGAGGAACGGTTAATTTTAATTCAAAAGTAACTGATATATATATTGATACGGGTAAAATTACAGGAATAAGAGTGAATGACGAATATGACGAGGAGTTTAATGCTGTTGTACTGGCTCCCGGACACAGTGCCAGGGATACTTTTGAGATGCTTCTTAAAAAGGGCATCGAAATGGAGAAAAAATCATTTGCTGTCGGAATGCGAATAGAGCATAACCAGTCATTGATTAATAATTTCGCCTATGGCAGGGACGATAACGGTTCATTGCCTGTTGCAGATTATAAAGTAACTGCTAAGGCCGGCAATAACAGAGGTGTATATTCTTTTTGCATGTGTCCGGGAGGATATGTTGTTAATGCCTCTTCGGAAAAAGATATGACATGTGTAAATGGCATGAGTTACTCAAAACGTGACGGTAAAAATGCCAACAGTGCAATCGTAGTGACGGTTAATCCGGAAGATTTTGGGGAAAACGGAGTATTATCAGGTATGTACTTCCAAAGGCAGCTTGAACATAATGCTTATTTACAGGGAAAAGGCAGTGTACCATACCAGCTTAACGAAGATTTTATTAAAGGAAAAGCAACTTCAGGTTACGGTTCTGTAAAACCTCAGATACTCGGTAAAAAGACAGGTGCAGACCTGCGGGAAGTATTTCCTGAGTTTATTTGTGAATCAATTATTGACGGAATGAAATCTTTTGATAAAATAATACATGGATTTAATATGGGAGATGCAGTTTTTTCAGGTGTTGAAAGCAGAACCTCATCCCCTGTAAGAATTATAAGAAATGAAATGTTTGAAAGTATATCCGTGAAGGGCCTTTACCCGTGTGGTGAAGGTGCAGGATACGCAGGTGGAATAACAAGTGCCGCTGTTGACGGAATAAAAGTAGCGGAAGCCGTTGCTTTATCAGAAGAATAAAAAGAAGGTCATAATATGAACTATAGAGAATTAATAAAAGATAAGAAGAAAATAGTTGTTAAGATAGGTTCATCATCAATTACCCATGAAAGTACTGGCAATATTAATTACAGAAAGCTTGAAAAACTTGTAAGAATACTTTGTGATATCAAAAATCAAGGTAAGGATGTAGTGCTTGTATCATCAGGCGCCATAGCCGTAGGAAGACAGACGGTAGGAATAAAGAGAAGCAATGTTTTAGCGGAAAAACAGGCTTGTGCCGCCATCGGACAATGCCGGCTCATGATGACATACCAGAAACTTTTTTCAGAATATAATCAGGTTGCTGCACAGGTTCTGCTAACAAAGTATACCATGCAGAATCATGAAAGCGTTGTTAATGCAAAAAATACTTTTGAAGAACTTTTTAAGTTAGATGCAATCCCTGTTGTTAATGAAAATGACACGGTATCTACTTATGAAATAGAATTTGGCGATAACGATAAGCTGTCGGCACTTGTAAGTGCACTTATAGGTGCGGATTTGCTTATTCTTTTATCGGATATAGACGGACTTTACACAGATGACCCTAATGTCAATCCTGATGCGGAATTTATCGAACTTGTTCCTCATATTACCGATGAATTAAGGGCAATGGGTAAAGGCTCGGCAAGTGCTGTGGGAACCGGCGGTATGGCAGCCAAAATAGACGCTGCAATCATAGCCACGGAAGCAGGGGCTGATATGATAATAGCCAACAGTAAAGAGGTTGATATTATTTCATCAATTTTAAATGGTGATAATATCGGAACACTGTTTCTTGCCAATAAAGCCGATAATTTTGACCTCGCCAATTATTTATAGAAAAGAGGAAGAGATATGGACAGACTTGATAAATATAACTATTATCTGGACATTGCGGAATCTGTTTCAAAAAGAGGCACTTGTTTAAGAAAACGTTACGGAGCCGTGATTGTCAAAAATGATGAGATAATATCCACAGGTTATGTGGGGGCACCGCGAGGCAGAAAAAACTGTTCCGACCTTGGTTATTGTATTCGCAACAAATTGAATATTCCAAGAGGTGAAAGGTACGAACTTTGCAGAAGTGTCCACGCGGAAGCCAATGCCATAATAAGCGCTTCAAGAGATAAGATGATTGACAGTACTCTTTTTCTTGTAGGTATTGAACTATCGGACAATACCTATGTAAAGAATGCCTGTTGTTGTTCAATGTGTAAAAGAACAATAATCAATGCAGGTATTAAAACAGTAGTTATAAGAGATGATGAAAAAAACTACAGGAAAATTGATGTGAATGACTGGATAACAGATGATGAATCAATTATGGGAGAGTTCGGATATTAGTAATGGATAAAAAGACAGTAAGAAACAATATAAAAAAGGCAAGAGACAGTATGACATCCAAAGAAGTATGTGATAAAAGCAGGCTTATAACGGAAAACATCCTTAAAATACTGGAAAAAGAAGAATCCAGGTATATTTTTCTTTACAGAAGCATAAATAACGAAGTTAGTACATCTTTATTGTGGGATTGTCTGAAAGAAACAGATAAGATAATATCATTTCCGCGGGTAAAAGGAGATGAGATGGAATTTTACCGTGTCTTAAAAGGAGAAAGCCTGAAAAAAGGTTATATGGGAATAGAAGAACCATGTCCTGTTAAGGAAAATCTTATTGATACAGATGACGGAATAATAATAGTTCCGGGAGTTGCATTTGATATAAATGGCAACAGAACGGGATACGGAAAGGGATATTATGACAGATATCTTAGCAAACACAGTAATCTTATAAAAATCGGAGCAGCATTTTCACTGCAGGTAGTTGATAGTATTGATGCCGATGAATTTGATATTCCGCTTGATTACATTGTAACAGAAAACAATATATATAGATGCAGATAAAGGAGACAAAATGAACGAACTTGAAATAATGGGCAGGCTTGCTGCAGATGCAAAGCATGTAACGGCAGGATTAAAAATCAACGAAAAGAATAACGCACTGTTAAAAATAGCTGATTTGATTGTTGAAAGAACAGACTATATCATTGAAGAAAATAAAAAAGATATGGAAATAGGCAAATCCGCAGGTATGAAAGAAAGCCTTCTTGACAGACTTAAGCTTACCCCTGACAGAATCAAGGGAATGGCTGAAGGCGTAAGACAGGTTGCTGCACTTGAGGACCCTGTGGGAGAGGTTATTTCCATGTGGGAAAGACCAAACGGTCTTAAAATAGGTAAAAAAAGAGTTCCTATAGGTGTTATAGGAATAATATACGAATCAAGACCAAATGTAACGCTTGATGCATTTTCGCTTTGCTTTAAATCAGGTAATACGGTTATTTTAAAGGGCGGAAGTGATGCTATTAATTCCAATAAGGCCATTGTAAGCGTAATCAAAGAAGGACTTACGGCATGTGATATATCGGAATACTGCATACAGCTTATTGAAAGCACTGACAGGGCGGTTACAACCGAATTTATGCACCTTAACGGATATGTAGATGTTCTTATACCAAGGGGCGGTGCCGGTCTTATAAGGTCTGTAGTCGAAAATGCTACAATACCTGTAATTGAGACAGGAACAGGCAACTGTCATATATTTGTGGATGAAAGTGCTGATTTTGATATGGCACTTGATATAATAGTTAATGCCAAAACACAAAGAACGGGCGTGTGCAATGCTTGTGAATCACTTATTGTCCACAAAAATATTGCGGATAAGTTTGTACCTGCCCTTGCTGAAAGACTTTTTACACACAAAGTTGAAATCCGTGGGGATGAGAGAAGCAGGGTAATTGTTCCTGACATTAAAGCCGCAACAGAAGAAGATTACGGAAAAGAATATCTTGATCTTATTGTGTCCCTTGTTGTTGTGGATTCTGTAGATGATGCCATAAAGCATATCAACAAGTACAATACGGGACATTCCGAAGCAATTATTACCAATGATTACAATAATTCACAGAAATTTCTTGATGAGGTTGATGCTGCGGCAGTATATGTTAATGCCTCTACAAGATTTACGGATGGATTTGAATTCGGCTTTGGTGCTGAAATAGGAATAAGTACACAGAAGCTTCATGCAAGAGGACCTATGGGACTTAAGGAACTGACTTCTACCAAATATATCATTTATGGCAATGGTCAGATCAGAAAATAAAATACAGAGAAAGGTTATTTATGGGCCAGTTAAATACAATCGTTCCTGATAAGGAACCTGAAAGACAGTATTATTTTATAGAGCTGCTTAAAGATGAAATTAAGAAAAAAGCAGAAAAAAAAGGCGGAAGCCTTACCTATCACATCCAGACTTTCGGATGCCAGATGAATGCAAGGGATTCTGAAAAACTTGCGGGTATATTGGAAGCAGCGGGTTTTGTCCACACAGACAATGAAGAAGCTGATTTTGTTATATATAACACCTGCTCTGTAAGGGAAAATGCCAACAACAGATTATATGGACATCTTGGAAGAATGAAAGTTGTCAAGAAAAATAATCCGGATATGCTTATTGCAATATGCGGCTGTATGATGCAGGAGCCTGACGAGATAGAAAAAATCAAAACAAAATACAAATTTATCGATATTGTATTTGGTACACACAATATTTTTAAATTTGCAGAGCTTGTACACACGAAACTTAACTCAGAGGGAATGATTATTGATATCTGGAAAGACACCAACCAGATTGTTGAGGATTTACCGGATGTAAGGAAATATACATTTAAATCCGGCGTGAACATAATGTACGGATGCAATAATTTCTGCAGTTATTGTATCGTTCCTTATGTCAGAGGAAGGGAAAGAAGCCGTGAGCCTAAGGATATTATCAGGGAAGTTGAACGTTTTGTTAAAGAGGGAGTCAAAGAGGTTATGCTCCTTGGACAGAATGTTAATTCCTATGGTAAAACTCTTGAAAATCCAATATCTTTTGCGGAACTTTTAAAAGAAGTAAGCAAGGTTGAGGGACTTGAGAGAATACGTTTTATGACACCTCATCCAAAGGATTTATCTGATGAACTTATTGAGACAATGGCAGTCACACCTAAAGTATGCCACCACATACATCTGCCTTTACAATCAGGGAGTTCAAGGATTCTTAAACTTATGAATCGTCATTATACCAAGGAAAGCTACCTTGAACTTGTTAAGAAGATAAGAAAAAGAATGCCTGATGCAGCTCTTACAACAGATATTATTGTAGGTTTTCCCGGAGAAACTGAAGAAGATTTTAATGACACAATGGATGTTGTCAGGGAAGCTGAATTTGACAGTGCCTATACTTTTATATATTCAAAGCGTGAGGGAACGCCTGCAGCGTCCATGACTGAGCAGGTTCCGGAAGAAGTGACTAAAGAGCGTTTTGACAGACTTTTAAAACAGGTAGGAGAATCATCTAAAAAAAGATGCGGACTTGATGTAGGCAAGACACTTAAGGTACTTGTGGAGGAAGTCAACCAGAACCATGAAGGTCTTTTAACCGGACGTCTTGAAAATAATACCCTTGTCCATTTCAAGGGGAATTCATCACTTGTAGGTACAATATGTGATGTTAAACTGAATGAAAGCAAAGGCTTTTATTATATAGGAGAACTGGTGTAACAAACCGGTGATACAAAGGAAAGAAAAAAAGAATTATGCGAGATTTAAAGCCAAAATTATTTTCGGTAATGAAAAACTACAATAAGGATCAGTTTGTAAAGGATCTGATTTCCGGAATTATTGTTGCAATTATTGCATTGCCATTATCTATTGCCCTTGCAATAGCTTCGGGAGTAAGTCCTGAACAGGGTATTTACACAGCTATTATAGCAGGTTTTTTTATTGCATTGTTAGGAGGAAGCAGGGTACAGATTGGAGGACCTACAGCTGCCTTTGTTGTAATAATATGTGGAATAATTGAGAAGTATACATTTACAGGTCTTGTTATAGCAACAATACTTGCCGGTATTATGATGATTATTTTCGGACTTATAAGAGCCGGAAACCTCATAAAATACATACCGTATACAATTACAACGGGATTTACCGCAGGCATTGCCGTAACACTTGTTGTCGGACAGTTTAAAGATTTTTTCGGAATTAATATAGGTGCTGTTCCATCGGAATTTATAGAAAAAGTACGAACAATATTTTCTAATTTTTCAAAATGGAATTATGTGGCATTTCTTATAGGTCTTCTGGCACTTGTTATACAGATATTCTGGCCGAAAATTATGAATAAGCTTCCTGAAAAACTTAAATATGTCAAAGCAATTCCTGGTTCACTTATTGCAATCATAATCTGCACCGTAATTGTGCAGGCCGGCGGCCTTACAGAAGGTGCCAATGCAGTTAAGACAATTGGAAGCTCATATCCGCAGGTGGCAGGTTTAAGCGGACTTTCAGCTCTTCCTAAATTTTCAGTGCCAAAGATTTCTTTTTCAATGATAAAAGATTTAATAAGCCCGGCATTTACTATTGCAATCCTTGCAAGTATAGAATCACTTTTATCGGCAGTAGTGTCCGATGGTATGATTGGAAGCAAACACAAATCCAATGCTGAATTAATTGGACAGGGTGTGGGTAACATTATGTCAGCACTTTTTGGAGGTATACCTGCAACGGGAGCTATTGCAAGAACTGCAGCCAATGTAAAAAACGGCGGACGTACACCTATTGCCGGAATTGTCCATTCCATAACACTTCTTATCATACTTGTAGTGCTTATGCCTTACGCTTCATTGATACCGATGCCGGTTCTTGGCGCTATACTTATTATTGTAGCTTATAACATGGCAGGTATTCCAAAATGTATAAGATTATGTAAAAAAGCACCTAAAAGTGACATTATAGTTTTTGCCGTTACATTTATACTTACGGTATTTTTTGACCTTGTTGTTGCAATTGAAGTAGGACTTATTGTGGCTGCAGCACTTTTCCTTAAGAGAATGGTTGAGACTACGGATGTCAAAGGCTGGAAATATATTGATGAGGAAAATGACCCTGATAATATCGGGCTTAAGGTAGTTCCTGATAAAACATTTGTATACGAAATCAACGGACCTTTGTTTTTTGCTATGACAGACAAGGTTATGGATATTGTTAAAGATACGTCGGAAGATGTACTTATATTAAGAATGAGAGCTGTTCCTGCAATAGATGCAAGTGCACTTCATATCTTTTACGAAATACTTGATACCTGTAAGAGAGCCGGAATAACACTTGTATTTTCACATGTCAATGAACAGCCTATGAAGATGCTCCAGAAGGCAGGATTTGATAAAGAAGTTGGGGTTGAAAACTTCTGTCCTAACATAGATACTGCACTTTTACGTGCAAAAGAAATCGTTTCTGCAAATAAGTAATTACGAAAGCGTGGTAAAGATGGCTGAATATTCACCAATGATGCAAAAATATCTTGAAACGAAAAAAGAATATGAAGACTGTGTGCTTTTTTACAGACTGGGTGATTTTTATGAGATGTTTTTTGATGATGCAATAAATGTATCAAGAGAACTTGAACTGACACTTACAGGTAAGGACTGCGGGCAGGAAGAAAGGGCACCTATGTGTGGAATTCCTTATCATGCCGCAGATTCATATATTAACAGGCTTGTAGAAAAAGGCTATAAAGTTGCTATATGCGAACAGGTGGAAGATCCTAAAACAGCTAAGGGTCTGGTAAAAAGAGAAGTAATTAAAGTTGTTACACCGGGAACTAATTTTAACCCTATGGCACTTGATGAGACTAAAAATAACTACATCATGTGTGTTGCATATATGCCTGATTCCATCGGACTTGCAACATCTGATATTACTACCGGTGAATTTCTGATTACAGAAGTATCCTCAGAAAGGGAACTGATAGACGAAATCAACAAGTTTACACCATCAGAGATACTTTTTAATGAAGCATTTACAATCAGCGGAATTAATATATCTGATTTAAAGGACAGACTTTCTTTTGCAGAGTCTGTCCTTGAGCCATGGTATTTTGACGATAAAAATGATGAAGATATTATACTAAGACATTTTAATGTGGCAACACTTGATGGGCTTGGAATAAGTGATTACAAGACGGCAGTTGTTGCTGCCGGGGCTCTTTTAAATTATCTTTATGAAACGCAGAAAAATTCATTGCCCCACCTTACGAGAATTACACCTTATGCCACAGGAAGGTATATGATTATTGACAGCTCCACAAGAAGAAATCTTGAGCTTGTGGAAACTATGCGAGAAAAGCAGAAAAAGGGGTCATTGCTCTGGGTTCTCGATAAAACCAAAACAGCCATGGGTGCCAGGCTTTTAAGAAATATGATAGAACAACCTCTATTAATAAAAGATGATATTGTTGCAAGACAGAAAGCCGTTACAGAATTTATTAATAACTATGTGGATTGCGCAGAACTCAGGGAATATCTTAATCCGGTATATGACCTTGAAAGACTTGTAGGCAGAATAAGCACAAAATCCGCATCACCAAGAGATTTGATTGCATTCAAGGGTTCTATTGCCATGCTTCCTCCGATAAAAAAACTGCTGGCATCCTTTAAAAGCAGCCTGATTAAATCAATTTATGAAGAGCTTGATGTCCTTGAGGATATATGCAGCCTGATTGAAGCTTCAATTGTTGATGAGCCTCCAATTGCAATTAAAGACGGAGGTCTTATAAAAGAAGGTTACAATGAGGAAATAGACAGACTTCGTCATGCAAAGACAGATGGCAAACAGTGGCTTTTAAACCTCGAAGCAAGTGAAAAAGAAAGAACGGGAATCAAGAACCTTAAGATAAAATACAACAAAGTATTCGGATATTATTTTGAAGTAACAAACAGCTTTAAAAATATGGTTCCCGATGATTACATAAGAAAACAGACTTTAACCAATGCGGAACGTTTCACAACTCCTAAACTTAAAGAACTGGAAGAAGTGATTTTAAGTGCGGAAGATAAATTGTTTTCTCTTGAATATGACTTATTTACTGAAGTCAGGGACAGAATCGCAGGCGAGGTTTTAAGAATCCAGACAACCGCAAAAGCGGTAGCTAAAGCAGATGTTTTCTCCAATCTTGCGATTGTTGCCATGCAGAATAATTATGTATGCCCCACAATCAATGAAAAAGGCCTTATAGAGATTGAAGGCGGAAGACATCCTGTCGTAGAAAAAATGATAAGCAATGGTCTTTTCGTTGAAAATGATACAATTCTTGACAATCATAAGAACAGGATATCCATAATTACGGGACCTAATATGGCAGGTAAGTCAACTTATATGAGACAGACTGCACTTATTGTACTTATGGCACAGATAGGTTCGTATATACCTGCCACAAAAGCCAACATAGGAATTGTGGACAGGATTTTTACGAGAGTAGGTGCTTCCGATGACCTTGCAAGCGGTCAGAGTACATTTATGGTTGAAATGACGGAGGTAGCTAATATCTTAAGAAATGCAACTTCTGACAGTCTGCTTATCCTGGACGAGATAGGAAGAGGAACCAGCACCTTTGACGGACTTTCCATTGCATGGGCAGTTGTGGAGCATATAAGTAATCCGAAGTTACTTGGTGCCAAGACTCTTTTTGCAACACATTACCATGAACTTACCGAGCTTGAAGGACAAATGGAATCTGTTAATAATTATTGCATTGCGGTAAAAGAACAGGGTGATGATATTATTTTCCTGAGAAAAATTGTAAAAGGCGGAGCAGACAAGAGCTATGGAATACAGGTTGCAAAGCTTGCAGGTGTTCCTTCATCCGTAATTGAAAGAGCCAAGGAAATTGTTGCGGAACTTGCGGATAATGACATATCAGCTAAGGCAAAGGAAATTGCAAGGCTCGGAATTTCAAAAGAAGCCTTGAAAATTCCTGATTCCGTGGGAAAAGACAAATATGTTCAGATGTCTTTGTTTGATGCAGTAAATAATGATGATATTATTGATGAAATCAAAGACCTTGAATTAACTAAGATGACACCTATAGATGCGCTAAATACATTATTCAGGATTCAGGACAAAATAAAGAACAGGTGGTAAGCTATGGCAATTAATCTTCTGGACAAAAATACTATAAATAAGATTGCGGCAGGTGAGGTAGTAGACAGACCTTCATCCGTTGTAAAGGAGCTTGTTGAAAATGCCATTGATGCAGGTGCGACAGCCATAACGGTTGAAATAAAAGACGGCGGTATTTCATTGATAAGAATAACCGATAATGGCTGCGGAATTGATAAAAACGAAGTCAGACTGGCTTTTTTAAGACACTCCACAAGTAAAATCAAATCTGCTGCGGACCTTGCAGGAATATCATCACTGGGATTCCGTGGTGAAGCTTTATCAAGTATAAGTGCGGTTGCCCAGGTTGAACTGATTACTAAAACAAAGGATGCACTTACAGGCACAAGGTACCAGATTGACGGCGGAACCGAGAAAGTATTTGAAGAAGTAGGTGCACCTGACGGAACCACATTCCTTGTAAGAAATCTTTTTTACAATACCCCTGCCAGAAGAAAATTTTTAAAAACCCCTGCTACAGAAGGCGGTTATATAAGTTCACTTATGGAAAATCTATGCCTGTCCCATCCTGAAATATCGATACGTTTTATAAATAACAACCAGCCAAAGATTCAGACAACTGGCAATGGTAAATTAAAGGATAATATATATGTAGTTTACGGACGCGAGATAACATCTAATCTTCTTGAAATAGACAGGCAGTTTAATGACTATTCCATTAAAGGATATGTAGGAAAACCTCTTATATCAAGAGGCAACAGAAATTTTGAAAATTATTATATAAACGGACGATACGTTAAAAGCAATATAGTTGCAAGGGCAATAGAGGATGCTTATGCAGGTTTTATAATGCAGCACAAATATCCTTTTACATCCCTTCACATTACAATTAATCCGGAACTTCTGGATGTTAATGTACATCCTTCAAAAATGGAATTGAGGTTTTCAAATGAACAGGAAATATACAACAATGTAAAAGAAAGTATACTTCTTGCACTTACACACAGGGAACTGATACCTGAGATTAATCTTGAAAAAGCGAAAAAAGAAGAACCTTTAAAAGTTGAATATAATAAAAAAGAACCGGATACGGTTGTAAATTATGAAAAGGCGGTAGAAAAACAGCCTGAAACAGTAAATGAAAAGGAACATGTTATTATCAGAAAAGTTCCTGAAGTAAAAAAAACTCTGGTTTCGGCAAGAATGCCTGAGCCTTTTGAGACAAAAAGAGCAGTTGTATATGAAGAAGTTGTGAAAGAAATAAAACAACAGGAAGAACCAAAACAGCTTGAACTGTTTAAAGTAAATGAACTGTTAAAAAAAGAAAACAAGAAAGCTATTAAGATAATAGGCCAGCTTTTTGACACATACTGGATTATGGAATTTGAAAACAGTATGTATATAGTAGACCAGCATGCCGCACATGAAAAGGTATTGTTTGAACGTTTTATGAAGCGGTACAATGACAGGTCAATCACATCACAGATGATTAATCCACCCGTTGTTTTTTCGCTAACCACAGAGGAACAGAATGTATACAAGGATAACGAAGAATACCTTGCACAATTCGGATATGAAATAGAAGATTTTGGCGGAGGCGAACTTGCCATAAGAGGAATACCGGCTGATTTTTCAGAAGCAGACCCAAAAGAAATTTTTACGGAAATAATGGATTCTTTATGTATTGATTATGGTAAGAACACACCTGAAACAATTAAAAACAGAATTGCAACAATGTCATGTAAAGCTGCAGTTAAGGGTAATAACAGGCTTAACATAAAAGAAATGGAAAAACTTATGGATGAACTTATGGAACTTGAAAATCCATATAACTGTCCTCACGGCAGACCTACATTTATCACCATCAGTAAATATGAATTGGAAAAGAAGTTTAAAAGAATAGTATGAAAAAACCACTTATAATATTGACGGGACCTACGGCAGTAGGAAAGACAGAGCTTTCAATTAAATTAGCAAAAGCTGTAAACGGAGAAATAGTAAGTGCTGATTCCATGCAGGTATATAAGGAGATGGACATCGGAACAGCTAAAATTACAAATGAGGAGATGCAGGGAGTCCCACATCACCTTATTAATATCCTTGAACCTAAAGATGAATTTAATGTATTTCTTTTTAAAGAATATGCCTGTAGAGCAATGGAAAAAATTTATGAAAGAGGACATATACCTATAATTACAGGCGGAACCGGGTTCTATATCCAGTCAGTTCTTTACGATATAGAATTCGAGAAATCTGATGAAGATAAAGAATACAGGGAATATCTTTACGGATTGGCAGAAGAAAAAGGCAAGGAATATATACACGATATGTTAAGGACTGTTGACGAAAAATCAGCAGAAGAGATACACTTTAATAATGAAAAACGTGTAATAAGAGCACTTGAATATTTTAAACAGACCGGTAAGAAAATATCAGAACACAATGAAGAACAGAAGAAAAACGAATCACCTTACAACTTTTTGTATTTTGTGCTCAATAATGACAGGGAAGTTCTCTATGACAGAATTGACAGGCGTGTGGATATGATGTTTGATATGGGACTGACAGATGAGGTCATAAAGCTTATTAAACACGGCTGCACCAAAGATATGACATCAATGAAGGCTATCGGTTACAGAGAATTTTTTGAATATTTTGATGGCACGGCTACATTAGATGATGTCAGAAAAAAAATAAAACTGGATACCAGGCATTTTGCCAAGAGACAACTTACATGGTTCAGACGTGAAAAAGAAGTTACAATGCTGGAATTACATGAGTTTGATAACAAAGACAAATTGTTAAAATATATGCTTGAAATGATAAAGGAGAAAAATATTATATAATGAGCAAGGAAATTTACGATTTATATCTTAAAATGGGGCTTTCTGAAAAAGTCCTTAAAATGGCGGAAGAAGCAGAAAGCGGACTTAAGGAACGTTTTAAAAAAATTGATGGTATTGCTGAATATAACCAGTTAAAGGTACTTCATGCCATGCAGAAAAACCGGGTAAGCGAGGCACACCTGGGAACCTCTACCGGATATGGTTATAACGATATAGGACGAGATACACTTGAACAGGTATATGCGGATGTGTTCCATACGGAAGCTGCACTTGTCCGTCCGCAGATAACCTGTGGAACCCATGCTCTTACGGTTGCATTAGCAGGCAATGTAAGACCGGGAGATGAAATATTTTCACCTGTAGGACTTCCTTATGACACATTACAGGGTGTAATAGGAATCCGTGAAGAAAAAGGCTGCCTTAAGGAATACGGAATAACATATAACGGTGTCGACTTAAAAAAAGACGGAAGCTTTGATTATGATGCAATCCGTGAAGGAATTAATGAAAAGACCAGACTTGTTACAATACAAAGATCGAAAGGATATGCTGACAGACCTACACTTTCTGTTGAAAGGATAGGAGAACTCATTAAGTTTATAAAGAACATTAAACCGGATGTAATATGTATGGTTGACAATTGTTACGGTGAGTTTATTGAAACAATAGAACCATCCGACGTAGGTGCAGATATGGTTGTAGGTTCTCTTATAAAAAATCCGGGCGGTGGACTTGCACCGGTTGGAGGTTATATATGCGGTAAAAAAGAGTATGTGGATAATGCGGCATTCAGACTTACAGCACCGGGACTTGGAAGTGAACTGGGAGCGTCTCTTGGTGTTAATCCCTCGTTTTATCAGGGACTTTTTCTTGCACCTACGGTATCAGCAGGTGCATTAAAGGGTGCGATTTTTGCGGCACGTCTTTATGAAAAACTTGGATACAGGGTTATTCCGAACGGAACAGAAGAACGTTATGATATCATACAGGCAGTTGAGCTTGAAACACCTGAAAAGCTCATAGCATTCTGTAAGGGAATTCAGGCTGCAGCACCTGTTGACAGCCATGTTACTCCGGAACCATGGGATATGCCCGGATATGATTCCAAAGTTATAATGGCTGCGGGTGCTTTTATTTCCGGTTCATCAATAGAGTTGTCTGCAGACGGACCGCTTCGTCCTCCTTATACGGTATTTTTCCAGGGTGGGCTCACCTGGTATCACGCCAAATTCGGAATTATGATGAGTTTACAAAAATTATTAGAATTGGAATAGAAATTATAATTAAAGTATGTTATTATAAATGGTAAGGGATTTTTTCTTGTGAATCTTCTTTTTGCAGAAGGAGACATATTTGAGGAAAATTAGTACAGAAGAAAACGTACTTTTACCATACGAAAAATGTGAAAGATATGGTGCGGCAAGTCTCACGGATGTGGAGCTTTTAGCTGTTATTATCAGAAGCGGTACAAAAGACAAGAACTGTATCCAGGTTGCCGAGGAGTTATTTAAGCTTTCCGGCAATATGGGGATCCTTGGATTAAAACACCTTACACAAAGGGATTATTGTTCCATAGACGGAATCGGTAAAGTTAAATCGATAATGTTTCAGTGTATAGGTGAATTGTCATCACGCATTTCAAAGGCAACAATGGCTAAGAGAACAGTTTTCAATACGTCAAAGGATGTTGCCGATTACTGTATGGAGGAATTAAGGCACCTGGAATATGAGTGCTTTATGGTATTGTTGCTCAATACCAAATGTGAACTTATTAATGAGAAAACATTATCCATGGGTACTGTTAATTATACATGTATTACCTCAAGGGAAGTGTACAGATACGCACTTAGTAAAGGTGCGGTATATATTATTGTTGTACACAATCATCCAAGCGGGGACCCCACCCCAAGCAGGGAGGACTCCCTTTGTACGAAAAAACTCAAAGAAGCAGGAGAACTTGTAGGAATCCCATTGATTGACCATATTATTATTGGTGATAATAGATACATAAGCCTAAAAGAACAAGACATGATTTAGAAAGATTTGAGGGTAAAAATATGGCAAAGAATATTTACGGACTGGACATAGGAACCAGTAATATCAAAATATACCACAAAGATAAAGATGCATTCCTTAACGAGAAGAACATAATAGCCATAGCAAACAAAACAGAGGTTTTTGCATTTGGTGATGAAGCTTTTGAAATGTACGAAAAAGCACCTGATAATATCAAGGTATCTTTTCCGGTTAAATGTGGTGTGATTGCCGATTTTGATAATATGCAGACACTTTTTATTGAATTTATCAAAAAAATCAGTCATGAAACCAAAAAAATAGTGCCTGCTGATTATTATATAGCAGTTCCTACGGATATTACAGAGGTCGAGAAAAGAGCATTTTTTGAACTGACAAAAGACCCTAAGGTACATTCTAAGAAAGTATATGTAATCAACAAGCCTGTTGCAGATGCAATCGGAGCCGGTGTTGATGTTAATAATGCAAAAGGAATAATGGTTGTTAATATCGGAGCAGATACTACCGAGATTTCAGTACTTTCCCTTGGCGGAATCGTACTAAGCAAAGCCGTTAAGTTTGGTGGAAATAAGCTTGACAGCCAGATAATAAGTGCCGTAAGGAAAAAATATAATCTTGTTATCGGTTCCAAGACAGCAGAATATATAAAATGTCAGCTTGGAAGTGCAATTAAGCAGGAAGAGACAACCGTAAACGTTTATGGAAGACATGTTGTTACAGGTCTGCCTACAAACTGTACTATATCTTCGGATATTGTATACGAATGTCTTAAAGATTTTATCAATCAGATTGTGGATTCTATTAAATCAATTCTTGAGAGAACCCCACCTGAATTATCGGCAGATATCATTGACACGGGAATATATCTTACCGGAGGTTCATCTGCCATAAACAGACTTGGCGAACTTATTAACGGAGAGACCGAACTTCATGTGAATATTGCGGACAATCCTTCGGAATGTGTTGTTAAAGGTATCAAAACAATAATCGATGATGAAAAATATAATGAAATTGCTTATATACCTAAGGATAGAATTATTGACTAATATTTAAGGAAAATCTATGAAAAAAAAGTTTAAATTTTTTCTTTCGCCCAAAACATGGCTTACAATACTTGCCTGCGTATGTTTTTTACTTATAGGCATTACATTTTTTACGGATAAGTTAACTAGACCACTTCAAAAAGTGACAGGTTCCATCATAATCCCTCTCCAGAAAGGAATTAATGGAATCGGTTCATGGCTTACGGAAAAAAAAGATTTGTTCCAGTCAGTAGAAAATCTGCAGAAAGAAAATGATGAATTAAAAACCAAACTCAGTGAGCTTGAAGAAGAAAATATTAAAATGAAACTGGAACAGGTAGAATATAACGATCTGAAGGAATTGTACAAAATAGACAATGTTTATTCGTCATATGAGAAGATCGGCGCCAATGTAATTGGAAGAAATTCCGACAGCTGGTATGATACTTTTATCATAGATAAGGGTTCGGCAGACGGTATAGAAGTTGATATGAATGTAATCGCAGGAAATGGTCTTGTAGGTATTGTATATAAGGTTTCCGAAAAATATTCCCATGTCAGAAGCATTATTGATGATGAAAGTAAAGTAAGCTCAATGCTTATGAACACATCGGATGTATGTGCCGTAAGCGGTGATTTGAAGCTTATTGAAGACGGTTATTTAAGGTTAAGTTATCTTGATGCAGATGTAAAAATATCGGACGGAGATATGATAGTTACATCCAATGTAAGTAAAAAATTCCTTCCGGGCATACTTATCGGATACGCCAAAGATATAGAAACAGATTCAAATAACCTTACCCAGTCAGGATATGTTATTCCGGCCGTGGACTTTAAGCATATCCAGAAAGTTTTAATCATAACACAAAAAAAGATAACAGGTGATACTGTAAAATAGAGGCTGTATGAGACGTTTTATAATTAGTTTTATTTCAATAATCATATTATATGCATTACAATGTACTTTATTCGCAAGTGCACTTTCAGTTGCAGGAATAACACCTAATCTTATACTTATGTTTACATGTATCGTAGGTTATATGAGAGGCCGTGCGTCAGGAATTTTTACCGGATTTTTTAGTGGACTGCTTGTTGACATAATGGCCGGTAAGATAATAGGATTTACAGCACTTCTTTATATGCTTGCCGGATTCTTAAATGGTATTTTCCATAAGGAATATGTTAAGGAACAGCTTATTTTTCCGATACTCCTGGTTTTATCATGTGACTTTTTATACGGAATAGCTGTTTTTGTAACAGGATTTCTTGTACGGAATAAATTGTCTTTCGGATTTTATGTCGTAAGGATTATATTCCCTGAGATAATATATACCGGTGTAATAACTATTTTTGCATATGTATTTGTATATTTTATTAACAGAAAACTGATTCTGCTTGAAAAAAAGAAGGAGGTTCACGATGCGGTTAAAAGCAATAACTCAGTTTCTTAAGGACCTCGGATCGGGGCTTAAGCATTTTTTTACATCGAGGATAGTACCTTTTGTACTTGTTGTGATTGTATTGTTTGGGATTCTTCTTTCAAGACTTTTCAGCTTACAGATTGTAAAGGGCGAATATTACAAACAGAACTATACAATGAAAGCCCAGAGAGAGATTGCAACTGTGGGACCAAGAGGCAATATCTACGATAAAAACGGTGAACTGTTAGCTTACAGTGAACTTGCTTACTCAGTGGTAATTGAGGATTGCGGATATTATGATTCAACAAAAGTAAGAAATGAGACACTTAATGATATTATCGCAAAGACGATATCAATAATAGAGGAAAACGGGGATAATCTTAATTTTGATTTTCCTATAGAATATACAGAATTCGGAACATACAGATATAATATTGAAGGAAACAGCCTTCAGAGATTTTTAAGGGATATACTTGGCAAAAAGTCAGTAGGAGAACTTACTGAAGAAGAAAAAACCATTACGGAATACGATCTTATAAAGAAATTAAAGACAAGATACCGCATTGACAGCAAATATGATGATAAAACAGTGCTTGACATAATTTATGTCAGATATAATCTTTCTGTCAATTCATATAAGAGATATATATCTTTTACACTTGCAAGAAATGTTTCAGAAAAGACAATGGCTGCAATTCTTGAATCTTCATCAGAACTTATAGGTGTAGGTATTGAGGAAGAATATCTCAGAAAGTATAACTACAGCAAGTATATTGCACATATAATCGGATACACCGGTAAAGTAAGTGAATCAGAGCTTGAAGAACTTAAACTTTCCAATCCGGATTATACTGCTAATGATGTTGTAGGAAAATCAGGAATTGAGTCTATTTACGAAACTGTTCTTGCCGGAAAAAAAGGAACTACAACAATGCTTGTTGATACATTAGGCAGGGTTCAGGAGATAACAGCTCAGGAAGACGCACAGGTAGGAAATGATATTTACCTTACCATTGATGTAAAATTACAGGAAAAAATTTACAACCTCCTTGAAAGACGTCTTGCAGAAACTCTTATAACCAATATAGTTGAGGGCGATGAGACAACTGCCGGACTTTCCGGGGACATTGTTATGCCTGTAACAAGGGTATATTTTGCCTTTATTGACAACAATATGATAGATATGGACAAGATAGCAGAATCAGATACGGAGGCTGCAAAGAATGTATATTCTGTTTTCAGTTCAAGGAAAGCAGAAATTCTTAACACAATTCTGGCTGAAATGCAGAACGGAACACCTTATAATGAACTTTCAGACGATATGAAGGAGTACATTAAAAGAATAAGGACACTCCTTATCGAAAAAGACATTCTTAGTAAGGACAAAATATCTTCGGAGGATGAATTAAGCAAGAAGTGGTCCGATGGTACAATTTCTTTAAAAGAATATCTTGAAGGTGCAATAAGTAACGAATGGATTAATATCAACAACCTTGACGTAAGTACGGACTATCCTACAACGGATGAGGTAATAGCTGTTATTAATGAGCTTGTTATGGAAGAGATTACCAAGGATTCAGAACTTAACAAACTCATATATAAAGAACTTATCCTGAACAGAACAATATCAGGCAGACTTATGTGTATGATACTTATGGAACAGGGTGCGGTAAATCATACAGATTCTGAATATGTGGCAATTTCAAACGGTGCGTCACCTTATGAATTTGTTAAAAATAAGATAAGCAGTCTTGAGATAACTCCGGCGCAGCTTGCGCTTGACCCTTGTTCCGGTTCCTGCGTAATGGAAGACCCTAATACAGGAAATATTATCGCATTGGTGTCATATCCAAGTTATGATATTAATCTTTTTTCAGGAACCATTGATTCGACATACTACAAATCTTTGTTAAATGATAAATCAACACCGCTTGTAAACCGTGCAACCCACACAAGGATTGCTCCCGGTTCAACATTTAAACCGCTGACTGCTGTTGCTGCTTTGACAGAAGGAATAATAACATCGAATGATACCATATATTGCAAAGGTATTTTTGATTCAATTACACCTAACATAAAATGTTGGAATTATCCTAATGAACATGGTCCTTTAGCCACAGAGGAAGCATTGCAACGTTCATGCAACGTATATTTCTGTGAACTTGGATACAGACTGAGTTTTACTTCTGACGGAAGTTTAAGTTTTGATTACGGCTTGTCAAGATTGAAAAAATATGCCGAAATGCTTGGACTTGCTACCAAAACAGGTATCCAGATTCAGGAAGCGGCACCAAGAGCTTCCGACTATAACCCGGCATCATCTGCTATCGGTCAGGGTACTAATGCATATACCTCATTAAACCTTGCAAGATATGTTTCGACAATTGCCAACCGTGGCACCGTATACAATTCAAATCTAATTGGAAAAATCACGGATAGCGACGGAAATATAATAAAAGAATTTACACCGAATGTGGCAAACAAAGCTGATTCCGTGTCGGATGCGACATGGACAACCGTGCAAAACGGTATGGCAAGAGTTATATCTGAAGGTGCGATTTCAATGCTTACAAACAGGCTTCCTGTAAAGGTATGCGGTAAGTCAGGAACAGCACAAGAGGACAAAAAAAGAGGTAACCACGCATGTTATGTCATGTTCTCACAGAATGACGAAGGACAGGCTGAGGTAGTGACAACAGTAATGCTTCCATATGCTTATGCCGCTTCAAATGCAGGTATTATGGCATACTACGCGATGGCATCTTATTATGATACAGAAATACCTTCATCAGTGTATTTTGATGTTAATACAAATTTTATTATTAATGAATAGGGGGCTGAACCGATGAATAATTCAGTAATTATTAAAGGCAATAAATATGGAATAGTGGTTGTGCTTGATGATAAGATACCTTTTGCACAGCTTAGGGAAGATATTGCCAACAAATTTAAAAGTGCTACGAAGTTTTTTGATAAAGCCAATATGGCAGTTTCGTTTGAAGGTCGTAAACTTTCATCCGAAGAAGAGCGTGATGTACTTGACATCATTGCAGCCAATTCCGAGCTTAATATTGTATGTGTTATTGATAATAATGAAATAAGAGAACAATGCTTTAAAAAAGCTGTTGAAGAAAGGCTTGAGGAGATTTCATCACAGACCGGACAATTCTATAAAGGAACACTCCGTTCCGGTCAGATGCTTGAGTCTGAAAGCAGCATTATAATACTGGGAGATATAAATCCGGGTGCAAAAGTTATCGCAAAAGGCAATGTTATCATACTCGGTTCGCTTAAAGGTAATATATATGCCGGAGCCAATGGTAATGAGGATGCATTTGTTGTCGCACTTGAAATGGCTCCGATCCAGATTAGAATCGGTGATACAATTGCAAGAAGTGACGATAATAACGGCAAACCTAAAAAAATGGGTGACGGAATTATGATTGCCTTTGTTGAGGATGGTAATATTTATATTGAAAAGTTAGATAAAACCATACTTGACGATATAAGAATATAAAAAGCACAAAAAAATACAATTTTTAGTTGATTATGGCACAAAAAAATAGCATAATAAATAAGTATTATATAAATGGAGGAAACAAAATGAGTGAGGTTATAGTTGTTACATCAGGTAAAGGCGGTGTTGGTAAAACAACAACATCTGCAAATGTAGGTACCGGTCTGGCTAAATTAAATAAAAAAGTAATATTAATTGATACAGATATAGGATTAAGAAACCTTGACGTTGTAATGGGTCTTGAAAACAGAATAGTATACAATCTTGTAGATGTTGTTGAAGGCAACTGCAGAATTAAACAGGCATTAATTAAAGATAAGAGATATGCCAATCTTTATCTTCTTCCATCAGCACAGACAAGAGATAAGACAAGCGTTACACCTGAACAGATGAAGAAACTTATAGATGAGCTTAGGGAAGAATTTGATTACATAATCCTTGATTGTCCTGCAGGAATCGAACAGGGCTTTAAGAATGCTATTGCAGGTGCCGACAGAGCACTTGTTGTTACAACCCCTGAAGTATCGGCAATAAGAGATGCTGACCGTATTATCGGTCTTCTTGAAGCTAACGAGATTAAGAGAACAGATCTTATCGTAAACAGAATCCGTATGGATATGGTTAAGAAAGGTGATATGATGTCAATAGAAGATGTTGTGGATATTCTTTCTGTTAATTTGATAGGTGCTGTTCCTGATGATGAAAACATCGTTATTTCTACTAACCAGGGTGAGCCTCTCGTAGGAAGTGATACCCTTGCAGGAAAAGCTTATATGAATATCTGCCGCAGAATTATAGGTGAGGATGTTCCATTACTTGATTTAAATGGTAAAACGGGATTTTTTGCAAAATTGTTTAAGAAAAATAAATAGGGAGAAGATATATTATGGGATTATTTGAGTTATTTAAAAAGAAAAATTCCGGAGGCGTAGCTAAAGACAGATTAAAACTTTTGCTTGTATCCGATAGGGCTAATTGTTCTCCTGATGTAATGGAAATGATTAAGAATGACATTATTAATGTTATTTCCAAGTATATGGATATTGATGTTGAGGGACTTGACATTCAGATTACACAGACACAGTCTGAGACAAGCAATGGCACAGTTCCTGCTTTATTTGCAAATATTCCGATTAAAGACCTAAAAAATAGAAGCAAACAGTAAATTTAAAAGATTATGAAAAAGCTAAAAAATATTCACTTTAAATTAAAATATTATAATTTCAGATTGATTTTCTTTATAATTTCGCTTACATTGCTGGGAATTATTGTAATTGGAAGTGCAGCACCAGGACAGAATTATCAGATGAAGCAGTTGATAGGTATGATTCTCGGTGCAATTATAATGTTGGCTTTATCAGTAATTGATTACAGGTTTCTTTTGAATTTACACTGGATAGAATATGGTGTATGTGTATTTTTGCTTATTCTGGTTCTTATACCGGGAGTCGGCAAAAATGTAAAAGGTGCCCAAAGATGGATACCAATAGGTTCGGATTCCGGAATCAATATCCAGCCTTCAGAATTTGCCAAGATATTAATGATTTTGTTCTGGGCATGGCTATATGGTAAGAATCAGGATAATATTAAAAAATGGAAAAATTTTCTGATATCTTCACTGTTTACATTGCTTGTAATGGGATTAATTGTGAAGGAACCGGATTTATCAACCACTATACTTATGTTGGGATTATTCTTTGGTGTACTTTTTATATCCGGTTTCAGCTATAAGAAGTTTGGTATTATTTTTGCCATAGCGGTTCCTATTCTGGTTGGGGCCATAATCTATATTCAGACACCTAATCAGAAGCTGCTTAGGGTCTATCAGCTTAATCGTATTTTATCATTTATTAATCCTGATAAATACGATGATTTAAGATATCAGCAAGATAATGCGGTACTTGCAATCGGTTCGGGAGAACTTTATGGAAAAGGCTTATATAATGACAGTTCAGATTCCGTTAAGAATGGTAATTATATAGCAGAACCGCAGACAGACTTTATATTTTCGATTGTAGGAGAAGAGATGGGTTTTGTAGGAAGCTGCATTGTTTTAGGGCTGCTTCTTGCTATAACAATTGAATGTATAATTACAGGTGTGAGAGCACTTGATATGCCGGGACGGATAATCTGTTTTGGTATGGCGGCACTTATAGCCCTTCAGACTTTTATAAATATTGGTGTAGTAACAGAAATTCTTCCTAATACCGGTATCCCTTTACCGTTTTTTAGTTATGGTCTCAGTTCATTGGTGACTATATATGCGGGAATGGGTCTTGTATTAAGTGTAAGAATAACTAAAAAAACAGTATTGGAGGAGACAATGAATGAATATAGGTTTAATCGCACATGATTCCAAGAAAAAACTTATGCAGAATCTCTGCATTGCTTACAGGGGAATCCTCAGTAAGCATGAGTTATTTGCAACAGGAACTACAGGAAGACTTATTGAAGAAGTTACTAATCTTACTGTAAAAAAATATCTTGCAGGTCATTTGGGCGGCGAACAGCAGTTGGGTTCCCAGATTGAGACAAATGATATCGATATGGTTATCTTCTTAAGAGATCCGTTGACTCCGAGAGTGCATGAGCCTGATGCAAGTAATATATTCAAATTATGCGATATACACAATATTCCTTTGGCAACGAATCTTGCCACAGCAGAAATGCTGATTAAATCGCTGGACCGAGGAGATTTGGACTGGCGTGAAATATTCAAATAAGGTGCTTGATATGAAGAACAGACTTTTAAAAATAGTTTTATCCGGTATTATGACATTATCTTTATTCGGATGTGGTAAGAGTGCGGATAAAATTGCTAATCAATATACGGTTAATAACAGTGGTGCCGAGTTGTATGCGGACATTCCTTTGACATATACCGATGGTTTTTCATCCAATATTGCGGTTGTAGGAGCAGATGCGGTTAATTCTCCGGGAAGCGATAAAATAACTTCAGATGCTGCATTGCTTGTTGATGTAAATACAGGTGAAGTGCTTTTCCAGAAAAATCCTCATAAAAAGGAATATCCGGCAAGTACCACAAAGATTCTTACGTCATTAATTGCAATAAAATATGGTGATGCGAACAGTGTGAGAAAAGTCGGTGATGAAGTTATTATTAATGAAAGTAATGTTGTTATGTGTGATTTCAGACAGGGGGACCTGATTCCTTTTGATATAGCGATTCATGGTGCACTTATGAAATCCGGTAATGATGCAGCTGCGGTTCTGGCTTTGTTCGCTGCGGATAATATGTCGGATGCAGTAGCTTTGATGAATAAAGAAGCTAAATCGTTAGGAGCAACAGAATCTAATTTTGTTAATCCTCACGGACTTTATAATGACAACCATTATACAACAGCTTACGACTTATATCTGATATTTAATGAGGCAATTAAATACAGTAAATTCGTTGATACACTTTCCTGTATGAAATATACAGGTTCTTTCACAAGAAAGACAGCATATGGAGATTATTCTATAGGCTGTTCATATACCAATTCAAACGGTTTTCTTACAGGTTCGTATGCTACACCTGATGGGATTAAGGTATATGGAGGCAAAGCAGGATATACGGAAGTTGCAAGGCGTAGTTATGTAATGCTTGCAGAATCCAATAACGGACATAAATATATTATAATAACGATGCGTGCTGAATCTAATTCGCATATGTATAAGGATTTATCAGCTTTACTTAATAAAATACCGGTTGAAAAAAAAAGCTACGCAGACAATGAATAAGAAGATTAAAACGGTCACAATAAAGTGACCGTTTTTTAATGATATTATTAGTCTTCTCCAAATCCCCTGATTCTGCCAAATAAGCTGATAAGGTAAAGTCCGGCTAATCCGATGATTGCATATATAATTCTTGATACAACTGTCATGTTGCCAAAAATTGCCTTAACCAGATCAAATTTGAAAAAACCTACCAAGCCCCAGTTGATTGCACCTATAAGTACAAGAACCAGACAACAATAGTCGAAAAACCTTGAATTCATTGATAATATCCTCCTTTATAAGATACTATTATCATTTTCATTTTTTTGAATTTTATCATAGAAATTTTATGCAAAGAATGGTAAAATATAATACTGAAATAATTGAATGGAGCATGTTATGGGTAAACGGGGAAACATTGTCAAATTTAATAAAAAAATAGATTTTAATATAGGCTATGTGGTTTTTATTGTAATTATATTATACCTTGCTATTTCTGTTATTATATATGCCGCAAGTGATAAAGTTGTGATTTACGAAGTGAACAAAGGTTCGTTATCTCTTAATAATGTATATTCGGGAATTATAGCAAGGGATGAGCAGCTTGTAAAATCGGAGTATTCCGGTAATATCAATTATTATCTGGATGACAAGGAAAAAACTGATAAGGTTACGGTTATTTATTCTGTTGATGAAACAGGACATATATCAGAGCTTCTGTCAAAGTATTCAGAAGATTCATTACCTGACAGGACTGTTGAAGACATTAAGAATCTTTTATCGGGATATACTTCATCCTATTCAGAAAATACATACGGAAACCTGTATGAAGTCAAGAATAAAATAGAATCAAAGCTTAACCGTTCACATTACAATATTATCCTTAAAGAACTGGACAAACTTATTGAAGAATCCGGCAATACGTCTCTTTTCCATAAGGTAACCGCTAAAAATACAGGAATTGTAATGTTTACAACAGACGGATATGAAGGAATTAACGATGAAGGAATCGATAAAGCATACTCAGAAAAAGAAAGTTACACGCAGACAAGCTTAAGGGACAGTGAAATTATTAATACCGGAGACCTGGCATACAGACTGATTTCATCCGATACATGGTATATTTATATTAAACTGAATGAGAGTGATATTGCGGCATTTGCAGACAAAACATCTGTTAATATAAGATTCAGTAATGATGATATAGAATGTCAGGCAGGTTTTGAGATGATTAAATCAGGAGGCAATACATACGGAAAACTGAAGCTCAATAAATATATGATTAATTTTGCTGAGGAACGTTATGTTGATATAGAGATTGTTGAATCATCAAAAACAGGACTTAAAATTCCTATTACATCGGTTTTAAAGAAAAATTTTTACACGATACCTCTTAAATTTCTTACCGAGTCCAATAATTTTGTAAGGATATATTACAAATCAAACGGTGAGATGGAAACTGAACCTGTTAATGCGACAATTTATGATTCGGATGACAAATATTATTATGTTTCAATGTCTGATTTTTCAAATGGTGATATAATTGCCGATGCCGAGACAGGTGAACAGTATGTAATAGGTACTATAGGAGAATTACCGGGTGTGTACTGCGTCAACAAAGGCTATACGCAGTTCAGAAAGGTAGATATAATAGACCGTAATAATGAATACTACATTATAAAACAAGGCTCTGCTTATGGACTTAAAGTATATGACCATATTGTACTGGATTACAGTACGGTAAAAGAAGATGAGCTTATATAGGAGGATGGAATGGTAACGGATAATTTAAAAAAAGTAATCGAAAGAATGGAAAATGCTGCAAAAAGGGCAGGACGTAATCCGGAAGATATTACCTTGATAGCAGTAAGCAAGACCAAACCGGTTGAACTGATTAAGCAGGTCTATGATGCAGGAATCAGGGAATTCGGTGAAAATAAAGTTCAGGAAATTGACAGAAAATCAGAAGTTCTGCCAAAGGATATTAAGTGGCATATGATTGGACACCTTCAAAGAAATAAAGTTAAAACGGTAATCAAAGAGGCGTGTCTGATTCATTCAGTAGATTCAATCAGATTAGCGGAACAGATTAGTAAAGATGCGGCAACGCTTGGAATAAGCGTACCTGTTTTACTGGAGGTCAACATTGCCTGTGAAGAGTCCAAATACGGATTTAAAGCAGAAGAAACCGAAGCCGCACTTGTCGAAATAGCAAAACTTCCTAATATTACAGTTCGTGGACTTATGACAAGTGCTCCTATAACGGACAATCCGGAAGATAACAGAATATATTTCAAGGCTTTAAAGCAATTATGTGTTGACTTGAAAGCAAAAAACATTGATAATACAAGTATGGATTTTCTGTCGATGGGTATGACAGGGGATTTTGAGGTGGCTGTAGAAGAAGGCGCGACACATATCAGAGTCGGTACGGCCATTTTTGGAGAAAGAGATTATTCAATATAACTAAGGAGATTTTTTATGAAATTATTTGATAATTTATTAGACAAGATGAAGCTTTCGTCAGATGATGATGAATATGAAGATGATGATATGATGGATGATGACGAAGTGGAAGAAGAACGTGTCTCTAGAAGAATGCGTAAGGCTTCAACTAAGGAGGACACTTATGATGATGACGATGAAGAAGAAAAGGTTGAAAAAGTCAGACCTAGGAAGAATGTTTCGGAACGTCAGGCTAAGTCAGGCAGTAATAAAATTGTTAATTTGAGGAGGGTCACAAGCTCAAGTATGGAAGTATGTTTATTTAAACCTAATAATTATGATACAGACAGCAGGGAAATTGCTGATACTTTATTAGAAGGCAAATCAGTATTACTTAATTTTGAAGGGATTGAAATTGCCGTTGCACAGCGTATAGTTGATTTTATTTCAGGAGTTACGCATGCAATAGATGGAAAGCTTCAGAAGATTTCCAGGTATATTTTCATTGTTACTCCACGTAATGTTGATTTGTCCGGAGATTTTACAGAATCCGACCTGAATGATTTTGCATTTTCACAGGGACTTGATTTTTAATGGAAAATGACGACAGGATGGTATGTAACAGATTTATGGAAGCTGCAAATAACTGTTATTATAGGAATGTGCCGACTTCCACGGATTTTCTGGATATATATAAACAGAATCTGTTTAATACCGTAATCAGGGAGCTTCCACCGGTTCAATACAGATTTGATGGTGGATACGAGCTTGCCGAGAGAAAAGTTATTATGTTTCTTCCACAGGATTCAGAAATTTCTGATTTACCTTTTTTGACACTAAAAGTTACGCCACGCAATCTTCATTTTACTGAGAAGCTGAATCACAGGGATTATCTTGGTTCTATTATGGGATTAGGTATTAAGAGGGATAAAGTGGGAGATATACTTTTGTATGATAATTGTGCATATATATTCTGCATGAAAAGTATTGCAGAATATCTGACTGATAATCTGTTAAAAATCCGTAATACATATGTAACTGTTACAGAAATAAGCAATGAAGAGTTTATCTATGAACCATCCTATGAGGTCATAAAAGGAAGCGTAGCTTCTTTGAGGCTTGATGCGGTTATTGCTCTTGGCTTTAACGGTTCAAGAAGTCATATTACATCATATATTATTGATGGTAAGGTATCTGTGAACGGACGTATAATAACAAGTAACGCTTATAATCTTAAGGCCGGCGATATTATTTCTGTTCGTGGGCTTGGAAAAATACGTTATATGGATACATTGTCCGAGACCAAAAAGGGCAGGATAATGATAACTATTAATAAATATACATAAGTTAGGAGTTTATAATGGCTAAGAGATTAACTATTCATCGTGATAATAATCCGATATATGATATTGTTATTAAAAATTCATTTGAAGATATGAAAGATGAGTTTGTAAGACTTAATTTACAAGGAAGAAAAATATGCATTGTTTCTGATTCTGTTGTTGCTCCGCTCTATCTTGATACGGTTAAAAATAGTCTTGCAGAAGTGTCTGATTGTATTACAGAATATGTTTTTGAAGCCGGTGAAAAGAATAAGAATCTTAATATTGTAAAATCTTTATATGAATTTCTTATTCTTAATAAATTTGAAAGAAGAGATATTCTTATAGCTCTTGGCGGTGGTGTTGTGGGTGATCTGACAGGATTTACCGCAGCAACATATCTCAGAGGAATAGATTTTATACAAGTGCCTACCACTCTCTTAGCACAGGTGGATAGCAGTATTGGCGGCAAGACCGGTGTGGATTTTGATTCTTATAAGAATATGATAGGAGCATTTTATATGCCAAGGCTTGTATATATCAACATATCAACACTTAATACACTTGATGAGAGAATATTTAATTCCGGATTTGGTGAGATAATAAAACATGCCTATATAAAGGATTCAGAATATCTTGATTATATTAAAAATAACACTGTCAATATTATGAGCAGGCAGCCCGGATGTCTGGAAGAAATCATATATAAAAGCTGTGTGATTAAGGGTAATGTTGTTGAAAAAGATCCAACAGAAAAAGGTGACAGGATGCTGCTTAATTTTGGCCACACCTTGGGACATGCCATTGAAAAATTATCAGGTTTTACTTTATATCACGGAGAATGTGTTGTACTTGGCATGATTTGTGCATTATATATAAGCAAGAAGAGAGGCAGTATAACCGATGCGGAATATGAAAGTGCCATCAGGCTTTTTAAAGATTTCAATTATCCAATGACGGTATCAGGCATAAAGGTAAATGAAGTGGTTGATGTTTCCAAAAATGATAAAAAGATGAGTGCAGGAAAGATACGTTTTGTACTTCTTAATGCAGTTGGTGATGCTTATATTGATTATGATGTTTCAGAAGGTGAGATGTTGGAATCATTACAGGAAGTTGTAAGGTAGCAGGTGGATTATGAAAAGAACATTAAATTATATCTATGCCTTTCTGGCATTTGGCATATTAATTTTTATTGACCAGTTTACAAAATATCTTGCAAGAACAAAGCTGGCAGACGGAAGAACATTTTCTGTAATAAAGAATGTGTTACAATTTAATTATATCAGGAACAACGGGGCAGCATGGGGAATAATGTCCGGTAAACAGATTTTTTTCATTATCCTTACCTTGGTTCTGATTGTTGGAATTATATATATATATTTCAAAATTCCGTCAGATAAAAAATACAGATTATTAAAAGTTATTCTTGTAACATTGTCAGCAGGAGCCGTAGGTAATCTTATAGACAGAATTAAGAACGGATATGTGGACGATTTTATTGATTTTTATCTCATAAATTTTCCTGTATTTAATTTTGCAGACATATGTGTATGTCTTTCTATGATAGGTCTTGTTATTTCTATATTTTTTGTTTACAAAGATAAGGATATGGAATTTCTTAAAATTAGGAAAAAAGAAAGTAAAGAAGTTAATGAATAACAATGAATTTGAAGATATTATTGAACTCAATATAGATAAAACACAAGAAGGAGAGCGTATCGATAAATTTTTATCCGATATGCTTTCTTCAGATGAGAGAACTTATTCCCGCTCATACATCCAAAAACTGATTGAGACAGGAAATGTCTGTGTTAATGATAAAAATACCAAAACCGGATATAAGATATCATACAATGACTTAATTAAAGTTATGATTCCCTATCCTGAAGATATTAATATTGTAGCAGAAAATATTCCCCTGGATATTGTATATGAGGATGATGATATAATTCTTGTAAATAAGCCTAAGGGCATGGTAGTACATCCTTCGGCAGGACATTATACAGGAACACTTGTGAATGCTCTTATGTACCATTGCAGCAATAATTTATCGGGAATTAACGGTGTTATGCGTCCCGGAATTGTACATAGGATAGATAAAGATACAACAGGAATAATAGTTGCATGTAAAAATGATGCAGCACATATTTCTCTAAGTGAACAGCTTAAAGAACATAATATTACAAGATATTATTATGCAATTTGTCACAATTGTTTTAAAGAAAAAGAAGGCACCGTAGATGCCCCAATCGGCAGACATCCTGTTGAAAGAAAAAAAATGGCAATCAATTACAAAAACGGAAAAAAAGCAGTTACCCATTATGAAGTGCTTGAAAATTTCCGAAATTTTGCATATATAAAATGTAAGTTAGAAACCGGAAGAACACATCAGATAAGAGTACATATGGCAAGCATTTCCCATCCTTTACTTGGAGATAATGTATACTGTAATGCCAGATGCCCTTTTGAACTGGAGGGACAGACTTTACATGCCGGTGTGCTTGGCTTTATTCATCCGAGAACAGGTAAATATATGGAATTTTCTGCACCATTACCTGAATATTTTGAAAAGATACTCGACATATTAAGAAATCGCAAATAGATAGAAGGGAGAATTTCCTGCATGAATGGTAATTACGTTATAACAATCGGAAGAGAATTTGGAAGCGGTGGACGTGAAATAGGCAGAATATTGGCAGAAAAACTTAATATAAAATGCTATGATAAAGAGCTTCTTGCTTTATCCGCAAAAGAAAGCGGTCTTTCGGAAGAGTTATTCAAATTCAATGATGAAAAACCTACTAACAGTTTCTTGTATTCACTTGTTATGGACACATATTCGATGGGATATTCAGGTTCATCATATATGGATGTACCTATGAATCAGAAAATATTTATGGCACAATATGAGTGTATTAAAAAACTTGCTGAGCAAGAATCCTGTATCATTGTAGGACGATGTGCCGATTATGCTTTAAAAGATATGCCCGGACTTGTATCAGTATTTATAAGTGCCGATATGGATTTTAAAATAAAACGTGTTATTGAAATGTATGGCTGCGACGAGGTTAAAGCAAAAGATATAATTAATAAGACCAATAAAAAACGTGCAAGCTATTATAATTTTTATTCCAATAAGAAGTGGGCGGATTCAAGAAGCTACAATTTATGCATCAACAGCAGTGTTGTCGGCATAGAAAATGCAGCTGACTTAATTATACAGTTTATGAACCTGAAATTAAATAAAAAGGATTAAATATGGTATATATATCAAATAGAAGAGGATTTAAGGATTTTTTTAAAAGCCGCAACACAAAATTTTATATTGCAATTATGATTATCTTCATTGCTGTGGTTATTACAACTGCAATAATAATTCACAAAGCAAAAAAGTATAATGACGATAAACATAACACTTCTGATACAGCTTCCGAAAATAATTTTTCAGAATCTGATTCTGAAAGTGCAACGGATATTGAGGGTATATACAATATTCAGATTAATCTTTCAAATTATACTATAACAATTAAAGATTATAACGATAATTTTGTCAGAAAAATGCTTTGTTCTTTTAATTCTTTTGAAGAAGGAGAATATAAAAATACCGGTGGAACCGGCCTAAGAAATGTCTGGTATGATGATAAAAATAATTTTTACAGATATTATACGGATTTTGGCAATGGTTTAATATTTCACAGTGCTTTGTATAGCGAGAAAAATAATAAAAACAGCCTAAATTCCGACGAATATAATATGATTGGCGGTAAAAACAATACTCCGGGCATTACCCTTAGTGTGGCTGATGCTAAATGGATATATGAGCATTGTTCTTTTGATTCTGTAATAACAATATATACAGACAAAAATGAACGTCATACGCTTGAATTAATAAAAATACCGGATGGTATTACATGGGATCCTACAGATGTTACAACGGGGTCACCATGGGTTCAGACACGAATAAAGAGTATGGATGCACCATCTACAATAACTATGGAAGAAAAAAATTCTGATTTATCGAATATAAGAAAACAAATAAAGGCTTTTGATACTGATAACAATGATATATCAGATTATGTGATAATAAGTGGCAATTTTAATCTTAATTCACATGGTAAATATCAGATGGAAATAAGACTTATCGATATATATGGTAATGATTTAAGAAAAGATATTGAGCTTATTGTGACCGAAAAAGAGACTGAAAGCGAAACAGAGACAGAGACCGAAACGGAGACTGAAACGGAAACGGAATCAGAATCACATTCAGTTAAAAATCCTGAAACAACAGCAAAGGAAACAGAAAGTGAGACACAGACGAAGACTGAAACAGAAAGCGAAACAACGCCTTCTGTTTCACAGTCAGAGTCCGAATCTGAATCAGAATCTTAAGATAATTATTAATCGTTTTTTAGTAATTCATCAGAAAATTCCTTTACCTGTTGCTTTTTGCGGTCGGAAATATCGGCATAATGATCTTTTGTAACCTGGATATTTTTATGACCGAGTGCATCGGCAACTGCATATAAATCAGATGTGGCTTCATAATAATTTGTTCCAAAGGTACGGCGTAAACCGTGAGGAGAAATCTTTTTGGAAGGAATTGAAGCTGCACTGTATTTAGAAACAATACGTTCAACGGAACGCACTGTAAGACGCTTTTTTTCACCTCTTGAAGCCACGAAAAGCGCATTTTCCTTTTTGTCTCCGGGTTTACGTTCATTATCTATATAGTCAGCCATATATTTTGAAATTTCCTCGCCAAAATATACAATATCTTCATTACCGCCTTTTCTTACGATTTTAATTGAGTTATGTTCCCAGTCAATATCATTCAAATCAATTCCTACAAGCTCAGAAACACGGATTCCTGTACCGCCTAACAAAGCGATTATGGCTGTATCGCGTAAATTTGAACGTATTGCATAAGGTCTTTTATTATCATCCAATGCGCCGACTGTAATGACATCTGTAAGAAGCTCTTTGATTTCTTCGGAATCAAGCCGGGGCTGTTTTTTCTGATGTAACTTAGGTGAACTGATAAGCTTAGCCGGATTGGAATGCAGACCTGCAAATGCAAAATAATACTGGTAGAAAGAACGCAAAGACGATAGTTTCCTTGCCCTTGCATTGGCATCATTGGTAACAATACGTCCGGATTCATCCTTATGACTTCGTAAGTAAGACATATATTCCTGAATATCTCTTGGTGTCATTTTATCCAGGATATCAAGTGTTACATCATGGTATGAATTTATCAATGGATTGCCTGCTGCAATAAACTTAAAATACGAACGTACATCATAAGCATATTCCAACATTGTTGCGGTTGACCTGTTAAGTGTTCCATCACAATAATCAAAATAATCACAGCAAAAAGACGGCAGGTCAGATAATATAACTTTTAGTTTTTCATGCTGGATTGCTGAAAGATTCTTTTTATAATCCATAATATAAGTTACCTCCACAGAAATATTATATCATATCCTGCTATTCTTCGCAATACTGTGACGTAAAATTAATATTTTGCGACTAACTATGCAAAGGAAGAATATATTACTATTCTTCCTTTTATTATTTATTATTAATTTTCATCAAGCATATTTTCAATAAATATTCCATAGCCCTTTTCCGGATCATTTACAAATACATGAGTAACGGCTCCGATTATTCTGCCATCCTGCAGAATCGGTGAACCAGACATCCCTTGGATTATTCCGTTGGTTGTTTCAATAAGGTTTTCATCAATAATTTCAAATATTATACCTTTGTTTTTTTCTTTTTCATTAAATGAAATATTATTAATTATAATTTTGTAATCCTTGATTTCACCATTTACAAATGACCTTATATACGCAGGTCCGGTTTTTATATTTTGTTTATATGAAGTATATACTTTATTGTTGTCAAGATATGCAAAAATACTTTGATTAACGGTTCCGTATATGCCTTTTGAGGTATTTTTTTTAATTATACCAAGATTATTTTTCTCTCCATAATTAATTGAACCTACAACCTCACCGGGTTTGCCTTTCTGACCTTTGATTATTGACCATATTCTGGCGGTATACAGATATCCGTTTTCAATACTAACATTACATCCTGTGTTTTCTTCACAGATTGCATGCCCTAAAGCTCCGAAACGGTTATTGTCATCAACATAGGTTAATGTACCGAGGCCCTGACAATCATCCCTTACCCATACACCTATTTTCCGTAGATTTTCCACATCTTTTACCGGTGAAATTTTTACATTTACTTCCTCTCCATTCCTGTTTATCAGCATATTAACAATATCATCATCTGAATTCTGTATAATATCTGCCATTTGGGCTTTATCGGTAATTTTAATGTTATTAATTTCAAGTATATAATCTCCTGAAGTCAGAATACCTTTTGATGGTGATTCCTTCTCTCCCGCTTCTGTTTTTATATTGCCTGTATCTACAATAAGGATACCTTTTGTTTCCAAATGTATACCGATAGGGATTCCGCCTACATAGACGGATTCAGGTTCTTTAACAACTACGTTTACTTCCTTTAATTTTATGAAGCCGAACAAACGTATGTCCATTTTATAGGATGTATTACCGGATGTGTCAATTGAAACGGAATTCATAAGATTTACGGATGCGGCGGCAATACTGTCTTTATGTTCATCTTCTACAGTAAAAGTTCCTAAAAAAGGAATATTAAAATCAATTTCTTCATTTTCATAAGGTGCAATATATATATTATCCGGTATGTTTATTTTAATAAAATGGATATAATATATACACCCTGTAATTATTGAAAAAAACAAAAAGGCAGTCAGTATTTTTCTATATTTCTGTTTTGTCATAAATACCTCCCGATAAAAAAATAAGAGCAAATTTCTTTGCTCTTATTATATGTTACATGGTATGTTTCACACTGACATTTTTTTCAATTCATCTGCCTGACGTTTCATTTCTTTTGCATTATCATACACGATTCCGTTTATTTCGGTGCCGCCCAGCATTCTGGATAATTCTGTAATAATTTCTTCGGCATTTAATTTATGAATGGTAGTTCTGGTTGTATTATCCATCACATTTTTTTCAATAAGGAAGTGCGTGTCTGCCATTGAAGCAATCTGAGGCAGATGGGTTATACATATTACCTGATGTTTCTTAGCTATCAATGCCATTTTTTCCGACACTTTCTGAGCTGTACGTCCGCTTATTCCCGTATCGATTTCATCAAAAATAAGTGTATCTATATCGTCCTTTCCCGCAAGTACAGATTTGAGTCCCAACATTATTCTTGAAAGTTCGCCTCCGGAGGCTATTTTTGAAAGAGGTTTTAAATCTTCACCCGGATTAAGGGATATCAAATATTCTGCTTCGTCAAAACCGTTGTCAGACGGACGTTCTGTCTGAGTAAATCTGATTTCAAATTTTACCTGCGAAAAATTCAAATCAAGTAAAGCTTTGGTTATATCTGCCTCAAGGTTTTTAGCCGATTTTTTTCTCAAAAAAGACAGTTTTTGGCATAAATCCATAAGCTTATCGTAATTATTATTATACGCTTCCTCTGCCAGTTTAAGATTATCTTCGTACTCTTTATAGAAATCCAGTTTTTCTTTTGAAGTAATCAAGGCTTCCTTAACAGAATCAAGGCTTCCGCCATGTTTGGCTTTAAGTCCGTTTAGTTTATCCAGTCTTTTTTCTGTTGTGTCAAAAATCCTGTCATCAAAATCTATTTCATTCATATAGGATTTTAAATCTCTATTAAAATCATTAAAGAGATTTTCAATATCTGCCAGTTCATTATATAAAGGAACAAGATTTTCATCATATTCGGTTATTCTGTTCAATGAAAGTAAAGCTCTTGAAATTTCATTGCCTGCACAGTTGTTGTCATCACATATATTTTTAGATATATAGTCAATCTCCTCAGTTATCTTTTTTGAATTAAGAATACGTCTGTAGAGAGCCTCAAGTTCAATATCTTCGTTATCTTTTATATCAGCAGCTTCAATTTCATCAATTTCATATTGGAGAAAAGAAATGTTCCGAAGTCTTTCTTCTTCGCTTATTGTAAATTCAGCCAGTTTTTTTTCCGATGATTTGAAGTCCTTGTATGCAGCTTTTAATCTGGTTTTTATATCGGAAATTTCGTTTTTGGCATATCTGTCCAGAAATTCAAGATGGGTTGCTTTATATAAAAGAGACTGGTGGTCATGCTGTCCGTGTATGTCTATAAGTAAAGCTGTTATTTTCTTTACAACTGAGTTAGAAACGGTCTCGCCATTGATTTTTATTACACTTCTGCCCTCCATAATACGCCTTGAGATTGTTAATTCGTTATTTTCAGGGTAAATATCGTATGTAGCAAGTTCTTTTGCTTTATTATCATCAACGGAAAAAGTTACTTCCACAAGTCCGCTTTCGCCGTAATGGCCTATAATATCAGATGTCGCCTTATTACCCAGAGCCAGATTAATGGAACCTAGAATAATTGATTTACCCGCACCTGTTTCGCCTGTGAGAATATTAAGTCCATTACTGAATTCAATTTCAATTTCGTCAATTAATGCAAGATTTTTTACATATAAGTTAGTTATCATAATTTATCCTTCCTGCAGAAAGATTTTGTCTCCATATATTTATTTAATAATTTTTTGAATCTTATCCATAATAAGTCTGGTATCTTCAATCGTCCTTATTACGCACATAATTGTATCATCTCCGGCAATAGTTCCTACAAGTTCATGAAAATTCATGGCATCAAGGGCAGCTGCAACAGCCATTGCCATTCCGGAAACAGTCTTAATTACAAGAATATTCTGTGCCATATCCATGGAAACAAAACCTTCTTTGAGAATTGTATTGTATTTACCGTTGTTACCGTTTTCCTCATTAGCGTAGACAACATATTTCTGCCTGCCGTTTTCCGAAACTTTGATAAGATTAAGAAGCTTTATATCCCTTGAAACCGTTGCCTGGGTAACATTATATCCGTTTTCCTGTAACAGTCTCGCTAAATCATATTGTGTCTCCACATCATTTTCTTTTATTATTTTAAGTATGGCCATGTGTCTGCTGGATTTCATTTTCAAACCTCCCTTATGACATTTTATTTCTTAGTATCTGAAGAAAATTGTGTTTTTTGGTATGAACAAGTCTGACAATGTCTGAAGCCCTGGTAATAACAATTTTATCACCGGATCTGACCTTAAAGTATTTGCCGCCGTCAAAAGAAACGGCACGTTCTTCTCTTCCGTTTTTGGTTCGGGATAAGACTATTTCAAGGATATCGCTGCCATCAAGAATTATGCTGCTTTTATTAAGCGTGTGAGGGCAGACAGGGGTTACTACCATAATATCGTTTTCAGGTTTTACTATCGGCCCGCCGGCAGACAGATTGTAAGCCGTGGAACCTGTAGGTGTTGCAACAATCAATCCGTCTGCAGGGTAAGAAATCAGAAATTCTTCATTGACATAAAGATCAAAATTAATGACCTGAAGGGGTCCTACCCTGTTTAAAACAATATCATTAAGAGCTAAACCGGAATAAATTTCCTCATTATTACGTATTACTTTTCCTTCTATAAGTATTCGGTTGTCAATAAAAACTTTATCGTCAAGTAAAAGCTGCAATGCAGGGAAAATCTGTTCACGGTCTATTTCCGTCAGATATCCGAGATTACCGAGATTAACTCCGAATACAGGAATATCAAGTGTACATAAATCCCTTGCTGCCTGTATTAACGTTCCGTCTCCTCCAAGGACAATTATACAATCCGTTTTAGAAGGAACATTGGCAGGATTTGCATAGTTATATTTAGTAAAGTTATCTTTTTCCTGATATGTACATACGGCACCTTTTTGGGTAAGAAAATCACAAACGGTTCTGGTTAATTCAAAATCTGTATCTTTATCAGCATTAGCTATTATAAAAAAATTATTCATATTATTCCTCGTTTAAGACCTTATGGGACTGTAAAACCACTTCAGAAGGTTCAAATGATATTTTTAATGTACCTTTTTCATCAGAAGTCTTTGTTAAAAAGGCAAGATATTCGATGTTGCCCTCAGGTCCTTTGATTGGAGAAAAATCAAGACCTTCCACATCAAAACCGATAGACATGGCATAATCAAGAACCATATCAATAACTTCTTCATGAACCTTTATATCTCTTACAACACCTTTTTTGCCAACTTTTTCCCTGCCAGCTTCAAACTGTGGTTTGATAAGACACACAATCTGTCCGTTGTCAGTTAAAAGATTTTTTACCGGAAGCAATACCTTGGTTAAAGAGATAAAAGATACGTCAATACTTGAAAAATCTATTCTGTCAGGAATGTCATCAGGAGTCACATACCGGATATTGGTCTTTTCCATAACAACAACCCTTTCATCCTGTCTTAATTTCCAGGCGAGCTGCCCATGTCCCACATCCACGGAATATACTTTTGAGGCTCCGTTCATTAACATACAGTCCGTAAATCCACCTGTTGAAGAACCTACATCCATACATATTTTATTATTAAGCTCTATAGGAAAATTCTCCATTGCTTTTTCAAGCTTTAATCCTCCGCGGCTAACATACTTAAGAGTGCTTCCTCTGACTTCAATACCTGCATACACATCAAACATAGAGCCGGCTTTGTCCTCTTTCTGACCATTTACATAAACAATTCCGGACATAATAATTGCCTTGGCTTTTTCTCTTGAATCAGCAAGCTTTCTGTTTACCAGAAGAACATCTAATCTTTCCTTCATACTAATGTTTTATCCTCTTTAAAATTTTATTTGCAATAATTTCACCGTCTAATCCGTTGACTTTCCAAAGGCTTCCCACATCTCCGTGTTCTATAAAAGAATCCTTAAGCCCGATATTAAGTACATCGGCAGCATATCCTTTTTCATTAATATAGCTTAAAACTGATTGTCCATATCCACCGGTAAGAACATTTTCCTCAAGTGTGACAATAAGATCATGCTTTTTAGCTATATCATCAAGCAAATCACTGTCAATAGGTTTAATGAAACGTGCATTGATTATTGTGGCATCATAGCCGTTTTCAAGAAGAATATCATCAATTTCTTCTGTAAGCTTTACGCATGCACCTACAGCAACAACAGCTATTTTCATTCCACGTTTGAGAATTTCGCTTTTTCCGTAAATAACCGGACTTCTGTTATCCTCATATATGTCCAGCGCTTCACCTCTTGGAAATCTTATTGCAACGGGGCCGTTAAAATCCAATGAAAAATCAAGCATATCCCGGAGCTCATATTTATTCTTAGGTGCCATTATTGTCATTCCTGGAATAATATTAAGATAAGAAATATCAAATATACCCTGGTGTGTTATACCATCTTTTCCTACAATTCCGGCACGTTCCACAATAAATCTGACAGGCAGCTTCTGGATGCATACATCGTGGAGAATCTGGTCGAAACCTCTTTGTAAAAATGTAGAATATATGGCAACATAAGGCTTGTACCCAGCACTTGCAAGGCCTGCCGCAAAAGTAACAGCATGTTCTTCCGCTATTCCCACATCAAAAAATCTGTCAGGAAAATTCTTCTCGAATTTTTTTAATCCTGTTCCGGCACCCATGGCTGCCGTAATCGCAACAACTTTATCGTCTTTTTCTGCCATTGAAGTAATTGACGAAGAAAAAATATCTGAATATGTTGTTACTTTTTCTCTTGATACAGGCTTACCCGTTTCAATATCAAAAGGATCTACACCATGGAAGAAGGAAGGTTTTCTTTCAGCAAAAGGATACCCCTTACCCTTTGTGGTATGAACATGTATAACAACAGCATGATTAACTTTCTTAGCCATATTAATTGTCTTAACAAGTCTTTCAATATTATGTCCGTCAACAGGTCCGAGGTAAGTCAGCCCCATATCTTCAAAAATCATTCCGGGAACGAAAAGCTGTTTTATAGAGCTTTTTGTTTTGTGTATTCTTCCAATAATCTCTTCACCGCATCCGGGAATTTTGGAAAGTGTATTTTTAACGTTATCTTTTAATTCATTATATCTGGCACTCGTCCTTGTGGTATTGAGGACTTTGGAAATTCCGCCTACATTACGGGATATAGACATTTCATTATCATTAAGGATAATTATCATGTTGCTTTTTAAAAGACTTGCGTTATTAAGAGCCTCATATGCCATTCCTCCTGTAAGCGCACCATCACCTATTACTGAAACAACGGTATAATTATCTTTGGAAAGTTCTCTTGCTTTAACATAACCCAGAGCTGCAGAAATAGAGGTTGAAGCATGTCCCATGCCGAAAGCATCACATTTGCTTTCATTAAGGGATGGAAAACCGCTTAATCCGTTAAGCTGCCTTAACGTATTAAATGCTTCTTTTCTGCCGGTAAGAATCTTATGGGCATACGCCTGATGACCTACATCCCATAATATTTTGTCTTTTGGCAGGTTCATGGTAAGATGCAGTGCCATAGTAAGTTCCACAACGCCGAGACTTGATGAAAGATGTCCTCCGTTGGTACTTACATTCTCAATAATGCACTCTCTTATCTCATCTGCCAGCTCATTGTAGTCTTCTTTATTAACTTTTTTTATATCATTTGGTTTTTGTATCAAATCCAATATCATATTATTCATTCTTTCCACAATTAAATTAATAAGTTCTGTCAGTAAGATATTTAATTAGTTTTATAATAAAATCACGTTCTTCCACGTCATTTCCAAGGGAAGAAACAATATCACATGCTTCTTCTGACATAACTACAATATCATGTTCTGATTTTTCAATTCCATTAATGGTAATGTATGTCTTCTTGTTGTTTTTTTCGTCGCTGTGAAGAGGTTTTCCTATCTCCTTTTCATTGCCATAGATATCAAGGATATCATCTTTAATCTGGAAAGCGAGTCCCACAAGCTCACCGACTCTTTTGATTTTTGCCAAATCTTCATCGTTGCAGCCTGCCAGTACAGAACCGGTAAGCATGGCACCTTCGATTAAAGCCCCTGTTTTTTTCTCATATATATAATATAACAACTCATCACTTATAACTTCTCCGGTGTGGAGTACATCGGCAGACTGACCGCCCAACATACCGTTGATTCCGGTCTTATCTCCGAAAATCTTTAAGGCTTTTACTGTGCGTGTTGAAATTTCTGTATCAAAAATTTTTATAAATGTCTCATACGCCTGATGTAAAAGTCCATCACCTGCAAGAATCGCCGTTGCCTCTCCGAAACGAGCATGTGTCGTTGGCATGCCACGCCTGTAGTTATCATTGTCAATGGCAGGCAGATCATCATGGACAAGCGAATAAGTGTGCAGCATTTCGTATGCAGCCATACAAGGTTTAACAATGTCCGAATCACCGCCGAACAACTTGTAAAATGTGTGCAGAAGTATCGGACGGAGTCTTTTTCCGCCGGCATTTACACTATAATTCATTGCCTCACAGAGTTCTTTATTAAAGCCCTCTTCTTTAGGGAGAAACTCTTTAATAACATTGTCAGCATAATCTGTTCTTATCCTTAATTCTTCCTTAAAATTCATCCTCATCCACACTTTCAAAAGTATTTTCATTCTGTAAAATCTGTATTTTCTTTTTTACGTCATTTAAGGAATTATTGGCTTCGTTAATTAGTTTTATACCTTTTTCATATTCTTTAAAAGCATCTTCAAGTGTTGTTTCTTTATTTTCAAGAACAGAAATTGTATCTTCAAGAGATGCAAAAGTTTCTTCAATCGTCATTTTCAGTTCCCTCTTTTTTGGTTATTTTTTTCGCTGTTGCGGTTATTATACCGTCAGTTACATATATATTCAATGTATCATCCGGTCTGATATCTTCAACAGAATTAATATTGCTGCCACCCTCATCACATACATAGGAATATCCGCCTTTCAATCTGGTAAGAGGAGAAAGTCCATCAAGCCTTGTACATAATATCTGAAAAAATGAGGTATAATTTTTCATAACTGCATTAATACTGTTATTTAATTTATAATAGTAATTTCTTAAAAGATTTTCTCTGGCGTCAAGTATATTGGCTGGTGAAAGATAATTAAGTTTTACGTTATATGATGCTATCCTGTCACTGTAGTTTTTTAAAAATCCGTTAATGCGGATATTAAGACCTGCATTGAGTTCCAAAAGACGGTCACGGATCTTGGAAACATCACTTACAGCCAATTCTGCCGCTGCAGATGGTGTAGGAGCCCGTAAATCTGACACAAAATCAATAATGGTAAAGTCTGTTTCATGCCCTACCGCAGATATGACAGGTGTATTACAGTTAAATACTTCTCTTGCAACACATTCCTCATTAAATGCCCATAAATCTTCTATAGAGCCTCCGCCCCTGCCTACGATTATAAGGTCAACACCGGCTTTATCAAGAAATCTTATTCCGGTGCATACAGACTCTGCCGCACCTTCGCCCTGGACTTTGGCAGGATATAAAATAATATCAATTCCCGGATTGCGCCGTCTTGAAACACTTATTATATCATGGACGGCTGCTCCCGTTCTTGCAGTAACCACACCAAGTCTTTTAATGTTTTTAGGAATAGGCTTTTTGTAAATTTCATCAAACATACCCATTTCTTCAAGCTCATTTTTCAGATTAACAAAACGTTCATACAATTCTCCACTGCCGGTCTCTTTGATTTCTCTAGCGTATATCTGATATTTGCCTGATGCCTCAAATACGGAAATATTGCCTGTAACAACAACTTTCATTCCGTCCCGCAGTCTGAAATTGAGTCCTTTCATACGGCTGCCGGCAAACATAACGGCAGAAATTGTGCTGTCCTTATCTTTAAGTGTAAAATAAATATGCCCTGAAGTGTGATACTTAAGATTACTGATTTCACCCTGTATATTAATATTCTTCAGGACAAAATCGGTATCAAACATATTTTTTATATAGCTGTTAATCTGTAAGACTGTATAAATATTAGCCATAATAATCCTTTATTTAACGATTTTTGCCAGTACGCCGTTAACAAAGCCGTATGCCTTTTCATCACCGTATTTCTTGGCAAGCTTGACAGCTTCGCTTATTGAAACTGCATTTTCTATATTGTCATCATATAATATCTCATATACCGCAATACGCATAATTGAAAGCTCAGCCTTGCCTATTCGGTCAATGTCCCAGCCTTCTGATTTTTCGGAAATAACTTTATCTATTTCATCTATATGACAGAGAATGTCCGTTACTTTACCGGTAATTTCTTCTGCTGACTTACTGTCGAGAGCAGGCCAGTTCTCTTCTTCGTCACCTGATTCAGGATATTCCGCAAAAAAAAGATTCATCTGACTGGCAAAAGATTCACTGTCGTGGAATTCATAACGAAAAAGTACTTTAAAAACGGTTTCTCTTAATGCTGTTCTATTCATGTATATTTCCTCTCTTTGGATTATAAAATTAAGAGTGCCATAAAATACATTATAGCACTCTGATTATACAATAAATATTAAAATATAAAAAGTAAAAGTTTAATAATATGCAAATTATTTATCTTCCGTGGTAATATCATTAACGTTTACGTTTACTTCTGCAACAGACATTCCTGTCATAGACTCTACCGATTGTATAATCCTTTCCTGTATTGCCTTGCAGGTCTTAGGGATATTGTATCCATAAACAAGATTCACGGTTACAGAAATCGTAACGGTATCTTCAGCCATGTCAACCCTAATTCCCTTTGAAAGGCTCTTAATACCCATCTTACTTACAATTTCATTGGTTATGTTGCCGACAAGTGAATATACCTCCGGACCTTCCGTAGCCGCAATTCCTGCAATTACAGCAATTACCTCCTCTGAAATATGTATATTACCTATATCTGTATTCTGGATATGTGCTTCTTTTTCCATATATTTCTCTCCTTGTGCCAGATTGTCATAAAAATATCTTATGCCATTATTATAATCAATCATATAATTAAATGCAAATGCTATTTATCTCTGGATTCCACAGGAGTAATTGTCAGATTGGTTACCGGAACGTCCGTTTTTCTTGTTACAATATCTTCAATCTGGGCTATTTCTGTTTCGGTAAGTGATTCACGTTCCACAACAACATCTACTTTATCATTAAGTATTGATACAATTACATTATTAAAGCCCTTGGCTTCCAGCATTAATTCTGCTGCCACTTCTTTTTCCGATGAAGTTGTAATGGCAACCATTTTTTCGGAAGCCGCAGTTTTTTCTGCTTCAGATATATTGACATTATTTATTATATCCAAAAGAGTCTGTTTATTGCTTGCACGCATCTGCTCACGTTCAAGTTTGGCACTTACAATGAATTGGGAGGTGCTTCCTGATGTAAACACAGTATTGCCGGGTTCTGCTATATCAACATCTTTAAGATCTTTATCAACATCTGTTCCCACAACCTCTTTGGTCTTGTTAGCAGCCGCATTTTTTTTCTTAACACCGTCTGCGTAATTTATGTATCCTGCAACGGCAATCATTAGTGCAAGTACCGTAATAATTATTTGGTTTTTTTTGAAAATTTTCTTCAAGACTATGCCTCCATTTTTAATACTCTTATTTTATTTGCGGAAATCCCTAACAGCGCACTTACCGCATCTGTAATTTCAGATACAACTTTCATATCGCCTGCACCTTTTGCAACAATCAACACTCCCAGAATTTCCGGATAATCATTGTTTTCTGTTTTTTGCGTATAGTTTTCCCCTTCCTTCACATTCTGCATATTTTTTCCCGAATCTTTTAATGTAACGGCAACTTTAACATTACCCACCCCCGTTACGGAGGAAAGCAGTTCCTCAAGCTGTTTTTCCATAGATGTTCCGTAATCTGTTGTCGTTTTGTCAGCTGCAGAGTTTTGTATATTATATTCGTAACTTTTTGTTTTGACAGTATTTTTAGCAGGAAGTTTAATTACTACAAGCAGAATACCTGCCAAAATCAAAAGAATCAGTTTGTCTTTTTTCATTGTTTTTAATTTGTCAAGCCACTTCATTAATCTTCCCCTTCCTTTGAATCAACAGGTTATATTTATATGTATATTGTTCCTATCAATTTTATATACGTTTGAAATATATTTTTTTAATTCGGTTACCGCTACGGAATAACTGTTGCTGACATCAAATCCTTTTGCTGCAATATCAAGTGAGGTTATTCTTCCATAATCGGAATCAGTCCTGTCAAACTCAATTTGGGCTTCCGTCTTTTCAAGGGTTATGCCGTAATCAAGGAACTTATGGCTTAAGCTGTTTTTCAAGGTTTCATTAAACTCATTTAATATAAGTTCTCTTCCATAACTTCCGGCAACGGATATTTTATCAGCCATTTCCCTTGACATATAGTCGGATTCGTTGGTTTTTAGAAGTGTCTCAAATTGGTTGTCAGAGGAAAACATATTAATGACAGGCTTCATGACCAGAATTATCATAATCAGCCCGGTAAACATATTTATGTATTTCTTATAGCGTTCATCATTTACAAGGTTAAGAATAAAAGAAGCAAACACATAAAAACATGCAATTTTTTTAATTATATCCAATAAATAATCCATTTTTTATCCCACATTCAGATTGGTTGATGCACATATAATTGCGATTGTCAGTATAAAAAAAACGGTTGCATACAATAAAGTCTTTAACATAAGGCAGAAACTTATATGAATTGTGTTAATGCTGTTGACTATCCTTTTATCGGATACAGGTTCAAGAATAGCCGATACTCCCTTATAGCTGATTGCGATTACCGAGGTTTTGACAACAGGTATAAAACATATTACAAGAATGGCAATCATAGCCGAAATTCCTATACCGTTTTTTATAAGGGTTCCGGAGGCAAACACAACGGAAGAAACGCTGTTTAACGTATTTCCGATTCCCGGAATGGACTGCATGACCTTCCACATCGTTCCAACTTTCATAGAGTCAACTATTGGGTTTATAAGGCTTCTTATTACATTAATTCCTATTACAAAAGTCATAAGTGATTTTAGCGTCCACTCAATAATTGTTTTTATTAATTCTCCCGCTTTGGTAAAAAGCGTACCGTTAGCCATGTTGTTAATTAATCCTATAATCATATATGTATAAATCATCGGAATTATAAAATTAATAAGCACCTTTTCAATCAATGTTATTACCATTATTACAACCTGATAAAAAGCCGTTGCTGTACTTTCTCCCGTTGAAAAACCAATCGACAGAATGTACACCGGTGTTACCGCTTCCATAAAAGACGAAAGTCTGTCCATAGTATTTTTAACGATTTCCGCAACAATGGTATATCCCGACAACATACATACAATAAGTGCAAGATAAGTTATGTAAAAGCCTGTCTCCGATATTTTCCCTGACAATACGGTAAAGGCTATATTGGAAAATAAGGCTGCTGTAAGTCCGACAACAATCAATTTGATTATGATTGCCTTTTCATTGGCAAGCTCTGAAAATATTGCAGATAAAAACATATCAAACAATCCCGAAAATCCCGTATCAAAATCACCTTTTATAATCTCCCTGACACAGTCCTCAAAATTAAAGGCGTTGTCATCTTTTAACACGGAATTTATATCGCTGAAATCATACACGGAGAGCGGATCGGCTTCTTCTGTTGCAAAGATTCTTACAGGAACAAGCATTATCATAAAAAAAGAAATTAAAATTATTTTCATATTACAACCCGCCTATTGTCTCAAGAAGTGTGATCACTACAGGAAGTGAAATAACAAGCATTGAAATTCTTGCAAATATTTCTATCTGTGATGCTACTGCGGTATACCCACTGTCTTTACATATGCCGGAGGCAAACTCCGAAACATAGGTAATTCCTGCCATTTTCAGCAACAGTCCCACATAACTGCCATTAGAATCAAGGAATTTATTAAAGGTATTAAATGCATTTATGATGTATTGTATTTTGGAGCTTACAAGTACAAAAATCAGAAAAGATGTAGCTATTGATATGTACATAGAAAAATCACTTTTCCATTGTTTAAGTAAAATTGCAAGAATCACTCCCGTAATTCCTATAAGTGTAATTTTTAATATTTCCATACTCTTATTTATAATGAAAACATATCCTTTATTGAACTGAATAACTGACTTATATAGGGAATAATCCAGTACAGAACAAGTAAAAGTCCCGCAAGACTTGTAAGGAATGCGTGTTCTTCCCTTCCGCTGTGTTTCAATATCTGGCTGATTACCGAGACAAGTATTCCTACTGCCGCAATCTTAAAGATTAATTCAACTTCCATTTCATATCCCCTATATTATTATTATCGATAAAATAATACCTGCACCCACTGCCAGACATCTGTACATTCTGCACTTTTGTGGCAGAATATTTTCAGTATTATCTATTTCATTCTGCAAACGTGATAAAAATAAATCTATTTGTGAAAGTTCTCCTGATTTATCAGCAAGACCCAGAACATCTTTAAAATTAAGGATGTCCGCTTTTATATTTTTTGAAAGGTGCATATTTAAAAAACCATCATTCCACTTCTGTTCCCAGTTTTCATAAAAATTACCTTCTGTATCGGAAGCAATATTTTCTAAAATATTGTCTATATTCATGCCGCATCTCGTTGAAATGTTGGCAAGGGCTTCGTTAATCGTACAAGAACCATAGGCTATTTCACCTTTCAGTAAAAACATCATTTTTTTAATTTCAAGTAATTCGTTATACTCTGCTTTTAAATCAAGTGACATCCTGTAACCGTATAAAGTTGTGGATATCATTATAATGATAATTCCTGCTATTTTAAGCATCTATTTGTTCACCCCTTTCGTTATATATTCCCTCAAGTGTTCCCGGCCCGTTTTTCTTTGACAGAATTATAATCCGTTTAAAAAATTGAATGTTCTTCTGCATATACTCTTCTAAATTATCGGCGTGGATGCTGGCAAGAATTTTACATCCACAGGTAATTGCTTTATTTAATACATTAATGTCTTTGTCACTTCCTATTTCATCAACAGCTATTATTTCAGGAGCCATACTTCTAAGTGCCATAATTATTCCTTCGGTTTTGTTATTAATCATTACATCTGTCCGCATCCCAACGTCATTTTCAGGAATTCCTAAATCCGTTGCTGAAATCTCGTTTCTTTCGTCTATAACCGATATATTAAAACCTCTGTTACCATAACCATCCGATAAAAGGCGGATAATATCTCTTAAAAGTGTGGTTTTCCCACATCCCGGAGGCGAAACTATTATAGTATTGCAGATGCTGTTATTGTCAGTAATATATTTTATGTATTGTTCACCGCAGCCCTTTATCTCATTGGCTACCCTGATATTTAAGGATGAAATGTTTTTTAAAGTTGTAACATGTCCGTTTTCAATTACCGCTTTACCGCATATTCCTACACGATTGCCGCCTTTAACGGTAATAAACCCGCGTTTTATATCATCCTCGTATGCGTAGAGTGAATAATTACATATCTTGTCCATAATTTCTTTTATTGTTGTCTTGGTTACAATAATTTTATCAATAAAACAACAGGAACACCTGAATTTTACTTCCAAAGGTCTGTTAATCCTCAGCCTGATTTCGGTTATTTTATCTTTGTCACTGCGGGTTTCTATGACATTTTTTATATCTTTGGGTAAATAATTTATTACGTTGTCAATAGGTTTCATGGCCTGCCTCCGTTTCTCTTTATTCATTATTATGTAAAGTTAAATAAAAGTATGAATTTATATTTCTTGACGGGATATTATAAAAGAATTAAAATAAACAGGAATATCTAGGAGGATAAGAAGTTTATGAAATTTATTTTTGACATCATCAAAGGAATTTTTATTGGTATAGCCAATATTATTCCCGGAGTAAGCGGAGGAACCATGGCTGTTTCAATGGGCGTTTATGATAAATTAATCAATTCCATTAACAGCATCATAAAAGATTTTAAGAAATCTTTTCTCACCCTTCTCCCACTTGTTATAGGCATGATTGGCGGAATCGGAATTTTCTCATATATAATTCCATACAGCCTGTCACATTACGCTTTCCAGACATGTATGTGTTTTACCGGACTTATAGTCGGGGGAATACCACAGATAATAGGCAATGCTTCCGATGCCCTTAAAAAAGAAGAAAGAAAAATGAGATTTACCCATGTTATAGCTTTTGTCATACTTGCAGCACTTGCGGTTATAATGGCAGTTGCAAACGGAAACAATTCCGGACCTTCCGTTATTACTGTTGATTTTAAAAATATTGTTATTCTTGTGGCAATAGGTATTGTTGCTGCCGCTACAATGATTGTTCCGGGCGTAAGCGGTTCGCTGGTCCTTATGATACTTGGTTATTATTCCGGAATTATCGGTACAATAAGAGATTTTATTTCAGCCCTTAAGAATCTTAACTGGAGCGGTTTAGGACATTGCGTTGCGGTTCTTATACCTTTTGCAATCGGATGTATATTGGGAATTCTTCTTATTTCCAAACTTATTTCATGGTTGTTTAAAAAATTTGAATCAGTTACATATTGTGCAATTCTGGGACTTATAGCAGCCTCTCCTTTTGCTATATTCTATAAGATGGAAAAATGTACTTTTTCAGCTGTAAATATCATTGTAGGCATTGTTTTATTTGCCGTGGCATGTGCATTTACATATCTTTTCTCAAAGAAAACCAAATCTACAAATTAATTTTGACATAAATTAAGCCTGTACCGGTTAAAGTACAGGCTTTTAATTTACTATTCTACTGATTTAAGGGATTCCACCATAGGAATCTTTTTTAATTTGTTATACATTGTTAAGTTAACGATTATTCCAAATACAATGGTTATAGCAAATGATATTATGTATGAATACCAGAAAATCATCTTTGGAAAAATCACATCATCCATTTCAATTACGGTCATTATATAACTATGAAGTATTTTGCCAAGTCCAAGTCCGATAATTGCACCTATTATACTTAAAATAATATTTTCCCTGTATACATAATTGGCAACCTCTTTATCATAAAAGCCAAGGACTTTTATAGTGGCAATTTCTCGTATTCTCTCTGATAGATTAACATTTATAAGATTATATAATACGACAAATGCTAAAAGGCCTGCCGATATAATGAGAATTACGGTAATTATGCTGAGTGAAGATATTGTATCATTAAAATCAGAGGAAATACTGTTATAATACGAAATTGATTTTATACCGTATTTTTTAATCATTTCCGTACCAAAGGCCTGCTGTTCTTTATCGCCTTCAATGTTTAAATTGGCGATAAAATAATTTTTATCAGGTTCGCTACCTGTTACTTCTTTATAATATCTGTCATTTACAAATACATACTGGCCTACATACATATCAACAATTCCGGCTATTTTAAATTCATAGGTCCGGTCATCAATGGTTACTGATACGTTGTCATTTTCTTTAAGATTAAAATCTTTTGCCAATTTATAAGTTACCAAGGCACCGTCTTCAGGAATAACCGCAGTTTCTTTGCTTGTGTGATATGTAAGACCTGTAAAACCGGAATACCTTTTTCCGTCATCAACACTGACAATCGTCACATTCTTAGTGGTATCCTCTGATTCGCTTTTTTTAGCGGTTCCCATATGGGATGTCATAATATAAATGTCTTTGATATTCTTATTTTCTTTATATTCATCATAAAAGGAGTCTTTGTCACTCGCTTCACTGAATTCACCTGCAATATCATAGGCAAAAATAGTTCCATACTGGTCAGACGTAACTTTTGAAATACTGTTTTTTATACCGAAACCTGCAAGTATCAGCGCCGTACATCCTGCAATTCCCGTTATAGTCATAAAAAATCTCTTTTTATAACGTAAAATATTTCTTGCGGTTACTTTCTTCGTGAAGTTAAAATGCTTCCAGATAAATGGTATATGCTCTAATAATACTTTTTTACCATTCTTAGGTGACTTAGGTCTTAAAAGCAATGCCGGAGTCTCTGTAAGCATTGAGAAGCATGAAGCAAATGTTGCAAGTACGTTTATAAGAACCGCAATCATAATAGCAAGCACGCACATGGAAATCTGGGGAACTTCTGTAAAATCTGCCACAGTATATACAACATTCCATGCGTTAAATATAATTCTTGGGAAAGTTAAAAGTCCAAGCACACATCCAAGCACTCCTCCTGCTAAAGATGCCAAAAGCGCATAGGTTATGTATTTGCCTGCAATGCTTATTTTATTATATCCAAGTGCTTTTAAGGTACCTATTCCGCCTCGCTGTTCATCAACCATTCTTGTCATGGTTGTGAGACATACAAGAGCTGCCACGAGATAAAAGAATGCCGGAAATACTTTGGCTATTGCATCCATTCTGTCTCCACAGTTCTTATAATCCACAAAGGAATAGTGGGAATTTCTGTCAAGGGCGTAAAAAGTATAACCGCCAAGCATGGCATATTTTTCAGAAAGATTATCTGCATTTTCAATTACTTTTTCTTTAACAGGTGTAACAATATCAAAATACGTATCACCGTAGCAATATTCATCTTTTGCACCTTTAACTGTAGCAAAAAGGACTGTATATCTGTCACCTGTAAATTCATCTTCTGATATGAAAAGGACATCGGAAATTTTACCGCTTCCTACGGTTGTTGTATCATATTGATATGACAGGTAGTATGGTGTTGAGACCTTTCCTACAACTTTATATGAGGTACTCTTAAGGTTATCGTCTTTAATTGCAAGCTCTGTTCCAAGCTCTATGGGTTCTCTTGCAATTCCGTAGTCCCTAATAACACATTCTCCGGGATTTTCAGGAAACCTGCCCTCTGTCAATGTGATTTTATTGAGGTTATCGTCTGATGAGAAATCGTAGGAAAATATCTGTACAGTCTCATCATTATCATGGACATTGGTAATTACATCAATACTTGTAACACCCTCTATCCTGTCTATGCCCTCTGTTTTGCCAAGTTTTTCTATATCCGCATCGTCAAATCCAACATTGGAATACATCTTTAAATCAAAAAGATTGTTGTTGTCAAAGTATGTATCCGCCGAGTATTTCATATATCGTGCCGACGATTTTACGCCTGTAAAGAAAGCCACACCTACAAGCACAATACCAAAAATCGATATGAATCTGCCGAAGCTATTTTTAATTTTCCTGAAGGTATCTTTTATCAATGCTTTCTTCATTACCACTCAATCCTTTCTACAGGTATAGGATTTTCGTTGATTTCGATTTCCGATATAAGTCCATTCTTTACCTTTATTACTTTATCGCCCATTGCCGTAAGTGCCAGATTGTGGGTAATTACTATTACCGTTACATTTCTTTCGCGGCAGGTATCATATAGAAGCTTTAAAATTGATTTACCTGTATTATAATCAAGTGCTCCCGTAGGTTCGTCACAAAGCAGTATCTTAGGGTTCTTTGCAAGTGCTCTCGCTATTGCCACTCGCTGCTGTTCACCGCCTGAAAGCTGTGCAGGAAAGTTGGTCTTACGTTCTTCGAGTCCTACAGCTTTTATTACTTCATCGATATCAAGAGGATTTTTACAAATCTGTGTTGCCATTTCGATATTTTCCCTTACGGTAAGGTTCTGTACCAAATTGTAAAACTGGAAAACAAAGCCTATATCATATCTTCTGTATGTAGTAAGCTGTCTGGCATTGTAATTACTGATATTGCAGCCGTCTACAATAATCTCTCCCGATGTGGGCGTATCCATGCCTCCCAGGATATTAAGGATGGTACTTTTTCCTGCACCGCTGGCACCTGCAATTATTACGAATTCTCCTTTTTCCACAGAGAAATTAACACCTGAAAGGGCATTAATATTAACTTCTCCCATTTTATAGATTTTTTTAACGTCTTTTAACTCTATGTAACTCATAATTTCCTCCCTGTGTCTGTTAATATTCACATATTACCTTTCTATGATTATACTGTAATATATTTTAGGAATTAAATCAATATTTTTGTAGGGAATAGACTTAATCATCATAATTCATATGTACTTCTTTTAATGTCAAATACATTGATTTATATTCCGAATCAACACAATGAAGTGGCTGCATATTAATTTCTACAGGATTAAATCCGTTGGCTTTGTAAAAGGTTTCTGCCTCAGGCAGTGAATGTAAAAATAATGCTTTAAAACCGAGTACATTATTTAGTAATGAGTGTGCATAATCTATAATATTACGCATAATCCATGCAGAAACCGGAAGATTTTCACCATCATATTCAAAGAACACGTCCTGATATTTCTCACTCACAGCAAACATTTTTATTTCAATTGCTGAAATTCCACATATTTCTATATCAAACTCCTCTCCAATTTCCTTTGCCTCCTCCTCGTCACGTCTTATTCTATCTTCATATGGTATTGCTGTTGCAGCTAACGTATAATATGCAACTATTTCTCTTTCAGTCTCAACATTATTCTTGTCATATAATACGTTCCAGACAACATAGGTCACACCATCACCGGCTTGCTTATATTCATCAGCTTCAGAAGTTATAAAATCATTAAAATTCTCATAACCTTCTCCTGCGTTAAAGCATCCCATTTTAGATGAAAAATCCTGATGTGATTGTTCTAACGACATTACATCAGGATTAAAATACATTAAATGTTTATGCATATTCTTATTTTCTTTTGCCAAATAATTTACCAGCTTTCTTACAAGAATCTAAAAAATCTTTTGATACTTTATTTTCATTAAATTCACGCACAAATTTTTGGGATTCTTTCTCTTTTATAACAGCTATTCTATTAATTGGTTTTGCTAACACAGCCATCTTTTGTCCCTCCTCCTTGTTCGCTAAATTGTCTTTTTCATTCTTTCCAATTATATTCTACCACCTCAGTTACTAAATTTCAATAACCAACATAGAAATTCTATATCACGAAAATCTCATGGTCCACAGTCTATCATATGCCAATTTTGAAATCAAGTTTTTTTTATAGTATGCCTTAGTACGATTGATTTATTCATTCATATATCAATAATAGTTTTTCCTCGCACTCTTACTTATGATACGGCTCCCCATTAATAATCCTATAGCACCTGTATATCTGCTCGCAAAGAATTACCCGCATAAGCTGGTGGGGAAATGTCATATCAGAAAAGCTGAGCTTGTAATCGCTTCTTTTTAAGATATTATTATCAAGTCCAAGCGAACCTCCTATAATAAATGCGATTGAGCTTACGCCGTTCACCCCAAGTTTTTCGATTTTATCGGCAAAAGCAATGGAGTCAAGCTTAGTGCCGTTAATGGCTAAGGAGATAACATAGTCATCTTCTTTAATTGCATTGATAATTCGTTCACCCTCTTTTGCCTTAATCTGCGCCTCCACAACTTCGCTGCAGCCATCAGGGGTCTTTTCGTCAGCGACCTCGATTATTTCAAGTTTACAGTATCTTGAAAGCCTTTTGGCATATTCATCTATTGCCATTGTATAAAATTTTTCTTTTATTTTTCCTACGCATATTATTTTGATTTTCATAATGTGATAATAACACAAGAAGTCCCCCATAACAATGGGAGACTTCTTAAATAATTTATTTTTATTTTGCACTGAGATATTCGTCAATACCTTTGGCAGCAGCTTTACCTGCACCCATGGCAAGAATAACTGTTGCGGCACCTGTAACAGCATCACCACCGGCAAATACACCGATTTTAGAGGTCTGTCCGTTATTTTCATCAGCAATGATACATTTTCTTTTGTTAATATCAAGACCTTTGGTTGTTGAAGAAATAAGCGGATTAGGGCTTGTACCAAGTGACATGATTACTGTATCAAGTTCCATTTCAAATTCTGAACCAGGTACTTCTACAGGACTTCTTCTTCCTGAAGCATCAGCCTCGCCAAGCTCCATTCTGATACATTTCATTCCCTTAACCCATCCCTTCTCATCTACAAGAATTTCTGTTGGGTTAGTTAATAAATCGAAGATGATTCCTTCTTCTTTTGCATGATGTACTTCTTCTGCTCTTGCAGGAAGCTCATCCTCGCCTCTTCTGTATACGATATGGACTTCTGCACCTAATCTTAACGCTGTTCTTGCAGCATCCATGGCAACGTTACCGCCACCGACTACAGCTACCTTGGTACCTGCTACGATAGGTGTATCATATTCGTCCTTGAAAGCCTTCATTAAGTTGCTTCTTGTAAGGTATTCATTAGCTGAGAATACGCCGTTGGCATTTTCTCCCGGTATACCCATAAATCTTGGAAGTCCGGCACCTGAACCGATAAATACAGCTTCGTATCCATCTTCCATTAACTCATCTATTCTGACTGACTTACCTACAATTACGTTAGTCTCAATCTTAACACCAAGTTTTTTAACGTTTTCAACTTCAGCCTGAACAACTGTTTCCTTAGGAAGACGGAATTCAGGAATACCATATACAAGTACACCGCCTGCTTTATGTAATGCTTCAAAAATTGTTACGTCATATCCCATCTTGGCAAGATCGCCGGCACATGTAAGTCCTGAAGGACCTGAACCAATAACTGCAACCTTTTTGCCTTTCTTTTCTTTAGGTGCTTCTGGGGAAATTCCATTCTCTCTTGCCCAGTCAGCTACGAATCTTTCAAGCTTACCGATTGCAATTGCTTCACCTTTGATTCCACGGATGCACTTGCCTTCACACTGTGTCTCCTGTGGGCATACACGTCCGCATACAGCAGGAAGTGCTGATGATTCGCTGATAATTCTATATGCTTCAGCAAAATTACCTTCCTTAACTTCGTGAATGAATGCAGGAATGTTAATTGATACAGGGCATCCCTTGACACACATTGCATTCTTACAATTTAAACATCTTGAAGCTTCAGCCATTGCTTCTTCTTCATTATATCCAAGACAAACTTCTTCAAAGTTCTTTGCTCTTACTTCCGGGTTCTGTTCTCTTACAGGAACTTTCTTCATAACGTCTACCATTCTTAATTACCTCCACAGCCGCAGCCGCCATTTTTGTGTGTGTTGCCTTCTGTAAGACGTAACATAGCTCTGCCTTCTTCTGTCTTATACATAAGCTGTCTCTTCATTGACTGGTCAAAATCAACAAGATGTCCGTCAAATTCCGGACCGTCTACACATGCAAACTTAATTTCTGAACCTACCTGTACACGGCATGCACCACACATACCTGTTCCATCAACCATTATTGGGTTAAGGCTGACAACTGTAGGAATCTCAAGCTCTTTTGTAAGGAGACATACGAATTTCATCATAATCATTGGTCCGATTGCCACGCAATGATCATACTTAATGCCTTTTTCGTTAACAAGATATTTAATTGTATCTGTTACCATTCCGCTTCTTCCGTAGCTTCCGTCATCGGTTGTTACATAAAGATTGCCTGCAACAGCTTCCATTTCTTTTTCAAGGATTAATAAATCCTTAGTCTTGGAACCTACAATAACGTCTGCATCTATACCGTGTGCATGGAGCCATTTAACCTGTGGATATACAGGTGCTGTTCCTACACCGCCGGCAACAAAAAGAATTTTCTTTTTCTTTAATTCTTCTATATCTTCATCAATTAAATCAGAAGCACATCCGAGAGGTCCTACGAAATCTTCCAGAGAATCTCCTGCCTGTAATTCTGCCATCTTAGTTGTGGAAGCACCTACTGTCTGGAATACGATAGTAACTGTTCCTGCTTCTCTATCATAATCACAAATTGTGAGAGGAATTCTTTCACCTTTTTCATCTAGCTTTGCTATAATAAACTGACCAGGCTCACATGATTTGGCAACACGTGGAGCTTCAACATCCATAAGATATATCTTATCAGCCAGTTTTTCAGCTTTGAGTATTTTGTACATAGTACACCTCCAAAAAATAATCTCCATAACATTGTATACATTCATAAGGTTTATTTCAATAATTTTTTTCAAAAATAAATAAAAAAACATTAAAACATTATTTTTCGCGGTAAAAAATAAAGGCCGTCATTAATATGACGACCCTTAAGTTATCTTTTTGGTATTTATTGTTTGTATTTGTAAGTTAATTCACTTAACTCAAATTTACCTTCTTTTTCAGTTATTTTGTAAATATCACCTGACGCTGAATCACATCCATAAAAATAATCCTGTTTTTCATCATCAATACTTACAGAAAATAGCCAGATACTCTTACCATTTATTGACTTTTTGGAATTATATGTCATTTCAAAAAGCCCATCTTCTTCTGTCTTATGGTTATCATTAATTACTTTGTTCTTAATTAGTGTAGACCATATCAGCTGTTCAGCCGCACTTGAATCAAATTTATCAACTTTCTTCAAAGTGTATGTGTTAGTAACAACATTACTTAATAGACCGTTTTCATCAATAATAATAACAGAGAAGAAAAAGCTTCCCTCAGGCATAACAACAGGTTCAGTATACTCTGTACTGTCTGCTGTAGGTGTAACGGCTCCATCATGGGATATTTCATAATATGCCTTAGCACCGGTAGGAATATTTCCAACAACTATACGCTGCTCGGATGATGTTGAATAAGAACCACTTGCAGGAGTTATCTTAGGTCCGTCAGGTGCCTTAAATGTAATTGTATATTTTGTAGTAAAAATATCGGACTTAAATCCGTATTCATTAGTCATATAATACTTAAATTCATAAGTTCCTTCTTTATCAAGGGTAATATCCTGAGTATAAAGACTTCCATTTTTAACAGGGTCACTGCCATCCATTGTATAGTAAATCTTACATCCGTTAACCTGCAAAAAACCTACTGTCTGACTCTTTGAATAATCACCTTCGGCAGGTGTGATAACAGGATCCTGACATGCATAATTCTTAAAAAGGCTTAATACATCTTTAGTTACATTCTCATCGGCACTTACTGTATCGTAAAGTTCTGACATAGATTTGTAATTCTTGTTATCTCCGTACAATTGAATAAGATAATATATAACATTGGTATTAACGCTGTCATAAGTAAGGGCTTCATTAAGGATTGTAATTTCTTCATCTGTCTTGCCTAATTTATCATAACAATCCCTGAGATTAAGCATATCTTTTACAAGAATTTCCGATGATTTAACAGATTTACCGTCTACCGTAACATTTTCATTCTTCAAAAGAGTATCTTTATATTTCAAAGCTTTATTAAAATATTCTACTGCTTTGTCATAATCTTTATCGGTATCTTTCGCCTCGTATGCGAGGTTCTGGTAATATCCGTAATTGTTCTTACTCTTATTAACAGCGGATTTGAGTAAAAATACAATTGCTGTCACAATTAATATAACGGAAACTGCTACTGCTCCTATGATTATAAACAACTTGCGCTTGTTATTGTTATTATCGTCATCTTCATAATCATCGTCATCTTCATCCGCAGGTTCAGTCTTATTGGCTTTACTGTCAAGCTTATCCCTGTACATATCTTCTGCTTCTGATGTTTCTTCGTCTATAATCTGTGCAATTGAATTGGCTAATTCATCTTCCATATTAAAATCGTCATTCATAATAATCTCCTCTTGCTAATTAACATTAGCCTAAATATAGCATAGCACTTATGTAAAATCAACAAGGTAAATATTTAAGTTTTTGTTAAGGAATTATTTTCTGCGGTTTATAAATTTGCCGGGATCTACAGCATATATCTTAACGAAACAAGATACAGTCTTGCCGTCAATTGTTGCCGTAATTGTACATTCTCCAGGCATACGTCCTGTTACCACACCATTTTGTGTAACTGATGCAATCCTTGGGTTAGATGTTCTCCATGACACCTTTCTAGGAGCTCCATCTACATACAGGTTAAATGTATCATACTGTTCCATCTTAAGATCTGTATGGCTCATAGCAATAGAATATATCGTACAATGATCCTCAACAGTTCCTGAAGAACTGTATGCAACAACATCACACGAACCGGCACCTACTGTTACAATATTGCCGTTTGCATCAACCTGTACAACGGATGTATCTGTTGACAGCCAGTTGACTCCTTCATTGGAATTAAGCGGGTATAATCTTGCAGTAAGTTTCCTTGTCTTACCTTTGAGCATAATAATTTCCGATGAATTAATTGAAATAGATGATGCATTTATAATAGGTTTGACAATTACCGTACAATGTGCAACAACCTCGTTAGTATCGGTTGAGGTGGCATTTACAATTGTTCTTCCGGGTGCTACACCAACAACATCACCATCCGAATATACTTTTGCTATTGTTGGGTCATCCGATGTCCACTCAATTCCCTTAATAGACGCATTCTCAGGATGGATTGTTGCTACTATATTATGTGTATCACCGACATATATGGTGATTTTACCTTCACTTAATGTAATAGAAGTTACAGGATTGATAACCCTTATTGCAACTGAAGCACTTACCCCGCTTCCGTCAGCTGCAAGTGCTGTAATAACTACAGTTCCCGGAGTAATGCCTGTTACTTTACCGCTTTGGTCTACAGTTGCAATACCTGAATTGCTTGTTGACCAAATTACCTTTCTGTTAGATGCACTTTCTGTCTGTACATCTGCACTGAGCTGCAATGTATCACCGATATTCATAATCTCTTTTGCATTGTGTATCTCAATGGAAGATACATATTCTTTTACCTGTATTGTACAGGTTGCTTTAAGTGAACTTTCAACGGTTGTTACAATAATCTCACAGCTTCCGCCCTTTAGACCTGTAACAACACCATTTTCATCAACTGATGCAATTTCAGGATCACTTGATACATAAGTCACTCTCTTATCCGGTGCTTCAACAGGAAGAACTGTAGGTACAATAACGAATCTTGTTCCTTTTACAATTTCTTCATGGTAAGAATTTAACGTAAGCCCTGTAACCGGCTCTGTAATTTCAACAACACAATATGCAACAACACCGGTGTCCTCACTTACGCAAGAGATTGTAACAGTTCCTACGGCTAGCGTTGTTACCTTTCCGTCAGGATCAACTGTGGCAAGTGATTTATCGGAAGTATTCCATGTAATCTTCTTATTATCGGAAGTTTCAGGAAGTACAGTTGCATTCAGCCAGAATATTGTACCTTTCTTTACGGTCATTTCGGTCTGTGAAAGAACAATTTCTTTTACCGGCTGTAAAACGGTAATATTGGTCATATCAATATAACCGCCGTCTTCGGTCTGTATAATTACGGTTGCGCTGCCGCTTGAAACAGCTGTAACCATCCCTGTATTATCAACTTTAACAACATTTTCATTAGATGAAGAAAAAGTAACATTTTTATTAGATGCATTGTCAGGTGTAATCACATAAGTAAGTCTGTTTTCATCACCAACATTCATTGTAATCGACTTAAAATCCATACTTACACCCTCTACCTGCTGGGTAATTATGAAATTACAATAAGCAACCTTGCTTGTGTCGGCTGCGGATGTCGCACTTACATAAGTCTCACCCGGACCTACAAATGTTACAAGTCCGTTCTGGTCAACGGTAACAACCGCAGGATTAAGAGAGGACCATATAACAGTATTATCAACACCATCCGTCTCAGGGGTTATAGTTGCTTTTAACTGATACTTTTCCAAAGACATCTGTGCCGTAACACTTTCTTTGTCAAGATAGATTCCTGTAACACCTTCTGTTACATAGAAATCAGCAGTTGCAATAAACAAACCGTCATCGGATACGACTGTTACGGTTGCCTTACCGCCTGATACTGCCTTGATTTCAGCTAACTGCTGCTGTCCTTCTGTTGTAGCAGGAGTTACTGAAATGATTCCGTTGTCCGATGATACCCAGCTGAGTTTGGTATTATCAGGAACTGTTGACTCACCAAGGTTTAAAAATGCGGTGATATATATACTATTGCCTTTTTCAATAGAAATTTCTTTGGTAATCTGGGCACCATTATACAAAAGTGCCAGACTGTTTACAGGATTAAGTACATTGACACGGCAGGAATATGTCTTGACGACACCGTTAATTTCCTGGGATGCAATTAATGTTGTATATCCTGTGTTGCCCTGTGACAATGCCGTAACTGTTACTGTAAGTCCGTCATCTTCAACATTGAAAGATGCAACAGCAGGATCTGCGATTGACCAATGTACAGGGGTTGTTGTATTGGTAACTGTAGCTGTTACTTTCTGGGAATCACCAATGTTAAGTGAAATCTCTGATGTGGAAAGAGAGATACCATCAATGACGCTTACGGTAACCGTTCTTGTATCGCCACGCCATGTAACGGAAATATCGGCTGTTCCTGTTCCTACGGCATTGAACATACCTGTTGTCTGGTCATAATATATTATATTATTATTGCTTGAAGCATAATTAACCTCAGATGGTTTGGCAGATGTTGTAAAAGATAACTTATCACCCACAAGAACTGTTGTGTTTGGTGAATTTACAACATAAGGTACCTTTACCGTAATAGAATCACCTGCATTACCTGAATAATCACCCTCTTTACAGCTTGCATGTACTGTTGTCGTACCGGCATATATACCCTGTACAATACCATTGCTTACTGTTGCAACTTCCGGATCGTCTGTCCACCAGTATACATCAGAAGCTGAATTGCTGTTTGTGGCAATTGTTTTTGATTCATTCTGATTAACAGTGATTTCATCATCAATAATAGATACGCCTACTGTTATCTGAAAACTGTAAGATAAAGAATCAGAAGGTATGGAAGCTGTTATTGTAGCGGTTCCTCCGCTTACTGCCGTAATTGTAGCTACCCCTCCGTTAGGAGACTGTCCCACATCTTTTGCAACAGATACAACGCTGCTGTTAGATGAAGACCATTCTACATTCTTGGTAGATGCAGCATTACATGTAACGGTTCCATATGCTCCGGCTGTAAGTATACCGTTTATGGAACTGTAATTAACAACAAGAGGAACTGTGACGGGAACAGATTTACTTGCGCTTGTTCCATCCGTTAATGAATACTTAACAACAAGGTTAGTCTTTCCGGCTCCTTTGGAATATACCATACCGGCTCCTTCATTATTACTTACCGTTGCAACTTCCGGATCATTCATGGACCAGTTCCATCCTACGATTCCGGCATCATTGTCAAGATTTAAAGCTACACTGGCTGTAATTGCCTGTGAATTCTGACCTTCTGTGAAATTAATACTTGCAAGATTAACTGTAAGCTGTACCGTACTTGCCTTAACAATTACTACAAATATAACGGTTAGAATTACTATAGCAACGAGTGCTGATGACGCTTTCCAGTGTTTTTTTATAAGATTAAGAAATTTCATTAAAAACCTCCAAATGTACATAATTATACTTATGTATTTTTTATCGGTATAACCGAAGTTAATATTAACACTTTTTTACAAAAATGACCATAATAAATATATATTTTCTTGCTTTTTTTGTAGGAATAAAACATAATAATGTAAGACTTAGTAAAACAAGGAGAGATTGATGTGAATATATATGACATTGCAGACAAAGCCGGCGTATCAATCGCTACCGTTTCAAGAGTAATCAATAATGATAAAAAAGTCAGTAAATCTACAAGGGACAGAGTCCAAAAGATTATCGAAGATAATAATTTTATTAAAAAGAGCGATTACAGCAGGCATACCAATAATACGATTGTTTATATGTGTTCAGGTACAGACAGTGGTGATATGGCAGATAAAATCACCTATTTAAGCGATTCATTATACAAAAGCGGATACAAAACTGCTATCGCCTGCTGTAATCAGGATGAAACTGCAAAAAAAAATATGCTCGAACGTTATTTAAGTGAAAATTTTTCAGGAATAATAATTGATGGACACGATTTCCTTACATATTCCATTGAAGAAAATATCAACCTGCTTAAAGAAATAACCATACCGTCGGTAATAATTAACGGGTATTTTGATAATGTGGATAATGTAAATCTGTGTTATGTTAATAACAATATATCTTCATTTATTGAAAATATAGCTAAAGAATATATCAGAAAAGAGAAAAAGAAAATACTCTTCTTATTTGAAAGAATGTCTTTTGGTGTAAAAAATATACTTACAGGACTTCATAATGCTTACGATTTTGCAGGTATGGACGCAGACCCCGATTTTACTCAGTTGTGCCGTGATATGTCATATGTTGAGAAATATATCAATACCCTTATAGATAAAGAAAAGCTTCCTGATGTTGTACTGTGCAAAAGCGAAAAACTGGCAGCTTATGCTTCAATTATATTACAAAAGAAAAATTATAAAATACCGGAAGATATTGAAATTCTTTGCGTAGGCGACTCAGAGATATGCAGCCTTGTAAAACCACAGCTTACATCCGTAGATATTAAGTCGAAGGAAATCTGTGATACTGTTATTAATGTGCTTATAGGTAAAATTAATAAGAAAACAGTTCCGGTAATCAGTATAATTAATGTTGAGTTATTAAAAAGAGAGTCCACACTGTGAACTCTCTTTTTATAAAATGAATTTCTATTCGTTAAATTCTACTTTTACGAAAAAACCTCTGTCAGTCCTGTCAATTCCAATTACGGTTCCACTTTTTGATTTTATTCTTTCAGGAAATTTATAATTTCTCGACATCGCAACCGCAGGCTCTATTGTGTAATACCAGCTTGAAGGAAGAACTCCTTCTGTTATGTTTACTATATCTCCCGCTTTAACGAGGTTCTCCCGTTCCATTTTAAATTCTTCAACTCTCAAGATTATTCCTCATCAGGCATATCCCAGTTATGGTACACGGCCTGAACATCATCATCATCATCAAGAAGATCAAGAATACGGTTCATCTGCTTAATATCAGCCGGGTCTGTAAGTTCTACCCATGTCTGAGGAATCATGGTTACTTCAGCCTGATCAAGTTTAAGGCCTGCTTTTTCCAAAGCTTCTCTTACAGTACCGCAGTCATCAGGGTTAGTAAGAATCTCAAAAGCATCTTCATCTTCATCATTAAAATCATCGGCACCTGCGTCAAGTGCTAACATCATAAGTTCGTCAGAATCCATGTTGCACTCTTCTTTATTGATGAGAATCTGTCCCTTTGTATCAAACATAAAAGAAACACATCCCGGAGTACCGACATTACCGCCACCCTTTGTAAAAGCATTTCTCACATTAGAAGCAGTACGGTTCTTGTTATCTGTTAATGTTTCTACGATAATTGCTGTACCATTAGGTCCGTATCCTTCATATGTAATTGCAGTAAAGTTAGCAGCATTGGCGTCTCCCGCAGCCTTTTTGATACTTCTGTCGATAGTATCGTTAGGCATATTGTTTGATTTAGCTTTTGCAATTACATCTCTTAACTTACTGTTATTGTTAGGATCAGGTCCGCCCTCCTTAACAGCAACCATCAATTCTTTACCAAGACGGGTAAAAATCTTACCCTTGGCAGCATCATTTTTTTCTTTTTTATGCTTAATATTTGCAAATTTTGAATGTCCTGACATAAAAACCTCCTATTTATCTTCAGGTTTTAAATCTTTAATACTAAAGCTGTATCGTCCCATCTTATCTTTTCCAAGACATACACACTTAACAACATCGCCAAGTGTAAGGACATCTTCAACATGTTCAATTCTATCTTTGCTTACTTTGGAAATATGAATCATTCCCTCTTTGCCAGGGGCAAACTCAACAAAGGCACCAAACTCTTTAATGCTTATTACTTTACCTTCAAGGACAAGTCCTTCTTCGTAATCAGTAACAATGGTCTGGATATATTTAACTGCCTTATCCATCGCTTCTTTGTCAGTTCCGCATACAGATACCGCACCATCATCTGTTATATCAATCTTAACGCCTGTTTCTTCAATTATGGCATTAATTGTCTTGCCTCTCTGACCGACAACATCACCAATCTTAGCAGGATCAATCTGAATCTGAATAATTTTTGGAGCATATTTGCCAACTTCCTTACGAGGTTCTGCAATTGCTTTACTCATACAGTTATCCATGATAAAGAATCTTGCTTCACGGCATCTTGCAATAGCACCTTCAACAATCTGTCTTGTAAGACCATGAATCTTAATATCCATCTGAATTGCTGTGATACCATCCTTTGTACCTGTTACCTTAAAGTCCATGTCTCCAAAGAAATCTTCAAGTCCCTGGATATCTGTCAAAAGTACAAAGTCATCATCTGTCTCACCTGTTACAAGACCGCATGAAATACCGGCAACCATTTTCTTAATAGGAACACCGGCAGCCATTAATGACATACATGATGCACATGTAGATGCCATTGATGTAGAACCGTTTGACTCAAATGTTTCCGAAACAGTTCTTATTGCATATGGAAATTCTTCTACTGAAGGAAGAACAGGTATAAGTGCTCTTTCTGCTAAAGCACCGTGACCGATTTCACGACGTCCCGGACCTCTTGAAACCTTTGTCTCACCTACCGAATAAGCAGGGAAATTATAGTGGTGCATATATCTCTTTGATGTTTCCTGATCATTAAGACCATCTATCTTCTGTGCATCTGAAAGAGGTGCAAGTGTACATACGTTACAAATCTGAGTCTGGCCTCTTGTAAACATTGCAGAACCATGAACTCTTGGAATGATATCAACTTCTGCGGCAAGTGGACGGATCTGTGTAATTTCACGTCCGTCAGGTCTCTTGTGGTCTTTAAGAATCATCTTACGGACTGTTTTCTTTTCATACTGGTAAACAGCTTCGTCAATAAGTGGAAGCCATTCTTCTTTATCAGCAAACTTTTCACAGAGCATATCTTTGAGGTTTCTGACTCTTTCTTCTCGAACCTGCTTTTCAGGTGCAAACATTACTACTTCCATTTCAGCAGGTGGAACAATTTCTTTAATTGCTGCAAATAATTCCTCAGGAATAGCACAGCTTGTATATTCGTGTTTTGGTTTGCCGCATTCAGCAACAATCTTATCAATAAATGCAATTATCTGCTGATTAACCTCATGAGCCTTGTAAATTGCTTCAATCATTCTGGCTTCAGGTATCTCATTGGCACCTGCTTCAATCATAATTACTTTTTCTCTTGTAGAAGCAACTGTTAATTTAAGATCAGATACTGCCATCTGACTTCCTGATGGGTTGATTACGAATTCTCCGTCAATCATACCTACCTGCGTGGTAGCACAAGGTCCGTCAAAAGGAATATCAGAAATTGCAACCGAAATTGCAGAACCAAGCATTGCTGTAAGTTCCGGACTGCAATCAGGGTCTACTGACATTACAAGGTTATTGATTGTAACATCATTTCTGTAATCCTTAGGGAACAGAGGTCTCATAGGTCTGTCAATTACTCTTGATGTAAGAATGGCATTTTCAGAAGCCTTTCCCTCTCTCTTATTAAATCCGCCTGGTATCTTACCGACAGCATATAATTTTTCTTCATATTCTACGCTGAGTGGGAAAAAATCAACACCATCCCTTGGCTTTTCAGAAGCTGTTGCCGTAGATAACACAACAGTATCACCATAGTGCATAAATGCTGCACCGTTAGCCTGCTTCGCAACTCTGTCAACATCAACTGTAAGAGTTCTTCCGGCTAAATCCATACTAAAACTTTTGTACATATTTCTCTCCTTATTTGGCATACGCCTTATTATTATTTACAGAAGCCCGAAACTACTGAAAAAAACAGAAAGGCGCCGTTCTTTTCAGTGGTCTCGTATAACTTCTGTATCAAAAAACAGGGGACGGAAACTCCGTCCCCATATCGAAATTATTTTCTAATTCCTAAACGAGCAATAAGTTCACGATATCCTTCAATATCATTTTTCTTAAGATATTCAAGTAAGCCTCTTCTCTGTCCTACCATCTTAAGAAGACCTCTTCTTGAATGATGATCCTTCTGGTTTACCTTTAAGTGCTCTGTGAGTTCTTTGATTCTTTCTGTGAGTAATGCAATCTGTACTTCTGGAGATCCTGTATCTCCTTCTTTTCTTCCATACTCAGCAATAATCTGTGTTTTCTTTTCTTTAGAAATCATTATAATTTCCTCCTTAAATTTTAATTATCGCCTGACACCAAGAATCAGGTCGGAGTGTCCCGAATCTGAGCATCGGCTGGTCAAATACTCATTTATATTACCATAAAGAATAATTAATGGCAAGTATTTTCTGATTAGTGCTTGTTATCCTCTTACAAAGGCTATATCTGCTTCAAGCTGTTTCTTTAATCCGTTAACCGAATCAAATTTCTGTTCAGGACGTATAAATTTTTTCAGTCTGATAATTACATCCGAATCATATACATCCTCATCAAAATCAAGTACAAATGTTTCAACGGTAACATAAGTTCCGTCATCGATTGTAGGTCTGATTCCAATATTCGTAACGCCTTTATACATGAGATTGTCAATTACTACTTCAGATTCGTAAACACCATATTCAGGTAATATTTTATTTGGAGAAGGTATCAGATTAAGGGTAGGAAAACCGATTGTTCTTCCCAGCTGTTTACCGTGAACTACTTTTCCTTTGAAAAAATAATCATAACCCAGAAGTTTTTTTACAGTTGACAGGTCTGATTTTTCTATTTCATTTCTTATCCATGTGCTGCTTATCTCTGTATTATTATAAGTTTCTTTTTCGATAACATATGAACTGTAGCAATATTTATCTTCGTATGCTTTTAACAATGCTGCATCCCCCGACCTGTTTTTTCCGAATCTCCAATCGGCACCTATTACAACAAATTTGGCATTAAGTTTTTCTTTCAGGAAGTATTTTAAAAATTCTTCCGGCAACATTCCGGCAATTTCATTGTCAAAGGGATATTCATAAAGTACATCTATGCCATATTTTTCACAGATATATGCACGTTCATCCGGTGTCGTTATTACTTTTTGCGGTTTTGCGTTCCAGTTATCCATATTAAAAGTACAAAGGACTACCTTAATTCCCTGCTCGTGACCAATTCTGACAGCTTTTTCGATAAGAAGCCTGTGCCCGTTATGAATACCGTCAAACTTACCAAAAGTCACTACTGTATTTTCTTTTGAAATAAAGTTTTTATCTTTAACATATAACATACAATTACTCTTTTCCGTGATTTATTGGACAGGGAACATTTTTTTCGGTTTATAACTGTGCGAGACCTCATCATATCCGTATATTCCGGCAAATACACCATCTGACAGATATACTTTAATATTATTGCCTTTAAATTCCGGGAGAATAATCATATTTCCGTTTTTTACAAGCATTTCATTTCTTCCGGATACATTCACGGCAGGATAATCATTAAAAAAACTGTCCGTTGGCATTATAAGTGAAGCAATATTGTTATCTGCCACACATTTTGATATTTCAGATAATCTGACTGCATTTTCAATGTTAAAAATTCCGGTTCTGGTTCTTACAAGTGATTTCATTGTACCACCGGTGTTAAGTTTGTCTCCGATATCACGGCATAATGAACGGATATATGTTCCTTTGGAGCATTTCACTGTCATTGTAACTTCGGGAATATCTATTTTTTCGATTATTATGTCATAGATAAATACTTCCCTTGGTTTTCTTTCTATTTCAACACCTTTTCTTGCAAGATCACATAATTTTTGTCCATTTACTTTAAGTGCCGAATACATAGGAGGGACCTGATTGTATTTACCGACAAAGGAATTTATGGTTTTTTCGATATCTTTTTCTGTCACATTAACAGCTTTACGGCTTAATATTTTCCCTGTGGCATCTTCGGTATCGGTGGATATTCCCAGTAAAAGTACTGCCCTGTACTCTTTGCTTTTATCTGTTATAATATCGCAAAGTCTGGTAGCATTGCCAAGGCATACAGGAAGAACTCCTGTGGCTTCAGGGTCAAGTGTTCCTGTATGTCCGATTTTTTTCTGGTGTAAAATCCCACGAAGTTTTGCTACAACATCGTGGGATGTGAATCCGGATTCTTTATATACATTAATTATTCCGTTATACATTTTTCAACCTGTTTTTTCAATTCTGTTATTACTTTTTTTACTACTTCTTCATAAGGAATTCCTGCGGTAAAACCTGCTGCACGGACATGTCCGCCTCCACCGAAGCAGTTAGCAATAATATTAACGTCTACCTTGTCTACAGATCTTAAACTTCCTTTAATCGTATGGTCAGGAAGCTCGTACATAAATAAAGCCACTTCAACACCCTCAGTAAACCTTAACTGGTCTATAATTCCTCCAAGATCTCTTCCCGGCACATTGTGTTCCGATAAAACATCATAAGGCAGATAAGAATATATAAGTTTTCCGTCAAGTACAAGTTTACTGTTAATCAGTGCAAGTCCCAGCATATAATTCTGGATATAAGTCTTTCTGAAAAAAGTGTCATCTATTATTGAGGTGTAATCAATACCTTTCGACATCAGTTCTCCTGCAATTTCCATAGTACGTTTTGTTGTGCACTGGTATTTCAATACACCCGTATCATGTATGATTCCCGTATATAATGCTTCTGCGGTATTTTTAGATATTTTACTACTGTCTAATAACTCATAAAGTACTTCGCAGGTGGAACTTAAATCAGGAAGTACGTGATTTATATCTGCAAATGCAAGATTACATGTATGATGATCTATGCATACTGTTTTATCAGCATTCTTAATAACAGGACGTATAAAATTAGCGACTCTTTCAATGTCACCACAGTCCAATATAATAAAAACATCATGTTTTTTATCATTGTCACAATCATGCAATACTTTATCGCTGCCATTAATAAAAGAAAAGCACTTTTCAAACTCCTCGAGATATACGGTAGCTTCTATATTCTTGTAATTATCGCAGATATAATTATAAAGTCCCAAAGTTGAACCCACACAGTCACCGTCAGGTCTGACATGTCCGGTTATTCCTATATTTTTAACATTCAAAAGTATTTCATCAATACTATTTATCATTTCCATTTACCTCATCAATCAGTCTTGACATATTAACGCCATATTCAATCGACTGGTCAAGTATAAAAGTTATTTCAGGAGTATTCCTTAAATTGACTGTCTTAGCCAAAAGTGTTCTGATATAAGAGGCGGCACTCTTTAAACCGGTTATAGTGCTGTCCTGGGAGTCTTTATCTCCCAGAACACTTATATATGCTTTACAGGTCTTTAAATCAGGTGCCACATCAACCGCAACAACAGATGTCATCGGATTGATTCTGGGATCTTTTATTTCGCTGCGAATTATATTACTGAGTTCTCTTAGAACCTCATTATTAACTCGTGTCATTTTAATACTGTTTTTACGCAAATCAATCACCTCTATCTTGGAATTTCCACCATTGTGTAAACTTCCATCATATCGCCTTCTTTAATGTCATTAAACTTTTCAAGTACAATACCACATTCATATCCGGCTTTAACTTCTTTAACATCATCTTTAAATCTTTTTAACGAAGCAATTGGTCCGTCATAAATCAAATCATCACCACGGGTTACTCTTACAGATGAATTCTTTGTTACCATACCATCTAATACATAAGAACCGGCTATTGTACCAATTACAGATGCTTTATATGTCTGTCTTACCTCAACTGTACCAATAACCTTTTCCTCATATTTTGGATCAAGCATACCCTTCATAGCTGCTTCCACGTCTTCAATAGCCTGATAAATTACACGATAGAGACGTAAGTCAACATTTTCTCTTTCGGCAATATCACGGGCCTGATTATCAGGTCTTACGTTAAATCCGATAATAATGGCATTTGAAGCAGATGCAAGGATAACATCGGATTCATTGATTGCACCGACACCGGCATGAATTACTTTAACAATTACTTCATCATTTGAAAGTTTCACAAGACTCTGCTTAACGGCTTCCACGGAACCCTGCACATCAGCTTTAACGATAATGTCAAGTTCCTTAAGGTTACCCGCCTGAATCTGTGAGAATAAATCTTCAAGAGACATTTTTGATTTAGTTTCTTCAACAAGTCTGTTCTTGCCTTCTGCGATAAATGTTTCGGCAAATGTCTTTGCTTCCTTATCTGTCTTTGGCGAGATGAAAATATCACCTGCATTAGGAACATCATTAAGACCGATAATTTCTACAGGAGTTGATGGACCTGCTTCATTGATTCTTCTTCCCTTATCATCGATCATTGCCCTTACTTTACCATGACATGGTCCTACTGCAATAAAATCGCCTACATGTAAAGTACCTTTCTGGACAAGGATTGTTGCTACAGGGCCTCTTCCTTTATCAAGTTTAGCTTCTATCACAAGACCTCTTGCTTTTCTGTTAGGGTTTGCCTTTAATTCACGCATTTCAGCTGTAAGTAAAAGCATTTCAAGAAGGTTATCGATACCTTCTCCGGTATGAGCAGATACAGGACAAAAAATTGTAGAACCACCCCAGTCTTCAGCAATAAGATCATATTCTGTAAGTTCCTGTTTAACACGCTCAACATTGGCACTTGGCTTATCAATTTTGTTTACTGCAACTACAATATCAATTCCTGCTGCTTTAGCATGGTTAATAGCTTCAACAGTCTGTGGCATAACACCATCGTCTGCTGCAACTACAAGTATTGCAATATCTGTTGATTTAGCACCACGAAGACGCATGGCAGTAAATGCTTCATGTCCCGGAGTATCAAGGAATGTTACACTCTGTCCGTTTACATCTACTGTGTAAGCACCGATGTGCTGAGTAATACCACCGGCTTCTTTTTCTGTTACTTTGGATGATCTGATAGCATCAAGAAGTGATGTTTTACCATGATCAACGTGACCCATAACGCATACAACAGGTGGTCTTGGCACAAGTGTATCTTCAGGATCATCCTCATCCTTGAGAAGTTCTGCTATAACATCTACTTTAACTTCATGTTCGCATATACAGTTATATTCAAGGGCAATTTCTTCAGCCGTTGCAAAATCAATATCCTGATTGATTGTAACAATCTGTCCTTTAAGGAATAAATTCTTAACAAGGGCTGTAGGCTGGACTTTCATCTTATCAGCAAGTTCCTTGATTGTAAGTGTATCAGGAAGAATAAGTGTCTTGATTACATCTTCATCGGCTTCTTCTTTTTTCTTCTTGTTAAGAAGATTCTTTTCAAGAGCCTTTGTATTTTCAAGCTTTTCCGTCTTATCGCGGAAATCATTATTCTTCTTACGATTGTTCTCTCTGTCTCTGTTACGCTGGTCTTTTGCTTCTCTGTCTTTTAAAGCATCAGCTCCGTCAAATGCACCGGAATTTCTATCATCTCTTCTTGCAGGTCTGTCATTGTTTCTCTGTGGTCTGCTGCCGTTATCTTCTTTGTTAAATTCAGGCTTTCCACCCTGGAATTTATCATTAAATCTTCCGCCATTTCTTGCCGGTCTGTCATTATTTCTCTGTGGTCTGTCTCCCTGGTTTCTGTCACCATAAGGTCTGTCACCGTTTCTTGCAGGTCTGTCTCCCTGGTTACGGTCACCATAAGGTCTGTCACCGTTTCTTGCAGGTCTGTCTCCCTGGTTTCTGTCACCATAAGGTCTGTTATTGTTTCTCTGTGGTCTGTCTCCCTGGTTACGGTCACCATAAGGTCTGTCACCGCTTCTTGCAGGTCTGTCTCCCTGTTGTTTATCCGGTTTTACATTAACCCTGTCACTTGGTCTTATGGCACCTTGTGGTCTTTCTAAAGGACGGATTCCCTGTGGCCTGTCAATAGGTTTTTCATTTCTTCTATTGTCATTGGAACCATTACGGTTTCTGTCCCTGTTATTATTTTTACGCTGTGAATCCCTGATATCCTTCCGTCCGCTGTTTTGTGGGTTATATACGGAAACGATTTTTTTCTTGACAGGTGCGTCCTGCTTAGGAGCCTGTGCTGATTCTTCTTTAGCCTGTTCTTTAGTCTGTTCTTTAGTTTCTTTGACTTCCTTAGCCTCTTTAAATTCAGGCTTATTTTCTGTAACCGGCTTCTGTTCTTTCTTGACAAACTGCTTTTTAGCTAAAGCAATTTCATCTTCAGAAACAGAATTGCTGGATGTTTTAATCTTCTCGTTTTTTGATGATAAAAATTCAAGTAATTCTTTTGAATTAATATTCAGTTCTTTTGCTAATTCGTGTACTCTCATTAAGCTAATCTAAACCTCCAAATCCCTATCCGGGCATTTATTTATTATCTATTTTTTCATATTTTGAAATTATTGCTTTTGCAAAATCTTCATCAATGATTCCAACTGATGTTCTAAGTTCCTGTCCTATTGAATGACCAAGACTAACTTTATCCGAATACATTATTACAGGAATATTATAGAAAAAACATTTGTTGGAAAAAAGTTTTTTTGTGTTATTTGAAGCATCCTCCGAAACGATAACAAGTTTTGCTTTATTTTCTTTTACCGCTTTTTCAGTTGAGGACTCTCCGCTTACAACTTTACCTGCTCTCTTTGCCAGTCCAATCATAGACAAAATACTATCTTGACTCAATATTATTCATCTCCTTAATCAGTTCATCATATACATTTTCCGGTATCTTCATCTTAAGTGAACGATCAATGCCTTTGTTTTTTATAGCTTTGGCAAGACAACCGGCTGTCTTACAGATATATGCACCACGGCCATTTTTCTTGCCTGTATCATCAAGAAAGATTTCATCTTCATTGGTTTTGATAACACGTATCATTGATTTCTTATCTTTAAACTCACCGCATCCTACGCATTGTCTCTGCGGTATTTTTTTATTAACTGCCATATGCAAACATCCTAATTTTATTCTGCATCATCAGACTCAGTAGTTTCATCCGCATAAGATTCTACTTCATCAAGAAGTCCCAAATCCCTTGCCTGTGACTCGCTCTTAATATCAATCTTGAAACCTGTAAGTCTTGCTGCAAGTCTTGCATTCTGTCCTTCTCGTCCGATTGCAAGTGATAACTGGTAATCAGGTACAATAACCTGTGCTGTTTTTTCTTCAGCATCTGCGGCTACATATACAACTTTGGCAGGACTTAACGCATTTTCAATAAGATTGGCAGGGTTCTTGCTCCAATTAATGATGTCAATCTTTTCACCGTTAAGTTCAGATACAACCGCATTAACTCTGGAACCGTTTACACCTACACATGAACCTACAGGATCTACATTAGGATTTTTGGACCATACAGCCATTTTAGTTCTTGAACCTGCTTCTCTTGCAATACTCCTGATTTCTACTGTTCCGTCTCTGAGTTCTGCAACTTCTGCCTCAAAAAGTCTCTTTACAAATTCAGGATGACATCTTGAAACCGCAATTTTAAGACCCTTCTTCTCAGTCTTAACTTCGGTAACATATACCTTAATTCGATCGTTTGGTTTGTATTTTTCACCCTTAACCATATCTGCCTCGCTAAGGATTGCATCAGCTCTTCCGAGATTAATTACAAGATTATTTCCGGCATACCTTGATACGATTCCTGTAACAATATCTTTTTCTTTTGCATGGTATTCATTATATACCGCCTGTCTTTCTTCTTCTCGGATTTTCTGAAGAATGGCACTTTTGGAATTCTGTACCGCAATTCTTCCAAACTCAGCTGATTTAATTTCTACATTAATGGTATCACCGATATTGTATTTAGGACTTATCATCTGTGCATCTGCAAGGCTTATCTGCGTAACGCTGTCTTCTACTGTTTCCACAACCTCTTTAGCTGCCGTTACCTTAAAGTCTCCTGTTTTCGTATCAACTTTGGCTGTAAAGTTTTCATTCTTTCCAAAGTGATTTTTGCATGCTGCAAGCAAAGAATTTTCGATTGCTTCAATAAGTACCTTTTTGCTTATCTTTTTCTCCTTTTCAAGAATGTCAAGTGCTGTTATTAACTCAGTGTTCATTTTTTTGTAATTTCCTCCTTAAAAATATACTGTTTGTCTTATTATTGCTAAATTAGATCTGTCAAAAGTCTTTTCATCACCATTTTCAAGTTCAATAGTAACTGTATCTTTATCAAATTTTTTCAAAAGACCTGTATAATCTTTTAAATGATCTACCTGTCTGTAAAGCTTTAACTCTACTTCTTCCATAAGATTTCTTTCAAAGTCTTTATCTTTTTTAAATGGTCTGAACAGTCCCGGTGAACTTACCTCCAGGATATATGCTTCGTCAATAAAATCCGCTTCATCAAGCTTATCACTAAAAGGTCTGCTTACTTCAGCACAATCGTCAACGGTAATTCCGCCAGGCTTGTCAATATACGCACGCAGGTACTTTGAAGAACCTTCCTTAACATATTCAAGGTCAACCAGTTCAAATCCACAGGATTCAATAATCGGCATAATAAGTTCGGTTGCTTTGGATTCTATGTCTTCTCTTTTTGCCATACAGTCACTATCCTTTCTGTTTCGATTACTCATAGAAAAAGTGAGCTCCCTTGGAAGCTCACTCTAGTAATCATCATTATGTTATTATTTATAATACACAAAATTTAAATATAAGTCAACAAAAACTTTAATGTTTGGTCATATGAATGTGTGTATAAAGGTGATCCTGACAATATTCAAAGTTACCATCACATTTTGAACAATATCTGAATACCAGATTATCCCCGTCTTTCTCGGTTCTTCCGCATACAGCACATTTATGCCTTGTTTTATCTTGACGTGGCATGGTAAACGTCCCATTATCTTTCTTTTGGTTGTTTTTTGCATGTCTTGTATTAAATCGATATGTGCGCTGTGTCTTGGTTCCCACAATTCTTTTAATAACAAACTTTCTTGTTGTAACAAAAAAAACAAGAAAATTCAGAAGTGACGAACCAATAACAAACGGGAATATAAATCCGTATGTGCCAAGGCTCATCATTCCGTGTACGAGTTCATAAATAATATATCCGCCGTAAAGAAATCCTAAGTACTTAACTTTAACGGGTATGATAAACATAAATAGGACCATATTATCCGGGAATGTACACGCATATGCCAGAAATATTGACATATTAACATAATATGTCGTAACCACTAATGACAGTGTAGCTGAAATTACGCTGACAGATATGCCTCCAAATCTTATATAACTGTACAGATATGAAAGAAACGCTCCTATGATTGTAAAAATCAATCCTGAAAATATATAAAGATTGTATTGGAACGTACCCCATGTTTTCTCAAGAACTGTCCCGATTGAATAATAAAATAAAATCATAATCAGGGCAAAAAATATATTACGCTCATACGGCGGAATAAGAACCCATGTAATGATTCTCCACACCTGTCCGTGTAAAATCCTATATACATCCAGCGTCAGATACAGTTGGAATTCCGGAACAATATATCTGATTGCATATCCGATTGCGTAGCATATAACAATTATCAATGTCAGGTTCTTTATTGCATATTTACCTAACTTTCTTTCCATTTTGTTGTAAAAATTCATACATAACCTCTTAGAATAAATCTTTCTTTCTAAAAATAAGTGCAATTATAAGCGATATAATAAGCGAAATACCAATTACAATAATGAAGCCTCCTCTTATGTTTGCAAAAGGCATTCCGTCCGCTTTAACATTCATACCGTAAAAACTGGCAATCATTGTAGGTATTGAAAGCACAATTGTAATTGTGGTAAGGAACTTCATAACGCTGTTCTGGTTATTGGAAATAACAGAAGCGAAAGTATCCATGGTTCCGTTAAGGATACCACTATATATATTTGCCATTTCGATAGCCTGTTTATTCTCGACAATTACATCCTCAATCAAATCCTCATCTTCGGGATATTTTTTTATTGCTGTGGATTTAAGTAATTTTTCAAGCACAACTTCATTAGATTTAAGAGAAGTTGTAAAGAACACCAGTGATTTCTCCAACTCAAGCAATTCAATTAATTCTCTGTTCTTTGTTGCCTCATGAAGTTTCTGCTCAATAGCATCACTTCGTCTGTCAATTATACGGAGATAATTAAGATATAATGTAGCATTTCTATACAAAATCTGGAATATAAATCTTGTTTTCATGTGCGTATAAAAATTACGCACCCTGCCGTCCATGAAAGCGGTAAGTACAGGTGAATCTTCCAGACATACGGTAACTATTACTTTATCACATATAATAATTGCAAGAGGAATGGTTCCGTACCAGTCTTTTCCGTTTCTTTCTTCTATTGTAGGAATGTCAACAAGAATAAGTGAATAATATTCTTCAATTTCAATACGTGATCTTTCTTCCTCATCCAATGATGCCCTTAAATCATCAGGTGCAATTTTGTAAGTTGATGATACGCTGAATAACTCTTCTGTTGTAGGATTGGTCATTGAAATCCATGAATTATCTTCAAATTCTGATATTTGTAATACACCGCTGTCAGTGGTTTTGAATATCTTAATCATAAGAACCTCCTGCGCTGGAAATTGTCTAATTAATTATATTGTCAGCGTTATTTTTTGTCAATTATTTTTCAATTATCATTGAAAAACAATTTTCATTAATATATAATAGTAACATTGGTTTTTCAAAAAAATAAATCAACTCAATTTATAAAGGGAGATGTTTATGAACAATAAATTATACAAACTTGGAATTGATATTGGTTCTACTACAGTAAAAATTGCAATTCTTAATAAAGACAACGATATTTTATTTTCAGATTATGAAAGACATTTTGCCAATATACAGGATACACTTGCCTCTTTGCTTTTAAAGGCAAAAGAACTTCTTGGAGACATTAAAGTTAATCCTGTTATTACAGGTTCAGGCGGACTTACCCTTGCCAATCATCTTAATGTTCCCTTCAATCAGGAAGTGGTATCTGTAGCTTCCGCTCTTGAATATTATGCTCCAAAAACAGATGTGGCTATTGAACTTGGTGGCGAAGATGCTAAAATTATATATTTTACAAATGGAATTGACCAACGTATGAATGGTATATGTGCCGGAGGAACAGGCTCTTTTATCGACCAGATGGCGTCATTGTTGCAGACTGACGCAACCGGGCTTAATGAATATGCCAAAAATTACCAGTCAATTTATCCTATCGCAGCCAGATGCGGTGTATTTGCCAAGACAGACATACAACCTTTGATTAATGAAGGAGCTACAAAAGAAGACCTTGCTGCTTCTATATTCCAGGCAGTTGTCAACCAGACTATAAGCGGACTTGCCTGCGGTAAGCCTATAAGAGGACATGTCGCCTTTCTTGGAGGACCTTTACATTTTCTTTCGGAATTAAAGGCTGCTTTTATAAGAACTTTAAATCTTACCGACGAATATATTATTGCACCTGATAATTCTCACTTATTTGCTGCAATTGGATCTGCTTTTGCTTATGATGAAAATATATCCGTAGACATAAATGAATTAATTACACTTCTCAAGTCTAAAATAAAACTTGATTTTGAAGTTGAACGTATGGAACCTTTATTTTCAAATGAAAAGGAATACGATGAATTTATAACAAGACATAATAAAGACTGTGTCAGAAAAGGTGATTTATCATCATACAAGGGTAACTGTTTTATGGGAATAGACGCAGGTTCCACAACTACTAAGGTTGCTTTGGTAGGCGAGGACGGTACACTTTTATATTCTTTCTATGAGAATAATAATGGTAGTCCGTTAGCAACCTCTATAAAAGCTATCAAGGATATATACGAGAAACTGCCGGAAGGCGTTAATATTGTCCGCTCATGTTCTACAGGTTATGGTGAAGCTCTCATTAAATCTGCTCTTATGCTTGACGAAGGGGAAGTTGAAACAGTATCTCACTATTATGCTGCTTCATTTTTTGACCCATCTGTTGACTGTATTCTCGATATAGGCGGTCAGGATATGAAATGCATAAAAATAAAAGATGGAACTGTTGACGGCGTACAGCTTAACGAAGCCTGTTCATCAGGATGCGGTTCTTTTATTGAAACATTTGCCAAAAGTCTTAATTACTCCGTTCAGGATTTTGCCAAAGAAGCCCTTTTTGCAAAACATCCTATAGACCTTGGAACCCGTTGTACCGTATTTATGAACTCTAAAGTTAAACAGGCTCAGAAAGAAGGAGCCAGTGTAGCTGATATTTCTGCCGGACTTGCATACTCCGTAATTAAAAATGCCTTATATAAAGTTATTAAATTATCCGATGCAAGGGATCTTGGAAAAAATATTGTTGTGCAGGGCGGAACTTTCTATAATAATGCTGTTTTAAGAAGTTTTGAAAAAATAGCTGATGTACAGGCAGTAAGACCTGACATTGCAGGTATTATGGGTGCTTTCGGTGCTGCTTTGATTGCAAGGGAAAGATACGAAGGCGAATCTTCATCCATGTTATCCCTTGAACAGATTATTAACCTTAAATACGAAACATCAATGACAAGATGTCAGGGATGTATTAACCACTGTCTCCTTACAATCAATAAATTTACCGGAGGCAGACAGTTTATATCCGGCAACAGATGTGAACGCGGTCTTGGAAAAGAAAAAAACAAGGACAAGCTTCCTAATCTGTATGAATACAAAAATAAGAGACTTTTTTCTTATCAGTCGCTTCCTGCGGATAAAGCACCACGAGGCGTTGTAGGTATACCACGATCACTCAATATGTATGAGAATTATCCATTCTGGCATACATTTTTCACAAAGTTGGGATTCCGTGTTATAATCTCACCTTCTTCTAACAGAAAAATTTACGAACTTGGAATAGAATCAATACCAAGCGAATCAGAGTGCTACCCTGCCAAGCTTGTTCATGGTCATGTATCATGGCTTATAAAACAGAACATTAAATTTATTTTTCTCCCATGTATACCTTACGAGCGTGAAGAAGATGAAAATGCAAACAACCACTTTAACTGTCCTATTGTAACCTCATATGGTGAAAACATTAAAAATAATATGGAAGAGCTCAAGGAACAAAATGTTCATTTTATGGATCCTTTCGTATCATTCCTTAATGAAGAAGTTGCAACCAAAGAGCTTGTTAAAGTATTTACCAAAGAATTTAAAATGACTTCATCTGAAGTTAAGGAAGCATGTCATCTTGCGTGGGAAGAAATGATGAACTGCCGTCATGACATACAGAAAAAAGGCGAAGAAACACTCCGTTACCTTGAAGAAACAGGAAGAAAAGGAATTGTTCTTGCAGGCCGTCCATACCATGTAGACCCTGAAATCAATCACGGAATACCTGAATTAATCAATTCTTACGGACTTGCTGTTTTATCAGAGGATTCCATTTCACACCTCGGTAAAGTAGAAAGACCAATAATAGCAATGGATCAATGGACATACCACACCAGACTTTACTCCGCCGCCAGCTTTGTAAAGACCCGTGATGACCTTGATATGATTCAGCTTAATTCCTTCGGCTGCGGACTTGACGCTGTAACAACTGACAACGTAAATGACATCCTGTCTTCAGGCAACAAGATATATACTGTTTTAAAAATTGATGAGGTAAATAACCTTGGTGCAGCAAGAATCCGTATCAGATCCCTTATAGCAGCATTAAAAGTCCGTGACAAAAAAAATTACAAGCGTGAATATAAATCATCAGCTTATAAACGTGTTGAATATACAGAAGATATGCAGAAAGAAGGCTACACCATCCTCTGCCCTCAGCTATCTCCTATTCATTTTAATATACTTGAACCTGCATTACGTTCCTGCGGCTACCATTTTGTAATGCTCCAAAACTTTGAAAAATCTGCCGTAGATACAGGTCTTAAATATGTAAATAATGATGCCTGTTATCCATCGATTATCATAACCGGCCAGATTATGGAAGCTTTACTTTCAGGTAAATACGACCTTAATAAAACCGCTGTCGTAATTACACAGACAGGCGGTGGCTGTCGAGCAAGCAATTACATCGGTTTCATAAGACGAGCTCTCCAAAAAGCCGGCTTAGAGCATATCCCTGTTATATCACTCAGTGTCCAGGGAATTGAAACCAACTCAGGACTTAAATATAACTTTGATCTTGTTAAAAAAGTTATAATGAGTCTTCACTTCGGAGATATTCTTATGAATGTCTTATACAGGACAAGACCTTACGAAGCAGTTCCGGGTTCTGCCAATGAGCTTGCCGCAAAGATGGAAAATAAATGTGCTGATTTCTTTAAAGAAAAACGTGTTTCACTGGGTAAATTCAATAAAATTATAAAAGAAATCATAACAGAATTTGATAATCTTCCGCTTTTAGATATTAAGAAACCTCGTGTAGGTGTTGTAGGTGAAATACTTGTTAAGTTCCATCCTACCGCAAATAACCGAATCGTAGATTTGCTGGAAAAAGAAGGAGTGGAAGCCGTAGTTCCTGACTTTATAGGATTTTTCCTATATTGTGCACAGAACTCCCATTTTAAAACAGAACATCTCGGTTCTTCTAAAAAGACAAGGGCTGTTTCTGACCTTGTTATTTCGGCTATTGAACTTGTCCGTAAGAAATCAAAGAAATACTTAAGGAACAGTAATCGTTTTACAGCACCTCCTACAATCGGAGAATTACAGGCATTGTCAAGACCTTATGTTTCTGACGGTAACCAGACAGGTGAGGGATGGTTATTAACAGCGGAAATGATTGAACTGATTAACGGCGGAACAACTAACATTGTATGTTGCCAGCCATTTGGATGTCTTCCTAACCATATTGTGGGTAAAGGTGTTATTAAAGAAATCAGAGAAGCATTCCCTCAGGCTAATATCATTGCCGTGGATTTTGATTCAGGCGCAAGTGAAGTAAACCAGCTTAACCGAATCAAACTAATGCTTTCAACGGCCAAAAAAAATATGTAATAAAATAACAGCTATAGATATATCATATAACACGATATACTATAGCTGTTTTTTAGTGTAAATTTTCTATCTGCCAATCAATAGGTTCTATTCCGTTTTTTAAAAGGAATTCGTTAGCTTTGCTGAAATGTTTGCATCCAAAAAAACCTCTGTATGCCGATAGTGGACTTGGGTGAGGTGCTTTCAGCACAAGCTGTTTAGGATTATCAAGCATCTCGGCTTTCTTTTGTGCCGGCGAACCCCACAACATATAAACTATAGGTTTATCTAACTTATTTAAACCTCTTATAACCGCATCCGTAAACTGTTCCCAGCCCATTCCGCGATGACTGTTGGCACTGTGTGCTCTTACCGTTAGTACAGTATTTAATAAAAGAACTCCCTGTTTTGCCCATTTTATAAGATATCCATTATCAGGAATATAACATCCTACATCAGAATTAAGTTCCTTATAAATATTCTGTAGCGATGGAGGAATCTCTTTCTGGTCCGGCAGTACAGAAAAACTGAGGCCATGTGCCTGGTGTTCGTTATGGTATGGATCCTGTCCAAGAATGAGAACTTTAACACTATTTAAAGGTGTAAGGTGAAATGCATTAAAAATATCTTCCGAAGGTGGATATATTATATGCTTACTATATTCATCTTTTACAAAATTAAATAATTTTTTATAGTATGATTTTGTGAATTCCGGTGTCACTACTTCTAACCAGTCATTACTTATTGCTGCCAAATTTAATCACATCCTAACAGGTATATCTTTAGATTTCAGATATTCTTTTAGTTCTATAATTTCCAACTCTTTATAGTGAAATAATGAAGCTGCAAGAACCGCATCAGCATTTGCTTTTAAAAATGCATCGGCAAAATGTTCTTTTTTACCTGCACCGCCTGAAGCAATAACCGGTATATTTACAACATCAGTAATACTGCGGGTCAGTTCTATATCATATCCTGATTTTGTTCCGTCACAATCCATACTTGTCAGTAATATTTCTCCCGCACCTCTTTTATATGCTTCTTTTGCCCATTCAACAGCATCAAGGCCTGTATTGATTCTTCCACCGGAACGGTATACGTCAAACCCACTGTTATCATGACGCCTTTTGGCATCAATGGCAACAACAACGCACTGACTGCCGAATTTATCAGCTGCCTGATTAATCAAATCAGGATTATTAATTGCAGCAGAATTTACAGAAATTTTATCTGCACCCTCTCTTAACAATGTCCTGAAATCATCAACAGTTCTGATACCACCACCAACCGTAAACGGAATAAAAACTTTTTCAGCAACCTTTCTTACAAGATCCACGGTTGTATTTCTATCATCGGAAGTAGCTGTTATATCAAGAAAAACTATTTCATCGGCTCCTTCTTTATCATAAGCCGTCGCTACTTCTACAGGATCTCCTGCATCTCTTAAATCAATAAAATTTGTTCCTTTTACAACACGACCGTTTTTGCAGTCAAGACAAGGTATTACTCTTTTTGTAAACATATGTACTCCTAAATTTCAGCAAAATTTTCAAGTATTTTTAGCCCTGTAGTACTACTTTTTTCAGGGTGGAACTGGCACGCAAAAACATTACCTTTTTCAACTGCCGAATGAAATTTGTCAGCATATTCCGTTCTTGCTGCTACAATCTTTTCATCTTCTGCAAGTAAATAATATGAATGGACAAAATATACATAGGATTCATCTTTTATCCCTTTAAACAGCCTTGAACCAGGTGTTATCCTAATGGAATTCCAACCAATCTGAGGTATTTTATATCCTGTATTCATATTAAATTTCTTAATCCTGCCCTTGAAAATACCAAGTCCTTCAACACCTTCGGATTCTTCGCTCGACTCGAACAACAATTGTAAGCCAAGACAAATTCCAAGAAACGGTTTACCTGAATCTATAAACTCGTGGATTGTATCCACCAGATTGTATTCGTGCAGCTTATTCATTGCATCACCAAACGAACCTACACCTGGTAATACAGCCTTGTCGGCCTTCATTATAGTGTCATGGTCCCTTGTAACCACAACTTCCTGATTGAGATACATAAAAGCTTTTTCAACACTTTTTATATTACCGGCATCATAATCTATTATTGCTATCACTTAACTGTACCTCCGTATAAGCTTACCTTTTTTCGCAGCTCGGAATAATTATCTGTTGTGCCTAAATCAAGGGCAGTTTCTTCATTGATCCCGTATACGTTAAGGATTGAAAGAATCTTTGAATAAACATTGTCGACTTTATCTGTAAGATCATATTTCAATATATCATCACCAAGAGTTGCCTTTCTCGACACAGCATTTACTAAAGAAATAATTGCTGATGTAGTATCTCCGATGGCAATATAGTTATCATAAGAGCTTATACCTTGATATAAATTCGCCATTATTCTGGTCTTTTCATAAAAATCTTTATCTTTATCCTTTATATCCATTCCGTTAAGGACTTCATATGCCTGGGAATAATTTCCACTGAGATAAAGTTCGTTAGCATTATTAAGATTAATTTTGTAATTTACTATTTTGGAAGATACAACAATACCTATGCAGATAATCACTGATAATAATATAATTACAAGTATTTTTGAAAAAGAAACTTTCTGCATATCATCTTTTGAAAAAAACTTTTTTTCTTTAGGCTTTTTCTCTTTTTTAGGTTTTTTCTCTTTAGGTTTTTTTTCTTTTTTTGGTTTCTTTTTCTTAGAATTGTCTGCTTCTACATCCGCATCATCAAGTGATTTTTTATCACCATAAAACTTATCTATAAGCTTCTGGTTGTTATCTGCTTCAATATTAACGGCAGCATCGTCTTCGTCATCAAATTTTATAAAAAAGTTTTTGATGCTGAATTTTTTATTTCCATTTTTATCGGTATTATCAGTTTTTTCGGGTTTTTCTTTTTTCTTTTTTTCTTTCTTTTTCTTTTCTTTTTTTACTACAGGTTTATCAGTTTCAACGGTACTATTTGACGATATATCCTGAACTTTACGGTTTTCTTCATCTGTAAGTGCTGATTCTTCCGAAATATCATCAGGAACATCATCAACTGTCATTCCATCATCCAATGCAAGAATATCACCCAATTCATCATTATTCTGTTCATAAGAATTATTCTGAACTGTTTTTAACATATCTTCAACAGATGTTTCATCCGTATTGTCTTTTGAAAAATCCTTTCCGGTTTCATTAACATTATCATCTGCTTTATCAATATTGTCATCTTCAGTATGAGCTTCATCAGGTATGGATTTAGAATCATTAAGAAGCATCTCATTAAGAACTCTTGAATCCAAATCTTCCTGTTCCGACTTATTATCCTCTGTAGATCCGGTCTCTTTACTTTTCTCTTTATTATTGTTGTTTTCATCAAGTGATAATGTATCAAAATTATCCAATTCTTCTGACGAATTCTTTATGTCTGTATCATTAACTTTTTTTGTAGTATTATCCGATTCATCCATTGACATAGATTTTAACAAAGAATCAAGATATTCCTCTTCATCAGTTTTTGCCATTAGTTCCTCCGATTATTTACTGAATAATTTATCCAGTTCTGATACGAGCTGACCTATCTCAGGCTTGGACATCTGAATATCTGCTCCAAGCTCCCTGCCCTTACGCTCCATTTCTTCAGTTATTAAAGAAGAAAAAATTGCAACAGGTATGTTCTTCAGTATATCATCGCTCTTAATTAATTTTGTTAAACGATGACCATCCATTAAAGGCATCTCAATATCTGTGATGACACATTTAACATGGTCTGTTATTTTATCGCCATATTGATTTTTAAGTGCAACCAGCTTGTCGTAGCATGCCTGTCCGTTATTTGAGATATCTATGTTGACATATCCCGCTTTATACAATGAATCATGTATAAGCTGAGCTAATAACGCAGAATCCTCAGCAATATAAATAGGATAATCATTTCGTTCTCTTTCTCCCAGCGCTTCAATCTCTTTAACTTTAAGACCTGTCTCAGGTGAAATATCACTAATTATTTTCTCAAAGTCAAGTATAATGATAATTCTGTCATCCATCTTAATTACGCCTGTTGTTATTCCATGGTCAACTGAATTAATTGTTGCATCCGGTACGATTATATGCTCCCATGATACTCTGTGTATACCTGCTACTTGTTCTACATGAAAACCGATATGCAACTTATTAAAGTTAGTTATTATCAACATATCCGAATCACTATGACAACAGTTGTAATTACCGGTCACTTTTGCAAGATTAACAACCGATATCATCGTATCCCTTGGCATAAATATACCTTCAACATATTCATGTGCATTAGGAACCGGCGTTATCTTTTCGTATGGGACAATTTCACGCACTTTTGCGACATTAATACCATAATGATTAGTTCCTATTACAAATTCTAATACTTCCAATTCATTAGTTCCGTTTTCCAATAAAATATGTGTATCCATAGCAAACACCTCCGACATATATGCTAAAATTATACCATATATCTACACAAAAAAAAAGAGATAATCCGAAGATTATCTCTCTTTATGTTCCTTCAAAACCACATACTAAAAACTTTTCTGAAACATCTTAACATTTCCAACAACCTCTATAAGCCGTCTTGGTCAAGCCCTCGACCTATTAGTATCAGTCAGCTACATGCATTACTGCACTTCCACCTCTGACCTATCTACCTCGTAGTCTTCAAGGGGTCTTACTGCATACGCAGGGATATCTCATCTTGAGGGGGGCTTCACGCTTAGATGCCTTCAGCGTTTATCCCTTCCAGACTTGGCTACTCTGCCATGCCGTTGGTCGACAACAGATACACCAGTGGTCCGTCCATCCCGGTCCTCTCGTACTAAGGACAGCTCCTCTCAAATATCCTCCGCCCACGCCGGATAGGGACCGAACTGTCTCACGACGTTCTGAACCCAGCTCGCGTACCGCTTTA